>ERZ1026805.43-NODE-43-length-103692-cov-29.282013_pt1 | contig 103692 bp, 94 predicted proteins | sample MGYA00520883_ERZ1026805 | MGnify/ENA primary metagenome ERZ1026805 (study PRJEB33270, sample SAMEA104284476) | anaerobic digester metagenome | biome: Anaerobic digester microbiome; feature: mesophilic sludge digester; material: Anaerobic digester biomass | place... | reverse complement strand
CAAGGCCCGGATGGCCGGTCCTCGGAGCGCCGCGATCCAGCCCAACCCGGGGTGCGCCCGCAACGCCTCGATCCTGGTGCTCGTCAGCATCCCCCGGTCCCCGACCAGCACCACCCGCTGCAGCTTGAAACGCTGCTGCAACCGCTCGACCTGCACCGGCACCGTCGTCGGGTCGCCGGTGTTGCCAGGGAACACCTCCACCGCCACCGGGCACCCCTGCTGGTTCGTCAGCATCCCATAGGCGATGCACGGTAGCTTCTCCCCGTCGCGGTTGTAACCGCGCCGGGCCAGCACACACGTCGTCCCCTCGTACGAGCTCGACGACAGGTCATACAGCGCGAGACCTCCCTCGCGCAGATGGCGCGCGGCCAACTTTGCCTCGATCCGCTCCTGCCGCGCGAGCAGCCACTCGAGCGCCCGGTATAACTCGTCGACGTCGGCGTCCTCCACCCCACACTCGTGTCCCAGCGTGCTGCTCTGCCACGTCCTGGTCGTGGCCAGCTTGGAGCCGGGGTGGAGCACCCGCTCGGCGATCATCGCCGCCACCAGGTCGCGCTCACGACAGCGCGTCGAGCCCAGCAGCCGGTGCATCCCGAGCCGACGCATCGTCGACAGCACCGCCTCCACGTGGCCGTGGGGCAGGGAGCGCTGGATCGCGACGAGCGACTCCGGCGCGACCACGCGGTCACCGCGGAGGACGCGGCGCAGCGCCTCGACCTGCGCCGGTGGCCAGTCGGAGAGGTTGGCGAGGGTGCGCTTGACGATCGTGCCGCCCTGTCGGGTGGCGACGCGGAGGAGGACGGCCGGGGGCGAGGTGCGGTTGGGAACCACGTCGATGTACATGGTCACAATATGGTGTACAGGGCACAATATGTCAAGGATATGTGACAGCGCTACATGGGTACGACTTTCAATCGCCGAGACACCCCAACCTCCTCATACCAAATGCCTTATCCTCTCAAAACACTATCCAGCTCATGGGAACTTCGGCCTAGCCCTGGACCTGGACGTGGACCTGGTTCGTGGACGTCGTTGCGGGACGTGCCGGGTCCGGAGCCACCACTCGCCGGTGGCGTGCAACACCGCAGCAGCGAACGCGTATCATCGCCAGGGAGCGCCTGCTCGAGCCTCATGCCCACGCAACGCCGTCGAGACTCCAACCGGCGCCGGCTCTGGCGCCACTACACGGGCGATTTGCATCGCCAGGACCTGCAGCGGCTGTTCGACCGCGACGCCGCGCGCGTGTGGCGCGTGCTGACCCGCGACGAGGCGAAGCCGAAAGCGGCCCGGACATCGCTCGGGCGTGGATGGATACGGCTCAAGCTCGTGCTGATCGGACTCTCGACCAAGCTCTCGCCACCGCGGCGGTTGCTGTTCGGCGTGGCACTCGTGACGTTCGTCCTCGGGCTCGGGAGTCGCCAGCTCGAGCTCTCGTTCAACCACGTCGTCATCCGTTTTCCATCGCTTTACCTCGTCGTCGCGTTCGCGCTGATGGTCTTCCTCCTGGCGCTCGAGCTCGCCGACCGCGTGCTGGTGCGCGACGAGCTCGAGGTCGCCCGCGAGCTGCAGCGCGACCTGCTGCCGCACGCCGTCCCGGAGCTGCCCGGCTTTCGGTTCGCGCACGCGTCCCGCACCGCCAACGAGGTCGGCGGCGACTACCACGACTACATCCCGCTCGCCGATGGCAGGTTGGCGCTGGTGATCGGCGACGCCTCCGGCCACGGCATGGCCTCGGGGTTGCTCATGGCGATCGCCTCGGCGGTTCTCAAGCTGGCGCTCGAGCTCGATCCGGCGCCCGAGAAGGTGTTCTCCCTTGTCAACCGGGTGCTGTGCCGGACCGGCGATCGGCGAGCGTTCATGAGCCTGTTCGTGGGGATCCTCGACCCGTCCACCGGCGCGCTGACGTACGCCTGCGCCGGTCACCCGTTCCCCCTGCTGCGCCGCTCCGGCGGCGCCATCGAGGAGCTGGGGCAGGGCGGGCTCCCGCTCGGGCTGCGCCTCGACCGCACCGTCGCAGCGGACGCGACGGTGCTGCAGCCGGACGACGCGCTGCTGCTGTACAGCGACGGCCTGCCCGAGGCGGCCAGCCCCCGTGGCGAGCCGCTGGGGTTCGAGTGCCTGGAGCGCGGCCTGCGCCCCGACGGCGACCCTCCGTCGGTGGTGGCGCGGCTGCTCGCCGCGCTCGACGCGCATGCGGACACCGAGCCGCTGCACGACGACCTCTCCCTCGTCGTCGTGCAGCGTCTTGCGGCCTCGCCTGAGCTGGGGCTGGAGAGCCGAGCGTGACCGGACCCGACGACCTGCCGACCTTCGATGACGTGGTCACCACCGCCGCCCGGATCGCTGGCGTCGTCCACCACACGCCGGTGCTCACCTGCCGCACGCTCGACGACCTTTGCCAGGCGCACGTGTTCTTCAAGTGCGAGAACCTCCAGAAGGTGGGAGCGTTCAAGGCGCGGGGCGCGTCGAACGCGGTCCTGTCGCTCTCCAACGAGAAGGCGGCGCGCGGCGTCGCCACCCACTCCTCCGGCAACCACGGCGCAGCGCTCGCCTGGGCGGCGGCCCGGCGGGGCATCCCTGCCCACGTCGTCATGCCCCGCACCTCCAAAGCGGTCAAGAAGGCGGCAGTGGCGTCCTACGGCGCCCACGTCATCGAGTGCGAACCCACGCTGGCCGCGCGCGAGGCCACGCTGGCCGAGGTCGTGGCCGTGACCGGCGCCACCTTCGTGCACCCATACAACGACCCGCGCGTGATCGCCGGCCAGGGCACGGCGGCGCTCGAGCTGTGCGAGGAGGTCCACGGTCTCGACGCGATCCTGGCGCCGGTGGGCGGCGGTGGGCTGCTCTCGGGCACCGCGCTCGCGGTCTCCGGTCACTGCCCGCACACGGCGGTGTGGGGTGTCGAGCCACGGGCCGCCGACGATGCCTTCCGCTCGCTACAGGTGGGCCATATCGTCCCGAGCCTGGACCCCCGCACCGTTGCCGATGGGCTGCGCACCTCGCTCGGGACGCGCACCTTCGCGCTCATCCAGCGGCACGTACGGGGGATCGTCACGGTGTCCGAGGAGGCGATCGTGGCGGCAATGCGCCTGGTGTGGGAGCGCATGAAGATCGTCGTCGAGCCCTCCTCGGCGGTGCCGCTCGCGGCACTGCTCGAGGGCGGGCTGGAGCTGGCCGGCCAGCGCGTCGGGATCATCCTCTCCGGTGGTAACGTGGATCTGGAGGAGCTGGCGTGGGGTGGAAGAACGTGAGGATGCCACCGGGAGCCGCGAAGGCTGCGTGGGCTCTCATGTTCGGCGGGCTCGCCGTCTCGGCGGCGGTGGCGCAGACGCCGACGCCGCTGCCGACGTACTCGGCCGAGGTCGTGGTCCGGCGGGTCATGGCTGACGTGCGGGTCGTCGACGGCAAGGGTCAGGCCATCCGCGGCCTGACGGCCGACAACTTCCGGGTGTTCGTGGACGGCCTCCCAGCGCTGCTCGACAGCGTTGAGTGGATCGAGGGTACCGAGCCCTACGCCGAGGGTCTGGCGCCAGAGGTCGCAGCACAGGCGGGCGTCGAGGCCGCTCCGAAGGGCCGCCTTGTCGTCTTCTTCTTCCAAGCCGGGTTCCAGGGCGTCCGCTTGACCGGCCACATGCGGATGAAGGGCCGCGCTGTCAAGGTCCTCGAAGGGCTCAAGCCCGAGGACTACGTGGCGGTCGTGTCGTACGACTCGCACCTGAAGCTGCGCGTGGACTTCACGACCAGCCGTGAGATCGTCAAGAGCGCGATCCACGACGCCATCCTTTCCGGCAAGGTGGACCGCCTGCCGCCGGGCGAGTTCCCCTCTCTCGCGACGCACTTCGACTTCCGGGCGGCGAAGGAGGCGGGCACGCCGGAAAAGGGCCTCCTCGTGCTGGCCAAAGCGCTCGAGAAGCTCCCGGGCAACAAGTCGCTGGTGTTTTTCGGGTGGGGGCTGGGCACGCTTTCCAACCGCCGGGTGTGGATGGGCGCCGACTACGCCAGGGCGCGCTACCACCTCTCGAACGGCCGTGTTTCCGTCTACTCGATCGACGTCACCGACGCCGACTACCACACCCTCGAGGTCGGGCTCGAGCGGGTGGCCGAGGACACGGGGGGCTTCTACGTCAAGACCAACAACTTCCCCGACCAGGCCGTGACCCGCATCGAAGGCGCTCTCGCTGGCCACTACGTGCTGGTTTTCACCAGCCCGACCGAGGAGCGTGGTGACCACTCGCTCGCCGTTACCCTCGTCAACGCCAAAGGCACGGTCCTCGGCAAGTTCGCGTTTCGCGACTGACCGCCTCCCGCCTGGTCGAAGATCGGACGCGCGACCGGTGGTCGCCGCCCGCGGCGTTGGCGACCAGCAGGAGGCAACGATCCCTGCGGCTCGCAAGCTGGGACGTCAGCGCAGCGCGAGCAGCTCCACCTCGAAGATGAGCGTCGCGTTGGGAGGGATGATGCCGGGGTACCCGCGCTCACCGTACGCCAGCTTGCCAGGGATCGTCAGCTTGCGCTTGCCGCCGATGTGCATCCCGGCAACGCCCTCGTCCCACCCCTTGATGACCCTGCCGCCGCCGATCGGGAACTCGAACGGCTGCTTGCCCACCGAGGAGTCGAACTTGGTGCCGTCGACGAGCCAACCGGTGTAGTGCACCACGGCGGTCTGCCCGGCCTTGGCGAGCGAGCCGGTGCCGACGACCAGGTCCTCGTACTGGAGCCCACTCTCGGTCGTGATCACCTTGCCTCCCTCCTTCTCGCTCCCAGACGGGGGGGCCGTCGGCTCGGCCGGTGTCGGCTGCCCGTACGCCGCCCCAACCACCAGGAACGCTACTGCCACTGCTGCCACAGATATCCTTCTCATGCCTCCTCCTTTCGCTTCCACGCCCGCCGTTGCCGAGTGGCTGGTCGCTCGCCACCGGGTGGATCAGGTTCCTTCGCGCCAGGAAGCCAAGTACGCCTCCTGCTCCGCGGTCAGCACGTCGATGCTGCGGCCCATCGTCTCGAGCTTGAGCGCCGCGATCCCCTTGTCGAGCTCCTCCGGCAGCCGAAAGACCTGCGGTCGCAGCGAGCCCGCACGCTGCACCAGGTGCTCGGCGGCCATCGCCTGGTTGGCGAACGACATGTCCATGACCACCGCGGGGTGGCCCTCGGCCGCCGCCAGGTTGACCAGCCGCCCCTCGGCCAGGAGGTGGATCACCCGCCCGTCGGCGAGCTTGAGCGCCTCGACGAACGGCCGCGCCTCCCAGCGGTCCACGGCCAGCGCGCGCAGCCCTGGGATGTCGATCTCGACGTCGAAGTGCCCCGAGTTGCAAAGCACCGCGCCGTTCTTGAACAGCGGCGCGTGCGCTGGCGTCAGCACCCTGGTGTTGCCGGTCACGGTGACAATGACGTCGCCGATTCGCGCGGCCTCCACCATCGGCATGACCTGCCAACCGTCCATCGCCGCCTCGAGTGCTTTAACCGGGTCGATCTCGGTGACGACGACACGCGCCCCCAAGCCGTGCGCCCGCATCGCCACGCCGCGCCCGCACCAGCCGTACCCGGCGACGACGACCGTCAGCCCCGAGATCAACAGGTTGGTGGCGCGGATGATGCCGTCCATGGTCGACTGCCCGGTGCCGTACCGGTTGTCGAACAGGTGCTTGGTGTCCGAGTCGTTGACGGCGATGACCGGGAAACGCAGCACGCTGTCGCGTTCCATGGCGCGCAGACGGATGACGCCGGTGGTGGTCTCCTCGGTGGAGCCGATCACGCCGGCGATGAGCGACTCGCGCCCGGCGGGCCCGAGCGCCTCGGCGAACGCGCGGATTTCGGGGTGCACGCCGTCGAGCTCCCCGCGGGCGACGAACAGCAGCGACGTCACGAGGTCGGCCCCGTCGTCCATGGTGATCGTCGGGGAGAACTCGAGACACGCCCGGATGTGCCGGTAGTAGCGGGCGTTGTCTTCGCCCTTGACGGCGAAGGTGGGGATCCCGTGCGCAGCGACCAGTGCGGCCGCCACGTCGTCCTGGGTGGAGAGGGGGTTGGAGGCGCACAGCCGCACCTCGGCGCCTCCTGCCACCAGCGTGCGCATGAGGTTGGCGGTCTCGGTCGTGACGTGCAGGCAGGCCGCCAGACGCTGTCCGGCGAGAGGTTTCTCCCGTTCGAAGCGCTGGCGGATCGAGGCCAGCACCGGCATGTGTTGGTCAGCCCAGGCGATCCGGCGGGCGCCGGCCGCAGCCAGGTCGAGGTTGAGTACGTCATGGGGTGGAAGGCTCATCGACTCGCTCCAGTCCGGGGCGTTTCCCAGGACGCGCATCGTACCGCGCGTCGGGGTCGGGCGCCACCCGACGACCACTTCCTGCCGATGGTGGCCGCGACACCTGGGGTACGGGCCTGGGGCCCGAGCGGTAGCGAAAACGCCGGTCCGAACCCACCGAAGGCCGCATACGTAGTAGCTCGTGTGGGCGAGGCCGTGACCGTGATCAGCGTCGAGGAGGTGAGCAAGGAGTTTCGCTCGTGGCGGCGGCGGGTGCAGGCGCTTGCCGGCGTCTCGTTCGAGGTGCGTCAGGGCGAGGCCTTCGGTCTGTTGGGGGCCAACGGCGCCGGCAAGACGACGCTGGTGAAGATCCTCCTCGGTCTCGCTCACCCCACCTCCGGCCGCGTCACCGTGCGCGGGATGGAGCCTGTGCGGGCGCGGGCCCGGCGCCGGGTCGGCTACCTGCCCGAGGGGCACCGGTTTCCCGGCTACTTGTCGGGGGAGGCAGCGATGCGTTTGTTCGGACGCCTGGCCGGGCTCGACGAGGCGACGATTGGCCGGCGCACACGCGAGCTGCTGGCGCTGGTCGGCCTTTCCGACCGAGGTGGCGACCGCATCTCCCGCTACTCCAAGGGCATGACCCAGCGCCTGGGGCTCGCCTGCGCGTTGCTCGACGAGCCGGAGGTGCTGTTCCTCGACGAGCCCACGGACGGAGTCGACCCGGTCGGCCGGCGCCACATCCGCGACGTGCTGCTCGATGCCAAGGCCGCCGGCACGACGATCTTCATCAACTCGCACCTGCTCTCCGAGGTCGAGCGCACCTGCGATCGGGTGGCGATCCTGCACCAGGGACGGCTGCTGCGCGAGGCGGGTGTCGACGACCTCACGCATCCGAGCCAGCGCTTCCGCATCCGACTGGAGGAGCGGCAGCATGCTCCGCTGGAGCTGCTCGCCCGGTTCGGCGCCGTGACGCTCGACGGCCACATCGAGGTCGCGGTGCCGGACCTCCCGACCCTGAACCACCTGCTCGACGAGCTGCGCTCCCAGCGGCTGCTGATCGCCGAGGTGACTCCCCAGCGGGCGGCGCTGGAGGACGTCTTCATCGAGCTCGTACGCGAGGAGCGTGGGGCATGAAGGTCTGGGCACTGGTCGTCGACACCTGGCGGGAAGCGCTGGCGCGCTACACGTTGCTCGGCTTTGTCATCGTCTCCTCTCTCTTCATGCTGATGCTGACGTTCGCTCTCAACCTCGATATCGTCGACGGCACGCTGGCCGCTGGGTCGCTGTTCGGTCGGGCCTTCGACCTGCCGGGTGGGACGCCGATCGAGACCGTGGTCACCACCGGCGAGTCGGCGTTCGCGGCGATGCTGTACGGGCTCGGGATCTTCCTCGCCGTGTTCGCCACCGGCTCCCAGGTCCCCAACCTCGTGCACCGTGGCACGGTGGACCTCTACCTCTCCCGCCCGGTGAGCCGGCCGGCCCTGCTGCTCGGACGGTTCGTCGGCGCCGTCACGCTCGTGCTCGCCAACCTGGCGTTTTTATGCGGAGGCGTCTTCCTCATCATCTCGCTCAAGACCGGGGTGTGGAACCTGCGCCTGCTGGCCGCGGGCGGGATGATCGCTCTCGTGTTCTGCTCCTACCTCGGGTTCATGTACCTGATCGGTGTGCTCTCGGGCTCGACGCCGTTGTCGATCATGCTGCCGTATGCGATCTACGTCCTCGCCATGCCGCTCGCGGCCCACGACCACATCGCCGCCGTCGCCGACTCGCGTCTCGCAGCCTGGACGGTGCACGGTCTGTACTGGCTGCTCCCCAAAAGCGTCGAGCTCGGCCGAGACGTCGTGCAGCTCGTCATGGGCAAGGGCGAGCTGTCGGTGACGGCGCTCGCCACCACACTCGTTTTCGGCCTCGGCTGTCTCGCCGCCGCGGTCGCGGTCTTTCAACGCCGGAGCTACTAGGAGGTCCACATGCGAGCCACCATTCGTTTCGCCTTGGTCCTGCTGCTGGTGACAGCATCCGCCGTCACCGCGGCGCCGACACCGACCGAGCTGCTGCGCTGGGTGCCCACCGACGCCCAGGTGGTCATGGCCGTGGACGTGGCAGCGTTTCGAGCCCATCCGTTCGTGCAAGGATGGATCATCGAGCACCAGGCCGCCTGGACCGGCATCGACTCCGACCTGCACCGGTTCCTGCGCGACGCCGGGCTCGACCCGCTGCGCGACGTCGATCTCATGATCGTCGCGGGCAACGCACAGGAACAGGAGGGCCATGCCCTGGCGCTGCTCGCTGGTCGATACGATCCCGCCAGCCTGCAGGCCGCCATGAACGCTCGCGGTGCGGTATCGGAGACGCTCGGCGGGGTCACGCTTTTCCTCGGCCGGGACGAGGACGGAAGAGGTGCCGTCGCAATGCCGTCGGCCGAGCTGCTGATCGCCGGCGACGAGGCTGCCGTCCGCACCGCCCTGGCTGGCTCAGCCACGCGTCGCACCCTGGTGAGCGGTGCCGTCGCCGCTGGGCACATCGACGTGCGCGCCCCGTTCTGGTTGGTGGCTGCGGTCCCGGACCAGCTTCGCCAGGGTGTCGCCACCGCCTCCCCCCAGGTCGACGGCGAGCATGCCGACACCATCCGCTCGGTGCTCGGCGCCGGCGGCACCATCCAGCGTGTGGCGATGCAGGCCCGACTCGACAAGGAGCTCACCTTGAGCGGGGTGGCAGTCACCGACACGGCCGAGAACGCTGAGCGAGTGTGCGACGCCGTCAAGGGCGCGCTCGCCGCGGCGCGCCTCAGGCTCCGAGAGAATCATCCCGAGCTGGTCGAGGTCCTGCGCGACGCCCACGTGCAAGCCTGGCAGGCCGAGGTCAGCGGCTACGTCGTCATCCCCCTGCCTCTGATCGAGACGCTGGTGGCCGCCAAACCGAACCCCGCGTCGGGCCCAGGAATCTGAAACCCGGGTCGCTCCCCTCCCACAGTACTGGCGGCGAGGGTATCATCGACAGCGGATGCAACCGGAGCCATCCTGCGGGTCGGAGCCTTCGGCGGGTGCCCGGCACCCCGATGAGGCTTCCGACGTCATCGAGGCGACTGGAAATGCCGTGCCGCCGTTGACGTCACGCGCCCTTCTGGTGGCCGATCCCGGCCCGCTCGCCAGGGAGCTCGAAGCCGCCCTGGGGGGTGGCGGCTGGGGCGTCGACTGGTGCAGCCGTGCCGATGAGGCGGTCTCGCTGTCGGAGCCGGCGGCCCACACGCTCGCCATGGTCGTGATCGACGACAGCCCCCGCGCCCGTGGCGAGCTCGTGCGCGCTCTGCGCGAGATGCCCGGCGGCGAGTCGCTGTTGATCCTCGGGGTTGGCCGGGCATTCCCATCCAACTCGGTGGGCACCCTGGTCGATGATTGGGTCATCCTACCGCTGCGCCGAGGCGAGCTGAACCTGCGTTTGCGCCTCGCTGCCGGCCAGATCATCCAGCGGCAGGTGGCCCCTTTCCGCCCCAGCCCACCCGCGGACAGCGAGCCCGCTCCCCAATCCGAGGCACTCGCCACCGAACCAGAGGAGGCTCCTTCCGCACGTCCGCTTCCTTCCGTCCGTTCGCTGGGCCAGACGCTGCGCACGCTGCTGCGAGGCTGGATCGGCGCCATCGAGCGAGCGGCAGCGCCCCCCGCGTCGCCGTCTCCAGCGGCTGTGGCCACACCCTCTGCAGCCGAGCCCTCTGCGGCCGAGCCCGCCGCCGCGACCGCGGGGGCGAGCCCGGTCCACGAGCTCACCATCTCCTCCGGTGACTTCCGCGCGATCGACCCTTCCGTTTCCGGTGCGCCCGACGGCCTCTGGGACTGGGATCTGGTGACCCACACGGTGACGCTCAGCCCCGAGCTCCAGGCCCTGCGCGGCTTCACGGCCGAGGAGGTCGTGACGACCGAGGAGGACTTCTTCGCTCTCGTCCACCCCCACGACCGGGACGGGCTGAAAGACGCCGTGGCTGCCCACCTCGAGCACCGCTCCCCGCACTTCGAGAGCGAGCACCGGATCCAGCTTGCCGATGGCGGGTTCGGCTGGATGCTCTCCCGCGGGATCGCCTTCCGGGACGCCTTCGGGCAGGCCGTACGTATGGTCGGCTCGCAGTCGGGCCTCAACCGCCGGACTGGTATCGACCCTATCACCGGGATGCTCAACCGGGCCTACTTCCTGGTCCGCCTCGCACGTGCCATGGAGGCCTCCCACGTCCCGGGAAATCCCCAGTTCGCCGTGCTCTTCTTCAACCTCGACCGGTTCAAGAACGTCAACTACACCCTCGGCCACCGGGTCGGCGACCAGCTCCTCGCCGCGGTGGCCGGCCGTTTGCGCGACTGCCTGCGGGGCCTGGGTGAGCCACTCGCGCCGTGGGCGCTCGGAGCTCACCTCAGCGCCGACGAGTTCGCCATCCTTCTCGAGCGCATCGTCTCTCCGAGCGATGCCATCACGGTCGCCAAGGCCGTACAGGAGTGCCTGCGAGCTCCTTTCGCCATCGAGGGACAAGAGCTGTTCGTCACCACCTGCATCGGCATCGCCACCTCCGAGCGGCCGTATGCGCGGCCGGAGGACCTGGTGCGCGACGCCGATGCCGCCGCCCACCAGGCGCGTTCCCAAGGTCGCTCGACGCACGCGGTGTTCCAGGAGAGCATGCACGACGACGCCGAGCGCCTGCTGCGCTTGGAGACCGACCTGCGCCGAGGCGTACAGCGCAACGAGTTCCGCGTCTACTACCAGCCGATCGTGCTGCTGTCGCAGGGTACCGTCGCCGGCTTCGAGGCGCTCGTGCGCTGGCAGCACCCCTCCGGCCGTCTCATCATGCCGGCCGATTTCATCCCGCTCGCGGAGGAGATCGGGCTCATCACGGACATCGACCGCTGGGTGCTCAACGAGGTGTGCCGCCAGCTTCGCGTATGGGAAACCCAGTTCCGACGTCGGCCCCCCTTGACGGTGGCGGTCAACTTCTCGGGGATCGAGTTCCAGAAGCCCGAGATCACGATGGAGATCGATCGCGCCTTGCGCGCCCATGGCGTGTGGGGTCGCAACCTCAAGATCGAGATCACCGAGAGCGTGATCATGGAGCATGCCCGCTATGCCGCCGATATCCTTGCCCACCTGCGGGCGCTCGATATCCGGCTCTCGATCGACGACTTCGGCACCGGCTACTCGTCACTGTCGTACTTGCGTCGGTTCGAGATCGACCTCCTGAAGATCGACAAGTCGTTCGTCGGCCGCATGGACACCGATCAGGACAGCGAGGAGATCGTGCGCACCATCGTCACCCTGGCCAAGAACCTGGGCAAGGAGGTGGTCGCCGAAGGCGTCGAACGGCGACGACAGCTCGACCAGCTCAAGGCGCTCGGGTGCAGGTTCGGCCAGGGATATCTGTTCTCGCGCCCGGTCGAGCCTCGCGCCGCCACCGCGCTCCTTGCCGACGAGGCCAGTGGCAACCGCCTGTTCCGGGCATAGAGGCAGGCACGAAGCGCGACCGTCTTGGCGGTTTTCTGCGCCGGGACAGACGTCTATGATGCTCCGTCGTGGAGCGGGCGTCCCGCACCGGGCTCGCAGCGGCCTACACGGCCATTTGTATCATTTGGGGAAGCACCTACCTGGCGATCAAAGTGGGGCTCGCCAGCTTCGACCCGTTTTTCTACGCGGGCCTGCGCTACGTGCTAGCAACGGTCGCCGGCCTGGTGATCCTGCGCGCCTCGCGGGTGCCGCTGACCGGCCCTCCTGCACGGTGGATCCCCGCTTTCGCCGTCGGCGTGCTGTTCGTCGCCGTGTGTAACGGGATGGTGTTCTGGGCCGAGACCCGGCTCGACTCCGGCTACACCGCGCTGCTGATGACCGCCAACCCTCTGTGGATCGCGTTTTTCGAGGTCTTCGTGCCAGGCGAGAGCCGCCTGTCGCGGCGGGGCTGGCTCGGGCTCGGGATCGGCCTGGTCGGGAGCGTACTGCTGCTCGAGCCATGGCGGAGCGGAAGGATCGAGCTCGGTGCGGCGCTGGTCGTCGAGCTGTCGGTGATCATTTGGTCGGCGACCGCCCTTTGGGTGCGCAAGATCCGCGACCGCTATCACCCGTTCGCGCTCACCGTCACGCAGATGGCGGCAGGCAGTGTCGTGTTGCTCGGCGTCGCTGCTGGACGAGGGCGGGCGCTCGTCGGGCCGGTCTCGTGGGAGGCCCTCGGAGGACTGGGGTTTCTCGCCGTTTTCGGGTCGCTGATCGCCTTCGCAGCGTACTTCTACCTTCTCGCCCACTGGCCGGCCTCGCGCGTCGCCACCTCGACCTACATCAACCCGGTGGTGGCGGTGCTGGCGGGCTGGCTGCTGCTCGGAGAGCGGGTGAGCATGTCGATGCTCGGCGCCACCGCGGTGATTCTCGCCGGTGTGGCGTTGGTCCTGCGTGAGGAACCCCAGGCTGCGGTCGAGGAGGAGAGAACCTGAACGGCACGCAGCGTGACCGGCACCCTACAGCGGTGTACGGCGGCTTCGAGCGGCTCGGACACCCCGGTGCGGTGTCGATTCCCATCTCCTGGAGCTCGAGGCTCGACTTCTTCTCGGCCGGGGCGGGCGCCGCCTGGTGCCCTCGGAAGCTGCGCCCGGGGGGCGGGCGGTCACCGAGGGACCGGTGGTGCTTGTGTTTTCGTTCACAGGCGGCTACGCTCGGCGCCGGTCCGGGTCCCCGGATGATGGAGGTCACATGCAGCTTTCCCGCCGTGCCGAGGCCATCCAGGAGTCACCGATCCGCAAGCTCGCCCCGCTCGCCAACGCGGCGCGCGCCCGCGGCGTGAGGATCTACAACCTCAACATCGGACAGCCCGACGTCCCCACGCCGCCTGAGTTCCTCAAGGCCGTGACGGCGTTCTCCGAGCCGGTGCTGGCCTACGGTCCTTCCGACGGGCTCCCGGAGCTGCGGCAGGCGATGGTGGAGTACTTCCGACGCTATGAGATCGCGCTCGAGCCCCGCGACATCCTGATCGCCAACGGCGGCTCGGAGGCGATCCTTTTCGCCTTCAACGTCGTTGCCGACCAGGGTCAGGAGATCATAATCCCCGAGCCGTTCTACACCAACTACAACGGCTACGCCGAGATGGCGAACCTCAAGGTGGTGCCGGTGCGAACGCGGGCTGAGGACGGCTTCCACTTGCCACCGGATGCAGCCCTCGAGAAGGCGGTGACACCTCGTACCCGCGCGATGCTCATCTGCTCTCCAAACAACCCGACCGGCACCGTGCTCGCCTGGGAAGAGCTCGAGCGGTTGGCGGCGTTCGTGAAACGGCACGACCTCTTTCTCATCGCCGATGAGGTCTACAAGGAGTTCACCTACGGCGGTGCCCGTCACCGCTCGGTGCTCGAGCTTGCTGGGATCGAGGATCGGGTCATCGTCGTCGACTCGATCTCCAAGCGGTTCTCGGCCTGCGGCGCGCGCGTGGGAGCGGTGATCTCCCGCAACCGCGAGGTGATGGCTGCGACGCTCAAGTTCGGGCAGGCGCGGCTCTGCCCGCCGACCCTCGAGCAGCTCGGCGCCGTCGCTGCGTACCAGCTCCCCGAGAGCTACTTCGACGCCGTGCGCGCGGAGTACCAGAGGCGGCGCGAGGTCATGTTCGAGGCGCTGACGACCGACCCCGACATCGTCCTGCGGAAGCCAGCCGGTGCGTTCTACATGATCGTCAAGATGGCCGGCGTGGCCGATTCCGATGACTTCGCACGTTTCTTGCTGGAAGACTTCCACCTCGACGGCGAGACCGTGATGGTCGCGCCGGCCGGTGGGTTCTATGCCACACCGGGCGCTGGCACCGACGAGGTGCGGATGGCGTACGTCCTCGAGACACCCAAGATCGCTCGCGCAATGCAGGTCTTCCTGGCTGGCCTCGAACGCTATCGCACGGCTGGCAGCCGGAGCTAGTGTGCGGCTGCGGTTTTCCTTCGGCCTCTCGTCCGAGCGCGAGATGGTCGAGGGCATTCCGGTCGCAGAGATGCCGGTGTTGTGGACGCTGTCGGTGGTTGTCTGCGTGCTCGGGGCGTGGTTCACGGGCAGCCAATCGAGGTTCTCGGTGCTGCTGGGCGGTCCGCTGCTGCTAGTTGGGGGGCTGGCGGCGCTGTGGTCGATCCGCACCTTGGGGAGAGGCAATCAGCTCGTGACCTGGGGGCCATACGCTCTTGTGCGCCACCCCTATTCTCTGGCGATCCTGATCATGGTTGTCGGCGCGATCGTAGCGCTGCGCTCCTGGCCGGGGCTGATTCTCCTCCTGCCGACCCTCAGGCTCACGGTCGACCGGGCGCGGAGAGAGGAGCACAACCTGGCGATTCGCTTCGGAGACGAGTGGGAGGGCTACAGGCGGGAGGTGCCCTTTCTGCTGCCCCTGCCCGGCAGGAGCCGCAGGAACCGCCCCCCAGCCGTGAGCTGAGCGATCCTTTCGCCAGGCACCTCGGGTACCATTGCCGCATGCGACTCGAGCGTGCCTGTGGCGTCCTCCTTCACCCGACCTGTCTCAACGGTCCTTTCGGAATCGGCGACATCGGGCCGGCGGCCCACCGCTACCTCGACTGGCTCGCCGAAGCGGGCGTGCGCTGGTGGCAGGTCCTGCCGCTCAACCCCACCGGACCCTGGCAGTCACCCTACAACGCCCTCTCCTCGTTCGGCGGCAACCCGCTGCTCATTAGCCCCGAGCTCCTGGTTCGGGACGGCGTTCTTGCGCCCTCCGAGCTCGACGCCCTCCGCGGGCTGCCAGAGGTCTTCGTCGACTTCGAGGCCCTCGTACCGGCCAAGCTCGGGCTGCTGCACCGGGCCTTCTCCCGCTTTCTCGAGCAGCCCCCGCACGGTATGACGCCCGCACTCGCCACCTTCAGGCACGAGCATCGCGACTGGCTCGAAGACCTCGCGCTGTTTTTGGCGCTGCGCGACGCGCACGGCGGGGTTGCCTGGCACCAGTGGCCGACCGACTTGGCGCTGCGGCGGCCACACGCACTCGCCTCGTGGGGTGCCCAGCACCGCCGAGATGTGGAGTTCCACGTCTTCTGCCAGTTCCTCTTCGACCAGCAGTGGAGGGAGCTGCGCGAGCATGCCCGGAGCCGCGGCGTTTTGCTTCTCGGTGACATTCCGATCTTCGTGGCCGATGACAGCGCTGACGTCTGGGCCCACCGCGAGCTCTTCCTGCTCGACGCGCAGGGGCAACCGACGGTGGTCGCCGGCGTCCCCCCCGACTACTTCAGCGAGACCGGTCAGCTTTGGGGCAACCCCCTGTACGACTGGGCGGCGCTCGAGCGTACCGGGTTCTTTTGGTGGATCGAGCGCTTTCGCTCCGCGCTGCGGCTGGTGGACGCAGCTCGGTTGGATCACTTCCGCGGCTTCGTCGCCTACTGGGAGGTACCGGCGGATGCCCCGACGGCGAGCGGTGGCCGGTGGGTTGCCGGACCCGGTCGCGCCCTGTTCGATGCGGTGCGCGTGGCACTCGGCGACCTGCCGCTGGTGGCGGAGGACTTGGGGTTCATCACCGAGGACGTCACCACCCTTCGCCGTGAGCTCGGGTTACCCGGCATGGCCGTGCTGCAGTTCGCATTCGACCCTGCCCAGCCGAGCTCTTTTCTCCCCTACCGCCACGAGCGGAACCTCGTCGTCTACACCGGCACACACGACAACAACACCACCCTCGGCTGGTACCTGCAGGACGCTTCGGAGGCCGAGAAGGACTTCGTGCGCCGCTACCTCGGAACCGACGCCCAGGAGATCCACTGGGACATGATCCGGGCTGCGCTCGCCTCGGTGGCGGCGCTGGCGATCGTGCCGCACCAGGACCTCGCTGGCCTGGGAGCCGATTGCCGCATGAACACTCCCGGCCTCGCCGCCGGCAACTGGCGGTTCCGCATCACCGACTGGATGCTGTCCGACTGGCATCAGCAGCGCCTGGCCGACCTCATCGTGCTGTACGGACGCTGAGCCCCTCCACCGCTGGAAAAAGGAAGCGCCACCCGTGCCGCCATGCCGTCCCCCGGAGGGACGACAAGGCGCCACGGGCGGCGCGGTATGTCGCGTGCTGCTGCTGCTGCGTCAGGAGCCGGCGGTGGTTCCGGGAGCGGCGATGTCGTCCAGCACGATGCCGAGGTTCTTGGCGCCGTTCTCGTTGCAGAGGTCCATGAACGCGGCGACTCGCTCGTATGGAATCTCGCCGTCCGCGGCGAAAAACGCCACTTTCGACTCGCGGCCCCTCATGACCTCCGCCAGCTTGGCGGGAAACTCGCGCTCCGTGAACTGGTCCCTGTTGATGAAGATTCCACCGTCGACCGCCAAACGAATGACGATCTGGTCGCTCGAGACCGGCAGGCTCGGGCCGGTGGTCTTCGGCGGGACCTTCGTCTCGTATCCCCGCTGCAGCAGCGGCGTGACGACCATGAAGATGATGAGGAGCACCAACACCACATCCACCAGGGGCGTGATGTTGATGTCGCTCTTCATGTCGCCCATCTTGCCGCCAGTCATTGCCATAGGCTCATCTCCCTTGCCTCGTGGTCAAGTCACCACGGCTACGAGCCGCCACCCTTCTTGGTGGTGATGAGACCGACCTTGGTCACCCCTGCCTCGTTGATCGCCTTCATGACCTCGCGCACCTGGCGGTATCGCAGCCGCTTGTCGGCCTTGACGACGAACTCCTTGTCGGGCGTCTCGCGCACCATCTCGGCGATCCGTCGGGTCAGGTCCTGGGTGTTGGGCACCCAGTCGTCCTTCGCCAGGAAAATCTTCCCGTCATCGATAACCGTGACCTTCTGCTGCTTCGCCCCCTCGGGATACTTCTCAGGGTTGTTGGTCTCGGGCAACTGAACCGGCACGCCGGTCTGCAGCATCGGGGTGACGACCATGAAGATGATCAGCAGCACGAGGCACACGTCGACGAGCGGAGTAACGTTGATGTCGGAGACGGCTTGCCCTCCTCCGACTGCCGCTGCGCGGTACTCAGCGTGCCGCCGACCCGATCGCATCGCTGCCTCCGTGCTTCTTGATGAAGAAGTCAATCAGCTCCGAAGACGAGTTGGACATCTCGACCTGAAAGCGCTCTACCTGGTTGAGGAAGTAGTTGTAGAGCCACACGGCCGGGATGGCGACGCCAAGGCCGATCGCGGTGGCGACGAGCGCTTCGGCGATACCCGCAGACACGGCACCCAGGCCGCCGGAGCCGGTGACGGCCATTCCCGTGAAAGCGTTGATGATGCCCACGACGGTACCGAACAGGCCCACGAACGGCGCGGTGGCGCCGATGGTGGCGAGGGCGCCGAGCCCCTTCTTGAAGTCGGCCGTGGTCATCAAGGTCGCTCGCTCGATCGCGCGACGCGCTGCCTCGATGACGTCATAGCCCGACAGCGGGCTCGACTGCTCCTCGACCATGAACTCGAGCAGCCCAGCCGCAACCACGCGCGCCAAGTGGCTGCTCTTGAACTTCTTGGAAGCGGCCACAGCCTCCTGCGGACGGTCCTGCTTCAGGTATTGCGTAGTCATGAGAGCGAACTGGAGCGACTCCTTCTTGGCCTTACGAAAGCGCCAGTAGCGCTCACCCGCGATCGTCAGCGAGTAGATCGACTGCAGGAAGAGCAGGATGACGACCAGTCGGGCTACAAGGCCCATGGAAGCCCACAGCGCTCCGATTGACATGTCCATACGAATTCCTCCTATTCCTCTCCTGGCTATGCCTTTGAGATTGATGTCAGTTCAACTGGAACTTGACAGTCACGGTCAGATACACCGCCACGGGACGCCCGTTGAGCGTTGCGGGCCGATACTTCCACTTCCGTACCGCTTCCATGGCCGCCTCGGAGACGCCCATCGGCAGGCCGCGGAGCACCCGCACGTCGGTGACGTCACCGTTCTTGTTGATGATGGCTTCGATGATCACGATGCCTTGCACGCGAGCCTTGCGGGCGATCTCGGGGTACACCGGCTGGGGCTGGGAGATCGCCTCTGGTGGAACGACCTCGCCCCCGATCCGGATGGGAGGCTCCTCGACCTCTTGCACCACGCCGCCCGGCACGCCGCCTGGCACGCCGCCGGGAATGCCGCCGGCGACCCCACCTTCGACCCCACCTTCGACCCCACCCTCAACTCCCCCGCCACCACCCGACGTCGCCGGCACGATCTTGTCCGGGATCTCCACCGGCTGCACGACCGGTGCGTTGGCCGGCGCCTGCTGCACCACCGCCTTGGGTGCCGCAGCAGCGGCCTTGGGGGGCGCGGGCGGCGGCGGCGGTGGCGGTGGAGCGGCGTAGAAGCTCACCTGCAGCGGCGGCTCGGGTACCTCACTCACCTGCCACACCTGGGCAAGGAGATAGCCGCCAATGGCAGCGACGTGGATAATGACGGCGATCGGCAGGGTGAGCAACTGGTTCTTGTTGCGCTTCTGCTTCTTGGATGCGATCAGGTTCTCCTCGAACATGGCTCCCCCGTCCTCACTTGGCGCCGAAGCCCGAGCCTTGCGCCTTCAGCCTCTCACGCAGGTCCATGGCCTTCGTGCGGAACTCCTCGGCCTTGTCGAAGTACTGGGTCTTGAGGGCCTCGTCGGTCTGCAGCTTGGCCTTCTCGCGGTAGAGGAGGTTGGTGTAGACCATCGCCTCGAAGTAGTCGGGGTTGAGCTGCAAAGCCTTGTCCGCCGACTCCAACCCCATCTCGACGAACTGCGACCGCTCCTCGGGAGTGATGCTTGCATCCCGGAACGCCTTGTCCCAGCAGTAGACGGAGACGAGGTAGTAGGGCTCCGCATCGGCGTTGGGGATGTGCGCCTTGACCCACTCATAGGCCTGGGGGATCCGCTGAGTCCGCAGGTAAATCGAGACAATGGCCTTGTGGCTCTTGAGGTCCCCCGGGGTCTTCTTGACCTCGGCCTCGAGGTACTTGAGCACCTCGTCGAACTTTCCGGCGTTGACGTAGGTTCCGACCAGGAACTCTTGCGCCTTGACGTCGTCCGGATAGGCGGCCAGATACTTCTTGAAGGCGTCGATGGCGACCTCGGCGAAGTCCTGGTTCTCCTTGGTATCGACGCCGGGACGGTACAGCGTCATGGCGCTCAGGGCCACCGATCGCCACGCGAACTTCAGGCTCGGATCGAGCTGCAGCCCCTTCTGGAATTGAATGAGAGCATCCCTGTACTTCTCGTTCTTGTAGTGCTGGTTGCCCTTATTGAGCTCGATACGGGCCTTGAGGGTATCGCAGCCGCTGAGCGAGAGCGCTGCGACCAGCACCATCAGGATTGGGGGAACGGCGACCTTGCGCATACCGGCTTTCCTCCAAAAGGGAGCAATCAATGGGATGTCGCAGACTGGCTCGCGGACGCAAAAGGAAAGCGACCTTCTGTTCCCTGGCAGCATCTCTGCGTCAACCTCAGGTCTCCTCACGCGGCGGCTGATCTCCAGTAACGGCTAACTGCTGGTGACTCCAGAGGGCGACAGCTATCCAATCCGGTACCCCAATGCTGGCAACCGCCCGTTTGGAAGCCCTCCTCCTACGCCCGGCACACTATGCGACTGGCCCGGGAGGATGTCAAGAGCCGACCGCCCCCCGTCTGCCCGGTTGAGGGCCGCGGGCTTCTCACCGCGCCCCAACCCCGCACACCCACTGCCCATACCTTCTTCTCCCCCGTGTGGCCAGATCTTGACGCCATCATCAGCCGACGCGGACGCCACCGAAGCCAACCGCCGTCTCGCTACAAAGCGTGCAAGTCGCAGCTTCGAGGTAGGTTGGCGGCTTCCCCCGGATGAGGTACCATCCGGCCCATGAAGCATCCGCTCACCGTCGCGCTCGGCGCCGACCACGGTGGCTTCGAGCTCAAGCAACGCCTCACGCAGCTCCTTGCCGGCCTGGGCCATCGGGTCGAGGACTGCGGGACCACCGGCAAGGACCCGGTCGACTACCCGCTCTTCGCCGCCGAGGTCGCCCGCCGAGTGGCGAGCGGTCGGTGCGAGCTCGGGATCATGGTCGACGGAGCCGGCATCGGCTCGGCCATGGCGGCCAACAAGATCCCCGGCGTTCTGGCAGCCGCCTGCTACACCGAGGCGCTCGCCCGCAACGCCCGCGAGCACAACGGCGCGAACGTGCTGACGCTCGGCGCGGCACACGTCGATACCTCCCTCGCAGAGGCCATTGTCCGCGTCTTCCTGGCCGCAGAGTGCACCGAGGAGCGCCACCGGCGCCGGGTCCAGCAGATCCGCGACCTGGAGGCGGGGACGGCCGAGCTTTCGGGGGAGGACGTCCGGCGCATCGCGGACCGCGTGAAGCAGCTTCTGGCGGGCGGCCAGGGCGCCACTCGGCCCGCCCTTCCGCCGGCCGAGCTGGCGAAGCTCATCGACCACACCCTGCTGCGGCCCGATGCCACCCGCAGCGACGTCGAGAAGCTCTGCCGCGAGGCGGTCCAGCATCACTTCTTCTCGGTCTGCGTCAACCCGGCCCATGTGCCGCTCGCCGCCTCGCTGGTGCGCGGCACCTCGGTGAAGGTGTGCGCGGTGGTCGGCTTCCCGCTCGGGGCACAGACGTCCGAGATCAAGGCCCTCGAAGCCCGGCGCGCCATCCGCGAGGGCGCCCGCGAGATCGACATGGTCATCAACATCGGCGCCCTCAAGGGCGGCGACGATGAGCTGGTGCTGCGCGACATCCGCGCGGTCGTCGAGGCGTGCAAGGACGGCCGGGCACTCTCCAAGGTCATCTTGGAGACGGTTTTGCTGACCGACGAAGAGAAGGTCCGCGCCTGTGAGCTGTCGATGCGGGCCGGAGCCGACTTCGTGAAGACCTCGACCGGGTTCTCCTCGGGCGGCGCGACGGCCGAGGACATCGTGCTGATGGCCCGCACCGTGGCGCCGCGCCGGTTGGGCGTGAAAGCCTCTGGCGGGGTCCGCACCTACGCCGACGCGGTGCGGATGCTCGAGGCCGGAGCCACGCGCATCGGCTCGTCCAACAGCGTCAAGATCGTCGAAGAGGCCGCCAGGCTGGCCGGCGGCAAGGGGTGAGGTCATGACTGAGCTGCGTTGCTATGTGTTCATCGACTCGCTCCAACCCCAGCACGCGTCGTTCGTGGCCTCGGTGGCGCAGGGGTTCCTCCCCACCCCGGGCCAGGCGGCGCTGTTCGTGGAGATCGCGCCGGGCATGGACATCATGCGGGTGACCGACGTGGCGCTCAAGGCAACCGACGTGCGCCCCGGCATGCTCATCATCGAGCGCCTTTACGGCATGCTCGAGCTGCACTCCGATTCGCAAGCCGACGTCCGGCAGGCAGGGGCGGCGATCCTCTCCGCCCTGGGCGTGGAGGAAGAGGATCGGATCAAGCCCGAGGTGGTCTCGAGCCAGATCGTCCGCAACCTCTCGCCGTACCACGCCCAGCTCATCAACCGCTCCCGCCACGGCGATATGATCCTCCCAGGGCAGACGCTGTACGTGATGGAGGTGGCGCCGGCCGGGTACGCCGCGATCGCCGCCAACGAGGCCGAAAAAGCGGCCAACATCAATATCCTCGAGGTGCGTGCGATCGGCAGCTTCGGACGTCTGTACCTCGGGGGCGAGGAGAAGGATATCGATATCGGCTACCGGGCCGCCGAGGCCGCAATCGCTGCGATCAAGGGCCGACCCGGGCGCGGCAGCGAGCGCTGAGGAGCGGCCAGATCAGCGAAGGAGGTAGGCAATGACCGAGGCGTTGGGCATGATCGAAACCAGGTCCTTTCCGGCCGTGGTGGAGGCCGCCGATGCGGCCGTCAAGGCCGCCAAGGTGGCGCTCGTCTCGTACGAGAAGACCGGCGGCGGTTACGTGACCGTGATCATCCGGGGCGACGTGGCGGCCGTGAAGGCGGCGTGCGACGCCGCCCAGATCGCGGCCGGCCGCGTGGGCGAGCTGGTCGCCGTTCACATCATCGCGCGTCCACACCAGAACGTCGATCTCGTCCTGCCGCTGGGTCGCCAAGAGGAGGCGCAGGGCTCGCAATAGGCGCGCGACGCCGGGTGGCTGCATGGGAAGGGGTGAGAGATGGTCCTTGCCAAGGTGGTGGGAACCGTCGTGGCGACCCGCAAGGAGCCTTCGCTCGACGGCCTCAAGCTGTTGCTCGTGCGGCCGCTCGACGAGGAAGGGCGCGCACTCGGCGCCCACCTCGTCGCCGCCGATGCGGTAGGCGCTGGCCCCGACGAGATCGTGCTCATCGCCTCGGGGAGCTCGGCTCGGCAAACGGTGGCAACCGACAAGCGGCCAGTGGATGCCGTGGTAATGGCGATCGTCGACTCGTGGGCCATCGACGGGCAGACCAAGTACAGGAAATGACGACGCGCCTGTCGGACCGTGAGATCGAGGCCATCGCGCGGCGGATCGCGGGCGACCTCGCCGTCCCGGAGGCGGGGAAGCCCACCGGCACGGTGGTGCAACCTGGTGCCGTCGGCCTCTTCCCCAGCGTCGACGAGGCCGTGGCAGCGGCCCACGTGGCCCAGCCGTCGTTCGTGGCTCTCCCTCTCGCCACGCGGGCGCGGATCATCGCCGCGATCCGGGTGGCGATGCTCGCTGCCGCCGAGGAGCTGGCTCGGACCGCCCACCGTGAGACCGGACTCGGTCGGGTCAGCGACAAGGTCGTGAAAAACCGCCTGGTCACCGAGAAAACGCCGGGTCTCGAGGATCTCGAGCCGGTCGCGGTGTCGGGCGATCACGGCCTGACGCTCACGGAGCCAGCGCCGTTCGGCGTCATCGGCGCCATCACCCCGTGCACCAACCCCACCTCGACCATCATCTGCAACACCATCGGCATGATCGCAGCGGGCAACACCGTGGTGTTCAACGTCCATCCGACGGCCAGGGAATGCTCGATGCACACCGTGGTGCTGCTCAACAAGGCGATCGTCGCTGCCGGTGGCCCACCCAACGTCGTGACGTGCGTGTCGGCCTCGAGCATCGAGACGGCCAGTCAGCTCATGCAGCATCGCGGCATCCGCCTGCTCGTCGTGACCGGCGGCGGTGGGGTCGTCAAGGCAGCGATGGCCTCGGGCAAGCGAGCGATCTGCGCCGGACCGGGCAACCCACCGGCGGTGGTCGACGAGACGGCCGACCTCGACAAGGCGGCTCGCGACGTGGTCGCCGGAGCGTCGACCGACAACAACATCATCTGCGTCGACGAGAAGGAGGTTCTGGTCACCGCGGCCGCCGCTGACACCTTCCTCGCCGCCCTGCGCCGGCTCGAGGTCGTGGTGCTCGGCCCGCACCAGCTTCCGGCCCTGGAGAAAGTCGTCTTCGCTCGGCAGCACGGGCCCCGCCACGAGGCCGAGATCAACCGCGAGCTGATCGGGCGCAACGCCAACGTGATCCTGGGCAAGCTGGGCATCTCGGCGCCCGACTCCCTGCGCCTCGTCGTGGTCGAGGTCGACGTCGACCACCCCTTGCTGTGGACCGAGCAGATGATGCCGGTGCTGCCGATCTGTCGCGTCCCCAACGCCGACTTCGCCATCGACCTCGCGGTGCAGGTCGAGGGTGGCAACCGACACACCTCCGTGATGCACTCCCGCCACCTCGACCGCCTGAGTCGGATGGCCCGGCTCTGCGATTGCAGCATCTTCGTCAAGAACGGCCGGTCACAGGCGGGGCTCGGCCTGGATGGCGAGGGCGTCTGCTCGTTCACCATCGCCAGCCCTACCGGCGAGGGTCTCACCACTCCGCGCAGCTTTTCCCGGCAACGGCGATGCGTGCTCGTGGATCACTTCCGGATCACCTGATGAAAGCGGTCGCCGCCATCGCCGTTGTGGAGTTCCAGGAGATCCCGGCTGGCGTCGCCGCCACCGATGCGATGGTCAAGCGTGCTCCGATCGCTTTCGTGCGCTCCGGGTCGGTGACCAGAGGGCGGTTCCTCACCCTCATCGGTGGCAGCACGGCCGCCGTCGCGGAGGCTGTCAAGGCTGGCCTCGAAGCCGGCGCGGCCGCCGTCTTGGACCACGTCTTCCTGGCCGATGTGCACCCGCACCTGCTGGCCGGGATCGAAGGAAAACGGCGGATCCCGCACGCGGCGTTGTGCCTGCTCGAAACCGACACCGTGGCGTCGGCGGTGCGCGCTGCCGAGCGGGCCCTCAAGGGCGCCCACGTCGAGCTGGCTGAGATCCGGCTCGCGGACTCGGGGCTGGCCGGCAAAGGCCTCGTCGTGCTGACCGGTGAGCTTCACGACCTCGAGGCCGCGGTCGAGCTAGCGACAGACGAGCTGGCGAGCCTGGGCTCGGCCTTGCGGGTACGGATCATCGCCGGGCCCCACGGCGCCACGCTCGAGCAGGCGGCGCCCTTGACCCGGTTCGACCATGCTCCCCTGGTGGAGCTGGAGGGGGAGAAGGGCTGATGCTTCTCGGGCGCGTCATCGGCACCGTGATTCCCTGCGTCGTCTACGAGGGCCTGCGCGGGGTACCGATGCTGGTCGTGCAGCCGCTCGACCGCGAGGGCCGGCCCCGAGGGCGAGCGATCGTGGCTGCCGACCCGACCCGCATGGCCGGCCCCGGCGAGCTGGTCTACTTCGAGGGTGGACGAGAAGCTGCGCTGTTGCTCGAGCCGTCTTTCGTCCCCGTGGACCACGCGATCGTCGGCATCGTCGATGGCTTCTCCCGCGCCCCCGGAGGTACCGCATGATCGTCGGGCGGGTCGCTGGGGAGCTCACCTCCACCATCAACCACCCATTCTTCGACGGCCGTACGCTGCTGATCGTCGACCGCGAGACGCCCGACGGCGAGCCTACAGGTGACTATCTCGTGGCTGTGGACACCGTCGGGGCGGGCCGTGGGCAGCGCGTCCTGGTCCTCGACGAGGGCAACGGCGCCCGCCAGATCGTTGGCTGTTCGACTGCCCCACTCCGATCGGTCGTCGTCGGCATCGTCGACGCTCTCGGGTGACCACGCGTCTTTTCCCGGCTGGCCGCAGGCTCAGGCGCCGTCCGACCTGCCCAGCCAGCACGGTGACACCGTCAGGCGGAAGCGGCCGGGGAGCCGGCGGGCGCCAGAGCGGCGAGGAGGAAAGCGTGCGCCAGACGGTGAATACCCGGGGATGACGACTCGCGCGGGCCAGCCACGTTGAGGCTCTCGAACCCGCCGCTCGCCAGCCAGGCGCGAACCTCCTCGGGGTTGGGATCGACCGCCAGGTCGACCACCAGGAGCGGCTTGTCGAGCCACTGGGCGAGGTTGATGGAAAGTTGCGTGCCACCGCTTCCGGGTCCCCAGACGAGGACGAGCGTGGCATCGGCGTCGCGGACGTTCCACTCGGTGCGCGAGCGGTAGTCGGCGTCGGGCGTCTCGCGCAGCGGGTAGCACATTGGGATGCGGCCGTCCTCGGCCTTTCGGCCGCGAGGGCACCAGCCGCCGCAGCGAAACCCGAGCTCGAGCGCCGCATCGAGGGCGGCCCTATCGACGCCGGTCTGGCCGCCAGCGATGATCATCTCCAGCATCGCCCCTCCCAGCCGCGGCATCCTGTGCCGCGAGAACAACGCGTCGGTCTGGATGCCGTTTGACCGAACGCTGGTGGTCTTGCCACGAGGATACAGGAAACCATCGCCTGCCCACGGCGTAGGACGAGCGGAGGGCCGGTGACGGAGAGCTTCACCTTCGCGTTTCGCCAGCCGGGTTGGCTGCGCCGGGTAATGATCGGGGCCGGCTTCGAGCTCGTCCCGGTTCTGATCGCGCTGCCCGTGCTGGTGCGGCTCCGGCACCTCGGCGAGGAGCCGTACCACCTGCCGGCTGTGCTCGTGCCGACGATCGTGCTGGCTCTTGCCGCCCGTTTCGTGGTCCTGGGATACCTGCGCCGCGTCGTGCGCGCGGCAGCCACGGGCTCCGTGGTCGGTCTCCCTGCGTGGGAGGCGATCGGGACCGATCTCGTGGCTGGGGCGACGCTGTGGTTGGTAGCGGTCGGTTTCTGCCTGCCGGCAGCCGTCGTCTCGTTCGTGACCTGGTTCGTCCTGCTGGAGCTCGGTGGAGCGGTGGCGGCCGGGCTCGGGATGCTGACCGTTGCCCTCCCCGCTTTCGCCGCCACCCTCGCGTTGCTACCCGCAGCACTGGTCGCCGCGATCACCGAGGACGACCCGGCTGCCGCGTTTGACCTCCCTCGCGTGTTCGCCCGCCTGCGCCGCGCCGCTGGTCCCTATGTGCTCGCGTTCCTGGTCGCCTTTGCGGCCGAGATCCTGGCCCAGCTCGGCCTGTTGCTGTGCTGCCTCGGGGTCGTCCCGGCACGGTTTCTGGCCCACTGTGTGACCGCCCATGCCTTCGGCACCGCGTTCAGGAACCCCTCGGGACCATCGCCGGACTCTCGCCCCCACGCCGATTCCGAGCCCGAACCGGTTCGGGTCGAATGAGGCAGTCGCGAGGGACACCCCCGAAAGCGAGGCGTACTCACTGCTACCGGCTCACGAGCGCCCGGCCCACCAGGCGGGGACCTCGGCCGGGCTCATGACCTCCTGTGAGCTCGTGGCCAGCTCCCGGATCGCCACCGTTCCCGCCGCGAGCTCGTCATCGCCGAGGATCGCCACGGCTGCGAACCCCTCCTTGTCGGCGCGCTTGAGGGCGGCCTTGAGGGAGCGGCCGGTGAGCTCCACCTCCAGCACCACGCCGGCGCGCGTCCAGTCCCGCGCCAGTCGCAACGCCTCGGCCCGGGCCGCACCCCCCAGCGGCACGAGGTAGAGCCGCCGCAGGCCCAGTACTCGGACCTTGAACCCATCAGGGAGCAGGTCGACGAGCCGGTCCTCACCGATGGCGAAGCCGGAGCCAGGCACCGCCGGGCCACCGAGGTCCGAGATCAGGCGATCGTAGCGGCCCCCACCGCACAGCACCGCGTTGGTGCCGAGCTTTGGTGACACCACCTCGAACACGGTTCGCAGATAGTAGTCGAGGCCGCGAACCAGCCGCGGGTTGCGCACGAACGGCACGCCCAGGCGATCGAGCTGGTCCTCGACCGCCACCACATGGGCACGGGATGCCTCGCTCGCCACCGTCGAGACGGGCGGCACATCGGCCACGATCACCTGGCAGGACGGCACCTTGCAATCGAGGACCCGCAACGGGTTCTCATCCAGGCGGCGCTGGCAGTCCGAGCACAACGCCTCGCGGCTGGCGGCCAAGGTCTCCCGCACGAGCTGCTGGTAACGGGGGCGGTCCTCGGGGTCTCCGAGGTTGTTGAGGTGGACCTGGAGGTCGTCGAACCCGAGCCGTGTGAACAGCTCATGGAGGACCAGCAGCAGCTCGGCGTCGGCGAGCGGTGAGTCGGCCCCCAGCAGCTCGAGCCCGATTTGCGAGAACTGCCGGTACCGTCCGGCCTGCATCCGCTCGTAGCGAAACATCGGGCCGATGTAGTAGAGCCGCAGCGGATGCGAGCGGTCGTGCAGGCGGTTCTCGATCCACGCCCGGGCTACGCCTGCCGTACCCTCGGGCCTGAGGGTCAGCGAGCGCCCCTTGCGATCCTCGAAGGTGTACATCTCCTTGTGAACGATATCGGTCGTCTCCCCGACCGAGCGCACGAACAGCTCGGTGGGCTCGAACGCCGGGGTCCGCACCTCGTCGGCCCCGAACGCTCCGAACACCGCTCTGGCTGTCTGCTCGACAGCTTGCCACAGCCTCGACTCCGGCGGCAGGAGATCGCGCGTCCCGCGCGGTCGCTGGATCATTACCCGGCTCCCTCCACCCCTCCTCCCTTTTCGGCCAAGAAGCGGTCTTTGAGCGTGACGTACACCTGGGGACCCCGCCGCAAACGTTCGACCTCGCCCGGCTCCAGCTCCCGCCGCACCTTGGCCGGCACGCCGGCCACCAGGGTGCGGGGAGGGACGTGCATGCCGGGAGGCACCAACGCCCCGGCGGCCACGATCGCTTCCTCGCCGACCACCGCGTGGTCGAGAACCGTCGAGTGCATCCCCACCAAGGCGCCACGCTCCACCCGACAGCCGTGAAGGATGGCGGCGTGCCCGACGGTCACGTCCTCGGCCACGATCGTCGGGGCGTCGGGCGAGTCCACGTGCACGACCGCGTTGTCCTGAATATTGGAGCGGGCGCCGATACGGATACGGTGCAGGTCCGCGCGCAGCACAGCCCCGAACCAGATGGAGACGTCATCTCCGAGCTCCACGTCGCCGACGACCGTGGCGTTGGCAGCCACGAAAACGCGCTCACCCAGCCGCGGTGACGACTCGCCCAGCTTTGCAATGCTCATGCTCCACCTCCAAGGCAGCAGTCACGCTAGCACAGGCCAGGCGCCAACCGCCAGGCATGCGTCGTAAACCCCTAGAACGCAAGGGACTGTGGAATACCCGTTGGTCGGGCGTCAGGGAAGTGAAAGAAAGCACAAGAGTAAAAGCTAAGATATTGTCATTAAAGATGTTATGTTGTCGCACTGCATTCAGTGCAGCACCCATAACCTGTTGCAGACCGTAGGTTTCTCCGTCTTTCGACAGAGTTTTCCACAGGCTTTTCCACAAATCCTGCGGAAAGCTCTAAGCCCCCTCGATGCCCCACTCACCAGGGGGCTCGAACGCCCCTGCACGCAGTAACTTCGGCGGCTCGGACCGAACATCGAGGAGGGTCGAGGGCCGGCCGCCTGCCGTCTCGCCGCCGTCGAGCAGGAGCGCAAGACCGCTCTCGAGGCGGCGAACGACCTCCCCGGGCGAGCGGGCGGCGGGGAGACCACCGGGGTTCGCGGAGGTCGCCGTGAGCGGCCCCAGCTCACGAAGCAAGGCGCGCAGGAGGCCGTGGTCGGGCACCCGTACCGCCGCCGTGAGGCCGCAGGCTGCGAGTGGGCGGTGGAGGGTTGCCACCACGCTCAGCGGCGCCGGCCACACGGTGGCGAGTCTCGCCACCCACATCGGGGAGAGCACGATCAGCCCCCTGACTTGGAAGAGATCGGCAGCGACCAGCGGCAGCGCCTTTTCGAGCGGCCGTCTTTTGAGCACACGCACGGACTCGACCGCGGCGGCATCGTCTGGACGCACCGCCAGGCCGTAGAACGTCTCGGTTGGAATCGCCACCACCCCGCCACGGTCGTACGCGAGTCGACACGCCACCACCGCCGCTTCGAGGTCGGCCTCAGCCCGAAAGGCGAGCCTGTCCATCAGGTGCGCCCGAGAAGGGCGCGCGCGTGGGCACGGGCGGCAGCGTTCGCACCCCCGCCCATCATCCGCACCACTTCCTCCTCCCTCGACTCGCCGCTCACCTCGACGACGTGGGTCGTGGTCCGCCCTCCCTCCGTGGCTTTCGAGATCATGAGGTGGGTGGCGGCGCGAACCGCGAGCTGCGGCAGATGGGTGACGACCAGCACCTGATGGCGGCGCCCCTGCTCCGCCAGCAGCACCCCGAGCTCGTCCGCAACCCGACCGCCGATCCCGCTGTCGATCTCGTCGTACAGCAGCGTCAGATGGTCGCCCTCGTCGCGCTGCTGCCGCAGTACGGTGCGAATCGCCAGGTGGAGCCGCGACAGCTCGCCTCCCGAAGCAATGCGGGCCATCGGCCGCACCTCCTCGCCCGGGTTGGGCGAGATCAGAAACTCGCCGATGTCGACGCCGTCCGGCCCAGGCTCGACCCGCGCGTCGCCCACCTGCAGGGACCCGTTTGGGCTCTCACGCCGGCACAGGGCGAGCCGCAGCTCGACCCGGCTCATACCGAGCCTCGCCAACACCCGCACGGCTTCGCGACAGAGGACGAGGCCGGCCTCGCGGCGTGCCGCCGACAGCTCGTTGGCGCGCTCGAGGTAGGTTGCTCGAAGCGTCTGCTCGGCCTGCTCGAGGTGCGCGAGGTCATCCTCCACCGCCTCCAGCCTGCGCCGCTCCTCAGCCAACCTCTCGAGATGGGCGAGCACCGCCTCCAAGCTCCCGCCGTACTTGTGGCTCAGGCGCTCGATGGTCGCCAAACGTGCCTCGACAACCTCGAGACGGCCGGGGTCCACCCGCACTCGGTCGGCCAGCGCCTCGAGCGAGCGCACCGCCTCCTCGGCGAGGATCTGGGCCTGGCTCAGCTCCTCGCTCGTCTGCCCGAGCCCCACACCGAGCTCGCTGAGCTCCCGGGTGACCCGGGCCGCGCGCGCCAGCGCCGCCGAGCCCCCGTCACCTCCCAGAGCGTGGAGAGCGACACCGACCAGCTCGGCAATTCGGCTGCCATGGCGCAGGAGGCTGCGCTCCTCCCGCCGGGCGATATCTTCGCCCACCTGCAGCCGGGCGTCCTCGATCTCCCGGGTCTGATACGCAATCACATCCAGACGGTCGCGCCGCGAAGCCAGCGCGGCGCGTTGCTCGACGAGCCGTTCGCGGACCTCCTGCCAAGCCGCGAAGGCCTCGCTGACCTGCCCTCGCAGGCCCTCGAGCCCGCCAGCCGCATCCACCACGGCGAGATGCGTGGCTGGGTCGGCCAGACCACGCTGCTCATGCTGGCCGTCGATCGCCAGCAGGGAGGGAGCGAGACGTTGGAGCGCCCCAGCGGTCACGGCCACATCGTTGACCCAGGCCCGGGAACGGCCTCCCGAGCTCACCTCGCGCCGCAGGATCAGCTCGTCGCCGACATCGACCCCGAGCTCCTCGAGCAGCCTCCTCGCCGTCGGTGCAGACGGCGTTCTGAATCGGCCTTCCACCACCAGGCGGTCGCACCCACCGCGCACCTGCTCGGCTTCGGCACGAGCCCCGGCCAGCAGTTGCAGCGACTGCACGAGAAGCGACTTGCCGGCACCCGTCTCGCCGGTCAGAACCGTCAAGCCTCCGCCCAGGGTCAGGTGCACCGTCTCGATGATCCCGAGGTTGCGGACGTCGAGCTCGCAGAGCATACGGTGGCGATGCTATCGGCCCACGTGCGGGTTTGCAACGACCTCCCCGGCGACCGCGTGGGCGAGGGCGGTCGGACCGATGTGCCGTCGTACGGCGTCCACGACCGCCTCTTGCCGGGTAGCGAGAATCCTCTCCGGGAGCGCGTCGAGCTCCGAAAGCGGCAGCTCGTGGCGGGCCAGGCGCACCAGCTCGCGGGCCACACCGGCCGGGGTGGCCAGCGACACGCGGTACGATCCCGACATCGCCGCCCGCTCGTCGTTGAGCTCGGCAGCACCAGGTCCTTGCTCCACGAACGTGGCGATCTCCTCGCGCGCCAGCACCATGGCCCGATCGAGATTGCTCGGTGCGACCGAGAACGTCACCGCCCACGGACCGTCGACCAGGGCAGCGCCAAAAAACCGCGACACGACGCCATAGGTGAGGCCCTCCTGGTCGCGCAGCCGCCGCCCGAGACGCGACGACAGCGTCGACTGCCCCAGAACAGCGTTGCCGAGCAGCGCGGCGATGAAATCGGGATCGCGGCGCCGGAGCCCACCTGGGCACCCGATGACGACGTCCAAGTTGGGCTTGTCAGCCATGATCTCGCGCGCCTCGGAGGGCCTGCAGTCGGCCCAGCTCAGGCGCGGTACGTCAACCGCAGCCGACCGGCCGCCGATCCAGCCTTCGCACAGCTCGCCGATACGCCTCGCCACCCGCACGGGGTCGAGGTCGCCGACCAGCGCCAGGACCAGCGACGCGGGCCCGTAGAGCTCGGCATGGAAACGCTGTAGATCGGCGCGGTCAAGCGCCAGCAAGCCAGCCCGCCGCTGGTCGGCCGGTCGGCGGTGAAACGGGTGCCCCGCCGGGAAGACCAGCCTGGTAAACGCCTCGAATGCACGCAAGAAGGTATCCTCCTGAGCCTGCGCGAGCTCTCCGAGGCGGAGCTGGCGGACCCGGCTCAGCTCGTCCTCGGGGAAGGTCGGCTGGCGCAGCATCTCGAACAACACCTCGCACAGCACGTCCAGATGGCGTGACAGGCATCGTCCCGCGATGAAGACCTCGAGCGGGTTGAAGCTCTCGCCGGAGATGTCGAGCTCGACCCCTCGGTCCTCCAAGACACGGGCCAGCTCCAGCCGCTCGAAGCGCGAGGTGCCGCGCTCCAGCATCTCGGGCATCACCGAAGCCGCCGTCCACCTCGCGGTCTCGACCATCCCGTGACCGGCCAGCAGCGAGCCCTGAACGTGGACCGTGCAGTTGGAGCGGCGCGGTAGCAGGAGCAGGCGGGCGCCGCCCGGCAGGCACAGGTCGTGCACCTCGGCGCCGAGGTTCGATCTCCAGTGGCACGGCTGCGGTGGCCCCGCCTGGGCCCCAGGCCATCCGGGGGTCTGGTCGTTGCGTGGAACGAAGTGCCCGACCGTCAGCGCGTCGTCCTGGAAGTAGGTCGACGCCACGCGCTGCACATCCTCGCACCGAACCGCGCGCACGCGCTCCAGGTAGTCGAAGTAGCCGCGCCAGTCACCGGCCGAGATCGCCTCCCCGAGCGCCGAGGCCACCTGAGCCGGTGCATCGCGGTGAAACGCCGTTTGCGCTTCGACCTGGACCCTCGCCCGCTCGAGCTCAGCCGGGCTCGGGGGCTGGGTCTGCAGCTCGCGCACCGCTTCGCGGATGGCCGCCTCGACCTCATCGTGGGCAGTCGGCGGGTTGAGGCTGGCGAAGATCTGGAAAAGTCCGGGGTCGCGGAGCTGCCACGCTACTGCCTGCACCTCGAGGCACTTGCCGGTCTCGACCAGACGCTGGTACAACCTCGAGGTGACGCCACCCGACAGCACGTCGGCTGCCACCGCCAACGCGTGAATGTCGGGGTGCGTCGCTTCCGGGGCTCGCCAGGAGCACGCGACCCACCCCACCTCGCCCGCCCGCCGCAGAACGAAGCGGCGTTCGCCTTCCTGGCGGGGTTCTCTCGTCACGACCGGTGGCAGCGGCTGGGGAGCCCGCGGGAGCGAGCCGAAGCTTTCCTTCACCAGCCGCAGCACCACCTCGCGCTCGAACGCGCCGACCAGCACGAGGCTGGCGTTGTCGGGGTAGTAGAAGGTGTCGTAGAACCCGCGCAGCCGCTCGATGGTCGCGGCCTCGACGTCGCTGCGCCAACCGATCGTCGGGTGGTGGTAGGGGTGCTCCCGGAAGGCGATGGCGAACGAGTCCCGCAGCAGCACGTCGAAGGGGCTGTTCTCACCGCGCTCGAGCTCGTTGTGGACGACCGTGAGCTCGGACGTCAGGTCCTCGGCGCGGAGTAGAGCCTGGCGCATGCGGTCGGCCTCGAGCTCGAGGGCCAAGCCGACGTGCTCCGGCGGCAATGTCTCGTAGTAGGTCGTGCGGTCGAACCAGGTGGTCGCGTTGAAGCTGGCGCCAACGCGCTCGAGCACCCGGGCCACGCTGGTCCCGGCTTCGGCGTTGAAGCGCTTCGACCCTTTGAACATGAGGTGCTCCAGGAGGTGGGTGGCACCGGTGTGCCCGACGGCCTCGTTGCGGGAGCCCACGTGGTAGACGATGCAGACGGCCACCACCGGCACCCCGGCGTCGGGCAGCAGCAGGACACGTAGCCCGTTCACGGTCAGCTCCAGCTCCTCGACACCGTGCTCCCTCGCCACCACCCTGAACGCCTCGCTCATACCACCTCCCCGGCCGGGCTCGTATGATAGCCGCCATGATCGACCTACGCTCTGACACGGTGACCCGCCCGACCCCAGCGATGCGCGCTGCCATGGCTGCCGCCGAGGTCGGCGACGATGTCTACGAGGAGGACCCAACCGTCCGGCGGCTCGAGGAGCTGGCCGCCTCGATGCTCGGCAAGGACGCTGCCCTTTTCGTCCCCACCGGCACGATGGGCAACCAGATCGCGATTCACCTGCACACCCGGCCGGGGAGCGAGGTGGTGTTGGAGGCCCGTGCCCACATCTTCAACTTCGAGATGGGAGCGATGGCCGCTTGGTCGGGCGTGATCCCCCGGCCCGTCGTCACCGCCGACGGTCTGCTCACCCCCGAGCAGGTTGCGGACGCCATCGCCCCTCCGGTCTCGTATCGCACGCCGACGCGGCTGCTGTGCCTCGAGAACACCCACAACCTCTGGTCGGGGCTGCCGATAGACGAGGCGCGCACGCGCGCGCTCGCCGACCTGGCTCACGCCCGGGAAATCCCGGTCCACCTCGACGGCGCGCGGATCTTCAACGCCGCCGTCGCCCTCGGCACCACCGCCGCCGCCCTCGCGGCCCCGTGTGACACCGTGATGTGCTGCCTTTCCAAAGGGCTTGGCGCTCCCGTCGGCTCGCTGCTCGCGGGGTCGGTCGACCATCTGCGCGAGGCCCGACGCGTGCGCAAGCTCTTCGGCGGTGGGATGCGTCAGGTGGGCGTCTTGGCCGCGCCGGGAATCATCGCCCTCACCGAGATGGTGGATCGCCTGGGGGACGACCATGCACGCGCCCGACGCTTGGCCGAGGGTATGGCTGAGCTGCCCGGCGTCGAGGCTGTCCCGGACCGGGTCTGGACCAATATCCTGGTGTTCCGTCTAGCACCAGCCCCGGCTCCCGAGCCTCCGGCGGCTCGCCTGGCGTGGGGGCTCCGCGAGCGCGGCATCCTGTGCACCGCTTTCTCCGACCGGGAGCTGCGCATGGTCACCCACGTCGAGATCTCCGACGCCGACATCGACGCCACGCTCGTGGCGGCACGGCAGGTGCTCGCCTGCCTTTACCGGTGATGAGACCTCCAGCGACAACGGCGCGCTGAAGGAAAGCCCCGGCGACGCATCGCCGGGGCTCTCGATCGCGCGGGGTGATGGTGGGGCTGTTACGGCTCGTTCGGTGTCTCGAGCACGACCTCGGGCGCTGCCCCGAGGTGGCGACGCACCGGCGACGACCGCACCACGAGCCGGCTCGTGTCGACGTTGGGGAAGTTGGAACGCGCCATCTCGACCGCCGCCTGCGCGGAGAAGATGACCTGCGACGCGGCCACCGAGGTGGCGGCCGACGCCATCGGCAAGAACTCGCGCAGGCTGACCTCCGAGAGCCTCCCGCCCAGCTCGCTGTTGATGACGCGGATGAACTCGTTGGCGACCAGTGCATAGCCGAGAGCCTGGGGGTGCACGCCGTCGTAAGAGAAAAGGCCGCCAGTAAGAAACGCCGAGCTCAGCCTGACGCCGCCGACAACCCGCCCATTGGCCTGGATATCGTTGAAGATGGCGTGCATGTCCACCACCTTCGCACCCACCGACGCGGCCGTGGTCTTGATGATGGCGTTGAGCTCGGCCGTGCGCTTGCGGATCGCCTGGACCTCAGCCGCCCTCAAGATGACGCCGGCCTGCAGCCCGCTCTGGTCGATCTTGCCCTCGGGAAGTGGCTGGCCGGTGCCACCGGCAGCGACCGGGATGCCGATGCCCTTGGCCAGCAGCGACGAGGCCCCGAGGAGCAGGAAGTCGTTCTCGGTCACCAGCCCCGCCTCGCCGATCAGGGGGATTCTCTGGCCGTTGGCGGGGTTGATCAGGTAGGGTTTGACGGTGAAGACGTAGGGAATGGCGGTGACGTCGGGGATGGTCGCGACGACGATCTTCGCGCTCGCTGCCCCGGCGCGGAGCGTTCCCAGCAACGTCTGGTACTGCTGCTCGAACTCCGCAGCAGTGGTCATCGTCACGCCGTCCATGACCACACCCACCAGCGCCGCGCCGAGGACGTCGTTGTTGCCGGCCCAGACGGTGAGGAAGGTCGGCTGCTGTGCGAGCGCCAGCTCGACCGCCGTGTTCTGCCCGTTGCGCAGTACCAGGTCAGCCGAGTACACGACCTTGCTCACCTGGCCAGCGGCGTACTTCTGGAGATCGGCAGCAAGGTTGGTGATGGCGCCCTTGATGGTGAGGATGTCGTTGGTGTCGGCGCCGTCCATCCCGAGGTTGTTGTATGGTCTGGCCAGCGTCGCGTTGGTTGGTTGACCGATGCCGGACCGCGGAACGATGGTCGGGCTCACGCCTTGCGAGGTGATGGTGAGCGCCTTCAGCTCGAGCGTGGTCGGCAATCCCGGGAAGCCCACCGTGGGTTGCTGGAACGTCGACGCCACACCGGCTTGGCGAGCCAGCAGCGCCGGGTACGAGCCTTTCTGAATGCCCTCCACGAGCCCGAACGAAGCCACACCGGCCGTGAGGCTGTCGCCGAGTGCCACGTAGTGCGTGAAATCGACCTGGGCACCCGAGCTCGCCGCGAGGCCCAGGGCGAGAGTACCCACCATCAGGAGCGTGCTTGCCTTTCGCATGTCTCCCCCTCAGAACTTGTAGACCACGGTGAAGCCGAGAAGCTCCGCCTGGTTCTCATACGTGCCATTGAAGTTGTCGTGGTCCTTGCCTTTCGTCGAGCGGCGCGGGAAGTCGAGATGCATGTACCCCACGTCCAGTCGCATCTTCTCGTTGAGCTGCTTGGAGAAGCCGATCGTGAGCCCGATGCGGTCCGCATCCGGAAGCAGTGGCGACACGCTCTCGGTCGGCACCGGGGTCTCGTCGTACAGGAACCCGAACTGCCACGCCCACGTCGCCGATCGCTTGTACTCGACACCCAAACGGTACGTCAGGGAGTCCTTGTAATGCTCGGGGCGTACCGAGGACAAGGTTGGAAACTCTTTGATGTCGATCGGCAGCTCGGTGAAGCTCGACCAGCCCATCTTCATCACGTCGAGCCCCACTCCCCAGCGGACGCCGCGCCAGCCGAGCGCCAGCCGGATCTCGTCGGGAAACTCGATCCGGCTTTCGACCTTCGGGTTGCGGTCGAACGGGATCTGGCGCCCGACGATCGCGTCGAAGTCGTTGTAACCGGTAGGAAACTGGACGAAGGAGGCGTTGCCCTCGAAGTAGACTTTGACACGCGAGCGATAGCCGAGACCCAACGAGACCCCATGTCCCAGCTTGCCGAGGAACGCGATGTTACAGCCGAGACCGAAGTTGTTGTCCGAGTACAGGTGCACCTGCCCGACCTCGGCCACCGTCTGGGTGTAGGGGTTGATGACGCCGATGGAGCGTGTGAGGTCGATCCCAGCGACGTAGTAGTCGAGTCCGACCGCGAGCGCCGCGTTGTCGGAGAGCCGGTACGCAAGGTTGGGGTTGAGGTTGAAGACCTTGAGGTCAGCGCGTTTGGTGATATAGCGCCCGGCGAAGTCGTCGTCCCACCAGGTGCCGAGGCCGAACGGCGCGTTCAACGCGACCCCCCACCGCAGGTTCTCACTCAACCTTCCGGTGAGGTAGACATGTGGTGGGAAGAAGACCTGGCTCTTCTGGCTCGCGGAGTAGCCCTTCCCAGGGTACGGGTCGGTTCCGTTGAAGTCGCTCGCCAGCGCGATGAAGTAGGCTCCGCCGGCGGCCTGAGTGCCCTCGAGAAAGGCGATGCCGGCCGGGTTGTAGTAGAGCGCCGTCGGGTCGTCGGCGGTGGCTCCAAAGGCGCCGGCCATCGCCACCCCGCGGGCCCCGTGCTCGAAGAGCGCGAAGCCGGCCCCGAAGCTGAACGCTGGGACGAGCAACACCACCGCCACCCCCGCCATGCGTCCGCAAATTCGTGCATTCACCATAGCTCCCCTCCCTCTTTCCTGCCCTCTGGCAAGATTGCTGGGGCGTACTCTAGGCGCGGTTGCCTGCCGCGTCAACTGAGACGTGGTCAAAAAATGCCGTACAACACCTCCGGTGAGAAGAGGCTGTCGGGGCTCGCGCTGCCCAACCTGCGGCGACCACAAGAAAAAGGCGCCCGTGCCGGCGCCGGAGGAAAGGAGGAGGGTGCTGTCCCCAAGCTAGGGCAGGCGGCCCCGGATGTCCGTGAGGGGCGTCACACTCCGAGGCGCTTGACAGCCAGCACGGTACGGTCGTCGTGCGGCGGGGCGCCATTCGTGTGCCGCTCGACCGCCGCGAACAGGCGGTCCACCACCTCGGATACCGGGAGGTCGCGGGCGCCGGCCGCCAGCTCGGCGATGCGAGGAGTTCCGAGCTCCTCGTCTTCGGCGTCGACTGCCTCGGAGAGACCATCGGTGTAGGCAAGCAGCAAGGAGCCCTCGGTCAGCACCGTACGGCTCGCAACGAAGCTCGCGACGGGCAGGAGACCGAGCGGGGGCGTGCTGGCCGAGAGGAGGCGCGTTGTCCCGTCGGCGCGCGCCACGATGACCGGATTGTGACCCGCCGAGAGGTACTCCAGCTCCCCGTCGCCGTCCAGATAGGCCAGGAACATCGTCGCGAACTTGTTGGCCGGCGTGGTCTGCAACAGGTGGGCATGGAGCTGCTGCGCGACCTCCGCAAGGGGTGGCTGCGACAACATCAGGACCCGCACCGCCGACTGCACCGAAGCGGCCATGAGCGCCGCGGGCACCCCCTTTCCCGCGACGTCGCCGAGCATCAGGAACAGCCTGCCCCGGGCCTCGATGACGTCGAAAACGTCGCCACCTACCCGGCGCGACGATTGATTGCGCGCCGCCAAGGCGAAGCCAGGAAGCTCCGGCAGCGTCGAGGGTAGAAGCTCCCGCTGCACGGCAGCTGCCAGCTCCAGCTCGCGCTCGAGCCGCAGCCGTTCCATCGCTTCGCGGTGCAGCGCTGCGCTCTCCAGCGCCACCGCCGCCTGCGCTGCGAACAACGCCAAAGTCTCGGCGTCCGTGGGCGAGAACGGTGCCGTACCCCCCCTTACCTCACGCTCGGCGAGGGCCAGGATCCCGAGGCGCCCGCGGCGGCCGCCGACCGGCACAGCCAACCGGGAGTCCTCGATCAGGCCGTCGTCGGGGAGCTCAGCCGCCTCGGCTGGCGTGAGCACACCACCTCCGACCCGCGCGGCGATCAGACAGATGTCGTTGTCGCCGGGCTCGGCAGCGGCCGCCTCTCGGGTGTGACTAGCGAGCACCGGGGCTCCGGCCTCGGTGAGCCAGACCTCGCCCCGCCTCGCATCGAGCAAGGCCGTAGCGTTGAGCAAGAGCTCCTCTGCGATGTGGGTCGGCTCGAGACTGCCACCGAGCGCTTCGCCGATGGCGCGCAGCGACTCCATCTCCCACAACCGTCGCCGCTCGGCGAAGCGCGCCTGCTTGAGCTGGTCCCGCATCGCCCACGAGCCGAGCACCACCCCCCCCACCAGCCGCAGCATCTCCGACGGCTCGCTGCCTCCGCTCATCTCGAGCCAGAAGCTGTCGCGACCTGCCGGAAGCTGGTATCGCCGACCCGCCCCTGGAGGCTGCCCGCGCGCCGCAAGTACCTCGTCGCCGACCCCGATTCGAGCGCCAATGGCCCCGGTCTCGCCGACGACCGCGTCCAGCACCGCCTCGGGGAGGTGGACGCCGACCTCCCGGGGGCCGCGTGACCCCGCCTCGAGCAGCTTGAGGAAGGCGTTCATGACCGGCGGCGAAGCTCGCTCAACGCCGTCGTGCGATCCGGGAAGAGCCGGGCGTACTGAGCAAGGCCCATGATCTGAAAGGTCTTGGCAATGCTCGGTGAGAGGCAGCAGAAACCGAGCGTCCCACCCAGGTCGAGCGTCCGTTCGAGCACCTCGAGCAGCAGCGAGATGCCGATCGAGTTGATGATCCGCGTGGCCTGGAGATCGATGAGCAGCGAGCGGACGCCTTGGTCGAGGAGACGACACGCCTCGCGCGAGATCGCCTCACCTCCCTCGTTATTGATGTAGCCGGTGACCTCGAGAATCGCCAGGGAACCGTCGGATTCGACCGGTCTGAGCTCGAACGTCTCCACCGTCACTGCCCTCCCCGCCGTTTCAGCAAGCGCACCTGTGTGAAGCCTGGCTCCGACACCACGTCGACCCGATCCATGAGGTGACGCATCAGCTCGAGCCCCCATCCCCGCTTGCGGTTGCCGTGTAGCTTGGCCTCGAGATAGGGAACCGGCACCTTGTCCAGGTCGAATCCCGGCCCGTGGTCGGTCACCAGCACCTCGAGGCGCGAGCCCTCACCGTTGGGATGCCCGACGACCTCGACCTCGACCTTTCCAGAACCGTGCTCCAGCGCATTGAGGCACGCCTCCACCACCGCGAGCTTCACTTCTTCCAGCGTATCACGAGCGAAGCCCAGCCGGACGCCGATCTCCTGCACCGCGCGGGCTGCCAGCAGCTCCGCATCGGCCACCTGCGGCAGAACGAGGCGAACTCGGGTGGGCTCAGTCATCGCACACCCCGAACGACGCCGAGGCTAAAGCGAGAGCAGAAGATGAAGTATCCGCCAAGCGGCGCGGAGCGCTTCCATGGACACATCGTTCCACGCCAACCCCACTCCGGCGAGTGAGACACTCACCGCGGACCAGGGGTGGGTCAGAGGCTCCAGGAAGCGGGCGGCGAGAGCGGCGGTGGGCGGGACCATCATGACCGGTCCCGTACTCAAGAACCGGGCCAAGTCCGCAAGTATTTCCATCTACAAGATATTTCACTTCCGACCCAGGCGCCGGTGCTCGACCGCACTGGTGCAATATGCAACAGAAGATCATACACGCCCCGAACGTCGTCTTGTACCTCCATACCCGCTATCAGTTACCGATCGTTTGGTGCGTTGTGCATCAGATGTTGCATTCCACCTCATGAGCATTCGGTACAGCGTCGACCGGTCGATACCGAGGATCCGCGCCGTCTCGCTCCGGGATCCTCGGCACTGCTCGAGCGTGGTGAGGACGTGGGCACGCACGACGTCGTCCAGCGTTCCCCCGGCCACGGTCGCAGCGCCACTTGGGCGCCGGCCGACCGCCAGCTCGAGGTCGGCGCGCTCGATGTACGGCCCATCTGCCAGCACCACAGCCGCCTCGACGAGGTTCTCGAGCTCCCGGATGTTGCCCGGGTAGTCGTGAGCCAGGAGCAGCTCGAGTGCCGCACGCGACAGGCGTAGCTCACCCCGTCCCAAACGCTGCCCGTGCAGGCGAACGAAGTAGGTTGCTAGGAGCGGGATATCCTCCCGCCGCTCGCGCAACGGTGGCAGGACCAGCTCGACGACCCGCAGACGATAGTAGAGGTCCTCCCGGAACTCGCCCTCTGCCATCATCGCTTCGACGTCGCGGTTGGTGGCGGCCACCAGACGGACGTCCACCCGCACGTGTTGGCGCCCCCCAACCCGCTCCACCTCCCGCTCCTGGACCACCCGGAGCAGCTTGGCCTGCAGGTGCGGCGTGAGGTCGCCGACCTCATCGAGGAAGAGGGTGCCACCGTTCGCAAGCTCGAACTTGCCGATACGCGCCGTGACGCCGGTAGCGACGCCCTTCTCGATGCCAAACAACTCCGCCTCGAGGAGAGTCTCGGGAACCGCCGCACAGTTGAGGGGAACGAACGGTCCTCGGTGGCGCGCCGAGAGGCCGTGCAGCAGCCTCGCGACCCGCTCCTTGCCGGTTCCGGACTCGCCGCGGACCAGCACCGTGACGTCGCTCGCGGCGACCCGCCTGGCCACCTCGATGACCTGGCGAAACGCCCGAGCTTGGCCGACCAGACCCACGTCTTCGCCGCTCCCCAAGCGCAGCGCCCGGTTTTCCTCCTCGAGTACCAGCCGGTGCCGTTCGGCTTGCTCGAGCTGCCGGCCGGCAGCGATGGCCGGCGCGGCCAGCAACGCCAGGGAGCGCAGGAAACGCTCGTCCTCGTCGTCGAACGCCACCTGCCCGGCGCGTGTCTCCTTGTCGACCACGCAGACGATGCCGGTCAGCTCGTCGCGCCAGAGGCAGGGAGCGATCAGCAGCTCCCCGAACGGCAGCCCGATCGCGGCCCCCGGCAAGCGCGCCACGTCACCGCCACGCACACCGCTGAGCGCGGGCGAAGACAGCCACAAAAGAGGCGACGCCTCCCCGTCCGGCCAGCCGACCACGGCCACCGCCGCCGGCCGCAGGTCGGGCTGCAGCGACAAGGCGATTCCGGCCCGCGCGTCGAGCAAGCCCACCGCCCGGTGCACGAGCTCTTCGACGACCTCGTCCTCTCGCCTGGGTCCAGCCAGAGCCAGGGAAAGGTCGAGCACCGTCTCGAGCCGCGCACGACGCCACCCCTCACGCGTCGAGGCCATGCTCCTGCCCTCTCGTTCCGGTGCCGCGCCATCTGGCGACCAGCAGCGTGATGTCGTCGTACGGCTCGTTGCCGTCGACGAATGCGTCGACCTCGGCGAGCAAGCCCTCGAGGCACGACGAGGCGTTTCCATCGAGCCGACCCAGGACCCGATGCAACCTCTCGTCGCCGAACATCTCACCGTGCCGGTTACGAGCGTCGGTCAGCCCATCCGAAAAGGAGACCAAGATGTCGCCCGGCATGAGCCGCTGCGTGACGAGATCCCAGCCGGCCTCCCGCAGCGCGCCGACCGGGAGCCGGTGGGTGGGAGTCGCGAGCGTATCGACCCGCCCGCCGACCCGGCGGCAGATTGGCCCCGGCTGGCCGGCGAGCGCGTAGATGACCTCGCCTTCCTGCCCCAGGCGCAGGTAGGTCAGCGCCACGAACAGCCGGTGCCGTGGCGCGTACAGGCGGCGGTTGGCTACGCCGAGGAGCTGGTGCGGCGAAGCACCGCCCAACGCTGCCGTCTGCAGCACCTCGCGGGCCGCCACCATGAGCAGGGCGCCCGGCACGGATTTGCCCGAGACGTCACCCAGGACGTAGGCAAGGCTTGCCTCATTCCCGGTCGGCAGGGCATCGTAGAAGTCGCCTCCGACCTGCCTGGCCGGAACACAGCGGGCCGCCACCTCCCATCCCGGCGGCTCCGGAAGGTCGGCCGGAATGAGCGCGAACTGCACCCGCCGCGCGATCTCCAGCTCCTTCTCGAGCTCGAGCTGTCGGGTCCTCTCCTTGAGAAGAGCGGCGTTTTCCAGCGCCACAGCCGCCTGGTTGGCGAGCGTCCGGACGACTTGCAAGTCGTCGCGCCCGTACTCTTCGCCTGACAGCTTCGGGCCCAGCACCAACACGGCATGTAGCCGCTCGCGACTGCGCAGCGGCGCGAGCACCCTCGCACCCGCTACCGCCAGGGCATCGAGAGCCGACCGCGAGCGCGGATCGAGCGGCTTGAGCGGCTCCACGTCCACCGGCCGCACCGGCGTCTCCTGCCGGGCCAGCTCGCTCACCACCAGGAGGTCCGCCTCCAGCTCGCGCGGTGCAGTCGCCGGTGCGTGACTGGCAGCGAAGCTCCGCCCCTCGCGGCGGTACAGCGCCGCCCACTCGAGGTGCATGATCTCCGCCAGGCGCACCGTGAGGAGCCGCTCGAGCTTGTCGAACGAGAGCTCGCGCACCACCGTCTCCGAGACCTCCTCCATGGCCCGTCGGGCGTCGTACACCTCGCGAAAAAAGAAGCGGTCGACCGGCTCCTGCAGCCGCCGCCGGAGCGGGTCGAACAACCCGACGATGACGAGCGCGAAGATCAGAAAGAAGTACGGGGAGCGTCCGATCGACGAGTCCCGCGAAAGCAGGTTGAAGGCCGCGATGCCGATGGCGTATCCGGTGCCCACCACGGCCGTGGTCATGGTGTAGAGCACCGACCGGCGCACGATCACCCGGATGTCGAAGAACTGGAACCGGACGATCGCGTAGGTGAACGTCAGCGGCACGAGGATGAGCGGCACGACTCCCCAGTACAGGTACTGGTCGGTGCGCAGCAGCGACGGCATCGCCACACCCAGCACCAAAAACGGCGTGACGCCGGCGACCGTACCGACGAAGATCGTGGCGATCTGGAGTCGCTCCCTACCCTCCTCGGCCTGCACCAGGGATGCAAGCAGCGCCAGCAAGCCCAGCACCAGGTAGTCACCCATCAGCACCCAGCTCGAGATCGGCGCGCCCGAAACCAACCGGAACCGGATTCCGAAGACCCTGCCAACCAGGAAAGTGGCCACGAACAGCAGCGGTGGCAATAGGTAGAGCACGCGAAACAACCCCGCTGGGTTGTTGATGAACGCCTCGATCCGTGCGATGACCCGGCCCGTCGCCCCCTCCCACGGCTCGTCCGGCTTGATGAGCTGGAATCTCAAGCGACGAGGAAAGACCAGGAAGAAGTGGAGGAACGCTGCGGGAAGCACGAGCAGCGAGAGCGTGCCGGTCGTCAGAACGACCTCATCGACCCAGGAGTAGGAGGCCGGGCGCAGCCGGCACACCAGAAACAGCAGGAAGAGCGTGCAGAGCGCGAAAAACACCCGCGTCGGTGCGCCCGCTGAGGCATCGGGGCGTTGCAGGAGCACGAACAGGCCGATGAAGAAGAAGAGGAACCCCGAAAAGCAGGCGTACAGATACCACCCCGCCCCGAGCCGCCGGGGCCCGAGCCGGACGCGCTTCTCGACGAGCTGGCCGTCGCGCTCGATGAGGTAGTCGACGTCCTCGCCGATCGAGTGCTGCCTCAGGACCCGCGCCGCGTCGGCCGGGGTCTGCACGATGCTTCGCCCGACACCGGCGATGCGGTCGCCGGGCTCCAGGCCAGCCGCCTCCGCACCTGAGCCCGGCGCCACCTTGAGCACCACCGGCTCTGCCGCATCCAGGTCCAGCACCACGCCGTCGTGGGGCCGCGGCAGGAACATGTCGAGAATCGACAGACAGGCGACGAGAAACGCCGCCGCCCCGAAGGTCAGCAGCGAGACGAGCCCGGTTCCACGCTCCTTCCCCATGTTCACCACGAGCATACTACGGGGTTCGGGTGCGACGAGTTCTCATGGGAGGGTTGGTACAATCCGGTTGCATGCGCGGCCGGTTCATCACCTTCGAGGGCATCGAGGGATGCGGAAAATCGGTGCAGCATCGGTTGCTCGCCGACCACCTGCAGGCCAGCGGCGTGCGGGTGCTCCTCACCCGGGAGCCGGGTGGGACACCCCTGGGCGAGGCTCTCCGTTCCCTCGTGCTCGATCCGGCTTACGCGCCGACCCCGCTGGCCGAGCTGTTGGTCCTCGAAGCGGCCCGGACACAGCTCGTGGCCACCGTGATCGCACCGGCTCTGGAACGCGGCGAGTGGGTGCTGTCGGACCGCTTCGCCGACGCTTCGTCGGCGTACCAGGGCGTGGCCCGCCGCCTCGGCCTCGCAACGGTGGCGATGCTCAACGCGACCGCGTGCGGCTCGATATGGCCCGATCGGACCCTCGTCCTCGACCTCGACGTCGAGACCGCACTCGCTCGCGCCCGTGCCCGCCCCACGACCACCGCGAGCAACCGTCGGTTCGAGGACGAAGCTCTCGAGTTCCACCGAGCGGTGGCGGCCGGATATCGCGAGCTCGCCGCTTCCGAGCCGGAACGCGTTCGCATGGTCGATGCGCACGGCACCCCGGCGGAGGTTTTCGCTCGTGTACGCGAGGCGGTGGAGGACTTGCTGTGACCTCACAGCTTCCGTGGCCGAGCTGGATGCTGATCCCGGCCGCGTGGCCAGCCTGCCGGCGCCTGGCCAGTCGCTGCCTCGAGATCGCAGCCGGGCACGAGCTGCCCCCGACCCTCATGCTGGTGGGCGAGGCCGGGCTCGGCCGCGAGGCGCTCGCCGTCGATCTGGCCGCTGGCCTCGCCGTCCACGGCGGACCTCCGGCCGGCTGCAACTGCCCGGGATGCGATCGCGTGCGGCGGGGGGTCCACCCCGACGTCGAGATCGTCACGCTCGAGCCAAAAAAGGGCGATGGCTCCATCGACCAGACCCGCGAGCCCAGGCGAGGGGTCCACCCCGATGTCGAGATCGTCACGCCCGAGACGAAAAGGAGCGATATCTCCATCGACCAGACCCGCGAGCTCATCGGACGACTCGACCGACGCCCGTACGAAGGACAACGCCGGGTGGTCGTCTTTTCCTCCTGCCAAACACCGCCCCTCAACACCGAGGCCGCCACCACGCTGCTCAAGACCCTGGAGGAGCCACCCGGGCACGTGACGTTTCTCCTCCTGGCGGCCAACCCCAACCGCGTGCTGCCGACCATCCAGTCGCGCAGCGTCCAGGTCCGGGTTCCCCTCCCCGGCCACGCAGAGACGGCGGAGCTGGTTGCAGCTGCCTGTGGGACCGATCCCGCCCAGTCCACGGCGCTCCTCCAGGCGTGCCACGGCCATCCGGCCGTCGCGCTGGCCACCGGCGACCCATCCCTGCTCGCGACGGCCGAGCACCTCGAGGCGCTCCTGCCGGCCGCGCTCGCAGGTGACGGGGCGGCGCTGCTGAGGACCGCCCAGCTCATCCAGCGAGCTCCCGAGGCGCTCACGCTCGCCGTGGCGACACTGCTGCGCGAGGCCGCGTCGGCGCCGGTCGAGGACGCCGAACGGGTCCTGGCGGCGGCCGCGGCCCTGGTGGCGGCGGAACGGCGCCGCGCGGCGTTACGGCTCGACCACGAGACGGCCGTCCTCGGTGCCCTGACGCCCTTTGCGGCTGGCCGACTCTGAGCGTTGGCCACCCCCGGAGCGCCCCGACTCTTGCCGTCAAGCTCCGATGAGGTCGAGCCACACCTCCACTCGGAAGGTCGACGGTAGCCCGGGCTGCAGCACCGTGACGCGCCGGTGGGTCGCTACTCGATGATGGCGAGGACCTGGCGCATCTCGACGGAGTCGCCGTCCTTGACCAGGACCTGCTTGACGACTCCGCCTCGCTTGGCGTGGAGCTCGTTCTGCATCTTCATCGCCTCGAGCACCACGACCACGTCGCCGGGCTGAACCCGGTCACCCTCCTGCTTCAGGACCTTGATGACGAGCCCGGGCATGATGGCGGTAATAGCGCCGGCTTCCTCGGCGGCGGCAGCGGAGGCGGCCTTGCGCGGCGGCTTGGCCAGCGGCTCCTCGAGCCCCTCGGCTTTGAACGAGTAGGCGACGCCGTCGACCTTGGCGATGCCACCTGCGATCTCCACCGTGTGCGGGCTGCCCCCCACGTGGAGCTGGTTGCCCACGACCGCGGCGGGCATCTCACAGCCGTTGACGATGATGAGATCGCCTCGCCGTTCGATCTCGTACGGCACGCCCTGGAGCTCGAGGGTGAGCTTGTTTCTCATCGCAGCCACCTCATCCCGGCCGCCGGCCGGCCCGAGATCGTCCAAGCCGAAACTTGCGGCCCCGCAGGTGCCGTGACCCGATGCCGGGCCTTGGCCTCCTGCTGTGCGAACAGCGCCAGGGCGATCGCAGCGGCAATCTCCTCCTTGCCACCGAGGCCCTTGGCCCGCCGCTCGAGGAACGGCCGGGCGACCTGCGGAAACAGCGCGTACGACAGCACATCCTCCTCGCAGCGGGCGAGAGCGCCGATCTCACGGCGCGCGTCCTCCATCCCGGGGTCCAGCATATCGGCGGGACGACACGTGATCGGCTGCTCGGTGCCGATCGCCTTGCGCTGCAGCTCGGGATCGATCGGCGCCGGAGGCTTGCCGTAATAGCCCCGCACGTACTGCTTGACCTCCTCGGGCACGACCTTGTAACGCTCCCCTAAGACCACGTTGAGTGTGGCCTGGGTACCGACGATCTGACTCGAAGGGGTGACCAGCGGCGGATAGCCCATATCCTTGCGCACCCGCGGGATCTCCTCCAAGACCTCGTAATACCTGTCGGCCGCGCCCTGTTGACGGAGCTGGCTCAGGAGGTTCGAGAGCATCCCACCGGGTACCTGGAACTGCAGCACGTTGACGTCGACAGCCGCGACCCCCGCTTCGAAGGCGGAGTAGCGCTTGCGAATCTCGCCCTCCTTGCGGGCGATATCGGCGAGGACGCTGAGATCGAGCCCGGTGTCGCGCTCGGTACCCTTGAGGATCGCCACCACCGTCTCCGTGGGCGGCTGCGAGGTGGACATCGACATCGACGAGATCGCCGTATCGACCACGTCCACACCCGCCTCGATCGCCTTGAGCAAGGTCGCCGTACCCATCCCCGAGGTGTAGTGCGTATGAAGCTGGATGGGCAGGCCGACCTCGCGTTTGAGCGCCGACACGAGCTCGAACGCCGCGTATGGGGTGAGCAGCCCGGCCATGTCCTTGATGGCGATCGAGTCGGCCCCGAGCTCGGCGAGCTCGCGCCCGAGAGCAACGAAACCCGGGATGTCGTGGACCGGCGAGATCGTGTACGAGATCGCCGCCTGCACGTGCCCACCCTCGCGCTTGGCGATCCGCATCGCGAACGACATGTTCCGCGTGTCGTTGAGAGCGTCGAAGATGCGGAAGACGTCGACGCCGTTGCGCCGGGCCTGGACGATGAAGCGCTCGGCGATGTCGTCCGGGTAGTGCTTGTAGCCGACCAGGTTCTGTCCGCGCAGCAGCATCTGGAAACGGGTGCGCGGCAAGGCGCGCCGCAACATGCGCAGTCGCTCCCACGGGTCCTCGTTGAGAAAACGCATCGCCGAGTCGAACGTCGCGCCGCCCCACACCTCGACCGACCAGTACCCGACCTTGTCGAGTGCTTCCGCAACCGGGAGCATGTCCTCGGTGCGCATCCGGGTGGCGAGCAGCGACTGGTGGGCGTCGCGCAACAGCGTCTCGCAGATCTGTAGGGGCCTGGCGGTCATGGTCACTCCTGCTCGCTGTGCGAGCCGAACATCTCCTTGGGCTTGATCATCAGGACCAGTGCTCCGTCCGGCGACGACGGGCTGTGGGTCGTGTAGGCCCGGACAACCATGCTCTCGTTCTTGCTCAGGGTCACCTCTGGCAGGTTGCGAAACCGGATGGTGACCTCCCCCTCCAAGACGAGGTACAGCTCGTCCTTGGTATGGCGATGGAACGGGTACTCATCCTTGAAGTGCATCACGTACGCGGCGTGATCGTTGACCTGACCGAGCTCGAGGTGGGTGTAGGGCGCGGTGAGGACCGCCGCCAGCTCGTCGATGCTCATCTTGTTGGCCATGCTCTCCTCCCACCGCCTACAGCGGCATCGTGTTGTGCTTGGCCGGCGGGTTCTGGTCACGCTTGGTCTGCAGCGTGCGCAGCGCCTCGATCAGGCGCGGGCGCGTCTCCTTCGGCTCGATGACGTCGTCGAGGTAGCCGCGCGCGGCGGCCACATAGGGATTGGCGAACTTCTCGCTGTACGCCTTGATCAGCTCGGCGCGCCTGGCCGCCGGGTCCTCGGCCTTCTGGATCTCGCTTCGGAAGATGATGTTGACGGCGCCGTCGGCGCCCATCACAGCGATCTCGCCGGTCGGCCACGCAACGTTGTAGTCGCCGCGGATGTGCTTCGAGGACATCACGCAGTAGGCTCCACCGTAGGCCTTGCGTGTGATCACGGTGAGCTTGGGCACCGTGGCCTCGCAGTAGGCGAACAGCAGCTTGGCGCCGTGGGTGATGATGCCGCCGTGCTCCTGGTCGAGTCCCGGCATGAACCCTGGCACGTCCTCGAACGTCACGAGCGGGATATTGAAGGCGTCGCAGAAGCGCACGAAACGGGCGCCCTTGATCGAGGCCTTGATGTCGAGCACACCGGCCAGCACCATTGGCTGGTTGGCGACGATGCCAACGGTGCGACCGCCCAGGCGCGCAAACCCGATGACGATGTTCGGCGCGTAAGCCTCCTGGATCTCGAAGAACTCGCCGTTGTCGACGACCAGATGGATAACCTCGCCGATGTCGTACGGCTTGCTCGGATCATCGGGAACGATCGAGTTGAGCCGCTCGTCCATCCGGTTCGCGTCGTCTCCGGTGTCCACCAGCGGCGGGTCCTCCATGTTGTTGGAGGGGAGGAACCCCACGAGCCGGCGGATCATTTGCAGCGCCTCCTGGCCGTCCGCGGCCACGAGGTGGCACACTCCTGATTTGGAGGCGTGTACGTCGGCGCCGCCCAGCTCGTCGAACGACACCTCCTGGCGCGTCACCGCCTTCACCACATCCGGACCGGTGATGAACATGTGGCTCGTCTTTCGCACCATGATCACGAAGTCGGTGAGGGCCGGGCTATACACCGCCCCGCCGGCGCACGGCCCCATGATCGCCGAGATCTGCGGCACGACGCCCGAGGCCAGCGTGTTGCGCAGGAAGATATCGGCGTAGGCCCCAAGCGACACCACGCCCTCCTGGATGCGCGCCCCCCCGGAGTCGTTGAGCCCGATGAGCGGGGCGCCGTTCTTGGTGGCCAGCTCCATGACCTTGCAGATCTTCTCGGCGTGCACCTCACCGAGCGAGCCACCGAGCACCGTGAAGTCCTGCGAGAAAACGTAGACGGTGCGCTGTTCGATCGTGCCCCACCCGGTGATCACGCTGTCGCCGAGAAAGCGCTTGGCCTCCAAACCGAAGTCGGTGCAACGGTGCACCACGAAGGCGTCGATCTCCCGGAATGAGCCAGGGTCGAGCAGCGCTTCGATGCGCTCGCGTGCCGTCAGCTTGCCCTTGGCGTGCTGGGCGTCGATGCGCTCGGGTCCACCACCGAGCCGGGACTTTTCGCGCAGCATCTGTAGTTGCTTGATCTTGTCCTGTACGCCCATCCGCCCTCCTTGCCCTCTTCGGGACCTGTTCGCATGGGCAGGCCCCGCGGGGGGCCCTCGTGGGTGCGCGGATTGTGCCACTTTTCACACGCCGCCGCTACCCCCCCCCGCACCGTTTCCACCTGCACCGACGCGAACAGCAGGCGGCAGCTCACGCCAGGTCAGCGGCGAGGATCTCCGTCACCCGAAAAGGTCGGATCGGTGGCGATGCTGGCGGAGGACCTCGAAGAGCACGATCGCGACGGCGGTCGAGAGGTTGAGCGAGCGGACGGGGCCCGGCGCCATCGGGATCCGCACCAGACGCTCCCGAAAACGCATCCGTACGCTCTCGGGAAGACCGGTGCTTTCCCGCCCGAAGACGAACGCGACCCGAGGTGGAAACGTCACGTCCCACAGGTCGCGTTGGGCTTCCGCACTGAAAAAACACGGCTCTCCCATCTCCCCCAGGCGCGGCTCGAGCACCTCCCAGGATGGCCAGACGACTGGGCTCACGTGCTCCCAGTAGTCGAGCCCGGCACGGCGTAGGCTCGCCTCGTCGAGTGAGAACCCCAGCGGCCGCACCACGTGCAGCCGCGCCCCGGCCGCCAGGCAGGTACGGCCGACGTTCCCGGTGTTCCAGGCGATCTCGGGGTGGACCAGCACGACGTGCACCATCCCCGCCGGGTTCTCCGGGCCGCTGTCCACACCGCTAGCGTAGGGGTCCCCGTACGGAGAAGGAAGCCCCCCAGCTTCCCATCTCCACGTCGCGTTCCCTCATCCCCCACCACCTACACCCCGTGCCTCGGCGTGCCACTCGGTAGTCGTTGACTTCCGTCAAGGCCAACCCTCTCTCGGAGCCCGATATTGAGGCTGTGGTGAGACACCATCTCATCGGGAGGAACACATGAGCGAGCTCATCGACAACCGGCGCCACCGCCTGGTAGCGCTCAAGCAACTGATTCGCGAGCTGCACGATGGGGCCCCACCCGAGGCGCTCAAGGGCCGGTTTCGCGCCGTGCTGGACCACGTGGGGGCGAGTGAGATCTCGGCTCTCGAGTCGGAGCTGATGGCCGAGGGGATGCCGCAGGACGAGATCAAGCGGATGTGCGACCTGCACGTCGCCGTGTTCAGGGACACACTGGAGCAGCGCCCGCCGGCCGAGGCTCAGCCGGGTCACCCCGTCCACACCTTTCGCGCCGAGAACGCGGAGATCCTGCGTCTGGTCGAGGCGTACCAGGCGCTCGTCAACGAGCTTCCTGTCGTCGGCGACGAGAGCCCCACACCGGAGCAGGTCAGGCGCTGGCGCGAGCTGCAGGCCCGGCTCGAGCTGCTGGACGGCCACTACAAGCGCAAGGAGTTCCTGCTCTTTCCGTTCCTCGAGAAGGCCGGAATAACCGCCCCACCCAAGGTCATGTGGGGCGTCGATGACGACGTGCGCGAGAAGCTGGCGGCGGCGCGGGAGGCTGCCGCAGCGGCAGCAGGGGCACGCGGCGAGGACCTCCGCCTCATTCGCCAGGTGGTTCTCGAGCCGATGCTCACCGCCGTCGCCGCCATGGTCGAGAAGGAGGAGCGGGTGCTCTTCCCGATGGCGCTCGAGCACCTCGCCGACACCGAATGGGGCGAAGTACAGCAGCAGTGGAGCGACTTCGGCCCTGGGCTCGCCACACCCGGCGAGGGATGGACACCGGCGATACCGGCCACCCCGGCTCATGTCGCTGAGCTCTCGGCTGCCGACACCGTACGGCTACCCTCGGGCCACTTCACCCTCTCTCAGCTCGCAGCCGTCCTCAACACCCTTCCCCTCGACGCCACCTTCGTCGACGCGGAGGATCGCGTCACCTTCTTCACCGAGGGTAGCGACCGCATCTTCGCCCGCAACCGGGCGATCATCGGGCGGCGCGTCCAGGACTGCCACCCGCCGTCGTCGATGCACATCGTTCAGCGCATCCTCGACGAAATGCGCACCGGCCGGCGCGAGGTCGCCGAGTTCTGGCTCGAGATGGGGCCGCGCTTCGTCCACATCCGCTACTTCGCTGTCCGCGACGCGGACAAGGCGTACCTCGGCTGCCTCGAGGTCACCCAGGACGTCGCCGGTATCCGTCGGCTCGAGGGCCAGCGTCGGCTGCTGGCCGAGGTGTGAGGAGGCTCGCATGGAGATCAACGGAGACACCAAGGTCGGCGCGCTGCTCGACGCTCACCCCGAGCTCGAGGCGGTACTGATCACGCTCTCACCCGAGTTCAAGCGTCTCGAAAACCCCCTTCTGCGCCGTACCGTCGCGCGCATCGCCACGCTCTCCCAGGCGGCCCGCATCGGCGGTATCCCGGCGCCCGACCTCGTGCGCACCCTGCGGCGTGCGCTCGGTCAGGAGGTCGTCGAGCCACCGCCCGGCCACGAGGCGCCCGACACCCTCGAGCCCGAACCGGAATGGGCACGCGGCGCGGCCCCCAGCGAGTGGCTGGACGCGGAGCGGATCCTTGCCGGCTCGGGCAGCCCCGTGGGCGTGCTCGGAGCCCGGCTCGCCGAGGCTGCGCCGGGGACGATCCTCGGGTTGCGGGTGCCGTTCTATCCCGCCCCGCTCGTTGACGCGCTCCGCCAGCGCGGGTTCGCCCTGCACACTCGCGAAGCCGGCGCGGTGTGGGAGGTGCTGGCCCGCGCCTGAGCAGGAAGCGCCGACCACCGCACCCGGTGGCTCCGGCCACGCCAGCACCTCGAGCCGCAGCCGTGCGTGGAGCAAAGCGCAGACGGTACGAGCTCGGCTGTCGCAGTCCGCGGCGCCGTGTCCTAGAGCCCAGCCGAGGGCCTCAGTGGCTCCGGCTGGCTCGGCGGCTCGACCTGAATCGTCGTGTGGCGGATCCCGAAGTCGTGGTGGAGGCGCTCGTGGATCCGCCAAAGCAGGTCCTTCCCGGCACCCGGTGCCGCACGCACGTGGGCCGAGAGCGCATCGAACCCCGAGCCGATCGACCAGACGTGCAGGTCGTGCACGCCCACCACGCCCTCGACCCCCAGCATCGCGTCCCGCAAACGGTCGACGTCGAGGTGGGCGGGGACGCCCTCCATCAGCACCGAGACCGACTCCCGCAGAACCCCCCAGGCCGAGACGACGATCAGCACGGCGATGACCATCGAGGCCACCGGGTCCACCCAGCGCCAACCGTAGAGCTCAATAGCGAGGCCGGCGAGGAGCGCCTGAACCGAGCCGAGAGCATCGCTAGCCACATGGAGGAAGGCGCTGCGCAGGTTCAAGCTGTCGTGTCTGCCACCGCGCAGAATCAGGATCCCGACCAGATTCACCAGCAGCCCACCGGCGGCGATGACCAGGAGCACATCGCCGCGTACCGGTGCCGGCGTCGCAATCCGCGCTATCGCCTCGCGCAGGATCAGTCCGGCCAGCGCCAACAGCACGGCGCCGTTGGCGAGGGCTGCGAGGATCTCCGTCCGGAAAAACCCGAAAGTGTGGCGCGGCGAAGGGGGCCGTCCGGCCATCCAGATGGCGAAGAGCGAGAGACCGAGGGCACCGGCATCGGAGAGCATGTGACCGGCATCCGCGAGCAGCGCCAGGGAGTTGCTCAGCCAGGCGCCTACCACCTCCGCCATCATGTAGGCGAGGGTCAACCCGAGCGTGGCTAGCAAGCGCCGCCGGTTGAGCGTGTCCGCCGGGCGGTGGTGATGGCTGCGGTGGAGATTCATCTCGGTGCTCATTCCGGATCGCCGTCGGGCCGAGGCGCCACCCAGAGGCGGTCTCGGCCGCCCTCGGGCGCCGGCCGGGTACGCGGACCGAGCCCTGCTGAGAAAGAAAGCCGCCGGGTAGTGCCGGCGGCGTTTGAGGGATAGGGAGGTCGGTCGCTCAAGTCGTCTTAAGATTGGCCTTTGTAGGCAGGTTCCGAAAAAGAAAGGAAAAGTTGGTAGGCTACGTTATGGTAGGTATGCAAGAGTGGTTGCTTGACCGCCGCCTCCCTCCGAACTTTCGACGTACCGCATTATAGAACTCCCTCATCCCCTTGTCTAGTCCCGCCGCCATCCGGTGCATCCTCGAGCTCGATCACGACCTGCTGGGTCTCTCCCGTATTCACCTCAACCGTCAGCCGACGCGCGCTCTTCCCGGGCGCCAGCGCCTCGATCTCGTGCTTCCCGGGCGGAACCGCGAGGCCGCGCTCGAGCCGACGTAGCTCCTCACCTGTGCCAACGAGCTCCCCGTCCAGGTATACGGCAGCGTTGTCCGGCGCCACCCTCAGGTCGAGCACCGCGTCTTTGGGCACGCGGGCCGCAGGCACCCGCTCCTCCCCGCCCCGCGTCTCCCGCCTGAGCGAACGGTCGGCGCCCTGGCTCGCCGGGGGGTCAGACACCTCGCCACCGGTGCCGAAGACCCGTCGGTTCGGCAGCCCCTTGAGCCGGTTCTCATACCAGGGATCCGGACGCTCGCCGGCCACGCGTTCCAGCTCGAGATCCAGAGGGAAAAAGCGTCCCTCGCGCGCTTCGATCGTCACCGACTCGCTCTTGTACCCCTTGAGCTTGAACTCCAGTGTGTAGCGGCCCGGCTCGAGATACAAGTAGTCGGGAAAGCCGTCGAAATCGTCCGCGGTCCCGATGAGCTCACCGTTCAAGTACACCCACGCCCGCTCGGGGCTGATATCGGTGTCGACAACCGTCAACGACGGGTTGCTGACCCGCGTCGAACCCACGTACCAAGCCGGCCAGTCCCACCAGGGATCCCAGTGCACACCCCACCAGACTCCCCGCCATCGGTGGGCGGAGGCTGGTGCCGCCGAGCCCAGAAGCAATAGGACCACGGTCAGGGAAAGCAGGAACCTGCGCATGACCACACCTCCGTGTCCTAGGCAAGCAACCCTCATGCCCTTCGCGAACCGCCTTGCACACAACCCAACCGGACGAGCCCGTCTCCGATGGGGGACAGCTACAGCCCACGTGCAGCCCCCATCAGCCCCGCCCAGCGCCGCCTCCCGATCCGCGCCACCTGCCTGGCCGGGAGCAGAAAGAAGCCCTCGGCCCGTTCGGTGTTCAGCAGCGTGAGCGAGCGTAGCGTGCCAAAAGCCTCCATCACCGCGGCATACGGTCTGACCGCGAGCTGGCTCGAGTAACAGGCCAAGGCGCGGCGCTTGCGCTCCCAGGTCGAATCGACCCCGACCAGGAGGTTCGGGAGCATTGCCGCGCCGACCTCGTAGGCCACGACCCAGGCCGGCGGTCGGCTCCGAGCCCCCCAGGCCAGCCGTCGGCGCAAGGTGGCGTGAACCGCCAAGGCGACCGCCCGGTGGTCAGGGTGAAGCTCGACCGGCGACGGGGTTACGATCGTCTCGGCGGCGCTTTTGTCGAGCTGCCTTCCGAGCCTCGCGCAGAGCTCACCTTGCATCGACAGCACACCACGATCGGGTAGGCGCCAAAACTGCGGCGGCGCGATCCCCAGCTCGGCGGCCGCCCGACATGCTTCGGCCTCGCGCTCGGCTGAGCTTCCCTGCGCGCCACCGCTGGTGACACACACCATCGTCACCTCGACACCACGCCCCGTCGCAAGGGCCAGCGTGCCCCCGAGCCCCAACGTCTCGTCGTCGGGGTGGGGTGCCAGCACCAGCCACCTTCGGCCGGGCAGAAACCCGCTCGTGTAAGGAATCAGCTCCGCCTCCTCGGGCAGACGACTCGGCATCACCGCCTCCCACCCCGACCCGCCAAAGCCACGCAGGCGCCCAGACCCAGCACGGTGAGGAATGCCCCCGCAATCAGCCCCGGTGGATGGTAACGCCAGACAACGGTATGCGTTCCCTCCGGCACCTCGACCGCCATCGCCGCCAGGTTCACCGTCTCGATCGCGACCTCGCGGCCGTCGAGCGAGGCAGACCAGCCACGAGCGCGCGGCACGTGCAGCACCGCCAGCACCGTCCCGTGCACGTGGACTGCTACCCGCCATCGCCACGGACGCTGCTCGAGGATTTCGAGCCAGCCGCCCCCTCCCAAAACGCGCGGCCGCTCGCCTACGGCAACCGTTGCGAGGTCGAGCTTCTCCCAGCCTCCGCTCCCGGGATCACCGGGAGCCGTCACCACCTCACCCACCACCCGGGCGACTGGCAGCGCTTTCTCGTTGCGGTAGATGTGGCCCTCCGGCCGGACCAGCACGGGCTGCCAACCGGTGACGACGTCGGGGCGTAGCTCGCCACCCGGCGTCGCCAGCCAGCGCACACCCCAAGCTCCGGTCAAACCCGCCCAGGGAAGCGAGACCGGCCCCGGCAGGTCCATCCCCTCGCATCCCAGCGCCTCGTGTACCGCGGCCAGGGGGAGCGAACGGACGGGATCATGGGCGGCAAGGTCGGCGAGACCCACCAACGCGGCGCGGTTCGGGGGCAGCACGGCGGCCAACGCCACGATCCGCCCGCCCTCCTGCTGCTGCCGTGTGCTCAGCGCCGCCACGAGCGCCGCCCCATCAGCGGTGCACCGTGGTGTGGCCGCCAGCACCCGCCAACCACTGATCGCCGCTTCCGCGACTGCGACCAGCGGCACCACCCCACCTGGAGCGAGCACCGCCGCACCGCCCACGAGCGGTGCGAGCGCACTCGGCACCAGGAGGCGGCGCGGCACCTCGGGGCGTGCGGTCGCCGCCAACACCGCCGCCAACCCACCGACGGCGGCGGCGGCGGTGATCACGCGCCCTCTTTGTGGTTGCCGCAGGGCAGCATCGCACCCCAACGCGGCGAAGGAGGCCAGGACGAAGCCGGGCAGAAGCCCGGCGCGGGGCCAGGTCATGACCCCCAGCACCGGCACTCGCGCCAGGACGTGGGCGAGCCCGGGAAGCTCGAGCACGAACACGGCGGCCCATCCTCCCAGCGCCAGCAAAGCCAGACGATGTCGCCCGAGACGGCGGCGCGGCGGCGCCGCCAGCATCCACACGAGGGGCGCTCCCCCGATCCCTACGAGCAGCACCGAGGCAGGGAACGGGCGGTGCCAGGTGCCGTCGGCTGGATGCCCTTCCCGCCACGGCACGACCAGCATCGCGCTCGCTCTCGCGCGCAGGTTCCAGTCGAATCCCGCCAGCGGATAGGCTGGCGCACGCTCGATCGCCGCGAGCTTGGCCGAGCCCCGCACCGTGGCGATCGTCGGCACCGCCCCGATCCCGGCCACCGCCAACCCTAAAGCCAGAGGCACCGCCAGCCGAGTCAACCGACGCCGGCGCCCCACCGCCAGCACGGCCCCGACCGTACCCACCGCCAGCCACAGGAAGCCGGCGGTCTCGGGGTGGACCGACCAACCTCCGGCCATCCCCAGCAGCACCGCCAGCAACGCTGCCTGCCGTCGCTCCCCTCGCAGCGCGCCGACGAGCGTCCACAACGCCCAAGGCAACGCCGCCACCACCCACGCCAAGGGCACCACCGCCCAGGCCAGCGGGTACAGCCCGAACCCGAACGCCAGGGCACCCGCTGCTGCCGCCGCCGGCCGCAACCGCCAACGGCGGAACAGCATCATCGCCCCCAGGGCCGCCAGCTCGAGCTTCCAGAACACCATCACGTCCGAACCGCGCCGCGCCCCGAGCGCCCAAACCGGCGCCTGCAGCGGGAACGGGATCTGGCTCTGGCCGTTGGCCAGCAGCGGCGCACCACCCCCGATCCGTTCGGAGACCCACGGCGGCTCTCCGGCACCGACGAGACGCCGTGCCTCCTCCCACCACACCTCGAACTGCAGCGGCAGATCGGTCTGGTCGGGAATGCCGGCGACGGTTGGGCTACCACCCCAAACGGTGGCGGCCGGCACCCCGGGGCCGAGGTGCAACCCCTGCCCGATCAGCCTGCCTGGCAGCAGCACCAGCATGACATCGATCAGGAGCTGAGCCCCGAGCAGATCGCGCCGCCGACGCCAGCACACCACGTGAACCAGCCCGATCGGCACGACCACCCACGCCACCACCGCGAGGTCCACGCTCACACCAGATCCGCATCGGCCATCGTCACATACATGCCGGCCGCCAGGCGCTCCACGCCGATCCGGGGATCGCCGCTGCGGGCCACCATCCGCAGCCCGGCTGGGTGCGGCCCGGAGGTCCACCCGAGGTCGGTGAGCACGGCTGCGAGTGCTGGATCCCCCATCAGCCAGGTCTCGACCTGGCAACACCCGTGGCGCCGGGCTAAAGCGGCGATACCACCGTCCAGCACCCGCACCGCCCGCCGATCCTCGCCATCCCAAACCCAATCGCACACCCACAAGGTGTCGGGGCCAATCCGCACCACCCCGGCAGCGTGCGGTCTCCCCCGCCGCCAGGCGGTGAGAAAGCGGTAGCCAACTCCCGGTCGACCGCGGAAGCGGTGCCCATACCACCGGGCACCGCGCACCGCCGCGACGGGAAACCGCTGCCCGGCTCGCGACCACAGCACGTCGGTCGCTTCCGGCGCCGTGCTTTCGCAAAGCTCATGCCCGAGCCACCAGCTCCCTCGGCGGGCGGTGTCGCGGCGCCACACGCGCACCGCCGCCACCGGGCTGCACCCCAGGCGCCGCACCGTAAGGGGGTCGTTGCGGGGACCGGGAAAACCGAGCACCACCGCGAGCCGCTCGGGGTTGAGATACAGCGCGAAAAACGCCCGCGCGGTCTCGAGATAGGCACGAGCGGCGCCGAGCCCGGCCCGAGCCCGGGAAAGCGCGAAGACGTCCACGTTGTGTCCCGCCAGGACACGCTGCTCGCCCACCTGTAGCCACACGGGAATCGCCGCGAAGTGGGTGACGATGGCGCCGGCCGCGTCCTCGCCGACGACGATCCAGCGTCCGTCCGGCTCGGCTGGGAACTTCCACCGCCACTCCTCGAGTGGTCTGGCGAGCCCAAATGCGGCGTTGAAAGCGGCGTTGATCGCCACCTCGTCGCCCTCTCGATACTCCCGCAGGCGCACGCGCGCATCGACGCCGACACCAGCACGCGACGTCCGGGGGCGCCGGCCCGGTCTCTGGCGGGCGTTGATCTCGCCCTCGCGTCGTCGGGCTGGTGTGTCGGCCATCGCCGCTGGCAGTATGCGGCATCGCTCGACCCGGCGCAAACCAGCTCTCGCTCGCTCTTCGCTGCTCGCCGCCGGGCTCTGGTATCGTGCCGGCGTGGACACGCGGCACGACAGAGCTGGAAGGTCCCGGCCCGTGCACCTTCCCCACCGCTTGATCGCGCCGCTGAGCCGGTGGGCCGCCCCCCACGGACCGCTCGCGGGAGCGGCTGGAAGGCTCGTGAGACGCATCACGACCCGTCTCAGCCGGCGGGTCGAGCGAGCGCTCGCGGCCGGTGGCGACCCCTGCCTGGTCGAGCTCCACGGCGTCTCGCTACGGGTTCCGCTGCCCTTGGCTACGGCCCTGCTGAGCCGACGCTTCGACCCGCTCACGATCGGTCGGCTGCGGCAGCACACGCGCCCGGGAATGACCGCCGTCGACGTCGGAGCCCACGTGGGTTTCTACACCCTGCTCCTGGCCCGGCTGGTGGCTCCTGGCGGGCGAGTCGTGGCGGTGGAGCCGGCACCGGCGAACCTCGACCTGCTGCGCCGCAACCTCGCACCGGGCGCCCCCGTTCCCATCGCGGTGCTCGCGGTCGCCGCCGGGGCGCAGGATGGCGACCGAACCCTGCGGCTGAGCGACTCCAGCGATACGCACTCCTTCTATCAGCACCCACTGGTGGGGCGCACGCAGCCCGTGCTGGTCGCTCAGCGGCGGCTCGACCACCTGCTCCCGACCCCTCCCGATGTCATCAAGATCGATGTCGAGGGCGCCGAGCTGGAAGCGCTCGAGGGACTCGAGGGCGTGATCACCCCGAACTCGCCTCGCACCATCCTGGTGGAGGTCAATCCAGCCTGCCTCGCCGCGGCAGGGAGCTCGCCCGCCGCCCTGCTCGGCTGGCTCGATCGCCATGGGTTTGGGGAGCTCGAGCTGCTCGACGAGCTCGCCGGCGTCGTCCACCGGGGAGCCGAAGCGCGGCGCGCGGCGCTCGACCCGGAGCGTCCCAACGACTGGTTCGCCAACCTCCTGGCGGCACGACGGTGACGCCCCACGATCGCGCCGAGCCCTCCTTGTCAGCACCGCGAACGTGCGGCGTCGAAGCCTGGCTCGCAACCGCACTGTTCGGTATCGCGCTCGGGCTCGTCATGGCCTCGCACGAGATGTGGCGGGACGAGCTGCAAGCGTGGCTTCTGGCGCGCGACTCGAGCTCGCTGGCTGACCTGTGGCGCAACACCCGGTACGAGGGGCACCCCCTGCTCTGGCACCTGTGCTTGTGGGCGCTCGCGCGATTCGGCGCTCCCGTCGCGGCGATGCAGGTCTTGCACTGGGCGGTCGCCACCGGGGCGGCGGCGCTGCTGCTGCACCGTGCCCCTTTTCCCTTCGCGGCACGGGTGGCCGTCGTCTTCTCGTACCTACCGTTCTTCGAGTACGGCGTGATCAGCCGCAACTACGCCGCCACCGTCCTGAGCCTGCTGCTTTTTGCCCATCTGCTCGCACGCTCCCGGCTCTGGCCGGCCGCCGGCGCGGCCGCGGTGGCGGCCAACGCTTCGCCGATGGGAATGGTGCTCGCGCCTGCCTTGACGCTCGGCCTCTGGGTCCAGGGACGACGCCGCGCCCTCGGTCCCGCCGTGCTCGTCCTGGCCGGCGTGGCGGCCTCGGTCGCCCAGTGTCTTCCTCCCCTCGACTACGAGCACGCGCGCGGTTGGCACCCGGGGTGGGACGGCGCACGCTTCGGGTACACGGTGCGCAACTTCGCGGCTGCCCTGCTGCCGCTTCCCTCCAACCAGCTCCACTTCTGGAACACCTCGGCGCTGTTCCACACCGGCACGCACCCGTTCGAGTGGACGCAGCCCCGCGACCTGCTCGCCTGCCTGCTGCTCCTGTCGGCGTTGTTCGGTGTCGCCTGGCTGGCGTGGCACCGGCGGCCGGCCGCGATCGTCTGGCTGGGAGGCAGCGCTTCGCTCCTCGCGTTCGCCTACCTCAAGTTCCCCGGGGCCGTGCGCCACGGAGGCTTTCTCTGGATCCTCGCCCTGGTCGCGCTGTGGCTGGCGTGGTCGCACGCTCGCCTTGGCCGGCGCGTGGCGGCGCTCGCCGTCGTGGCTGCCGTCGCGGTCGCCGATTTGGGGACGCTCGTGGCGGTGCGTTGGGAGCTCGCCGCACCGTTCTCGGGCGCCGCGTGCGCGGGCAAGGGGTTGCAGGCTCTCGGGCTGGCTCGGCTGCCGATCGTCGCTGGGTGCGACTTCGCCGCCTCGGGTGTGAGTGCGTACCTGGGGGGCGGCAAGATCCTCTTCCCGGCACTCGGAACGCGCGGCAGCTTCGTGGTCTGGAACCTCGACCGGCTCAGGCAGGACACGCTCACCGACGGGCAGTTGCTGGAGGCCGCGGCCGCGGTCGACAAGGGCGCAGGGGTGATCGTGCTGCACAACCGCCCGCTCGAGCTCGGTGCGGCCCACCCACCGCGCTGTGAGCTCCTGCTCAGCTGTGGGCCGACGATCGTCGCCGACGAGGCGCAGCTCGCCTACCTCTGCCGGGCCCGACCGTGACCCTACAACCGGATGCTGCCACAGTGCTAGGCTTCGCCGTCGAGGACACGGGTATGGACGTTCCCACTACTGAGGCGACCGTTGTGCTGACGGGGATCCACAAGCGGTACCCGATGTTCCGCCGCCGTCTCGATCGCCTGCGGGCGCTCGCCGGGCGGGTTGGCGGCCTGCCGGTCAAGGTCGCCTTGCGGGACGTGTCGCTGCTCGCCCGCGCCGGCGAGGCGGTGGGGATCATCGGCGAGAACGGCTCCGGCAAGAGCACGCTTTTGCGTATCGTCGCCGGGATCTCGGAGGCGAGCGAAGGAAGCGTTCGGGTGGCCCCGCCGGTGGCTGCCATCCTCGAGCTCGGGCTGGGGTTCCACCCCGAGTTCAGCGGTCGCGACAACGCCCTGCTCTACGGGGCGTTGATCGGGGTAGGAGAGGACGTCATGCAGGAGCGGCTGGACGAGCTTCTCGCCTTCGCCGAGCTGGGCGAGTTCGTTGACCAGCCGGTCCGCACCTACTCGTCGGGCATGGTCGCCCGGCTCGCATTCGCGGTCGCGACCCATGTGGACCCTCGGGTGCTGGTGGTCGACGAGGCGCTCGCGGTCGGCGACGGAGCGTTCCAGCGCAAGTGCGTGGAGCGCATGGTGCGGTTCAAGGAGGAGGGGCGGACGGTGCTGTTCTGCTCGCATGCCATGTACCTGGTGGCAGGTTTCTGCGAGCGGGCGCTGTGGCTGCGAGACGGCGCCGTGGCGGCGGCAGGGCCGGCCGCGGAGGTGATCCACGCCTATGAGGACTACCTGCGGCACCGCGGCAAACGCGAGCTGGAGGCACCACCTCCCGCGGCCGAGGGCACCTTGGCTCGCATCACCGCCGTCCAGATCGAGCCCGCAAAGCACGTGGCCACCGGGGACACAGTGACCGTGACAGCGCGGCTGACGCGGGCGTGTCCGGGCCTGCCGGTCCACATCGGCGTCTTCTTCGAGGACCAGCACGGGGTCTGCCTCCTCGCCGCAGCCACACGCTGGGACGAGCTCCCCCCACTACGAGCCCGCGACGAGCAAACCGTTGTCCTGCAATTCGAGCGCTTCCCGATTCGGCGTGGGGAGCTCGACCTGACGGTGGTCGTGGCCGATGAGAGCACCCTCCAGGTCATCGACCAGGTGGTGGTGCGCCACGCCCTGGCAGTGGACGCCACACGCTGGGAGCCGGGGCTGATCGACAGCCCGCACCGCTGGGAGTTCCGGTAACCGAGCGACGCACGCAAGACGGCCCGCGTCACCGCGGGCCGCTCGTGCGCACTACCGCGAGCTGAGTGCTACTCCAACCCCTGCGTCGGCACGAAGATCGGGGCGTTGGTGTAGTTGTTGATGAGCGAGCAACCGAAAGCGATCGACGCTCCCGGCTCGATCTCGATCTTGAGGATGACCCGTCCGAGGTCGTCCTCGACCGTGAGATCGGAGAACAGCTCATGGAGCGGCTTGTTGGGCCAGTAGCCGTACTTGCCGGCCCCCCAGAGCTGCCGCTGCTTGACGAATTCGGGGTCGTCCACCTTGTACAGCGTGAGCTTGACGTCGTTGGCACCCCACTGCCCGCCGCCCGGCTCGATGATCGTCAGGTTCGAACGGAACCCCCATCCGGCTTCCTGCGCCGCCTTGCCGTTGTGCCGCAGACCCGTGATGTACAGCGTCTGCTTGACCTCGGTGGCCGCGAAGACTGGGTAGACCATCACGAACTGGCCGTAGTCGTCGTACGGCGGCACCGCGCCGGTGTGGGTGCGGGCGGAGATCACCGGCAGCGGCTTCATGCCGCGGTTGATCGGATCGGCCTGATAGAACCACAGCGAGGCCTTCTGGAAGTCGAGCTGAACGTAGGTGAGCACCTGCTCGAGCGAGAGCGTCTCCCCCGCCAGCAGCGAGAACGTCCGGGACTCCTCGCGCGGCGAGCCGTCGGGCTTCTTCATTGCCATCTTGAGCATCATCTCGTCGGCCGTCGGGTTGTACAGTGTCAGGTCGGTGTTCCACAGCGAGTCGTTCTTCCCCGGCTGGTTGCGCACCACGTCCACGACCAGTAGCGACTGCGGCGAGCACGACGGGCCCCCCACCCGCACCTGCTGGGTGAGCGGTGACGAGGAGATCGTCGAGCCGCTCTTGCGCCGCGTGGCCGTGAGCTTCACGGCGAACGTCGCCCCGCACTTGTAGGTGTGGACGACCGTGCCCTTGTCGCTGCCTGAGGCCGTGGTGCCGTCGCCGAAGTCCCAGGTGAAGTCGTTGGGCTCACCCTGGTTGACCCCGGTGGCGGCGGTGAAGGTGACCTCCTGCGGCCGGTTGGGGTCGGCGACCGAGGCGACGAAGCTGGCCGTCACCGGCCGCATGTCCGCGTAGACCGTGACCGTCTTCGTCACCCACTGCGAGCTGCCGATGCAGTTGGTGGCCTTCAGGCGCACGGTCTTGTTCCCGGGCGTCGTCCACACGTGGGTGGGGTTCTGGACATCGTAGTGGATCCACGGCGCCGGGGTGTTGAAGTCGGTCCAGTCCCACGCCGTCGGGTAGTTGGTCGTCGCGGCCGGGTCGAAGCTGACCGTCTGCCCCACGTACGGCTGCTCCTGGAGCACGCCGCCGATCGTCACCGGGTCCTTCGGCGACCAGGTGAAGTCGGCGACCGGCACCGCGCTGGCCTGGCACACCGAGAACGTCCAGGTGGCGCTTTGCACCCCGCCGGGTGAGCAGGCGTTCTTGGCCTTGACGAACCAGGAAAACGTCCCGGACTGGAGGTTGTTGACCACGCATTGCGGGGTGGCGGCGTCGGAGCAGGCCTTGAGGCTGCCGAGGTACACGTCGTAGGAAAACGGCGTGGTTCCCGCGGTCGGTGCCGACCACTTCAAGGTCACGCTGCCCGGAGCGACCACGCCGCCGCTGGCCGGCGTCGGGTTGGCGGGCGCCCCCGGGGCCACGCACGGGGTGCCGATCACGAGCGTCCGCGTCTCCGACTGGCTCGAGCCGGCGGCGTTTTTCGCGGTCACCGACCAGGTGTAGGTCCCGGCAGCCGAGATCGTCGCCGTGCACGTCGTGCCCGCGACGTTTCTGCAGGCCGGCACCTGCGACCCGAGGATGACGTCGTAGGTGATCGGCGAGGAACCGGTCGAGGCGGCCCAGGTGAACGTCACCGAGCCACCGGGTTGGTTGTAGTTATTGGCCGGGCTAACGAGCGCCGGCGGGCTCGGCGGCGTGCCGGCCGAGCCGACCGTGAAGCTGGTGGCGGTCGACGTCGCCCAGCCGCAGGCGTTGCTGGCCTTGACGGTCCACGAGTAGCTGCCGGCATTGCTGATGGTCTGGCTGCAGGAGGTCGTGCTCGAGCTGCAACCGGCCATCGGCCCCAGGTACATCTGGTAGCTGATCGGCGCCGTGCCGGAGGACGCCGTCCACGAGAACTGCACGTTGCCGGCCGTCGCCTGGCCGCCGGGCTGCGGTACCACGTTGTAGGGCGCCGAAGGCGGGGTGCAGGTGACGCACGAGCCAGCGAAGTTGACGTTGAGCTGGTGAGCGGCCACCTGCGTGAAGTTGACCGAGTCGGTGGACGCCGACAAAACGACGGTCTTGGAGCCGCCGAACTTGAACTGGAAGGGCGCTGCAGCACAGGTGCCCATGAGGCACGGGGCCTCGATCGTCGCCGGGTGGGCAACCGGGTCGCACCCCGCCTCCCCGAACGTCCACTTCAACCTCTTAACATCCGACGGCAGGTTCTGCGGGGTGAACGTGACCGTTTGGCCGATGTTGGGGGTGGGCGGCGACCACGAGAAGTCGCCGGTGATCTCGGTGGCGGTGAACGTCAACGTCGCCACGGCCTGGTCGGGGATCGGGCTCGTCGTGGCGGTGAGCGTCAGCGTGTACTGCTGGTTGGCTTGCAAGGTACCGGCGGGAATCGCTGGCCCGGCCACCGTACAGCTTTGCTGGACCCCGGGCCAATGCGGCGGGCCCAAAGCCCAGCTACAGGTGGCGGTGGTTCCGGTCGCCACTTGCCCGGTGAAGGTGAGCGCGACGGGCTGCGACACGGTGACCGTGCCGTTGTTCTGGATCGGCGTGCTGCCTTGCGTGGCGCTGAAGCTCGCGGTCACCGCACCGGAGTGGAGCGTGGTGTCGCCAGTCGCCACCGGCGGCTCCCAGAACGGGTAGGTCACGGTGGCCCCGACCTTGTAGTCGCCCGTGCTGTTGAGGGTGAGCTCGAGCGTGCCGTTGCCGGGGTTGACGTAGTCGCTCGCGGGCGCCGGCTGGCAGCCGGCGCCGGCCGGGCAGTGGCGGACATTCCATACCGGGTTGTCGGGGCCCCACCCGGGGTGACCATCGGAGGAGGCGGCCGACAGCCGCACGCTGTAACCGGCGAGCCACGAGCAGCTCGTGCACGCCGCCCAGTTACTTCCGGGAGCTTTTACGTGGGTGATGGCCAGGCGCGCATGCGGGTCGCCACAGAGCTGCACGTACGCGGTGGCGGTGAGCGGGGCTAGCTGGGCATCCCGCATCGTGAGGGTGAACGTGTACTCGCCGAGTGGCCCTGCCGGCGGCGAGGTCCAGTCGAGCTGGCCGCTCCCGAAACTGGGCGTGAGGTCCGCGAAGTACTGGTCGGGCCCGGTCACCTCGAGCTTGTAGAGCGTGAGGCCGCTCGAGGACTGGTTGCTGAGGGTGAAGATGTCGCCGGGGAAGCCGAGCGCGGCACCGGGGTGAGCCGGTTGACAGGTGGGAGTACCGCTCTGACCGGGCTTTCGCACCGCCCCCAGCCTGGCGGTCGGGGTGGTGCTCAGGCAGCTCGCCTGCACCGTGCTCTGGTAGGCGCGGATGCGCGAGGCGACGAACACCTTGTAGGTCGGCGAGCCGGGAAACAGGGCGATCTCTGCGGCCGAATCCTCTCCCATCCGGTCGCGCTCGGCGAGCCAGAGAAAGCTGGCCGGGATGTCGACGAACGAGTCGGTGCCGACGGAGTAGTAGTGAACTTGCGGGGTCGGCAGCGGCGGGGCCACCAAAGCGTGCGCCACCAGGAGCTGGCCGTCGGTCGCCACCGCCGTAATCCCACCGTCGCCCGGCGGCGTCGTCGCGGCGAGCTGGATCGGGGCTTCCGGGTTGTTGAAGTCGTAGATGTACACCTGCTTGCCGCCGCCCTTGAAGGTGTAGGCCCGCCACTGCGGGTTGTTGTCGGTGCCCTTGTTGATGAGCGTCGGCCCCCACACGTACGACGGCCCGTAATCCCGGATGTTGGCCTTCAGGCCGGCATCCTGGTGGAAGGCGACCTGGATCGGCGAGGCGGGGTTGCTGACGTCGAACACGTACAACCCGTTCCGGCCCCACTGCAGCAGGTAGATCGTGTTGCCGAGCCGCATCGTGGAGAACAGCGCCGAGTGCGATTCAGACGGCAGCGCGCTCTTGATGGTGATCGCCGGCGCCTGGACGCCGGTGCCGAGGTCGGCGATCTTGAAGCCGGCGTCGATCTTGTTGAGGTACTGACCCACGATGTAGGCGCGCCCGTCGAGCCCCCACCACATCTTGGTGCCGTAGGTCTGGGCATCGGGGCTCGGCTTGCGGTCGAACTTGAAGTAGGTCACCGCCGACAGCCCGGTCACCGCACCGGCGCCGTTGGTGTTGATCTTGGCCAGCACCCAGCCGTTGCTGCTGTGCGACACCATGGTGTAGGGGAAGCCCTCGAGAATCTCGATCCCCGACAGGTAGTGGCTGGAGTGCGGATCGTTGTTGCCGTAGCTCCACACCCTGGTCCCGGACTCCTTGACCGGAGCCGCGCCGCTGACATCGAAAAACGTCACGTCGCAGCCGATGCTGGCCACCAGCTTCGGCTGCCCGGGCTGGCCGACCTGGCCGCTCACCCGCACGACCCGGGACAGAAGCACGATGTCCATACACTCGTATATCGTCTGCGGCGGCGCCGAGCTCGCCCAGAACGCCGGCGGGGTCGGCGCCTGTGGCGAGACCACCGGCAGCACGCACGACTCCTCCCCCCGAGCTGAAGCCACACCGGCTGCGACAACGATCGGAACGAGGAGCAAGACAGTCATCCGCAGGCACCTCATCGCCACCCCCTGGTCCGGAATATACGTCGCTTTCGCTTGAATCGCAACGGCTTGGGGGTGACGCGAGTCACGCCCATGCGAGGCGAAGAAGTGGCTTGGGGCGCACCAAAATAGAAGCGGGCGGGCCGCAGCCCGCCCGCCACGAAACCACGATACACGTGCTACTTACTGAACCGCCGGAACGTCGCGGTACCAGTCGTAGCTGTACGCACCCCAGTGCGGGTAGTTGACGCCCAGCCAAGGCAGCCGCTGATCCGGGAAGCAGTGGGCGTTGGCCATCGTCGCCGCCTCGAGACCCATGGAGTAGGTGCCGTACTCGATGCGGGTGCCGACCCACGCCTGGTAGTCGCGGTTGAGCAGGACGGCGTTCGGCGTCGGATCGCCGTTCGGAGCCCAGAAGTTGGCGTCGTACGACGGCGGGAACACCAGCAACATCCACCCAGCCGTCGCCGGCAGGTCGAAGTTGGCCGAGCTGATCGGGACCATCTGGGTCTCGAACGGGAACTCGTTGGGGTCGATGTCGGCGCCCTGGCACGGCGACACGGGGCAGATCTGGCCACGGGTGATGACGTGCTCGTCCTCGTCCCACGCGTAGTACAGGTAGGCGCCGCAGTCGTTCACATTCTTGAGCGGATTGTCCAGCGGGATCGAGAACTCCCAGAAGTTCTTCCAGACGATCGCCGAGGAGGTCACGCCGCCACCGTTGTAGTACTTGAAGCCGAAGGCGGTGGCCAGCGGCTCGAGGTAGGTGGCCGGGTCTACGGTCTTCTCGAGGTAGAACTCGCTGGTCACGTCGGCGAGCTCGGAGTTTACATCGGACTCGATGTGGACGGCCGGCGTCCCCTCGGAGTAGTTATGGGCCGCATCGACCCAGTAGATCTCGCCGATCAGCACGTTCTCGTAGTTGTAGCGACCCTCTCGGCCGAAGTAGTTGATGTCCCCGGGGAAGACCAGGTCACACCGCTTGAAGTTGTCGACCGTGACGTAGAAGAACAGCGGGTTGTCAGTCAGGCTCGACAGCCAGTCGTCCTTGTGACGCGCCACGACCTGCGTGCCGCAGCCCAGGTGGCCACGAGCGAACAGGGGATCCTGCAGGGCCTCGACCACGAGCGGGGCGTACACAGCGCCGACCGTGTTGCCGAACGGCATGTTGCAGTTGGTGGCCGGCAGGACGTCGGTCTTCTGCGGCACGGGCAGCCCGCGGGACCACGGCGAGGTGAACGGAGCAGGCACGCCGCCGTACGCTGAGCGGCCGTCCGGGCCCCACTCGAACGGCGTCCGCTTCAGGACCCCGGGCTCGGTGTTCGGGTAAGCCGTAGACGCGCGCGAGGTGTCGAACGCCGACCAGTTGCCCGACAGCAGGTCACGGAAGTTGATGACCCACACGTCGTAGCCGGACAGGACCTCGTCGAAGTCGAGGATCGGCTCGGAGATCGCGTTCCACACCGTGACGTGGATGATCGTCGCCTCGTACGAGGTGTTGGTGACCGACAGCAGGGTGGTCGCCCCCGACGGGTCAGGCACCGAGCCGTTCATCGACACCGCCACGTACGGCACCAGCAACGTCGAGGCAGGCACGACGTCGCGGGCGCAGAAGTTGGCGTACGCCGAGCCCGCGAACAGGGCCAACGCCGCCACCAGAGTCACAGCAAAAATCTTCTTCATGCCATCATTCTCCTTCCTAGCAGTAACTTCGAGTTGAGTCGGAACGGCCACGCCACGACGCTCTCTCCGCGATGCCATCACCTCCCCGCAGTTTTTTTCGTCCATCTTCACGTTGGCCTTGCCTCTCTATGCTGCCACAGCATATAAGCTAGTACGCCCCAACCCTCCTGTCAAGCCCTGCTGGCGGCGCACCGTGACCACGGCACACGCTAGCGCGCCACCGTCGCCCGTGTCAAGGGTCCCCGGCGAACCGCGAACGCCCGCACCGAGCCCGCTGTGGACTTGCCGTCGGAGGACACCACGATCAGCATCCGCTCGCTGCCGCTGCCCGGGGCGGCCACCGCGAGCGCATTGATATAGGCGTCGCCGAAATCGAGCTCCGGGCTGTACTCGCGCACGAGCTGTCCCTCCAGACCCTGGAGGTAGATCTCGACGGTGCCGTTGCGGCGCCCCATCACGAGGTCGTTCCGGCCGTCGCCATCCACGTCCGCGACCAGGGCCGAGACGTAGGCGTCGTACTCGCGCCCATCCACCGCCACCACGGTGCGCGCCACCGCCGGCTCGTCCTCACCCGGGCCCAGCGTGTAGACGATGACGCCGTTCATGGGATGCTGCTGGCTGCCGGCTCGCACGCTCTGGAACGCTCCGACCACCGCCGCGTCGCCCCGCGTGCCGTCCAGCTTCCCGGCCGCCACCCCGAATACGTAGCCGAGATACGGGAACTCACGGCTGCTCACCGGACGGAAGCTCCGCCCGTCGCCGCGGTTTAAGAAGATCAGGTGGCGGTTCGAGTTCTTGTGCGAGGAGACGAGCAGGTCGGGCCGCCCATCGGCGTTGAAATCGCCGACCGCGAGGTGATCGCCGTAGACGTCGCGGCCACCGCCCTCGATCTCGAGCGCCTGCCACCCCTTGGGAGTGTTCAGCAGCACCTGGACGAGGGCCCCGAGATGCTGCGCGTTGGTCGCCAGATCGACGTCCAGCTCGGCCAGCGTTGCCAGGTCCATGCGCCCATCACCGTCGAAGTCGGCCTTGACCAGCGCCCGGGAGGTGATCCGCTCGCTGGCCCGAGGCAGCTCCGTCCAGCGCGTGAAGTCGCCCTTGCCGTTGCCGTACAGGACGTAGTTGCGCAGAAAGTGGCACGCCAGGGCGATGTCGAGGTGACCATCGCCGTCGAAGTCCGCCACCTGCACGTCGCCGTAGTCGAGCTTGATCTCCGGCCACTGCACCGCGGTCCATTCCTGCCACCCGGTGCTGGTCTGGAGGAACACCGTCGGGTACGGCTTGCCGAGACGGACCGGCGGCAGCACCAGGTCGACCAGCCCGTCGCCGTTCATGTCGGCGACCGCGACACCGAGCCCCCACCGGCCCTGGATAGGAAGCCCACTCGAGCGCTCCTCGAGGTGGATACGGTCGGAAAAGCCGGGCAACGGGTGCTCGACCGCCGGGTCCATGACGAACTGCTCCGCGGCCGCCTCCTGCCGCATCAGCTCGCGAACCTCGATGGTCTGCCGCATCACCCAGGTCCGGTGAGCGCGCGAGTCGGGGTCCTCGATCGGCAGGTTGCGCAGGTAGACCCACTCGGCATCCTCGTCCACGATCTCCATCTTGTGGCGCATGAAGATCGCCGGGTAGGCCAGGTTGGGGCTCAGCTTGACGACCAGATCGCGCGGATACTTGCGGACCTCCCGGTAGCGCTTCAAAAACGCCTCCCACTGGTCGTCACTCGATGCCGCCAGGACGGCGTCCTCCGACCCCGGCTGCGCCCCAGCGGCCGGCGAGTCAGCCGCGGGCGGCGACCCCGCCGGCGGCGGAACCGGCTCGGCCGGTGGCGGCGCCTGCGCTGCCGCCATCACCGCCACCATCAGCGTCAACATCAGCAAGGAAACTGACCTCATCATGACCTCCAAGGAGCACCTTTGCACGGTTTCATGCGCTTCGCTCGCAGCCACTCAGACCACATCCCGCACGCTGGCAGCCCGCCGCTGGAGCAGCCATAGGCCGGCCCCCACGCACAGCACCGTAACCACGGCAGCGAGCGTGGTCCGCGTCGGCGAGAGCGTGCCGCCGACGAGGCCAACCCTGAACAGGTCGACGAGACCGGTCAGGGGGTTGACGTCGAACCACCCGCGAAAGTGCGCGGGCACGGCCGCCTCCCGGTAGACGATGGGGGTGGCGAACAGCGCCACGAGCGAGCCCACCGCCACCACCTGCTGACTGTCGGGGACGAACGCTCCCACCACGAACAGCGTCAGGGCCACACCCCAACCAGCAACGAGCAGCATCCCCAGCCCCAGCGCCAGGGCGGGAAGCTGGGCGACCCCCAGCGTCCCGACGAGCCCACACGCCGCCGCCACGAGAACGAGCGCCACCGCCTGGCGCGCGGCCACCCCCAGCAGCGCTCCGGAGACCAGTACTTCCACCGGCACATTCACGTGGCGGATGAGCGCCGCCTGCTCCTGCGCCAGGCTGACCGCCCGCTGCAGCATCTCCTGCAGCGCCAGGAACGGAACCAGACCGGACAGCAGATACAAGGCGAACGGGCCCACGCCGTCACCGGAAGCAAGTCTGGTGCCAAGAAGGCGGTCGAACACCACCCAGTACAGCCCAAAGTGCACAGCCGGCTGCACGACAGCCCACGCGGCGCCGAGCAGAGAGCCGGCATAGCGCGCCTGGAAGTCACGCCGCGCCAGCTCGCGCACCAACCGGCGCCACCGCCACACACTCGCGACCACTCCCCAGCTCGAGATCACGGCGTGTCCTTGACAGGCTGTCTATGCGGACCTACCATAAAACCAACCTGGCGAACGGTAGCAGAAGTGTCGCCGGGGGACAAGCGATGGACCGCGCTTTCCGCCCGATGCTCCCCACTGCCGCAGTGGGGTCCCGGATTCGCCAGCGGCGAGTCGAGAGAAACCTCACGCAGGTTGAGCTGGCACGCCAAATTGGCATACAGCAATCCGACCTCTCCCGCATGGAGAAGGGCGAGTACCGGGTCTCCTTGGACGTCCTCTTTCGGCTGCTACAGGCTTTCGAGCTCTCGCTGGGGGAGTTCTTCGGCGATCTGAACGCTGGCAGCTTGACAGATCGCGAGTCGGTGCTGCTAGAATCGTTTCGTAGCCTGCCGCCGGAGGTGCAGGAGGAGGTTTTGGAGTTCGCTGCCTTCAAGCGCCAGCGGTGGGAGCGCGGCTCGGAGTGACGAGGGGCGATGGCCTCACTTGAACGCTATCTGCGGCTGAGCAAGCTGGCCCAGGCGGCCTACGCGAAGGGTCGGCTGGAGCGCGCTCTCCGCTTGTTCTCGGTGGCCGAGGACGAAGCTCGCGGGACCGGCGATCAGGAGCTGGTCGACCGGGCGTTCTGCAACCGCTGCGTGGTACTGCTCGAGCTGGATCGGCTCGAAAGCGCGGTCGGGGAGCTCAAGACCGTGCTCATGCGGTCGCGGGACCCCTTCACCTCGTGGATGGCCGCTTACTACACAGCCCAGGTCTACGAGGCGGAGGAGAACTTCGCACGCGCCCTGGCCTACGCCCGACGGGCGAGCGAGATCGCTCGAGCGCTCGGCGAGCGCCGCGCCCTCAAGGGCTCGGCCAACCTCCATGGGGTCCTGGCGCTCCGCGACTCGCGTTTCGCTGAGGCCGCCGAGCGCTTCCAGGAAGCCCTGAGCTTGGCGGCGGATGACGGCGACGACCCGATCAACCTGGCGGTCGCAAGAGACAACCTCGGCTACTGCTGGATGTGCACCGGCCGGGTGGAGGAGGGGTTGGCCCTGTGCCGCGACGCGGCGGCTGCGCTCGAGGCGATCGGCAGCCGCCAGTTGCTGCCGGAGGTCTATCAGGACCTCTGCTTCGGAGCGCTGCAGGTCGGGGATCTCGCCACGGCCCGGATCGCCGGCGAGCGTGCGCTCGAGCTGGCTCACCAGTACTCGAGCCCGACGGTCGAGAAGAACACCCTGATGCTTTTGGCCGATGCGGCCATGGACGACGGCGACGAGGAGGCGGCCGACGAGTACCTCGGCCGGCTTTCGGCGCACTACCCCGACTTCCGGGGCATGAAGGCGTTTCTGCGCACCTTCAACGTCCGGGAGGTCATCAACCTGAAGGCGTGAGGTCATGATGCGACGCACGGCTTTCCTCTTGCTTTGCCTGCTACTGGCTCCCGGGCTATGGGCGGCGGCCCCCTTCGCTCTCGACCAGCAGGGCGTGCTGTGGAAGGCCGCGTCGACCCGGGAGGGGTTGCTGCTGACGGCCGAGCTCAACGGGCAAGAGATCGTGAGGTCGCTGGTCCCGTACGTGGTCGGCATCGCCGGGAGCGAGGACCGTGCTATCCAGGTGGCGGCCGACGAGCTGACCGGCAAGGTCGCGGTTGTCTGGCAGCGGCACTTCGCCGAGGGCTACTCACAGATCATGCTGGGGGTGTGGCAGGCGGGCACCTGGGAGCGCGTCGAGCCTCTGACCGGCGATTTGTCGCTCGACCCACGCCACCCGCAAAGCCGTCTTTCCAAGGTGGAAACGACCGTGCTCGTAAAGGTCGAGGGCTACGAGGAACCGGTCCCGGTCTGCTTTCAAGACAGCTTCCTCCACGTCGCTTGGTGGGAAGGCTCCGGCCAGATGCAGCACGGCGTCTTCGCGCTTGTTCGACTGACCTCGCCGCCCGACGACGAGTCGAGCTTGACGATCACCGACCTCGACTCGCTGATACCGGTCGGCACCGGCTGCCAGACGGTTCCGCCGCAGGAGGTCCTGGAGCACCCCCTGTTCGCCTCGGTCTCAGCCAAGGACCGGGCTTTGGTTTTCTTCGGCTCGCGCCGGATGTGCCTCCTGCACCTCGCCGAGGTCTCTTTTGTCCTCGAGCCCCAGCCCGATCCGGAGAGCTCTCCGGGCTTTCCGGTTCGCATCCAGCGCCGACGCCATATGCCGATCTTCGGCGTGCGAGGCGTGTTCCAGGTGCCCGAGGCCATGGATCTCACGGGGGCGCGCATGCTCATCGGCGCCAACCGCCAGCCCGTCGCGTACAAGGTACAGGGCGACAAGATTCTCTATATCACCGCCAGGCCTGGCGGGTGGAGCCCTGTCCACACGCTGCCGGTGCGCGACGGCCTCACCATGGATCAGGCGATCCCGCTGGTCGAGGAGCTGGCGCGATAGTCTCCAACCAACCGGCGATATCAGGCGCCTCCTCGTGAGGCGCCTTCGGCGTTCTGGGCGGTCCCTGGACAACCGCTGGACCAGCGGGGCGGCCCCCCGCCGGGCTTCCCGACCGGTTCCGGTCTTGTTCGGGCAGCTCCAGCTTCCGACAGCTCGGCCAAGGCCTTGGCAAGGTCCGCTCTGCGCGCTACCATGCCTCGGCGCCGCAATCCGGCGTCTCCACGGAGGATCAACATGGCAGCGAACCTGAAGGGGCGGCACTTTCTCAAAGAACTCGACTTCACACCGGCCGAGCTCGACGACCTCCTGAGCCTTGCGTTCACCCTCAAGGCCAACAAGCGCGCGGGCGTGCGCGGCCGGACACTCGAGGGCAAGAACGTCGCCCTCATCTTCGAGAAGCCCTCGACGCGTACACGCTGCGCCTTCACCGTCGCCTGCGTCGATGAGGGTGCACACCCCGAGTACCTGGGCAAGGGTGACATCCAGCTCGGCAAGAAGGAGTCCGTCGCCGACACCGCCCGGGTGCTGGGCCGGATGTTCGATGGCATCCAGTTCCGGGGCTTCGCCCATGCCACCGTCGAGACGTTGGCGAAGCACGCCGGCGTGCCGGTGTGGAACGGCCTCACCGACGCCTGGCATCCGACCCAGCTGCTGGCCGACGTGATGACGGTCAGGGAGCAGTTCGGCACCTTGCGCGGCGTCGGCCTCGCGTACGTCGGCGACGGCCGCAACAACGTCGCCAACTCGCTGCTGATCGGCTGTGCCATGTTCGGCATGGACGTGCGTATCGTCAGCCCCGAGTCGCTTTTCCCCGAGGGCTGGCTGGTCGAACGTGCCCAGGCCGTCGCCGCGCAGACCGGGGGAAAGGTCACGATCACCTCGGACGTGTCCGCCGGTGTCCGCGGCAGTCACTCGGTCTACACCGATGTCTGGGCATCGATGGGCGAGGAGGCCAAGATCGCCGAGCGCATCGCCCTGCTCAAGCCCTTCAAGGTGACCGTCGGGGTGATGGAGGCGACCGGCCGGCCCGAGGCGATCTTCCTCCATTGCCTGCCGTGCTTCCACAACCTCGACACCGAGATGTCGCGCCAGAACCCCGACATCTGCGAGGCCGACGACGAGGTGTTCGAGGGCTCGTGGTCGCGAGTGTTCGACCAGGCCGAAAACCGCATGCACACCATCAAAGCCGTCATGGTGGCCACGCTCGGCCGCTGATCCACACTGGGCCGGGAGCACAGGCCGTAGCCTCCCACCCCGAGCGACCGCCACCATCCACCTCGGTGCCCGGTCAGACACCCGAAAAGGGGCTTGGCGGGGCCAGCGATACCGGCTAAGCTTCGCAGCCATCTGTCGGCCGCGGCCCCGGCGACGCCCCGGGCCGCCGGCGACGGATCAAGGGGGATGAGGGATGGTCACACACGTTTTCTGGCTTGCACCGGTCGGCTCGATCCTCGCGCTCGTGTTCGCGTGGGTCTTTTTCCGGCAGATGTTCGGCAAGAGCGAGGGCTCGGACGCCATGATCAAGATCGCCGCCCACGTGCGGGTCGGCGCCATGGCCTACCTCAAGCAGCAGTACAAGGTCGTGGGCCTCGTCTTCGTGATCATCACGGCGATCTTCGCGATCATGGCCTACATCTTCAAGCTGCAGAACCCATGGGTGCCGTTTGCCTTCATCACGGGTGGGTTTTTCTCCGGGCTGGCCGGCTTCCTCGGCATGCGGACCGCGACCCATGCCTCGGCTCGCACCGCCAACTCGGCGCGTGAGTCGCTCAACGCCGGGCTCCAGGTCGCGTTTCGGTCCGGCGCTGTCATGGGGCTCGTGGTCGTCGGGCTGGCGCTGCTCGATATCTCGCTGTGGTTCTTGATCCTCAACCACTTCTACCCGGCCGAAGCCGACACCCACAACCTGCTCATCGTCACCACCACGATGCTGACGTTCGGCATGGGCGCCTCAACCCAGGCGCTGTTCGCTCGCGTGGGCGGCGGGATCTTCACCAAAGCTGCCGATGTCGGGGCCGACCTCGTGGGGAAGGTCGAGGCCGGCATTCCCGAGGACGATCCGCGCAACCCGGCGACGATCGCTGACAACGTCGGCGACAACGTCGGCGACGTGGCCGGAATGGGAGCCGATCTGTACGAGTCGTACGCCGGCTCGATCCTGGCCACCGCTTCGCTCGGTGCCGCCGCCTTCATCGCCGACGGCAAGGTACAGCTCAATGCGGTCATCGCTCCCATGGTCATCGCCGCCATCGGCACGGTGCTGTCGATCCTCGGGATCTACGCCGTGCGGACGCGCGAGGAGGCAAGCCAGAAAGAGCTGATGGGAGCCCTCAACCGAGGCATCAACCTCTCCTCGGTGCTCATCTTGGTCGCCTCCGCCGGCGTCATGCACTGGCTCGGAATCCCCAGACCATGGGGTATCTGGGGTGCGATCGCCGCCGGCCTCGTGACCGGCATCGTGATCGGCAAGGCCACGGAGTACTTCACCTCGCATTCGTACGGGCCGACCCAGTTCATCGCCGAGAAGGCAAACACCGGTCCGGCGACCGTCATCATCGAGGGTCTCGGCGTCGGCATGGTGTCGACCTTTGTGCCGGTCATCGCGGTGGCCACCGGCACCTTCCTCGCCTTCGGCTTCGCCAGCGGTTGGGACTTCGCCAACGTCGAGGTCGGTCTGTACGGCATCGGCATCGCCGCCGTCGGCATGCTCTCGACCCTCGGCATCACGCTCGCCACCGACGCCTACGGCCCGATCGCCGACAACGCCGGCGGCAACGCCCAGATGAGCGGCCTTCCGCCGGACGTTCGGGCGCGCACCGACGCCCTCGATGCGCTCGGCAACACCACCGCCGCCACCGGCAAGGGGTTCGCCATCGGCTCCGCCGCTCTCACGGCGCTGGCGTTGCTCGCCTCGTACATCGAGGAGGTGAGGGTGGGCTTGATCAGGGTCGGTACCGCGACCCTGCAGCTCGCCGATGGCCGTGTCGTTGCCACCGCCAAGGCGCAGCTCGGCGACTTCATGTCCTACTTCAACATCACCCTCATGAACCCGATCGTGCTGATCGGCGCCTTCATCGGCTCCATGATGGCGTTCCTGTTCTGCGGGCTGTCAATGCGCGCCGTTGGTCGGGCCGCCTCGAAGATGGTGGACGAGGTGCGCCGCCAGTTCAAGCAGATCCCCGGGATCCTCGAGGGCACGGCCGAGCCCGACTATGCGAGCTGCGTCGCCATCTCCACGCGCGGCGCCCAGCGCGAGATGCTCCTGCCGTCGTTTCTCGCCATCCTGGTGCCGGTCATCACCGGGGTCGTACTCGGCGTGGCGGGCGTGATGGGCCTCCTCGTGGGCGGTCTCACCACCGGGTTCGTGGTTGCGGTGTTCATGGCCAACGCCGGCGGCGCCTGGGACAACGCCAAGAAGTTCATCGAGGAAGGCCAGCACGGCGGCAAGGGCTCGTCGGCCCACAAGGCCGCGGTCATCGGTGACACCGTCGGCGACCCGTTCAAGGACACTTCCGGACCGTCGCTCAACATCCTCATCAAGCTCATGAGCATGGTCTCGATCGTGATGGCCGGCCTGACGGTCGCCTTCACGCTCTTCTGATCGTCCCCCAAGCGGCTCGGAGGACCCGGTCTCGGCCGGGTCCTCGCCTTTCCCACTCGCCCGAGCAGCCTCGCCCCGAGGTTTCCGGTGGGCGAGGCGCGGGGCGCCTTTGCGACCGCTTCCGTCGTCGCCACCTCACGTCGGATCACCGGACCACCACCCTCCGAGGGCGGTTTCCGCACACCGGTGACGGCCGGAAGGACCAGCCTGGACGCCTCCGCTGGTCGGAGGTGTGCGACGCTTTTCTCGTGAGGTGCATCTTGTGGGGTGATGACGATGCCGTTCACCACCGCCGTCGAGATCGCGATGGTCAACGTCCCGGCAGTAACCTTCCCATCCCTGGAGGCCCGATTGAGTACCCGTGAGGAGCGCTCGGGCTCTTTCGTGGTCGAGGTGGACGAGCTGCTGCTGGCCCGCGCCCGCCGTGGCGAGCAGGCGGCGGTCGAGCGCCTCTACCGAACCTTCGAGCGGCCGGTTTACAACCTGGCACGCCGTCTTTGCCGTACCCAGCACGACGCGGAGGACGTGCTCCAGGAGACGTTCCTCGAGGTCTTCCGCTCCCTCTCTCGCTTCCGCGGCGAAGGATCGTTCGCTGGCTGGGTCCGCAAGGTGGCCGCCTCGAAGGCGCTTCAAAAGCTCCGCACGCAGCGGACCGCACCCGCCGAGACCGTCCTCGACGACGAGCTCGTGGAGTGCCTTCACTCCCCGGAAGGCGGGCACTCGTCGGCGGTCGTCCGGATGGATCTCGAGGCCGCACTGGCAAACCTCAGCGACACGGCCCGCGCGGTCGTGTGGCTGCATGAGGTGGAGGGCTGGAACCATGACGAGATCGCCCTCCTGTGGGGCAAGACAGCGAGCTTCTCGAAGTCCCAGCTTGCCCGCGCCTACGCCCGCTTGCGGTCGTGGCTGGGCACGCAAGGGAGATCCTCATGACGCACCCGACCCTGGAAGCGCTGCTGGCACTGCGCGACGGCGAAGCCGATGCCGGAGCGGAGGCCCACGTGAAGACCTGCGCGGCATGCCAGAAGACCCTATCCGACCTCGTGGACCTGCGCGACTCCCTCGCCGCCCTTCCCTCCGCGGAGCCCCCGGCTGACGGCTGGTCTAGGCTCCAGGGCCGCCTACGCGCCGAGCAACGGGCGCGGACCTTGGCGCGGTGCGGGTGGGCGGCTGCCGCAGCGATGGTGCTGTTCACCGCCACCGTGGCCGTGCGTGGCGGCCTCGAGGCGTGGCACGAGGCCACGTTGCAGCAGCAGATGAAGGCGTTGGTCGCAGAGTCCCAGCGCTTGGAAGACATGGTCCGTGCCTCGGAGGCGTCAGGGCGCATCGTCAGCGGCCGCACCGCGTACGCGATCGCCGACCTCCAGGGAAGGATCGAGGTGCTCGATGCCCGTCTCGCGGCAGCCCGCCGCGACAAACAGCCCACCAACGAGGTCATCGACCTCTGGCAGCAACGCGTGGCGCTGCTCGACGACCTGGCCAGCGTCCAGACCGCCCGCGTCGCGTATGTCGGAATCTAAGGAGGATGCCATGAAGAGCACGCACCTCACCGCTCTGCTCACCGCCGGACTGGTCGCACTCGCTCCGCTGGTTCGAGCCCAGCCGGCCAGTGAAGACGAAGCCGCCCGCCGGGCCGAAGAGAAAGCCCGCCAGAAAGCCGAGCAGCAGATGCGCGAGGCCGAGCAGGAGATGAAGGAGGCGCAGCGCAAGCTCCGGCAGGCCGAGCGCCAGATGCGCGACGCCGCCCGCGAGATCACGCGACACACTCAGGAGCGGATGCGGCGCGAGCTCGGGCGCCAGATGGTCGTCTTCGGCGACCACCCGCGCATCGGCGTCATCTTGCGCAGCGCGGCCGACCCGAGAGTCGACGTCATTGGCGCCGAGGTTCAGGGGCTGACCCCGGGGGGGCCAGCCGAGGAGGCCGGCATCCAGGTCGGTGACGTCGTCGTCAAGATCAACGGCAAGATCCTGACGACGCCGTTCATCGATGTCGAGGTCGACGACGACGAGTCGGCGCCTGCCGCCAGGCTGCGGGAGGCCGTGGCGGGGCTACGGGACGGCGACCCGGTGGAGCTGGTCGTCAAGCGCGCCGGGGAGCTGAAAAGCGTCAACCTTGCGGCTCGCCGGATGAGGGGGCCGCTCGTCAGTGTCTGGACCGGCAAGGGAAGCAATTTCGACTTCGACTTCGACTTCGACGGCAAGGACTGGGGTAGCCAGCAAATGGGCGACCTACGCAACTGGCTCGACCTCGAGCTGACGGCGATCAACCCCGAGCTCGGTGAGTACTTCGGGACCAGTGAAGGGGTGCTGGTCACGCGCTCGCCCAAGGACGACACCCTCAAGCTCAAGGCGGGCGACGTCATCCTCAGGGTCGGCGACCGGGCCGCCACCTCGCCCTCCCGTGTCCTACGGGCGCTCCGCTGGCTCGACCCCGGCGCGACCGTCACCCTCGAGGTGCTGCGCAAGAAGGAGAAGCTGACGCTGCAGGTCAAGGTGCCGGAGGGCAGCTATCGCGGGTTCGTCTGGGTGCCGGCGTGGAAAGCGCAGCCGGCTCCACCCGCTCCGCCGGCCCCTGCAGCCAAGGCGGTGCCACCCGAGGCCCCGGAGCCGCCTGCTCCTCCAACCACAACGAGGCGAGGCCGAGCGACCTAGGCTCGTTCCCCAACCCACACCCCGCACGCTGCGAAGGCCCGGGAAGCGACCAGGTTGCCCGGGTCTGCTCGTGCTTCTCGTCGGCCCCGACGGTGACTTGACTTCCGGCATCGGGCTTCCTAACGTGGGGCGGCAACACCGTGGGAGGTCCCAATGGGCTCCAAGGCGTGGTGGCGAATCCTACCCGGCGTCCTCGCTCTCGTGCTCCTCGCGCAGGTGGCACCCGCCACGGCGCAGACAGATCCGACACCCTCCGAGCGCTTCGAGAAAGGCCTCGCACTGCTCAAGGACAAAGGGTACGCATTGCTGGCCGAGATCACGCTCGAGGGCGAGAAACCCCAGCGCGAGAAGATCACCGCCTACACGGACATGGTGCTGCTCGTGAACAAGCGGCAACCGGTCACGCTCTTCCTCCTTCACTCGTCCGACAAGCAGGAGACCAAGCTCACCACACTCAAGCCCAACGAGCTCGCCGCCAAAGCACTCGGGGCGTGGCTGTGGTACAAGGTCTGCGCCGCCGCGGACCTTCTGGAGAGCTGCCGCGGCGCCGGGGTCATCTCCTGATCCCGCTCTGAGGAGCACGTTCAAAAAACGAGCAGTCTGCTGTCAGTCTCGGCTCGCCCGGCGGCCCGCCGGCTCGGCAGCCGAGGCTCTCGGCGGCTCCAGGAGCCCGGGAGCGTCGGCGCCCGAGGCGCTACGTTTCGACCGGCAGGTGCTTGTGATCCGCGAACCGGTCCCACTCCTCCTCGTACATCAAGGTGGACAGGTCCTGCATACGATCGACGAAGACGATCCCGTCGAGGTGGTCGACCTCGTGCTGGATGACACGGGCGTGCAGGCCCTCTGCCTCGATACGCAGGGGCGCGCCATCGACGTCCAGCCCTTCGCAGACGAGCCTGGGGTGGCGAGGCACGATCCCGCGCAACCCCGGTAGAGATAGGCACCCCTCCCACCCGAGAGCGTCAGCCTCGCCCTCGAGGGTCAACCGGGGGTTGACGACCACCTGTGGCGGCACCTCGTCCTCGTCGCCGTCCCCCGGTACGAAGTAGACGAAGGCTCGCAATGCCACCGCGATCTGCGGCGCCGCCAGACCCATGCCGTTGTCCTCGTACATCGTCCGCGTCAGGTCCCGCCCGAGATCGCGCAAAAAGCGCGTACCGAAGCGCTCCTCCGGGACCTCGAGGGCTTTCTGTCGCAGGACCGGATGGCCGAGACGAACGACCTCCCGACGTTTGCCGTCGGTCGAGCGGGTGTGCTTGAAGATCGCCACGTCAACCCACCGAACCTCAGGTTACCTCAACAACCGTCGCATGCGCAGCCGCAACCCCCAGCCGCCAGCGCCGGGTTGTCGACGACGAACCCACGCCCCCGTTCGTCGTCCACGAAGTCGACCTCGGCGCCATCCAGGACCTGGGCCGAGCTTGCGTCCAAGAGCACCTGCAGCCCACCCGCGTCGAGCACCGTGTCGCCCTCGTGACGGTCATCGAATGCGAAGCCGTACCGCACGCCGGAGCAGCCGCCGTGCTCGACGAAGATGCGGAGCTGCTTGCCCGCGACCTCCGGCATCGTCGCCGCGTAGTCCCGCACGGCCTGCGCGGCCCGGTCAGTGATCGTCAGCATCGAAGCCTCCAGGAGCCTCAGGCCCCGCTGGGGCCAACCGGCTCCCCACGACCGCTATTCCGGTGCTCATCCCCCGTGCTCGGCCAACCACCGCTCGGCCTCGATCGCCGCCATACACCCGTTGCCGGCAGCGGTGATCGCCTGGCGGTACACGTGGTCGCGCACGTCGCCGCAGGCGAACACGCCGTCGATCGACGTCCGCGTAGAGTCCGGCTGGGTGACGAGATACCCGGCCCGATCGAGCTCGAGCTGCCCGCCGAGGAATGCGGTGTTGGGTTGGTGGCCGATCGCCATGAACACGCCTTGGGTCGGAAGGACGCGCGTCGTGCCGGTATTGGTATCGCGTAGGACAACCCCCTCCACGCCCTTCTCCCGCGTACCGAGGATATCGATCGGGACGGCGTTGAGCTCGAAACCGATCTTCGGGTTGGCCCGCGCACGCTCTTGCATGATGCGGGAGGCGCGCAGCTCGGAGCGGCGATGGACGATCGTCACCCGGCTGCAGAAGCGCGTCAGAAACGTGGCCTCCTCCATGGCGGTGTCGCCCCCGCCCACCACGACCACCTGCTTGTCCTTGAAGAAGAACCCGTCGCAGGTGGCGCAGGCCGAAACCCCGTAACCCATCAGCTCCTTCTCCGCCGGCAGCCCGAGCAGGCGCGCGGAGGCGCCGGTGGCGATGATGAGGGCATCGCAGGTGCGGTCGCCGCTGCCCGAAGTGTGGACCACCAACGGCCGCACCCCGAGCTCGACCGAGGTCGCCTCGTCGAACAGCGACTGGGCCCCGAAGCGCTCCGCCTGAGCTGCCATGTGCGCCATCAGCTCCGGTCCCATGACGCCGTGAGGGAAGCCGGGGTAGTTCTCGACCTCGGTCGTGATCGTGAGCTGGCCACCCTCCTGCATTCCCTTGAGCACGAGCGGTGCGAGCTCCGCCCGCGCGGTGTACAGGGCCGCTGTCCACCCGGCCGGCCCCGAGCCCAGAATGATCACGCGATGGTGCATATGGCCTCCGCCCGGCGCCGCCGAACGCTGCGCCGGTGGGTCATTCTACCCGGCCCTGCCCGGGGGTGAGCCTGCCAGACGTCGCCACGGCCTCGACGGCGGTGCGACGCGGCTCCCTTCTCGTGCCACTTCCCTATTGCCCGTCCCCCAACCCGGCCAGTTGCGCCCGCAGCTCGGAAAACCGGTACCCCACCTCGTCAGGCGCATGGGCGTCGGAGGAAAGCACGAACGGCACGCCGGCGGCGTGCAGATCGCGCAGCAGGGCGGGTCCGGGGTACGGCTCGCCCACGGGCTTGCGCATCCCGCCCGAAGACAGCTCCACGGCGCAGCCGGAACCAGCTACCGCCTGCACGACCTCCGCCTGCCGCCCGGCGTACGGCACGCTGGGGCGATGGCCGAACTTTTTCGGCAGGTCGAGGTGGGTGAGGACGTCGAACAGCCCGCAGCCCGCGGCGGCGATCACCGCGCCCGCGTACGCGTACCAGATGGCATCGACCTCGGCTTGCCCTCGCTCGAACCGCGCCAACGAGGCGGGCCCGTCGACCAGCCAGTCTCCCAGCCAGTGCACCGAGCCCAGCACGAGCTCGAACGGAAACAACGCCAGCAGCCGCCGCAGCTCGTCCTCATGACCGGGCACGAAGTCAGCCTCGATCCCCAGCCGCACCTCGATACGGCCTCGGTACTCTCCCTTCAGCGCCAGCACCTCCTCGACGTAGCCCGGGAGCTCTTCGAGCCGCATGGCGAGCCGAGGATCCCGCTCGGGCTCCGGGAGCCAGAACATCGGCACGTGGTCGGTGACGGCCACCGAGCGCAGCCCGGCAGCCAGCGCCGCCTCGATATACTCCCTGGTCTCGCCGACGGCGTGGCCACATCGTTTCGTGTGCGTGTGGTGGTCCCCGTCCACCCCTCGCGTCGCCGGCCGCACGGCTAGCGACCCGTCAGGTAGGACGCGACCCCTGCCGGCGTCGTCCTCACCGACTCCTGCCCCTCGTCCCAGTTGGCCGGACACACCTCGTCATCGTGCCCAGCCACGTACTGGAACGCCTTGAGGGTGCGGAGCGCCTCCTGCGAGGAGCGGCCCACCGCCAGGAGGTTGGTCGTTTCGTGCACAACGATCCCGTGCGGGTCGATGATGAACAGCCCACGCAGCGCCACACCGATATCTTCGAGCATCACGCCGTAGTCCCGGGCGGTGTGGCGGGTGAGATCGGAAAGCAGCGGAAAGTCGAGCCTCCCGCCGAGCCCGCCGTTCTCACGCGGTGTCTCCACCCACGCCTTGTGGGCGTACTTGGAGTCCACCGAGATCCCGAAAATCTCGCAGTCGCGCTCGCGGAACGCCGGAGCGTCAGCCGAGAAAGCCAGCATCTCGGTCGGGCAAACGAAGGTGAAGTCGAGTGGGTAGAACAGCAGCAGCACCCACTTGCCGCGTAGCGCTTCGAGCGACGCGGTGGTGAACTCTCCCTGTGCATAGCCCTCGAGCGTGAACGCCGGGGCCGGCTTGCCAACCAAGCTCATCGGACACCTCCCAGGAAACCATCGAGCACACTCGAGCCCACCCGATCCCCATCCCGAAAAGCCGTGAACGGCAGCCGGTGAGCAGCGATCGGAGGGAGAGAGCACACGGCCCGGAGCCGTCCCCTATCCATCGTTCACCGCTTCCTGGCCCCCGGAGATCGGGTGGCCACACATCTCGGCCAGGATCGCCTCGGCCGCAGCGCGGGGATCCGCGGCCTCGGTGATCGGGCGACCTACCACCAGGTAAGTGGCGCCGGCCTGGACGGCTGCGCGCGGGGTTGCGACCCGCTTCTGGTCCCCCGCCGCGCCGCCGACCGGGCGGATCCCCGGGCTCAGCAAAACGAACCCAGGACCGAAAGCCGCCCGCATCGCCGCCACCTCATGAGGCGAGCAGACGATGCCACCGCACCCGGCCCGGTACGCCAGCTCCGCCCACGCGCGCACGCGCTCGCCGGCTGTTCCGGGCATCTGCAGCGCCTGCAGCATCTCGTCGTCGAGGCTCGTCAGCACGGTCACGGCCAGCACGACCGGCGGCGGCGCCCCGGTCGGCGCCCCGGCCGCGGCCCCGGCGACCGCAGCGCGCAGCATCGCCTCGCCTCCCCCGGCGTGCACGGTGAGAAGCCGCACACCGAGGCTGGCGGCCTGAGCAGCAGCGCGTTCGACCGTGTGAGGAATGTCATGGAGCTTGAGGTCGAGGAAGACCGACAAGCCGAGCTCGTGCACCTCCCGCACCAACGACGGCCCACAGGCGATGAACGCTTCGAGCCCGAGCTTGATCATCCCCACCACCGGCCGAACGGTGACTGCAAGGTTCAGCAACCTCTGTCGGTCCGAGCTGTCGGCCGCCACCACCAACCGGCGTACCGCGTCCTCGCGCCTCATCACAGCCATTGCAGGCCTCCGATCAGCTCGCCGACCGCTGCGACCCCCTGCGCGGCGCAGAAACGCTCCAGCTCGCCGAGTATGCGCAGCGGCGCCGCCGGGTCTCGGAACACCGCGGTGCCAACCTGCACGGCGCTGGCACCCGCGAGCAGGAACTCCGCCACGTCCTGCCCGGTCTCGATCCCGCCGATCCCTACCAACGGCACCGAGGGCAACGCCCGGTGGACCTCCCACAGCATGCGCAGGGCAACGGGCTTGATCGCCGGCCCCGACAGCCCTCCGTAGCCGCGCTGCAGCACCGGGCGCCGGGCCACCGCGTCGATGGCCAGAGCGCGCAGCGTGTTGATGAGGGAGAGCGCGTCCGCTCCGCCGTCCACGGCCGCCTGCGCCGTGCCGACGAGGTCGGGAGCGTTGGGCGAGAGCTTCACCCACAGCGGCTTGCCGGTCTCGGCCCGGCACGCCGCGGTGAGCGAGGCAAGGGCGGCCGGGCGGTGTCCGAACTCGATCCCGCCCGCCGAGACGTTGGGGCACGAGACGTTGAGCTCGTACGCCGCCACCCCGGCCGCGCGTTCGCAACGGGCGATGACCTCGCGGTAGGCCGCCGGCGACTCGCCGAAGACGTTGACCACCACGGTCACGCTCCGGCGCCGCAGCTCCGGCAGGACGTCGCTGCAGAACGCCTCGACGCCGATGTTCTGCAGCCCGATGGCATTGAGCATGCCGGCCGCGGTTTCGGCGATGCGGGGGGGCTGGTTGCCGCGTCGGGACAGCGGCGAAAGCCCCTTCGTGACGATCCCTCCGAGCCGCTCCGGAGGGCACAGGTCCTCGAGATCCAACCCGTAGCCGAACGTTCCCGAGGCGGTGAGGACGGGGTTCGCCAGCCGTAGATCACCCACGGCGGTGCGGAGATCGGGGGTCATGACCGCCACCTCTCCCCGAGCCGCCTCACCGGGAACACCGGCCCCTCCTTGCACGACGGCACGAGGCTGCCGTCCTCGAGCTCGACCACACACCCCAGACACACCCCGACACCGCAAGCCATCGGCTCCTCGAGGGAGAGCTCGGCGTCCAGGCCCCGCGCCGTTGCGAGGCGGCCGAGCGCCCGCAGCATGGGATCGGGGCCGCAGGCAAGCACCCGCCCGATCTCGCGCCCACCGGCGAGCCGACGCTCGAGGGCGCCGGTCACGACGCCGGCCTCGCCGCGGCTGCCGTCGTCGGTGCACAGCACCAGCTCCCCGCCCACCGCTGCCGTCGCCGCCGCCAGCCGGTCGATCTCGTACAGCTCACTCGCTCGGGCGGCGCCGAAGAAAAGGTCGAAGGGACGGCCCTCTGCCGCCAGCACCTCAGCGGCGAATAGCACCGGCGGCAACCCGATTCCACCCGCGACCAGGGCCAGACGCCCGCCGCTTAGGCCCGCGAGCGTGAAGCCGTTGCCCAACGGGGCGAGGAGCGAGGTTCGGGCGCCGGGGGCCAGGCGGCGAAGGAGCGTGGTCCCCTTGCCCACCTCCTTGATGTGCATCTCCACCACCCAACCCTCCCCAACCTGCCGCACGCCGGCGAAGGAGAAGGCGCGACGCAGCAGTGGGTCGAGCTCCGCGCCGCACCGCAGCATGCCGAACTGTCCGGGCACAGCCACCACCGGCTCGCGGCACGTCAGCTCGAGACGAAAGCAGGTGCGGGTCAAGTCCTCGACGGACGCGACACGGGCGGCAAGATCACGACGCGCTATCATGCGACGGGGATTATGCGGCATCTCGCCAGGCTTGGCCACAGCGTCGCGGCCGGTGCCGTCGCCGGTGCGGCGCTGGCCCCGCTGCAGCTTGTGCTGTGGGCGGAGGCACGTATCTCTCCCGCCCATGCTCTGTGTGCACTCGCCGCCTGGGCGAGCTGGGGTGCTCTCTGGCTGGGGTTCGTCTTCTTTGTCGCTCTCGAGCTGTCCTCTCTCGCACCGCCGAAGCTACTCGGCGGATCACGATTCTCGGTCGGGCTGTGGCGGCGGCTGATGATCGCGGCCTTCTTGCTCGTCGCCGGGGTGGCGATCTGGAACCGCCACACCACGCATGACCTCCTCGTGTCCGCCAATCGGCAAGCGCTCTCCGTCGCCGCCTGGCTGGCCGGAGTCTATCTCCTCATCCTCCTCATCCTCGTGCGCTGGCGAGCCTTCCCTCGCCTTCCCCCGATGCTTTCGTTCGGCGGCACGGGCCTGGTCGTCGCCTCGCTCTGGGGGGTGTGGCTGCTCACGCCACCGGCGACAGCGCCGGTGGCCACCGGTAACGCTCCACGGTTCGAGGCGGCCCGCAACCTGCTCATGGTCTCGTGGGAGGGTGCCGACCTGCCGTGGCTGCTGCCCCTTCTCGAGCGCAAGGACATGCCGTTTCTCCACTCACGCCGCGAGAAGGGGGCGTGGGGGCAGATCCGTACCATCCGCCCGTACACCCGCTCGGCCGCTTTGGCAACCCTCGTCACGGGATGCTCCCCCTCGGTGCACGGCGTGCTCGGCAAGCGGTCCTACCGGCTCTCGTGGTTGCTGGACCAGCCGGTCACCCTGCTGCTCGCGGGGCCGTGGCCGTCTCCCCACCAGCTCCCCTGGAGGACGTGGGAGCGCGTTCCCGGCGCCAGCCCGAGACGGGCACCGATCTGGTCGATCCTCGAGCGCTCAGGGCTGCCATCGGGCAACGCCGGCTGGCCCCGCTGGTCGACCGGCGGCTGGGAGCTGCAGCCCCCCCTGGCGTCCGAGGCGACGCCGTTCGCACAGCTCGACCCCGACCTGCAGGCAGCGCTGGCTCCAGCGCTGGCGGCTCTGCCCGGTGGCGCCCACGATGCCCAGCGTGCCTTCGCCGTAGCCACCGACCTCCACGCTGCCGTGCTGCAACGCAGCCAAAGCCAGGGCACCCGGGCGCTGGTCGTCAACACCCGTCTCATCTCGCAGCTCCGCCCGGCGTGGACGCCGCAAGGGGCGGGGGACCCGACCGACGACACCCTGCGGCAGGCGGCACGGCTGCTCGACGACGAGCTGCGGCGCCTGTGGTCGCAGCTCGGGGGCGAGGACACGCTGCTCGTGGTTGCCTCGCCGTACGGGATGGCGCCGCCCTCGCCGTGGCGCCGGCTCGGCCATCTCGTCGGGCACACGAGCGAGTCGCGCGTCTCGCCGGATGAAGCGCCGGACGGCTTCGTCCTCTTCTCGGGACCCGGAACGCGAGCCGGCGAGCGGTTGCGTACCCGGCGCCTGGCCGATGTGGTTCCGACCATTCTCTACCTTCTGGAGCTGCCGGTCGCCCGCGACATGTCGGGAGGAGTCATCCTCGAGGCGGTGAGCGACGATCACGCCGCCCGCGTACCGCTTCGTCGCGTCGCCTCGTACCCCGCGGCGGGATACCTGGGCGGCGGTTAGCGCGGAGCCAGTGCAGCGGTGAGACGCTCGGGGGTGTTGCAGTTGGCGACCACCCCTGGGTCGTCGACTGGCACGTCCACGGTCTCGACCGCGCGCAGGACCTCTCGCAAGGTCGGACCGGACAACTCCCCCGCCACGATCCGCTCGGCCACCGGCCGCGCCACCGCGATGGGGTGCCCGTGCTTGCCACCGTGCACCGGACGTGCCGCCGCGCCTCGCCCATCCAGCGCCGCTGCCAGCTTCGCGATCGTCGCGGCGAGCACCAGCGGGTGATCCACCGGTAGGATCACGGCGACCTGCCACGCCGGCTCGGCCAGGAGTCGGTCGAGCCCCACCACGAGCGAGGCGAACATGTCGAGGCCAGTGCCGGGCAGCGGCACCGGCACCACGCCGGGATCCGTGGGGATGGAGCCGTCGGGAGGGACGGTCGCGACGACGGGCCGAGCACCCGCGCCCGCGAACGCTCCAGCGCAGGCGGCCAGGAAGGTGCGGCCGTCCGGCAGCACCGCGAACGCTTTGGGACCGCCGAAACGCTCGCCCCGGCCCCCGGCCAGGATCAGGCCCCCGAGCCTTACTTGCGCCATGCCTTGGGCACGGAACCCTTGCGCTCGAGGTGGATGAGCTCGGCGACGACGGCAACGGCGATCTCCTCGGGCGTCACGGCGGCGATGTCGAGCCCCACCGGGCAACGCAGCTCGTCGATGCGGCGCGGCGGTACTCCAGCCGCCGCGGCCTGCCTCCGGATCGTCTGCGCCTTTTTGGCGGACCCCACGACGCCGACCGAAGCGAAGCCGGCGTGCAGTGCGGCAACCGCCCACCCGCTGTCGCCATCGTGGGTGCCGGTAGCGCACACGACGTGGGTGGCGGCGGGGGCTTCCACCGCATCGAACCACGCGGGATCCTCCGATGCAACGGCTCTGACACCGATCATCCCCGCGGTCTGCTCGGGTGCCGACGGCGCCACCACCGTGACCCGGAAGCCGGCGTGCACCGCAGCCAGGGCGACGGCTCGCCCGACGTGCCCGGAGCCCACCACGACGAGGCGCCGGCTGGGCGCCAGCTTCTCGCAGTACAGCCCCACCGTGCCGCCGCAGGTGGCCACCTGCTCGACGAGGCGCGTCGCCGCCGACGACTGCAGCAGCGCCCTCGCCTCGGAGAGCGCCCGCTCCTCGACCTCACCGCCACCGACCGTACCGACCTGTCGCCCATCCGCCCGCAGCACCAACCGTGCTCCTTCCTTGCGCGGTGCCGAGCCCGTCGCCTCGATCACCGTCACCAGAACGCACGTCAGGCCCGCGTCCACCCACTCCAGCGCCACGCGCAGCTCGTTCATCGGCTCTTCTCCAGCACCCATGCCAGCGGGTGGCGGTCGCCGAGCGCCGCCACCACGGTCGGGGGAGTCAGCGGCAGCGTATCGATCTCGAGGCCGAGGGCATCGCACACCGCGTTGCGGATCGCTGCCGCGGTGGGGATGAACGCCGGCTCGCCGATCCCCTTGGCCCCGTAGGGTCCGCCCGGGCCATCGCTTTCGAGCACCGCGATGTTGATGTTGGGGGCATCGGCGGCGGTGGGGATGATGTAGTCCGTGAAGTTCGGGTTGACCAGCACGCCATCCCGCAGGTGCAGCGCCTCGGTCACGCCCCAGCCCATCGCCTGCACGATGCCGCCCTGGATCTGGCCCTCCAGCGCCTGGCGGTGGATCGTTCGCCCCACGTCGTGGGCCGCCGACACCTCTTCGACCGTGACGAGCCCGAGCTCGGGGTCGACGGCGACGCGGGCGACGTGGCACGCCATGGCGTAGAACTCGTACGGGTCGCCCTGGCCCGTCTCGGAGTCGAACTCGCGCGGGGTGGTGCGGTACCACCCGGTGGCGATGCACTCCAAGCGCCGGGACGCCATCTCCGCCGCCACCGTGGCGACCGTCACCCGCCGGTCCGCCTGGCCACGCACCGTTGCGAAGCCGCCCCCGAGCTCCACCTCCTCCGCCGCACAGCCGAGCAGCTCCGCCGCCACCGGGTCGAGGCGGGTGCGCAGCCGCGCCACGGCATCGAGGATCGCCATCCCCGACATCTGTGAGCCGCGCGACGCCACCGTCGGACCCGAGTCCCCCACCGTCGTCGTGTCGGGCTGCCACACCTGCACCGCCGCCGGGGCCACCCCGAGGGCCTGCGCAGCGATCGTCTGCGCCGCCGTGAGGTTGCCCTGCCCCATGTCGGTGAGCCCCACCCGCACGATCACCGAGCCATCCGGCTGCAGGATCACCACCGCCGAGGAGCGATCGAGCTGCTGTCCGCCCCAGTGGAGGTTGCACCCGTACAGCACGAGCGAGATTCCCATCCCGTACCGGAGCCGATCTGAACCCTGCGGGCGGCTGGCCCGGAAAGCGTCCCAGTCGGCCATGCGAGTGGCGCTTTCGAGCACCTCCCTCGCCAGCACGGGACCCACGAGCTTCTGTCCGGTGCACAGCGTCCGTGCCATGCCGTCGAGGGCGTTACGCCGCCGCATCTCCAGTGGGTCGAGGCCGAGCTCGCGGGCCAGCTTGTCGATGGTCGCCTCGGCCGCCCACGTCACCTGCGGCGCACCGAACCCGCGGTACGCCCCGCCGAAGAGGTTGTTGGTGTAGACGACATGGGTCTTGACGTCGACCGCTGGCACGGCGTACGGACCGATGCACGAGACGTTGGCGCGCTCAGCCACGACCGTGGAGAGCCCGGCATAGGCACCGGCATCCATGAACGTCTCGACCTCGGCGAACTGCAGCTTCCCCTTGGCGTCCGCACCCCAGCGATGCCGCACCACCATGGCGTGCCGCTTGGTGGTAACCTGCAAGTCCAGCTCGCGGTGGAACAGCAGCCGTACCGGACGGCCGGTGTGCCAGGCGAGGAGCGCCGCACACGCCGCCGGCTCGGAGGGATAGTCCTCCTTGCCGCCGAACCCGCCACCGGTGGGCGCCTGCTCGACACGGACCGCCGCCAGCGGCAGCCCGAGCACCTTGGCGACGGCGTGCTGAATGTAGAACGGGCACTGGCAGGAGGCGACGATGGTGAGGCGATCGCGCCCTTCGGGAATCGCCAGACAGCCCTGCGGCTCGAGGTACGCGTGGTCCTGGCCGCCCACGTGGTACTCGGCCTCCACGATGACCGTCGCCTTCGACCGGCGGCTGTCGATCTTTCCTTTGACCACCCGAAGGGTGCGGAACAAGTTGCCGCCGTCGTGCACCGTCGGCGAGCCCTCGTCCAATGCCGCCACCGGGTCGTGTACGCCCGGGATCGCTTCCAGGTCCGCCCGTACCGCCCGGGCCGCGATCCATGCCGCCTCGGGCGTACGCGCCGCCACCAGCGCCAAGCGGTCGCCGACCATGCGGACCCGGTCGGTGACCAGCAGCGGCTGGTCGCCGAAGACGGCGCCGATCGAGTTCTGTCCGGGCACATCGGCGGCGGTCAGCACCGCGACGACGTCCGGCACCGCCAACGCAGCGCGGGTGTCGAGGCTCCTGATCCGGGCCGAGGCCACGCGGGACGTCGCCAGCGCCGCGTGCAGCATCCCCGGCAGCGCCAGATCACCGACGTAGCGGGTGAGGCCAGCGACCTTGGCGGAGGCGTCGGGCCGTGCGTGGCTGCCGCCCAGCGGCCCCGGGGGCGTGGCGTGCAGCCCGCGGTCTGCGGCCCGTGCGGACCCGCCTTCGACCTTCGACCTTCGACCCTTGACCGGGCGGGCGGGGGGATCAGCCATTGGACCCCTCCCGAGCCGCCTCGAGCGCCTCGAAGATCTTGCTGTAACCGGTGCACCGGCAGAGGTTGCCGGAGAGCAGCCGCGCCCGCTCGCCGGGCTCGCTGATACCCTGCGCCAGGATCGCGGCGCCGGTCACCGCCACCCCGGGGGTGCAGAACCCGCACTGGACGCCGCCCTTCTCGACCAGCGCCCGCTGAAACGGGTGGAGCGCCCCGCTTGCGCCGCCGAGACCCTCCACCGTCACCACGGAACGCCCCTCCACGGATGCCGCCAGCACCAGGCACGAGGTCACCGGCCGACCGTCGAGCAGGACGGTACAGGCGCCGCACTCCCCCGCCCCGCAGCCCTCCTTGGTGCCGCTCAAACCGGCGTCGTCACGCAGCAGGTCGAGCAGGCGACGTCCGGCTGCGACCGTGAACGTCCGCCGCTCGCCATTGAGGGTGAAGGTAACGCTCACTCGCTCAGCCACGAGCCACCTCCGCGAGGAACCGGTCGAGCAGCGTGGCGACGGCGAGCCGCCGGTAGGAGGCTGGAGCGCGCACGTCGTCGATCGGCTTCACATCCTCCTGGACCACGCCAAGGGCCTCCTGCCGCAGCCTGTCGTCGAGCACCCGGCGCTCCAGCAGCCGCTCGGTTGCCCGAGCCCGGACCGGTGTCGGCGCCACCGAGCCGAACGCCAACCGCACCAGCTCCAACCGCCCATCGGCCGCCACCACCACCCGCCCAGCCATGCAGACGACCGAGATGATCTGCTCGCGGCGCGGTCCCACCTTGACGAACCGTTCGACGAGCCGCCGCCCAGCTCCGGTTCGGCTCACCGGCAACAGCACCGAGACGATGAGCTCGTTCGACCGCAGGCTGGTGCGTCCAGGGCCCACGAACAGCTCCTCGAGCGGGAGCTGGCTCTGGCCGCGGGCCGACGCGACGGTGACCGCCGCACCCGCGACCAGCAGCGCCGGCGCTGTGTCAGCCGCCGGCGAAGCGTTGGCGAGGTTGCCGCCGAGCGTGGCCCGGCACTGAATCGGCCAGGCCCCGACCTGGGAAGCCGCTGTCGCCAGCGCCGGAAAGTGCGTTCTGACGGCTCGGTGGGTCGCAATCACATCCATCGTCGTCCCGGCACCGATCGCGATCCCACGATCGGTCTCCGTGATGCCGTCGAGCCCGACCCGGCTCAGGTCGACGAGCAGCTCCGCTTGGCGCCGACCGTCTCGGAGCTGGACGACGAGATCGGTCCCTCCCGCCACCGGCCGTGCTCCCGGGTGGTCGGCGAGCACCCGCAACGCCTCCCTCAACGATCTCGGCCGCAGCACGTCCTGAACAGGTAGATCCATCTGCTCGATCCTCCCCGCCGACCCTGGCGACGGCGCCGGCGCGCCATCTGGTCCCGGCATTGTCGCACTGTTTGGGGCGCTGGCAGGAAGCCCCGAGGAGCCGGGGCCCCGACCACGGTCGGCGGCGGGGTCCGAGCGCAAGGTCAACGACGCTCGCGCCCACCGCCACGGCTGCTGGTGGTCGCGACCACGCCGGAGGAGGAGGGCTCGACGCCGGCAGCGGCTTTCGGTCGCCCCCAACGGGCGAGGCACGCAGCCCGGGCCGGCAGCTCTGGCGGCTCGAGCCGGCCAGCCACAGCCGTTTCTGTCAGCTCTTCTTGTTGGGCAGCTCGAGCCCGTACCGCCGCGTGGCGTCGATCCGCTTGAGGGCAAACGCGAGGACGATGGCAGCCGCCCCGAGCGCTGCGAAGATCAGCATCGCAGACGTGTAGTTGTAGACCGCCGTCGCGTCGCCTGCGGCGATGCGCTCCGACACCCCTGGGTTGGACTTCTCGATCACCACGCCGATGAGCCAGGGGATGAACCACAGCCCCACGTTCTGGATCTGGAACACCATGGCGTAGGCCGAGCCGAGATAGCGGTCCTCCACGATCTTGGGCACCGACGGCCACATTGCGGCGGGAATGAGCGAAAACGCCACGCCCAGCACCATGATGGCGATGATCGCCACGGCCATGTTGATCGGCGCCAGGGCGAAGGTGAGATGCGCGCCGGTGAGGAGCGCCGAACCGAGAATCATGAGTGTCGCTCCCTTGCCCCTGTTGTCGAGGTAGAGCCCGAACACGGGCGTCAGCAGGATCGTGCCCACCGGCAGCAGGCCGGGGATCCACTCCCCAGCGCCCGGCGATAACCCCAGTCGCGCCTGCATCATCGCCACCGCATACTTGAGGAACGGGAAGACACCCGAGTAGAACAGCACACAAAGCAACGAGATGACGAGGAACCCCGGATTGGTGATGATCTTGCCGAGGTCGGAGAGGTGGAACGCCTCCGAAGGGTCGGCGTCCGAGTAGCGGCCGATCTGCTTGTCGAACTTACGGTCCATGACCGAGTAGACGAGGAACGTCAGCAGCCCGATCGCGAGCAGTGCGACACCGAGAGCCACCGGGTTGACGGGGCTGCCCTGCACCACACCGCCCACCGTCTTGACGCCGCCGACCGCCGAAGAGAAGAAAAAGGCGATCGAGGCGCCCAGCCGCGCGGTCGCGAGCTGAGACCCCATGGCCAAGGCCAGCTCCTTGCCCTTGAACCACTTGACGAGGGAGCGCGAGACCGTGATACCGCACATCTCGACGCCGATCCCGAAGATGGCGTACCCGAGCGCGGCCAGCTTGGCCGTGGCCGGCATCGTTGGCCAGAACGAGTTGAAAAACCCGTACAGCGGGCCGGCCGGGAACAGTGACGAGAGCGCGTACAGCTTGATGCCCCCACCGACGAGCATGATGCTCGACGAAAGCAGACCAGTGAAACGGATCCCCATCTTGTCGAGGATGATCCCGGAGATGATGAGGAAGCCCATGACGTTGAGCAGGTACTCGGAACCGGAGAAAAACCCCCAGTTGTCGGAGGTCCACGCATACTTCTGCTGCACGAGCGTCTGCAGCGGCGCGATGGCGTCCACGAAGTAGTACGCGGCGAGCATCGTGAACGAGATCAGGCTCAGAGCTGTCCATCGGACGGCCTTGGAGTCGTTGAGGAGCTGTTGCGCTTTCTCGGTCATGTGCGGTGGCCCTTCCTGGCCTGCAGCCTGGATCCTCTCCCGGTGACGCGCGTGCAGAGCCGCGCGGAGAATACCAGAGGCCGACCAGCCCAGGGAGGCGGGCGTCTTGTGGTGTGCGGTCCGAACCGCACGAGATGGCACCCGATCTTGACCGCTGGAGGTCGCCACGCTAGGCTGCAAAAACGAACGGATGCTATGGAATGAACCAAGCTGAGAAATCACAGCGGTCCCGCGAGCAGATCCTCAACGCAGCTCTCGAGCTGTTCTCCACCCAGGGGTACCGGGCCACGAGCGTACGCGACATCGCGGCCCGCGCCGAGGTGTCCACCGGCAACGTCTACCATCACTTCGCCGACAAGGAAGCGATCTTCCACACGTTGCTCAACCAGTACTGGGAGGCCATCGAGAGCCCCGACTTCCCCTTCAACCGCGCTCTCGCGGCCGGACACTTCCCCGACAACCTCGAGGAGGTGGGCCACGCCGCCCGCGACTCGGTGCTGCAGTACCGACGCTACGTGGCGCTCATCTACGTCGACGTCGTCGAGTTCGAGGGTAGCCATATCCGCAAGTTCTACTCCGACATGGCACAACGCTTCGCCGACTTCATGGCCCGCCAGGAGCAGCCCTCCGAGCTCGCAGCCCGCCTCCGCCCCAGCATCTCACCGCTATCCGCCGTCATGCTTGCCAGCCGCTTTTTCCTCAACTACTTCGCTGTCGAGATTCTGTTTGGCGTCCCCAACCACTTCGGCAAAGACACCGAGGAGGTCATCAGCGAGATCGCCGAGATGCTCCGCCATGGGATGCTGCGACCTGGCGTCTGGGCCGGAAGCTGAGCGCTCGGTTCGGACGGCGAGGATCGCGCCGGCGCCACGGGTGTAGGGCTTGCATTCACCGGGCGCGCGGCAGACCTGGCCGGCGGACGGGATGGTCTGGCCGAGCCGCTTGGAGATCACGACCGACAAGAAGACCGCCATCTGCTCGCGCCTGACCGCTTCGGGGCCGCAGTAGCCGGCCGCGCACCCGGCGGTAATACCGTCCTTGAAAAGTTGGCAGATCCAGCCGGCGAGGCAGTACGAGGCTTTGAAATCCGCGAAGGTGCACTGGCTGGCGCAGGCGGCCGAGGGGTTGAAGGTGTGGCCGCGGTAGAGCCGCTCGAGGGAGACGGCCATGTCCTCGCGGAGCACGGCCTCGCCCGGGCAGGCGTATTCGTCGCCGCAGCCGGCCATCAGCGAGCGGGTACAGGCCTGCTCGAGGAAGACGTCGTAGGGCCAGGCGTCGTCGACGAAGGTGCAGACCGCGGTCGGGGCGCCGCCCTCGGGGCACGGCGCGGTCTGGGCGGCGGCAGCGCCGGCGACGAGGACGGCGAAGCAGACAGCCGACAGGAGCGAGTGGACGGTCAGAAAGCGGCAGTGTGTGGTCATGGGAATGCCTCCTGCGGGCGAGGGCGCCCGGGATCGGGGCCGTGCGCGATGGCGGTACGGGCCGTCGTGCTGGGACTACAGCATTGGGTCAAACGTCTGGTCTCCTGTGCCTTCTGTTACACAATGCCACTTCTGCCATACCTGGTACCCATCTGTGTCTACTTGATACGAATGACCTCACACCGCTCCTGTTCGAGGAAGTCCGCATCGTCAAGCCTCGCCCACGCCTCCTCGCTTCCCCGGAAGACGTGGAATCGGAGGCTAACCGTGTCTCGCCCGCCGAGATAGAAGATCAGCTCGCGCCCGCCGAGAAAGGGCCGTGCCCTCTCGGCGTACACCTCGACTAGCGCGCGACCCAGCGCAACTAGCGCCTCCCGAGCGCCATCGGTCGAAAGCGGCAGTCCTCCCAACAGATCGTCCAGATGAACGTGGTTCACAAAGGCCTCGAGAGCAGTCGGGTCTCCTTGGAAGGACGACGCTGTCCTGGTGGCGGCCTTCCTGTCGCCGAGGATAATCGACGCGCCAGCGCTCGCGATGGGCATTGCGAACAACCGAGCAGCCCCAGAAAGCGCTTGCAACAACGTCCTGTACTGTGATCCTCTTCTCATCAGTCGGCCATCCATTTCCACCCTGGCTCGAGGTAGTCCATCCCCTTCTCCACAGCCTTCTGGATCTTCTTATTTTTCAAGAGATTCTGGACCGCGCGTGGTGCCTCCTTGAACTGCCTCGTCGCCGGGTCAAAGAGGTACTTCTTGCCGTCCATCTGAACATGCACTTGGCCGGGGCGCTGGGATGGGTTTGGGTTCTCAACATCGATCCGGACGCCATCCTTGTTGTAGAGGGTTGTGCTGGTTGTCTGCGTCCCAGCCACTGAGGCCGGATTCTGCTGTGTCGTGGCGAAGTACTTCGTCGCTCCACCAACGACGGCTGCCCCTACCCCGGCCACCGCGACTCCGGTCGCGACCACAGGTGCAGCAACCGCAGTCGCCTCACCCGCAGTGAGGATTGCCCCCGCACCGCCGGCCAAGGCAATGCTGACCCCTGCCTTGCCGACTTCGAGACCCGCCCACGCCGCCAGTGCAGCGCCCCAGAGCTGCCCCTCGCGCTGGTCCGGCGTGTCGAGGGGCGAAGGCGCCGTGTTGGGCATCATCCCCCAACTGACAGACCCGAGGATCCCCTGAGCGGTGCCGTAGAGCTTGTCGACAAGTCCTTCTCCCGTCTTGTCGTAGTACCGTGTTGGGTTGTTCCGGACATACGCGTAGAGGTTCCAGCTCCGAGGCGCCTGGGGGTTGACGTCGAACCCCGGATCCACGCTCACGAACCTCCCCATCTTCACCCCGTAGTACCTCGCGTGCATGTACTCGAGGTCGTCGGTGGTGTTGGTGGGGCTGCCGAGGTCGCGCTGGTGGCCGGTGAAGCGGCGGGTCTCGGTGTCGTTGGCCGGGGCGCTGATGGTGTCGCCGTAGGGGAACAGCTCGTACCGCTTGACCCGCTCCCCGCAGCGGTTGGTCAGCATCCGGGTCGTCCCGAGGTGGTCGAGGTGGTAGTGCTGGTGGCCCTCCGTGCGGTGCTGGCTCGCCAGGAGCAGGCCGTCGCGATAGATGTAGTCCTTGACCCACTCGTAGGCCCCGGCCTTGAGCTCGACCTCGCGCAGCAGCGCGCCGTCGAGGCCGCGCAGGTTGAAGGTCGTGGTGCCGCCGGTGAGGTTGCGCTCGACGATCCGCTCGCCGGAGGCGTCATAGGCGAGCACGCGGTGCTGCCCGTCGGGGCCGTTCGAGCCCTTCTCGGGGAGGGGGTCCTGGCTCGGTAGGCCACCGCGCCTGGAATCGGAGCCGAGGGCGATGGCGGCGCGGGCCGTCGTGCTGGGGCTACAGCAGCGGGTCAAGCGTCTCGTCTCCTGTGCCTACCGTTACACAATGCCACGTCTGCCATACCTGGTACCCATCTGGTCGGTCTCATCTCGTGGACCTGGAGCCCGGTCACTTGATTTGGCGGGCACTATGCCACGCCGTGCCGGGGAGACCGACCAACGCATCCAATCAGATACCTATGCATCCATCTGGTACTCATCAGAATTCACTCACTTGGGCTCGGACCAACTGAAGCGCGAGTGGGCAGCGACGAGTGCTTCGGTAGAAGTGCCTGGGTAACCCCTCGCTGTCCCTCAGGATCCCGAGATAATCGCTCGAGCATTGCGAAGAAATCCTCAAGCTCCTCGTCGAACCTGTCGAACGTGGGATCGTCCCTGTTCCAGAATCGCTGGCCCACCGGACGATACCGCAGATCAAGAACCGTCGCCCCCTGAACCGTGGCGGTGAAGCGACATGCGCGGCCACCTTCGACCAGATTCCTGGAGACGTGGACTTCTCCGAAGTGCCACGCGGAAGGTCCGTGCTGCAGAACCAAGACGCCGTCTCGGTTCCAGAGGCAGTACCAGGCTCCCTGCACCTGGCTCGCCCACCCTACATGCCCTGCCGATGGTCGCCAGAACCAATGAGCACGACACCGCCCACTTTCTGGCTCGAGTGTGATCGTCTGCCAGGGACGGCCCCACGACTGAAGTCGAACCGTCGAGAGCGGCTTACTGCGCATACCTGTTGTACTCCTCACTTGTTCGAAAAAGAGCGTTGTAGATTTCGTCCCAATTTCCCCTGTACTTCCTAATGAGGCTCTGGAGGCTCGGGCCAAGGCGGTTCCCGTACCTCATCAAGTTCCGGAGGTCAAGCTTCCGGGCCTTCAACCAGGGCATGGCCATCCTGCAGGCTGCCTTGAGTTCATTGCGTGCCGGGCTGAGTGCCCTCACGACCTGCTCTTTGGAGGCTCCACCAGCGAGCATGGCTTCTGCCGTCCTTCCAAGGCCCGCGACGCGGCGAATATACTCCCCGCGGATAGCGCCAAGAGTCGGGTTTGGACCCAGTGCCTCCACGATCTCAATGCACATCTGCTGGCCTTGTGGCGTCACTGAGTACGTGAACGCCGCGCCGACAAGCGCGGGTACCTCGGGAGCCACAGCAGCAACGCCGAGCGCCGTCAGCCCGACCAATCGCCCAGTCTGCATCGAGCGGTCATGCTGTTCCGCGAGGGCGTCGCCAAGCCCTGGTTCAGCCTGGTTGTAGTAGTCGCGGATCGTCTCTCTCTGCCAGATCGGAATGGCGACTTCTGCCTCTTCCGCACCATCCGGGTTCACACGACGCATCGGGTTTCCGCTGACGTACGCGTACCGATTCCACCGCATGGGTGTACGGGCTCTGCCGCCGACATCCACACTCAGCAGCCGCCCCATCTTCACCCCGTAGTACCTCGCGTGCATGTACTCGAGGTCGTCGGTGGTGTTGGTGGGGCTGCCGAGGTCGCGCTGGTGGCCGGTGAAGCGGCGGGTCTCGGTGTCGTTGGCCGGGGCGCTGATGGTGTCGCCGTAGGGGAACAGCTCGTACCGCTTGACCCGCTCCCCGCAGCGGTTGGTCAGCATCCGGGTCGTCCCGAGGTGGTCGAGGTGGTAGTGCTGGTGGCCCTCCGTGCGGTGCTGGCTCGCCAGGAGCAGGCCGTCGCGATAGATGTAGTCCTTGACCCACTCGTAGGCCCCGGCCTTGAGCTCGACCTCGCGCAGCAGCGCGCCATCGAGGCCGCGCAGGTTGAAGGTCGTGGTGCCGCCGGTCAGGTTGCGCTCGACGATCCGCTCGCCGGAGGCGTCATAGGCGAGCACGCGGTGCTGCCCGTCGGGGCCGTTGACGTAGCGCAGCTGGTTGAGGCGGTCGTAGCCGTAGATGTAGGTGTAGCGGGAAAGGCCCGGGTTCCACAGCCAGCCGGTCTGGTTCCCCGCCGCGTCGTACGAGGCGTCGTCGAGGTGGTTGGTGGCACCGACCACGGCACGGGGCTGCCCGCCGTAGCTCGTCAGGTTGCCCCACGCGTCGTAGGCGTAGTCCTGGGAGGCGAAGGTCGACACCCCGGTGGCGACCTTGGCCTGGGTGAGGCGGCTCACCTTGTCGTAGGTGAAGGTGTCGTCGCCGAGCTTGAGGGGGTCCGAGGCCTTGAGCAGCTTCTTGATGTTCCCCGCCCCGTCGTAGGCGTAGTAGCCGTTGGACCAGTCGCCTTCGAGGCCGGAGGTAGCGTCGGGGATGGTGGCGCCGTCGGTGTAGATGCGGTACGGCCGGCCCATGGCGTTGGGATCGGCGTCGATCCGCTCGGCGACGCCGGCGGACACCTGCTCGCCCCGCCGCGCGTGCGTGACCTGCTTGAGCATGCCGTTGGGATGATACGTGATCTCGGTGGCGTAGTACGGGTGCACGGCAACCAGGCGGCCGCCCTGATACTCGTTGTACACGGTGCGCTGCATGGTGTTGGTGCAGGCGGTCAGCGGCACGCAGGTCGGATAGGTGAGCGAGGCGAGCTGCCCCAGCTCAGGCCAACTCAACGCCTGGGTAAAGCGCGGCGACGCGTCCAGCCGGTCCGGCCTCACTGGCAGGGGTTGGTGGTGGGGAGCGGCGTCCCGGCGATGAGGTTGTCGGAGAGGATGAGAAACACCGCCATCTCCTGGCGGGCGATGGTGGCGGAGGGACAGAACTGCCAGTCACCGCAGCCGGAGGTGATGCCCTTGGCGGCGATGTAGTGGATGAACTTGCAGTAGCCGTTGCCGGTGGCGGAGACGTCGGTGAAAGCAGAGACACCGCCAGGCTGCCCCTGGTCGACGCAAGTGTAGGGCTTGCAACCCAAGGACGAAAGGCAGACCTCGCCGGCGGACGGGATGGGCTGGCCGAGCCGCTTGGAGATCACGATCGACAAGAAGACCGCCATCTGCTCGCGCCTGACCGCTTCGGGGCCGCAGTAGCCGGCCGCGCACCCGGCGGTAATACCGTCCTTGAAAAGTTGGCAGATCCAGCCGGCGAGGCAGTACGAGGCTTTGAAATCCGCGAAGGTGCACTGGCTGGCGCAGGCGGCCGAGGGGTTGAAGGTGTGGCCGCGGTAGAGCCGCTCGAGGGAGACGGCCATGTCCTCGCGGAGCACGGCCTCGCCCGGGCAGGCGTATTCGTCGCCGCAGCCGGCCATCAGCGAGCGGGTACAGGCCTGCTCGAGGAAGACGTCGTAGGGCCAGGCGTCGTCGACGAAGGTGCAGACCGCGGTCGGGGCGCCGCCCTCGGGGCACGGCGCGGTCTGGGCGGCGGCAGCGCCGGCGACGAGGACGGCGAAGCAGACAGCCGACAGGAGCGAGTGGACGGTCAGAAAGCGGCGGTGTGTGGTCATGGGTATGCCTCCTGCGGGCGAGGGCGCCCGGGATCGGGACCGTGCGCGATGGCGGTACGGGCCGTCGGGCTGCAACTACGGCATCGGTTCAAGGTTTGGTCTCCTGTGCTTTTCTTTTCACAATACTACTTCTTCGCTAGGCACGTATCCGCTGTCATTGGTGGGACTGCTCGACGTTCGCTAGGTCGGCCAGCACCCGATCAAAGAACTGGAGGAAAGCAAAGGCGTCTTTCGTCCTCTCATCCCCACCGACAACAGGCAAGATTCGCGTTTCCCCGGAGCTAAGACTTAACCGGAGGCTTTCGACCTGTTTTGACTCGGGTCTCTCGACCCTAGCGATGGACCGAAACGGTATGCGCTCGAAGTTCCCACTCGCTGACTCGATGAGGACAGCTTCCTCCGTCAAGACAAGCAACGCTCCACCCCTCGGTTCGGTGTTCTGGTATGCGCCAACGATGGTCTCGCCTTTGCGGAGCGCCTTCTCGAGTTCCCTAGGTACTCGTGCGAGTGATAGTACCTCTGTGCCACCCATAAACCGTTGCAGTCTCCGTAAACATCTGTGCGCTCGAGTGCTGACGGATCCCCTAGACATCGCCCCCCCTAGGTGTGCTCGAAAACGATGAAGATAGCCTCGCTGCCACCCTCGGTGACTGCACGATACCGCTTCTTGAGAATCTCCAAGAGCCGCACATTCGCGAGCGTACCACGGATCTCGAGGCTGGTTGCGCCAGCTTTCTTCGCGTTTGCGATGATTGTGTTCATGACCTGCATCGGGTTCGTGACTGTTCCGCTAATCATGTCGACAGTGATCGACATGTGGCCGCTCGACATGGAGATCGTACCTTTGAGTTCCTGGATTGCGCCCCTGATACCGAGATCGGCAGCGGAAAGCGACCTGCTGAAGTCGGTGCCGACAGAGCTCCCTCCAGGATTCGGATTGAGAGCCTCAATCGTGTTCGCCACGGTCTGTTGGCCACGAG
>ERZ1026805.33-NODE-33-length-116708-cov-22.928480_pt1 | contig 116708 bp, 134 predicted proteins | sample MGYA00520883_ERZ1026805 | MGnify/ENA primary metagenome ERZ1026805 (study PRJEB33270, sample SAMEA104284476) | anaerobic digester metagenome | biome: Anaerobic digester microbiome; feature: mesophilic sludge digester; material: Anaerobic digester biomass... | reverse complement strand
GAATGCGAGGGATGGGATTCGAACCCATGGACTCCTTCGAGAACGGATCTTAAGTCCGCCGGTTTTGGCCAGGCTTGCCTACCCTCGCGCGGGAAAAGGTCCTATACAATGTAATCACGGTGAATCATAAGATCGTCGATCAAAATGAAACAGGAAAGTCCGTGAAATTCAGGGTTGATCCGGTATTATAACATTTCAGATCCGGTGCCATTATATGGCGTGAAATCTTAAGTCCGGCTCTTTTGGCCTGGCTTAGATACCCTCGCCCGGATTAATACGTATGAAAGGATTGGAAGATATTACTTTTCAGAAGAAGGAAAATACCGGGGAAGAAGAGAGGATACCGAAAAATTGTGTTGGCCTCTGCAAAATTCCCTAAAAGTTCAGCGTGTTCCCGATCGGCCGAACCTGGGGATAATCCGTCCCGTCCGTTCCATGTACTGCTCGTATGCTGCACCGAACTTCCCTGCGAGCATCTTCTCCTCGACGGGGACCCTGACGACATAGAGGGGAATGAAGGTGATGAGCAGGCCAAACCCGGCGATCCAGTTCCAGAGGAGGAACGGCTGGGCAATCGACCAGAGAAAGTGGGAGGCATACATCGGGTGCCTGATGTGCTGGTAGACCCCGGTCGTGACCAGCCGCTGCCCCTGCTGCACATCGGCATTCGGGGTAAAATTCGCACCGAGGTCGGCATGGGACCGCCAGAGCAGGAGGAGAGCGGCACCGAAGATGCCGGCCCCAACCCAGCCGGCCGATTCCGGGAGGGTATAATCGGCCGGGGCAAGGTACGGGGTGAGGATGTAGATCCCGGGGAGGATGAACATCCCGAGGGCAGGCAGGTAGATGAGCCAGGTATCTAATGCCGGTCTCCAGTGCTCCTCTTTGATCTTTCTCCGGTACTCCTGGGTATACCAGAGACGGATGGAAGCAGCAAGGAGAAAACCGGCGATGTAGAGGGCCAGGAAGATAGGCGGGGTCATAGTCGGAGGACCACTCCAGGGAATCAGCATAGCGTGCTCCTGGCTTATCTTTTTTTCTCTGAACGGGACCGTTCGGGGACCCAGGAAGTGAGCGGGGATCATCTCTCACTATTGAGCAAGAACCATACGCAAATAGAGGAAAAATCATATCCCGGATCATCCCTGCACAATGGTTCCCGTTCCATGATCGCTCCCCTCAACAGGTTCTCTTATGTCTTCGTCCGGCACATGATCCTGTGGAAATGAGGGAGCCTGCCGTCAAAAAAATCCTGTACTGGTGCGAACAGTGCAATGTGCCGCTCATCGGTCGCAGCTGTGCCTGCGGAGTCCAGGGCAAGGCACTCCCCCTTCTGCAGCCTTATGATGTCCGTCCCGCCCTTGCTGCTGACCGGGATCTGATCAGCACCCTCCTCACCGGTCGGTTCGGTCCCGTCCCGCTGCCGCAGATCATCCTCCTGAACAAGACCGGCGGGGTCGACCGGGCCGATCTCGTGATCATGCACGGGGACCGGTACGCCTGGCTGACCTTTGACCCGGTGAGCCGCCGGTTCAGCCTCGATATCGCCCCGGAAGCACTTCCGTATCTCATTCCGCATGCCGCCCGCGGGATGGTCCGCCTCGAGACCGATGCCGATCTCGGCCCGGAGAGCGGACGGATCGGGGGAAAACGGTTCCGCCTGAAAAAGCCGGCAGAGGAGGGGACCGTTATCGTCACCTACAAGAACCGGTTCGGGACCGGTGTCGTGAAAGAAGGGTTCATCCGGGTCAAAGAGGTGATGCCGGTGACGCCGAAAACACCCCCTGACCCGGACTGGGACGCGGCCATCCGGCAGAACCAGTACCACCTGAAGAACCTGGAGCGGAACGCGGTCCGCACCATAAAACGGCACCTCCATGACCGGCCCTGTGTCAATGTCTCCTTCTCGGGCGGCAAAGACAGCATGGCCGCACTGCTCCTTGCGAGGAAAGCCGGTGTTGAAAAGGCATTCTTCCTCGACACTGGCATCGAGTTCCCAGAGACAGTGGCGTTTGTCGAATCGCTCGGGGTGGAGGTGATCCGGCAGGCCGGTGACTTCTGGAAGGCGGCCGAGAAGGCCGGGCCGCCGGGCAAAGATCACCGCTGGTGCTGCAAGCTGCAGAAGCTCCACCCCCTGAAGATCTACCTTGAAACGACCGGCCCCTGCCTCACGGTCCAGGGGAACCGCTGGTACGAGTCCTGGAACCGGGCTGACCTCGATGAGACCAGCCAGAACCCGGCAAATCCCCTGCAGTTGAATATCTCGCCGATCCGGAACTGGCGGGCGCTGGAGGTATTCCTCTACCTCTGGTGGCAGAACGCCCCCATCAACCCCCTCTACGAGCAAGGGATCGAACGGATCGGATGCATGGTCTGCCCTGCGATGCTTGAGAGCGAGTACGAAATACTCCGAGCCCTCCACCCTGAAGAGACTGCCCGGTGGGATGCATTCCTCGACCGGTGGGCCGAAAAGAAAGGGCTCCCCGAAGAGTTCCGGACATGGGGCCTCTGGCGCTGGAAGGCACTCCCGCCCAAGATGCGGGAGCTCTGCAGGAGCAGGGGGATCCCCTTCAACGAAGATTTCACCCTGAAGACCGTTCCCGGGCAGAAAAAGCCCGCGGGAGCGATACGAGAGAGTACCATGAAACCAGAAGGAGAGAGAACGGATCGCGAATCCTTCGCCGTTGACGAGATCCGAAAGGACTTCCCGATCCTTGGAGAGATCATCTACCTTGACAATGCCGCCACCGGGTTCTCCCCGGAGCAGGTGGTCGAGGCGATGATCGAGTTCGAGCACCGGTACCGGGCCAACGTCGGACGCGGGGTGCACCGCTATACCCGGATCGCCACCCAGCGGTACTGGCATGCCCACGAGAAGGTGGCGAAGCTGATCAATGGCACAGACGGGACTGCGGTATTTACCAAAAACACCACCGAGGCCATCAACATGGTCGCCCGCGGCCTCTCCTGGAGGCCGGGGGACCGGGTCGTCACGACCATCCTCGAGCACCACTCAAACCTCCTCCCCTGGCGGGCGCTCTCGCGCCAGGGGGTAACAATCGAGGTCATCGGGATCACTGAGGATTACCAGCTTGATCTCGATGCCTTCAGGGCAGCCCTCTCCGAACCGGTACAGCTGGTCGCCATGACCCATGCATCGAATGTACTCGGGGTGGTCACGCCGGTGGTAGAGATCGCCCGGATGTGCCGGAAGGGCGGGGCACTGCTGCTCGTGGACGGGGCACAGTCCGTCCCCCACCTGCCAGTCGATGTCCGGGCACTGGACTGTGACTTCCTCTGCTTCTCCGGCCACAAGATGCTCGGGCCGACCGGCACCGGGGTCCTCTGGATGAAGGAACCGGTTCTTGAACCCTCCACCCTCGGTGGGGGAATGGTCGAGTCAGTCTCGGCAGACGGCTACGTCCCTCTCGGGGGGTATGAAAAATACGAGGCGGGGACCCCGAACATCGCCGGGGGTATTGGCCTTGGGGTTGCGGCAGAGTATCTCATGGCAAAGGGAATGGAACGGATCCACCGCCATGAGAGCACCCTTGCTACCCGGCTGATTGACGGCCTGCAGGGGATTGAAAGCGTCCGGGTGTATGCCCCACGGGATCCTGACGCCCGGATCGGCGTGGTCTCGTTCACAATCGAAGGGATGCATCCCCACGAGATCGCCCAGCAGCTGGACGACCAGGCCGAGATCCTCGTCCGATCAGGGTTCCATTGCTGCCAGCCACTGATGGAATCACTCGGTCTCCCGGATGGTACGGTCAGGGCAAGTCTTGCCCTCTATACCACGGAGCAGGAGATCGATCTCCTCCTTGCCGCTGTACGGGCCATTTCCAGGGGCAGGTAATCCCTGCCTGGCATACCTATCCTTCCTGGTGAAGGAAGAACAGGACATTCCCGCGACCCGGCAACTCTGTTTTTAAATACAACTGCCTCAGGCAGTGCATTCTGCATGCGTGGGTCTGAAGGTAACTCAGGTTTTTTTTGTGTGGACAGGATACCCATGAGATAGTTCATGGGAGGTGGCAACATACTCGTATTCCAACACATCCTTCGGGAAAGAGAGATGAAGAATGGAGTCAGTACCGGCTGAAGCCCGAATTCCTGTCAGCCAGAGCCTTTTCGGCATGGCCGGTACAAGGCTGATGCCGGCCTATGTGTTTTTTACCCGCCAGAATTCATCATAGGGTAGGTAGTATGGCGGAAGATAGTGAACTGAGGGAGGAGATCCTCGCACTCAAGGAGGAACGGGATGCGGTCATCCTGGCCCATAATTACCAGATCGATGCCGTGCAGGATATAGCCGATTTTGTAGGGGATTCCCTCGAGCTGGCGCGGGCTGCCGCCGCGCAAAAAGCCCCTGTCATCGTGTTCTGCGGCGTGGACTTCATGGCAGAGACCGCCGCAATCCTCTCCCCGGAAAAGACGGTACTCCTTCCGGCTGCCGGTGCCTGCTGCCCGATGGCAGAGATGGTCACGGCCGGTGAACTTGTCGTCCTGAAGGAGCAATATCCGGATGCTGCCGTGGTCGCCTACGTCAACACCACCGCGGAAGTGAAGGCTGAAAGCGACATCTGCTGCACCTCGGCAAACGCGGTGAAGGTGGTGGAATCCCTGTCAGAGCAGCAGGTGATCATGGTGCCGGACCGGAACCTTGCACGGTACGTCGCCAGGTTCACCACCAAGGAGATCCTCCCGTGGGACGGGTTCTGCCTCGTGCATGAACGGTTCACCGGGAAGGACATCCAGAGGGCGAGGAGCCGCCACCCCGGTGCAGAAGTGCTCGTCCATCCCGAATGCCGGCCCGAGGTGATCGATGCAGCCGACCAGGTCTTCTCCACGTCCGGGATGATCCGCCATATATGTGGGAGTAAGAACGAGAAGTTCATCATCGGGACCGAGACCGGGATCCTGCACCAGATCTCCCTCAAATGCCCGGAGAAGCACTGCTATCCGCTCTCCTCCCGTGCGATCTGTGTCAACATGAAAAAGACGGACCTGGAAAAGGTCCATGCCGCCCTCGACCGGATGGCACCCCGGGTCGGGGTCCCTGAAAGGATCGCGATCCCGGCACGGAGGGCTATCGAGCGGATGCTTGCTCTTCCGTAATGCAGGAAGGTTATCGGACCCGCCGAACTCTTTCTTTCGAATCCCTGATGATCGCTTTCATATGCCGTGCAGCCGCCGTGATATCCTCCTGTGCAATGACCGCTGAGATCACAGCGACCCCTTCAGCACCGGCAGCGATCACCTCCGGCACATTCCGTGGAGTGATCCCGCCAATCGCGATCACGGGGAGTGTCACCGATGCACAAATCGCCTGTAACACTACAAGCCCATGGCCGGGCCCGGCATCCTCCTTTGACGTGGTCGGAAAGATCGGGCTGAGCGAGAGGTAGTCTGCCCCGGCAGACTCGGCAGCGACTGCCTCACTGACGCTGCCGACCGATACCCCGATGATGAACCCTTCCGGGGAGATCGACCGGGCTTCCCTGACCGGGCGATCCCCCTGCCCCAGGTGGACCCCGTCTGCTCCTGCGGCAAGGGCGATATCGATCCGGTCGTTGACAAAAAAGAGTACTCCCGACTCTTCGGTTATCTCGCGGATCTCGCAGGCAACCGCGAGCAGGTCTCTCCCGGGAAGGGTCTTGTCGCGGAGCTGGACGGCATCGGCTCCTCCCTCCACCACCCGGCGGGCAATCCCGCCATGGGGCATCCCGCGGGCTATCGCCGAGTCGGTGATCACGTAGAGATCATATGCCATCCGGCACGCTCACCTTCGCCCCCACTGCAAGATCAGCCGGCCCCAGCCTGTACATCGCATCGAACAATGCTGTCCGGAACGAGTACGGCCCCGAGCACCCCTTCAGAGCCCTCTCCCCGGCAAGGCCGAACGCCGCGAGGGCTGCCACCGGGGCTGCAGTCATGTCGTCCGCGACCGCGGCAAACGCACCGGTAACCGAGGCCGCCATGCAGCCGGTCCCCGAGAGGTTCCCCATCATCGGGGTGCCGTTTGCGACAAGGAAAGTGCGGCGCCCATCAGCGACCACGTCAACCTCGCCCGTCATCGCGACAACCGTCCCGGTTGCCCTGGCACATTCCCTGGCAACCTCGACCGGGTCCCCGGATACTCCGCCCGAATCAACCCCCCTGACCGTTCCCCCAAGACCTGATAGCACCCCGATCTCTCCCGCATTCCCCTTCAGGATAGCTACCTCAAGCTTATCCAGGAGCAGGAGGACGGTCTCAGTCCGCAGCCTGGTGGCCCCGGCACCGACCGGGTCCAGGATAACCGGGATCCCAAGTTCGTTTGCCCGTGCGCCGGCAAGAAGCATCGCCCCGACCTGGGCTTCTGTCAGGGTCCCGATATTCAGGACCAGGGCTCCAGCGAGGGCGGCCATCTCGGCTGCCTCCTCCGGGGCCTCTGCCATGACCGGGGCAGCACCTGCACAGAGGGTGATGTTGGCACAGTCATTGATGGTGACCCGGTTCGTGATGTGGTGCACCAGCGGCCGCTCATTGCGAACGAAAGCAAACAGGTTACCATACACCGTCCCGTCCATCAGGAGCCCTCCTTTCCGGGAACTGCCGTCTTCCCCCGTACTTCATCCATGCTCCCGCTCCGGTACCCTATCAGGTCGATGGTGACGTAGGAGAAGCCCGCCTGCTTCACGAGGGAGACGATCTTCTCCCGTGCTGCCACCAACCGGGTGATGTCTGTTTCCGGAACTTCTATTCTCGCGATGCCGCCATGGTTCCGGACCCTGCTCCCGGCGAATCCCGCTCCTGCGAGACCGGCTTCGGCCTCCTCCACCATGCGGAGATTCTCCCGGGTGAGTGCCTCCCCGTACGGGATCCGTGAGGCAAGGCAGGCGGTCGATGGCTTGTCCCAGAACGGGAGCCCCCTCTCCCGGGCGATCCGCCGGATCTCGGCCTTCGTGATCCGGGCTTCGAGAAACGGGTGGATGATTCCCGCCTCGGTCGCTGCGCGGGTACCGGGACGGTATTCTGATCGATCGGACTCTGTGACCCCATCGGCAATACACGATATACCCTGCTCGTCTGCCCATGCCCGGAGGAGTTCCGAGAATGACTTCTTGCAGTGATAACAACGGTCCGGGTAGTTCCGTGATACCATCTCCCCGGGAAACGGGACCGTGATAGTCCCGAGCGGTATCCCGAGGAGCCCGGCCATCTCCCGGGCTTCCGATAGCGCCGATCGCGGGACAAGAGGACTGTCGATGAAGACCGCCTGAACGTTATCACCGAGTATCTCTTTTCCCAGTGCCGCAAGGAGGCCGCTGTCAACCCCTCCGGAGAAAGAGACCAGCAGCTGTCCGCATCCGGAGATCCGCCTCCTCAGTTGTTCCATTCGTTCTTCGAGTGTGGTAACGGTCATCCTGCGCACCTGTCTTTGCAGGGATATGGTTCCCGTTGCAGTAGCAATCATGCTCCTTTTGGTACCAAAGGTTCGGGATACAAGATTATCCACTTTCCCATCTCTGATTATAATGGAGACAGAATCCGGTGATGGTGCATTTTTTATGCCATTACGAAGAACTCCGGAGTATACCCGGCAGGTGAACATGAGGGTGCGATCGGTTGACAGAAGCGTATTCCTGACCGCCAGCGGCAAGGGAACAGAGCGGATGCGAGGAGGCGATATCCCTGCTCTCCGCTCGTGAGCGTGAACGCTACCGCAGGCAGATGATGCTCTTTGGCGAAGAGGGGCAGGAGCAGCTGCAGGAGGCCACCATATTCATTGCCGGGGCCGGAGGGCTTGGATCGCCGGTATCGATCTACCTTGCTGTCCTCGGGGTAGGCACCCTCATCATCGCGGACAATGACCGGGTGGACCAGACGAACCTGAACCGCCAGATCCTCTACCGCGACCAGGACATCGGGCGGCGGAAAGCAGCGGTCGCCGGAGAACGGTTGCAGGAGGTCAACCCCGACATCATGGTGAAAGCAGTTGATGCAACCATCGATCAGCACACGGTCTCCTCCCTGACCAGGGATGCTGACGGCATTGTCGATGCCCTGGATGATTTTCCGACACGGTATCTCCTGAACAAGGCAGCCCTGGAGAAGGGGATCCCCCTCTTTCACGGGGGGATCAGCGGCTTCTTCGGCCAGGCGACCACGATCCTCCCCGGAAAGACCCCCTGCCTGCGCTGTATCATCCCCCAGCCCCCACCCGCCGAGGTCTTTCCCGTTGCCGGCGTGACCGCGGGATTCATTGGCTTGATACAGGCGACCGAGGTCTGCAAGTATCTCCTCTGCCGGGGTGATCTCCTCGCCGGCCGCCTCCTGCTCTGGGACGGGATCCAGGGCCGGATTGAGGAGATCCCGGTTGAAACGGATCCAGATTGCGAAGCCTGTGCAGGAAAATGTAAAGGGATGTCGTGATACACGTGAAAGTTACCGTCCGATTTTTTGCCCGGTTCGGAGAACTCCTCGGGAACACCCAGGAGATCGAGGCCAGGGAAGGCATCTCGGTTGCTGACCTCGTAAAAGAGGCAGCATCCGGGAATAAAGCAGGGTACGACACGATCTTTGACGAAGAAGGTGCATTCAGGGATTTTGTGATCGTGATGCGGAACAAAAAGAGGATCCGGTCACAGGATGCCGGCTCCATCCCGGTCGGTGAAGGGGATGAGATAGCGGTCTTCCCTCCCGTTGCCGGCGGGTAATCCGGCCCTTTGGGATACAATCCTTTTTTTCCTGCCGCCCGGGTCCCTCACCACTCCTGATTACTCCCAAAAGCCTCGTTCAGGAGGTCCCCGAACTCCTGCTTCGACATCTTTTTGATAGAACTGACAGAGAACCGCATCGCGATCTTCCAGGGAGGATCACCTGGACGAATCTCTCTCGAGAGAATTCCGGAACCGGATCAGCTCCTCGCAGAACTCGCCCAGGTATTCATCCATGGATAGACTGCCTTCCTGGAACGAACAGTCCTCCTCTTCGATGATCTTATTGATCTTCTCCCGGCTCGGCAGGAGCAGATCGATCGGCACCCCGGCCTGCTCCGAACCCCGGATGAGCGCTTCACGGAACAACCCGAGGCAGTACCCGATCCGGTACCGGTATGCATCCCGTGTCTTCTCCAGGTATCCCGCCACCCTCCCGGTCTCGATCGTCAGGAAATCCTGTCGTATTGTTTCATCCGTGCATTTCCCAAGCATGTACCGGTAATGGGCATACGGGTACATCTCCTCGAGCTCGGCCGGGACGATCCCGCAGGTCCCAAATACGATGATATGGTACCGGGAAGGGTCGAGCACCTGGGAGATGATCATCCGGATCAGCTGGTGGCTCGGGCTCCTGCTGTATGGCTTCCTGACCGCACAGGGGATGAAGATCCCGATCTCCCGGGGTTCCACTTCATATTCATCGATGATATAGCGGTACGACCGCTCGAATTCAGGGAGATAGAAGGGCGGACCTGTCAGGACTGTTCTCTCACCCTGTCCGGGATCTCCCTTCTCTTGTCCGCCCATTATGCTCCCGCAAAAATGGGTCGGGGTACCTGAAAGAATCACCGGAGGAGTCCTGGCTGGGAGACCGGTAACCGGGTTGGTGCCGAACGGGAGGAATTGGCAGCCCGGTGCCTCATGAATAATCCGAACAATTGATGGTTCCCGTTTGCAAAGGTGGAGCTATGAGCAAGATGGACCAGAACGGGAAAATAAGTGTGGGGAAGAATACGTTCCCATTCCCCATGCCGGTGACCCTTCTCGGGGCGAACGTGGACGGGAAGCCAAATTTCATGGCGCTTGGATGGGTGAGCCGGGTGAACGCCAATCCCCCGATGATCGGCTGCGGTGTCGGGAAACACCATTATACCCCGGCCGGGATCAAGCAGAACAAGACCTTCTCTGTCAATGTCCCCAGCCATTCGATGATTGAGGAGGCAGATTACTGTGGGATCGTCTCAGGGGCGTCGGTAGACAAGGCCGGTCTTTTCTCCGTCTTTTACGGTGAACTGAAGACAGCCCCCATGATTAAGGAGTGCCCCATCTGTATCGAGTGCCGGCTGGTCCAGTCAGTACACTACCCCACAAACGAGTTCTTTATCGGGGAGATCGCAGGGTCCTATACCGAAGAGCGATATCTGACAGGGGGAAAACCGGATATGAAAAAGATTGATCCCCTCCTGCTCTCGATGCCGGATAACCGGTACTGGACCCTTGGAGAGCATGCCGGGGATGCATGGAGCATTGGGAAGTCACTGAAAAAATAACTGCATGGGGAGAAGGACAGGGACGAACATGAGGGTCAGCCTGCTTCGCCAGATTCAGACGGGGATACGGTAATCATGACTGGAGCGAGAGGCCCTTAAAGCCAGATCGGACAGGACAGAATGCATGACAGGCGAGTCAGCCCTCATCAGCTGATCCAAAATCCCCATAGCCTGTCTCGTACCCTCCCGCGATCACCGCTGCCCCGAGGAGAGGCGCATCTCCCCCGAGATCTGACAGGACGATCTCAGGGGGGGGAAGGAACCGGTCGATGAACTCCCGCATAGCCGGGAAGAGGAGATCGGCATTGGATTGCATGACAGCCCCATCAAGGATGATGATCTCCGGGTCGTACGCGACAATGACATCAGAGATGCCCCTGGCATTGATCCGGGAGAGCTCCCGGACAAAACGGAGTACGTCATCATCCCCCTGCCGGGCCGAGAAAAAGATCTCCTCTGCCGAATCAGGCCCCCAGTGCGGCTTTGCATGGAACCGGCACCATTCCGCAAAGAACCAGGGGAGGAACCTCCCGGAGGCATACCCCTCCCAGTGCCCCCGGTGGCCGCAGCTGCAGGGGAGATCATAGGTGTTGTCGACAAGGAAGTGGCCGATCTCCGCGGCATTCCCCTTCCTGCCGAGGAGCAATCGTCCCCCCGACACCACTCCTCCCCCGATCCCGGTCGAGATCGTCACGTAGACAACGTCCTGTTTTCCCTGTCCCTTCCCGTAATGCATCTCCCCCAGCACTCCGGCATGGCAGTCGTTGATCATCCTGACAGGGCAGTGAAATAGGCAAGAGAGCTCCTCACGAAGAGGAACATCCCTGAAGGCCATGTTCGGTGGGTTCACGAGCACCCCCCGGGTGATATCAACCGGCCCGGCAACAGAGAGCCCGATCCCGGAGAGGGGTTCCTCCCGGTGCCCGGCCCTGACCTCTCCGATCAAGCCTGATAGGAACCCGGCAAGCCGTGAGGGATCGCTCTCTTTCGCTGGGGTCCGTCCCTCCCTCCGCTCCCCAATCTGCCCTTCCTCCCCTATGAGCGCCACCCGGGTACGTGTCGCCCCCAGGTCCACTGCCACTGTCTGCCCCATGATGTTCCGATGTTTGCCTGCCCGGGGCATAAGGTTCGCGGCCCATCCACAAAGAGTATGAAGGGGCGGAGGGCAGAGCTATGAACAGATGGAGCTGAAGGGCTGGGTGGAACTGGACGGCATACTGCTCTCATCCCGGGAACTGGAGACCCTGCTCCACAGCGAACCGGGGAGTGTTAGCCGATTCGGCGGCGAATTTTTTCTCTCGTGGGATGGCTGCATGGCCCGTGACCATCTCGGGATCATCCCCGGACCCTGCCCTGCCGGGACGATTGTCTGCGAGGGAAAGAAGACAGGGAACGTATCTCCCAATCCCCGGGTATTGTCCCTTGATGAAGCGATTGTCACCGCAGTGAGACTCCGGAGCACTGAGGGGGTCTGTGCTTTTTCAGGAGGGGTGGATTCATCCCTTGTCGCATTCCTTGCACAACGCCCTTGCATCGCGATCGGACTTGCCGGGTCGCATGATCTTGCCCGGGCATCGCTGGCAGCAGACGCGATGCACCTGGACTGCACCTGCGTTGAGGTCACCCACGATGATATCCGGGAAGGGCTCCATGCGGTGATCGGGGTGATCCCTGAACCGACCCCGGTAAACACCGCAATTGCCATCACCCAGTACCTGGTCACCCGTTCTGCAAGCGAACTCGGGCATGAACGGGTGTTGACCGGCCAGGGTGCCGATGAGCTCTTCGGGGGATATGCCCGCTACCGGACCGGGACCGATCCCGCTGCCCAGCTCGCCCGCGACTTTGCCGGGCTTGCCGCCCAGGGACTCCGCGACCAGTCGGTGGCCGCGCTCAATGGCACCTACCTCTCCCAGCCGTTCCTTGATGTCAGAGTGGTGCGCGCTGCACAGTCCCTCCCGGCTGGCGGGATGGTCCGGGACGGGGTCGGAAAATGGCCGCTTCGCGAGGTTGCAGCCCGCCACATCCCGCGGGAAATCGCGTGGTACAGAAAGAAAGCCATACAGTACGGAACCGGTATTGCCAAGGTCCTGCAGGGGTTTGCCCGGGACAAGGGTTATAAAAGGTCTTTACAACGGTACTTAGATCAGATCAGAACGAACGGGGAGGCACGGAATGGTATCTGAGAAGGATGTAGCACATATCGCAGAGCTTGCCGACATCGGTATCGAGAAGGAGGAACTGGCAGAATTCACGGGCCGGTTCAACGAGATCCTTGACTATTTTGATATCCTCGACCAGGTGGAGCAGGGAACGCGGGGCGGGACCGACCTTGTGAACATCTTCCGGGACGATATTGTGGAAGATTCCCTCCCTGCCGATGAAGTCCTTGCCAATACCCGCGAGAAGGAAGACGGATTTTTCAGGGCGCCGAGGGTGATGTGAGTGGCGACCCTCACATTCCCGCAGGACGACCGGTACAACGCCTTTATCACCATGCTTGACAAGGCCGAGACCGGTCCGGGCAAACTTTCCGGGATCGGCATCGCGATCAAGGACAATATCTCCACCCGGGGCATCCAGACTACCTGCGCCTCCCGCATCCTGGAAGGATACCTCCCGCCCTACGATGCCCACGTGGTCAAACTCGTAAAAAAGGCCGGTGCAGGAATTGTCGGCAAGACGAACATGGACGAGTTCGGGATGGGCACCACGACCGAGAACAGTGCATTCGGGCCCACAAAAAATCCTGCCGATACCTCCCGGGTGCCGGGGGGATCCTCTGGGGGAAGTGCTGCTGCCGTTGCATCCGGGATGGTCCGGATGGCACTCGGTACGGATACCGGCGGATCGATCCGCTGTCCCGCAGCATTCTGCGGTATCGTCGGGCACAAGCCCACCTACGGCAGGGTCTCGCGGTACGGCCTGGTCGCCTATGCCAACTCGCTCGAGCAGATCGGCCCTATGGCCAGGACCGTCTCCGATATCTCCCTCCTCATGGAGGTCCTGACCGGGTATGACCCCAGCGACTCCACCAGTGTCAACTGTCCCTATGCCCATATCCCTGATCCCGACATCCGCGGCCTGAAGATCGGGGTCCCGGAAGAGTACTTTGGCGAGGGGGTCGATCCGAGGGTTGCCTCGGTAGTCTGGGATGGGATATCACTCCTGGAACGGAAGGGTGCCGATATCATCACCTGCCGGATGCCGAGCATGGCCTACGCCCTGGCAGCCTATTACGTCACCTGCACCAGCGAAGCCAGCTCCAACCTCGCCCGCTTTGACGGTGTCAGGTACGGGCCCCCGGCCGATACCAGACAGACCTGGCACGAATCCTTCCAGGAACGGAGGAGGGACGGGTTTGGAACCGAGGTGAAGAGAAGGATCATGCTCGGGACGTTTGCGCTCTCCTCCGGCTACTACGGAAAATACTATGCAAAGGCCCAGGCAGCCCGCCAACAGGTCCGGAACGACTTCCTCCGCCTCTTCAGGGAAGTCGATGTGATCGCAGGGCCAACCATGCCCACCGTCGCGTTCCGGATCGGCGAGAAGACCGATCCCCTCTCGATGTACCTCTCTGACATCCTGACCGTCCCGGCCAATCTCGCTGGGATACCGGCCATCTCGGTCCCGTGCGGCACCTCGGAGGGTCTCCCGGTGGGGCTCCAGATTATGGGGCCGCATTTCCGGGACGAGCGGGTGATCGATGTCGCCTATGCCTTTGAGCAGGGGGTGTCACGATGACAGGAACGGCAGACACTGCAGGACAGGAGAGCAGGGTGACGGACTTCTCCAATGATGAGGTGATCATCGGCCTCGAGATTCACTGCCAGCTCGATACCCTTACGAAGCTCTTCTGCGGCTGCTCCACCGATTACCGCGACGATGGCCCGAACACCCATGTCTGCCCGATCTGTCTCGGCCTCCCGGGCTCGCTCCCGCGGGTGAACCGGAAGGCGATCGAATATGCCCTCAGAGTGGCAAAGGCGCTGAACTGCACCATCGTTGAGGAGTCGGAGTTTGCAAGGAAGAACTACTTCTACCCGGACCTGAACAAGGGATTCCAGATCACCCAGTACGACCGTCCCCTTGCCGTGAAGGGCTACCTCGATATCGAGGGGGATGACGGGGAGAAACGGGTCCGGATCACCCGGGTTCACGTCGAGGAGGACCCGGGAAGGCTCGTGCATAAGGGGGGTGCCGACCGGGCGAAGTACACGCTCGTCGATTATAACCGGGCCGGGATTCCCCTGATCGAGATCGTGACCGAACCGGACATCCGGTCGCCCAAAGAAGCCCGGAAATTCCTGAACAAGCTCAGGGCAACCCTCGAGTACCTCGGTGTCTTCGACAGCGAGAAGGAGGGGTCGCTCCGTGTCGATGCAAATATCTCCATCCAGCCACGGGGCTGGTTTGACAGGGAGGGCAAGGGAAAAGCCGACCGGGGCAGGGCAGAGGTCAAGAACATCTCCTCCTATAAGGGGGTGGAAAAGGCGCTCACCTTTGAGGTGACCCGCCAGAAGAATGCGCTCCGGAGGGGGCAGCGGCTCGGGACCGAGACCCGGCATTTTGTCGAGACACGGGGAGTGACCACCTCCTCGCGGAGCAAGGAGATGGAGCAGGAGTACCGGTACTTCCCGGAGCCGGACCTCCGCCCCCTGCGGGTCTGTGCCTGGGCTGACGAGATCGTCCTCCCGGAACTCCCGGATGCCCGAAGGGCACGGTTCCTCACCCAGTACGGATGCTCGCCCATCCATGCCCGGACACTCACCGGCGATCTCCGGGTGGCGGAATTCTACGAGCAGGTTGCTGGGATCGACCCGGTGCTCGTTGCAACCTGGGTTGCCGATACCCTGCTTGGTGAACTCAACTACCGGGATATGAGCATCAGCAGGGTCTCCCCTGACTGGTTCCGCGAACTGTTGTTCCTCGTCCACAAAGGGAACGTGACCGATAAGGGCGGGATCGAGGTGCTCCGATCCCTCCTCGACCAGATCAGGGAGTCGGGATCCTGTGAGACCCCTGGCGCCTGTGTCGGAAGACTCGGCCTCCGGGTCCTGGAACGGACCGCCGAAACCGGGTCGGAAGACGACCCGGTGGTGAACGCTGCACGGGAAGTGATTGCCGAGCAGCCCCAGGCAGTCGCCGATTTTGCGGCCGGAAAGAAAGAAGCATTCAATTTCCTGGTCGGGCAGGTCATGAAAAAGACCAGGGGCCGGGCCAAACCTGCTGACGTGAACCAGGTGCTCTCCGGAATCCTCGGAAAAGAGGGCTGAAGCGATGCACCTGATCGTTGCCGAGAAGAATATCTCGGCTCACCGCATCGCCTCCATCCTTGCCGGGAAAACAAAAGTGGCCACCGACAAGGACGGGGGGGTCCCGGTCTACCGGTTCGGCGACACTGCGGTCATCGGGCTCAGAGGCCACGTGGTCGAGATCGATTTTGAAGAGGGGTACTCCAACTGGCGGAGCACCGAACGGACCCCCCGGTCCCTGATCGACGCCCGGACGATCAAGGTCCCGACCGAGAAGAAGATCGTCCAGGTCCTCCAGAAACTGGCAAAGAAGTCCAGCCTCATCACGATAGCGACTGATTTTGATACCGAAGGGGAGCTGATAGGGAAGGAGGCGTACGAGCTGATCCGCCATGTGAGCAGGGAGGTTCCTGTCCGGCGGGCCAGGTTCAGTGCGATCACCCCCGATGAGATCAGGCAGGCATTCAGCGGAACCTCGGAACTCGATTTTGACCTCGCCTCCGCAGGGGAAGCCCGGCAGGTGATCGACCTTATGTGGGGGGCTTCCCTCACCCGGTTCATCAGCCTTGCCGCCCGGAGGGGGGGCAGCAACATCCTTTCCGTCGGCAGGGTCCAGACCCCCACCCTCGCCATGATAGTGGACCGGGAGAAGGAGATCGAGGAGTTCGTCTCCCAGCAGTACTGGCAGCTCTCGCTCCTGACCGAGAAGGATGGCGAGGAGATCGAGGCACGCCATGCCACCCCCCGGTTCTGCGACCAGACAGAGGCGGTAAAGGCACGCGATCGCACTCATCCTCCTCTCGTAGTGACCGAAGTAAAGGAAGGGGCTAAGATCGAACGGGCCCCGGTCCCGCTCGACACCACGGGGTTCATCGTGGCTGCCGCCCGTCTTGGATTCTCGGCTGCCGGTGCAATGCGGATTGCAGAGGACCTGTACATGAACGGGTACATCTCCTATCCCCGGACGGACAACACCGTCTATCCCGCTACCCTTGACCTCGGGGGAGTGCTGAAGGCACTCTCCGCGACCGAGTTTGAAGAGGAGGTGGCCTGGGTCACCACCCACCGGAGACCCGTACCGACCCGTGGGAAGAAGACAAGCACCGACCACCCGCCCATCCACCCCGCCTCGGCCGCAACCCGTCACTCCCTTGGGGAAGAGCGGTGGAAGATCTACGAACTCGTGGTCAGGCGGTTCCTCGCCACTCTCTCTCCCGACGCACGCTGGAAGACGATGAAGGTGAACTTCAGGGCTGGAGAGGAGCCCTACACCGCTACCGGAGGACAGCTTGTCGAGCCCGGCTGGCGGAAGGTCTACCCCTACAGTACCGCGACAGAGTATATACTCCCCCCCATGAAGGTCGGCGAGCAGCTCCCCATCCGGGAGGTAACCCTCGAAGAGAAGGAGACACAGCCGCCTGCACGGTTCACCCAGAGCAAGCTGATCCAGAAGATGGAGGAGCTTGGACTCGGGACCAAAAGCACCCGGCACGAAGTGATCCAGAAACTCCTCTCCCGCAAGTATATCGAAGGAACTCCTCTCCGCCCCACGCTGGTCGGCAGGGCAGTCACCGAGTCCCTGGAGCGGCATGCCAACACCATCACCCGGCCTGCCATGACCCAGACGCTTGAGGAGCATATGCAGCAGATCAAGGAGCAGCACCGGAGCCGGGACGATGTCGTGGCCGAATCCCGGGGGATGCTCCACTCGGTCTTTGATCAGCTCGAACCCCACGAACGGGAGGTCGGCCAGGAGATCATGGAGCAGACGGCGGAGGAGCTGACCCTCGGCCCCTGCCCGGTCTGCTCCCATGACATCAGGATACGCCACCTGCGGAACCAGACCCAGTTCATCGGGTGCACCAATTACCCGGACTGCACCTTCAATGTCGGTCTCCCTTCCGCCATGTGGGGATTTGCCGTCCGGACCGATGATACCTGCCCGGTCCACCAGCTCCATTCTGTCCGGCTCGTCAGGAAGGGGAGCAGGCCGTGGGAGATCGGCTGCCCCCTCTGCCACCAGATTGCATCGAACAAGGAGGCGCTCTTCCTCATGCCATCCATGACCCCCGCGATCCATGAACGGATGATCGCCGCACACCTCTATACCGTGACCGACCTTGCCGGTCGTGATCCCACACTGCTCGCCTCACTTCTCCAGATCAGTAGGGAGAAAGCCTGCGATCTGGTCCGCGAGGCAGAGGAGGTCCTTGGACTGCTCAGGCGGCGATCGGACTGCCGGAAGCTCATCCGGAGGATGCTCATTCCCCGGAAAGGAAGGAGCCCGGCCAGTGTGATCAAGAAACTCCAGGAGGCAGGGATCAACGACATCGCCTCGCTCGGAACAGCTGACCCGGCCCTCCTGAAGAGGGTCGGGATTGCTGACAAAGAGGCAGATTCGATCCTCCATGAGGCAAAGATGGTCGAGAACGAGCGGTTCCTGAAACAGGCTGGTATCCCCGCAGCGAGTATGAAAAAATATTTTACTGCCGGCGTCAGCTCCCCGGAGGATTTCCTCTCCTCCCACCCGGTCTTCATCTCTGACACCACCGGGATCAGCCTGGATACCGTCCAGAAACATGTCGGCCTCATCGCCGCGGCGAAAGGAAGGGCGGCACCGGTACGATACACCAAGGTCCAGGTGGCGAAAGGGAGAGAGGAACTCACTTCGCTCCCCGGTTTTTCGGAAGAGGATCTGCGCCGGCTCTGGAAAGCGGGGATCATCAACGGCCTCCTCATCCTCGAATCAGATCCGAAGACCCTCGGTGAACGGACCGGCATCTCCCCTGCGAAGCTCCGCAAATACCAGGCAGTACTGCAGGAAAGGGCAAAAAAGGCGGAGCCCGATATTATTGTGGTATAGGTGCAGATGATGCATACCAGATGGAAGAACTGGGTCCATGTGACCAAGCTTGACCCTGACAAGATACTCCCGGCAGGGGCGATCGCAGAGATCGCCTCCAGCGGGACCGATGCCCTGATGCTCTCGGGGACGCTCAATGTGACGGCCGAGAACATGGCGGCGCTTGCCAAGGAGGCACGGGCGTCAGGGCTCCCGCTGGTGGTGGAACCGGCCGGCCCCGAGGCAGTGCTCTGGGACGGCGTGGACCTTGTCTTTGTCCCCTCGGTACTGAACTCTCCTGAAGTCCAGTGGATCGTGGGGAAACACCGGTCCTGGATCCAGAGGCAGCAGGTGGAGTGGGAGAAGGTGGTCCCCGAGGCATACATCGTGCTGAACCCTGATTCTGCGGTGGGGAAGCTGACCAAGGCAACCTGCACCCTGACAGGAAAAGAGGTCGCCTCGTTTGCCTCACTCGCTGATCACTACTTCCACTTCCCCATCGTCTATATTGAGTATTCCGGGACATATGGGGATGCGGGGATTGTCAGGGAGGCAGCAGCAGCGGTGGAGAACGCGGCCATCTATTACGGGGGCGGGATCAATTCCGCAGCAAAAGCAGCCGAGATGGCCAGGTATGCAGATACCATCGTAGTTGGCAATGCAGTCTATGACCTGGGCATCGGGATTCTGAAAGAGACCGTCAGGGCAATCCAGTGATCCTCCCATTCCATGCCTGAAATCGAGATCGTCCTCGTCTCCCCGCTCTATGAAGGGAACGTCGGATTTGCCGCACGGGTGATGAAAAATTTCGGGTTCACCAGGCTTGTCCTGATCGATCCCTGTGAATTAGGGGACGAAGCGTTCATGAGGGCAGCCCATGCAGCCGATGTGCTCGAGAACGCCGAACGGCTCTCTTTTGAGGAGGTCTGTGCCCGGAGCAGCATCGTGATCGCGACCACGGGCGAGGTGAGCAAGTCGGTCTGCAACCCGATGCGGATGCCCTACTTCTCCCCAAACGAGATAAGGGAGCTGATCGCTGATATCGATGGACGCATCTCCATCCTGTTCGGACGGGAGAACTGGGGCCTGAACAACGAGGAGATCCAGAAGAGCGACATCGTCTGCACTATCCCCTCGGCAAAGGAATATCCCATCCTCAACCTCTCACACGCGGTCGGGATCGTCTGCTATGAGCTTGCCCATCTCCCGCGGGGTGAGTACCTCCTTGCCACGAGAGAGGAGATGGAGTACCTGTACGCCCATATCGATTCGTACCTCACCCTGATCCATCACCCGGATTTCAAGCGGGTCCCCACCATGCTCCTGATCAGGAGGGTCCTTGGCCGGGCTATGCTCACCTCCCGCGAGGCAACGACACTGCATGGGCTGTTGCGGCGATCCGAGTGGAATATCAACCCAGCGGCTTTCGAGCGGAGAAAGGAGATCCCGCAGGATGATCCCCCAAAGGAGTGGTGAGGCGAAACACCCTGAATACCAGCCTCATCGAACCGGCGACCGCTACGCGGGGATTTGGGAATGCTCTTTTCCCCTGAAATCCTGATACCATCCCATCCGGTTCGGAATCTTTGCCTGTCATCAGGGATTGAGCTGCAGTATCCCTGCAGGGATGTCCCCAGAGCATCCAGCTGATCTCCCATCATTTATCCACAGGACTTAAATAGCGAAATTCCATATCACCTCTTATGAGAATCCTCGCTTATGGGCTTGCGGCACTCGCCCTCATCCTGATGCTCTGCATCAGCGGATGCACGTCACCATCACCCCAGATGGTGACCACCCCTGTACCGACCACCAGTCCGCCCACTGTTCAGCCTACCCCTGTGACCACGCAACAGGCCCCGCAGTCACTTACCGGCATTACCTGGTATCTCGTCTCACTGAACGAGGGGGATGCATCACTCTCGGTAAAACCGGGAACCACGATCACTGCATTCTTCGATGCCCAGGGCAAGGTATCCGGATCGGCAGGATGCAACCAGTATACTGCTTCCTACGAGGCGACCCCTGTAGGGCTTTCAATCGGCGCACCGGCATCGACAAAGATGAACTGCAATGAACCTGCCGGAATCATGACCCAGGAGACGGTATACCTGTCCGCCATCCAGGGTGCAGCAACCTATTCTCTCTCTGGTGATACCCTGACGATTAAAGACAGCGGGGGAAAAGCCCTCCTCACCTATTCGACGGTCCCTCCCTACCAGATGACTCCTGCCCCACTGACCGGCACGATGTGGTATCTGAACTCGTATGTCGATTCGAAGGGAAAACCATGGACAACGGGGAGTGCAAATCCCATATCGATCCAGTTTGCCGATGACGGAAAGGTGAGCGGAAATGCAGGGTGCAACAGCTACTCTGGATCCTACACCGTCACAGGGAACAGTATCACCATGAGTGGATTTGCGACCACGCTGATGTACTGCGGTGAGCCGGGGGTCATGGATCTCGAGAGCTCATATCTTGGAATCCTCCCGGCGATGAAAGTCTACAAGATCTCCGGAAACGAGCTGACCCTCTCTGATGGTGTCGGAACGATCACGCTGGTCTACGATACCACCAGGTGAAATCCACCATTCCTCCTTTTTCCTGAACCAGCGCTTGCCTGTTTTCCACGTGAAGAGTGGGGGCTGTTCAGACACTCTCATTACCTCTCCCCGCCCATATTGAGGCCGATGATCCTTGTCGACTGGCAGATCCTGGATCGGATAACCCGGGGTTTTATCCACGTGGATCCCTTTGACCCTGCCCTCGTCCAGCCCAATTCGCTCGATATCCGCCTCGGAGACCATTTCCTCTGGTACGAGGCAGGGGAGGTGGTGATCGATCCGTACCGGAAAGAGACCATCGCGAGCAGCACAGCCGACTGCCATGCCGATTCGTTCGTGCTGGATCCCGGCCGTTTTTTGCTTGCCGAGACGATGGAGGTGATCGGGCTCCCCGACAACATCGTGGCAAGCATCGAGGGGAAGAGCAGCATCGCACGCCTCGGGGTCGAGCTCCACCAGACCGGGGGGTGGATCGATGCCGGGTTTCGGGGGTCGATCACTCTCGAGATGTGCAACGTCAATGCACGCCCGGTCCGGGTGTATGCAGGGATGCCGATCGGCCAGCTCGTCTTTTACACGACCGAGCGGGCAGCCCAGCCCTACAACCTGAAAGCAGGTGCCAAGTACATGGACCAGCGGCAGGCAACCCTCTCCCGGTACCACGAAAATCCCCGCTCCTGATGGATATATACCTTATGAATACAGACATAATCCGGACAACAATGCATATTTATCGGAGATGACGCATGCGGCTCCTTCTGATACATTCCGATTTCATTGAATACGAAGCAAAAAAGAAGACGGGCATGGCCGAGGAGACGAGCCTGCTCTCTGACCGGGCAGAAGAGGCCCTGGCAGTCTTTTGTGCCGTCGAGGCCGTTGACGAGGACGACCTTGAGGGCGTGGTCGAACAGGCACTGGCCGAGATCGGCCTTGTAGCGGACAAGTTATCGGTCGAGACCATCGTGGTGTATCCCTATGCCCACCTGAGCAGTGATCTCTCGCGGCCGGATGCTGCGGTCTGGGCACTCAAAGCCCTTGAGGAAGGTCTCACCGGTATGGGCTTTACGGTAAAGCGGGCACCCTTCGGATGGTACAAATCCTTTATGCTCTCCTGCAAAGGCCACCCGCTTTCCGAGCTCTCAAAGACCATCCTCCCCTCTGAAGAAGCGGCAAAGAAGGAGAAGAAGGAGGTAACCCACGAGTTCTTCGTGATGACCCCTGATGGTGCCACGCATGACGCAAGGCTGTACCTCGACAACAGCCCGTTCGGCTGCCTCCTCAAAAAGGAACTGGGCGAGCCGGCCTCCGGGGGAGGCGAACCTGCCCACGTGGAACTGATGCGGGCAAAGGAACTGGTTGATTACGAGCCGGTCTCCGATGTCGGGCACCTCCGGTGGATGCCAAAGGGAAAGCTGATCCGGGACCTCCTTGCCGATTACGTCCTCGGCGTCGTCCTCCCCTACGGGGCAACCCCGGTCGAGACGCCGGTCATGTACGATCTGGCGGACACAGCCATCTATGAGCATGCCGAGAAGTTCGGCGAGCGCCAGTACCGGTTCAAGAGCGGGAACCGGAATATGATGCTCCGGTTTGCCGCCTGCTTTGGCATGTTCTCGATCATGAGGGACATGCACATCTCCCCGAACTCGCTCCCGATGAAAATGTACGAGCTCTCCACCTACTCCTTCAGGCACGAGCAGAAAGGCGAGGTGATCGGGTTGAAACGGCTCCGTGCCTTCACGATGCCCGACATGCACAGCCTCTGCACGGACATGCCCGAAGCCCTCACCTGTTTTGAGGAGCAGCTTTCGATGGGCTGGAAGACCGGGAAGGACTTTGGCACTGCCCTCGTTGGGGTATTCCGCTGCACCCGTGACTTCTACGATGATTACCATGACTGGGTGAAGAAGATCGTTGCCGATTCAGGCGTCCCGATGCTGATCGAGATCCTTTCCGACCGGGTCCACTACTGGGTGGCCAAGGTCGACTTGGCTGCCATCGATGGGCAGGGACGGCCGATCGAGAACCCGACCGTCCAGATCGATGTCGAGTCCTCGAAACGGTTCGACATCAAGTATTACCAGGACGGGAACGCAGTCCATCCCCCCATCCTTCATTGTTCACCGACCGGAAGCGTGGAGCGGGTCATCTGTGCCATCCTCGAGACCACGAGCACGCAGAAGGTCCCGATGCTCCCGGTCTGGCTCTCACCCACCCAGGTCAGGGTCATCCCGGTAGCAGAGCGTCACCTCCCGTTTGCCACCGAGGTTGCCGCCCGGATCCGTAGTGCCGCGATCCGTGCCGACCTCGACGACCGGGACGAGAGTGTCGGAAAGAAAGCCAGGGACGCGGCAGTTGACTGGGTACCGTTCGTGGTCGTCATCGGTGACGCCGAGATGGACAAGGGGATCCTGACCGTTACGGTGAGGGCAAAGTCCCAGCCGAACAAGCCGCACAAGGAGACGATGACCGAGGATGTGCTGATCGAGCTCATGCAGGAAGAGACCGCATGCATGCCCTACCGGCCGCTCTACACGCCGGTCCAGCTCTCCAAGAAAGCCCGGTATATCTGATAACCTACATCTATTTTTTTCAGGATTGGACAGGAACCAGCAGTTGCATGCTACCGAAAGGGGCACTCATGGAGACTGACGTTCCAGGGAACATCGCAGACGTCCCAGGTCCCTCTTCCTCTTCCTCACTGGTATTCGGCAGGAATATTAGATAAAAAAGGAAGAGTACCCCTCATGACGATCTCCATCATTTTTCACTCATATTCGGGGATAACCCGCGGAGTTGCCGAGAAGATACAGGCAGCCTGCGGGGGAGACCTCATTGAAGTGAAGCCAAAGACCCATTACAACAAGATCACGGCATATACCACCGGGAGCATGAGGGCCCGGCGCGAAGAAGCTGATCCTGTCGAGCCTGTCGAGATCGATCTCGCATCATCGGACCTGATCGTCATAGGAACGCCGGTCTGGTTCTGGAAGACTACCCCGGTCACCAACGGTGCTATCGATGCCCTCCGGAATGGTGAAGGAAAGAAGGCCGTGCTCTTTGCAACCTGCGGCTCAAAGGCAGGTGAGACCATCCCGATCATGAAGAAGGCACTCGCCGGGAAGGGGGTGACCGTGATCGGCGAACATGTGCTGACCCGGCATGATATCATCAAAGGGGAGAAGGTTGCCGAGGTCGTGGATGCCGTGAAAGCGGCGTTGAACAATCCCTAAATTCTGCTCGGTTACGAAACCTTCTCCTGGATAGTCCCCTCTTACGGGGATAGAGCTGTGGGTTTCCCGGCTCATATCTCTTTTAAGCCTTCACCCAGTATCTCATCTTCTCTCCTGGTTTCTCTGCATTATCCCCTCTTGTATCCAAACTTTCGGAGCAGGTCGATCCTGTTCTGGACATCCCCCGGACCTTCAACCCCAACCGGGGATGATCCATCGATGACTCCCAGGATCCCGCGTCCAAGGCTGGTCTCGACCATGATCACCTCGACAGGATTTGCGGTCGCACAATAGATGGTGCAGACCTCCTGAACATTCTTGATTGTGTTCAGTACATTGATGGGGTAGCAGTTCCGGAGAAAGAGGAGAAACGAATGCCCTGCCCCGATACGGAGGGCGTTCTTACCGGCAAGTTCCTTCAGCGCTTCATCGCTGCCTTCCGTCCTGACGAGCCGGTCTGCCGATGCTTCGCAGAATGCAAGCCCGAACAGGGCACCGGGGACCGCACCGGCAACCGCCTCGTAGAGATCTTCTGCCGTCTTGATAAAGTGGGAGTGCCCCAGGATAACATTCACATCTTCAGGTTTTTCTATTGGTACAACAGAGAGGGTAAGATCGCCAGTCATGGATATCACTATTCCCATGATGGTGGCTCCAGGGACATTTATACCTTGGTGCCGAACGGGAGCAGGGAAAAACCATGAAGCTGGGACCATGACAGGAACGATCGGCGCCGGTGAGATTCCGTTCTCCCAGTGTGAAAACAAAATACCCTCGTTGTGAAAAAAAGGGTATCTGCCTGATTCCCTGCCAATGGTATAATAACCAAGCACGGACTACCATTTTTTATGCGACGTGATCTTCTCATCATTGCCCTCATCGTGGTGATTATCGCGGCGGGTGCGGTAATCGCATATACCTATTTTTTGGGTCCCGGTAGTGCTACCATCACCTCCATCACCACCGACAAAGACCTGTACCATTCCAAGGAAGTCATGAACATCACTGTGTCTGCAAGCGCCAGAGGGGATATGAGCAACACCACGCTCAAGCTTGTTGGGATCAAGAGCCGGCACGGAGACTATCAGCTCGACAAGGAGATCCCGGTGACGCTCACCCCAGGGCAGAATATTCTCAGGTACAACCATACCCTTCCCACCTGCTCATCCTGCTCCGGGCTGAGTGCCGGGATGTACGATATTGATGTTGAACTGGTCCGGAACGGCACTGTCGTATCGAACATGACCTATTCTTTCGATTTAGAGCAATAATCCAATTTTTTCTGCCGGTTGGTATCCGCGAAGATCCTCATCGTGAGGCCGGATTCCCTGCATGGAAATGATGAAGACTGTTCCCGCCTTATCCATCGCTGATGAACGAGAAGCAGATCCGTATCACCATAGACTCCGCACTGAATGAAACACTGGAGCATATCATGAAAATTCGTAATGTACACAATCCTGATCAATGCATCGGGGAGGTACTCGAACTCTATTCTGCCTCGCTTGGACCGGTGGACAGTATCAAAGGCGATGCAGATCGCGAGAGAGAGGTCCTCCTGATGAAGATCAAATGGCTCGAAGAACTGCTCGAACGAAAAGAGAGAGCTCTTGCAACCCTGGTGGATCTCTGGGAAGAGTGTGTCCTTGACAGGCAGGCAAGGGATGAGGAGCTCACTGATATTGATGACCGGATTAGTCAGCTTATCAGGGACTGGTACTTTGATGTCGAACGGAGGGACCATTCTGGTGCAGATGGCGGAAAACCCGGGCATGTATAACAGGGATTTATGGCCCGACATGACACCATATCAAGCGATCTGCCGAAACCAGCGTACCTCCAGCTGAATGAGAACCAAGGTGGGACAGGAAAGGGTATTCATCGGACCATAAACCAAATTAATCCCTTTTAAAATCACCTTTTCAGCCAAGGCCTGTAATTGGTTTTTGAGTGAAAGCCGGTCAGAATAGTCATCCCTGCTAAAAGTACATCAATACAAACGAATTTTACGACAGATCTCTGTGAATATCTGTGTAATCTCTGATGGGAAAGAGCATCTTTGATAAATTTTAAAAAAATCCTCAATCGTGGAACGAATCTCAAGATAGTTTGTCCACCGACTCAGTTCATACTTTAAGGTAGAGCAACAGTCTCTCATATTCCGATTTCACTTTTTTCCCTACCCTGCAAGCTTCTTCGCAATCTCTGCGACAAGCCTTCCCTGGAACCTGGCTGCAGCCAGTTCGTTCTCGCTCGGCCACCGGGTGCCCGGCCCATTGCCGGCGATGGTGGATGCCCCGTATGGGCTTCCCCCGGTGATCTCGTCAAGCCTGCTCTGCCCCTCGAAGGCATACGGGAGCCCGACGATAACCATCCCATGATGCAGCAGAGTGATATGCACGGAGAGGATGGTGGACTCCTGCCCCCCATGCTGGGTCCCGGAGCTCGTAAAGACACTCCCGGGTTTTCCCACCAGAGCGCCTGCTACCCAGAGCTTGCCAGTTGAATCGAAGAACTGCCGCATCTGGCCGCACATGTTCCCATACCGCGTCGGTGTCCCGACCACTACCGCATCTGCCCCTGCCAGTTCCTCCATCGTACAGACCGGGATTTTGGAGAACTCCTTCTGGAATTCCCCTGCCCCCATCTTCTCCGGCACCCCCTGGGGCAGCGTCTCGGGTACCCGCCGGAGCACCGCTTCGCATCCCGGGACATCCCGTATCCCGAGGGCAACCGCCTCTGCCATCCGGTGGATATGGCCAAACAACGAATAATACACAATCAGAATTTTCGTCATTGGCACCAATTGTTCCTGTGCTGCGGAATTCCCTCCGGGGTATAACAAGGTATCCCTTCTTTTCATAGAACTCCGACAGCCGTGAGCCCAGTGATGACATTCACTACCATGAGAATGATGAACACTCGGCCCATCCAGATATGGGCATTCCTGAAAAGACGCTTCCGTGGCCCCATGCGGTTCCTGATCAGGGAGAGCACAATTGTTGCAATGAGGGTCAGAAGAAGGAGGAGCCCGAGGATCACGTGGATGGCAAATGCTGAGGGAGACAACGAAAGGTAGGAGACCCGGAAGACCAGGAAGAGTGCCGGAATGACAAGGATGCTCCCGATCGCAGCGGTTACCACGTGGAGACGGTACCAGCCGGCAATTCTCTTCCCATAGACAGGGATCAGCCCCGAAGCGATGATACAGAGAATGCCAGCCATTATCAGAACGGCATGGTACACGTACCGTGGGACGGTATCCGGTCCAGAGGGAGCCGGGACGGTCTGCCCGGGCATAAGAAACCGGGCGGTTCCTGATCCCCCGATATTGCATTCAGCGGTTGCGACAATCTCATCACCTGGAGTGAGGATGATCGGATACCGGTACGTAAAAGTATCCCCGGACGGTTGTCCAGAATAGACCTCTCCGATCTCCATCCCACCGTTCTTCCTGATGGTCACTTCACCGATATAATGGGTGGAAGGATCGCTGACACTATGGTTCACAGTCATTGCCACTTCGCCGTTTTGTTCGCTATATACCAGCATCATCCCCGAAGGCGGATGTGCGGCAGCGGGACCAGCTGCAATGCCGAGCAGCAGCAGAAGGAGGAGGCAGTACTTCCATTCAGCCATGCTCTGTTCTCTCTCACCATCAGCAATAAGCATGTGGCAGTGTCAACCAGGAAGGCCTTGAGGAGGGCACCAGCTGCGGTTTGTGTACCTGCAGCTGGTCCTCTAAGGGGGAGATTGCTTATCAGTATATTTTTATACATTATTGTATAAAATTATACATCACACGAGGAAGGAGATTACAAGATGCCTATCGTATTCCCGGTTCCCCGGGCTCTGATGAGATCCACCGTATTCTTCCCTGTCCTCGAACCTTGGCGCTGAAACTCTTTTTACTGCATCTCCGGGCATGCCCCGGCTCACTCCAAAAAATAAAAAAAATCAGGTGAAATACCATGAAATCACGAGATATTGCCATAGTAGGCATCCTGCTTGCCGTTGGAGCAATCCTGCGCTATTTCCTGGCCATGCTCCACACCCCACTCACCCCCAACATGGTGATTGCGTTCTACTGCCTTGCGATCATCCTCGTCCGCCCAAAAGTATACGAGGCACTCGGTATCGGTATCGTTGCCGGAATCCTCTCGATGCTGATCTCAAGTTCGATCTTCCCCCCGGCAAACCTGATCAGTGAACCAGTGGGAGCCCTGGTCTGCTTCGGACTTTACACCGTGCTTCGCAACCGGACCCAGCTGGCACCAACCATATCGACGTTCCTGACCACGCTCGCCAGCGGCTTCACCTTCGCCGCGGTAGCCATCATGTTCGTCAGTACAACCATCCTTGCGAAATACAATGGCGACATGATGGGCTTTGTCGTTGCCTTTGTCCCGATTGTGGTCATCACTGCCGTCTTCAACGCGGTCATCGTCCAGATCCTCTACTACCCGGCAAGCCGGGTCCTGATGCGGGGACAGGAATGATCACGCTCGAGAATGTCAGCTATGCCTATCCCAGGGCGGACCGGGAAGCGGTGTCTGAAATCACCCTCACCCTCAGGAGAGGGGAATGCGTCCTTGTCACCGGCCACTCCGGATCAGGCAAGACCACCCTCTGCCTGGCCGCAGCCGGCATTCTCGAACATGAATACGGGGGGAAGAAAACCGGCAGGGTGACCGTGGACGGCAAAGACGTGCGCGAGTACCATGACCTCACCGATATCTCCACACGGGTCGGCATCCTCTTTGATGACCCCGACTCCCAGCTCCTCTTCACCACAGTCGAGGAGGAGGTCCTCTCGGCCATTGAACGGCGCGGATTTTCTGTTGCCGAGGTCGAAGAGCGGCTCGCGCAGGTCCTCGCGGTCACCGGCCTTGAAGAACTCAAGGATCGTCCCCCCCATGCACTGTCTGGCGGGCAGAAGCAGCGGGTGGTGCTTGCGACCACGCTCGCGCTCGGGACCGATATCCTGATCCTGGATGAACCGACGTCCGAACTCGATGAGCAGGGGACCGAGAGCATTGTCAGGCTTCTGGAAGAGTTCAAGGCACAGGGCAAGGCTATCCTGATCGTCGAGCAAAAGTTCACGAAACTGGCCAGTCTGGTCGATCGGATCGTTGTGCTCGAGAACGGGCGAATCAGGAACGAAGGACCCCCGGCAACTGTCCTGCAGGACGAGATCGCACGCCGGACCCTCATCCCCGATTTTTCGGGGATCAGGACCAGATCACCAGCCGTAAATGGCTCTGCACCGATGGTATGCACCCGTGGCCTCACCTTCAGCTACGGGGAGGAGGAGGCTCTCTCAGGCGTCGACCTCTCGATTGCACAGGGTGAATTCGTGGCAATCGTCGGCGAGAATGGCTCAGGGAAGACGACGCTTGTCAAGCACTTCATCGGCCTGCTCCGCCCCAACAAAGGGACGGTCACCGTCGATGGGAAGGATGCTGCAAAAGCCCCGATCGCGGAGCTCGCCCATTCGGTCGGGCTGGTCTTCCAGAACCCCGATCATATGTTCTTCGCCGACTCCGTCTTCGATGAGGTCGCGTTCGGTGTCGACAACCTCGGGATCCCCGGCCGGGAGCAGGCGGTCATGGACGCCCTTGCCACCGTCCGGCTTACCGCTGCCCGCGATCTGTACCCCCGCTGGCTCTCCCGGGGGGAGCGGCAGCGGCTGGCGATCGCCTGCGTGCTTGCCATGCAGCCGGCAGTGCTGATCCTGGATGAACCGACCACCGGCCTTGACGGGTCGGAGTCGCGGGAGATCCTCGAGATCCTGAAACAACTCCAGGAGAAAGGGCACACCATCATCATGATCACCCACAGCCGCGAGATCGCAGGGCAGTGTGCCGACCGGGTGATCCACATGGAGGCCGGCCGGATAGCCGATGATGTCAGGGCGGAGGCAGCCCATGGCTGAGATCCTCCAGTACATACCGGGAGACGGGATCTTTCACCGCCTCCACCCGGTCACAAAGATCCTGTTCATCATCATCGTGAGCGTAGTGACCATCCTCACCTCATCCATCTCCCTCCTTGCAGGGCTCCTCCTGCTTATCTTCCTGCTCGCCTATGCAGGGCACCTGCTCCGGCCGGTCATCCAGCAGATGGTCCTCATCCTCCTCATGAGCATCGTGATCTACCTGATCACTATCCTGACGGTGCAGGATGGGGCTGTCATCGGATACCTTGTACCCTCCTTCATCCCGCTCATCGGGGGCAGCATCCCGATCACCGTGGGTGCCCTCACGGTCGGGACGGTGCTGACCCTGCGGTTCGCCATCCTGATCTCCGCCTTCCAGCTCTTTGTCATCTCCACGCAGCCCCGCGACCTAGTCCACACCATGGAACGAGCAAGGGTCCCGGTCGACTACACCCTGATGTTCATCATCGCGCTGCGGTTCATCCCCACCCTCCAGATCGAAGGGAAACGGATCCACGAAGCCCAGCTCGCACGGGGATACCACCCTGGCGACGGGTTCATGGGCCGGATCAGGAGCGTGGCTCCGGTCATGGTCCCGCTCGTCTCAAACTCGCTCTCGCGGGCAACCCTCCTCGGCCTGACCATCGATCTCCGGGGATACCGCACCCGTGCCCGGACCCGGCTCCGGGAGCGGACCTTCGGGATCGCTGACAAGGTGGCAATCCCGCTGATGTGCCTTGCCGGCATCGCATTCCTCTACGGCTTTCTCACTTCCTCTCTTTTGTAGGCAAAGCTCCAAGTGAGGGGAGGGAGAATCATTCTCCCATGCCCACCTGCGCTGACTGTTTCCTCTATACCGCAAAGAACGGGAAGGAGGGGGAGTGTACCATCAACGGCAGGGTCCCTGCCGACCGCGATGCCGGCCGCTGCCCTTCCCGGACGTTCCGCCCGAAGGCATAACCGCTCCAGACCCGCCAGGACACGGAACCACCATGGCTCCCCGAATGTGCCGGCAGATAAAGGGGCCTTATCGCGTAGTTATTCATTTAGATGGCTTTTTTTCTTATTCCACCCGTTTTAACCGGATTTTTCCCAGTGCTTGAACCTATCGATCGCACTTTCACGCCACGTGCTCTGTGCCCTTATGGAGCCTGGAAGGTGCACCTGGAGATGGAATGGAGTTTGACCTGCACCCCACCGTCACCCTGCGCACCGGGACCTTTGCGGCACTCATTGCACCGGAGGATCTCGTGCTTGCCGGGCTCAATGACAACCCGGTGCTCCGGCGGTTCCTCTTTCTCTTCGTGAGCGGGAACTATTCGAGGCTCCTGTCCGGGATCAACCGCAGGTCGGTGACGATCGAGGTGAGGAGAGCCTTCACCGCGTTCCAGATCCTCACCATCCTCCGCGACTCCTATCACACCATCATCTTTGTCGAGCATGATCCAGGGCTGTACGAGGGATCCGGGAAGGAGGCCCTCTTCCAGGTGGCACAGGCACTGAAAGGGGCAGGGCAGAACGCCGCGGTCGTGCTGTACGCCCCGTCCCCTGACCCATCCTTCTCCCTCCTTGCCGATCGGGCTGACCGGTTCTTCTCCCTCTCACCACCCGACTGGCCAGCCCTGCCACGGCCACGTCGCAGCGGGCGGGTGCGGCACCCGGCCGGGCTCCCAGGGGACCAGACCACGCTGGAGGGGATCTGATGGGGCGGAGCTTTGAGAGCGTTCGAATGGGGGTGAAAGATATCACCGGGAACTGGGAGCAGGTGGCCCGGTCACTCCCGGGAAGAGAGGGGGTTGCGGCACTCACCGTCGTTGCCATGGCCAGGAAGCATGCAAGCGAGGGGTTCTACATCTTTGATGATCCGCTCGAAGCGGCACTCTTCTCCGCATGCATCGGGATCCTGAAAGCCGCGGAGGAACGGCATGTGGATCACTGACACCTGCTCCCGGGAGACCGTGGAGATCTGGGATCTCGGCCGGGACGGGACGGTCCGGCACCGGAGTGTGCCCTACACCCCATCGTTTTACCTGCGCCTCCCGGACCCCCCGGCACACTGGGAGCTGCTCGATGCCCTGGAATCAGCATACGGGGCCGAGGAGTGCACCTTCCGGACCGTGCACGGAACATGCGAGGGGTACCGGGTCCCAGCCGGCCGGGAGGTCGCGCTGGCAATCGAACGGCAGACCGGGTGCGCCGCTGAACTCTACAACGTCGATCTGCGACCCGACCATCAGTACCTGGCTGCACAGGACCTTGTCCCCTGCTGTGACGATCCATCGTCCAGGTTTTCGCCCGATCTCCCTGCTCTCCCGTTCAGGACCATCGAGGTGCATATCACTGGCATTCCCTTTGAAAAGGACCCTGTCTGCTCGATCGAGGTGGTACACGAACGCCATGAACACCTCAGGGGGGAGGAGGGCGTGGTCCTCGCCGACCTTGCCGACCTTTTCGGTGCCATCGACCCTGACGTCGTGCTCTTCCCCCGCTCGGACCTCTGGTTGCCCCGCCTCCTCTCTGCGGCCAGGGAGAGAGGGATCATGCTCCCGTTCAGCAGGACCGGGAGGTACCGGAAGATGACCGAGAAATCATACTGGAGTTACGGGAGGACCGAGTACCGGGCAGGCTCCCTCATCCCTGATGGCAGGATCCTGATCGATACCGCCCAGAGCTTCCATTACCGAGAGAGCGGCCTTTCCGGAATCCTCCTCGGCGCCCGCCTCACCGGGCTCTCCCCCAACCTCGCTGCCCGTTTTACCTCCGGGACCCTGATCTCGGCGTACGAGGTCTACGAGGCACTGAGGTGTGGGATCGCCATTCCGTTCCGTAAGAGCGATCCCGAGGCCGTGCGCAGGTTCTGCGACCTGAAGTCGGCCGATCGTGGCGGGATGATGTTCCAGCCCGTAGCCGGGCTCTACGGGCAGGTGTCAGAGATCGACTTCACCTCCCTCTACCCTTCCATCATCGTCCGGTATAACCTCTCCCCCGAGACGCTCACCCACCCGGACCGGCGGGGGTTCCTGCCCCAGGTGCTCGGGCCGCTCCTTCTTCTGCGGAGAGAGACCAAGGCCCGGAAAGCAGCCGATCCCGCCTATGCCGGGATCGATGCGATCCTGAAGTGGATGCTGGTGACCTGTTTCGGGTACACCGGATATAAAAATGCAAAGTTCGGGCAGATCGAGGTGCACGAGAAGATCACCTGGCATGCCCGGGAGATCCTGCTCAAGACAAAGGAGTGTGCAGAAGAGATGGGCTTTGACGTCCTGCACGGGATCGTCGACTGCCTCTGGGTGCAGGGGGGGCCGGCCGGGGCGCTCAAAGCCCGTATCGAGCAGGTGACCGGTCTTCACACCACGCTCGATTGCTATGACTGGATCGTCTTTCTCCCCATGCCCGACGGGTATGGTGCCTACAACCGCTACTATGGGCGCCTCAGCACGGGCGATCTGAAGATCCGCGGGATCATGGCACGGCGAGGAGATACCCCACCTTATGTCCGGACGATGCAGGAGGCCATGCTCTCGGTGATGAAAGGGGCCGGGTCACGGGCTGAGCTGGCATCATGTGAAGAGGAGGTCAGGGAACTCTACCGGGAGGCACAATCCGGGCTCGCCGGGGCCACCCCCTCCTCCCTGGCCATCCGCCGGCAGGTAAGCCAGCTCACCTACTCCCGGAGCTGCCCCGAGGCATCGGCCATCGCAGCCTGCCGCGCTGCAGGGATCAGGGTGGAGCCGGGGATGGAGATCGGGTACATCGTGACTGACGCCAGGACCTGGTCCGTGGAACTGGACTGGCTTGCAAAGCGTTTTGACCAGGGATACTACCGGAGGCTGCTTGCCAGAGCCTGGGAAGAGATCGCGTTTGCCCTGGAGCAGGCAGCGAAGTAAAACAAAAGGGGGCTTTTGAGGGATCCTCTGCATCGTCCCCAGGAGATACTGGCAGAAGGATACCGGCATGATGGGTATCCCCGCTCTTCTCAGGTTAGATCGTTCAGGCCCATGAGTAGGTAGAGACGACCGCTCCTTCCCTGTCGAGCAGGGTCACCGTATCCCCGTCATTGTTGAGCACCGGGCCATCGAGATCCATGTAGAGCTCTCCTGCCGATGGCGTCCCGTTCCCGGTATGGATCCTGATGGCCCCGCCAGGGGGGAGAGCAACAGGGGGCATGGGGTAGGAAAAGCTGTCAGCATCGCTGATCTGCCAGGAGGTGAGGTCGGCAACGGTCGTGCCCCGGTTACGGATCGTGAGATACTCATCGTTCAGGTTAGCCGCATCATCACCGGCAGCATTGTAGTGCACCGATGCGATCACGACCTGACCGGTTCCCGTCCCGTCAGGTTCCCCGCCGCTCCAGACGCCTCGCCGGGCATCCATGGCCTCTTCCTGAGCCGAGAGGTAGTGATCCTTCAGGGCGAACGTCTCTGGGGTGAACACCCGTGCAAGTCCCTGCCTGATCAGATCTTCACCATGGTTGGTGCCATCCGGGAGGATGACCGTGGCAAGGAGCCGGCCGTAGGTATCCCGGCGTCCCGCTGCCGGATCGTATGAGATCGTGACGATCTTCCCGGTAAGCTTTTCATTGGTATAGGATGCAGCCTCCTCTCCCCAGATCGAGAGGAACTCAGGGTCGGTGATCCCCCTGAACTTTCCGGGATCGTTCCCCTCGGGGGTCATTTCAGGGGTATCGATCCCAAGGATCCGGAGGGTCTCTGCTCTCCCGTCCGGAAAAGAGAGGTACACCGTATCTCCGTCAATGGTCCGCGTTACTGTCGCAGTCTCGGACTGGCCTGCAGGGAGGGGTGATCCCCCTGGGAATCCGGTATCCGTGCTGCATCCCGCGATAAGGCAGCATGCGGCAAGGACAAGGAGGAGAAAGGCTGATCTGCTCGTATTCATGAGAATCCGGCATTACACTGGGGCGCTCTCCCAGAAAAAACCTCGTTATCTGCCGGGAGTGGGACAGGCAGGATTTTTATGCTCATGGCTCTGATGCACTCATACGATGCACGGGAATGCGGCTGGTGAACAGAATGGCAGATGAGGACGAGACGGGCAAACTATACCATGAGGCGCTCGAACTCCATGCCCGGTACCATGGAAAGATCGAACTCCATCCCAAGGTACCGGTCGAGACAAGAAGGGACCTTGCACGGGCTTATACCCCCGGTGTCGCAGAGGTCTGCCGGGAGATCGCAAAAGACCGGGATCTTGCGTACCGCTACACGATGAAAGCCAACACGGTGGCGATCGTGACCGACGGCTCCGCAGTCCTTGGGTTGGGCAACATCGGGGGGTATGCCGCGATCCCGGTCATGGAGGGAAAAGCGCTCCTCTTCAAGAAATTTGCCGGGATCGATGCATTTCCTATCTGTTTTGAGAGTTATCACACCGATTTCATCGACGAGGTCAAGAACATTGCTCCGGTGTTCGGAGGTATCAATCTCGAGGATATAGCCGCACCGAAATGTTTCGAGGTGGAGGAAGCCCTCCAGGAGATCGGCATCCCGGTCATGCACGATGACCAGCATGGGACCGCCATCACCGTGCTTGCGGCGCTCCTCAACTCCTGCCGGGTGCTCGGCAAGGAGTTCGAAGACCTGAACATCGTGGTCAGTGGCGCTGGCGCTGCCGGCTACGCCATCGTCCGCCTCCTCCGGTGCATCGGGTACAGCCCGGACGTCTGCCAGCGGGTCAGGGATATCATCGTCTGCGATACCCAGGGGATCATCCACCGGAACCGGAAGGGGCTCTATGCCAACAAGTATAAGTTCATCATTGCCGACGAGACCAACCATGCAGGGCGGACAGGCGGTCTTGCAGAGGCTCTGGAAGGTGCGGATGTTTTCATTGGGGTGTCCGCCCCGGGCCTCCTGAAAGCCGAAATGATCCGGTCGATGAACGATGATCCGATCGTCTTTGCCATGGCAAACCCGGTCCCTGAGATCATGCCTGAACAGGCAAGGGCAGCGGGTGCCGCTATCATCGGGACCGGGAGATCCGATTATCCCAACCAGATCAACAATGCCCTCGCGTTCCCCGGCGTGTTCCGTGGGGCACTTGACGTGCATGCCAGAAAGATCGACGACGACATGAAGGTTGCAGCGGCCCATGCACTCGCGGGGTATGTGAAGAGACCGGCACGGGACCATATCATGCCCCCGGTCCTCGACAGGAGCGTGGTGAAGGTGGTGGCCGCTGCGGTAAGCAGTGCTGCCCGTGGATCAGGGATGGCACGGGACATCGGATAAACGCGGCATCTCTCTCTTTTTCATGCGGGGCTCCAGGATGGCAATGTCGGTCTTCTCTCTCAGGACCGCAGGAGGGAAGAAGTCGTGATCAGAAGAAAGCCGTTGACCGGGCGACCATCTCCCTCGCAAAGGAGAACCAGGCGTTCGTAGGGAGTATACTCATCTTCCTTATCCATGAGCAAGGCGGGAGAATTTACCGGTTACCGGGACGATTCGCTCTGTAAAGGTGTGGGGAACATCCTCTGAACAGAATCGGGGAACTGGTCCCGGGGGAGTAACAATGCCTGATAGTCCCCTGGCTGGCGGGAAAGATCCCCGCAGTTCAGCGGAACCTGATCACGGTCAGCAGCTCTCCCTCTACTGTCTCCTCCCTGATCCGTTCCGGGGAGAAGCCAGCCTCCCGTATCAGCATGCATACCTCGGAAATCCCGGTCAGGGACGAGAGAAGGAGAAGCACCCGCCCTCCAGGGGCAAGCAGCCTCCCAGCACCGGACAGGAACCGGGAGATGACCCTGCGACCATCCGGGCCACCATCGAGGGCATATTCGAGCCAGTCGTCCAGCCGCTCTTCCGGCATGGTCGGGAGGTAGGGGGGGTTGAAGAGGATCAGGTCAAACCGGCCGCAGATACCGGCAGCGAGATCGGTTCTCACCACCTCGATCCCACGATCGCGGGCCGCACGGACCGCGTGGGGATTGATGTCGGTAGCGAGTACGCTGGCCCGCCCGGAAAGAGACGCTGAAATAATACCGCTGCCACATCCGATCTCAAGCACCCGTTCACCATCATGGCATTCCTTCCGTGCGGCCCGGAGGAGGAGCCAGGTGTCCTCGGCCGGGGCATAGACCTCCGGGTGGGTCATTCTGCCGCCAGGTTCGTGATGGTCGCAAAATCCTCGAGATAGAGCGTCTCCGGGCGGGAGGCGAGGATCTCATCAGGCAGGGCGGCAAGCATCTTCTCTGCAAGAGCAGGATCGAGGATCCCGGCAGAATTCCGCAAGCAGTTCCTTACCGTCTTTCTCCGGTGGGAGAAGAGGGCCCGGACCACATCGGCATAGAGTGCATCGTCACTGATGGGGAAGAGGGGGCCGCGGAGCTTCATCCTCACCACTGTCGATCTGACCTGAGGCTTCGGGGAGAATGCCTGCGGGGGAAGATCGAAGCACCGCTCGACACAGCAGTAGGTCTGGACCATGATCGAGAGCCTCCCGCAATCAGGGGTCCCGGCCGGTGCAACCATCCGGCGGGCAAACTCCTCCTGGTACATCAGCACCGCTTCTTCAAATCCGGCTGCAAGCAGCCGGAACGTAATCTTTGACGATGCGGAATAGGGAAGGTTCGAGACCACCACATCAAATGGCGGGAGGTCGCACCGGATCGCGTCTCCGCAGATGACCGTAAGCCTTCCCGTCTCGATCTCATCGGCAAAAAAGAGGGTTAGTTCGTCGACCAGATCGGGATCGATCTCCACGGCATTGACCTTTGCCCCCCGGGAGAGGAGCTCGCCTGTCAGGATCCCTTCTCCGGGACCGATCTCGAGGACCAGACGATCTCGGAGATCAACCAGATCAGCTATCCGACGGACTGCATTCCTGTCGATCAGGAAGTGCTGATCCTTTGGGGCTCTCATTTTGAGGTGAAGACATGATACTTGATATCCGGGTCCTGGAGCTCCTCGAGGATCCGGTTCACCACCATCTTTTCCGGATGGGGAATCGACTTGATCCGCTGGCTGATGTCAGCAAAGCTCTCGAACGGCTTCTTTTCCCGCTCGGTGAGAATCTCCCACATCAGTTTCTTTCCGATCCCCGGCAGGAGGTGGAGCATATGCAGTTTCGGGGTGATCGATATGGACTTGTTGAAGAACTGGACAAATTCAGGTTCCTTCTCTTTCACCAGCTGCTCAACCACAAAGGGGAGTTCGACCCTGGCTGTCTGGGTTAGCTCCTCGTAGCCGATCCGCCGTTTCACCCGCTCTATCTTTTCTCGCTCACCCTCCCCGATATAGACCCGCTCATGGATCTGGATACCCAGTGATTTCGGCACCAGTTCAAGGAGTTTGAACTGGGAGATCCCCATAGCCTGGACGATCGCTTCACGTTTGAAGACCGGCCGGGGATCATCGGGATGCCCCCGCTGGAGAACATCGAGGACTATCGCGTTGATCTCTTTTTTATCCGCCTTCATGAAAAAGACCTCAGAGATAGTTCTGCACGATACCGACAATGGCATCGAGCTCTTCGCCGGTGAGAGAGAATTTTTCCTTCGCATAGATCGCCCGGAGTTCATCCCTGCTCCGTGGTGCAGTATTGGCAATACGGTATGCGATATCGGGTTTCATCTTCTCGAGCGTGAGAAGTTCTTTTACCAGTTCCCGGGACTTGTCGGCCGGCATCTTGGAGGTCTGGTTGGCATGCTCGATGCTTTTGCGAAGCTCATATGACATCTCTTTCTCTGATGCGATCCGCTCGGCCTCGACCTGGGCGAGGACCTCACGGACCTCCGGGAGAGTTACCCTCTCTTCGCTAAGAACAGCCTTTACCTTCATGCCAGTCACCTGATTCCAGAGATTTACCTTTGTGCTTTTAGATGTTGCGGTCTTGCGATGACGATCTTGTCCTTGTCGCCATCCCGGATGGCAAGGAGCCAGGCGCGCCCGCGCTGGCCGACCACCGTTCCGGTCTTTCCATGGAACCTGCGGTGCGGCATACCTTTCTGGATGCTCGGCTCGCAGACCACGTGCACCTTCTGACCAGGCTCAAATCGCTGGATGAGCGAGGTTACCGGCAGGATGCCACGCCGTCGTATCTCTTTCTTGAATTTGTACCGTGTCTTCTTCCTTGGTCCGTTATGATGTGCCATGATTACTCACTCCTCCCTGGTGCTTTCTACCTGCACCACATCGAGCCTCGAGACCCTTGCAGGCCTTTGGAGGATCTCGGTAAGACTTGGCCGGGTCCGTCCGTTATCACCCGAGATAAGTTCCTTGATATAGAGACCGGCTTCTCCAGTCACCTCAAGAACATACCCGTCCTCTTCCTCCCCGAGGTATGCTATCTCCGTAGCGTGCCGTTCACGTACTTTATCAGCCCTGCGGTGAGCGACCCTCTGTGGGGTGCGCTGATATATTGTCACCCCTTTCAGGGCTTTTAGGGCTGATTGGAGCTCATATAAGGACAACGGGCCTTCTATCTCGACCAGGATCCTGTATTTTTTATGCGCTTTGTCCGATTTAATGGTTTCCACCTCACCGCGCCGTGTCCATCGCTCAAGGGATACTTCTACCCTGCCTGAAGCGGACCCGTTGATCGCTTCCTCGAGCACCTTCAGATCGATACTCCGGTGGAACGGCCGGACCAGCTCCATCACAAAAGGCCGGCCGGTGCCGATCATCCGGGCATCGATATCCTCCCGCCCGGCACCATGGAGCACCGCGGCTTCCGCGGCACAGAGCTCGATCGCGGGCCGCCCGATCAGCTCCTCGACCGAATCCTGGTACATTTTCCCGGTAAAATGGCACCGTTCGCACCCGGCTCCCCGGCATTCCCTGCAGTCCCAGTGAGTCTGCGGGATCCCCCGCTCCAGTTTCCGGTACCTTCCATAAAAGAAGAGAGGAGTCACCTGGATCTCAACCTTCCCTGTCGAGAGGTCAATGATGGCGAGGATGTCCGGATGGGTCAGGTCGGCCTCCTTCCCTGTCAGCCGGCTGACAGCCTTACCCACCTCTCGGTTCATCTCGGACTTGAGGGGCTCTGGTGACGAAAGGGAGAGATCGCTCCATACCATCTCCTCGCTCTCGGCCATCAGGGGTGGTACACGCGTGCCAATCAGGAACGTCCTGTATTCGATCCCCTCCAGTTCTGTCACGATCGTTCGTGCCCATTCCTCAGTGGAAAGGAATACTTCCTGACAGATCCAGCAGGTCCCCTCATGCGGGTGGAAGGGCTCATCATGGGAGAGGGCATAGCTCACCCGGAGGGCATGCCCCCTCTGGTCGTTTGAGAGGCCAAAGGAACGCTTCCCGACCATTCTCCCGAGACAGTGATCACAGATCTCACCATAGGCAAGGATTGCACCAGTCATTTCCATGAGATCCATCAGAGCGCCCTCCGGTCCAGCTCGTTCAGGAGTACGGTGATGGTGTGATCAGCATGCAATAACCGAGGGCCAACAGAGTATACCGGAAGTGCCCCCGCTAGGATTGCCTCCTCCTCGGTCATGTTCAGGTGATCGCTCAGCAGGTAATTTTCAGGGAGGGCAGGTGCCGTCCGCACGTCCGCTCCTGATTCGTCAAGGCGGGCAAACGGGAACCCGGCAACCAGGTCAGGCAGCCCCCCCTTCCGGACGTACACCCCGGGTGTGGATTCACGGAACTCGTCCCCGGCAGGGAGGGCCAGTGCCTTCTTGATCAGCGATCCGGCACTCCGTTCGTCCGGGCTCAGGTACCGCACCCGTTCCCCGGAAAAGAGGATCGTTTTTGGTGGGTCCGGCTGGCCGAGGAGGACAAGATACACCTCCACGTCACGCCTCATGCCATGCGAGAGGAAGAGGGAGGTATTGACACACCGGCAGAGGATATCGAGCCGGCCTGCACCCCCCGGCATATCAGAGAGTGAGAAGTCACCGGCGGTATGGGCCAGATGGCCGATCACGGCAAACCGGATCATCCGGCTTACATCCCGCCGAACCGTTTCATCATCCGCTGCATGTTGAACTTTCCACCGGCTCCCCGCACGCCTTTGAGAGCCCGCTTCATGTTCTTGTAATACTTGATCAGTTCGCGGACCTCCTCAGGGGAGGAGCCTGAACCTGACGCGATCCGCTGGATGCGCGAGCTGGAGAGGACCGAGGGATCATCAAGCTCAGTCCCGGTCATGGAGTCCATGATGTACCGGTACCGGGACATCTTGGCGCTGGTGACATCGTACACGTCCCCGGGCAGATCGACATTTCCGAGGGGGATCATGCTCATAATCTGCTTCAGCGGGCCCATCTTGTTCAGGGCCTCGAGCTGCTTGTACATGTCCCTGAGCGTGAACTTCCCCCGCATCATGGCATTGACATCGATCTCCCCCTCGGTGACGGTCTCCTGGGCTCGCTCAACGAGTGCCTTGAGATCCCCCATGCCAAGCAGCCGGGAGATGAAGCTGTCAGGTTCAAACCGCTCGAGATCCTCTATCGTCTCCCCGCTCCCGATAAAAACGATCCCCGATTGCGTCTCGCTGACGGCCGAGAGAGCCCCGCCCCCTTTCGCGGTACCGTCCATCTTGGTGATGATCACCCCGTCAATGCTGATTGCCTCATGGAACCGTCTCGCCTGATCCCGTGCCTGCTGCCCGAGGGCTGCATCGATGACGAGCCACCGGTGGGTGGCCCTGGTGAGGAGGTTCAGGTCAACGATCTCCTGGATGAGATCGTCTTCCAGGGCGTGGCGCCCCTGGGTATCAATAATGACGACCTCAACACTCCCCAGCGTTTTGAGCCCATCACGAACGATAATCCGGGCATCCGTCTGATTCGGGTCACCGTAACAAGCGATATTGATCTTCACACAGAGGGTACTGAGCTGGTCGTAAGCCCCGGGCCTGAAGGTATCGGCACAGATGACCGCGGTCTTCATGCCTTTCCGCTGGAAATACCGTGCAAGCTTTGCCGTGGTGGTGGTCTTGCCGCTCCCCTGGAGCCCTGCCATGAGGATCCGCTGGGGTTCAAGCCTGACTTCTCCTGATGATCCGACGAGCCGGACCAGTTCCTGGTACACGATCCGGAGGACATGCTCCCGGACCGACATCCCTTTCGGCGGCTCTTCCTCAAGCGACCGCGTCTTGATCGCCTGGGAGATCTGCATGACGAGCTTCACGTTGACATCGGCCTGCAGGAGCGCCCGCTGGAGATCCTTGACCAGTTCCTCCACAGCAGCCCTGTCAACCACCGTCTTTCCGGCTAATTTTTTCAGGGCATCCTTGAGCGAAGTACCCAATCGGTCGATCATCTGGCTTCCTCCGCGAGCAGATCGCCAACCACCTGATCAGGTGAGAAGGGGACCAGGTCATCATAGCCCTGCCCAATCCCGAGGAACATCAGGGGTTTTCCGATAGTATGTGCAATCGATATCGCGGCACCCCCCTTGGGATCCATATCTGCTTTTGTGAGGACCACGGCGTCTGCCCCCACCGCCTTCTCGAACTCGTGAGCCCGGACCACTGCATCGTTCCCGGCGACTGCTTCATCGACATATACGATCAGATCGGGTTTCATGACCCGCCGGATCTTGTCGAGCTGGTTCATGAGGTTCACCCGGTTGTGGAACCTGCCTGCCGTATCGGCAAGCACCGCATCGATATGGTGGGCCTCCGCATACTGTACGGTGTCATAGAGAACGGCAGAGGGATCGCCCCCAGCCTGGTGCTGGATGATCTTGATCCCGAGGCGCTGTGCATGGACATCGATCTGTTCAAGGGCTCCTGCACGGAAGGTATCTCCTGCGCCGATGACAACAGAGAATCCGTTCTTCTTCAGGAAAGAGCCGACCTTGGCGACAGTGGTGGTCTTGCCGGTGCCGTTCACACCGGTAAAAAGGATCTTGACCGGCTTTTCATGGGAGCTGAGGTAGGAGACGAGGTCGAAACCCTCCCCCAGGACATCAAGCAATGCCCCCCGCAACGCGGAGGTAACGATGGAATCAACGGATTCGCCGATCTTCCTGCGGCTGCCCGTCAGGTCCTTTCTGATATGGCTGATGATCTCATCGGTGACAGGGAGTGCCACATCATTCTCGAGGAGGACCATCTCAAGTTCAAAGAGGGGTTCTCTGATATCCTTCTCATCGACCAGGAACTCGCGGTCGGTGAGGAGGACTTTTACCTTTCCGAGGATAGTTGGATTCTTCTCCGTCCCTCCGGAACTGGTGGGAGGGATCGCTTCTTTTTCAGAGGCAGATTCGATGCTCTGGGAAAGCCCGCCCTGGATCTTCTGGAGCTTAGCACGGAGCCCGTCAAACATACCGATGGTTCTCCCTGTTCACTCTTCCCCGGCTTCCGGAACAGGTGGAGGCTGCATCTGGGCCATCTGTGCCTGCTGGTATCCCAGCTCAATCCTGCGGGCGAGCTCGTTCATCTGTACCCGGAGCCGTTCAAGGGTCTCGGCAACCTTCTTTGCTGAGGCTTCCATCTCCGTGATACGGTCCTTCAGATAGTCCTGTGCCGCAGCGTTCGGCCGCTCAACGATCACATCAGCCCCGATATTGAGAAGGACACGATCGGGATCAAGGATACGGGCTCGAACGCTCACCCCTCCACCGATCTGGAGAAGGACAATGCTGTCCGGTGCTGCTGCAGCCCCTTCGAGCGCCTCGATCGCGGCGAGTGCCTCCATCCTCCCCTCTTCAAGGAGCGCAAGCTGCCGGGTAAATATCTCCGCCTGCTGCCGGTAGTCGTTCAGGTACAGCTGAAGCGACTGAAGCTCCCGCGGGTCCACGCGGTCCACGTTATTCACCATTCACAGGAGTAACGGCATTGACGGTGATATACCTTCGTTTCAGGCGATGCTTGCTCCCGATGACCGCAAAGGTTCGCTCTTTTGCCTGTACCTCGTTGGGCGCCTCGATCACTTTCCGGTAGGGGTGCCATTCATCCCCGATCATGAAGGTGCCCGTCACTTCAAATTTCATGTTCTGCATCATGTTCTCTCCAGGAATCCAAATATATCCTCGATTCGTCCAAGTTCAAATCCGGTGGTCTCAAGCCCTGCCACGTATCCCCGTGAATTGGCAACGAGCCCGGTCCCGACAAGGCCACTGCCCATGTTCACTGATCCGGTCCCGATCGGAAGGTCACTCAGGCTCTCAAGCCCGGCCAGTTCATGGCGGGTGGTGCGGGGGTGAACCATGATACCCCGAGCCGAGGCGACTGCTGCCATGCCGACTGTCTTGATCCCGGCAATGGTTGTCCTGTGGACCGGGGTTTTGAGAATGTCACCGATCTCCTCTGCCATCTGTTCCGGCATATCAGGATGTGCCAGGGTAAGGGAGTCACTGGCAAGCAGGATATTGCCGGCAGCGTTCATCGTATGCGTAAGCAGGCAGAGTTCCCGGTATTCTGACAGGCGCGCGATCTCGGTCTCTTCGGCAAAACCGCTCACCACAAATCCATGGCGGTTTCCGGCAAGGAGGGACCCGATGATGGCGCTGCCCTGAATGGTGGTCTCGACAATCTCCACCCCGAGCAATCCGGTCAATGCTTCACAGAAGTCCCCGGGTGCATTGGGAGGGACCACGGCGATGTCATCAAAAACTCTCGTGAACACGCCGATGTTGCAATCCCCGCCGAACGAGACCGTTTTTTCCATCTCATTCCTCAGCAAGCTCAGCCTGGACCTGCCCATCATCGAATTTCATGGCGCGGACACGCACACGTGAGGGGGGATTCTCCGAACCCCGGTCCCAGATCCTCTCGTTGATGCTCTTGTCAAGCTTCACATCGTGACTTTTTAAGTGCTTCTCGAGATATTTCCGTATGTCCTTGATGGCAGTATGGCTCCTCTTCCATCGCGGTGCACGACGTGCGTCGCGAAGAGGTATGATATAGATCTGTTCCTGCGTCTTTTCTGCCATGTTTTCACACCTTCAGGGCGCTCCTTCTCCAGTTCCGGCGCCGGGGATGGGAAACCACTGCACGCTTGGTGCGGAGCATCACCCATTGCGGAACCCGCCTGTTCTGTTCGCAAGCCTTTGCGAGTCGGATCTTGAAACCTTTTGTGGATTTACTCATCTGAATTTCACCTCTGTTCCTGGGACTGCCCGGGAGAGGACCAGTGACTGCTCGTGAACTTCCGGAAAGTATGCCCTGGGATCGAGCCCTTCTGCTGCGATTCCATTCCGTATCCTGCGTTCATAGTCACCGTTTTCGATCTGGCCGGTCTGCCCGTTGACGATTACGAAGTGGCACCGGGCAAGCCGATCCACCTCCCTTTTCCCATATCCGAGGAGCGGGCGCAGGTAGGAGCACCCGGTCCTGTCCTGGAGGCTCTGCACCTCGCTGCGCGTGAGCATGGGGATGCGGTCATCCATGCGTGTACCATCGGCAACGACCGGGTAGTCACGGCACAGCAGTTCCACTGCCGTCCGGTGTACCTCCTGAATCCCCTCGTTTGGATACCCGCATGACACGATCATTCCAATAACCCGCTCCAGGAAACCTTCATCAAATATCCTCCGCCTCCATGGAAGGCCGACAGCCCGGGCCGCGTTCTCGACCCCGGCAGTATCGTCTTCCTGGTGGAAGATGAAGGTGTTCAGCTCGACCTCGTAATCACGGGAGAGCAGAAGCGCTGCAAGGGAGCTGTCTTTCCCACCGGAAAAGAGCACCCCTGCCTTCATCCTTTCCTTCGGATATTGAATTCCTTCTTTGCCGGCTGTATCTGCTGCAGAAGCGCTTTCAACTGCGCATCAGTGATCTTCTGCTTGAGACGACCGCTCTGGGCAAGAAGCACCAGCTGCTGCTCAACCGCCCGGGCAAATTCCGGCCGGGCGAGCCGGACCGCATTGAGCCGCTCCCGTGCTTCAGGTTCAAGGATCTGCAGAAGGACCATGTGCAGCTGGGCATCAGCCTGTTTCTGCCGCTCCATATCCTCCTGCATCATCTGCTGATCCATCGCCTGCTGCTGCATCTGCGCCATCCGCCTCCGGCGGATTTCAGCAAGCTCATCGTCTCCCATGGTGTATTCCCCGCATTCAGGCAGTCTTCTCTGCCTGTTGTACTAAGCTTCGGGCAAGATTGTCCATGAAAGACATCCCCTGGGGTGAGACTCTCCGCCCGGTCTTGTCATGGATGATCAGTCCAGCGGCCTCGAGCTGCTGGAGTGACTTTCGAAGGATCGAGCCGCTTCCTTTCCGGAACTGTGTCGGCCTGGAGCCACGGTCCTTGCCTCCGCCATAGAATGTTCTCATCCGCTCAACGCCTATCGGTCCATCTATGTAGACCCGGCGCATAATGGATGCTACCCGGACGAACCACCATTCTGGATCCTCCGGGGGCATCTCCTTGTGAACCCCGGTCTTGGCAAAAAGTGACCATTCGGGGGGGGTGATCTCCGGCTTCTTCTTCAGTTCCTCCGCAAGGGAGCGAATGTAGCGATCAGCCGGCACATCAAATACCGTTGTCATCCTCTTATAACCTCACTGTCACCGAATTGATTTAACAGTCTTTACATATTGGTTCATAATACTTTTATATATTTCGAGCAGGGTACCGCCGCAAAATAAAAAAGGTTCACCGCTTCTTCTGGTGACGGGCAAGTACCATGGTCCTGCCCCGTACTTCCACGAGAAACGCTTTTACCTGCGCTGCGATGGCTTCGGGGTCGACCTCAGTGTTCTGCAGCCATTTCACCTTGACCACGTCCCTTTTCTTCAGTTGAGCGACGATCTCCTGGATGATCGTGTCACTGCATCCCTGCTTGCCGATCCAGACGGTCGGACGGAGGTCCTGCATCAGGTTGTTGCTCTTATCCGCTTTCATGCTCCTTTTTCACCGGAATCCGCACCTGTCTTTTACACGAGAGACAGGTCATGACAACCTTCCCTCTCGTGATCCGTACCCTGGCATTCCTCCCTGGAACCAGATACCGGTGGCAGAACCGGCAGAACTGCCTCCGGTAGACCCGGTCGATCCTCACCCGGTGCCGCATGGAGATCCGTCGTGCCAGTGCCACGCATCGATCACTCACGAGCGGATCATCCGGGAAGAATTCGCCCGCTCTCCTGAACAGGAGAGCAATCCTCTCCCGGGCAATCTTCTTGGACTGGGGGGGCTGGGAGCGGCTCACTATCAGATCCTCTTTCTCATTGACGGGGATGGCTGGTGTATCCTTTGCTCTCTGGGATTATCATGATGATCCAACGCCAGGATCACCCGGGATTTGGGAAATCAGCACAGGGATTCCGGAGAGGGAGCATCTCCTGGCAGGATCCGCACTCTTCTTCCCTCAATCATCAGACGATCCTCGCAGAAGAGACGGATTGCCGTGGGGAGACAGCGATGCTCCATGGCAAGGATGCGAGCAGCGAGCCCCTCCTCGTCATCCTCGTCTTCTACGTTCACGCATGCTTGAACAATCACCGGCCCGGAGTCCATACCCTCATCCACAAAATGGACAGTGCAGCCCGACACCCTGACCCCGTACGAGAGCGCCTGCCGCTGGGCGTGCAGACCGGGGAACGCCGGGAGGAGGGCCGGATGGATATTGATCAGCCTGCCATGGAATAGCTTCACGATGCCGCTCCCCAGGATCCTCATATATCCGGCCAGGATATACAGATCAGCAGCGAGATCCTCCATTACCCTGCACAACGCCGTTTCGTATGCCTCTTTTGAGGGATAGGATCCATAGGCGACGATATATACTGGGATACCAGCAGTTCGTGCCCTCTCAATCGCATATGCATCCGGGTTGTCGGTGACAAGGCCGCAGCAGGTTGCCGGGATCTCCCCCCTCGCAACAGCATCGATCACTGCCTGGAAATTTGAGCCACGGCCGGATGCCAGGACCGCAATCCGCTTGGTCTTCATTGCGATCCCTCACCATCCTGTGCTGGGGGGGTATGAAGGATCAGCTTGAGCTTCACGATCCGGCGTGAGAGCATCTGCATGACGACCAGGGTGACATGGGCTTCGGCAAGGTGCACGGTCTCTCCGGGATGAGGGATATGGCCGAGCCGCTCGATAAGAAGACCGCCAATGGTCTCGTAGGACTCATGGACAGGCAGGCTGATATCCAGTTCATCGTTCAGGTCTTCCACCCAGAGTTTTGCATCGACGAGGTAGATACCTTCGCCGATCTTCTGGATTTCAGGCTCTTCGCGATCGAATTCATCGAGGATATCCCCCACCAGTTCTTCAAGGATGTCTTCGACAGTGAGTATCCCGATGAAGCTGCCGTACTCATCGAGGATGATGGCCATCTGCACTTTGCGGAGCTGCAGTTCCTTTAAGAGATCATCGATCTTCTTTGTTTCGGGAACGAAGTAGGGATCGTACATCAACTCCTTGATCGGGATCTCTTTCTTCATCGCGAATGCAGCCGAAAAGACATCCTTGATGTTCAGGATCCCGATGATGTTGTCCACCGAGTCATGATACACCGGCAGCCTTGAAAAGCCGGTCTCGTTGAAGAGCTGCATCGCCTCGTTGAGGGTGAGGGTATCCTCGATCATCGCGACATCCACACGAGGAGTCATGATCTCGCGGGCGTTGGTATCACCAAACTCGAGGACCGAGTAGAGCATCTCGCGTTCTTCCTGCTCGATCGTCCCCTCCTCTTTTCCCACCTCTATCCATTCCTTGATCTCCTCTTCAGTGACGCTCGGTTCACCGATTGCGGCCGGAGCCCCGAACTTCCCGGTGATCTTCTCTATTCCCCAGATGACGGGGGAGAGGACGCGGGAGAGATACAGTATCGGAGATGCAACCCGGAGGGCGAGTTTCTCACTGTGACGGGTTGCATAGACCTTTGGGCCTATCTCTCCGAAGAAAAGGAGAAGGATCACGACGACAAAGGTGGCAATCCCGACGCCTATGTCACCGAATATGGCGATGGTTACTGCTGTTGCGATGGACGCAGCAGCCGTGTTGACGATGTTGTTCCCGATCAGGATGGATATCAGGAACCGGTTGGGGGTCTCTTTCAGGGTTGCTAGGGATTCCGATCCCTTCCTGCCTTCATTCAACAGGGTCCGGACCTTTGCCCTGGTCAGTGAGATCAGGGCGATCTCCGAGCTTGAGAAGAATGCCGAGAGTGCAAGACAGATGACGAAAAGCAGAACCGGCAGAACATACTCGATCATTGAAGCCACGCCGCCAGTGCGGCCTTCGACGCTCTATGGTTCATGGATAAGAAAACTTATACAGTAATCGTATTCCCTTTTTATAAAACCAGCGTTTATCCGAGACTTTCCCTCACAACGGCAGCCTGCCGTGCAAGGAAGAGGATCTTCTCCTCGCTGGAGAGATCATGGTTAAAATTTCGGTCCTCGAACTCGAACGTGATGACCCCCTGATACCCGGCATCGGAAAGCAGATGAAGGATGGTGGTGATATCGGGGTTGTCCTCGACCGGCAGATGCATGGTCCCACCGTTTGCGCCCGACAGGTGGACATTGCCCAGTCGCTCCCCACAAAGATCGATGTAGGTTGCTACCTCCTCCAGTGACACGCCAAGGGCATGGGAGACATCAAGGGTGAACGAGAGCCAGTGCTCCCTGTCAAGAATCTCCCTTACTGATTCAGGGGTGCAGAGGAGGGAGTTGACCTTTTTCTCCATGTTCTCGATCGACACCCGCACACTGGTTCTCCGGGCAGCAGACTCGAGCAGGGACAGGTAGTGGTCAAACCTCCTGAAATCAGCCGCACCTGGAGGTCGCTTTGCCGTCCTCCTCCCTGGATGCACGGTCAGCACTTCGGCACCGATCCGTTCTGCAATCATCAGGGAGGCAAGACAGTATTCCACGGAAGCTTCTGCCACCCGGGGATTGATCGAACAGGGGTTCAGGTCAAGGATGGGTGCGTGCATAGTCAGGGGGTGTAGTGCCGGCCGGCTGGAGAGGCAGCTGATGAGCTCGGGAAGAGGTTGTCCCCGGAGCCAGAAATCGGGAGTCTCGACCCAGAACTCCAGCGTGTCAAGGCCTGCCTCAGCGACGAAATCAAAGATCTCGTCTAGGGTATACTCATGGAAGAACATGCTTGACACGGCAAAGCGTACCATGATCCTATTTCATATTCCGCCGTTGCCATAATATTTGTTGATGGTATACGCCCAAAAGGGACTCCCCGGAGCGCCTGAGGAGCATGGAATCGCTGTCTTCTCGATCTCCGAGATCTCATCGGTCATATCCTCCATCCTCGATGACACCCGTATCCAGGACATCTGGATACGGGGGGAAGTGACCAATTTCAGGCCCCATGTCTCCGGCCACCGGTATTTCTCCCTGAGCGAACGGGGACAGAATTGTGGTGCAATGATCAACTGCGTCATGTGGCGGAGTGATGCAAAACGCATCGGGGGGGAGTTCAGGGATGGCATGGACGTGATCGCTTTCGGATCCATCACCCATTACCCCCCGCAGGGGAAATACCAGTTCATCGCCAGGGAACTGAGGCATGCGGGGGTGGGGGAGAAGCATCTCCTTGTTGAGCGATGGAAAGCCGAACTTGCGGCAGAGGGGCTCTTTTCTGAAGAGAGGAAGCGCCCCCTCCCCCGGTTTCCCATGAGAGTGGGGGTGGTAACATCAGAGACGGGGGCGGTGCTCCAGGATATCAGGAATATCATTGCCCGGCGGTTCCCCCTTGAGATCATCGTCTCACCGACCGCTGTCCAGGGAGAATCAGCCCACCTGGAGATCGCTGCTGCCCTGCGGAGGATAGATGGCCGGGCTGATGTCATCATTGTCGGGAGGGGAGGGGGGAGTTTCGAGGACCTCTTTCCATTCAACCATCCTGACGTAGTCCGGGCACTGTCACGGTGCAGCGTCCCGGTCGTGAGCGCAATCGGCCATGAGGTCGATATCACTCTTGCGGATTTTGCTGCCGATGTCCGGGCACCAACCCCGTCCGCAGCAGCCGAACTCGTCGTGCAGGACCGGGAGGTGCTCCGTGAAGGCCTCACTCTTTACTCGAGAAAGCTGGGGGCCGATCTCATCGGGAAACTGGACCGGGCATCACGGGAGCTGTCCGACCTCCGAACCCGGATTGCCCCGGGAAGGATGCAACGGCGGATAGCAGACCGGCAGCAGGATGCGGCGGTCATGGCCGAGAGGCTTTCAAGGGCGCTCTCCGGGAAGATTGCTATTCAGCGGCTGGTGATAAGCGGTTTTCTGGAGAAGATCGAGAACAGGAATCCGCTGCGGCTGCTTGAGCGGGGCTACGCAATTATCGAAAAGGACGGGAGGGCAGTAAAATCAGTGCAGGCGATCGAACCGGGAACTGAGATACAGGCGCGGATGAAGGGGGGGAAGCTCGACCTGCTCGTCAGGAGCGTGACACATGACAAAGACCTATGAAGAACTGGTGAACGAGTTAAAAGAGATCATAAAAACGATTGAGGATAACGAGACCGGTCTTGATGAGAGTATCGCGTTGTATGAACGCGGCGCTGCCATCATCAGGCAGTGCGAAGACCTGCTCGCTTCAGCGGAACTGAAGATCACGATGCTGGGAAGGGACTAACAGGCTGCCGAACCTGATCGTATCCTTCATGGCCCCCAGTGGCCACCGTCATTTCAACGAGGAGTTCTTCTCCGTTCCGAAGGCAGTCGACCAGCTCGCGAGGCAGGTCTTTTGCAGCCAGGTCCGATCCAATCCCGACCGTCCGCCCGCAGACGTAGGTGCTCTTCCGCCAGACCATGTCCGTCGGGTGGAGCAGGGTCATCCCGGCCGATCCCCATGAGAAGGCGGTGATCGAGATGCCCCGGCAGGTAAGTTTTGTAAAGAGCATGGCATCGTCGATTGAGAGAGCCTTCCTGAATGCGGGGGAGAGATCCGCGGCACCCTTGTCAGCACCGATCGCGATAATGCAGTCCCCCTTGCAGGTGAGGTGCAGGTCTTTGGTGATCATGAAGGTGCCGGCATGCAGCGAGAGGACATTCCGGTGGCCCCGGCACCGTATCGTCTCTGTGTGGGTCGTGCATTCTGTCAGGGTCATACCAGATCGGAGTTGTCCTGATCCCAGTGGAACGCCTTTCATGATAATGCCCATGCTCCTTCCAGGCCAATCCTAATAATGGAGAAGGGAAGACAGGTACACCGGCTCTTGAAGATGCAGATGAGAATATTTTGTCCTGAATGTAAGGACGAGCAGGATCATATTGTTCTGTCGCAGTCCAGGCAGACACGGGTTCGGTGCACGACCTGCGGTACCGTACACCAGCTGGCACGGGAAAAAGAGCAGCCCCCGCTTCACGTAAAGACGATAGTCTCGGAAGAGGGCACCTCCCGCATCTGTGCCATCGAGCTCCTGCCCGAAGAACCATGCCAGATCGGCGACCACCACGTAGCAGTCTGCGGCGAGGAGTATATCGGTGTCGAGGTCACGGCTATCGAACGGGGGCAGCACCGGGTCAGGAAAGCACGGGCAAAGGATATCACTGCCTTGTGGAGCCGGAAGATCGAAGAGGTCCTGGTCAGGGTATCAGTCCATGACGGGCGATCGACCGTCCCGCTCGCCATCCGTGTCAGCGGAGAGGAGCCGTTTGTGGTCGGAGAGGTGTACCGGGTCGGGAACCGACGATTCCGGATCGCCCACATGAAGATGCGCGATGGCGCCGCCCTCCGACACGAGGGCCAGAAGGGGATTGCACGGAAGATAAAACGGGTCTATGGATATCCACTTTAGAGACCACCATAGAAAGATACCGGTTCATCTTTTTTTCAATGAGGGAACGCTCAAGCTGGTGAGCATTGCTGCACCCGGCAGCATGACTCCAACAACCGTCCGGCTACCTATCACCCATCTAAAGTGTGAGAGATTCTCCACCAACCGAGAACGGTGCATTGCTCGCATCCGTGCATGAGGGATATCTCGTACTAGTCACCCTGATACGGTAATTACTCCCTGGCGGGGTCTTTGGTGGGACAATCAGGTCGAACCAGCCGATACCATCGGATCCTATCGCATGCATGGGTATGGTTGCTATGACTGTTGTGCCACGGAGTGCCTCTATCCTGACCGTACCTGCCAGATCGCTGGTATAGTTCCATCGGATAGTCTGGCTGGATCCAGGACTCCAGTACTCACCCCCGTTTGGGGTAGCCAGGGTGATGGCAGGAGTGACTATGAAGGTCCCGTTACTGGCATCACCGCACGTTGGGTAGCGGTTGCTGGTCACCCTGATCGTAAACTCACTTCCGGGACGGACTTCATAGGGAATCACAAGAGAGTATGAGCCCGATCCATCTGTTCCGATAGGGATACTCCGAAGGGTTCCAATGACGGTGTCCCTTCGAAGTGCCTCAATTTTCACGGTTGGTCCGGGATCACCGGTATAGTTCCATCGGATAGTCTGGGTGGATCCCTGAAGCCATTCCTCATTTCCATCCGGATGGGAGACGGTGATTGAATTATCCGTGGCGATGAAAACATGCATCAGACTTTCATTAGTGGTGACTGGAAAACCCCCCAGACGGATCTCTCTTTCAGCAACCCTCAACCAGGATCCGAAATATCCCGAAGACAGTGCATCAGGATCCATCGTGTACGTGTCATACCCTGCGGTGGCGGCGATGGGCATCAGGATGTACTTTGCTGCGTAGTAATCAAGGGCAACGGGATCGGTACTAGCAGCGAGGGTATCTGCCCGTGTCGCTACACTGTAGGGGGTAGCGGGACCGGCTCCCGGGTATCCCTGGGGAACGGCATTTATCCAGGTGGCGTCGAGGATGTTGAGGTCCGGGTACCGGGTTTCAACGAGAGCTGTACCCAGACCACCCCGGTCGATGGAGGCATGCGGGTCTCCAAGAGAGACGGACACTACCCCTACATAGTGCTTCAGGCTTGCGGTTACCTCGTATCCGCTGTGGGATTTCAGGACCGGCATATTAATCAGTTTCAGGCGGGTGTTGTTGTAGGATCCGTTCTCCCACACTCCGTTACGAAAGCTGATGTTTGTCCCATATTTCGTCCTGAATTTCGGGTAGCTCACCTTCAGCCCGGTTCTTGGGTGCTCTGCAGCAGAGACAATATAGCCATCCCGTATGTCCCCCTGGTCATACTCCCTGACAGCCGTGTTCCTGATAGTATCCCAGAGGCAGGTAGAGACCTTGTGGGATCCTGAAAATGATTCCACCACCTTCTGGATGGTTTGTCCGGTATCTTCTGCATTTGCTTGCGGCCAGGAGAAGGATCCTCTCCCCTGTCCATTGTCGGCAACGATAATCTCGCCCGTAAATCCATCGGGGTGTGCCAGGATGGATGCAATAACGGCCTGAACGAGATCGGTACTTGTGCCTCCCCGTTCCGGCCATTGACAGTTCACCTTGATGATGACAACATCATCGCTGCCAATGAGGCCTTCTGGTGCTGGCATGTCCGAATGGTGGTAGAAGTGCAGGCCATTGGATTCCATGAGCTGCAGCAGCTCCGCTACTCCTCCGTTATTGCCGGTTTTTCCCTGGACGACAAAGATATCTGATGGGGTTGTTGGTACCATGCTTTCAGATCCGAGATCCCCCCCGGTCGGTTCTGCGCCAACACCCCCACTGGTGATGTATACCAGTGTGAGAAAACAGCCAAGGAAAATAAATCCCCCTGCAACCAGGGTAACCCTCCCGGGTGTTGCCCATCGACGGATGCCCACGAGTGCAGCGAGAGGAAATGCCAGGTACGTCGCAATCCACAGGTACCCTGTCATCGCGGCTGCCTGCTGGCAGGGATAGACCAGGCGGGAAGGTTTCAATCCTGAACGGAATAGTATCCAGAGGATGCTCATGATGCCGAAAAAAAAGAAACTATGCCTGAACCAGTGGATGATGCGGTGTTTCAGATGCAAGAAAAGCCCTCCAGGATAAATTCTTCTTCTCTCAGTCTCATCTTTCCGCCACATTTCATAGAACTAGTGATCGCGGAACCGGATCAGCCTCGTCCCATGACGTTACCCGTGCCTCTGACAAGAGTTCATCTTTACAATGGGAGGAACTTTGGATGAGCCTCATCTGGGAGAGAAGCGTGCAAACTGAAGAAATAGCAACACCATTCTCAGGGGACACCCTCTAATTGCTCTCCGGTTGAACATAACGCATGAAACCGCCGGAGGCAGCTCCACTGGAGAGAGGGTGCTCCGTGCCATTAGACGATACGCCTTTTCAGCACCCTGATAAAGGGGCTACAAGGCTTTTTTTCATAGGTTTCAGATATTTCTGACAATGTGACAGTCAGGATATGTGTTTCCGGATCGCTTCCTCGAGCTGTTCCCGGTGCACCACTCCTTCAAACCGTTCAACAACCCTGTCATCCTTCACGATGAGAATAGTCGGAGTCACCTGGAGATGGTAGGTATCGATATAGGACCTTTCCTGCAAAGGATTGATCACCTCGAATCGTATTCCGAGTGCTTCCTCAACTTCCCTATTTATTGGATCCTGCTCATCGCAGGCCATGCATCCTTCCTGAAAGAACGATATCACCCTGAGCATACACTGTAAAAAAGGGGGCCGGGCTATAAATAGGCGTGCCCGGACATCAGGCATGGTTCAGACGGACGATCGATATATCGGCGCTCGGGTACCCATAATTCACGGTAACATTCTCACTGGTCTTTCCAGTAATGACAGAGGTGCGGAGGGCATACTGCGGGGTCGAGTTGTCATCCATATTGAGCATGGGGTTGGTTGTAAAGGCGAGGAGTAGCTGGTCTCCCGGCACCGCCGTGGTACTGTTTCCTCCCATCTGGGCGAATTGCTCAGGAGTCATATCCCGCTGGAGCTGGTCGGAATTTTCAAAGACGATCTTTTCGGATCCTCCCTGCTTCATCCCTTCGAGGGCTGAAGATATCTGGCTTAATTCATCGCCAAAGAGAGCAAAACTCGCCTCCCCATAATCATAGCGATAGACCGGGAGGGGGGAGATCATCTCAGTGGAGGTGGAATTGACCGCCATCGTAAGAGGATTGGTATACCAGACCACCTCTCCTTTCTCATAGCTGGTATTGAAAATCCGCGCATTGGTGGTGAGCACCGGCCGCCCCTGCGAGTCGCGGATCGTCAGATCGATGATCGCGGTATCACCAGTTTTTGCAGGATTCATGGTAACGAGCCAGTTCGTTCCGAGAGAGGTGATGATCATAACACCGACGAATAAAATACAGCCCAATACCAGGAACATCTTTGCCCATGATTTGGTACTGTCGCCCTTTTTGCCAACCGGTTTTCCTTTTTTATCCGATTTCATTCATTTTTAATGGAATTCTTTGGGAGATAAACATTCCATTCGGTTCAGGGAAATACACAAATATTAATATAATAATAACATTAACTTAAGGGTAGTCCACCTGTGTCGGGTGGGTGAGGAGGAATGCCAAGAATGTATCGCAGGAGATATCCATTCGGATGGACCTGGAGAGACCTTGATGAGATGATGACTGAAATGGAGAACCGGTTCTGGGGCCCTTCAGGCCGGCTCCTTCCTCCCGGGGGGATCGCTGACCGCATGATGCCCGCACTCCGGGGCGAGTTCCGGGTCGATGTCCGCGACCATGATGACGAGGTCATCGTGGTAGCCGACCTTCCCGGGGTAGAAAAGGCCGATCTCTCAGTCTCGCTCGTCAATCCAGGAACACTTGAGATCCGGTCAGAGCGGAAGGCCGAGACGGAGGAGAAAGAGGAAGGATACTTTATGAAGGAGCGGATGAGCGGGGCTATGAGCCGTATCGTCGCCCTCCCGCATGACGTCACCGATGCCGATGCATCGGCCACGTTCAAGAACGGCGTTCTCGAGATCAGGCTGAAGAAGAGCACGACAGAACGCGGTTCTCCCATAAAAGTTGAGTAATCCCTCCTGCATCTCCCTTTTTTCCGATTATTTGAAGTGATCTGAACCGGAACCTACATGCAATGGACAAGAAAAAGGTCAGGGACTACATGACCTACGATGTGATCACCATTGATGTGCACGCTACCACGCGCGAGGTCATGGAGAAGATCCAGAAGACAGGGCATGATGGGTTTCCTGTCATCAACGACAGCGAGGTGGTGGGATACATCTCTGCCCGGGATTTGCTCTTCGTCCCGCCTGCCACACCGGTTGAGAAGGTGATGTCCCAACACCTGATCGTTGCCGATCCTGACATGAGCGTGAACGATGCAGCCCGGGTCATCTTCCGGTCAGGGATCCAGAAACTCCCGGTGGTCGACCAGGAGAACAAACTGCTTGGCATCATCTCGAACACCGATGTGATCAGGTCCCAGATCGAGCATGTCTCACCGGAGAAAGTCTTCAATTTCATCACCACCCTGAACAAGCTGCATGGGATCAATCCTGAACTGAAACGGGAGGTGGTCCCAATCGACCAGCTGATCCCAACGCAGTCAAAAATATACGAGGATGAACTGGAAGGGAGGATGTACGAAATCAGGAAGGGGCTGGCAGAACCGCTGATTGTGATCCGACGTCCGGGCAGGCTGATCCTCGTTGATGGGCATCACCGGGCCATTGCTGCAAAGAAACTCGGGATAAAAACCCTGGATGCTTATGTGATCGAAGTGAACGAGAACATCGAGCTTGGCATGGAACGGACCGCAAAAGCGATGAACCTGAGAAATCTTGATGATATCCAGGTCCTTGACTATGCCCGCCATCCCCTTGTCGCCATCACCCACCGGCTCGTCCGACGGGCCTGATGCGAAAAGATCTGGGCAGGAGCGAGGGTAATCCGATGTTTCGGGGCCTCTTGGGAATTATACCCTCAATTTTTATCTGACCTTGATTTTTATTTGATAATACATCCCGCAGTTTCATCTTGTACGCCTGTGCCCCACAAGGGAATCGTGTCATCAATTTGGGGATTGTTTTTATTTCCACCACCACCATTTCTCATAAATCACATCGGGAAACAAACAGCAGCCAGAGCTCTCGCATCTATTCAGAAAGTGATGACCATTCTCCATGGACCATTCTCCATGAAATATGAAAAAAATGGGATGCTTGTGTGAGCCCTATCACACCGGGGGGATGCCACAACAGCTGGTGAAAACCAAAGAAGCTCGCCGAGGATAGTCTCTGATGGGAGGTATCCTCCTATCAGATGTGAAAAAACAGGGGATGAAATGCCACCATACCCTTTTTTAGGAGCCTTCACACCTGCCATCGAATTTTTCATTCAGGAGATGCTCTTTTACGATGGTATCATCATCTACCACCACTTCAGGCCACAACCGGGTCTTTGAATGGATCACCGCCCGGTTCCTGATCACCACCCGTGGCCCGATGACCGTGTCATGTTCGAGGCTGCAATCATCTCCTATCACCGTGTCATTATCGATGATACTCCCGCTCACGGTGCTGTTTTTCCCGAGGATTACGTGGTTATACACGGAAGAGGAGAAGATCTTTGCCCCGGGACGGATGCTGCAGTGCTCCCCGATGCTGGTATACGGGCCGATCAGGACTTCATCCCCGATCGTGGTGCCGGTTCCAATCGAGGCGGGACCGATGATCTGAGAGTTTCTGCCGACCGAGATCGAATCACCCAGCAGAACGGGACCAAGGATCTGGCCTCCCCGAATCGAGATGTTCCCCCGTATGCTCGTATAAGGGATGTCGTCGAGTTTCCAGCGTTCTGCCTGCCGGAGGGAGGCAGGACTTCCCACATCCGTCCAGTTGCCCCTGGCAAGCCAGCCCTTCAACCCGTAACCCTTCTTCATCAGGAGGGGGAAGAGGTCACGGGCAAAATCGAACTTGGTCACTCTGGGAATCCAGTTGAATATCTCGGGGTTGCAGACATATATCCCGGTGCTTGCGAGGTTTGAGAAGATCTCCCCCGGTCCGGGTTTTTCCCGGAAACGCCTGATCTGGTAGTGGACATCGATCTCGGCAATGCCGTATTCTGATGGCTCATCGATACTGATGAGACCGATCGAAACGATAGGGCGCTCTTTCATGTGAACCCGGTAAAATTCAAGCAGGTTGATGTCGGTCACGTGGTCCCCGCCCACCACGAGAAAGTCCTGCCCGTCAAGGTATTCCTGGGCATTTTTTACGCTCCCTGCGGTCCCGAGCTTGGTCTTTTCATGCACATAGGTGATGTCGACCCCGAAGAGTGAGCCATCGCCCAAGGCTTGCTCGATCAGGGTGCCCATGTACCCAAGGGTGATCACGATCTCGGAAAATCCGAGGTTCGAGAGGTGAGAGACCAGATGTTCGACCGAGGGGCGGTTCACTATCGGTATGCATGGTTTTGGCCGGTCAAACGTGAGGGGGCGGAGCCTGGTGCCTTCCCCCCCGCACATAATACACACCTTCATACGTCTCTGTTCAACCCGATCGGTTTTAACTATATGGAGCGGAGCCGATCAGATCGGATTGAAACTAATTTATGGGATTCTTTCCAATAGTATGCCGGAAACCGTACTATGGAACTGCATGACGACACAAAAAAACCCCTGACATCTCGTGAACGATATCTCTCTATTGCAGTTCCCGTTCTCTGTTTTGGAGGTACGGCACTCGGCATCCTCCTTTGGAGAGCCGGATATATCCGCGATCCGGGAGCCTTCTACTGGGGATGCATTGCAGGTGCCATCCTTCTTGCCTACCTTGCCTGGTTGAAACCCAGGCGGGATATTGTATCGCTTCTCGCACCCCTCTACGCAGTGCTCATCTTCCTGTTACCACTTGAGAATAAACCAACCACCCTCCTACAGCTCCTGTTCGGAGCGAGCCTGACCATCCTCGTTGTGAGGCTGAACCTCCGGTTCAGTACTCCGGTTAAGAGAATCGGAGATGATCCTATGGAAAAATACCTGTATGATTATATGCACCGCATAACACCCCTGTATCGTGGCATCGATCGGGAGATCGCCCACGATGTCGCCTCGGCAGTCCTTTCCTTCAAGTTCGGACTCTATCCCAACACCATCTCCAGTGCCGACCAGGCCATCACCCGTCTGACCGGTGAGGGTCCCATAGCCACCCTGAAAAAGGCGCTCCGGATCCTCCGGGATCGTGCCACAAGCCTGGAAGAATTTGAGATCAGGGAGTATTCAAAAGAGACCTTCGGCGAAGGCGATGATCCCTACCTTGCCCTGAAGCTCACCCCGGAACAGGTCGAGAATTTTGAGGATTTCACCCTTGATAATTCGATGGTGCTCTGCTATGCTGTCGCCTACCTGTACTCCCCGGATGACGGCCAGATGCTCGATGAACACCAGAACTTCATCCTGCAGATCCTGAACCCGTACAAGGAACTCCTTGGCCTGTGAGGCAAGGTTCCTCCCTTTTCCATCGATTTCCCAGGGATACGTCCTTCCTCATATCTTCTGCCATGGGCATTTTCCCAGAAAGAAAGGCAGAGGGAGTAAAGAGAGAGATGAAGGGTCTCATCTGCCAAGGGGAATCTGCCTATGAGAAAAGAAGTGATACTCTGTCCCAGATAAAGAGAGTATTCCGTCAATCCTGCCAGGGCACGGGGAGAAAAGGTTTACAGGGAATCGAGGCTGATGCCGTTGAAGTCCTGCATGACCTCGCCGATGGTCTTGACCCCGAACGCTGTCTGCACCACGTTCAGGTCAAGCTGGATGGCAGCATCTACCATATAATCGAGTATGTCAACCGAGAGCTCACGCTGCTGCTTGCTCTTCCGGATCTGGTCCACGAGGAACGAGACCTTTTCCGGGTTCTCCATCCTGAGCTTTGCCAGGCTGATTACGCACAGGTAGATACGTGTCAGGTTCCGGTCTGTGCCGGTGATGGTATCAAAGAAGTTCTTGATGACCTGGGCCTGGAAGACCTCTCCACCCATATTATATTGAGGTATTATATATGAGTATTTAAAGTTATCTGATAAAAGCCATTATTTGCACGTAAATCCCGGAAAAAACGTGTCTGACGCGATTACCAATACGCTCCCAGAGCAGTAAGTATCTGATTCCCCTTACTGCCCTCCTTACCCCACTCTGGATCTGTATCTCATGATACCAGGAAGACGGGGGGGATGTGGTGAAGAGGAGCGGGATGAGTGCCTCCGGTCATTTTGCCGTGCTGATAATCCGTATGATATCCCCGTCCTGCAGCTCATGGGTATCCTTCACCCGCATCTTAGTCCGGGCATCAACGGCATACAGGAATCCCTTACCGATATCAGTATGCACCATGAACGCAAGATCGCGGGGAGTTGATCCCCGCTTCATCAGGAACGCATCCGGGAGTATCCGGCCTTTGCTGTCCGAGAATTTATGTTCATCCTCCACCGGATAGACCACGATCAGGTCGAGGAGCCTTCGGATGGTATGATCGATTGCCTGCTGGACACCGGTACCGCCGTATTTCTGCATGACCTCCGCGATTTTTCCCAGGCCCGCCTTCTGGGGAGGGGAGAGGGCGGATTCGTTGACGAGCGAAAACCCGGGATCACCCGGGAGATACCCAATCAGCTTTGCCTGGGCAGCGTTCCGGAGTGCCAGTTCACCAGCGGCAGAGGCAAAGAGGAACCCCTCGTTCTTCAGGGCGGCAATAATCACCCCGGGTGCCTGGTCCACCTTGTTTCCGACCGGCACCATTGGCTTGCTGATCCTCGTGATCTCCCGGCAGAACTGGATCAGGGAGTCGGGATCTGCATGGACGAGGTCGATCCCAGCCTTCTCCTCAGCGTCCTTCACATCTTCAGGAGTGATACGGAGGCCGGTGAGGACTTCAGCAATCCCCCGGTGAACCGGGTAGGTCTTTGACTGGGCCTGGCGCTGGATCTTGGACCAGTGTTTCTCAAGGATCCCATAGATCCACATCGTCATTTCGTATTCGAGAAAGACGACATCCTTTCTCGGGTCATGACTGCCGACATCGACGGGGTTTCCCTCACTGTCGGTCGAGCCGCTTGCATCCACGATATGGAGGATGGCATCGGCCTGGCGCAGGTTGTCGAGGAACTGGTTCCCCAGCCCCCTGCCCTTGTGCGCATCGGGGACGAGCCCTGCAACATCAACAAGATTGACCGGGACGAACCTGACCCCGTCATGGCAGTTCTCACAATGGAGGTTCAGGCTCCTGCAGGGGCAGATGGTCCGCGTGAAAGCGACCCCGAAATTGGCATTGATCGTAGTGAAGGGGTAATTGGCAATCTCAGCCGGTGCAAGGGTGGCAGCCCTGAAGAACGTGGATTTCCCGCAGTTTGGCTTTCCCGCCAGCGCAAGCGTGATCATAGCAATTTCCTTTAAGTGATACTACCTAATTAACTTGTTATTATGTCGTTTACCGCCCGAAACACGTATTATTTTGACGCGCCGGGCCCTGCGAACACTGCCGACTGTGCACGCTTTGCCGCGGAGAGAGCCCGGGATCTCGGGATTGGGAAGGTGATGGTCGCAAGCACATCAGGTGAGACCGCCCGGATCTTCCACGCTGCCCTGAAGGGATCCGGCCTGTCCCTGATCGTGGTCACCCACGTGGTCGGGTTCTCAGAGCCAGGGATCTGGGAATTTTCCCCCCAAATCGCCTCAGAACTGCGCCAGGAGGGGGTCCAGATCGTCACCGGCACGCATGCCCTCTCAGGACTTGAACGATCACTTTCCCGTTCTCAGAGAGTTGGGGGGGGATCGAGGACAGAGGCAATTGCCGAAGCATTCAGGAGGGTGATCGCGGTCGGGCTGAAGGTTGCCGTGGAATGTGTCCTCATTGCTGCCGACCAGGGAGTGGTGAGTCCTGCTGAGGAGGTCGTGGCGTGCGGTGGAACGAACAGTGGGGCCGATACGGTTTGTGTTATCCGGCCTTCCCATACGGCATCGTTCTTTGACCTCCAGGTCAGGGAGATCGTGGCCATGCCACGGGTCCGGTAACCATGGTATCGGCTTCTCTCCATTCGGCCCTGGGCTTGCTTCGTTCCCCTGCAGCATGGCTGCCGGGCCTGACTCTCGGGGGAATAGCGGCTGCGTTCATCGTCTCGCAATATTACTTTGGGCTGTTTATTGCTGAACGACTCCTCGTGATACTGCTCGTCCTCATCCCATTCTTCATGGCAGGTGTTCTTTCCATGGTGAAAAGCGGCGAATCCGGGATCCATTCCTTTCTCTCCGGAGGGTTGACTGGGTATTTCCGTATCCTCCTCCCGTCCCTCCTGATCCTTTTTGCCATCATCATCACGATCATGCTCGTCCTGATTCCGCTCATGGCCCTTGGATTCGGAGAAACCGCACTTATCTTCTCAGTAATGACCTGTACCCTGTCGATCCTCTTTTTTACCCTCTTTTCCGATACCGCAGCAGTGCTCGAGGGGAGAACAGTCTTTGAATCGATCCGGAGAAGCGTTGAGTTTGTCATTCGCAACACCCACTCCTGCGTCGTGTTCTATCTTACATGCTTGGTAATCGGGGGAGCGATCGGGTTTGGTACGCTGCTTGCCTGGACGGCAGCACTCTACGAGCGGCTCGTTCCGGTCTCGATGATGACACCGGGAGAGATCCAGGCATTCACCCCGGACCAGTTCAATGCCCTGATAGGGCAGGATGGGATCCTGATCACCGCCCTCATCTTCTTCGCCGGCATTGCGCTGGCCTTCTCACTCCTTTATCCATTTAAAGCCTTTTTCTTCCGTGATTATGCAGGCAGCGGGGAGGGGGAGCCAAGGCTGCAGGGTGAGTATGACAGTAAAGGACGCTGGTACAAGTACTAAACGAGCAGGGCAAGGAGGAGGCCGCAGATCCCTCCCCCTGCCGTCGCCACCAGGTTCGTCCCGGCATTGCCGAATACCCCCTTGTTCTCGATCAGCGCCCCGACAAGGCTGTCAATATTGGTCCCGATGAATCCGGCAGCAGTTCCTACAACCACGAGCGGGAGCGGGATGACCCCGAGAAGAAAAGCGATGACAGAGATGATGAGGGCCCCTGCAGCAGCAACCGTCTCTCCAAGAATCGTCACCCCGCCGTTTGTCCCCGCGGGAACCCGGGAGAAGGTCGTGATCATGTAGGGCTCTCCTCCCGTCACCCCGATCTCGCTCGCCATCGTATCTGCTGCCGCAGTGGCGACGCTTCCGACAAAAAGGGCTGCAAACAGGGGATTTGCGGTCACTCCCCAGAGTACGGCAGAGGCGGCAGCGATAACCCCGTTTGAGAAGACGTTCAGGTAGCCCCTTGCACCACCATGTTTCTGCTCCACCCCCATCTTCTCCTTCTCGCGGTAGTGGTACCGGGTACTCACTGATCCAAGGATGAAGAAGGCGAGCATTATCAGGAACCACCTGATATCCGCAAAGACGATCAGGATGATCCCGATCAGGGCTCCGGAGAAGAGGCCGCTGACATCGGCAGTCCGCGTCCGGTATGAGAAATACCCAAAGCCAAAGGCGATGAGCACCGCGGCAACGATCAGCACGATATCTGCCTGGTAGTTCAGCTCCATGATCAGATACATGGTCATCGCGATCCCAAGCGCCTCGATCATCAGGGCGTCCTCACGGTTGCGGAGGATGGCTTTGAGGAGAACCGCAACCACGACGCCGAACAGGATAACAAGAGGAATGATCTGGTGTAGGTACAGCATCACAAGGATGCATCCCGTAAAGGCCGCAAGGAGGTAGGCAAGGTAGGACGGGAGCTCTCCTGCTCCCCACCGGAACGCCAGTTCACCAGTCACGATGATGGTGATCGTGCAGCAGAATACAAGGAGGGGCAGGAGGGCCAGTCCATAGAGGAGCGCGATGGGGATAAGGGCGATGGCAAAGTAGCGGGTTTTCGTGATCAGGTACAGGGTGGATGAGAACAGGAGGATCATAATGGTGAGCACCCATGGTGGCTGGAGGTAGGGTGCGATAAGGACAAACGAGAGCGCCAGAAGTGCAGCAAGATTGTCCCCAAGCTGTTCGGCCATCCCGTGTATGGTTGGTGCCTTGTGCACAAGAGGTTTTTCAAGGAGATCTGCACAGAGCCCCGTTCTCCCGTTCCCGGTATCGTCAGTTTCCTCCGCTCATGGGGGACGACACAAAGGACGCTCGTCAGATCTTCGGGGTATTCGAACAGTATATTTCATGAAAAAACAAATATGAGAAAAATGTCTCCCCCAAAGGATCTCCCAAAAAATTATCATTTTGCCGAAGTGGAGCCCCGCTGGCAGGGCATCTGGCGTGATGAAGACAATTATTTTGACCGGACCTCCTCCCTTCCGCAGTTTGTGATCGATACCCCCCCTCCCTACCCGACCGGCACGTTCCATATCGGAAACGCGTTCAACTGGTGCTACATCGACTTTATCGCACGGTACAAGCGGATGCAGGGGTACAATGTCATGTTCCCCCAGGGATGGGACTGCCATGGTCTGCCAACCGAGGTGAAGGTGGAGGAGATCCACGGTATCACAAAAAATGATGTACCACGGGAGAAGTTCAGGGAGATGTGCAGGGAGCTCACCATCGCAAATATCGGGAAGATGCGCCTGACGCTCCGCAGACTGGGATTCTCGGTGGACTGGTCCAATGAATACATCACCATGCTCCCGGCGTATTACAAAAAGACCCAGATCTCATTTCTGAAGATGCTCGCATCCGGGTATATCTACCAGAGCGAGCACCCGGTAAATTTCTGCACCCGGTGCGAGACTGCCATCGCCTTTGCCGAGGTTGCCTATGAACCAAGGGAGACGTTCCTGAACTACTTTGACTTTGACGGGGTGGAGATTGCAACGACCAGGCCGGAGCTCCTCGCTGCCTGTGTTGCCGTGGCAGTCCATCCGAAAGATGAGCGGTATACGGGGATTTCAGGGAGGCACCTTACCGTGCCGATCTTCGGGCACAGGGTCCCGATCATCTCTGATGAGGCCGTGGACCCTGCGTTCGGATCCGGTGCCGTGATGATCTGCACCTTCGGGGACAAGCAGGACGTGTTCTGGTGGAAACAGCACCGGCTTGAGCTCCGCAAAGCCATCGACCGTCAGGGCAGGATGACCCCGGTCGCAGGGAAATACGAGGGCAAAAAGTCAGGGGAATGCAGGGAGGCGATCCTCTCGGACATGAAGGCGCTCGGTATCCTCAAGCGACAGGAACCCCTGGAGCAGCGGGTCGGGACCTGCTGGCGGTGCAAGACGCCAATCGAGATCATGAGCGAGCGGCAGTGGTTCGTTAAGATCGCCCCGGACGAGATCATGAAGGCGGCACGCGAGGTGAAATGGACCCCGGGACACATGTTCCTTCGCATGGAGAACTGGATCGGGCAGATGGAGTGGGACTGGTGCATCTCGCGACAGCGGATCTTTGCGACCCCGATACCGGTTTGGTTCTGCAAGGAGTGCGGCACCATGATCCTCCCTGATGAAAAAGATCTCCCGCTCGATCCCACGACCAGGAAACCCGGTCATCCCTGCAAAAAGTGTGGTTCAACAGAGGTGGCAGGGGAGGAGGATGTGCTCGATACGTGGATGGATTCCTCTATCTCGGTCCTGAACGTCACCGGATGGGACGGCAGAAAGGCTCCGCCATTGTTCCCTGCCCAGATCAGGCCGCAGGGCCATGACATCATCAGGACCTGGGCATTTTACACCATCCTCAGGGCGGTAGCGCTTACCGGAAAGAGACCATGGGACGAGATCCTCGTCAACGGGATGGTCCTTGGCGAGGACGGGTTCAAGATGAGCAAGAGCAGGGGCAACATCATATCTCCTGAAGAGATCGTGGAGCAGTACGGATCCGATGCCTTCCGGCAATGGGCGGCCGCCGGCGCTGCCACCGGTTCTGACATCATGTTCAACTGGAACGATGTGATTGCGGCATCCCGGTTCCAGACCAAGCTCTGGAATGTTGCCCGTTTCATCCTCCTGCAGCTCGAGAGGAAGGAGTTCAACCACGAAGCTCCGGTAACCGCTCTTGCCGACCGCTGGCTCCTTGCGAGACTGGCCGAGACGGTCTGCGAGGTGACCGAGGCGATGGAGCAGTACCAGTTCGATCGGGGACTGAAAGCGCTTCGTGAGTTCTCATGGAATGTCCTTGCTGACAATTACATCGAGCTCGTGAAGGGGAGGCTCTATTCAGATCATCTGTCCCGCGACTCGGCCTGCCGCGTCCTCTGGGAGACCATCGATGCCCTCTGCAGGATGATGGCCCCTTATGCCCCCCACTTTTCCGAGGAGATCTATTCGCATCTCAGGGAGGGGAGTGTCCATAAGGCGGCGTGGCCGGAGGCGCTGCCCTCTCTCCAGGAGGATCGCGATAAAGGAGACCTCCTCGTCCGGCTTGTCTCCGAGATACGCCGGTTCAAGCATGAACAGGGGCTTGCCCTGAATGCACCACTCGGAAAGGTCACCGTGTTTTCCTCCCGCATCAACGGTGACGGGGGTGACATGGCACGGGCCCTGAATGCATCCATCGAGTGGTGTGCCGACACCGGTGCACTCGAGAAGAGCCCAGGTGAGATCGTCTTCAACATGGCGGTGATAGGCCCGGCCCTCAGGAAGGATGCAAAAGCATTCATGGATGCCGTCAGGGCGCTTCCCCCTGATCTCCTCTCCAGTCCACCGGCCACAATCGACATCGGGGGGAGACGGGTAGAGGTGCCCGCCCAGTCATTCTCACAGCAGACTGATTACCTGGTCGGGGGAACTCGGGTGGACCTGATCACGGTCGGCGATGTGATCGTGACCGTCCAAAAGCATCCCTGATAACCCCGGCAACAAACCCGGCTATCTCCCCTTCATCCTTCGTGCCATCGACCAGGACAAAGCGGGAGGGGTCGCTCTTTGCAAGGGCAAGGTATTGGTCCTGCACCTTCTCGAGGAGTCTATGGTTCTCGAAATGCTCCCTGTTCTGTTTTTCCTTGATCCGTGACAAGGCTTCATCGACAGGGAGGACAATCAGAAACGTGAGATCAGGGCGGACCGTCCACCCTGCATGCAGCGCCCGGAGCCAGGCTAGCGGGTCATCGATGTATCCCTTGAGGGTCTCCTGCTGGTAGGCATACCGGCTGTCAGAATACCTGTCAGAGATGACGAGGAGTCCGCGCTCGAGTGAGGGGCGGACCAGGGTGGAGAGATGGGCTGCATGGTCGGCTGCAAAGAGGAGGGCTTCGGTTATGGGATCCGTCTTCTCGGCGACTGCCCTCCGCACCTGGTCGCCGACCCACGTGGACCCCGGCTCGCGGGTAAAGACAGGAGAGAGATCGGAGAGGAGTGTATGAAGCGACACGACAAGAGAACTCTTTCCGCTCCCGTCAATCCCTTCAATGGTCACGAGCACCAGTATCCCTCCCTGACCGATTCGTGCGGGATGCTTCCCTTATGGACTCCTGTTGCCACGATCGCTCCATCGAACCCGGCCCGGGCAAGGCGATCAAGGTCATGCCCGTTCCGGACACCGCCCCCGTAAAAGAGCCTCTTTCCATAGGCGTTCCGCATTCTTTTGAGAAGAGAGGCGGAGAACAATCTCCCGGTCCCGACCCCGCTGATATTCATAATAAGGCAGCAGTCGAATGGAAGACCTGCTGCCCCAAAGAGGACCTCCTCTGGCGCTCTCCCCTCCGGAAGGACCAGTCCGTCGCGGATATCAAGCGAGAGCATCCCCCCACGGTACTGCAGCAGGTCACCAGCCGTCTCCGTCCCTACTACGTTGACAATATGCGCTCCTTCCAGGGAATCGTCCGGAGACCGGGACCCCCGGTCGACATAGCACCGTTCCACCATCCCGGCACACGAGAGGATGATCGGGTCATGCGATCCCGTACCCGCTATCCGGTCGAGGTCGGCGATGTAGAGATACCGGGGCTGCATCACCTCAAGGTACCCGATAGGGTCTGCCACCGGCGATAACCCCCAGGTGAGCGGGCGGTAACCAGCCCTGTCACCCTTCTTCCCATGCACAACGAACCCGTCTTTCAGGTCCATTGCAAGAACCAGATCCATGGTGGTAGCGTAATCACTATTAGCATGAAGGATCATTAAATCCTATGCGATTGCTGGTCAGCCCGAGGGATGTTGAAGAGGCGAAGCGATCTGGTGCCGCGGATATTATCGATGTAAAACGGCCGGCAGAGGGATCTCTTGGCGCAAATTTCCCATGGATCATACGGGCAGTCAAGGACCTTTCGGACAAACCGGTCAGTGCAGCGATAGGCGATTTTGATTTCAGGCCGGGAGGGGCTGCCCTTGCTGCATACGGGGCAGCCCATGCCGGGGCAGATTACGTAAAGATCGGCCTGATGTTCGACGGGGCAAAACGGGCAGAGGAGGTGATCGGTGCCGTCGTACGGGCGGTCAAGGATGAGTTCCCCGAAAAGTTCGTTGTGATTGCAGCCTATTCGGATTATGAACGGCTCGGGACCATCTCCCCCTTCGTCATGTCTCCCCTGGCGGCTGCAGCAGGAGCCGATGTCGCGATGGTGGACACCGGCAGGAAGGACGGGAAGAGTACCTTTGAGTTCATGAACGAGGAGGAACTGGCTGAGTTTGCCGGAATGAACGCCGCCGCGGGGATGCAGACCGCTCTCGCCGGGTCGCTCTGCTTTGAGCATATCCCTGCACTCAAACGGATCAACCCCGATATCATCGGCGTCCGGGGGATGGTTTGCGGCGGAAACAGGAATTCCACGATCCAGGAAGACCTGGTGATACGGCTGGCACGGATGGTGGGATGAGGGATGTACCTGACGAAGCTGGATGCCCCCCTTGCGCTCACCTTCGATGACGTGCTCCTCCTTCCCGCCGAGTCACAGGTCGAGCCGAATGAGACCGATACAAAGACCCTTTTTTCAAAGAATATCCCGCTGAACATCCCGCTCGTCTCCTCTGCCATGGATACCGTCACCGAATCCTCGATGGCTATCGCCCTTGCGAGGAACGGGGGGATCGGGGTCATTCATCGGAACATGAGTGCCGAGCAGGAAGCGGCCGAGCTCCGGTTCGTGAAGCAGGCAGCGGAACTGATCGAGCGGAAGGTCCTCTCGGTCTCTCCTGATACCAGTGTAGCAGAGGTCGAACGGCTCATGAACGAGCAGGGGATCGGAGGAGTCCCGGTGCTTGAAGAGGGCCGGGTAGTCGGCATCGTCAGCCGGCGGGATGTGCGGGGGATCTCGAGCCGGCGGGGGAGCGAGAAGGTCAGGACGATCATGACCAGGAAGCCGATCACCGCTGGGGAGGATATCACCATGGAGCAGGCGCTTGAGGTGATGTATACTCATAAGGTTGAGCGGCTCCCGGTCATTGACAAGGAAGGGGGTCTTGCCGGGATCATCACCATGCAGGACATCCTCGAGAAACGGCAGTACCCGAATGCAACCCGGGGAAAAACAGGAACGCTGAGAGTTGCCACTGCGGTCGGCCCCTTTGACTTCGAGCGGGCGATGCTCCTTGACGAGGAGGGGACCGATGCTCTCGTGGTCGACTGCGCCCACGGGCACAACATGAACGTCGTCAAGTCGGTGCGAAACATCAAGGGGAGTGCAAAGGCAGACGTCATTGCCGGGAATATTGCCACCGCGAAGGCCGCCGAGGACCTGATGGATACGGTTGACGGGTTGAAGGTGGGAATCGGACCGGGCTCCATCTGCACCACCAGGATCGTGGCTGGCGTGGGGGTCCCGCAGATCACCGCGGTTGCGAGTGTTGCCGATGTCGTGAAGGACGCCGGCATCCCGGTCATCGCCGATGGCGGTGTCCGGTTCTCCGGTGACGTGGCCAAGGCGATCGCTGCAGGGGCTGACAGCGTGATGATCGGGAGTCTCTTTGCCGGCAGCGATGAAGCCCCGGGACGGATCATCACCATGAAGGGGAGGCGCTACAAGCAGTATCGGGGGATGGGGTCCCTTGGTGCCATGAGCGGCGGAGTGTCAAGCGACCGGTATTTCCAGAAGAAAGAGATCGGCCGTACCAAGTTTGTCCCTGAAGGGGTGGAGGGGGTGACTCCCTACGTGGGGAGCGTATCCGATGTCCTGTACCAGCTGGTCGGGGGCCTCAAGTCTGCCATGGGATACACCGGTTCGCGGAATATCGCTGAGATGCACAAAAAGACCCGTTTTGTCCGGATCACTGCAGCCGGGCAGACCGAGAGCCACCCCCACAATATCCTGATCACGGACGAGGCGCCGAATTACCGGCTCTCGGACTGATTTTTCTTTTCCCGGTTCTGGTGCATCTTTTTGATTTTATATAGTCAGGATCAGATATCCTGACAGGGAAAACAGCATTTCTGTTTAGGAATCATTACTGCTTACAAATACCTATATATAAGAAAATCCCTAACATAAAGTAATCAATGCTGGATCATGTTGAGGTCGCCCGGATCCTCGATATCCTTGGTAACAGAAACCGCCGGCGTATCATCGAACTGCTCAGGCAGAAGCCCTGTTTTGTCACCGAGATCTCTGATCGCCTCACCCTCTCCCCAAAAGCGGTGATCGAGCATCTCCAACTGATGGAACGGGAGGAGATCCTCTCCTTTCGGCTCGATGACCGCAGACGGAAATACTATTACCTTGCAAATGATATCAGCGTCATGGTAAGCCTCCACCGGCTGGAGGAGGGGACCCGGAGTTCCGACGACGTCAACAACCGGCTCCGGAAATCACTAGGAAAACTCCGGAAACTGGTAGATGCCCGCGAGGAACTAGCCGGAAACCTCCGGAACATAGAGAAGGATATCGACCTGCAGATACGCGAGATCGTGCAGCAGGGAAGGGAGGTGCTCGAGGATGATAGCGGGATCGACCTGCTCATCGCCCTTGCCCACTGCAACCTGACCGGCGAAGAACTGGCAGAGCTGACCGGGCAGCCCGTCCAGAACCTTGCCGCAGGACTTGCGGAGTTAAGAAAGAAACATATCGTCGAACAGGAAGGCCCGACATTCCGGTTGTGTGGTATCAATGCCGAATGATTCGTATGATGATTTCCTGAAGCACATTGCGCGGATGGTGGAGGATATCGTCCGCAACCTGCCTGAAGCAGAAGGCACCAGGTTTGTCGGATATACCATCATCGCGGGGAATAACGGGGAGGCCCCCCATGTGATCCACATCGGGAAAAATCCCCGCGAGGAGATCGAGTACGAGGTGGTCGAGGACCAGGAGTACCTGTTCATCACCGGGAGCCTGCCTTCCTCGTCGCAATGTGCAGCCTATGCCGATATCTCGACCGACTCGGTCACCATCATCGTTGGGGAGCACCGTGCATCTATCCCCCTTAACACAACGATCGATGTGGTGCACAGCTTCTACCGCGTCAGGCACGGGGTCATCGATATTGTGTTAAAAAAGAAGAGACAGGCCCCGTAAAGGATCTGCCCGAATCACGCCTGGATCCTTGTGCCGGGCGAGACCCATTCAGAAATACTTTTTTTATCCGGTCTGAATTCGCGGAACTGCCTGAGCGAGACGGTCAGGTCCCGTGTGAAGGCAAAATACCCGATCTGCGTATTCATGCAGAGCTTCATCGCCATGTCCATCAGCCCGCCGGGATCGGGCCGCTGCTCACCGAGCCAGATATGGAAAATGTTTCCCCCGTCAACGATCGGGAAGAATACATGCTCGATCTCCATCCGCCTTGCAAGGGGAATGTTGGCTGAAGGGGCGACGTGGGTTCCGTTCGTGTAGTAGATGGGGAGATCCCTGCTCTTCCCAAGCAGCTGGATCCCCTGTTCGATATCCCCCTTGATCACCTTCAGGGCACACTCACGGTACTCTTTCTTCAGGAGGTCGGCGACAGCAAACCGCTGTCCCGTCGTCTCAGCGGGGGTCCGGGCAAGGGCGATGGTCATGTTGTTCCGGGCTGACAACTCCTTGGCATACAGCTCCATCTCGGTCATCGCCCGGATGGCAAGCACCCATGCGTCACGGGACTCGTGGAGCTGGGAGCCGGAATGGTGCTGGACCATCTCGTTGACACCGACCACCCCGATGGTATAGACCAGCCCGTCGAGATCGACGGCCACCGCCCCCCGCTCCCCGGTCTCCGGGTCCTTGGGGCGCTGCATGGCAAACGGCATCCGGCCGTTCGTGCGGATGATCTCAAGCCAGCGCCGCTTGATCTTGAATACCTCGACACAGATATCCATCAGCGCCCTCAGCTCGGCAAAGAGCCGATTGTCATCTCCGGCAGCCTCGTATGCAGCGCGGGGACAGTTGAGCGACACGACCTGCCAGGATCCCATCGAGAAGTGTTTTCCATCGCGGAAAAAGAGTTTGTCCTCGAAATGGGTATCCTCGTCAGCCACGGCCGAGAACTGGTAGGCACAGCACTGGTAGCAGGAGATTCCTTTCCCTGCGCCGCGGTACTCCGGCATCTGGTTGTCGTAGTAGGGGGTCCCGAACTTGGATGCCAGTTCGAAGGTGAGGAGGTAGAGGTCCCGGTAGGTAGGGAGATCCGGGTGTTCCCTGTTGAACTCCTCGTTTTCATTGATGAAATCGGGCTCGATGCTGATCTCAGGCTTGGGGAAACTGAAGGGCTTTCCCCAGTAATCGCCCTCAAGCATCACCTCCATCAGTGCCTTGAATAGGAGCCGCACCTCCCGTTCGAACTGCCCGTAGGTTCGGAGCGGTGCAGAGCGGCCGTCCCAGATCTTCCCCTTGTAGACACACGGCTTGTCTTTCCAGAGGGAGGGAACCCCTGGAGAGAGCTGCACGGACGAAAACACGAGTTGTCCGCCACGGGCGACCATCATCTGGGTCATCTCATAGACAAACATCTGCATGTGCTGCCTGATCTCATCGTAGGGCATGCCATCGAAGAACGGGGCGATGAAGGTGAGGAAGTTATAGTACCCCTGCCCCCCGGCAAAGTTGGTCTGGGCGCTGCCAAGGGCCTTGACTGCGTGGAGGATGGCGACCTCCGGCCGCTTTGCTGGCCCTGCCACCGATGCTTTCGTCCCGTTCCCGTCCGGCATCAGTCCGTAGTAGAGGAAGTACCGGAGGTCCCAGTCCTGGCAGAACGGCCGGGTGCCGAAATACTCCAGGTCATGGATATGGATATTCCCGGAAAGGTGGTGGTCGGCGAGGTGGGGAGGCAGCTGGAGGAGGTACTGCTCCTTGCTGATCTTGTCGGCCTTCTTCTTGTGGGAAGTCTCGGCATTCTCCTGGAGATTAGCGTTGTCCCGGGCTTCAAAACCGCGGCCGACATCGATGAGGTGGGCATCGAAGACCGGGGTCCCCACTCTCGTGCAGACGTTCCGGTACTGGGTCATCCCCCCTTCAAGGAGGGTGATGTTCACGATCTCCCTGATCAGGGGTCCCGAGAGGGCTTTTAAGCGGAGGGAGCAGATACGGTCCTCAACGAGCCGCGCTATCTCCTGTGCGATATCTTCGTTTGCACTCTCGTAGCCATAGAACGTCTCGACGAGCTTTGTCTCTTCGACAATCTGGCGGATGATCCGCTGCCTTTCCCAGTCAACGATGTGACCATCGGAGGTCCTAACAGGCGGCATCCGGGGGACAAAGATGCCATCGAGGGTGGTCTGCTGGGTCTTGTGGTCAGGCATCAGGTACCCTCGCTGCATCTCCGGATCCTCTCCTCCTGGAGGTCCCCCTTGGAAAAGAGATCCCGGGTGGTGAGGAATCCGCCGGGGCCCCGCAGCACCGGCGCCTCGTTCACGAACACCCCGTTGATCCTGAGCTCAGTAAGCGACTCCGCCGTTGCCATATTCTTCTCTTCAAACGGGATATCGTTCCGGTTCAGGTAGTCCTTCACAAGTTCACAGTTCGGACAATATTCAAGCGTATAAATAACCAGCTTTTGTGTATCTGCCAATTTCAGCCCCCCGTTTGCATTCAGACCAGTACTTGTTTTCCGTAAAAAAATATTTGTTGATCTGTCTTGATTATACATTGAAAAGAAGATAAGAGAGACTGATGCGGAACGCAGGTAAGGGGCATTTTTTATCCGGCACTCTTGGCCGGTACCGGGACTGCAGCATCAAGGAGCAGTACGTGTATGGTTCGTCTTTTTGTGGCAATCGATCTCCCCGCCGATATCCGGGAACGCCTGAAAGGTCCGCAGGAGCACCTGAAAAAGAGCAGCGCCCGGCTGACCTCTGTAGATCCGGCCCTGATCCATATCACCCTGAAATTTATCGGGGAGGTGCCGCAGGACGCTGTCGGAAGGATCATGACTGCGCTCTCAGGGATACCATTCTCTCCGTTTGACCTGCGGGTGACCGGCATCGGCTCCAACAATCCCCGCCAGCCCCGGGTCATCTGGTGCACTGTAGAGGACGGAGGAGGAAGTGCCTCGCTTCATGCGAAGGTGGAGGAGGCCCTTGTTCCGCTCGGGTTCCCCCGGGATGACCGTCCGTTCAGGCCGCATGCCACCCTTGCACGGGTGAAACAGGGGGATCCCACCCTCCCCGGGTGCATACGATCGATCCCTCCAGGGGATCTGGGTGCATGCACGGTATCCGGTTTTCTGTTGAAGAAGAGCACCCTCACTCCGGCTGGACCCATATATGAGACCCTCCTGGAGGTCCCGGCATCATGAGAAGCCCGATCGAGGAGTCGGTGTTGTCGGCAATAAGGCCGGTCCCTGCCGAGAAGGATCACATCGCACAAATTGCAGCACGGATCATGGGCGCCGTGGCAGGGAGGGGGATCGCGGCTGAGCCGATGATCGTGGGATCGGTTGCCCGGGGAACCTTCATCCATGGTGACCGGGACCTCGATATCTTCCTGCTCTTTGATCCCTCCCTCTCCCGGGAGGAGCTGCAAGATCAGGGGCTCTTCCTCGCGCGGAGCATTGCCGAGGATCTGGCTGAACGGTATTGCGAGAAGTATGCGGAGCACCCCTACATCAGTGCAACAATCGAGGGATTCGATGTGGATCTCGTCCCCTGTTTCCGGGTGGAATCGGCATCGGCGATACAATCAGCAGTCGATCGGACCCCGTTTCACACCCGGTATATCTCTGCACGGATCACCCCTCTCGTGGACGAGGTATTGCTGGCAAAACAGTTTGCAAAGGGGGGAGGGGTCTACGGATCTGACCAGATGACCGAGGGATTCTCGGGATATCTCTGCGAACTCCTGGTCCTCCATTATGGGGGATTTTCCGCCCTTATCGAGGCTGCCGCCGATTGGAAACCCGGGACCCTGATCGATCTCGAAGCGCACCGGACAAAGGACTTCACCGAGCCGCTCGTGGTGGTCGACCCGGTGGACGGGGGGAGAAACGTCTCGGCAGCGGTATCCCTCGATCGGATGTATGAGTTCGTGGAACTGGCACGCGGTTACCTGGAGAATCCGTCGTGTCTGTTCTTCTTCCCTCCGAAGCGACCGGCATGCACCCGTGAAGAACTGGTCTCCCGGCTTAAGGCAAAGGGCACCTTTCTCTATGCGATATCGTTTGCCACACCTCCCTTCATCCCCGATGTGGTTGTCCCCCAGCTGAGGCGGAGCATGGACTCGGTCCGGGGGCTTTTAGAACGGAACGGGTTTGCGGTACATTCAGCCGGTTGCGAGATGTTCGAAGACCGCTGTCTCCTCCTTTTTGAGCTGACTGCCGACAAGGTCCCGAATGCACGATTGCATATAGGACCGCCCCTCTGGAACCGGACCAATGCAGACAAGTTCTTTGTAAAATACAGTGCAGGAGAGATTCCCGGTCTCTCCAGCGGACCCTTCATCGAGAACGGCCGGTATGTCGTCGAGATCCAGCGAAAGTACACGGATGCTGCCGATCTCCTCCGATCGACTGAGATCCTTGAGGTGGGGCTGGGGCGGCACGTGCGGCAGTCCATGGAACTGCACTGGGAGGTATATTCCGGGGGTGACTGCTGGTCCCCTGACAGTGCCACGTTCCTTTCGGGCTTCATCGTCCGGAAATCCCCGCTGGCAAGGATCCATGCAGGCAGGACTGATGAGCGGTAAAAGGTGCTTACAAGACAGCAGGAGGATTGCCATCATCCCCAATGTCAGCTGCTGAACTCTCCTCTTTCCACTGTTGCTGAAAAACGCTCCACCACGGTCCCTTTTTAACCGTTACCCGTCGTGCAGTACAGGAAGGGAAAGGCTATATTCAATCCTGATGAAGAGTATCTTTCCTGAGGTGCCCCGTGAAAAAAATCCCAATATTCTGCGTTTCAGTGCTCCTGATCGCATGCACTCTCGTTGCGATGCCGGTATCGGCTGCCCTGGAGGAGGTTTTAGTCTACTCGTCCGATTTTTCCAGTGATCCGGGATTTACCACCAACAATCCTTCGCGGTACTACTGGGATGTTGCAAACCAGACGTATCACTTCGAGACCGAAGGGGGAACCAATGGCTATAGCTTCATCCCGGTCGATCTCGAAAACGGGCCTTTCACCCTTGAATATGATATCAACATCAGCTCGATACAGAAAGGAGGGGCGGTCAGGTTCGGACTCACCACGACCGACATGGATATCTCAAAGGCTGCAAGCGTTCTTTCGGTCTTTGATAACGGGCAGTACGGAAGGCTGATGGGGCTCCAGGTCATCGATCAGAACAACCACATCTACGAGACAAAGAGCCTTAACAGCGTGTACTGTGGTGATATGAAAGACTGCGACACGAAGCAGTATGAAGAGAATGTCACCTACCGTGTCGAGATCCGCTACAACAAGCAGCTCAGGCAGGCCAATATCAAAGTCACAGATCCAACAGAGGCACTGCTCTGGGGATTCTATGTCCCGCTCGGCCAGGATCTCCTCTCCCTGAACAGGCTTGCGATCACCACCAAGGGGGATTACACGCTTGAGAACAATGCGATCGGCTTCATCGACAACGTGACACTGCATACGTACCGCGAGATCATCCCGACCACGGAACCCACCACCATCCCGACCACCGAGCCCACCACGGTCCCGGAAACAACCCTGATACCGACCACGGCCGAGGCCCCGCTGAGCCCGTTCATTCCGCTGGGGTGCCTTCTGCTCGCTGGAATACTCGTTGCTTCCAGGAAAAAACGGGGTAATTGATCACCAGGAAACCGATAATTACCCTCCCTTTCAATTAGTATGCACAATATCAGGTGACTCTTATTCATGACTATAAACCCTGACGAGCACGTAATCGAGGCGATAGGAAGATGCAGGATCATCGTCCGGAACGGCTCGGTCGTCGAAGTAGGACCCCCTCTGATCCGCGAATGCCCGCTCGCCCGCAAGTTTGCCCTCCCCGTTCACCCGATCACCCCAGAAGCAGTCGGAGAAAACATCGCCCACCGGATCCGGAAATTCGGCATGTGCACCCCGGACCGGACAGTCCTGATGTCTGGGGAGTATGTCGGGTTTGGCGCCTCCGAACTGATCAGCCACGGATTGTCAACCGGGGTGTTCGATGCAGCAGTCATCGCCTGTGATGGTGCGGGAACCGTGATTGCCACAAAGCCGGATCTCGTGCAGGGTATCGGGGGGAGGATGTCCGGGCTCGTGAGCACCTGCCCCTACCCCCCGGTCATAGCAGCAATACAAGAGAACGGGGGGATCGTCCCCTTTGGGGAGGATGCCCGGATGGACCAGGTAAAAGGGACCCGGATTGCCTATGAAGCCGGATACTCGAAGGTTGCCGTCACGATTGCACGTGCCGATGATGCCCCAAAGATCCATTCAGAGTTCACTGATGCATTCATCATTGCCGTCCACACCACTGGGATCTCCGATGAAGAAGCACTGCTCTTCGCGGACTACGCGGATATCGTGACCGCTTGTGCTTCCCGTGCAGTCAGGGAGGTTGCCGGAACAAGAGCCCTCCTGCAGGCCGGATCATCTGTCCCGGTCTTTGCCATGACCCAGAAGGCGAAAGAGCTGATCCTTCGGAAGGTCATAGAAACAGAAGGGCAGTTTCTCGTGACGGGTGCGAAGCTGCCGTTTGGATCAGACACGCTCCCGAAGCCGCTGGTGTGACCATGAGAATTGATCTCGGTTCTCTTTTCATAATCAAACCAAGATACTGTCTTTCCATTAATCCCTCAAAAAGATTCAATGAGGTTACCTGAGCGCCTGCACGATCTCCTCAGGAACGACAAGGTCAAAGATTTCGTGGATCCCAGCCCGGGCATCATCAAACCAGTTCAATACACCGTGAAGGGACCCAAACCTGGCCTGTCTAGTGGTGTTCATGGTGAATATCAGGGTCCATCCGGGTTTTCCAGGGCCGTTATGAATGGAATGGACTGACCCTATAGTGTGTGGGATCGTTGTCTCGATGAGCAGGATTTCATTCTGTGTATTATCGAAGGAACAATGAAATCTCCCGGAGATCAGGTGTGCGATTTCTTCGGTTCCGGGAAGGTTTTTTCCGCCAGCGACAGGTATCAGGTCGCTATACCTGAGCATACACCCATTGATGTGGGAGATCTCTCCTGCCCCCATGACCATATCCTTTATTTTTTCCCTGATATGCGGCCAGCCCGGATAGGGCGGAGGAATTATCAGGGAGATGATTTCAGCGCCTGATGCACGCATACAACGACAGCAGACCTCCTCGACAGGTGACCGGGAAAAAGAATGTGGCGGCGGATGGTTCATACCAAGAACGATTATACTTGGATTATTATCCTTTCTTTGTTGCTGTGATCCAGGCACCAGGTTTCTTCTCGTTTTAATTTAATAAGTTGCTTGTTGAAAAGAACAATCCACTGATATATCAGCTTTTTTTCTCTGCGGGATTTGAAGTGGTTAATGAATTTAAGAGATAAATTTTGAATAAAATGTTTAATTCTCTCATTTCTGTTTCTTCTGGGTTTAATGGGAACCAGGGGAGAAAATCCATTTCGCTCCACAATAATTATTATATATCAGGAAAACCATTTCCTTCCATCCAGATCAGGACTGGATTTTTTCTTCTGTTCTGTTACCGGGAGGAAGGATCGTGGCAGACAAGACAGCGGAGGAAAAAGCAACGAGGTGGGGAAATGGCGACATCGAATTCGGAAAGCGGCTCCGATGGGCGGAAGATCGGGCCATGGAATTATTGGGGAATCATCGATGATTCCCGGCAGATCATTTCTCAGGGAACTGATGAGCAAAGGGTATTGATCGGGCAATGGTATTATTATCTTTATTCAGATGGCATGAGAATTGATCTCTGCCGGACGGAGCCCGGTGAGCCAGTGTTCACCGAGGTAATGGATCCAGCATATCTTGCTATCTCATATGATGATCTCGAATATGCCGTCCAGCTGGAGACCTGTGGATTTCCAGAACCGGGTTATTACCGTATCTCACCCCTTATTGAGCGCAAGTTGAGAATATTGTTTGAATGATATTTTTTTTATGCGGGAAAATTTCAGCTACTCCTTCCTTCGCGAAAACAAATTCCTCTTCTTACCATACGGAACAATTGTTAGGATGTGAGGATTATAGACAGGCCGAGTGTAGCTATTCTTCAGCACGAACGCATTGAACCAGGCGGTCTTTTTGCGTATTATGTCAGGGAATGCGGGAGAGAACTGGTACAGATCCCGCTTTACGAGACAAATGAAGTTCCTCCCCTTCACGCTACCCACCTGATCATCATGGGCGGCCCGATGAGTGTGAATGATGAGCGGGAGTTTCCCTGGCTGATATCAGAGAAGCAGATCATCAAGGAGTGGGTCGCAAAGGGACGGCCGGTTCTTGGTATCTGCCTCGGTGCACAATTGATCGCTTCCTCCTTTGGTGCTTTGGTGTATCCCTGCAAAAAAGAACTGGGATGGTCATCAGTGAATGCGATCGGAGATGAATTGTTTCCTGAATTACCCGGCAGGTTCAATGTGTTCCAGATGCATGGAGAGACGTTTGACATTCCGGAACCGGGGATGTTGGTATTCCGTGGAGAAGAGGTGCTGAACCAGGCTATCTGTATCGGCAGTGCGCTTGGCTTGCAATTCCACCCTGAACTCACTCTCGAAATGATACAAGACTGGATCTCCTTCCTGCCATCTCAGAAGCAGGAATCCCTCATTACACAAAGCAGGCAGTATCTTCCGGAAAGCGAAAAAATTTGCAGAACAATTGCAGACCGGTTTCTTACTGCACCCTCCCGTGCTTTTTCATGGATGAGGTCCGCTGGCTGAAAGAGCGATTGAATTTTGAATACTGTCACCGGTGCCATCATTTTTCGAGCAGGATACCACGAAGAGGATTATACTCTTCCAATTCAGACACTGGCCATGGAATGGAACCTATGATGCAGCCCAATCGAATGACGACGCTCCTAGCAGTGCTGGAATGTATACAGAACAGTACCATTGCGGATCATGATGATCTCTGAATCCTTCGTCTGTATAACATGGCTATTTCCCTGCCTGTCGGCGATGTAGTGATTCACCGTCTTTTCATGCAGATGCGCGAGATACACCGTAGTAATACCGAGGAAACTGAGGGATAGTGTCGGTCCCGAATCGAGGCACCAATCGCAGGATTCATTCGCTTCCGGATGCGTCGATCGGCGGCACCGGCTCCCAATCAGGTTCATATCATAACCGATCCTGGTTATCTCCCATCCGTCACGGAACAACTGCTGAATCCGGCAATCATCCATGAAGAGCGATGCACTTTGTGAAAGATTTTCCGCTGTCCACCCGCACCCCCTTGCAAGCTCACAATCGAGATCGGTAAGCAGGACGGGGATCGAATAATTCGAGGTCCCAAGGCCGGGGACCTCAATAGTCTGAGCGGTTGCCGGGGGAACGGGGATATCTCCTCCAGGGGTAACCTGTAGGGAGGTCTGTATCGAGGGAGGGAGATCCGAGATGCACCCGGAGGTGCCGAGCGCCAGGAAAATTGAGAGAAATAGGAATAGGATACCCCTGTTCATCGCAATCCCAATTACTCGTGATATCCCTTAATCTTTCTATAGCCGCTATTGCAATTCGAAACGGATGCCTTATCGTGAGCAGGAGAGAACCAGATGATGTTCGAAAACGTGCTATTTTTCCTATTTAGCGATTAAAATGGAGCACTTTTTACCAAGTGCGAGGGAAGGGATTTGAACCCTAGAACTCCTACGAGACGGACCCCTCAAGCCCGCGCCTTTGACCTGGCTCGGCAACCCTCGCACGTGCCATAATACAAACGACGTTTATCTAAAAAAGGGTATCCATCCTTCTCGTGGGAGCCGGTCCCTGGTCCTCCGGGTCCAGTCAGTACTGAGGACAACCAGTCGATATGCTGCATCTGTTCACTGATGCCCATGAAAAAGCAGTGATGTATAAGAACCGGCAGCCCGTATACTCTCCTTTAGTATGTGGGCTGCCATCATCAGCGAGTTCGCAGATTCGCCCTCCCAGAGCAGGGTTGCCCGATTCTTGCTCGAGAACGGTTTCGGAGTGAACCCCGAGGGTAGGATCGAATGCAACGGCATCGAGGTGTCTGCAACGAAAGTGGCAAAGGCGATAGGGACTGACCGGAGGGTAGTGGACGCTACGGCCCGCCATATCCTCGATTCACCGTCTTTAAGAGAGATCTTTGCCAACATCAGGGCAACCCCCGACCTCTCGCTTCTGGCCGGACCACTCGGACTCTCGGTTATCACCGTCATCCCGAAAGACGCTCGGCAGAAGGGAATCGTAGGAGCTGCAGTGGAGGTCGTCACCACCCATAACCTGAATATCCGGCAAATATTCGTGACCGACCCGGTGCTCTCGGAAGAACCGAGGCTGGTGATCATCATCGATGGCACTCTCCCCGGTGTGGTGATAGAGGAAATAAAAAGCCTCCCACAGGTAAAGAGGGTCATCCTTTAGGTGAAACGGGTCATCCTTCGGGTGAACCGTCCATCTTTTAAAAAAAAAAGGAACCGACCCCTTCACTTTTCGGGGGCAGGGGTTCGCCGGATCTGTTCACAAAACAGCCACAACCGATAGGTCCGGAACATGATCTTCCGTCCAAGATACCGTGACGATTCCAGCCGGTCATAGATACTGACCACCCTGCTTCCCCTGACAAGATTGTCAGCATTGGCAACGACCTTCTCCTCTCCTGTACTTGGCATGCAGTCGATGGGGAGGATCCCAAGAAGGGTACATTCATCGGATGTCAGTCCGGCACTGATGTGACGTTCAACAATCCTCACAATACCGGGAGAGATCCCGGCGTCCCGGAGATAGGCTGCGCCTGCCTGGGCATGGTGCAGCGAATGGGTGAAGCCCCGCCCGATATCATGAAGAAGGGCTCCGGCATTCAGGAGCTCACGATCGAGGACTCCCGCCCCATCAGCAGAGGCAAGGGCGAGATCGCGGACGGCGTGGCAATGGGCGATCACCCGCATGCTGCAGCCGGCTTCCCTGAGAAGTGTATCGATCTGTGAATCGTCCTCACGCATGACCGAGGGTTTCTTGGATCTCCTCTATCCTTTTCTTGAGGGCACGGAGGAGCATCTCGTTTTCGTAGTGCTCGAGCTGCAGGTCACAGGCAGGGCAGACAAAGGAGACATCGAATGCCTGGTTGAAGGTCACGATTACACCGCAGGACTTGCAGATGTAAAAGTCGTTCTCCTCCTCGTATTTCTCCCGCGTCTTCAGTTTCTCGAGGATGGTTTCAAGGTCTTCCCGGATCACATCAAAGATCGAGTCGGTGCGCAGGTGCCAGAGATAGGTCAGCCAGCCCGTCTCGTTATTCTTGATCCTACGGTATTCCGCGAGCCGCTTCTCGTAGAGGGTGTACAGGGTATGGCGGACCGAATTCAGGTTGATCCCGGTCTGGGCAGCGAGCTGTTCATCGCTCCACTCTCCCTCCTCTGGGAATTTCTGGAGGAGCGCCATCCCCTCTTCACCGATCAAGCGCAAAAGGTATGCCTTTACCGCCGGTTGTTCCAGGATCTCATCCATAAAGCCTTCCACCCATATATTGTTGTACTATTCTAATATGCTTATCCAGCATCGCCTCCACCTCTTCCTCCCCCGGTCCCCATCCGTAGACACTCAGCACCGCCTGTCCTTCCTCGAACGATGTCCCCGGCCAGGGAATATCGGCAATCAGCGGTGAAAACCGAACCAGGTTCCGGCTGATCTCCATGTCCTTTTCGGCAAAGAGTATCTTTCGTGCGGCCACCTGGCGGCATGCAGGCCGTCGGGAGGGGAGTGTTCCGTGGCATGCACCAACATGCGCTCCAAAGAGGTTGAATCCTGTTGCCATCTCGATTGTATCAAGCGTTGCCTGGAATCGGGGATTGACCTCGATCGCGTGGACCGTATCCCCGGTCATGAAATCGATCCCGATCGTGCCTACGCAGCCACTCGCTGATGCGATCCGCTCGGCATACCGCACCATGAGCGGCGCGGCATCATTACAAAATGGGGTCACCGAGCCTGAGAACCCGAACGCCGCTTCCCCGCCTCCCCGAAGGATCTGGCGATTGACAGCAACCGCCATGGCAGATGACCCAGTCCCCAGGCAGCAGACCGATGACGGAACCCCACCGACCACCTCCTCGGCGAGATACGGCAGGTCACCGAATTTCCCGTCCCACTCGATGAATTCAGCATCATTGTTGACGATGGCATTCCTCCACCCTCCCGAACCCTTCCGCGGTTTCATCATGGCCGGGTAGGTCCCCGGGGGGAGGAGCCCGGGAACAGGGATTCCCAGTTCCTCGAAAAAATCGTGAGTAGAGACCTTGTCCAGGAACCGCTCCACCCTTTCAGGGGGAGTACCACAGAGTTCCCTTGTGCCGATCAGCTCGGCACCGGATGAAACAATGACGAGATCCGGGGAGACCCGCTCACACATCTCCACAACAACCCCTTCCAGGTCGCCAAGTTCATCAAACGACCACGATTCCCGGACATAGAACCCGAGGTCCTGGTCGCAGAAGTGATCAACGGAGTAGACCTCGTAGCCGGCAGCATGGGCAGACTGGGCAATATGCCGGGTGGCAAAACCGGCCACGAGTACCTTCATGACTCCTCGGTATGCTTTCCCAGAGGGGAAGGAACGACCCGGATCGCTGCACCTGGAAACTCGTGCCCGAGTTCTGCCCCGGAGAAGAGATGGTCCAAAAAGACGGCAAGGCTTGAGATCTCCGAATGAGGCTGGCCGGTGATCCCTATATTATAATCCGCCAGGCCATACAGTTCACCAGGGACCTTCTCGGCACCGACCACCACGAGTATCTTCTCCCTTGACTTTATCTCCTCCTCCCTGTCCAAAAAGCGCTCCCCGTACATCGTCAGGTGGACCACGCACCCTCCTGACTCCTTCCACTCCCTGATGCACCGCTTCCACGAGACCTTGTCCTCGATGAAAAAGTCGCCGCCCCAGCGTTCGACCACGTCAGTAATACTCCGGACGACTCCCTTGTCATCGGCTGCAAGATACATCCCCTTCGCGCCGAGCGCCCGGGCTGCCAGCCCGACATGGGTGGTTACCCGCTGGTCGCGTTCAGGACGGTGCCCGATCCGGAGCACCACGATCTCCGGCATTGTCACTCCTTCCTCTTCCGCTCCCTGATGATCCCGTTCTCGATGGTAAACGGGGTGGTCTCATCGTACTTCGCCTGGCATGAAAGGAGCATCTCATGCATCGAACGGATCCGGTATCTCCCGTTGCAGCCTTCGATGAGGAATGTTGTTCCAAGACGGTCGAGGGAATCGGCAAGAGCGTCGCCGGGGCAGCCGGTTGCGATGGCAAGTGCCTCGATATCCTGATCTGGTGTGTCTGCAAGGAGGTGGTAGATCCACCAGTCCAGATCCTCTTTTTTCACCTTTACACATTCCGCGGGTCGATGATTATAGGTTTTCGTTCCGCCAGGGAAAGCGGGTATTATATACAGGAAAACTCCGATACGATTGATACATTGAACGATACCACCTCCGTTTCATTCAGCGAGCTTGCCCGCATAGCCGACCAGATACTCGAGAAGGCAGAGGATGATCCGGAAATCCTTGCACAGGAACTGGACGGGCTTGCTCCCGGGATCCGGAACGAGCTCCTCACCTCGGATCTCCTCAACGCGTACCAGGTCTTCTTCTACTTCTTCAGGGAGGATCCTGGTTATCTCGAGCAGGACAGGCTCACCCTCCAGCCGGCGTCGGCACTCATGACCGGGGTGATGATGAGCGAGACCGAGCTCTTTGAGCTGTTCTTCTCCATCGAAGCAGGGGAACCGGTCTTTTCAGTGAGCGACGGAGACCGGGTCGTTGCCCGATTCCGGGGAGCTGATGCCTACCAAAAGGCACTCCAATTTCTCGATGAATCGTTCTGACAAAGTTCTCTTCTTACCAGAGCCCTCCCGTGATGAGATTGTGCCGCACGTGTGCTTTCACGACCTTCGGGAGAGTTCCCTTCCGGTACCGCCACTCCCCAATGATGATGCAGGCTCCCTCGATCCCGCCAAGAAGCGCCTCATCGACCACCGCAGTGTCATCCATCCTCACCCGGTTACAGATCGCGGTCGCCCAGGCATCAGCGAGCGCCGGGCTCTGGGAAAATACGACGGCCGCGTCCGCGACACCGAGAGAGATAGAGTGCCCGACGGTCGCTGAGGAGGTGCAGATCCCCCATATCCCCGGGAGAGGCCCGGTGACAAAGGCATACCTGTCGGAGAGTGGCGAGCTGCCGGCATGGATCCCGATTCGCACCTCCCGGTCGCAGAGGAGCGCGATATCCCCGCCATTGTCCACGATCCCGAAGGAGGCCCCCGCTTCCTCCATCGCTTCAACCCCTGCCCAGGCAATCGACCCTGCCACTGCTGCCATCGGCCCCACCCCTGCGGCTCCGGACGCGCCGGACATTCGGTCAACCACCAGGATCCCGGTATCAACAGAATATGGCTCAAAGGTGGTGAGAAAAAAGGGATCCCCCGCGATATAGTGCTCCAGTTCCTGCCGGGCACGGGTTATTCCCTGCCTGGCCGCCTCCACGTGCTGTTCCTCGTCGGCAAGGATGGTGGCGATGGTCTCGCGGAGGTGGAACCGGTGCCTGATCATAGGAGTACTTCTCTCTTTTCACGAGACAAATACCCGTCGAACCGGAAACGCCCTGACCAAACAGGGAGCTATTTATCGGATCATGATTGAGCCTTTCATGAAGTGAGTATGGGCATGGGAGGGCTCAGGGCCCAACGGTCATTGCGGATCGGCACCCGGAAAGCAGCCGATTATATCATCATGGCCCGACTCCGGGACCAGGCCTTGGACGAACTGATCAGCCACTTTCCCGCACTTACCGGGATGTCATCCGGTGAGGCACGCGAACTCCATGTCACCCTCTTTGGCCCGTTCCGTTCCCGTATCAATGGCGTTACTCTCCTCGCCCGGGTTGAAGAGGGAGCGGGAGACCTGAACCGGTTGACCTTCAGAATAGGTGATCTGATCCGGCTGAAAGGTTTGCGGGGCGGGGCTATCGCCATGAGCCTTGAACCTGACCAGGAATTTTCCGCGTTTTACCAGCGGCTGGTATCGGCCTTTTCCCCATTGACAGAATGGTGCACCTGGATCGACACCCCCCCCGGCCACCGTATCTTCCACGTCTCTCTCCGCTTCAACATTCCCTTCCGCGATTTCGACCTGTTCTGGGAGAGGACGCTTGGGATCACTCCATCGCAAGAGTACGAACCTGGGGAAGGGAGGAGCCCCATCCCTGCTGTCCGGACCTACCTCAAAGCCTGTGATTCCCCGGTCAGCATATTCCGGATAGCGATCATGCGCAGAGGATCGCTCTGGAGAGAGTACGATCTCCCGCAAAAGACCTGGCTCTCAAGGAGAGAATCGGCAGACACGGGCGAATGGGAGAGGACCTACCAGACGTTCCGGCAGAACGAAGGGCTGGAGCTGCCCGAGAGCAAGCATAGCACTCCATCCCGGCAGTTCCTGATCTCCGACCTCCATCTTGGCCATGGAAATATCATCCATTACTGCCGCCGGCCATTCTTCTCCCCCGATGAGATGGATGATGTCCTTATACAGAACTGGAACAACCGGGTCGGCATCGCCGATGAAGTGTTTTACCTCGGCGACCTCTGCCATGGCAGGGACGCGCTTCCGGCAGCCGCATACCTCGCACGCCTCAATGGAACTATCCATTTCATCGCGGGAAACCATGACGAAGTGATTACCGGGTCCGTCACCAGCATGATAATCCACAGCGGGTCTACGCAGTTCTGCCTGATCCATGATCCGGCACAAGCACCCCTGAATTTTCCCGGATGGGTAATCCATGGCCATCACCACAACAACGACCTGGAAACATATCCTTTCATCAACGCCCGCACCCGGACGGTCAACATCAGCGCAGAGCTGCTGGATTTTATCCCGATCAGTATCGATGAACTTTGCACTATCCTCAAACAGATCAAGCCCGGTGAGAAGGTAGGTACCCTGAAAGAAGCACGGGATCGGATTTACCAAGGGCAGCTCCCTGATGATTCGCTGTGAGAATACCATGTTTATGGAATCTCACCTCTGCATGTTCCAGATATGAGGTCAAGATAATCCTTCATAGGAGCGATTCATCGTTCAAGGATCCTTACCATCCATCCCAGGCAGGAACCGGGGAGCAGCTGCGGGAGGAGGATCCGTATCAGGGATTCCTGACACATCATCTCCTTATCCTCACAGGATTCCATGTGTTGAAAAAAGGGAGTGTCTGCCCGTCATCCCTCTCCCTTGTGGGAGAGAGCCCTGTGCGGGCAGATCTCGATACACCGGCCGCAGAGGACGCACTTCTTCTCATCCATCCGGAGTCTCCAGTCATCATCGAACGAGAACACTTCCTGCGGGCATATGCTGATGCAGGCGCCACAATCAACACACCGGCTCTCATCAAGCGAGATGATGTCCTCGAGCACCCTGACCGCTGCACCGAGATCGGCCAGGCGCTCTTTTACAAGTGCACAGGACTCATCCGGAATATCGATCAGCGCCTCGCCCTCCGATGAATCGATCAGCGCCCTCTCGACATTGATCAGCACCCCGGTGTCCCTGACGACTTGTGCGATGATGGGTTTCTTCCCTGCTTTCCGTGAGAAGGTCACGACCAGTTTCATTTGAGCCACCTCCCGAACAGCTTTCCAAGGTTCATCGCGGTGAGCATCCCGATCACCCGCTTCTCTCCATCGACAACGGGAAGGGCGCTGATATTATACTGCTCGAGCTTCCGGACGGCAACATCGACGGCTTCTTCGGGCGTTGTCGTGATCACCTTCTTCTTCATGATGTCCCTGACAAGGGACGCCTTGCCAGGGCTGACCACTGCCTTCGAGATATCATACGTAGTGACAATCCCGACCAGCTTCCCTGCAGTATTGATAACGGGGAGGTGATTGGTCTCCCCTTTCAGGAGCTTCTGCGCAGCTGCCCGGATCTCCTCGTCCTCCCGGATGGCAATGACCTTCCGGTCCATGATATCGAGTACACGGGGTCCCCGGGTGGTCTCCCGAAGCGGCATAGCACTCTTCAGCGGATCGATAGGCCGTGCGGGCTGCACCGGGGTGAGGATGCCCTGCTCCACCCATGATTTGACAACCCCTGCGATCTCGCGGGCTTTCCGGAAGCTTGAGAGCGACGAAGTCCGCACCTCATCACCGTTCAGGTCCACCACCCCGCTCTTCAGTTCGGCATAGCTGACCTTGCGCAGCGATGGGCGGGACCGGGTGGGGATTCCGTAATCGATCACGTCCACGATAATGTCTTCATCGCGGATCGCGGTCGCCCGCACCGCTTCGATATCGAGGATGGGAATCGGGATGCCGAGCCCCATGTACAGGGTCACCCCATACCCTGCCATGGTGGCGGCCCGGATATAATCGTTGGACATCTGCTTCATGTCGGCTGTCACCATCAGGGTGCCAAAGCCCCCTGCAGGAGAATGCTGGGTACCTTCCCCGACCACCATCCCCGGGGCTCCCCCAAGAAATGCCGGGACCCCTCCGCCGATCATACGGAAATGGGGATCGTTTGCCAGGGGATTCAGCAGACCAGATCCGGAATACGTTATGTTCCCGCAGTTCGGCAGGAGCAGTCCCATGTAGGTCCGGAGGCTTCTGTCAGTGGAATTCGAAGCGGCATTGTACCGCTGGTACCCGTTCCTCGGGTTGAGCATGATGGCCTGGTTCAGGTTCTCGAGGAGGAGTTCGGTGGTGATAGTTCTCCTCGGGTAACAATCGGTCCCGGTGGAGAGAGCCCTGAGTTCGACGGTCTTTCCCGCGATGAAGTCCTCGATGACATGGGCACCGCCATAGCTCTCCTCGCGGGTAGCGGACTTCTGCGTCGCACCGATATAGGCATCGACAGCTGCTATGCCGCCATACGCCTCGACGTCGTTCAGCCAGATCTTCTCCATCTTGATCGGGGGGTCTGCATGGCCAAAGTTCAGGAATGCGCCGGATGAGCACATCGCCCCGAATGTACCTGTCGTGACCACATCCACTTCACGGAGCGCTCCCTCTTCACCGAGCTCAGCAACGATCGCCGGCATCTCCTCTGCCGTGACCACCCGTGCGTTTCCGTCCCTGATCCGCTCCCTGATCAGGCTGATGGTCTTTTCCATAGCCATGATGTCTTTTTATGAATATTTATAAGTGTTGCTTATTACCAAGGGTAATTACATACTTTTTAGCCCCGTGGCACTGATACCTTCCCATGGATATCAGGGCGGTGATCCGGGAGCTCGAGGAGATCGCTCCTCCCGATGGTGCCGAAGAGATGGACAGCGGCAGGATCGGCCTCATCATTGCAGGAACGCGGGAGATCGGACGGGTAGCTTGTGCCTTGGATGCCACCCCGGCCGTAGTCAAGGCATCGGTCAGTTCTGGTGCCGATATGCTTGTCGTGCATCATACCCCGCTTTGGTCCCCGGTAACCGCTGTCCCGCAGGCGCTGGCCGCTTTCCTCAAGCCGGTGCTGGCAGCGGACCTGAACATCTACGTGATGCATACCAACTTTGATCATGCAAAGGGAGGGATCAACGATGCCCTGGCCGGACTCCTCGGGCTTACCTCTGTGGAAGAGATGAGCCTCGGCGTCTGCGGTGACTGCAACCTCGATCTCCCGGGCCTTGCCAGGTGTCTTGGTTTCCCACTTCGAACCTGGGGGCTGGTTACCCTTCCCTGCCGGATCGGGGCGGTTGGCGGGAGTGGGTTTGATCCGGAGCTCATCGGAGAGGCCGCCTCTCTTGGGGCCACAGCTTACCTCTCTGCGGAACTCAGACATTCAGTTGCACGGGGCTCCCCGCTCCCGCTGATCGAATCGACGCATTACGCCCTCGAAGTCCCTGGTATGCGCCAGCTCGCGGAACGAATGGGGTGGACATTTATCGATGATCCTCCGGTAATGGAAACATGGAGATAGACGAGCTGTTTGAAGCCCTGATGGAGGAGAAAGAACTCACCCCGGAACTGCGGGACGAGATCACGCGGATATTCGGGGCGAGGGGGAAAAAAGCCCTCCAGGCAATTGATGAGCGGCGGATTAAGAGATACCACGATTTCTTCGTGGTGGTCGGCACTTCGGATGAGTATATCGTGGATGACGATTTCTGCACCTGCCGTGATTTCATCTTCAGGAAAGGCCGCTGCTGGCATGAGCTTGCCGTGCGTATCGCTGCTGCCATCGACTCGTTCGAAGAGGTCGATCTCTGGTATCAGGCCGCCTGGACCACTAAAACCCCGCCTGACAAACAGTATTTATCGTAACAAACCTAAAAATAAGAGGTACAACGTGGTTATCCATGCTCGAGGACGAATATCAGCTCGAATATTTCAAAATCCAGGGGATGACCCGCAAGGTATGCACCCGGTGCGGTGCAGCATTCTGGACCCGGAATCCGGATCAGGAGATCTGTGGCGATGCCCCCTGCGAGACCTACAATTTCATCGGCAACCCTGTGTTCAGGAGACACACGGTCGACGAGATGAGGGAGGCTTACCTCTCGTTCTTTGAGCAGAACCACCACACCCGGATCAACCGGTATCCTGTCGTTGCCCGGTGGCGGGACGACATTTACCTGACGATCGCCTCAATTGCTGATTTCCAGCCCTGGGTGACCAGCGGTGTGGTACCCCCACCCGCAAATCCCCTCACCATCTCGCAACCCTGCATCAGGTTAAATGACTTCGATTCGGTCGGACGTTCCGGGAGGCACCTCACCCTCTTCGAGATGATGGCACACCATGCCTTCAACTCGGATTTCGAGGAGGTCTACTGGAAGGACAGGACCGTCGAACTCTGCGAGCAGTTCCTCTCTTCAATCGGGGGGAACCTTGAGCAGGTAACCTACAAGGAGCACCCGTGGATCGGAGGGGGAAATGCAGGTCCGAGCCTCGAGGTGCTGATAGGCGGTCTGGAAGTTGCCACCCTCGTCTTCATGAACCTGGGAAAACAGAACACCGGTAAACCACCGGTCGATCTCGACGGGCAGCTCTACTACCCGATGAAGAACTGGATCGTGGATACCGGGTACGGTCTTGAACGGCTCGTCTGGGCTTCCCGGGGATCCCCGACCATCTACGACGCAGTCTTCCCTGAGATGGTCAGCAGGGTGATGGAATCGGCAGGGCTTGAACACTTTCTCGATAACCAGGAATACACCAAGATCCTCTCCCTCAATGCGAAATTTGCCGGCGTCATGGACATCTCTGGTACCAACCTGTACCAGCTCAGGAAGAAGGTCGCCACCGCCATCGATGTCCCGATCGAGAAACTCGACCGGATGATCACCCCCATCGAGAAGGTATATGCCGTCGTCGATCATTCCCGGTGCCTTGCCTACATGCTCGGCGACTGCATCGTACCATCCAACGTGAGGGAAGGATACCTCGCCCGCCTGGTGCTCCGGAGAACCCTTCGCATGATAAACGATCTCGGCATCAGGGACAACCTTGCCGACCTTATCGAGCAGCAGATGCGGATCGTGGGCACCGGATCGTTCGAACAGGATATTCTCATCGTACGGGAAATCGTTGAACGTGAGGTGGAGAAATACAATGCCACGCTCCAGCGGGGGACCAAGATCGTCCAGAAGGTAGCCCGCACCTATAAGGCCAAGCGGGAGCGCCTCCCCCTCAAGGAGATCATCACCCTGTACGACTCGCACGGTATCCCTCCTGAAATTACCAGAGACGTGGCGGTTGCTGAGGGTGCAGTAGTCGAACTGCCTGACAACTTCTACTCGCTTATCGCCGACCTCCACTCGGAGTCAGGGGAGAACCAGGGCGATGATCCCTTTGCACGGTTCAGAGACCGTATCGGGAGCCTCCCGACGACCCGGAAGCTCTTCTACGAGCAGCCCTGCAGCATGGAGTTCGATGCCATGGTCATCGACTTCTTTGAGGGATATGTCGTCATGGATCAGACCCTCTTCTACCCTGAGGGGGGTGGCCAACCCGCCGATGCCGGCATGCTGATCGGGGCAGAGAGCATGGTCCGTGTGGACGATGTCCAGAAGATCGGTGACGTGATCATCCACCATATATCCGGAGGAGTTCTCCGGAGGGGTGACCGGGTCAAGGGCATCATCGATGAAGAGCGGCGCTGGTCTCTGATGCGCCATCACACCGCTACCCACCTCCTGCTTCATGCCGCAAAGGAGGTGCTCGGGGCCCACATCCACCAGTCCGGCGCCCAGAAAGGCGTCGAGAGTGCCCGGCTGGATATCAGGCACTACAAGCATATCACCCTTGAAGAGCTCCGGAAGATCGAGGTGGCAGCCAACCGGATGGTCATGGCCGATCAGAAGGTGGACATCATGCATGAGGAACGGACGAAGGCTGAGCAGCGATATGGCTTTGCCCTCTACCAGGGAGGGGTGCCTCCTGGCAAAGATATCCGCATCGTCCAGGTCGCCGGTGATGTCGAAGCTTGTGCCGGGACCCATTGCCGGGGAACCGGGGACATAGGGATGATCAAGATCATCCGGGTGGAGCATATCCAGGACGGGATCGAGCGCCTGGAATTTGCTGCAGGGATGGCGGCCGTTGAGTACGTACAGCGCCTTGAGCAAATCGTAGCCGACGCTGCTTCAATTCTCTCCGTGCAACAGGAAATTCTGCCTTCATCGGTGTCGCGGTTCTTCTCCGAGTGGAAGGAACAGAGAAAAGAGATCGAACGCCTCTCCCAGCAGCTGGTCGAGATGGAAGTACGGAACCTCGCCCCGGAGGCGATCAAGGGGGTTCCACTCGTCATCCGGCAGATTGACCTCCCTCCCAGGGACCTCACCTCCATCGCCTCTCATGTGGCTGACAAGGGTGGGGTAGCCCTCCTTGCCAGTGCAAAAGACCGTGCGCATGTCGTGCTGATGTCCGGCAGCCAGATGGTCGATGCCGGCGAAATTATCGGGCAGGTCTGCGTGCTGCTCGGCGGGAAAGGTGGCGGTTCGAAGACCATGGCCCAGGGTGGTGGGCCCATCACCGACCAGTTAGGGCTCGCCCTGAAAGTGGGACGTGAGCGGATCCTGGCAGCACTCAATGACTGAAGAGATCATCGTTATCGAGCCCGGGGATGAACGGGCACAGAAGATAGGAAAGGCAATTGGGAGCCCCATGGCAAACGAGATCCTGCAGATCCTTGCCGGGGGTCCAAAGACAGCATCCGACCTGACGGATCTCCTGAACATCCCGATGGGGACCCTGAAATACCATATCGACAACCTGCTCGAGGCCGGCCTGATCGAGATTGCCGAGACCCGTTACAGCGTGAAGGGTCGGGAGGTCAAGGTCTATGCCCTCCGCGACCAGCTGCTGATCGTTGCCCCGAAGGTGACGAGCGTCCGTTCGATCCTCCTCAAGTACGCATCACTCTTTGCGATCGTTGTCCTCGCTTCGATGGCTATGTTTGCAATCCTTCCGCTGCTTGACATGGGGACCACCCAAATGACGGAGCCGGCTTCGTTCCAGATCGATCGGTCTGCTGGCGGGGGTGAGGGTGCCTCAATCCTTGCCGAAAAAGCCACTGCACCCGCTGCTGCACCGGTACTACCCTCCTCTGTTCCAATGGTCTTGGCATTCTTCCTTGGAGGGTGCCTGGTGCTGCTGGTCCTCATCCTGTATGAAGCATACCGGTGGCAGAAAGGCTATTCCCCGTGATACTCCTGGTGAGAGTGGTCCTTTCCGACACCATTTTTTTCATATTATTTAAGAGGTTCCATTGCGTAGCAGACTCTCCCGGGGGTTGGGTTTTGCTCCCCCCTGCCGCTGTTGAGTCCCCTGCGATGCGATTGCGCATAAGCAAGATATCTTCCTCTTTGATATTGAGCGGGGTATCACTTTTTTTTACAGATATATGAGAGCCGGGCACGGTCAATTTTCTGTCATAGGGTATGAGAAAGACAGGTGGTAAAAATTGTGCGTACCCTTCTTTACGTTATATGCTCAATTCCACGAGATTTCGGGTGATCTGCTCCTCATCACCCTTTTTTCCCCCTTCAGTTGTGATTGCAGGGAAAAAATGGCCATGGCTATCTGTCCCACTGGTGAAGATTAAGCTGGATTACGGGAGAAAAAGGAGATACTACTCCGGTTCCGGTGAAAATTAGCTCCTCTTCCAGGAGACCAGGGCGGCAGCTACGCCGAGGCCGGCGATCATTCCAGCAAGCGGAACGGGCATTCCCGCTGTCTGCGGGAGGGATGTGGATGGTATTTCCGTGGTCGATGGGTTTGTTCCCGCCGGGCTGGTTGACTCACTTACCGAGTATCGCAGTTGGGTGATGAAGCCCTTTGCATCATAGACATTCACGTAATAGTTTCCCGGTTCGGTCACGTTGACCTTCTTTGAGAAGTGTCCGTCCTTGGATCCAAGGGTAGTGGTCGTCCTGATGCTCTGATCAGGCAGGGAGAAACCCTTGGGGCCATCGACCTTCATCGTGATGGTGGCAACCCCCAGATCAGGGATATATCCCTCGATCAGCAAGGCCTGGTCCAGGGTCTGCTCCTTTGGAGCGGTGAGGACGATCTCCGCAGACCTGTCTATGAGATTCACAAGAAGCAGGGTGACCGATGACGACCCCAGGCTTGACCCCGGATCCTCGAGGAACTGGACCTCCAGCTTGTACTGCCCGGCAGGGAGGGCAGTTGTTGGAAATGAAGCATCGAACTCCTTGGTCTCATCGACGACGATCATTCTCCGGTCAACTGTCTCGGGTGTCGTGAACTGTGTCCGGTAGAGGATAATGTCAAACTGGGTCCCGGCCGGGAACGTGGTAGTACCGGTCACTTCAAGGGGAGCCCCTGCCTGGATTTCCGGAGGTGCCTCGATCGTAACGACATAGGCTTGAACAGCCCCGATAAGAAGCGCGAGAGAGAGAAGAAGAACTATAAAGCGCTTTTTCATATCCAGCTCTTGGAGCGTGGGTAATAATTAGTTTCTGTTCTCTGGAACAGAATCAGGGCCGGTCTTCCCCGTGCATCATCTCATATGAGACTGATGAAGTTTTCAAGGATCCGGAGCCCCGTCGCCCCGCTCTTTTCCGGGTGGAACTGGACACCAAAGACATTTCCGCTCGTGATTGATGAAGCAAAGGAGCGGGTGTAGGTGGTGGACGTGAGAGTATTTTCAGCGCGGGTATCGGCATAATACGAATGGACAAAGTAGACGTAGGAACCTTCCCTGATCCCTTCCATGAGCGGGTGGTCAGTCATCGGGGACTCGAGCGAATTCCATCCCATGTGGGGAATTTTATACCCGGGTGATCCCTGGAACCGCCGGACCGTCCCGGGGATGATCCCAAGCCCTGCGTGGAGACCATGCTCCTCGCTCCATTCAAGGAGCATCTGCATACCGAGGCAGATGCCTAGCATAGGGACGGCCCCGGCTGCCTCGGTGAGGACCTGCTGCATCTCGCCGATCTGCTCCATGCCGTCCCTGAAGGCACCAACGCCGGGAAGGACAATGGCATCTGCCGCCGCAATCTCCTCGATATCGAAGGTGACGACCGGTCGTGCTCCTGATTTTTCAAGCCCCCGGTAGACACTCCTTAGGTTTCCAAGCCCGTAATCAACAATTACTATCCGCTTCATCTGCCACCCCCTCCTTTATCCTCCACCTCATTTCATCGATCCATGCAGCGGGCAGGCCATGATCCTCGCGCCACGTTTTGAGCTTAAGTTCCCACGTATCCCAGAGATCGGGATAACTCTTCTTGATATCCTCGAGCACGGCCACATCGCTTGAAGGGCACAGGTAGCATCCGATACGATCGAGGCGTTTCGCATACAACGGATTAAACGGGGCATCTTCCCTGAAGAGATACAGCCAGACATGGAGGGCGGTCCAGTTCTGGATAGGGGCAGCCGAGGTCTGGTTGGTCACGATCCCGTTCCTGAACACACGGCTGCTCTCCTTCCTCCTGAACGATTCATACCTTCTCTGGCCGATAAACGAGAGACAGCCACCCCATGTTTCTCCGATCGTCTCTTTTAGCGGGAGGAGTTTGCACGCGCTGCAGCACCAGCGGTGATTAACTGCAGGAGGACCATGCCGGTCGTATGCCTCCCAGAACCTGCTTTTACCATCGGAACGGACGACCGGAAGCCCGTACTGGGCTGCCACATCAGAGACATTCTGATACGTTTCCGGGAATTCGAACCCGGTATCGGCAAACAGGAGCGGGACGTTGCCTATCGCCTTCAGCACAAGGATGAGGGTGGCGAGGCTGTCTTTCCCGCCCGAGTACGATACGGTCGCCTGCCCAGCGTAATTCGACGAGACGTTCCGGATGAAACCGATTGCTTCTGCCTCGGCCTCCTCAAGCACCTTCGCGTTCGCCCCGACCACCGCATCCCACGTGGATGGACCTGGGATGCAGGTCGACCGGGCATTCTTCCGGGTTCTCACCACCTGCCCCCGGGTCATCGAGGCCGCATCAATTGCATCAGCACGGGCTCTCCCGACTCCCGCAACCCTTCCTTCGGGATCAAGGATGAACACCTCATCAGCCGACCGGACCGAGGGGTGTATTGAGATAAGCCCGGGTGCAAGCACGCTAGCCCCTTCATTCCGAATCGAGGCAACCGCACCGGGATCCACGACCACAAACCGGAGCAGCGGGGTCAGGTAAAGGGCAGACTCCTGCCTGGGGAGGGGCTCCCAGGCCCTGTCAGACGGGTTGTACCGTATTGCCCCGACGACGGCCCCTCCCATGATGATCTCTTCCATACGGTCAGTGTCCGGAACCTTGTTAAGGAGAACGACATGCCCTTCGGGTATGAGTGGCGCCCCGAAATGGGCAGAATAGATACGGTTGATAAGGGAGACATCCGCAGGAAACGCAGGCCGTATATCACCTGGAGGGGTGACCTGTACTTTCCGTGTCACGGCACCACAGGCACAGGTCTCCGAGAGGACTGGTGCGTGGCAGATATCGCACCAGTGAAGGAGCATTTTTCCCAGGAACGAAGGGCGCATTCACCCTTACCATTGGCAATGAAACGATAAATACCAGAGGGATACGGGCGATATATTTTTGCCGGGATCCCGGTGTAGTGGGTAAAAACTGATAATTAGACGTAATTTTTTCCAAGAACTGATAAAATGCGTTTTTTATCCGGAGCAAATCGTATTGTTTAAGATTCGGAGAACCAATATTCGTAGTTATACCATGTGATGCGGCAGATCGGTGTTCACCAATGAAAGCTGTATCAGGACCGCACCGGAACCTCTGGAGATTCGCGTGATACCTATGAATGGAACGTGTTTGACATGCTCAAACGATGAACGGCCGGAGGCGATCGGGTGATCGCCTTTATCCTCACCTTTCTCCTCTCCCTCTTTGTCTACCTTGTCCTGACTGCAGGGAGTGGGAATATAGGGCTCTGGTCGGCATCAGAACTCACTGCAGGGGTTGTTCTCAGCCTTTTAACCGCTGCAGTTGCCCGGAACTTCCTCTGCCGGGCACGAAATTACCGGATGGCAAACCCCCTGCGGTTCCTGCTCATCCCGATCTATGTCTTTGGGCCGTTCTTCCTGGAAGTGATCAAGGCAAACCTCGATGTTGCCTACCGGGTGATCACCCTGCGGATCCGGCCAGGGATCATCAGGGTCTCCTCAGACCTGAAGTCAGACCTCGGGATCTTCATGCTCGCAAACTCTATCACCCTTACACCTGGGACGATCACCGTCGACATCGATGAGCATACGCATGATCTGTTCATCCACAACATCAATGTCGGAGAGGGTGAGGAGGCTGCACCGGTCATCCGTGACCATGAGCTCTTCTCCATCGCTGATCTCCCGCGGTGGATCCGGAGGATTGCCGAATGATCGATCCGTTTTACCCTGCAGTTCTGGTCCTTGTGATCCTGATCTGCCTCTGCTTCATCAGGCTTATCCTCGGCCCTACCCCTGGTGACCGGGTCGTCGCTGTCGACACGGTCAATACCCTGACCGTCGCATCGCTCGTTATCCTCGGCCTGATCTACCGGGAGGTCATCTTTATCGATGTGGCAATCGTCTATGCACTGCTCTCGTTTGTCAGCACCCTCTACATTGCGAAATACCTTGGAGGGGAACTCTGATGATTGCCGAGTGGCTCATCATCATCTGCCTTGCGATCGGGATCATCTTCAATTCGCTTGGGGTGATCGGCCTTCTGCGGTTCCCGGACCTGTACACAAGGATGCATGCCACCACGAAAGCAACCACCTTCGGGTCGGTCTTCACTACCCTTGCCGTGATCGTCTATTCAATCTCCCTTTACCTGAGCACCATCGATTCGCAGTTCATTGTGCTCGGCGTCCATGCCTTTATCGCCGCATTTGCCCTGGCATTCACAAACGCTATCGGCTCCCATGCCATCGCGAGGGCTGCTCACCGGAGCGGCATCCTGCCTTCCCCTGCAGTGGTCGACCGGCTGAAGGAGGCGGGACGATGATCGAGACTATCATTCATATCCTCGTTATTGCCGGCCTTATTGTCTCGGCAGTTCTCGTGTACCACTTCAAGGATCTGCTCGCCGCCGCACTCGCCTCGGGCCTCTTCAGTTTCCTCATCTCGCTTGAATTCTATATCCTCCAGGCGCCCGATGTCGCGATCTCACAGGCGGCAATAGGGGCAGGTCTTACTACGGCTATCTTTATCATTGCAATCCGCTCGACCAAACGCTACGAGGAGGATGCGCCATGAGAAAGGAACTCTCGATCCTGATCATCATCATTTTCGGCCTCTTCCTGGGCCTGATCGCCCTCGACCTGACATTCGGGGAACCTGACAACACCACGATGGACGATTACTTCATAATGAACGGGCAGGAGCAGGCTGCAACGAACAACATCGTGACCACAATCGTCTTCGATTACCGTGGTTTCGACACGCTCGGTGAATCCACCGTCCTGTTCACCGCCGTTGTCGGGGTAGCGCTGATGTACCGGAAGCTGGTAAGGGGTGATGCCGATGAGAATGAGTAAGATCGTCCGCTTCGGGGCAGATGTCCTCTTTGGTGCGATCGTTATCTTCGGCCTTTACGTGATTATGCACGGTCATCTCACCCCGGGAGGCGGATTCCAGGGTGGGGCTGTGGTCGCAACCGGGGCGGCACTCGTGATCGTTGCCTATTCGTATGAAGAGGTGATCGGGATGATCAAAAAGACAATACTCATGGCCCAGGAGTCCGCGGGGCTCGTAATGTTTGCCGGGGTGGCACTCATTGCCATCGGGCTTGGGACCACGTTCTTTTTCAATTTCCTCGCAAACAGCGGCTCACTCTTCGGGATGACCGTCCCCTTCGGCCCGAACCCCGGTGAGCTGAATACGGGCGGGGTACTCCCGCTGATGAACATCGCTGTCGGGATCGAGGTCTGGGGCGGTCTCGCCATCGTCATCCTGTACATGCTCTCGGGCATCGGGAAGACCAAGGAGGCCTGACCATGTTCTGGAACCTTCCCTATATCGCGGTCGTACTCCTGTCCGTGATCGGGCTTGCCACCATCCTCCTGAAGAGAAACCTCATCAAGATATTCCTCGGGGTGAGCATCCTAACCTCGGCAGTGAACCTCTTCATTATTGCCCTCGGATATCGTGAGGGAGGGATCGCACCGATCTACACCTACGCAGTATCTGAGAACATGGTGATGGCAACCCCGCAGGCTCTGACTCTCACATCGATCGTGATCGGGGTTGCAACGAGTGCACTGATGCTCTCGTTTGCCGTGATCATCTACAAGACCTACGGGACTGTGAATGTCGATGAGATAAAGGAGCTGAAAGAATGATCCCCGGATATATTACTACCAATGCACCGGCTCTGCTGATCGCAGTCCCCTTGCTCGGGGCATTCCTCTCACCTCTGATCGGAAAGATATCACGGGATGCACGGGCACTCTGGGTACTTGCTGTCATGACCCTGACGGCACTTATCGGTTACTTTGTAGCGTTCCTTGTATATACGGAGGGGACGCTGCTCTATGTCTTTGGTGCAACGAATGCCACCCTTGCCGTTCCCCCTGATTCTGGCGGGATACCAATCCGGATCATCTTCACCCTCGATGCAATGAGTGCCCTGATGGTGACCATTGCCGTTACGGTGGGGTTTGCCGTTATCCTCTACTCCCTCACCAGCGATGCCAAGAGGTCCGGGCTCGAAGCCTATTACACCATCTTTCTCCTGATGATCGGTGCCATCCTCGGGATGGTCTCAACCGGAGACCTTTTCAATTTCTTTGTCTTCCTCGAGATCTCCTCCCTCGCATCGGCAGGGCTTGTTGCCTACAAGGTGGAAAAAGGTCGTGCCGTTGAGGCAGGTCTCAAATACCTGCTTGTCAGTACAATCGGGGGTATATTCTTCCTCTTCGCCATCGGCATCCTGTATGGCCAGTATAACGCCCTGAACATGGCGATGCTTGCGGACATGATCCAATGGACACCTCTCGACAAACTCGCTCTCGTGCTGGTTGTCGCAGCCCTTGCAGCAAAATGCGGAGCGGTCCCGATGCATTTCTGGACACCGGATGCCTATTCAATGGCCCCCTCTGCGGTGACGGCAATGCTGGTGGTTGCAAGCCAGGCAAGCCTGTACGGGCTGTTCCGGATCTGCTTCACCCTGTACGGCATCACGCTCAACTACGTAACGATCGGGTGGGTGATCATCATCCTGGGTATCCTCTCGATGATCATAGGAGTCACGATGGCAATCCCCCAGAAGGATATCAAGAGGCTGATGGCCTACCATGCCGTCTCCCAGACTGGATACATGCTCCTTGGGGTTGGCGTAGGACTTGCCGTCCTCGGCGACCAGGCGCTCCTCAACTCCTACGGGATGACTGCGATGGAAGGCGGGATCTTCCACATCTTCAACCATGCAATGTATAAGGGCCTCCTGTTCCTGACGGCTGGCGCCATCATCTACCAGGTGGGGACAAGCGACCTGAACCGGATGGGAGGTCTCGGCCACCGGATGAAATGGACGATGATCTTCTTTATTATCGGGGCGCTTGCCATTGCCGGGATACCACCCTTTAACGGATTTGCCTCCAAATTCCTGATATACGAGTCCGTGTTTGCCTTCAGTCCCCTCCTTTCAATCATAGCGATGGTCGTGAGTATCCTTACCCTTGCCTCGTTTGTAAAAGTGTTCCATTCTGTCTTCATGGGCCCTCCCCTTCCCGGGAATGAGCAGGTCAGAGAAGCACCGCGTACGATGCTCATCGGAATGACCATCCTTGCCGCAATAGTGATCATCTCCGGGATCTTTCCGGAATTCTTTGTCCAGAACCTGATAACCCCAGCTGCTCATGCGCTCACCGACCAGGCAGGATACATTTCAGCAGTGCTCGGAGGGGCATGATCATGGTATCTGCAACATCCCTTACCAGCGGATTCGGGATCTGGGATCCGATCTTGTGGGTGCTAGCCATCTTTATCGGCCTTGTCATAGCCTGGATCCTCTGGAGTTCAGGCGTCTCCACGTACAAGAAAGGAACTGAACAGGCACGACCATATCTTTCAGGAAATGCCGAACCCCCCAAGGGAGAGGTCCACATCAGGGCAGGCAACCTCTACTGGGGATTCACGGAAGGGATAAAGGGGTACTATCAGCGAATTGTCCCGCTGCATACCGGAATCGCGACGGATTACCTCCTCTGGATATTCTGGGTCGCCGGAATCCTCCTCGTCATCGTGATGGTGGTCTGACATGAAGATTCCTACATCATTCAACCGGTCGCTCTGGGTCTTCCACCTCAATACAGGGTCCTGCAACGGGTGCGAGATCGAGATCGTGGCCACGATTACCCCCCGTTACGATCCGGAACGGTTTGGGATACGCCTTGTCGGATCACCAAAGCATGCCGATGTGCTCCTCGTGACCGGGCCCGTCACGAAGAAGATGGCCCCGAGAGTGCGGCGGGTGTTCGAACAGGTCCCGGACCCGAAAGTCGTGATGTGCATCGGCACCTGTGGCCAGTCAGGGGGAGTTTTCTATGACTCATATAACCTGGACGGCCCCATCGACCAGGTGATCCCGGTCGATGTCTATGTTCCGGGATGCCCGCCCCGGCCAGAGGCAATCGTCTTCGGAGTTGTGAAGGCACTCCAAAAACTGGAACGGCTGGAGGCAGAACAATGAATGCAACCCCTTACCTTACCCCGCAACAGATCATCGATCGGTTCAGCGCGAGATTCGGGAACGGACTTTCCGAGGCAAAAGTGACCGAACGGGGCGAAGGGACCAGGAAGGTCAAGGCATACAACCTCTGGTTCAGAATTGACCGGGAACAGGTCAGGCCGGCCATCGAGGAGCTGATCGCGATACGGTTCCCCCATCTTGCGGTCATCGCAGGAAATGACCTGGGAACTGATATCGAGCTCCTCTATATCTTCTCGGTCTTTTACGGGCAGAAGTTCGGAGAGTATATGGTCACGATCGCCATCCGGCTGCCGAAGAGCGATCTGACAGTGCCAACAATCACCGACCTGATCCCGGGAGCTCTCTTCTCTGAGCGGGAGAAGCAGGAGTTCTTTGGCATCACGGTCACGGGAATTCCAGATGGGAGAAGGCTCTTTTTACCCGAGGACTTCCCGAAGGGGGTCTATCCCTGGAGAAAGGATGAGACCGGTATTCCTCCCGAGATGATCAAGAACCTCTGGGAGGTGGACCGGCCGAAAGACCGGCCGGTACCCCCTATCCCCGAGAAGGCACCTGCTCCGGAAGGGAAGAAAGAGGGAGGTGAGTCCCCATGAGTGCTGAAAAGGCCAAGAAAACAGTCCCCTACACGGTCCCTATCGGCCCTGTCCACCCGGCTCTCAAGGAGCCGGTGATGTTCACCTTCGGAATGGAGGGAGAGATCGTCAGGACCGTGGATTTTGCCCCCGGACAGACCCACCGGGGGATCGAATGGATGGGAATGAGGAGGAATCCCGTCCAGATCGTGCACCTGACCGACCGGATCTGTGGTATCTGCGGGATCGTGCATTCGCTCTCGTTCGCAAGGGCGGTCGAGCAGATCGCGGAGATCGAGGTCCCCGAGCGGGCAGACTATATAAGGACGATCCTACATGAACTGGAACGGATACAGTCCCACCTGCTCTGGGCTGGAGTTGCTGCCCACGAGCTCGGATTCGACTCGCTCTTTTACCTGACATGGAGAGTCCGGGAGCAGTCGATGGACCTTATCGAGAACCTGACCGGGAACCGGGTCAACTACGGTATCGTCCAGATTGGCGGGGTCCGGAGAGATATCTCAGATGAACAACGGGCACTGGTTGAGAAAGGCCTCGACTATTACCAGGGACTTCTGGACCAGATGGCAACCCTCTTCCTGAAGGACAGCACGATCCTGATGCGGTGCCGCGGCCATGGGATCCTCTCAGGGGATGATGCCCGGCTGCTCTGCACAGTTGGTCCCACCGCCCGGGCATCCGGCCTGAATATGGATGTCCGGCAGGATTACCCCTACTGTGCCTATGGCGATCTCGATGTCAAAGCTATCCTCCCCCCACCCGAAACCGGCGGACCACAAGGGGATGTCTATGACCGGATCATTGTCAGGCTGCTTGAGGTAGGCCAGTCAATCGGAATCATCAGGCAGTGCCTCGGGCAGCTTCCAGCAGGGGAGATCCTCTGGGAGCCAAAAATGGCAAAACTGCTTTCAGTCCTGAAGAAGGCCGAGGGAGAGGGGATCGGCAGGGTGGAAGCGCCCCGCGGCGAATGCATGCATTACGTGAAAATGGCGGGGAAGGAGGCGCCGGACAGCTGGAAGGTGAAGGCATCTTCCTACAGCAACCTGATGTCTTGGATCCCGATGCTTCAGGGGGAGCAGCTGGCTGATATCCCTATCATCGTCGCATCCATCGATCCCTGTCTCTCCTGCACCGACCGGGTAGCAGTGACCAGGAACGGGCGATCTGACATCCTCACCAAGGAAGACCTGACCCGACTCTCGCGGGAGAAGACCCGGAGGATGATGCAATGATCGAAACCCTGCCTGCCCTCCTGGCCGGGGCTGTACTGGTAGCAGCATTCTCGATCATTATCGGCCTGCTGCTCATGGGATTTGACCGGATCGTTGCTGCACGGATGCAGGCACGGATCGGTCCTCCCCTGACACAACCATTCACCGACGTAAGGAAACTCCTTGCAAAAGAGAACGTCGTGCCAGAAAATGCGATACCATGGCTGTTCAACCTCGCGCCCATCATCGCCCTGGCCTCGGCGATCACCATCCTCTTCTATCTTCCGATCGGTGGCTTTGCCCCCGTATTATCCGGAGGCGGCGACCTCATCCTCGTGATGTATCTTCTGACCCTGCCTGCCCTGGCGCTGGTTGCCGGGGGATTTGCATCCGGTTCACCTTATGCAACGGTCGGTGCCCAGCGCGAGATGGTGACGATGATAGCATACGAGTTCCCGCTTGCTATCGTGGTAGTCGCCATCGCGTGGAGACTCGCTGCCGCAGGCATCTCCCTTCCCTTCTCGCTTGCCACCATTGGGGCCAATCCAGTCTGGGGCCTTGTCGGTCCGCTTGGGGCTATCGGGCTCCTGATCCTCCTGATCGTCCTGCTTATCGTGACCCCGGCAGAGCTCTCCCGGGTCCCCTTCGACACTCCGGAAGCAGAGACTGAGCTTGCCGGGGGGATCCTTGTCGAATACTCCGGGAAGAACCTCGCCCTCTTTTCATTGACGCAAGGGGTAAAGACCGTGGCGATGGCCTCTCTCGTGGTGGCACTTTTCTTCCCTTACCGCCTCGCCGCAATAGCAGGTATATCCGGATTTGTAGGAGCGGTTATTGATCTCCTGTTTTATATCCTGCTGATCACCCTCGTTGCCTTTATCTCAGTGAGCGTGATCAGGGTCTCAATGGCACGGTTCCGGATCAACCAGGTTGTCTCGGTCTACTGGATCTATCTTGCCATAGCTGGTCTGGCTGGACTCCTCCTTGTCATGGTTGACCAGATCATGGGGGTGGTCTAAAATGGCCGGGCTCCCCCTTCTCCCCGAATTGGTAAGGCAGCTCTTCAGCCGGCCGGCAACCAATGCATTCCCATCACGGCACCTGCCCTCATCAATAACCGGGTTCCTGGCAAAGGTCGCCCGTGGAGAGGCAACAATCCACCCACCCATTCCAACCCCCCCCAAATTCCGTGGAAAAATTGTTTATGACCGTGAGGCGTGTATCGGCTGCTCCCTCTGTCTCAGGGTCTGCCCTGCCCATGCCATCGAGTTTATTCCAGAGACAAAACGGGTCAGGATCTATGTCACCCAGTGTATCTTCTGCTCCCAGTGCAATGATGTCTGCCCAAAAAATGCACTACACATGAGTCATGAGTTCCTGCTCGCAACCGAAGACCGGTACGCAGAGAGCCAGATTGTCGAATGACAATCTGGCCGTCATCATTTTTCCGGCCATCAACCCAGACTGATCAATCCCCCCGCTCATCACGTTTTTCCCTCCCCTTAAAGGATTTAATTTCAGGGATACGGTTCTGTGCAAGCAGTGCGATGAACTGTTCTGCCCCGGCTGTCACGGCAGGGCTGATCCCCTCGCTATCTCCCAGATGCCCCGGCTGGATACCAATAAAGATCACCTGTCCTGCCGATTCGGCAAGGTATCTGATGAGGAACGACAGAGGCAGGTTATGAGTGCCAATGCTCACCTCCTCGATCTGGTCCTCACCGACACTCCTGAATTCGCCGGGTTCAAGGCCGAGATCGGTTGCATCCACGAGGACCAGCATTTCGGGATGGTGGCGGCGTACCACTGCCGTGAAGTTCTCGGGCATCGTCCCACAGTCGAGCGATATCCAGCCCCGGGCACGGAACCGTGATGCGATGTAATTCCCTATCCCGTCATCACCGTGGAGGTTGTTTCCGATCCCAAGCAGCATTCTGACTATTACCATCACCCGAGATGATTTCCCAATTGTATTGTCATGGCAGGATGAAAAATCAGGCACCTGTATGCCAGGAATGAGAGCAGGGAAAGGAGGCCAATTTTGGCATTCAGGGACCATGCCCCTGTTCTGTCCTGGTAATACGGATTCGAGATAGTAATTTCGTGATAATAAAACAATTTCCAGCCTTTTTTTCACTGGAAACTGAAAAAATTTTATATTACCTGGTATCAATCTTCCATGTTCTGTTATTGGAGCACTACTATGACTGATGAAACAACCACAACAATGGGCATGTGTAATATTTTTGGAGGATTCTTCCCCTGGTGGGTTTTGCTTATCCAGGGGATTGTCGCCCTCATCCTTGGTATTTTCTTCCTGACCTCCCCTGCAATGACTGTACTCGTCCTTATCACCTTCCTTGGTGCGTACTGGTTTATCAGCGGGATCTTCACGCTCTTCAGTGCAGCCGGAGAACAGAAAGACAGGGGAATGAAAATCCTTCTTGGCATTCTCGGAATCATTCTCGGACTTGCCATCCTTGCTTACCCGTTCTATAGTGCGTTCATTGTGCCGTTTATCTTCATCATCATGGTGGGGGTGTGGGCACTGGTGATCGGGGCGATCCATATCTACCAGGGGATTACCGGCGGTGGCTGGGGTGTTGGAATCATCGGCCTTCTCTCGGTATTGTTCGGCCTGATCCTCCTGGTTCACCCGTACCTTGCCACACTGGCTCTCCCGTTCGTGCTTGGGGTTCTCGGGATTGTCCTCGGTTTTGCCGCCATCATCGGGGCATTCATGGTACGGTCAAAACAGAACGCAGCCTGAAAACCACACCATATTCTCTTTTTTTCCGTTCCCTGTGGAATGAGCCGGTTCTCCTTCGCCAGACTATTAAGGGAGTTCCATCAAACCTAATCAGCGTACGAATGCACATGGTACTGCACGGAAGAGGTCACGGATTCCATGTTTGAACTGTTTTTTGAGATCGGCAACTATGCTATCTGGATCTTCGTGGTCACCAGCATTGCTGCAATGGGTCTCAACCTCACGGTCCCTGAAGTCCTTGCACCATGGAAGAAGAAATGGCTCCTCTCGATCTCCCTCATCGCGAACTTCGTGGTGGTCCCTCTTTTTGCCCTCTTTATTCTTTATCTCTTCCCGCTTGATCTTGAGCTTGCAACCGGGCTCATCCTCGTAGCCGCAGCAGCGGGAGCCCCCTCGCTCCCCAAGGCCATGGAACTGGTCGGAGGGAATGTTGCCTATGCTGTAGGCCTCACGATGATCCTGATCCTTGTTACGATCTTCTACATGCCATTCATGCTTCCCTACTTGATCGAAGGGGTCCAGGTAGATCAGACCAGTACAGCGATGTACCTGATCGTCTTCATGCTGGTCCCGCTCCTCCTCACTATGGCGATCCGGGCAAAATTCCCGCTCCTTGCCTATCGGTTGTATCCCGTTGTCGATCGCGTATCGGACCTGTCCATCGTAGTGGTCCTTATCATATATACAGTCGCCCTCTTCATGAGTGATTTTTCGGTGAAGGCCGGGACCCTCCTTGGCCTTGAAGGCATCGCTGTTGCGATCCTCTTCATCCTCGGTTCTTTTGCAATAGGGTATACCCTCGGCGGTCCCGAACTGCAGAACCGCCAGGTCCTCGCATTCGGGACAGGATTCCGGAATGTCTCGGCAGCACTGGTGGTGGTCTCTGCAAGCTTCACCGATCCCCAGATCCTCTTCATGGTCCTTGTGATTGCAGTGTTCGGGATCGTTTTCATGTTCATTACGGGAGGGTGGCTCTACCGGAAGAACAAAAAAGAAGGAAAACGCAATCCAGCACGTGACCTCTAATGGACACGAGCCTCAGCTCTCATGGAAATGCCTCACCTTATGTTTCCTGACAGACCGGACAGCGGTCATGTGAGAGGCTCCTATGAACATTGCTACGCCATTTTCACGTTGTATGCTTGCAGCTTTTTGTATGCTTGCAGCTTAATGCGAATCATGTGATTTTTTTCCCTGGGGAGGGGCACTGTTTTCTATCAGTACAGGATGATGTATTTCCTATGGTACTTCGTAGGGTTTTCTTATTTTGTATCCTGGTACTTTTCGGTTTGCTCTTTACCGGATGCAGTGCTCTTGCCCCGATGCCGGAGGTGGAGGTGAAGGGGGCAGCCATATCATCCATCTCCCTGGCAGAAATAGCCATCGAGGTCTTTTTGACTGTCGACAATCCATATCCGGTGGCAATAACACTCCAGTCTGTTTCCTTTGATGTGTATTACCGGAATGGTGATGAGTGGAAGTATCTGGCCCACGGAGAACAGGCAGATATCCCGGTCAATCCTGGAGAGAACCCAGTCACTATCCCCATAAGAATAAAGAACGCCGATCTGCTCGGATCGCTCCTCTTATTTGCCGATAGCAGACAGATTCTTCTTGAGATACGAGGAGTGGTCGTTCCTGACCTGCCAGGGAACCTGGCCCCTGAAATTCCTTTCACAAAGACGGTATCTATCGTCCGCTGAAAACACCGAATTCCGCTTCTCCCTTTTCCGGGATTTCCCCGGAAGGGTCGTACAGTTCATATGTTGGATAGGCGTGCTGTATCGCGGATGTCATTCAAAATTCAAGGCCCTGCCAGAGGGGAGAAAAGGACGGATCCTTTTTAACAACAGGAGGCCAGGGACGGATTTGGATCCATTTCCCTCAGAGAGGGGCGAGCCGGGGGAGGCCACGTCACTGTCTGACACAATCTTCACTGTCTGACATAATTCGTGCAAATGTAAGAAAAACGTTAATGCCACATCCTGTGCTAAACTAACAACCATCCAGCCAGCCACAGGAAGCCTTTTTCCCATGAATTCGAACCAGAAGATGTCCGAAGTCTCCCGGATCCTTATCCCCCTTGCAGCGTTCGTTATTGTCCTTGCGGGAATGAAGGCGGCGGTATCGATCGTCGGCCCCATACTCTTCTCAATTTTCCTTACCGTGATCTTCGGGATGCTCCTCCATTGGTTCGAGAGAAAAGGCTTCACCACCCGAAACGCCTTCATCCTGACGCTCGCGATCTTCTTTGCTATTCTTGCCGTTTTTATCGTGGTGATCGCAGGGTCCTTTCTCCAGCTGCTGTCTGATCTCCCCCGCTACCAGCAGGAACTCGAGGCGAGTCTTGAGTTGATAAGCCCGTATCTCATCTCAGTCGGGATCGATCCCTCTTCCCTGACCCTGCAGGAGATCGTCACCTCACTCTCCATTGAAATCGGAAGCCTGATCCGGCAGCTCTGGAATATCGCAATCCTCTTTGTTATGATCATTCTGACCACCATCTTTCTCCTCTTTGAAGCCAGGGGATTTTCCCAAAAGCTCCGGATCATCATCGAACAACTCAGGCCGGGCGACCTGCCCCGTTTCATCGCCCTTGCAGAGAAGAATGTCGACTATCTCATCATACGAACCGAGGTGAACCTCGCCATGGGTATCGGGACAGCAGTCATACTCGCACTTATTGGGGTAAAATACGCAATATTGTGGGGTTTCATTGCCTTCCTGCTCGGATTCATACCGTACATCGGATTCTGGCTTGCGGTGATTCCGCCCATGCTCCTTGCATGGTTCGATCTCGGCCCCCTCGCCGCTATCCTGGTCCTTGCGGGCTCAGGGGTCGTGAACCTCATGGCCGAGTATCTCATGTTCCCGCACCTGGCAGCACGAGGCCTGGCGCTCTCCACCGCAGTGGTGTTCATCTCACTGATCTTCTGGGGATGGCTCCTCGGTGGCTTCGGTGTGCTTCTTGCAGTCCCGCTGACCCTTTCCGTTCAGATGATCTGCGAACTTTTCGATGAGACCCGGTGGATCTCGGTACTCCTCGGACCATCTCACGGAAAACACAAACGTCCATAACAGTGCATCCCTATCTCTGCAGCTTCCATGAATTGTCCCCTGATCATGATGAGGGGTAATTTTCTTCCCGCGCTGGAGAGAGGAGTAAGCCAGGAGATGGCTTCGATCATGGACCCGTTCTCCGGAACAAGGGGAGGATGGTCACGATTGTCCTTCGATTTGTAAGAAGGAATTAATTACCCGGCCCGGTGATACCTTCACCATGGAGAAGAGTTATGGTATTTACCTCGCCTATTTTTTCATGGCTCTGATCGCCCTGAATGCGTTACGCGCCCTTTTCAGGGGGGAGTACAATGCCATGGTCACCGCGGTCCTTATGCTCGGGATGACCGTGATCCCGTTTGTCGTTGCCAAGCGGATGAACATTAACCTGCCCTGGTTCGTTTTCTTCCTTGTTGCCCTTGCCCTCTGGATCCACACCGCCGGCTATGTGCAGGGATACTATACCACATTTTACCCCTACTACGACAAGATTGCGCATATCGTATCGGGTACAGCTGTGGCTGTGCTTGGTTTTCTCGGAGTCATCTTTGTTGACAAGTACATGAAGATGAACCTGAACACATGGTTCATCATCTTTTTTACCCTCATCTTTGGTATGGCGATGGGGGCAGCCTGGGAGATCTACGAATTCCTGGTAGACTTCTTTTTTGGGGGTAGCCTTGCCGGTCCCATGCAGAACAGCCTGAACGATACCATGCTTGACATGATGTTTGTCCTTGCAGGCTCAATTGTCGTGGCCCTGCTGGGGGTGTTCTGGTTCAAGCAGCACCGGAAAGAAGAGATCACCCAGGGGGCAAAGATCCCGGTCTGAAACGCTTCTTTCCCTCTTTTCAGGTCTTTTTTTATAGGAACATGGCTTTGGCATGCTCCATTTATTTGTATGCTCTTCTCAATCAGATTCGTGTGAAAATGTTCCGATCCTTAAAGTATCTCCGGGCCTTGCAGGGATCATCCGAGGCAAATCCGTCGATTCCCAGGTGTGCTGCCTCCCTGAATTCTTCCAGTGTGTTCAGGGTCCAGGAGACCACGAGAAGATCCCGGGCATGGCAGTCAGCGATCAGGGCATCGTTCAACAGGGCAAACTTCGGAAGGACCGCATCGGTACCTAGTTCCTGTGCGGCACCTGGCAGGCTGGCCGTCTCCTTTGATACAATAATGCCGGTCCTCACTCCCGGCAGATGAGCGAGCGCAGCAATAATGCTCTCCTGGTGGAACGAGACGACAAACAGGTCTTTTAGTCCAAACTCCCTGATCACCCGGCTGATCGCCTCTTCGCTCCCCGGTTCCTTGATCTCGACAAAAAGGCCGCAGCGTCCAGAAACAAGACGGCAGACTTCTTCAAGGGTCGGGATGGACTCCCCCCTTCCGGCATCAAGGCTCTTTAGTTCCTCAAGGGTATGGGCATTCACCGGTCCTGTACCATTGGTGGTTCGATCGAGCATCGGATCATGCATGATAACCGGAATCCCCTCGCAGCTGAGCCGGACATCCACCTCGATATAATCAGCACAGGTCATCCCCGTCTTCATGGCCCGAAGCGTATTCTCGGGCTCCACTGCTCTGGCACCACGATGGCCTATGATGAACATGGGACTCCTCCAACAAATCTGCGGTATGCTACCCCAAAACGGCCTGAATTGAGAAGGGAGTCCGGTTGGGGATGATTTTTACCAACCTCCGGTTGTGCCCCACATGACTCTCACGACACAAGGGCGGGAGTTATTCCCTGATCATGACAATCATCATCTTGAACGGGGTTATCGCTGTCAGGGCATGCGGGGCATGAGCCGGCATGATGATCGTCTCCCCCTCCTTCAGAAGGTGGACCACTCCTGAGAGCCTGATCTCGCATTCCCCGTCAAGGATGGTGGCAACCGCGTCGAATGGGGCGGTGTGCTCCGATATCCCTTCCTCCCTGTCAAATGAGAACAGGGTGATACTTCCTGCCTTCGAGTTGATGATCATCCGGCTGGCGATACTCCCGTCCTGGTAGGCAACAAGCTCCTTCAAGCGCAGGACCGTTCCCTTTATCTCTTCACGGTCTTCTCTTCCCATCCTTGTCTTCCTCCACTCTCTTCTCTCTTCTCAAGGATATCAGTTGCGTCTCCTGGCACATATGAATGGCAGTTCTTCCTCTCGAAAAAGTGTTATTTTGCCCCATGTTTCCCCGGCTCTGCCCCAGATCTCCTGTATTCGAGGGCTCCTTCAACCGGGCAGACATCAAGGCAGCGGTGGCAGAGGTAACACTCCCCTTTCCGATCGTCCCTCTTTGCCTCATTTGTGGGGCACGCACGCTCACACTTTCCGCACGAGATGCAGGCATTGGTCCGCCGGATTTTGAACCGGCTCCCCATGGCAGGAACCGAGGCAAGAGCCCCGAACGGGCAGATGAACCTGCAAAAGGGGCGATAGAGGAAGAGAGAGATTGCGATGATTGCCAGGAAAATAAAGAATCCTGCAGACAGTAGAAGGAGGAAAAAGTCACGAATCCCAAAGAGGCGGAGGAGGCCATAGGTGAAGAAATACCCGGCAATGATGAAGAGAATAAAAAAAATCCACCTGATCGCTCCCGGCCACACTTTACTCCCCACTTTTATTTTCGATACGGGTGCAAGGGAGGCCAGCTCCTGGACGGCTCCGACAGGGCACAGGTACCCACAATAGAACCTTCCGAAGACAAAACTGAGCGTCAGCATGACGATGAGGCCTGCCGCCGCTATCGCCAGGGGTCCTCCAACGCCACGGGCGTCCCTCAGAACGAGACTCTGGAACTGCCAGGGGATGATCGGTGAGAAGATCAGGAAGCCGAGGGCCACCGTTATCAGGAGAATTATCCAGCCGATCCGCCGCGTCCACCTTTTCGTATACCAGAGATATGCAAGAATAAAAAACATCACAAGGGCATAGATGAACCCTATTGCCCGGGCCTGCTCGAATACCATTGTTGTCTCCAGCATACGTGTACAATTTTCCCTTAAATAGGATACCGGCTCCAGGGGATTATGCAGTTTCCCTGCAGTTTTACAATTCATGATGGAGGGCAGAAGGCTCGCTGATCCACGGAGAAGACAGGTTGAATATGACCCAGGGGAAATGAAGCTAGGCAGGGAGTCGAGCCGTACTGGAGATGATGATCCTATGAGCCTCGTCGTTGCATTCTCAGGTCATGACGGGGCGGTTATCGCAGGCGATCTCAGGGAGATCCTGATGCAGGGTCCCGATGCTGAAACTGCAGGGTTTGAGCAGGAGCTCTACTCGGGGCAGATCGTCAACGACACCGATCTTTGGAAAAGGGCCGCAGAAAGGGGGATTGCTCTGCAGGTTCGTGACGACAAGTGCAAGGTCTCGGATCAGGGTGGGATCCTCGTGGGGGAAGTGTCTGAGTCTGACGGAGCCACCGTGAGGATCCGGAGGCTCTTTGTCTCCTGCGGGACGTATGCCATCGTCGATGTAACAGAAGGCAAGCAGGTCCTGCAGAAGACAGGGAAAGGGAGTTCATTCGTGGTGCTTGGAAACGAGGTGACCAAGCGTATTGCACATGATATGATCCAGGAAGAGTGGAAGAACGGCACCTTTGCCGACGCTGTCCGCATCATTATCGGGGTCATGACTTCCGCTGCATCATGCACTGCCTCAGTAAGCAGGGCGTATACCATCCTTCAGACCAGGAGGAGGGCAGATCTCGATATTGCGACGATCATGAATTATGAAAAGGGTGGCAGGGATCAAGAGGGAGGCTGGTGAGCAATAATCGTGAGTCCTATAAAGAGAGGTTACGAATCCCCCTGCTATCCTGGCCAGAATCTGTCCCGTTCATCCTTTACCGGGGCTTTTCACAGATAAAACATCCCTTCCACGATACAAATCCTCATCCATGGATATTCTCTGCCCATCCCGCCAAGGGAAAAAATGTTGAGGGAAAGGGAAGCATAAGGATTCCTGTTGCGACAGCCGGGGAAATCCGGCATGATAGGAGTATGGTAACGATTGTTCCTTGCCATTTCCAAGAAAGAGAGCGACATTTATTACCAAATAACCCTGACCTAGCCTGGAAGGAGTTGGGATCCTGAACCCAAAAGTGACGATGATCATCAAACAGTGTTTCCCCCTCGTTATCGAGAGGTATGAGAGAGACCCGGTCTCTCCGGAGGCATCGATCGGGAGCCTTGAACGGTACCGCAAGATGGGATACGATGCGATCCGGAATCTCCCGCAGGAGGAGAAGGAGAGGGACCAGAGCGCAATCGATACTGCATTCCAGGAATCAGCAGAAAAGATCCAGCGACTGGATGAGCAGAGGAGACAACACTGCGCCGACACCCAAAACGCTGATGATCTCCCGGTTCAATCCTGAAATGAAACGTCCCGCTATTCATGGCTCGTACACTCTCTGAAAGAGATCTCGCGATCCTCTCCCTGCTTGCACCAGAGGTGACGGATCCGCTCTGTCCTGGATCAGGTCATGATTTCTTCTCGATCCTTCCCCCGGTCTCAAACCACTTTGCCACCGATGATGCCGATTTTCTCAATCGCATCGAACAATTGCCGGATGAAGATCTCACGTACCTCGCCGGGCTGATTCTGGACGGTAAGGAGAGCATCGGGTGCATGCGCCCGGAGCATGTCGTTCTCCTTGCTGACGAGATTGCGAGGCGGATCTCCATGGAGACAGCCGATTCGATCATCGGTCTCTATGCGGCAGGAGTTGCCTGCGGAAATGAGGACGATGAAGAGTGATCTGAAGTATACCTGGATTTTTAAGGAGAATCACAGGGTTCAGGGATAATTGGTAAAGGTCCGCCTGCTTTCCTTTATCCTGCAATGCTGATACAGGCCTTTATTTGGCGCCGTTCACCGGAATGTGGTCTTTCCACTGATACCGCCTTAGGCAGTAACCTGCTTTTTCGCTGACCGGGGGAGGTCAGAAGTGGTTTCGATGAACTAGATGTGACATTTTTGTCATATTCCTCCCGCTGATAAAAACCTCGAACACAGCATTCATGCCAAAAGAAGAGAGTGCCTGTATGTCCTCACGCGTTTTGTTCCCCGGAACTTCGCCCACAACAGCCCCGGGGGAACGATTGATATCGATGAGGTAGAGATGGTTTGCTGCTCATTTTGGTCCACTTGCTGATCTGATGGTGCAAAGATTTGTCCCAGTCGAGAACCCTTCCTGGACAGGAGGTTTTGAATGGCATTTTCTGCAGATTGTGTTCTGTCAATGGCCGGATCACACGCTGGTCCCCGATAGAAACCCCGATGAAAATGCCCATCACTGAATTTCTATGGGTAAGAGAACATACCATCGGGAATCACTTATTTATCACGCGGGTGAGGATTCATCGGGTAAGTGAATTCCGTCCCGATATTCATGTGTGGGAAGAACGAGATTGGTAGTGGATACTGGTTTCCCCAGCACCCAAGGTGAAATGCAGGAGGGCACATCCAAGGTATGACAACCCCAGAGAGAGCATTCAGAGGCCCAAGGAGGAAAGGTGATTGGCCGGAACTGTCCGCTACCCGACCGGGATTAATCCGGGGTGATTGCCGGTGATGCTACGGCTACCATTCGATGTGACGACAAAGGTATTCTCTGTTCCCACCATACCAACTCCCTTGA
>ERZ1026805.17-NODE-17-length-160004-cov-21.951766_pt1 | contig 160004 bp, 148 predicted proteins | sample MGYA00520883_ERZ1026805 | MGnify/ENA primary metagenome ERZ1026805 (study PRJEB33270, sample SAMEA104284476) | anaerobic digester metagenome | biome: Anaerobic digester microbiome; feature: mesophilic sludge digester; material: Anaerobic digester biomass... | reverse complement strand
GCCCTGCCCGGGTCCGTCACCCCGCCCGACCCCTACAACGCAAAGACCTCGAACCCTCCGGCTATACTGATCTGCCGTGTGGCTCTTGACGGGCGGCGCCTCGGGGGGTAGGGTGGGTGCACAGCTTGCGGGCTGTTCCTTCCACGCCGAGCCCCACGAGAAAGGACGTGAGTATGTCTGAGATCGGTCAGGACAAGATGAAGGCGTTGGAGACGGCGATGGCGCAGATCGAGCGCCAGTTCGGCAAAGGCGCGATCATGCGGCTCGGCCAGCAGGAGGCCATGGCCGTGAGCGTGCTTTCGACCGGCTCGATCGGCCTCGACGCCGCGCTCGGCGTTGGCGGTGTGCCACGCGGACGGGTGGTGGAGATCTACGGTCCGGAGTCCTCGGGCAAGACGACGCTGGCCCTCCACGTCATCGCCAGCGCCCAGAAATCGGGCGGGTTGGCGGCGTTCGTCGATGCCGAGCACGCCCTCGACCCGGAGTACTGCGGAAAGCTCGGCGTCAATGTCGACGAGCTTTTGGTGGCGCAGCCGGACAACGGCGAGCAGGCGCTGGAGATCGCCGAGACCTTGATCCGCTCGGGCTCGGTGGACGTGATCGTCATCGACTCGGTGGCGGCGCTGGTGCCGCGTGCCGAGCTCGAGGGCGAGATGGGCGATGCCTCCGTGGGTTTGCAGGCCCGGCTCATGTCACAGGCCCTGCGCAAGCTCACAGCGATCGTCTCCAAGTCCAAGACCTGCGTGATCTTCATCAACCAGATCCGGGAGAAGATCGGCGTCATGTTCGGCAACCCGGAGACCACCACCGGCGGCCGCGCGCTCAAGTTCTACTCTTCGGTGCGCCTGGACATCCGCCGTATCGGCGCCATCAAGTCGGGTGAGGAGATGGTCGGCAATCGTACCAAGGTGAAGGTGGTCAAGAACAAAGTTGCGGCGCCGTTCCGTGTCGCGGAGTTCGACATCCTCTACGGCGAGGGCATCTCGCGCGTAGGCGAGCTGCTCGACCTCGGGCTCGACCAGCGGCTCATCGCCAAGTCCGGTACCTGGCTCTCCTACGGTGAGACACGTCTCGGCCAGGGGCGCGAGAACGCTCGGACATTCCTCAAGGAGCACCCGGAGGTGGCGGCTGACATCGAGAGCAAGCTGCGCGAGCGGGCGCCCAACCTGGTCCGTGTGTCGGGCGGCGCGGACGAAGGCTGATGCGCGGGTGGCAGGCGCCACGCTACGGGGGACCTGAGGTCCTCCGCCTGTGCGACCTTCCGGACCCCCACCCCGGGTCCGGAGAGGTCGTGGTCGGGGTCCGGGCGATCGGCCTCAACTTCGCCGACTGCATGGCCCGGCAAGGGGTCTACCCCAGGGTGCCGGCGGCCCCGTTCGTCCCCGGAATGGAAGTGGTGGGCGAGGTGGTCGCGGTCGGGGAAGGGGTGGCGGATCCGCGCCCGGGGGCGCGTGTCGTGGCGGTGCCGATCTTCGGCGGGCACGCGGAGAAGGTCCGCGTGCCCGCCCGTTACACGTTCCAGCTCCCTCCGACCGTCGACTGGCAGACCGGTGCGGCGCTCGCCGTCACCGGCCTCACCGCCAACCACGCGCTCTTCACTCTCGGCCGCATCCGGGTCGGCGAGCGGGTGGCGATCACGGCCGCCGCTGGAGGCGTCGGCACGATGGCGATCCAGATGGCGGTCAACGCCGGTGCCCGGGTGCTGGCAGTCGCCTCGACGCCCGAGAAACAAGTGCTGGCAACCGACCTGGGGGCTCACGACGCGGTCGGGTACGCGGGCTACGGCGAGGCCCTCGCCGGTGGCGTCGACGTGGTGATGGATGCGGTCGGCGGGCGGCTGTTCCGGCCCGGGTGGCGAGCGCTGCGACCGGACGGCCGCTACATCCTGTATGGTTTCGCCACGGCCGTGGGAGCGAGATCGATCCACCGACTGCGCGCTGGCCTCGAGATCCTGCGTATGGGGAGGTTGAGCCCCCTGCCCATGGTGTCGCACTGCCGCACCCTGGCCGGGTTCAACCTCTCGCTCGTGCCGCACCTCGCTGGCGAGCTGCGGGAACGCTTCGCCAGCATCCTCGCCCTGGTCACGGTCGGCGAGCTCAAGCCGGTCATCGGCGCGGTGCTCCCCTTCGCCGAGCTGCCCAAGGCCCATGCCCTGCTGCAGAGCCGCAGGACGACCGGCAAGGTCGTCGTCGAGCTGTAGGGAGGCTGACCTCCCGACCCCGCGTGCGAAGCCGAGTCCAAGACCCGGCCGTCTCGAGGTGAAAGAATGAGAGCGGGCGGTGGCCGTGCTGGGTTCGGGGGTGGAGGAGAGCCTTCGACGTTCGACTGTCGACCGGGCGGGTGGATCGGTAGGGTACACTCTCCCCTCGTGGGCGATGCAGGGCGTGTCCTCGTGGTCGACGACAACGCGGCCAACCGGCTGGTGGTCAGGACGATTCTGGCCGGTGCCGGGTTCGAGGTGAGCGAGGCTGCGGACGCGTTCGCGGCCCTCGACCGCATCGACCGCGAGCAGCCGCACGCCGTGTTGCTCGACATCAAGATGCCGGGGATGGACGGGCTCGGGCTGCTCGCCAACTTGCGCAGCCGGGGCGTCGACGTGCCGGTCATCGTGCTGACCGGCCACGGCGACGAGTTCACCGCCCACTCGTGCCTGGAGGCTGGGGCCGACGCCTTCCTCGACAAGCCACCCGAGCGCGCGACGTTGCTGCTCACCGTGCAAGGCGCCGTGCGCCGCGGGAGGCTCGCCGAGGAGAACCGCCGCCTGCGAGGTGTCGGGCAAGAAGAGCCGCCGCTGCTGGGGAGCGCGCCGGCGATGGCGGAGCTGCGGGAGGGCATCGCCCGCGTCGCGCCGTCGCGGGCCACGGTGCTGGTCGTGGGTGAGTCGGGGACCGGCAAGGAGCTGGTAGCACGGCGGATCCACCACCTCTCGCCGCGGGCGCGGCAGGCCTTCGTGCGGGTGAACTGTGCCGCGATCCCCGAAGAGCTCATCGAATCCGAGCTGTTCGGCCACGAGAAGGGCGCTTTCACCGGGGCTGTGCGCAAGCAGATGGGCAAGTTCGTGCAGGCCGACGGGGGCACGCTCTTCCTCGATGAGGTCGGCGACATGTCGCTGCGGACGCAAGCCAAGGTGCTGCGGGCGCTGCAGGACGGTGAGGTCGAGCCGATCGGCGCCGGTACGGTCGGACACGTGGACGTGCGGGTCATCGCTGCGACCAACAAGGACCTCCAGGAGGAGGTGAGGGCCGGACGCTTCCGCGAGGACCTGTTCTTCCGGCTCTCGGTGGTGGTGCTCCGGACTCCGCCGCTGCGGACCCACCCCGACGACGTCCCGGCGCTGGTCGAGCACTTCACGCGGCTGGCCTGCGAGGAGTACAACCGACGCCCCAAGCGCTGGAGCGTCGAGGCGCTGCGCCAGCTTGCGGCCTACCCCTTCCCCGGCAACGTTCGGGAGCTCAAGAATATCGTCGAGCGAGCAGTGATCATGCAGCTCGAGGACGAGATCCGCCGCGTGGACCTGGTGCTCGGAGTCCCGCCGGTGGTGCAGGAGGACGGGGGGATCTTCGCCGCCGCCACGCTCGCCGAGTTCCAGGAGCAGGCGGAGCGGGCCTACCTGATCCGCCAGCTCCAGCGCCACGGCTGGAACGTCGCCGCCACCGCGCGCACCATCCAGACGCCGCGCTCCAACCTGTACAAGAAGATCGAGGCGTACGGCCTGAAGCGGGAGGACTGATGCACGCCATCACGCTCGATGACATGGCCGAGGCCGGGGCGCTCCTCGAGGGGCACTTCCGGCTTTCGTCGGGGCTCCACTCGAGCCGCTACCTGCAGTGTGCGGTATACCTCGCGGAGCCGGCACGGGCCGAGGTCGCGGGGCGTCAGCTCGCGGCCCGGCTGCGCACCGCCGGTGCCCAGCTCGTGGTTTCTCCGGCGCTCGGCGGCGTGATCATCGGCCACGAGGTGGCGCGGGCGCTCGCCGTGCCGTTCGCGTTCACCGAGCGCACCGAGGGGGTGATGGCGCTGCGTCGGGGCTTCCGGATCGAGGATGGCACGCGGGTGCTGGTGGTCGAGGACGTGGTCACCACCGGAGGCTCCACCCGCGAGGTCATGGACGTGGTGCAGCGCCACGGCGGTGTGGTGGTGGGCGTGGCCTCGATGGTCGACCGCTCCGGGACGAAGCACCCGTTCTCGCCGCTCCCGTACACGACGCTGTTGACGCTCGAGATCCCGAACTTCTCGCCCGAGAGCTGCCCGCTGTGCGCGGCCGGTGTACCGATCGTCAAGCCCGGATCGCGCCCTCGGGCCTGACGGTCACCGCAGCGCAACCATCAACCACGTCCAGTTGAGCAGGATCGCACCGAGCACGCCGAGGCGCACCCACGGTGGCCACCGTGTCGGCAGATCGGGGAGCGGGCCACCGAGCGAGACCCAAGCCGGAGCGGCGACTCCGCCCAGCACGAAAGCGATGCCCGCCAGAGCCGCCAGTGGGTTGATCCGCACCGCTCCGAGCAGGTCGGCGTGCAGCAGCGCGAGGCCAGCCCGGGTGGAGCCGCAGGTCGGGCAGGGGATCGTGGTCAGCGTGCGCAGCGGGCACGCCGGCAGGAGCGGCGCAACCGCGAGCCACAGCGGCCGCAGCACGACGGCCGAGACCGCTGCGGCGCCCCAGAGCCAGGCAAGCTGACGATCCTCCGTGGTCGCCCGGCGCCACCTCACCGCATCTTCCCGCCGATCGCGGCCATGATCGTGGTCAAGAATAGGGCCACGACCACGGCGACGCAGACGCAACAGAGCACGGCGGGTGTCAGCACGGCGGCCGCGGCTTTGCCCTTGGTCGTGCGGTGCGCGACGGCAAGACCGATGATCTGCAGGACGATCCCCCAGACGGTGCCGATCAGGCCTCCGCACAGCGGCAGCACCTGCAGCACCTGGACGGTGCTGGCGTAGCACATGACGCGCACCGTCGCCCCGAACCCGGAGCTGGCGCCGCCGTACAGCATCAGGAAGAGGTGGTAGATGGCCGCGCCGACGAAAAGACCGATCAGGATCAGAAACGGTGCAACCACCATGATGCCGACGTTGAGCAGTGTGTTGGTGCCGAAATCGGTGCCCTGCGGTATCGCCGGGAGGAGCTTGTACAGCGCCCCGCCCATGGCGATCTGATAGACCTGACCGGCGATGATGCCGAGCCACCCGAAGACGATGGCGTAAAGGATGGGACGCCCGAGCTCTCCAGCCACCTGCATACGGGAGAACGCGGCGTCGGGAGCGGTGAAGAACAGCTTGGCGGTCTCGTACAACCCCTCGAGCAACGGGTAGCCGGGCTGCTCCCACGGAAGCGGCTGGGGGCCATCCGACGGCGGCGGGATCACGCCGCCCGGCTCGATCGGAGGCGGGGGCGGCGGGGGGACGTACGCCGGATCGATGCCGGAGGGCGACGGTGGTTCGGGGGGCAGCGGCGGGTTGGAGGCCATCTCGTCACTCCTGGTCTTCGGCCGCCATTGTAGCTCGCCGCGGAAGCACCTTCGACTTCGCCGGGATGTCCGGGCCTCTCCCCCCGATCACCGCTCGTCGACCCCTGCCCAACGGACCGGAAGCGGCTGCTACTTCGTGGCTTTTTCCATTCCCCGGCCAGCGTACGGTCGCCGCATCGCCGACAGCGAGTCGGCGAGCAGGGCGAGAGCCTTGTCGGCATCCTCGCGCGTCAGGTCGAGATACGGGCGGAAGCGGATCGAGCGGTCACCGCACGGTAGCAGCAGCAGGCAGCGCTCGCGCGCCGCGACCACCAGCTCGTTGCGCTGGGCGCCGTCGGGCAGGTCGAAAGCGATCATCATGCCTCGCCCGCGGACCTGCGAGACCAGCTCCGGGTACTCGGCCGCCAGACCGTGCAGGCGGTCCTGCAGGTACTGGCCGAGGGTGCGCGCATTGGCGAGAAGGTCGTCTTCGTGGATGATCTCGAGAATCCGGGTCGCCCGCACCATGTCCGTGAGGTTGCCGCCCCACGTCGAGTTGATGCGCGAGGACAGTTGGAAAACGTTGTCGGCGACCTCGTCGATGCGGGCGTTGGAGCACATGCCACACACCTGCACCTTCTTGCCGAAGCAGAAGATATCCGGCTCGACGCCGAGCCCTTGCCAGGCCCACATGGTGCCGGTCAGCCCGAGGCCGGTCTGCACCTCGTCGAAAACGAGCAGGAAGTCGTGTCGATCAGCGAGCTCGCGGAGACGGCGGAGGAACTCCGGGCGGAAGTGGTGGTCGCCGCCCTCGGCCTGGATCGGCTCGATGAGCAGGCAGGCGATGTCATCGCCGTGGCGCGCCACGGCGGCCTCGATCTCGGCGACGGCACGCGCCTCGGCGTCGGCCACCTCGACGAGGTGCTGCTCGAGCGGGAAGACGATTCCGGGGTTGGAGATGCGGGGCCAGTCGAGCTTCGGGAAGAGCGCGTACTTGCGGGGGTCGGCCGTGTTGGTCAGCGAGAGCGTGTAGCCGGTGCGGCCGTGGAACGCCTGCTTGAAGTGGATGACCTTGCTGCCGAACTCACCCCTTAGTCCCTTGGCTCGGTTGCGCCGCACCTTCCAGTCGAACGCGGCTTTCAGCGCGTTCTCCACGCCCAGCGCCCCGCCCTCGATGACGAACATGTGGCGGTGGTGCGACTCGGGTACCGCGAGGCGGGCGAAGGTGGCCATGAACTCGGCGAAGTAGCAGGTGTAGAGGTCCGAGTTGGCCGGCTTGTGCAGGGCCGCGGTGAGCAGACGCTCGCGGTAGGCGGGGTCGGCGAATCCCGGGTGGTTCCACCCCAGCGCCTGGGACGCGAAGTTGGAGAAGAGGTCGAGGTAGGCCTTGCCGTCGCGCGCGTCGACGAGGTAGGAGCCGTGCGAGCGTTCGAGATCAGGGACGATGTGGAAGCCGTCCACCAGCATGTGCTGGGCTAACACCTCGTGCACCTGATTGGGGGCGATGCGACACGGACCCTGACCGTTTGCCATTTCGACTCTCCTTCCAGGACTGGGGTAATACCCCGGATTTATGCGCTCTTGCGATGCGGTGCGAGGACCATCGTCAGGTCACGCCCCTCGAGGGCGCCGACATCGCGCTCCAGCCGCACGAGGTCCGCCAGCTCCTGCTTGATGCGCTCCATCACCTCGTAGCCGTTCTCGGGGCGACGCATCTCGCGGCGGCGGAACATGATCGTGACCTTGACGTGCTTGCCCTGCTCGAGGAACTTGCGAACCAGGCCCAGCTTGGTCTGGAAGTCGTGATCCGCGACGCCGGGGCGGAACTTGATCTCCTTGACCTCGATCTGGTGCTCCTTGCGGCGCGCGACTCGGGCCTTCTTCTCCTGCTCGTAGCGGTACTTGCCCCAGTCCATGATCTTGCAAACGATGGGGCGGGCAGTGGGGGCGACCTCGACGAGATCGAGCCCGCGGGTACGGGCAAGGGCCAGTGCTTCCTCGACGGGGACGATGCCGACCTGGCTACCGTCAGCATCGACCAGACGGACCGGTGACAACCTGATCATCTCGTTGATTCGTGTGCGATCGCGTTCGTCAGCGATGGCTTACCTCCTCCAGGGGTGGCTCACGACACCCCGCAGTCCCAGCCTCGGCGCAGGACCGACGAAGTATAGCAAAGGAACGGCGACGCAAGGCCCGCCCCGCCCGTCCACCGGTCGACGATCGAGCCTCGGGGCTCGCCAGCACAAGGCAGGGGTGGAGCAACCAGAAACAGGCGCACCGTGAGGCATCGACACTCTCGCAACATGCTCGGTTCTCAGCTCTTGACGCTCGACCGGGTGGTCGGGCTCAGGCCGGTGGGCGGGCGGCGGCGCCGCGTCGGGGGTGCGGGGGAGCGCTTTCGGCTCCAGGCTCTCGATTGGGTGGCGGGGGAACGCGCAGGGGAGGTGGTGGGTTAGACTCCTGCGATGCGAGTCGTCTTTTTCGGGACGCCGCTGTTTGCGCTCCCCTCGCTCGACGCGCTGCTGGCGGCGGGGTTCGATATCCCGCTCGTGGTGTCGAGGGCCGACCGGCCGGCAGGCCGCCACCTCGAGCTCACCCGGCCGCCGGTCGTGGTTGCCGCCGAGCGCCTGGGCCTCGCCGTGGCCCAGCCCAACAAGCTCGGCGTCGACGAGTTCTTTCGGCCGTTTGGGGAGCTGCGGCCGGACGTCGCGGTGGTCGTCGCCTTCGGTCGTCTCATCACCCCGCGGGTGCTGGACGTCCCGCGGTTGGGGTTCGTCAACGTGCACCCCTCGCTGTTGCCGCGGCACCGAGGGCCGACGCCGATCGAGACGGCGATCCTCGAAGGCGACGCCGAGACCGGCGTGACCACGATGCTGCTCGACGAGGGGTTCGACACTGGGCCGGTCCTCCTGCAACGCGCGGTGCCGATCGGGCCGCGGGATCGAACGGCCACTCTCGAGCCGCTCCTCGCCCGGGTCGGCGCCGAGCTTCTGGTGGAGACGCTGCACGCGCTCGCGGCGGGCTCGCTGGTGCCGCAGCCGCAGGACGAGCGGGCGGCCACCGTGACGACCAAGCTCGAACGCAAGATGGGCCGGATCGACTGGACGCTCCCGGCCACCACGCTCGACCGCCGCGGTCGGGCGTTCGACCCGTTCCCGGGGCTGTACTCCAACTTCCGTGGCGCGCGAGTCAAGGTGCACGACATCCGCGTCGGGGGTGCAACGGCCGGCAACGAGCCGCCCGGCACCGTGATCGACGTCTCTCCCGCCGGGATCGCCGTGAGGTGCGGTGCCGGCACGGTCGCCGTGCTCGGCGAGCTGCAGCGCGAGGGCAAGCGGCGGCTGCCGGCCGATGCCTTCATCCTCGGTGAGCGGGTGGCGCGGGGTGAGCGCTTCAACTGACCCGCGCCAGCGCGCTGCGGGCGTGTTGGCGCGGGTCGACAGCGCTGGGGCGTACGCCGCCCGGTTGCTGGGCGACGCGCCACCGCTGACGCGCGAGCTGGTTTTTGGAACGCTGCGCTGGCAGCGCACGATCGACCACCTTCTCACTCCGTACCTGCACCGGCCTTTGTCGGCCCTCGACCCCCAGGTGCGCGCCGTGCTGCGGCTCGGGGTGTACGAGGCGCAGCGTCTGTCCACCCCGCCGCCGGTGGCAGTGGCGGAGGCGGTGCGCGTTGCGAAGGCGACCTGTCGGCCGGCGGCGGCGCTCGTCAACGCGGTGCTGCGCAAGGCGGCGCACGCTGCGTGGCCCGAGACCGAGGACCGCTCACTGGCGCTCGGGCTGCGCCTTTCGCACCCGGACTGGATGGTGGAGCGCTGGCGCGGGCTTTTTGGCGAGGCACTGCTCGCGACGGCCCTGGCGGCGGATCAGGAACCGGCGCCGCTGTCGGTGCTGGCGGCCGGTGACACCGAGCAGCGCCTACGGGCTGCCGGCTGCGAGCTCGTGCCCCACCCCTGGTCACGTGCGGTCCGGGTGGTCACCGGTAACGCCGCGGCTGCTGTGCGGATCGTTGCCGAGGGGGGCGGCTACGCGCTCGACCCCACAGCGGCGTTGGTGGCTCGGTTGGCGCCCTGGGTGGCTGGGATCCGCGTCCTCGACCTGACCGCTGCGCCCGGAGGCAAGCTGCTGGTGCTCGACGCGCATAGCGAGGGCCTCGTCCTCGTGGGCGCCGATCGGCACCTGGGACGCGTCGTCCGGTTGCGGCGCACCCTGGCGGCGAGGGGGTGCGGCGCGGCGGTGCTGGTCGCCGACGCCACCGCTCCGCCGTTCGTGTCCGGTCGCTGCGGCCTGGTGGTGGTGGACGCACCGTGCTCGGGTACCGGGACCCTGCGCCGGCACCCGGAGATCCGGTGGCGGCTGCGGGCCGAGGATCTGCCTGGGCTCGCCGCGGCGCAACGCCGCATCCTCGCCGGTGCTGTCGGGCTCGTGGCCCCGGGTGGCCACCTGCTGTATGCCACCTGCTCGTTGGAGCCGGAGGAGAACGAGCAGGTCGTCGTCGGGCTTGCCCTCGAGCCGGTACCGTTGGCCTCGGCTCTGCCCCCGGGGCTGGCGTTCGTACAGCGGCCGAGCGGAGGCGTGGTCATTCCGCCTTCGGCCTGGGGCGACGGCTTCTCGGTGCACCTATTCCGGCGGCCGGCTTGAACCGCTTCCGGCGGACGTGTAAGGTGAGAAAGATCGGAGGGGCAGGATGCCTGGAAAGATGGAGCTGGTTGAGCGCATCGCCTTCGAGACCGGCCTGCCCAAAGCGCACGCGGCCCGGGCTATCGAGGTGATGGTGGATGCCTTGGTGGACTGGTTGGCCATGGGCGACCGGGTGGTGATCCCCGGCCTCGGCAGCTTCTACGCCTCCGAGCGTCCGGCCCGCGAGGTGCGGAGCCCGCGCACCGGCGAGACCATCCGCGTCGCGGCATCCCGCACGGTGCGGTTCCGGCCGGGCAAGGAGCTCAAAAACGCGGTCAAGCCCAGCGCCGGCTGAGCACCCGGGGGAAGCAAGGACGGCACAGTCGTGGTTGAGGAGTGAGGGGGACGCGTGCACGAGCTGTCGATCGCCCAGTCGATCCTCGCGGGCACCAGAACCGCTTTGACGCCATACCCGGGAGCGCGGGTAGAGCGGGTACGGGTTGCGGTGGGGGAGCTCACCGCGATCGAGCCCGAGCTCCTGCGCTTCGCCTGGGAGGCGTTGCTCGACGGTACCCCCGACGCGGGGTGCGTCCTGGATGTCGAGTGGCGGCCGGCGAGGCAGAGCTGCCCGGCCTGCGGCGTGCCGCGCCAGCGGCCGGAGCACGGGTGGTTGATGGTCTGCGAGGAGTGCGGTGGGGCGCTGCGGATCGAGGGCGGCCAGGAGCTCGACCTACTGCAGGTGAGCTTCGTGCTGCCGGACGATGAGGAGGATGCCGATGGCACAGACCGTTGACGCCCGCCAGAAGGTGCTGGCGGCTAACGAGGCAGCGGCGCAGGAGCTGCGTGGCTCTTTCGCCGCCGCGGGGACTTTGGTGGTCAACCTCATCTCCTCGCCGGGTTCGGGCAAGACGACGCTCCTCGAGGCGAGCACGCGGGCTTTGCGCGCGCGGTACAGGCTGGGGTGCATCGAGGGCGACATCGCCACCGAGCGCGACGCCGATCGGCTACGCGCGCTGGGGATTCCGGCCCACCAGATCCTCACCGGCGGGGCGTGCCACCTCGATGCCCGCCAGGTGCGCGGCGCGCTCGAGCAGGCGCTCTTCCCGGGTCTGGATATCCTGTTCATCGAAAACGTCGGCAACCTCATCTGCCCGACCTCGTACGATCTCGGCGAGGACTTCAAGGTGGTGCTGCTCTCGGTGACCGAGGGCGACGACAAGCCGTTCAAGTACCCGGCGATCTTCGCCCGCGCGGCGGTGTCCGTGATCACCAAGTCCGACCTGTTGCCGTACACCTCCTTCGACCTCGAGGCGGTGCGACAGCAGGTGGCGACGCTCAACCCCGACGGGGCGTTCCTCGTGACCTCAGCTCGCAGCGGCGCGGGCATCGATACGTGGTGTCGGCTGCTCGAGGCAAGGCTGGCCGCCAAGCGGGGCGGTCGCGCGTGAGCCGACCCCGGAGGGCAGGAAGCAAAGGACAGGGTACGAGGGTCGGGGAGTGCGGTCGGTGGGCCGGGGGCCGCGGGTAGGGAGGCCGTGAGGCTGCACATCGTTTGCCGAGGCGTGGTCCAGGGGGTCGGTTTCCGCCCCACCGTGCATCGGGTGGCCACGAGTCTCGGGCTCGCCGGCTTCGTGCAGAACACCCCCGCAGGGGTGGTGGTGGAGGTGGAGGGCCCGGCCGCAGAGGGCTTCCTGGCGAACCTCCGGCTCGCCTTGCCACCGCTTGCCCGCCTCGACGAGGTGAGCGTGGAGGTGGTCCCCACCCGCGGCGAGGTCGGTTTCGCGGTCCGCGCCTCCTCCGAGGGTGTGCGGGAGCGGGCGCTCGTGCCGCCGGACTCGGCGTTGTGCGCCGACTGCCGGGCCGAGATGGAGGACCCCGCCGACCGGCGCTTTCGCTACCCGTTCACCACCTGCACCAACTGCGGCCCACGTTTCTCGCTCGTGCGCTCGCTGCCGTACGATCGTGAGCGCACCTCGATGGCGTGTTTTCCGCTTTGTTCGGCGTGCTCGCGAGAGTACGAGGACCCGGCCGATCGACGGTTCCACGCCGAGCCGGTGTGCTGCCCGGAGTGTGGGCCACGCCTCTGGCTGGTGAGACAGGGGGCAGGGGACGGCTTTCGACCCTCGACCCTGGACTGGGCGGGTGGGTCGGGAGAGGCGCTCGCCGGGGCGCGCGAGGTGCTGGCCGATGGTGGGATCGTGGCCGTCAAGGGGCTCGGAGGGTTCCAGCTCGCCTGCCGCGCCGATGACGAGGCCAGCGTCGCCCGGCTCCGCCAGCGCAAGCGGCGGCCGGCGAAGCCGTTCGCGGTGATGGTGCGGGATCGTGCGGTGGCCCGGCGGTTGGTGGCCTTGGCTGCCGCCGACGAGGCGGAGCTGGGCTCTCCGCGGGCGCCGATCGTGCTGGCCCCACGCCGCGGGGGCGCCGGTGTGGCCGAGGGGGTGGCGCCGGGGCTCGAGGACTTCGGGGTGCTGCTGCCCACTGCGCCGCTTCACGTGGAGCTGTTCCGCGGTGCCCCGTACGACACGCTGGTGATGACCTCGGGGAACGTCGCGGACGAGCCGATTTGCCGCACCAACCGCGAGGCCCTCGAGCGCCTGGGAGGTATCGCAGACGCCTTCCTCGTCCACGATCGCGACGTCGTGCGTCGCGTCGATGACAGCGTGGTGCGGACCGGTGAGGCGGGGCCGTTCGCCGTGCGGCGGGCGAGGGGCATGGTGCCGGAGGCGATGCCGTTGTCCTCGGCCGCCTCCCGGCCGGTGCTGGCGCTCGGAGGGTTCCTCCAGGCGACGGCCTGTCTCGCTTCCGGCTCGGAGGCGCTCCTCTCGCAGCACGTGGGCGACCTCGACAGCGAGCCGGCGCGGGTGTTCCTGCGCGAGGTCGTCGAGGGGCTCGAGGATTTCCTGCAAACCCGGGCCGAGGTGGTGGTGGTGGACGAGCACCCGGACTACCCGTCGACCTGGTTGGGCGAGGAGCTGGTGCGCGCGCGAGGCGCCGAGATCGTGCGGGTCCAGCACCACCTCGCGCACGCCGCGGCGGTGCTCGCCGAGGGGCAGCGGTTCCCGTCGGCCGACGAGGTCGTGCTCGCGATCACCCTCGACGGCACGGGGTGGGGACCCGACGGCACCGCCTGGGGTGGCGAGTGGCTGGAGCTCGGCGGCGACCTCGGCTGGCGCCGCCTCGCGTCGCTGCAGCCGCTACCGCTCGTTGGCGGCGAGGCCGCGGTGCGGGAGCCGTGGCGGGTGGTCGTCGCCGCGCTCGAGCTCGCAGACGCCTCGGAGCTTGTCGAGCGCACGGCGATGGCGAACCTCGTTGCGCCCGCCCGGCTGAGGTCGGTGGCGGAGCTCGTCCGGGGCCACTGGCCCCTGGCCTCGGGCGCTGGCCGCGTGTTCGAGGCGTTGGGCGCGCTGCTGGGCGTGGTCGCGGTGAACGGCTACGAGGGCGAGGCGGCGGCGCGCGCCGAGACGCTGGCGGCCGCGGCCTGGCCCGCACGACCTTGGCGGGAGGTTTTGCTGCGACCCGGCCAGCCGCTCCCGTCCGCCGCTTTGTTGCGCGCCGCGGCCGAACGCCTGCTGGTCGGGGAGCCGCCTCCCCGAGTGGCGGCAGGCTTCCACGCGACGTTCTGCCAACTGGTCGTGGAGCTGACTCGAGCCGTAGCCCGACCAGGGGTGGTAGCCTTGGGCGGGGGGTGCATGGTCAACCGGCTGCTGCGTCGGGGTTTGGTCGACGGGCTCCGGGAGGCGGGGTTCGAACCGCTGCTCCCGCACCGGGTGCCGGCCGGGGACGGCGGCTTGGCCTACGGGCAGGCCGTGTTGGGGGTCGAGGCGATCGCCCGGGGAACGCGCCTCCACCAGGAAGGAGCGGCCTGATGTGCCTTGCGGTTCCGATGCAGGTGCTCGAGCGGCGCGACGATCTGGCGATCGTCGAGCTCGACGGGGTGCGGCGGGAGGTGTCGCTGAGGTTGCAGCCCGAGGCGCGGGTGGGCGATTTCGTGCTCGTGCACGCCGGGTACGCGATCGGCATCGTCGACGAGCTGGAGGCGCGGGAGACGCTGGCGCTGCTCGCCGAGATGGCGCGGCTGGAGGGCGGCGAAGGTGAGCCAGGAGCGGAGGTTCGCTGATCCTGCGGCGGTGCGGGCGCTGGCGACCCGCATCGCCCGGCTGGCGGAGGGCGTGTCGCGCCGCCTCACGATCATGGAGGTGTGTGGCACCCACACCCACGCGGTGGCGGCGGCCGGGTTGCGCCGCCTCTTGCCGCCCAACGTGCGCCTGATTGCCGGCCCGGGCTGCCCGGTCTGCGTCACCCCGGTGGGGTACGTGGACCGCGCCGAGGCACTGGCTCGCCGCGACGACGTCATCGTCACCACCTTCGGGGACCTGGTCCGGGTGCCGTCGAGCCACGGCAGCCTCGAGCGCTGCCGGGCCGAGGGCGGCAACGTGCACGTCGTCTACTCGCCACGCGACGCTCTCGCGGTGGCGCGCGAGCACCCCGACCGCACGGTGGTCTTTCTCGGGGTCGGGTTCGAGACCACGACGCCCACGGTGGCCGCTGCCCTGGCCGAGGCGGAGGAGTGCGGGATCGCCAACTTCCAGGTTCTCGCCGGACACAAGACGATGCCACCACCGATGCGGGCGCTGGCGCTCGATCCGGCTGTGCGCGTGGACGGGTTCCTGTTGCCGGGCCACGTCTCGGTGATCGTCGGCTCGGACGCTTTCGAGTTCGTCGCCTCCGAGCTCGGGCGCGCCGCGGTGGTCGTGGGGTTCGCCCCCACCGACGTGCTGCGTGGCGTGGAGGCCATCGTCCGACAGGTGCTGGAAGGTCGGGCGGCGATCGAGAACCTCTACACCCGCGCCGTCACCCCCGAGGGCAACCGGGGGGCGCGGGCGCTCGTCGAGCGCCATTTCACACCTGCCGACGCCGTCTGGCGCGGCCTCGGCCCGATCCCGGGCTCGGGCCTGGCGCTGCGGGACGATCTCGCCCACCGCGACGCCGGGCGCCTCGCGGTCGAGGTGGGCGCCCCGGTGGAGCCGCCTGGGTGCCGGTGCGGCGACGTGCTGCGAGGGGTCATCGATCCCCCGGAGTGTCAGCTTTTCGGCCGCGCCTGCACGCCGGCGTCCGCCGTCGGCGCCTGCATGGTGTCGAGCGAGGGAAGCTGCGCCGCCTGGTACCGCCACGAGGGGCGAGCATGAGGCGCGAGCATCCCCCGAGGAGACGGTGACCATGGAGAGGGTTTTGCTGGCGCACGGCGGCGGGGGACGGCTCACCCAGGAGCTCATTCGGGAGCTGTTCGCGCCGGCGTTCGCCAACCCCGCGCTGGCCCCGCTGTCGGACTCGGCGCTGCCGGGCGCGCTGCCGCCCGGGCGGCTGGCGTTCACCACCGACGCGTTCGTCGTCGACCCCCCGGTCTTCCCCGGGGGTGACCTCGGCTACCTCGCGGTGTGCGGCACCGTCAACGATCTCGCGGTGGCGGGCGCGACCCCGCTCTGGCTGTCGTTCGCGGTGATCCTCGAGGAGGGGCTTCCACTCGGGCGGCTGCGGGCCTTCGTCGAGGGCGCGGCGCGCGCCGCGGCCCAGGCCGGCGTGCAGGTGGTCGCTGGCGACACCAAGGTCGTGCCCAAGGGCAAGGCGGATGGGGCGTTCATCGTCACCGCCGGCGTCGGCGTGGTACCGCCCGGCGTCGACCTCGGCGACCACCGCATCACGCCGGGGGATGCGGTGCTGGTGTCGGGGCCGATCGGGGAGCACGGGGCGACGGTGATGGCGGCCCGGCATCAGATGGCCGGCGCCGGGCTGCGCTCCGACTGCGCCCCACTCGGCTCGCTCGCGGCCGCGCTGCGCGACGGCGGCGTCGAGCTCCATGCCATGCACGACCCGACGCGGGGCGGGGTGGCCACGACCTGCCACGAGGCGGCGAGCCGGGCCGGTGTCCGCATCGTCGTCGACCAGGAGTCGGTGCCGGTCGAGCCTCAGGTCGCCGCGGTGTGTGAGCTGTTGGGGCTCGACCCGCTGTACGTGGCGTGCGAGGGGCGGTTGCTCGCCTGGGTGCCGGCGGGCGAAGCGGAAGCTGCGCTCGCGATTCTCCGGGGGCACGCGCACGGCCCGAGAGCGGCCGTCATCGGCCGGGTCGAGAGCCGCTCGTCCGAGCAGGCGCCGGTCGTGCTGCAGACGCCGTTCGGGACCACCCGGGTGCTCGACCTCCTCGCCGGCGCCGAGCTGCCGAGGATTTGCTGATGGACGCCTCGCTGGGCGAGGTCGTGCTGGCCGTCTGCCTCGGGCTCGGGCTGGCGGCGGCTGCGGGGTTGCGGATCTTCGTTCCGCCGTTCGTGCTCTCGGCGGCCTCCCTGCTTGGCCTCGTGAAGCTGGCGCCCGGGCTCGGGTGGATGGGTTCGTGGCCGGCGCTGTTGGCGTTCGGTGTCGCTCTCGGAGCCGAGATCAGCGCCTACTTCGTGCCGTGGCTCGACAACCTCCTCGACGCCCTGGGGGCGCCGCTGGCGGTGCTGGCCGGTGTCGTGCTCCTGGCGGCGCCGCTCGAGAGCGTCAGCCCGTTGACCCGGTGGACGCTCGCGGTGCTCGTGGGCGGGGCGGCGGCGGGCGGTGTCCACATCGGAGCTGCACTGCTCCGCAAGGCCTCGAGCCTGGCGACCGGAGGGCTCGCCAACTGGGTGGTCGCTACCGGCGAGGCGGTGATGGCGTTCTCGCTCGCCGTTCTCGCCGTGGTGCTGCCGCTGCTGGCGGTGGCGTGCGTGCTCCTCGCCCTCGCGCTCGCCCGCCGTCTCGCGCGCCCGGCGAGAGGCTGACCGTCGTCGGTCGATCGTCGAGGTCCGCGGGTCGACGCCGACGGAGGGCGCATCGCCAGGGGTTTGGTTGGGGACCGGGTCCGCGTCGGGGTCGACGATCGGTGGTGGGGTCGGGTGGGGGCGGCGGTGCGGAGGCCGCAGCAGGTGGGGGCGTGGTCGGGAAACCAGCCACCAGCCCCCGTCTTCTCAGTCCGAGAACGCCGAGCCGCCGATGAACTCCCGTAGCAGCGAGGTGTGCGGCACGTCATCTTGGAAGATCGGCACGAACAAGGCGAGGAACTTCAACAGCCGGAACGCCTCGGTATACGTGTGGTGCTCGCGCGGTACCTCGAGCAGAAAGCGCTCGGCGTACACCTTGAGCACCGCCGGCTCGTAGACCAGCGCCGAGTTGAACATGATGTCGGCCTGCTCCTGGAACGGGAAGATGCCGCGCGCCTCGCCTCGCCGCACCGAGTTCCACATCTCGAGCGTGCGCGTCGCCGGGTGGCCGCGATACAGCCGGTCCCGAACCAGGCGCCGGATGAGCCGCGCATCCGAGGTGAAGATCCGGTTCTGGTCGTCGAGGATGAGCTGGGTGAGGGCGGAAATGAAGAGCCGGAACTTGGCCCGCTCGGGGATAGCCTCGGTGAGCTTGGGGTTGAGGGCGTGTATGCCCTCGACGAGCAGGATCTGGCCGGGCTTGAGCTGCAGCCTGTGCCAGCGTCCGGGCTCGTCGCGCATTCCGGTGAGGAAGTTGTAGCGCGGAACCGCCACCTCTTCGCCACGCAGCGCGGCGTCGAGCTGCTGGTTGAGGAGCGCCAGATCGAGCGCCTCGATCGCCTCGTAGTCGGGCTTGCCGTCGGCGTCGAGAGGGGTCCGGTCGCGGTCGATGAAGTAGTTGTCGAGCGACAGCCCCACCGGTTGGATACCGTTGACGCGGAGCTGGATCCCCAGCCGCTTGATGAACGTCGTCTTGCCGGAGGCGGAAGGCCCGGCGACCAGCACCATCCGGATGCGATCGTCTTCGTCAGCGATCGCATCGGCGATCTGGGCGATGCGTTTCTCCTGGAATCCCTCGGAGATGCGAATCACCTCCGAGATCTCTCCCGACAGGCAAAGCCGGTTGAGGGCACCGACGTTGGCGACCCCCAGGACCTCGTTCCACCGTCGCGTCTCACGATAGATCGCGAAGAGCTTGGGTTGCGGGCGCAGCGGGCGCTCGGTCGCCGCCTCGCCGTTGCGTGGGAAGCGCAGCAGCAGGCCGTCCTCATAGGGCAGCACGGCGAGGCCTTTGAGGCGACCGGCCGACGGCGCCACGGGACCGTGGCCGATGTCGTTGAAGCTGCCGCAGCTCACCAGCGGCACGGTCGATGAGCGGTAGGTCGCGAGCAGGGCGAGCGTCGACTCCTGACCGGCGGCACGGAACAGCGACTCCGCCTCCTCGAGCGTCACGACCCGGCGCACGAACGGGCGATCCTCGCGGCAGATCTCGTCCACCCGACGGGCGATCGAGCTGACGGTCTGGAGCGTGAGCGGGAACGGCGCCTGCCAGGAGAAGAAGTATCCCTTGCCGAGCGACTGCCCGACCGTCAGCTTGGCCTCGGGGTAGAGCTCCCGCACCGCCTCCAGCAGCACCAGAGAGGCCGAGCGCCGGAATACGGCCTCACCTTCGCGCGACGGAAGGCGCACTGCCTCGAGCTCGACGTAGTGCCCGCGGAGCGGGAAATCGAGCATCACCAGCCGACGGTTGACGAGGGCGGCCAAGATGTCGTCGGGAAGGCGGTCGAACACCTCGGTCAGGAACTGGGCGACGGTCACGCCGCTGCTGACCTGACGCCGCTCGCCCCGGAAGCTCACCACCACGCTGGAGCCCGGCACACGCACCTCCAACCTCGCATTGTAGTGCTTCGAGCAGGTGGGGATCCCCCCCGAGCGGGCCGCACGCGAGGCTCGGAGCCCGCCGGTCTGCGGTCTTTTGCCGGTTGCCTCCGGCCTCGCTCCGATGCTACGGTTGCCGGCCATGAGGTGGTGGGCCCGGTTGCTGGTGGCGTTGAGCGGGAGTTCGGTTGCGCTGGCCCAGGCGCCGCTGCCACCCGATCTCAAAGGCGCCGACAAGCTGGCGGCGCTGGTGCAGCGGGTGACGCAGGTGCAGGCCGGGATCACGACCTTGCAGGCCCGCTTCGAGCAGCGGAAGACCAGCCGGCTGCTCGCCGAGCCGACGGTTTCGGTCGGACGCTTCTACTACCTGAGCCCCGACCTGGTGCGCTGGGAGTACGAGACGCCCCACCCGATGACGGTCGTGCTCGCGGAGGGAGTGGCGATCACCTACCGTCCGGCCGAGAAGCGGGCCGAGCGGGTGGAGGTGGGGCGGCTGCAGCGCCGGGTGCTGCGATTCGTCGGCGCCGCCGAGCCACTGGACCGCCTCAAGCAGAACTTCTCCTTCACTTTCCGCGATCCGGGCGACGACTCCAACTACACCCTCCTCCTCAACCCGATCTCGCATCTGATCAAGAAACGCCTCCGGCGGGTCGAGGTCGAGATCGACCGGGTGCGCATGATGCCGGTCGCGGTCTCGTACGTCGAGGCGGACGGTGATTCTGTCGCCTATCGCTTCACCGACATCGTCACCAACCAGCCGATCGAACACGCCTTCTTTTCGCTCGCGCTGCCGCCCGATGTTCAGGTCGTGGAGGTCAAGCTCGGGAGCAATGAGTAGGTGGCCGGCCACTTCGCCGTCGTCGCCGAGGACGGTGGGACGCGCGCCCGGGCGGGCGAGCTGACGACCCGCCACGGCATCGTCCACACGCCTGCCTTCATGCCCGTGGGCACCGCGGCCAGCGTCAAGGGGCTGGCGCCCTGGGAGCTCGGTGCGCTGGGGCCGGAGATGGTGCTGTGCAACACCTACCACCTCCTCCTGCGGCCCGGCGTCGAGACGCTGGAACGTCTCGGTGGGTTGCACGCCTTCATGGGCTGGGACGGTCCCATCCTCAGCGACTCGGGGGGGTTCCAGGTGTTCTCTTTGGCGGCCCGCCGGCAGCTCGACGAGGACGGGGTGACGTTCCGCTCCCACCTCGATGGCAGCGAGCTTCGCCTTACCCCCGAAAGCTGCATCGAGACGCAGCGGCGCCTCGGTGTGGACGTCGCCATGGCGCTCGACGTCTGCCTGGCGCTGCCGGCGCCGCGAGCCGAGCTCGAAGCGGTGGTCGGCCTCACCTCGCGCTGGGCGGCACGCTGCCGGGCAGCGCTGGTGCCCGGCGCAGGTACGCTGCTTTTCGGCATCGTCCAGGGCGGGCTCGACCTCGCGCTGCGACGGCGCTCGGCCGAGGAGCTCGGAGCGATGGGGTTCGACGGCCATGCCCTGGGGGGGCTGTCGGTGGGGGAGCCGCCGCCCGAGATGTGGCAGGCGGTCGATGCGTGCGCCCCGCTGTTGCCGGCCGACCGGCCGCGCTACCTCATGGGCGTCGGCACGGTCGTGGACATCGTCCACGCGGTGACCGCGGGGATCGACCTCTTCGACTGCGTCATCCCGACCCGCAACGCCCGCAACGGTCTGCTGCACACCTCGCGAGGGCCGGTGGTGCTCAAGCACGCCCGCTGGCGACAGGCCGACGAGCCGCCGGACCGGGAGTGCACCTGCCCCACCTGCCGCACCTGCTCGCTGGCCTATCTGCGGCACCTGTTCCTCGCTCGGGAGGCCGCGGTCGTGGTCCTGGCGACGGTGCACAACCTGCACTTTTACCTCTCCTTGATGCGTTGCCTGCGTTCGGCTATCATGACCGGCCGCTTCGCGGCAACGCGCGGCGCGTTGCTGGCCCGTTTCGGCGCCGCCGACGAGGAGACGTGATGGATCCGAAGAACCCAATCGTGCAGTTCCTGCCGTTCGTCGTCATCTTCGCGATCTTCTACTTCCTGCTCATCATGCCGATGCGCAAGCGGCAGAAGAAGCACCAGCAGATGCTGTCGAAGCTCACCAAGGGGGACCGCGTGGTGACCTCCGGCGGGATCTTCGGCACGGTGGTCGAGGTGCAGGGCGACCGCGTGATCCTGCGCGTGGCTGACAACGTGAAGCTCGAAGTGGCGGTCTCGGCCGTCGCAGGCCTCGCGAAGGATGCCGCCGACGTCAACCTCGCCCCGAGCGAGTGAGGAGGAGAAGACATGCAGCGCAAGCTTATGTGGCGCTGGATTCTGATCGGGCTCGTGACCGCGGCCGCGGTCTACCTCATGTACCCGCCCGAGCAAAAGGTCAAGCTGGGCCTGGATCTCAAAGGTGGCATCCACCTCGTGCTCCAGGTCAACCAGATGGATGCCGTGCGAGCCGAGGTCGACGACGCCATGGAGCGGGTGCGGGCCGAGCTGGCGTCCAAGGGGTTCCCGCCGGAGTCGATGGTGCGTCTGGAGGACGGCGACGGCTTCCGGTTCAAGCCGATGGCCAATACCTCCGACAAGCTGCTCGACAAGATCCTCGGCGATCGTCTCCCGGACTTCAACGTCGCGCCCGGGGTCGAGACCACGGCCCGCCTCAAGCCCGAGGTCAGGCGCTCGGTGCAGGATATGGCGGTCCGCCAGGGGCTCGAGACGATCCGCAATCGCATCGACCAGTTCGGGGTCGCGGAGCCGACCATCCAGCGTCAGGGGCTGGAGAGCAACCGCATCGTCGTGCAGCTTCCCGGGGTCGATGACCCGGGGCGCGTCAAGGAGCTGATCCGCTCCACGGCCTTTTTGGAGATCAAGCCGGTGGTGCGCGTGGCGCCCACCGAGGAGGCGTTGCTGGCGACGCTCGGCGGCGTCGTCCCCGACGACTCGCAGGTCGTTCCGGGAGACGTGGAAGGGCAGGATGGTCGTGTCACCGGCCGCGAGTACTACCTGGTGAAGAAAGCCTCGGTGGTGACCGGCCGCGATCTCCGAACCGCACGCCGCTCGCAGGACCAGTACAACCAGCCGGCGGTTTCCTTCTCGCTCTCGCCGGAGGGCGCCCGGAAGTTCGGCGAGTACACCGCCGCCCACATCGGCGATCGCATGGCGATCGTGCTCGACAACAAGGTTCGCTCGGCGCCGTCGATCCGCTCGCGCATCGACGACTCGGGGATCATCGAGGGCAGCTTCACGATGCAAGCGGCCGAGGACCTGTCGCTGGTGCTGCGGGCCGGCGCCCTGCCGGCCTCGATCACCTACCTCGAGGAGCGCACCGTGGGCCCGAGCCTGGGGCGCGACTCGATCGTGCGCGGCATCCGCGCCGGCCTCGTCGGGCTGGCGCTGATCATGGTCTTCATGTTGCTCTACTACAAAGGAGCTGGCATCAACGCGGTATTGGCCCTGGTGCTCAACGCCGTGATTCTGATCGGTACGATGTCAGCGTTCCATGCCACCCTGACGCTGCCGGGTATCGCCGGCATCATTCTGACCATCGGCATGGCCGTCGACGCCAACGTGCTGATCTTCGAGCGCATCCGTGAGGAGCTCGAGCTCGGCAAGACGGTGCGCTCGGCGCTCGACCTCGGCTTCCAGCGGGCGCTTTCCGCCATCATCGACTCCAACCTCACGACCATCATCTCGGCCCTCTTCCTGTTCCAGTTCGGGACCGGTCCGATCAAGGGCTTCGCGGTGTCGCTGACCATCGGTCTGCTGGTCTCGATGTTCACCGCGGTGTTCGTGTCCCGGGCCATCTTCGATCTGCTGCTGTCACGCCGCGAGAAGGTCACGGCGCTTTCGATCTAGGGGGTCGCCATGCGTGTATTGCACAACACCAGCTTCCGCTTCATGCACTTCAAGTGGCTGTGGTTGGGGGTGTCGCTGGCGGCGATCGCCGTCTCGATTCTCCTCATCACCGTCGGGCCGGGTTTCAAGCTCGGCGTCGACTTCGCGGGCGGGACCCAGATCACCATCAAGTTCAAGTCCGACCCAGATCTCGGGCGCATCCGCAAGGCGCTCGAGGATTTGCAGATCGGAACCGTGACCATTCAGCGGTTCGGGGATCCCAGCGACCGCGAGCTGCTCATCCGCATGCAGAACCCCAAGCAGGAGGAGGGCGACTTTGCGGCCCCCATGGTGGCGGCGCTCGACCGCGAGTTCAACCAGGTGCAGGCCGCGATCCGCATGAACCTGCAAGGTGCCGATGTGATCGCCGATGCCCTCGTGGAAGCCGATCCCGACGCGGTCGGCGGTGCGGTCAGCGGTCGCCAGGCGTACTACCGCCCGATGGCCGACGCCATCCTCCAGCTTCGCAAGCAGAAAGGGCTTCTCGTGGGTCCCCAGGATCTGACCGGAGTTGCGGCGCTGTCGACCGGGGTCCGGACCTACCTGTCGCAGAGCGCGCGCTTCGGGGAGTTCTCGTTGCTGGCGGCTGACAACGTCGGCCCGCTGGTCGGCAAGGACCTCCAGAAGAAGGCGACCTTAGCCGTCACGTTCTCGCTCCTCGGGATGCTGGTCTACATCTGGTTCCGCTTCCAGCTCCAGTACGGGATCGGTGCGGTCCTCGCGCTCGTCCACGATACGGTCATTGCGCTCGGCGCCCTCTCGCTCACCGGCCGTGAGATCGACATCGCGACCATCGCCGCGCTGCTGACCCTGGTTGGCTACTCGGTCAACGACACGGTGGTCATCTTCGACCGTATCCGTGAACGGTTGAAGCTCGACCGCGGCAAACCGCTCGAGGTCGTCATGGACCTCGCCATCAACCAGACGCTGTCGCGGACCATCATCACCTCCGTCCTCACCGAGCTGGTCGTGGTCTCGCTGTTTCTGTTCGGCGGCGAGGTCATCAACACCTTCGCGTTCGTCCTGATGATCGGTATCGTCGTCGGCACCTACTCGTCGGTCTGCATCGCCTCGCCGATCGCCCTGTTCGCCTCCAACTGGCGCGAGAAGCGCCGGATGGCGAAGCGCCGCCGCTAGGAAACCGGCGGAGAAAGCGGACCTTCCCATTTCTCCGCCAGGCTGCTCGCAACCCCGGTCTTCCGAGGTTGGCGGACGTCGGGCAGCGGCCGAGGAGCTGCCGCCCTTTCGCGTGGGTGGCCGATCGCAGCGGTGCGGCCCGTCGGTGGTAGACTCGGGGGCCGGGGCCGCGAAGCGGGTCGCCCCGGAGCCCGGGTTCGAATGGAGCTTCCCTGGTCATGACGGCCTCATCACCTCTTCTTGCTGACCGGCTCGTGGCGTGAACGAGACGCTGCGTCCTGCTGGTCGGGCCGACCACAAGCAGCGGCTGTTGCTGGCTGTCGAGTCCCTCAGCCGGCGCCGTTGGGGAGTGGTCTTGGTGGTGGCGGCGGTGGCGTTCGGGTTCTCTTCCTGGCTCGGCTCGAAGATCCGGCTCGAGTCCGATGTGCTCAAGCTGATACCGCGCGGGAACCGCCAGGTCGACACCTTCCGTCAGGCGCTCGCCGATTTCGGCTCGATCGACTACTTGATGGTGCTGCTGGAGACCGATAAAGGCGACCATGTGGACGCACTGGTCGAGCATGCCGATCTCCTCGCGGAGCGGCTGAGCGCCCGCAAGGACCTGGTGGAGTCGATCGAGTATCGGGTTCGGCCGGACCCGCGTTTTCTCGATCTGTTTCATGAGAACGCGCTGCTTTTCCTTGCCCCGGAGGAGCTCCCGGATATCGCGGCGCGCCTGGCCGACGAGGCGATCGCCGTGCAGGTGCGCGATGCCCACGCCGCACTCGCCTCGCCGATGGGCACTTTCCGCGAGGAGTTTCTGCTCGAGGATCCGCTCGGGCTGATGCCCGTGTTCGCGAAGCGGCTGCTCGGCCAGCACGGCTCCCTCAAGCTCGACCTCGCGAGCGGGTACTACCTGTCGCGGGACGGCCGCTCGTTGATCATGCTCGTCAAGCCCGCGCACGCCTCCCAGGACCTCGCGTTTTCCACCGCCTTGCTCGAAGCGGTTCGGGAGGAGGCGGCGGCCGTCAGCTCCGAGCTCGCAGGCGACGGAGACAACCCGCCGGTGGTGGCGACCCGTCTCGGTGGCAACCCGGCGATGCTGGTCGAGGAGACGGCGCTGGTGGGGCGCACCGTCGTCATCACCGGCTCGGCGTCGTTCGTGGCGGTGCTCGGGCTGTACCTCGTCTGCTACCGGCGGGTGGCTACCCTTTTCTACTCGAGCCTGCCGCTCATGCTCGGCCAGGCAGCGTGCTTCGCCCTCGCCTACTTCTATCCCGGCAACCTCAACTCGGCCTCCGCCGCGCTGCCGGCCCTGCTCATGGGGCTGGGGACCGACTTCACGATCGTCATGTACGCACGCTACGTCGAGGAGCGCCAAGCCGGTCGGAGCCTCGCCGAGGCCACCGAGGCGATGGTGGGGGAGGGTGGGCTCGGTGTCTTCACCGGCGCCCTCACCTCGGCCGGGACGTTTTACGCCCTGTGTATCAGCTCGTATCGCGGGCTCTCGGACCTCGGGTTTCTGATCGGCACCGGGATCGTCCTGTGCGGTATCGCGGTCGTCTTCATGCTGCCGGCCATGATCGTCTGGAACGAGGGGGTGCGTCCGCAGCTCAGGCCGGTCAGGCGGCTGCACTTGCAGTCGTTCGGGCTCGAGCGCCTGATCGCGGTCGCGGTCCGCCGGCGGACCGCGGTGATCGCCGGCACCGTGGTGCTCACCGCGCTCGCGGCCTGGGGAGCGTGGCGGCTCGACTTCGACGAGCGTATCGACTCCCTGCGCTCGACCGAGTCGGCGTCGTACAAGGTGCAGCGGGACATCGCCCAGCGCTTCGGCGCCTCGCTCTCGTACATGATGGCGATCTCCGAGGGCCGAACCCTCGACGAGGCGGTGGAGCTCGCCGCGCGGGTCGAGGCGCGGCTGCAGCCGTTCGTGGCCGAGGGCGTGGTGGGGCGGGTCGAGTCGATCTTCAGCTACCTGCCGCCGGCCGACCGGCAGCGGCAGGTCGTGGAGGCACTCGCCCGCGGATCCAAAGACGTGTTCGACCCGGCCAGAATCCGCCGGGTCCTGGTCAGGGAGCTGGAGGCCAATGGCTTCCGGGTCGAGCCGTTCGCGCCCTATCTGGCTCGCCTGGATCGCTTCCTGGCTCCCGACCGGCCACTCGGCATCGACGACCTGGAGGGCAAGGGGCTGGATCGCATCGTCCATCGATACGTCCGGCGTGACGCCGAGCGGGTGCGGGTCGTCACCTACTTCTATCCGACCCGGCCCGAGTGGCGCCGCACCCCGCCGCCCGGTCTCGTGGAAGCGGTCACCGGGAGCGACGCCGGCATCACCGTCACCGGCACCAACGTGCTCGGACGGGAGCTCAAGAAGATCTTCCTGCGCGACGCCCGGCGGGCGGCGGTCCTGGGGGTCGTGCTGGTCGCGGTGCTGCTGCTGGTCGATTTCCGCAGCCTCCGCCTCGCCGCTGTCGCCATGGCCCAGCTCGCCAGCGGGATCATCCTCATGCTCGGCGTGATGTACGCGCTCGACCTGCAGATCAACTACGCCAATGCCTTCGTCGCCACGATGCTCCTCGGCGTGGGCATCGATTACGGCCTCCACCTCGTGCACCGGCTGCACCGCAACGGCGGGCGGATCGACGAAGGCGTGCTGGAGACCGGCAAGGGCGTGGTGCTGGCGACAGCCACCAACATCGCTGGTTTCGGCACCCTCACCCTGGGGAACTACCCGGCGCTGCGATCGCTCGGGGTGATGGCGCTGATCGGCTCGATCACCTGCCTGCTGACCGCTCTGATGTTGGTGCCGGCGCTCATGGCCGGGCGCCGGCAGCAGCCCGGTGAGCCCCCTCGGTCTGGTACTCTCGACGGCTGATGACGGCACCTCCGGTCTTCGACGCCCGCGGCCTGAGCAAGCGCTTTCACATGGGCCAGGCCACGGTCGAGGCGCTGCGCGGCGTCGACCTCCAGGTCTCGGCGGGCGAGGTGCTCGTGGTCGCGGGGCCGTCGGGCTCGGGCAAGAGCACGCTCCTCCACCTGCTGGGGACGCTCGACGAGCCGGATGCCGGTGCACTGACGATCGACGGGACCCCGGCCTCGTCGATGGGCGAGGCAGAACGCACGGCGTTCCGGCGTATCCGGCTCGGTTTCGTCTTCCAGACTTTCAACTTGCTGCCGGTGCTCTCCGCCCAGGAGAACGTCGAGCTGCCGCTGTGGTTGGCTGGGGTCAGCAGCGGTGAGCGCCGCCGTCGGGCGCACGAGGCCCTCGCCGAGGTGGGGCTGGGTGCTCGGCGCGGACACCGCCCCGACCAGCTCTCGGGCGGCGAGCGGCAGCGCGTCGCCATCGCCAGGGCGCTCGTTCACCGGCCGCTCGCCGTGCTGGCCGACGAGCCGACCGGCAACCTCGATTCCGGGACCGCCGCCGAGGTCATGGAGCTGCTGATGTCGCTCAATCGCGCACATGGCACGGTGTTCGTCATCGCCACCCACGACGCCGCCCTGATCGCGCGGGCTCCCCGGCGCGTCGCCCTGCACGACGGCCGCGTCGCGAGCGACGAGAGGAAGGCGTCGGCGTGAAGCTGGCTTTGCTTGCCCTGCGCAATCTCGCTCGCAACCGTCGGCGGACCGCGATCTCGCTGGCCGTGGTGGCGACCGGGACGGCGGCGCTGCTGCTCACCGCCGGGTTCATGGCGTTCTCGTTCGAGGGGCTGTCGGAGGCCATGATCCACGGCGGTCTCGGCCACCTCGAGATCGCGCTCGGCAGCGCTTCGGCGGGTCGCACGGCGACGCTCGAGCGCTCGCCAGCCGAGGGTCTCGATGACTGGGAGGTCGTGCAGCGGCAGGTCGAGGCTTTGCCGGGGGTGCTCGCCGCCTCACCGACCGTGCACGTGGCCGGGATGGTTTCGACCGCGAGCGGGACGTCCGCGGCCTTTCTGGGCGTGGCCGGCGATCCGGCTCGCGAGCGGCGCATGGGGTTTTCGGTGAAGCTCCGCCAGGGTGACCCGGTGCCGGATGCGCCGCCGCGCGAGGGCGAGGATCGGGTGATGATCGCGCAGGGGTTGGCGCAGGCGCTGGGGGTCGGTCCCGGTAGCCGCGTGACCCTGCTGGCTGTGGATCTCGAGGGGATGCTGAACGCCCTCGACGTCACCGTCGCCGGTCTGATCACGACCGGTGTCCAAGAGCTCGACACCCGCTACCTGCGGCTCTCGCTCGGCTCGGCCCAGCGGCTGCTCGGCACCACGAGGGTCTCGAACCTGCTGGTCACGCTCGACCGCACGAGCCGTACCGAGGAGGCACTGGCCAGCGTCCGCAGTGTGCTGGCCGGGCACCAGCCGCCGCTCGCGGTCGTGCCGTGGACCGAGCGGGCACCGTTTTACGCCCAGGTCGAAGCGCTGTACGTCGGGATCTTCTGGTTCCTCGGCACGATCGTCTTCGCGCTCGTCGTGCTGGCGACCTCGAACACCCTTACCATGACGGTGATGGAGCGGTTTCGGGAGCTCGGTACGCTGCGGGCCCTCGGCACCTCGGTCTGGCAGGTTGCCGGTTTGATCGGGTTGGAGGCCGTGTGGCTGGGGCTCATCGGTGGGGTGGTGGGCGACGTGCTGGGCGCCGGCCTGATCGGGCTGCTGAACGCGATCGGCATCACCATGCCTCCCCCTCCCGGGGCGGTCGACCCGATCGAGCTGCGAGTGGTGTTCGTACCGGAGGCGTTCGGAGGCGCGATCCTTCTCATGCTCACCGTCCTCGCGCTGGCGGCGGTGGCCCCCGTGCTGCGCGTGGCCCGGCTGCGCATCGTCGATGCGCTGACGCACACCTGAGCGATGACAGCTCCGGATCGGGTCCGCCGCAGATACCACCCGGGTCGGAGCCGCCGGCCCGGCAGGCCGTGCTGTCTCGTCGTGATGGCGTTCGCAGGCTTAGCGCACGCGGCACCGACGGTGACCCCGCCCGCCGCCGAGCAGCGCGTGCTGCTCGCCCGGACGAACCTCTTCTCGAGCGTGCCCCAGCAGTTCCACGCAATGCTTTTCGTCAGCTGGTCGGACGGGCTGCGGCCGCTCCGGGTCGAGATGTGGAGGGGCGGGCGAGACCGGATGCTGGCCCGGGTGCTCGGCCCCAGGCAGGCCGGCCGGTTCCTGCTCCAGGTGGGCGCCGAGCACTACCTCGTCGCTCCCGGGGCACGACAACCGGTCAAGCTCGGTGCCGGCGTCGCCGCCGCCGGCCCGGTCTCGTTCGAGCAGTTGCTGGGCGTGGATGTGGAGCGGGACTTCGAGACCGAGCGGGTGGAGGCGGGCGAGCGGATGGTGACCTTCCACCTCGTGGCGAGGGCGGGCAGCGCGGTGGCGCGGGCGACGCCGCGGGCGCGCTGGGTGGTCGACCGGATACGGCGGCAGCCGGTGCGGCTCGACATCGTGCTGGCTGACGGCCGGACCTCGCGGGTCGTCGAGTTCGCGAGCTTTGCCGACCCGCGGACGCTGGTGCCCGCCAAGCTGATCCTCAAGGACGTGCTCCGGGGCGGTCCACCGATGACGGTGGAGCTCGAGAGGTTCGAGCCGATGGCGGTGCCGGACGGGCTGTTCTCCCTCACCGATGGGGCCGTTCGGGCCCAGCTCCCGCCCGCTCCGCCGGCGCCCTGACACCGTCCCGGCGCCGGCTCTTCGTACAATATGAGGATGGGCGAGGCGTTGCCCCGTTTCGAGGAGATCCTGGATCTCGTCGCCAGCTACCACCCGGAGTGCGACGAGGACCTCCTGCGCCACGCCTACGTCTACTCGGCGATGGCGCACCGCGGCCAGGTGCGGGTTTCTGGCGAGCCGTACCTCGTTCACCCGCTCGAGGTGGCCCGCATCCTCGCCGAGATGCACCTCGACGAGGTGGCGATCGCCGCCGGGCTGCTCCACGACCTGCTCGAGGACACCTTCGTGACGGAGGACGAGCTCGAGGCCCAGTTCGGTGTCCAGATCACGAGCATCGTCAAGGCGCTGACCAAGATCACCACGATGGAGCAGTCCTACGCGGCCCGCGAGGCGGCGCAGGCGGAGAACGTGCGGCGGATGCTTTTGGCCTCGGTCGAAGACGTGCGGGTGATCCTGGTCAAGCTCGCGGATCGGCTGCACAACATGCGCACCTTGCGCGTCCTCCCGGAGGCGAACCGGCGCCGCATCGCTCGCGAGACGCTGGAGATCTATGCCCCGATCGCGCATCGGCTCGGCATCGGTCGCATCAAGGCCGAGCTCGAGGACCTGGCGTTCGCCCACAGCAACCCCCAGGAGCACGCCCAGCTCGTCGAGCAGCTGCAGCAGCGGGAGGCGGCGGCGCGCGCGCTCATCGAGGAGATCCGGGAGATGCTCGGACGGGTGCTCGAGGAGAACGGCATCAAGGCCGAGATCCGGGGGCGGATCAAGCACCTCTACTCGATCTGGGCCAAGCTCAAGCGTCAAGGGATCAGCCTCGACCGTGTCTACGACTTCCTCGCCTTCCGCATCGTCGTCGCGACGGTCCAGCAGTGCTACGGCGTCCTCGGCCTCATCCACCAGCTCTGGCATCCGGTGCCGGGCCGCATCAAGGACTACATCGCGATGCCCAAGCCCAACGCCTACCAATCGCTGCACACCTCGGTGATGGGTCCCCAAGGCCAGCCGTTCGAGGTCCAGATCCGCACCTTCGACATGGACCAGATCGCCGAGAGCGGCATCGCCGCTCACTGGATGTACAAGACCGGGCGGGCCGTGGAGGCCGAGCAGGAGCGCGCCAACTGGCTGCGCGGCCTGGTCGATGGGCAGCAGGAGAACCCGCGGGACTTCCTGGACTCGCTCAAGCTCGACCTCTACCCCGAGGAGGTCTACACCTTCTCGCCGAAAGGCGAGGTGTTCGCGTTTCCTCGGGGTGCCACGGCGATCGATTTCGCGTACCGGGTCCATACCGAGGTGGGGCACCGGTGCGTCGGGGTCCGGATCAACGGCCGTCTGGTCCCCCTTCGGACCCACCTGGAAAACGGCGACATCGTCGAGATCATGACCTCGCCCACGCAGGTGCCGAGCCGGGACTGGCTGGACATCGCCGCCACCGCCCGGGCCAAGAACAAGATCCGGGCGTGGTTCAACCGGGGCGAGAAGGAGCAGGCCGTGGAGCTCGGGCAGCGTCTGCTCGAGCGGGAGTGCCGGCGGCTGCGGATCCCGGTCAAGCGGCTCCGTGATGCCTCCCAGCTCACGAAAATGGCGCGGGAGCACGGGTTCGCCAAGGGCGACGACTTCCTGGCCGCGGTCGGCATGGGGCGTCTGGGCGCGCGCGACGTCCTCCTGCCGCTTTCCAAGCGTCCCGACGAGCTGCATCCCCCGCCCTCCAAAGCCTCCCCTGCGGTGGTCACCGAGTCGGTGGTCACGGTCAAGGGCCAACGCGACCTCCTGACCTTCCGGGCCCGCTGCTGCAACCCCCTGCCGGGCGACGACATCTGTGGATACATCACGCGCGGGCGCGGCGTGGCCATCCATACGACGAGGTGCCACAACCTCCGCCGTCTCCAGGCCGCTGGCGACCGCCTCGTCAAGGTCGAGTGGGGACCGACCGAGGGCGGCACGTACGCGGTGCCGCTGAACGTGAGCTTCGACGATCGCCCCGGGATGCTGGCGGCGATCACACAGGCGGTCACCGCCCAGGAAGCGAACATCCGTAGCTGCCAGATGACCACTCGCGACGGCCGCCGCGGAGCCGCCGATCTCATCGTCGACATTCGTGGCCGCGAGCACCTCGGCCAGGTGTTCGGGGCGTTGCGGCAGCTGGCGGGAGTGACCAGCGTGGCCTCGGGCCCGTCCGCGTTTTCCCGCCGGTCCCAGTTTTGAACCCCTGCCCGAACCTCCCCGGGCGCCGGGTGGGCGGGTGGACACGATGTGACGCCGATCACCGGAAAACGAAACAGCCGCACCGAGGGGTGCGGCCGCTTTGGTCGACAGCGAGCCAGGGCTAGTGGGGCGCCTTGGTGACCTTGCCGGAGCGCAGGCAACGGGTGCAGACCTTGATCCGCTTCGGCTGCCCGTCACGCAGCGCGTGGACGGTTCGCAGGTTGGGCCGCCACTCCCGTTTGGTCACGTTGTGCGCATGGGAGATACGGTTGCCCACCATCGTCGTCTTGCCGCAGATTTCACACACCCGAGCCATACGACCTCCTCCCTCGCGCGAGGGAGCGTGTATCGTACCAGCGGGGTTTCGTTTTGCCAAGGGGGCGCTTGGGAGCACGTTGGAAAGCGGCCCACGAGGGTGTAGACTGTCGGCAATGGGCGCGCTGAGTGTATCTGGGGGCGGTGGTGTTCTTGACAAGGCTCTGACTGCTTGCTAGATTAGCCCCAAAAGATGGGTTGCACGTGACTACCATCACGGTACTGAGCGCAGGCGCGAAGAGGGGGCGGTGATCCGTGCTGCTAGGAAAGAAGAAGTCGATCGTCGGACTTGACATCGGCTCCTCGGCGATCAAGCTCGTGGAGCTCAAGCCTGGTAAGGGCGGTCGTTTCAGTCTGATCCATGCCGCCCACGCACCGTTGTCCCCGGAGGCAATCGTCGAGGGCACGGTGATGGACTCGTCGCTGGTCGTCGAGGCGGCCCAGCGGCTGCTCCAGGAGCAAGGGGTCAAGAACCCGAGCATTGGCATCTCGCTCTCCGGCATGTCGGTGGCGATCCGCAAGATCCAGGTCCCGGCGATGTCGGAGGCCGAGCTCGCGGAGTCGATCCACTGGGAGGCGGAGCAGTACCTGCCGTTCGACGTCAACGAGGTCAACCTCGACTACGTCGTGCTATCGCAGGACACCGACAACATGGATGTGCTCCTGGTGGCGGCCAAGAAGGACCGCATCGCCGACTACACCGGAATCATCACCCAGCTCGGCAGGGTCCCGGCGCTCGTGGATGTCGACGTGTTCGCCTTGCAGAACGCCTACGAGCACAACTATGGCGTCGCTCAGGATCGGGTCGTGGCGCTGGTCAACATCGGCGCCCACATCTTGAACGTCAACATCCTGGCCCACGGGCAGTCGGTCTTCTGGCGCGACATCGTGTTCGGCGGCAACGCCTACACCGAGGCGATTCAGCGCGAGCTCAACCTGACCCGCGAGCAAGCCGAAGCGGTCAAGGCCGGCGAGCAGCTCGGGGACCACACGCCGCAGACGATCCTCGGGGTGCTCAACGGGGTGAGCGAGGATCTCGCGGCCGAGCTCCAGAAGACCTTCGAGTTCTTCTACACCACCTCGAGCCACGATCAGGTGGAGGAGGTGATGCTGGCCGGTGGGGCGTCCCAGGTCCTCAACCTCGATGGGGTGCTGCGCGAGCGGCTCGGCGCCAGGGTCGAGCTGATGAACCCGTTCCGCGAGATCCATTACTCGGAGAGCCAGTTCAGCCCTGAGTGGCTCAACCGACACGCCCCCGCCATGGCGGTTGCGGTGGGAATGGGCCTGCGAAGCACCGGAGACTGACGCCGATGATCAAGGTCAACCTACTCGTCGAAGCCCGCGCTGAAAAGGTCACCCGCCAACCGCTCATCGCCCTCGGCGCCCTCAGTGGCGCGAACATCAACAACTACATCATCCTGGGGTTGCTTCTCGTCGGCCTGGGGGTGGTCGGGTACCGCTACTGGCAGCTCGATTCCAAGCGCAAGGAGATCAAGGCCGAGATCGTCGTCAACCAGAAGGAGTTCGAGCGCCTCAAGCCGATCATCGACGAGGTCGAGGCGTACAAGAAAAAGAACGCCGAGCTCAAACGCAAGATCGAGGTCATCGAGCGGCTCAAGCAGAACCAGCAAGGCCCCGTGCGCATCATGGACGAGATCAGCAAGGCGCTGCCCGATCTCCTCTGGTTGAGCTCCCTCAACCTCTCCGGGTCGACGCTTTCGGTTCGCGGCCAGGCGCTCAACGAGAACGCGGTCGCCAACTTCATCTCCAACCTGGCGTCGAGCCCGTTTTTCCAGGAGCCGGCGCTCAACATCATGAGTCAGGACAGCAAGGGCGTCTTTTCCTTCGATCTTGCCTGCACGTTCTCCTACACGCCGCGGCAGGCGAGCGAGACCCCGAAGGGGCAGTGAAGGAGCGGAGGGGTCATGGCCACCTTGGATCTGACCGGCAAACCTTGGTACTGGGGCGCGATCATCGGCGTCCTGCTCGCCGCTGGCCTCTTCTGGGGCATGCAACGGTTGGTCTTCGATGAGATCCAACAGGAGATCACCAGGAGCACCGCGGAGCTCGAGGCGCTCAAGGAGAAGGTGCGGCAGGGGAAGATGGCGGAGAGCCGGCTCCCCCAGTTCCGCGAGGAGGCGCAGCGTCTCGAAACCGACCTGCAGCGCCTGCTCCGCATCCTTCCGACGGCGCGCCAGACCGACGAGCTGATCAAGAAGGTCAAGTCGCTCACCGAGCGGGCCGCGTTCCGCTTGGCGACCTTCCAGCCGGGAGCGTTCACCAAGAAGGAATTTCTCACCGAGTGGCCGATCACGGTGACGATGGAAGGCACATACCACGAGCTGGCCCTGTTTTTCGACCGCCTCTCGCGGTTCTCCCGCATCATCAACGTCGACACGCTCGGGATCAGCGCCATAACCGCACGGCGCAGCGCGTTCTCGATCAACACGACGTTCACCATGAAGACTTTCATCTATGGGGATGTGCAGCCGGTCGGAGGTGGGCGATGAGGGCCTTCTCGCTGACCCTGGGGGTGCTGTTGGTTGCGAGCCTCGCCCTGGCGCAGGCGCCCTCCCCGACGCCGGTGCCGGAATCCAAGCCGGAGACGCCGATCGACACCTCGGCGATCGAGGGCATCCTCCGGGGCGATGAGGCGGCCGACGCTGGCCAGGGCTTTTCATACGACGCCGCCAATCGGCGCGATCCTTTCCGGTCGCTGCTCGCCGGTCCGGTCAAGGAAGAGATGGGTGAGCGCCCGCCCGGTCTCCGGGGTATGGGGATCGAGGAGATCCAGCTCAAGGGCATTCTCCAGTTGCCGGATGGCTGGGTGGCGATGATCCAGGGTACGGACAACCTGAGCTACATGATCCGTGCCGGCATGGTGCTGTACGACGGCACGGTGGACCGGGTCGAGCCCGGCCGAGTCGTCTTCAAGCTGCAAGTGGCCGATCCGAAGAGCCTCAAGCCCTACCGCGAGGTTGTCAGGGTGCTGCAGTGATTCCGTTTTGGGGGTTGCGATGATGGCGACACGTTCTCGCGCGGTGACAGCAGTTGTGGCGGCGGCGATCTCCCTCCTTGTCCTTCCTGCGGTGGCAGGGGCGGAAGAAAGTGTGTCCGTCCTCGGCATGGCTTGGACGGAGAAGCCGGCCCAGGCGCTGGTCATCAGCGCCTCAGGACCCCTGCGGTTCAGCGAGGCCCGGCCCGAGCCGGGCGTGGTTGTGATCGAGCTGCAGGGCGCGGTTCTGGCGGCGCAGACGGCTCCGATCACCGCCCCGGAGGCGGGGCTGCGGCGGGCCACCCTGGCGGCGCTGGTCAAGGGCTCTGAAGGTGGGGTCCAGCTGCGGCTCGAGGTGGAGCCCGGTGCCAGCGTCGCCGTGAGCGCCCTCCCGGCCGGGCTGGAGGTGCGTCTTGGCGCCGCGCTGCCGATGGGTCGGCGCGATCTGGCGGATGTGGTGCCGGTGGCCGACGCCACCGGGGTCTCGATCCACCTGGCGAGCGGCCGGCGTCTGGAAGGCAAGGTCTTCACGCTCGACAACCCGCCCCGGGTCGTCGTCGACCTTCCCGGCGTCATCAACCGGGTTGCCCGTCGGGTACACCCGGTCGGCGCCGGCGGCGTGGTTCGGGTGCGGGTCGCCCAGCACGCTACCGAGCCGACCCCGGTGGTGCGGGTGGCGGTGGACCTCGAGACAGCGCAGCCGTACACTCTCGAACCCACCGCCGACGGCGCGCTGTTGCGCGTCGGAGCCCCTCCCGAGGCGGCGCCGGTGGCGGTCGCCGAGGCCACCCCGGTTCCGGCCGCTGCCGAGCCCGAGCCGGCTGAGGCACCAGAGGTGACGGCGGCTGAGCCGGAGCCGGCGCTGCAGGTGGCCGAGGCGGCGCCCGCCCTCACGAGGCAAACCACGATCGTCGACGCGCCGCCCGCTCCGGCCCCGAAGGTGGAGCCGGCCGCGCCCGTATCGGTCGCGGAGCCCGCCTCGCTGGTCGCCCCTCCGGCGGCTCCCCAGGTGGCTCAGGCGGCTCCTCGGGTGCCCCCGGCCGACTCTCCTTGGACCTCCACCCCGGCGGCGCTCGCCGAGGAGGCGGGGCAGGAGAAGCCCGCCACCTTGGCGGCCAGGGAGGTGGAGAGCGAGGAGAAGAAGTTCACCGGCGAGCCGATGACGCTCGAGCTCAAGGATGCGGACGTCAAGGACGTGCTCCGCACCTTCGCCAAGATCACCGGGCTCAACGTCGTCGTTGACCCCGACGTGTCCGGCTCGGTGACGGTCCAGCTCGAGCACGTGCCGTGGGACCAGGCGCTCGATATCATCCTGCGCATCAACAATCTCGACTACGTGGTCGAGAACAACGTCCTGCGGGTGGCAAGGCTCGAACGGCTCGCGACCGAGAAGCAGCGGCTGGCCGAGTTCAAGCTCAAGGAAGACGACGCCCGGCCGATGCGGACCGTGACCAGGACGCTCTCCTACATCAAGGCGGTCGAGGCGCGGACGCTGCTGACGAGCGGGAACTTCCTGCTGTCGCGGCGCGGCACGGTGGTGGTCGACGAGCGCAACAACATGCTGATCATTCGCGACAACGCCGACCGCCTGCCGAACATCCTGGCGCTTCTCGATCAGATCGACATCCCGATCCAGCAGGTCATCATCGAGGCGCGCATCGTCGAGACGACCCGGACGTTCTCCCGCAACCTCGGCATCTCCTGGGGGTTCGACGGGCGCGGTGACACCCGCCACGGCACCACGACCGGCTGGACGTTCCCCAACAGCTACGCCATCGGGGGTGGGTCCGACCTCATCAAGGGCGCGCCGGTGTTGACGATGGCGTTCGCCGACATCCTCGACTCGTTCAACCTCGACTTCCAGCTCGGCGCCGCCGAGCTCGATGGCCTGGCGAAGGTCGTCTCCTCGCCCAAGGTGACAGCCCAGAACAACCAGACGGCGCGCATCCAAAGCGGCGTCATGATCCCGATCCAGACGGTGTCCAACAACACCGTGACGGTGCAGTACGTGGACGCCACCCTGGCGCTCCAGGTCACGCCCCAGATCACCGCCGAAGGCACGGTGATCCTGAACATCCAGGTCCAGAAACGCGAGCCGGCCTCGGGCCTCCAGCAGGCTGGGGGTACCAACACCCCGCTCATCACCCGCGATGCCCAGACCATGCTGATGGTGAGGGACGGCGGAACCACCGTGATCGGCGGCATCTACCAGTTCAGCGACCAGTCGTCGCAGGACCGCGTCCCCGGGCTGCACCGCCTACCGATCATCGGCAACCTGTTCAAGAACAAGGGGATCAGCAACCGCCACGACGAGCTGTTGATCTTCATCACTCCGCGGATCGTGAAGTACTAGGGGGGCAGGTATGAAAACGAATCGCCTGGTGCTGATGGCGCTGTGCGGTCTGGCGCTCGGTCTTGTGGCCGGCTGCAGCGGTGGGAACCACTCCGCGGACGATGCGGCCGACATCGTTCTCTCGGTCGACATCCCCCAGGGCATTGCCGACGTTGCGGTGAATCAGGGGGAGGATGTCGCCATCCCCTCGCTGCTAATCAAGTCGCAAGCGAAGGCTCCTGGGAGGCCGATGACGGTGCAAAACGACGTCGTGCTCAACGAGTGGGTGGTTACCTTCACCCGCACCGACGGAGGGACGGCCGCCTCGCCGGAGTGGCGGAACTACTACAACGTGTACGTGCCGGCGGGCGGCAATGCGTCGCTGGACAACTACCGTGTCATGCCGGTCGAGTTCTTGCGCCAGCCCCCTCTCAACCAGCTCTGGCCCGAAAACGGTGGGTTCGACAAGGAGACCGGGCAGGACAACATCCGGCAGAAGCTCCGTATCGACATCTACGGCAAGACCGTCGCCGGCCAGAGGGTCAGCGTCGGCTTCGAGTTCAGCGTCCGGTTCTTCTACGCCGTGGGGCAGTGAGGACGGAAATGCGGGAGACGAGTATGAAGCAGAGACTTTCAATCGTAGCCCTGGTGCTCGGCCTGGCTTTCACCCTCGCGGGGTGCTCGGCGGACAGCCCGACCGCGCCCAAGCCCTCGCCGACGCCGGCCGCACTGTCGATCGCCCTCGACGCTTCCGCCAGCTCGGCCGAGGTCGGCAGCGCCGTCACCTTGCAGGCGCGCGTGACGCAGAGTGGGGCGAGCGCGCCCGACAACACGTCGGTGACGTTCTCGCTCTACAACTGCCCAGGCCCCGGCGTCGCCTGGGATCCCTCGTTCGAGAACGGGTGGTGCGAGGTGGTTCGAACCACCCAGGCGGGTGTCGCGACGGCCACCTTGGTGGGGCGCACGGAAGGGTTGTTCCAGGTCACAGCGCGCGTTCCCGGGCAGGCGATCTCGAAGAACATCAGGTACTTCGAGCCCGTTTCCCCGCGCAACCTGGCGATTTACGGCGTCGAGCCCGACACGGGCGGTGCTGACGGCGGCCAGCTGGTCACGATTCGCGGCCGTGGGTTCGCCGCGCCGCTCGACGTGGTGTTCAAGGCCGGAGGCATCGATCGCACTGCGGTCGTCGCCAGCGTCGACAGCGCCGGCACCGAGCTCGTCGTCATCACCCCGAAGGCGCCGATCCCCGTGACCGGGAGCCTCGAGACCGACATCACGGTGACGGCGATGGCCGGCGTTACCGACGAGAAGGGCGAGAGCGTCTCGGTGAGCGAGACGCTGACCAAGGCGTACATCTATATCTACACCCCGCCGGACCTGCCACCGGGGACACCACCTCCGGCGATCTACCAGATCGTGCCGTCGGAGGGCCTCGATCGCGGCGGCGACCGGGTGACGATTTTCGGCGCCAACTTCTATCCCCCGATAACGGTCAAGTTCGGGGACGAGGACGCGGAGATCACCTCGATCGCTGCCGACCACGGGTCGCTGGTGGTGCTGTCGCCCAAGCACTCGCGGAAGGTGGACGAGACGGGACCGCAACAGGTGGATGTAACCGTGAAGGCCGCCGGCGGTGAGGTCAAACGCGCCAACGGCTGGACGTGGCTGCTGCCGCCGACCGAGGTTGGATCGCCCTCTATCTACTTTGTCAGACCGAACAGGGGTAGTCCGCGTGGGATGGAAGAGGTCAAGATTCTAGGCGCTGAGCTTTGCGGCGGCTACAGCACCGCAACTGGCAAGTGCATCTCTCCTCCCTTGGTCGTGTTTGCAATCGAGGGTTTCGGAGATAGAGAAGCTCAGGTCCTCAGTATTGCCGACGATGCCAGGGAACTCGTGGTCCTGACGCCCACGGTGTCGCCGACGCCGGTTCTCACTGACGCGCCGGCCACCATCAAGGTGACGAACTCCCGAGGCACTGCGGAGCTGCAGAAAGCTTTCACCTTCGTGTCGGAGGCCGGCTCCCCGCAGATCTTCAACATTGTTCCCGACAGGGGCAGCGCCCGTGGGGGCGATACCGTGACGATCTACGGCAAGTACTTCATCGAGCCGGTGCAGGTGGAATTCTATCCCGGCGGCTTCGCAGAGATCGTTGAAGTGTCTCAAGACAAGACCGCGATCACGATCAGAACCCCCTCATGGGGCGCCGGACCACTGGAAAAAGACACGCTCGCTGGTATCAAGGTGACAACGCAAATCGGAAGCGGGAGGGAAACGTGGGCGGAGCTCACGAACTGCTTCCTTTACTTGGCAGAGGTGCCCACGCCCGAACTGTTCGCGCTGTCGCCCAACTCCGGCCCGGTCGACGGCGGCACCCGGGTGACCATCACCGGCCAGGGGTTCCAGTCGCCGGTGCAGGTGTACTTCGGCGACCGGCAAGCCCAGGTGGTGACCAGCAACTTCTTCCAGGTCATCTGCATCGCTCCGTCGATCACGCCCAGCCAGCCGGGCACGCCGAGCAACGTCCAGGTGACGGTGCTCAACGTCACCACCGGCAAGCGCTCGAACGGCCTCGTCTTCCGCTACGGCGAGGCGATATTCCTGTCGGCGATCTCGCCCAACCACGGCCCGGCCGACGCCGAGACGACGGTGACGATCTACGGGCAGGGGTTCGTCGGTCCGGTCGAGGTCGTGACCACCATCGGCAGCGAGGCGATCCAGGCCAACGTGCTGTCGGTGTCGGGCACCGAGATCATCGCCAAGATCCAGCCGCTGCCGGCCAACCGGCGTAGCTGTGGCATCACCTCAGCCGGCGTCAAGGTGACCAACCTCAACTCCAACATCACGGCCTCCGGGATCACCTTCTACTACGAGTCCCCGACCCCGCTGCTGATCTCGGCGTCGGTCTCGCTCAACGGCACGCCGCGAGGCAATAACCAGGTGCCGATGAGGAACCCGAGCGGCAGTGGAGGCTGCGACGGCAACGCCTGGAGCGCGTTCACCGTGCACGTGCACGGCAAGAACTTCCAGCAGTTGGGCGCCAACTCGGCGATGGTGGTCTCGATCCCGGGCGTCACCGCCGACATCCCGACGACGTGGGTCGGGCCCGAGGAGGTCTCGTTCGTCCTGCCCGATCTGACCGCGGTGCCGGTGCAGGAGATCTCGTGCACCACCGGGAGCGGGACGTGCGGCCTGCAGTGGGTGCAGACGCCGCTTTCGCTCACCATCAAGAACCTGCGCAACGGGTGCGAGGACACGCTCAACGGCGCCCTGCTCGTGATCCCGTGCGACAACAGCTGTCGCCCGGTCGGCATCACCAGCCTGGATATCACCGGCGAACCGGCGACCGGGGTGCGGATCAACACGCCGTTCGTGGTCAACCTCAACTTCCAGCCTCCGACGCTCACGAGCCCGGTCACCGTGAACCTCACCTACGTCGGGTTCGGAGCCGCCCCGGGGTCGGTGACGATTCCGGCCAACGTCCCCAGCCCATGGCCGGTGACCATCACCCCGACCGCCGTTGGCTCCGGCAACATCGTTGCCCAGGCCGGCTCGGGTGTGTGCGCGGTCTCGACGGTGAGCGACCCCATCACGATTCTGCCACCGGCGCTCACCATCACCACCACCTGCCCGCTGCCGAACGGCACTGTCGGAGCAGCGTACTCGCAGTCCCTCACCGCAACCGGCGGCACCACCCCGTACACCTGGACGATTTCGGCGGGTGCGCTCCCGGCCGGGCTTGCCATCACCGGAAACACCATCACCGGCACCCCGACCACGGCGGGCACCTTCTCCTTCACGCTGCGTGTGAGGGATGCCAGCAACCCCACCCAGGAGACGGCGGAGCTCCCCTGCTCGATCACCGTCAACGCCGGGCCATAGGCAGGCGGAACGATCATTTTGGGGGCCGCGGGCAACCGCGGCCCTTTTCCTTTCCGCCGGGTCACGCGGGCGTCTTGCTGCTACCATGCGGCGAGCGCGATGAGGGCGAGCAAACGCCGTGACGCAACGATGCACACCGCCGGTGTCCTGGGCAGCGGGGCGATGTTCGACCGCATCGCCGGCCGGTACGACCTGCTCAACCGTATCCTCTCGCTGGGCATGGACCGGTGGTGGCGGCGCCGGCTGGTGCGGGCACTGGGCGTCGCGCCCGGCGACCGCGTGCTCGACGTGGCGGTCGGCACCGGCGACGTGGTGGCGGCACTGCTCGGGCTCGCCGCGCGACCGCTCGTGGTGGGGGTAGACCCGGCGCTGGCGATGGTGGCCCGCGGTGCTGCCAAGCTGCGCGGCCGCGCGGGGCGCTGGGGGCTGGTGGGCGGCGACGGCATGTGCCTGCCGTTCCGGGATGGCGCGTTTGCCGCCGTGACGATCGCCTTCGGTATCCGCAACCTCCCGGACCGGCTCCAGGCGCTGGTCGAGATGGCCCGCGTGACCCGCCGCGGTGGGCGGGTCGCCGTGCTCGAGCTGCAGGTGCCGGACCACGGCCCGCTCGCCCCGCCCGCGCGGGTGTGGGTGCGCCACGTGGTGCCGGTAATCGGCGGGCTGCTGTCGAGCCGCGCCGAGTACCGCTACCTGCGGGGATCGATGCTGGAGTTTCCCCGCCCCGCCCAGTTCCTGGCCCTGATGGCGGCGGCTGGGCTCGTGGCGACGAGCGCGCGGGCGATGAGCGGCGGCGCGGTGCGCCTGTACCTCGGGACGGTCCCGCCATGACGGCCCACGGCGCTGCCGCACCGGTCCTCCAGAAGCTCGGCACGGCGCTCGCGCAGCGAGCGGCGGCGCGCCCCTGGCGGTGGACGGTGGCGGCACCCCTCGCCCCGGCCGAGCGCGTCTGGGACGCCGTTCCCGGCGCTCGGGCGTGGTTTTGGGAGACGGCCGAGGGGACGTGGGCGGGGCTCGGCGAGGCCGTCGTGGTCGAGGGAACGGGTGCGGGCCGCCTGCACGCGGTTGTGGCCGCGCTCGGGCGGCTGCGCGCCGCGGGCTGGGAGGAGGCTTCGAAGCCATCCGGCCCGAGCCCGTCGCTTTTCGGCGGCGCGGCGTTCGCTCCCCAGGCCCGCTCGACCGCGCCGTGGGAGGGGTTCGGCGACGCGCGCTTCGTGCTGCCGCGCTGGACCTACCACCGCGGCGGCGGTCGGGCGTCGCTGACGCTCGCGCTGCCGCCCGGCGAGGCGGCGGCGGCCAAGCTGGCGACCGAGCTGTCGGCGATCCTCGGGGCGCTCGCAGCACCCGGGGTCGAGCCGCGGCGGGAGGACGAAGCGGTGGAGCTGTGCGAGGAGGACGACCAGGCGTGGGTGGCGGCCGTCGCGGCGGCGCGGGCGGCGATCGACGCCGGGCGGCTTGCCAAGGTGGTGCTGGTCAGGCGCACCGGCGTCCGGCTCGCGTCGAGCCCACCGGGCGCTGTCCTCCTGCGCCGTCTGGGTGAGGAGGGCGCGGGGCTGTTCCGCTTCGGGCTGCGTTGTGCCGGGGCGGTGTTCGTGGGCGCGAGCCCAGAGCTGCTGGTGGCGCGCCGCGGGGCCGAGGTGCGGGCGGAAGCGCTGGCGGCGTCGGTGCCGCGGCCTGCCGACGCCGGCGCCGTGGCCGAGGAAGCACTTGCCGCGCGCCTGCTCGCCGACGGCAAGCAGCGCCTGGAGCACGACCTGGTGGTGGACGCCGTGCGCCGCGCTCTCGCGCCGGTGTGTGCCGAGCTGGCGGTCCCGGCCACCCCCGAGGTGCGGGTGCTGCGGCACCTGCTCCACCTCTCGACGCCGGTGCGCGGCACGCTCCGGCACGCCGTTGCCGTGCTCGACCTCGCCGCCCGCCTGCACCCGACACCGGCGGTGGCGGGCGAGCCGCGAGAGCAGGCCCTTTCGTTTATCGCCGCGCACGAGCGATACCCGCGCGGGTGGTTCGCGGGGCCGGTGGGCCGGGCCGCCCTCGACGGCGACGGCGAGCTGGCGGTCGCGCTGCGCTCCGCCCTGGTGCGAGGGCGCGAGGCGTTCGTCTACGCCGGGGCGGGGATCGTGGCGGGCTCGCGGGCCGAGCTGGAGCTGGCCGAGATCCGGGCCAAGTCGCGCACCTGCCTGGCGGCGCTGGGGGTGCACGCATGATCGCCGCCAACCTCCACCTGCGCTGGGCCGAGCTGCTGATCGATGGCCTCGTGTCGGCCGGCGTGCGCGAGCTGGTGGTGAGCCCCGGCTCGCGCTCGGCGCCGCTGGTGCTGGCGGCGGGCGCCCGTGCCGACCTGCGGGTCACTGTGCTGGTGGACGAGCGTGTGGCGGCGTTTTTCGCCCTCGGGCAGGCGAAGGCTACGGGGCAGCCGACGGCGCTCGTGTGCACCTCGGGGACGGCCGGCGCGCACTACCTGCCGGCGGTGCTGGAGGCCGACGAGGCCGGTGTGCCGCTGGTGGTGGTGACCGCCGACCGCCCGCCCGAGGCGCACCACCGGAAGGCGGCGCAGACCACCGAGCAGCGGGGCTTTTTCGCGGGCCACGTGCGCCTGCACACCGACCTCGGCACGCCTCACCCGGACGCGCGGGCGCTGCGCGGGGTGCGGGTGACGGCGGCGCTCGCGGTCGCCCGCGCCGTGGGCCCCGACCCCGGCCCGGTCCACCTCAACGCCCCGTTCCGCAAGCCGCTCGAGCCGGTTCCCGGAAACCAAGCCGACCCCGAGCTGGCGGCGGTCGCGCGCCGGATCGCCGGGGAGCCGCTGCCGGCTGTCTGGCGGCCGGTGGCCGAACCCGACCCCGACGCGGTGGTCGCGCTTGCCGAGCGGCTCCGTCACGAGCCGCGCGGCGTGGTGCTGGCCGGGCCGGGTCCGCTCGGCCGGAGCGCCGCTGCGGCCGCGCGCCTGGCGCACCGGCTCGGCTACCCGCTGCTGGCCGAAACGGCGAGCCAGCTCCGCTGGGCGCAGCCCGGCGCCGCACCGCTGCCGCTGGATCTGCTCGCCCCCGACGCCCTGGCGCCGCGGCCCGGCGAGCCGCGGGTGATCTTGCAGCTCGGTCTGCCGGTGGTGTCCGCGGCGTGGCAGCGCTTTCTCGAGTCCGGTCCGGCGTGCCGCCGGTGGGTGCTGGGCGGGTCCGGCTGGCCGGATCCGTGGGGCGGCGCCGCGGGTTTCGTCGGGGGAGACCCCGACCGCGTGGTCGGGGCACTGCTCGACGCGCTCGGGGGCGCTGGGCCGTCGGACGACGCCTGGGCGTCGGCGTGGGCGAAGGCGGCGAGCGACGTGGCCGGGGTGCTGGCTGGGTGGCGCGACGCGGAGCGCAAGCGTTCCGAGCTCTCGGAGCTGGGCGCGGCCTGGGCCGCCATCGAAGCACTCCCTCCCGGCTCGCTCCTCGTCCTCGGGAACTCGCTGGCGGTGCGGGAGGTGGACCTGGTGCCGGCAAGCCCTCCGACGGGCGTCGGGGTGCTGCACCAGCGGGGCGTGGCCGGCATCGACGGGCTCATCGCCGGCGCCGCCGGTGCGGCGCACGCCTCCTCCCGGCCGACGCTGGCGCTGGTCGGCGACCTCGCAGCGGTTCACGACCTGGGCGGGCTCGCCGCCGCGCGCCAGGTCGCGTCGCCGCTCGTCATCGTGGTCCTCGCCAACCGGGGAGGGCGCATCTTCGAGCTGCTGCCCCTGGCGGCGGGCGGCGTCGCCGAGGCGGTGGTCGAGCGCCTCTTCCTCACCCCGGTGGAGGTCGATCTCGCATCCGCGGCGGCAGCGTTCGGGGTCCGGCACCACCGCGCGGCGCACGCCGACGAGCTGGCCGCGGCCCTGACGAGCGCGTTCGGAAGCCCGGGTCCGACGGTGGTCGAGGCGGTGATCTCGGGGCCCGGCGCGAGGGCCCGCTGGACCGCGCTGCGGGAGCGCGCCCGCGCGGTGCGCGCGTGACCGTGCCGGTGGCCGCCGAGCACGTAGTCGCCGGGGTACGTTTTCTAACCTGGCGGGGGGCTGGGCCAGACCGTTGGCTTGTCCTGCACGGGTTTGCCGGGCACCCCGAGGCGTGGCGGGAGGTCGTCGAGCGGCTTGCGGCCCCGGGTCTCGTGGCGGCGCCGTTCGTGCCGGGACACGGCCCCGAGCCGCTGCGCTCCGGGTGGACGGGGTTCGGGCAGGTGATTGACGGTCTGGCGGATGCGGTCCGGGCGATCGCCCCCGACGGTTGGCGGTTGGCTGGCTACTCGCTCGGCGCCCGGCTGGCGCTCGGCCTGCTGGTCGCCGAGCCGAAGATGTGGACCGACGCGCTTTTGGTCGGCGTCAACCCGGGGCTCGCGAGCGCGGCGGAGCGGGACGCGCGGCGGGGCGAGGACGCGGCCCGCGCCCGGCTGCTTCGCGAGCAGGGGCTGGCGGCGTTCGTGCAGGCGTGGGAGCGGCTGCCGCTGTTCGCCACCCAGCGCACGCTGCCGGAGGCCACGCTGGCGGCGCAGCGGGTCTGGCGCCTGACCCACGACCCGCAGCGGCTCGCCTGGTCGCTCGACGCGCTCGGCCTCGGGGCGATGCCGGACTACTGGCCCCGCCTCGCCCGCATCACGCAGCCGGTGCGCCTCGTGGTCGGCGAGCTCGACGGCCGGTTCGTCGACCTCGCGGCGCGGGCGGTGGGCCTGCTGCCGGCGGGGTCGCTCACCGTCGTGCCGGGCGTCGGCCACAACGTGGTGCTGGAAGCCCCGGAGGCGGTCGTGCGGTTGCTCGAGGCGGGAGCGCCGCGCTACCGTGGAGCGCGCGAGGAGGGGTCATGAGCCTGCCTTCGTGGACTGTCCGGGCCAGCTTCGAGGACGTGCGGTACGAGACGTGCGAGGAGGGGATCGCCAAGGTCACGATCAACCGGCCGCAGGTGCGCAACGCCTTTCGGCCGCAGACGGTGGAGGAGCTGCAGCAGGCGTTCGCGCTGGCGCGGGACGACCGCGCGGTGGGCGTGGTGATCCTCACCGGCGAGGGGCGCGAGGCGTTCTGCTCGGGCGGCGACCAGAAGGTGCGGGGCGACGGCGGCTACGTGGGCGAGGACGGTGTGCCGCGGCTGAACGTGCTGGACCTGCAGCGGCAGATCCGCACCCTCCCCAAGCCCGTGATCGCCATGGTCGCGGGGTACGCGATCGGCGGCGGCCACGTGCTGCACCTGGTCTGCGACCTCTCGATCGCGGCCGAGAACGCCCGTTTCGGGCAGACCGGCCCGCGCGTGGGCAGCTTCGACGGCGGCTACGGGGCGTCGTACATGGCGCGGGTGATCGGCCAAAAGCGCGCCCGCGAGGTGTGGTTCCTGTGCCGTCAGTACGACGCCCGGACCGCCCTCGAGTGGGGGCTCGTCAACGCCGTGGTGCCGGTGGAGCGGCTGGAGGAGGAGACCGTGGCGTGGTGTCGCGAGATCCTGGCCAACAGCCCGACCGCGATCCGCCTGCTCAAAGCGGCGCTCAACGCCGACTGCGACGGCCAAGCCGGGCTCCAGCAGCTCGCCGGCGACGCGACGCTGCTGTTCTACCTCACCGAGGAGGCGAAGGAGGGCAAGCGGGCGTTCGTCGAGAAGCGCAAGCCCGACTTCTCGCGATTCCCCCGCTTTCCCTAGCGCCGCCACGCGGGGACGGGAGAGCGACCAGGGCGATACCGATGGCAGACGCGAGGCTCGGCGGGGATCCCGATTCGTTGCGGCCGCGGCGCGCGCGCGAGCGCACGTCGGCGCCGAACCGGCCTCCCCTGGCGCCGGGGCCGGTGGCGCGGTGGGTCGCCGCGGCGCGGCCGAAGACGCTGCCGGCGGCGGCGGCTCCCGTCGTGGTCGGGACGGCGTGCGCGGCGGCGGCGGGCGGTTTTCGGGCGGGGCCGGCGCTGGCGGCACTGATCGGGGCGCTGGCGTTGCAGGTGGCGGCGAACTACATCAACGATGTGGCGGACTACGAGCAGGGGACCGACACGGCCGGGCGGCTCGGACCGACCCGGGCGACCGCGGCGGGGTGGCTCACCCCACGCCAGATGTGGGCCGGTGTGGCGGCGACGATCGGCGTGGCGGCGCTGGCCGGGTTGTACCTGACGTGGGTTGCCGGGTGGCCGGTGCTGGCGGTCGGCGCCGCCTCCATGCTGGCCGCATTCGCGTACTCTGCCGGGCCGTTCCCGCTCACCAAGCTGGGGATGGGGGAGCCCTTCGTCATGGTGTTCTTCGGCTTCGTGGCCACCTGCGGGACGGCCTGGGTGCAGGCGCTCGTGGTGCCGGCGGCGGCGTGGTGGGGTGGGTTCGTGTGCGGGGCGCTGTCGATCGCGATCCTCGTCGTCAACAACACCCGAGACCACGCCACCGACCGCGCCGCCGGGCGCCGCACGCTACCGGCGCGGCTCGGAAAGCGGGCCGGCGTCATCGAGCTGGCGGCGTTTCTCGTCCTGGCGCACGCCGCCACGATCGGTGCGGTCCTCTCGCGCGCGGTCGGTGCCTGGGTGCTCGGAGCGCTCGTCACCGCGCCGCTGGGCGTGCTCCTCGTCCGGCGCGTCGCGACCTGCGACGATGGGCCGACGCTCAACCGGGAGCTGGCGCGGGCGGGGCAGCTCCTGCTCCTGCACAGCCTGCTCTGGAGCGTCGGGGTCCTGGCGTGAGCCCCTCGGCTCGAGCGGGAGCGACGTGAGCGAGCTGTCGGTGCTCGCCGCTGCCGCCGCCGCCGGGTCGGCGCCGGCGCTGCTCTGGCCGGGTGGGGCGTGGAGCTGGGCGGACCTTGCAGGGCGGGTGACGGCCGAGATGGGCACCCTCGGGCGGCTCGGCCTCGGACGGCCGGGTGGGCCGCCCAGGGTCCGCCTGACAGCGCGCGCGACGCCGGAGTTCGTGGTGCGGTTTTGGGCGCTCGCCGAGCTCGGGGTCACCGTGGTGCTGCTGCATCCGCGGTGGACCGCCACGGAGCGGGCGACGGTGGGGGCGCTCGACCTCTCCGCCTGGGATCTCGACTTGCTGCCGGCCGGCGCCCGGGTCGACTGGATCGTGCCGTCGGCCCCGTCGGTGCGCATCCCGCCCGAGCGCCCGCTCGCCATCCTCTTCACCTCCGGCAGTGCGGCAGGGCCCAAAGGCGTGATCCTCAGCCGGGGGGCGTTCGTGGCCTCGGCCGAGGCGAGCGCGGCGCGGCTCGGCTGGCGGGGCGACGATCGTTGGCTGCTGTCGTTGCCGCCGGCGCACGTGGGTGGGCTGTCGGTGCTCACGCGGTGCCTGCTCGCCAGGCGGCCGGTGGTGCTGGGGGAGGGGCTCGATCCGGTCGCCACCGTGGCGCTCATGCACGAGGCGGGCGTGACGCTGGCCTCGGCCGTCGCCCCGCAGCTCCAGCGGCTGCTCGACGGTGGCGCCGTGCCGCCGCGGCTGCGGGCGGTGCTGGTGGGAGGCGGGCCGTGCCCAGAGCCGCTGCTGCGACGGGCCAGAAAGGCCGGATGGCCGGTGCTGGCGACGTACGGGTTGACCGAGACCTGCTCCCAGGTGGCCACTCAAGACCCGGCTGAGGCTCGAAACGTCGGGGATGTGGGGGCGACGCCGTTGCCCGGCGTGGAGCTGCGGGTGACCGACGGTCGGATTGAGGTGCGGGGAGCCATGCTCATGAGCGGCTACTACCCGCGCGGACGGCATGCCGAGCCGCTCGGTGAGGATGGGTTTCTCGACACCGGGGACCTCGGGCGGCTCGACGAGCGCGGTCGCCTGGTCGTCCTGGGCAGGGCCGACGAGGTCATCGTCACCGGCGGCGAGAAGGTCTTTCCGGGTGAGGTCGAGCGGGCGCTTGCGGCCTGCCCGGGGATCGCAGCGGCGCTCGTGGTCGGGGTCGAGGCCGACCCGTGGGGGCAGGTGGTGGCGGCGTTGCTGGTCGCCGGACCCCGAGGGCCCGCTGCGCCCGACCAGCTCTCCGAGTCGCTGGCCGGGCTCGCACCGTTCAAGCGACCGCGTCTGGTGGCGTGGGTGGACGCGTTGCCGCTCGGTCCGAACGGCAAGCCGGACCGCCGCCGGGCGCTTTCGGAGCACCGATCGAGCTTGCAGCCACGCTCGCGTGCTGCGGCACCAGCACCGGGCCTTCAGAAGCCGCGACGCGCTCGACGGTGACGCCGAACACCCGGGCCACCAACGCGGTGGTGAGCACCTCGTCGGGCGGTCCCTCGGCGGCGACCAGTCCCCGGTCGAGCACCACCGCGGTGTCCGCCAGCCGGCGGGCGAGGTTCCAGTCGTGGAGCACGACCGCCGCGCCCACCCCACGGGCGACGAGACCCCGCACCGTATCCACGAGGGCGAGCTGGTGGCGCACGTCGAGCCCGGTGGCCGGCTCATCCATGAGCAGCAGCCGCGGCTCGCCGGCCAGCGCTCGGGCCAACAGCACGAGCTGGCGCTCGCCGCCGGACATCGTGTGGACCGGTGTGTGGCGGTGGGCAGCAAGGCCGAGATCCCGGATTGCCGCCTCGACGGCCGCCTCGTCCGCGGGTCCGGCGGGCCGCCACGGCCCCAGGTGCGGCGCCCGTCCCTGCATGACCATCTCGTACACGGTGAGGGGAAAAGCAACCGTCACCGCCTGCGGCACGAAGCCGACGAGGCGGGCCGCCTCCCGGCGCCGCAGCGAGAGCAGCTCGCGCCCGAGCACCTCGACCTCTCCCGCGGTCGGGCGCAGGATGCCGACGAGGAGCCGGAGCAGGGTGCTCTTGCCGGCGCCGTTGGGACCGAGCACCGCGGTGCAGCGTCCGACCGGGAGCTGCAGGTCGACTGGACCCACGACCCGCCGCGCCCCGTACCCGCCGCACAGCCCCCGGGCGATCAGGCCGCTCACGCCGATCTCCGCAGCAACGCCACGAAAAACGGCACGCCCAGCACGGCCGTGACCACACCCACGGGAAGCTCGGCACCGGGCACGATCCGCCGAGCGAGGGTGTCACCGGCGGCGGTCAGGGCGGCGCCGAGCAACGCCGAGCGCACCAGCAGCCGGCGCGGTGCCGGCCCCCACACCAGCCGGCAGAGGTGCGGGGTCACCAACCCCACGAAGCCGATCACCCCGGCAAACGCCACGGCGCCTCCACAGAGCGCAGCGGCGGCCAGAAAGACCTGTCTGCGTACCACGAGCACGTCCACCCCGAGGCCGGCGGCCGACTCCTCCCCGGTGCCGAGCAACCCCAGATCGCGCCCGTGGTGCAGGAGCACGGCGGCAGGCAGCAGGGTGTACGGGAGCAGCCACCCGACTCGGGAGGCCGACGCGCCGGCGAACGAACCCATGGTGACGGCAAGCGCGCCCGGCACGCGGTTGCCGGAGGCCAGGGCGAGCACCAGCAGGATCACCGCCGAGGCGGCGGCGTTGACGGCGACGCCGGCGAGGATCAGACGGGTCGACGAGGCGCCGAGCGGCCCCCTGGCCATCCACCAGACGAGGCCGGTCGCGAGCGCGGCGCCACCCACCCCGGCCAGCGGGACGAGCCCGAGCATCGCCGCCGGAAGCGCCACGACGGCGAGCGTCGCCGCCGCCGCGCCGCCGCCGGAGATGCCGAGCAAGAAGGGGTCGGCCAGCGGGTTGGCGAGCAGCAACTGGAGGGCAGCGCCAGCCAGCGCCAGCCCGGCGCCGACCAGCAGCGCGAGCGCCAAGCGCGGCAAGCGTAAAGAGACCACCACCAGGCGCGCCTCTGCCGTCCCACCGCCGACCAGGGCCGTTCCGACCTCGGCCGGTGACAAAGCGGCGCTGCCGGTGAGCAGCGACGCCAAGGCGGCGGCGAGCAGGCCCAGGCCGAGCAGCAGGTCGGCCGAGCGCCTCACCGAAAGCCTCCACGCGCCTCGACCAGGGCTTCCAATGCCTCGACGAGACGTGGTCCGGGTCGGCTTGCCGGATCAGCGGGGAGCCAGATGACCTGCACCGTTCCCCGGGCCAGACGACGTCCCTCGGCGCGCGTCGAAAGCGACCTGTACAGGTCGCGTAGCGGCGGTTCGTCGGCTGCGACCACGACCTCGAGGCGGGGATCCAGGAGCAGCTCGTTGCTGGCTCGTGGGTAGCGCCCCGCCCCGCTGGGGGCGAGGTTGGCCAGACCGGCACGCCGCAGGAGGTCGTCGTGGAAGGTGCCGGGCGCGGCGACGATCAACGGCTCCCACCAGACGACGAAAAGCGCGGCACGGATGGGCCAACCCCGGGCCCTCGCCGAGGCTGCCGCGACCCGCCCGCCGAGGTCCGACGCCAGCGCGTCTCCCCGCTCGGGCTGCCCGAGCAGCACCCCCAGCAGGCGGCACGCCTCGCCCAGCCGTTCGAACGAGGTCACGTCGGTGGTCGCGACCTCGAGGCCGAGTTCTCGCAGGCGCTCGACCATTCTTGGGTCGGTGCCCGCCGTCGTGGCGAGCACGAGGTCCGGGCGCAAGGTGACGATGGCCTCGGTGTCGTTCTCATCGAAACGGGGGAGAGCGTCGGTTTCGGGTGGGTAGCTCGCGGAGCGCGGTACGGCGGGAACCTTCGCTCCGGCGCCGAGAGCGAACGCCAGCTCGGTGACGTCCGGGGCGAGCGTCAGCACGCGCGAAACCGGCCGCACGGAAAGCGAGTGCCCCACCTGATCGGTGAGCGAGGGCTGGCCGGCAGCGGCGGCCGCAACGCACAAGGCGAGAGCAAAAGACCCACACCGGGTGGTGTGGGCCAGCAGTGCCGAGGGTTGCGCGGGCCTCAGCTCACTCGCTCCCGCTTTCCTCGAGATCGTTGGGGATGCCGAGGCGCTGGCAAGCGGCGTCGTACATCTGGCGGGCCGCCTTCTGTGCGTTCTGGAGCTCGGCGATCCGCTGCTTGACACGCTGGAGCTCCTCCTGGATCTGGTTCTCCAGATCGGAGATCTCCTGCTTGGTCACCCGGCGTGTTTCCTCGTAGAACTTCCTCTGCTGCTCGTTTAGCACCGCCATGTCACCTCCTCCTTTAAGGATTGAACGCTATCGTCTGGGTCGTGTGAACCTTGACTCTCACCCCGGCCTTGGTCGCGGGCTTGAACCGCCACGAGCGCACGGCCTCTACGGCCGCGTTGTCGAAGATCTGAGACCGCATGCCGCGCAGGACCTTGACCTCCGATACGGCGCCGTTCTCGTCGACGAGCACGTCGAGGATCACGACACCGCGAGGCGGGATCGATTGCCGGCGTGCGATCTGCGGATAGGCCGGGAGCGGCCGGGTCAGCGGCTCGGGAGGCGAGACGTCCGGCGTCAGCTCGACGAGGTCGCCGGTGCGTACGGTTGGCTGCTCGGCGACCAGCGGGGGTCGGGTCGCGGCTGGTGGAGCCGTCGGCTCGACCACCGGCACCGCGGTCGGCGTTGGTGGTACGGCTGGTGGGACGGTGGCCGGGACCTGGGGCGCCGGCGTCGGTGGCTGGGGTGGCTCGGTGGGCACGACGGCAGGTGCTGCGAGGGTGCGGGTGGCGACCGGTGGCACCGCGGTGGGCGCCGCGACGACCGGAGGCGCCTCGGTCGGTACCGCCACCACCGGCGACGCCTCAGGCTCTCCGACCGGTGTGGGCGCCAGTTGTTGCACGCTGGTGATCGCGTCGCGCACCGCCTGCGAGACATCCGCTGTCGGTTCCTGGCCGGCTCCCGGCTTGCGGTCGCGGGAGAGGAAGAGCACCCCGAGGACAGCAGCGATCACCACCACCACGATGCCGGCAACCAGACCGAGCGGAATCTTGCGCTGCGGCACCATGACCTGCGAGATCTCGAGACTGGGTGCGGGTGCCGGAGTGACGGTAGGCGCTGGCGGCGGGGCCGGTGTGGGGGCTGGCTTGGGCTTGGCAGCCGCAGCCGGCGGGGCGGCGGGCGGCTGCGGCGCTGCCGCCGGTCGAGCGGCCGGGACGACCACGCCGCCGGTCACCTTGTCGCGTCCCTGAAGCTCGGTCAGGAACGCCCCCAGCTCGCTGGCGCCGGGCGCCGGGCGGATCGACTGCAGGATGTTGTTGAGGTCGCCCGCCAGCTCGCCCGCGGTTTGGAAGCGCTCCTCGCGGTTTTCCTTGAGCGCCTTCATGACCACCCGCTCGACCTCCGGTGGGATCGCCGGGTCGACGTCGCGGGGGGGGGTGATACGCGGCGAGCGGACCTGCTCGAGGATCGATAGCTCGGAGTCGCCGGCGAACGCCTTCCGTCCGGTCAGCATCTCGTAGAGCACGAGCCCCAGCGAGAAGATGTCGGACCGGAGGTCGAGGTCCTTACCCCAGGCTTGCTCGGGAGACATGTATTGGAGCTTGCCCTTGAGGGCCCCGGCGCGCGTGTGGGAGGCCTTCGATGCCGCCTTGGCGATCCCGAAGTCGCAGAGCTTGATGTCGCCGTCGTACGAGATGAGGACGTTCTGGGGGGACACGTCCCGGTGCACCAGCACCATCTCCCGCCCGTGGAGGTCACGCTTGCGGTGGGCGTAGTCGAGCGCCGCCGCCAGGCGGGAGGCGATGAACATCGCCAGCCCGAGCGGGAGGCGCCTCTCCTTCTCCTCGAGCTGCCGGAGGATCGAGCGGAGATCGCGCCCGTCGATGTACTCCATCGCGATGTAGTACGACCTTTCCAGCTTGCCGAGGTCGTAGATGTGGATGATGTTGGGATGCTGGAGCTGGGCTGCCAGCTTGGCCTCGTCGATGAACATCGTGACGAACTCGTCATTGTCCGTCAGATGGGGGAGGATCCTCTTGATCGCGACTATTTTCTGGAACCCCTCGACGCCGCGCATGCGAGCCTTGAAGACCTCGGCCATCCCCCCGGTGGCGATCGGCTCGATGAGATCGTATTGACCGAACGGTGTCCCACCCCGTTCGACCGCAGGAGGAGCCTCGGACGCGGCGGTGGGAGGAGGCGGGACGGGCTCGGCGGCCCGGGGAGGCTTGGCCGGCGGGGCGGGCTTCGCCTCCGGTGGCTTCGGAGCCTCGGGAGGCTTCGGAGCCTCGAGAGGCTTCGGAGCCTCGGGAGGCTTCGGAGTGGGTCTGGCCGCCTGGGGAACCCTGACGTCCAGCCCCGAGAGGGTCTGCGACAACAGGGCGTCGACCGAGGCGCCGTTCGTGTCTTCACGAACCTTCGGTTTGGCGGGTTGGCTCCGGACGTCCGCCAGCGTGGTTTCCAAAACTCGCTCCACCGCGGTGTCCGGCTCGATCGACCTCGCCGCGCGCGGTGTCGGAGCTGCTGGCGGCGCCGCCGCTCTCACCGTCGCTGCCGGCGCCGACGGTGCTGGTTTGACCGTGGGTGTCACCGCGATGCGCTGCGTGTCGGCTGGTCCCGGCTCGGCGTCCTCACCGAGGAGATCGCCGAACAGCTCCTCGGAGGTCATGACGCCACTTTCCTTGGTCAGGCCGGCGCTGCGCCGCAGCGCTTCCAACACGTCCGCCCGCGTGTCGGGGCTGACGCCTGTACCCTCGCCCCGGGCGCGCTGGAGGAGCCCCTTGATCTTGGATGACAGTTGCTCGTTGGAGAAAGGCTTGCCGACGATGTCCTGGGCGCCCAGTCGGGCCGCGTCAGCGATTGGATCCTGGCCGCTGTACCCGCTCATCAGCACGAGGAACGGAGTGCTCCTGAGACCGGCTCGGGCGCGAAGCTGGGTGATGGCGTCCTCGACCTTGAGGCGAGGCAGCACCGAGGTGATGAGAACGACCCTGGGCTCCTGCTTGGCGCACGCGTTGACAGCAGCATCGACGTCCTTGGCGGTTACGAGCTCGTAGCCGAGGGGGGCGAGCGCTTCGGTGACCCTGGCCACCGTACGCGGTTCGTAGTCAAGAAGTAATAGGGTCTGGCTCATACCTCCGCCGGGTCTTACCGAAACATCTTCGCCATTGTGGTGGGAGCATCCCGGCAAGTCAATAGTCCTGATGGCCGCCGAGCCGCGCCGGGTCGGTCTGCCGCGAGGTGTGCGGGGACAGCTCGGGGGTCAGCTTTGTTGGCGCCGCGGGGTGTACAATTCACGTCGGCGGACCGCCAGGTGCCGTCGGGGGTTAGGCATGTCCGGTCATAGCAAGTGGAGCACGATCAAGCACAAGAAGGGCAAGCTCGACGCCAAGCGGGGCAAGCTCTTCACCAAGATCATCCGGGAGCTCACGACCTCGGCCCGGGAGGGCGGCGGTGATGCTGCGTCCAACGCTCGCCTGCGCTCGGCCATCGCCGCCGCGAAGGCCGCCAACATGCCCGGAGACACCATGCAGAAGGCCATCCAGCGCGGCACCGGCGAGCTGCCCGGAGTGTCGTACGAGGAGGTCTACTACGAGGGGTACGGGCCAGGAGGTGTGGCGGTCATGCTTCAGGTGCTCACCGACAACCGGAACCGCACCACCGCCGAGCTCAGGCACCTGTTCACCAAGCACGGAGGCAATCTCGGCGAGACCGGCAGCGTCGGTTTCCTGTTCAAGAAGCAGGGCTACCTGATCGTGCCGAAGTCCGCCGGGTCCGAGGACGTGGTGATGGAGGCGGCGCTGGAGGCCGGCGCCGAGGACTTCATCGCCGACGACCCCGAGCTTTTCGAGATCTACACCGCTCCAGAGGAGCTGCACCAGGTGAAGGGGGCGCTCGAGGCACGCGGCTTCGGCATCGAGCAGGCCAGGGTCGAGATGGTGCCGACCACCCAGGTGCGGCTCGAGGACAAGCGCGCGGAGCAGATGGTCCGCCTCATGGAAGTCTTCGACGATCACGACGACGTACAGAACGTCTGGGCCAACTTCGACATCGACGCGACGCTGCTCGCGGGCGAGTAGTCAGGTGCGGGTGCTGGGTCTGGACCCCGGCTCCCGAACCACCGGCTGGGGCTTCCTGGACGGCGACGCACGGGTGCTCCGGGCGGCGGCGTGGGGGTGTTTCCACGGGCGCCGCGGGACCTCACGGTCGCGGGTGTTGGCAGGGCTCGCCGCCGAGCTCGAGGCGCTGCTGGGAAAGCTCGAGCCACACGTCGTGGCGATCGAGACGCCCTTTGCGGCCCGGCTCCCGAAGGCGGCGCTGGCACTCGCGGAGACCCGGGGTGCCCTGCTGGCGGTGCTGGGGCGCTGGGGTGGGCTGGTCGTCGACTACGAGCCGGCGCGGGTGAAGGCGGCGGTCGTCGGTTACGGGCGGGCGGAAAAGCAGCAGGTCGCGTTCATGATGAGCCGGCAGCTCGGCACCACCACCCCCCCGCCGAGCGACGCGGCCGACGCCCTGGCGGTGGCGCTTTGCCATCTGCGGTGCGCCGTCGATGTCCTGGCTTGACGGTGCCTCGGGTGCTGTGTAAGCTTCGTCGAGTCAAGCCGGAGCCGGCGCTTGCGAAGCGGGCACACAGAAGCGAGGGGCATGGGGAACCTGGGATGACCAGAGCTGAGAACGCCTGCGACCTCGAGGGTCGATGGCTCCTGCTGCTTTTCGGTGGGCTTCCACCCAGCGGGTGGTGTGCTGTACAGTTGATGGCGGAGCGGGACGACTGAACGATCATGGCACTTCAAGGCTCCCTCGCTGACATCGCTCTTCCGGACGTCATCCAGTTGGTGAGCGTCTCGGGCAAGACCGGTGTGTTCACGCTCTCCTCGGAGGGCTCGGATGGGAAGATCTTCCTGCGTGACGGCCAGATCACGGATGCCTCGGCCGGTCGGCTGCGTGGCGAGTACGCCGTGTACGAGATGGCGACCTGGCGGCGCGGGCAGTTCATCTTCACGGCCAACGTCGAGTCGGACCAGGTCACGATCAGCAAGTCGAACACCAGCCTCATGATGGAAGCTGCGCGCAGAATGGATGAGTGGCGGGTCCTGCAGCGCAAGATCCCCTCCATGGAGATGGTTCCTTTCTTTCTGCCGCGCGAGCCGGGCCACGACCAGATCACGCTCTCGCCGCAGGAGTGGACGATCGTCACCAAGATCGACGGCCAGACGAGCATCAAAAAGCTCGAGGAGCTGACCGCGCTGTCCGCTTTCGACGTCTGCAAGGTCCTGTATGGGCTCGTCACCTCGGGGCTGATCGGGCTGCGCTCGCCCGAGGAGAAGAGCGTCCCTGCCCAGGCTGCGCCAGCAGGGCCGTCACTGCGCACGCTCGTGGCCCTCACCGACAACATCCGCAAGGTCGCCGACGAGTGCGTCGGGTTGACCGGGTCGCTTGCGGTCGAGAAGCAGTACCGACAGGCCCGCACCGAGCTCGAGTCGGGGCGGGGCATGGACGCGGTCCAGGGGCTGGTGGACCGCCTGGCGCGAGCGATCTCCCTGCTCGAGGGCGGTGACAAGGCGGGGGAGTTCTTGCGGCGCGTCACCCCTTTGATCCAGGCCTAGAGGTCCGACAGTCGACCTCCGACCATCGCCCCTGGTACCCCACCGCCGTCAAGGCTCGTGAGGGATGGCCAGCAAACCGAGCGCCGCACCCCCGGCGCCGGCCCCGGCGCCGGCGAGCGGCATCGCCACCAGCACGAAGGTCTCGAGGGTCAGGGCGGGCAGGACGGACTGCAGCGACAGCTTGAGGATCACCAGCGTCAGCACTCCGAGCAGCCCTCCGGTGCAGCCCAAGACCAACCCGAGGGCGACGTACGGGAGGCGAATGTCACGCTCGCGGGCTCCGATGAGGCGCATGATGGCGATCTCGTCGGCGTGATCGAGGACCAGCAAGCGAACCACCAGCAGCACCACGAGGAAACAGCCGACGAGCAGCACCGAGGCGAGAGCGAAGCCACCGACGATGACCTTGCCCACCGCGTGCTCGACCCGAGCCTGCCACTGGGCGGAGCTCTGCACGACCGCCACTTCGCGCCGAGCCGCGAGCCAGGAGGTGAGCTCCCCGGCGCCGTCAGGCGCGATCTCGAACTTCAGCAGCGCCGGGAAGCTGGGCTCGTCGAGGGCGAGCAGAACCGTCGCCAGCTCCGGAAACCACTCCACCAGCTCCTGACGGACCTGGGCCGGCCGGGCCAGCGTCCAGTGGAGCGTTGGCGATCGCCCCTCGAGCGCCGCCACGAGGGAGGGCGTGGCCTCGGGCTCGCGGAGCACTGCCACGACGGTGGCGGCTGGGCGGTGACCCAGCAAGGCGCGCTCGACCCAGCGATGGACGGTGAGCAGGAGCCCACCCCAGGCGGTGGCAACGGCGACCATGAGGATCGCCACGCTTCCAGGGGCGCCGGACTCCCGGACCTGACGCCGCACCTCGCGCCAGCCGTGTCGGTTCACTGCGTCGCCCCCCACGCGTCACGGACCAGCGAGCCGCGGTCGAGCACCAAGGTCCGCGCCGCATGGGCCTCGATGAGCCCGCGATCATGGGTGGCGACGACGACCGTCGTGCCCTGGTAGTTGATCGACTTGAGCAGCTCCATGAGCTCGTGTCCGCGCTCGGTGTCGAGGTTGCCGCTCGGTTCGTCGGCGAGGATGAGGTCAGGCTGCAGCACCAGAGCCCGCGCGATGGCGACGCGCTGCTGCTCCCCGCCGGAGAGCTCGTCGGGCAGGGCACCGAGGCGGTTCTGAAGCCCCATCTGTCTGAGCGCCAGATAGGCCCGCCGCTGCTGCTCGCGCTCCGGCAGGTCCAGCAGCGACAGCACGAAGGAGATGTTCTCCCCGACCGTGCGCCGCCGCAGCAGCTTGAAGTCCTGGAAGATGACGCCAAGACGGCGCCGAAAGTCGGCGACCTGGCGACGTGGTATCTCAGCGAGGTCGAACCCGTCGACGACGATACGACCGCTGTCGGGCAGCTCGGCCCGGTACAGGAGGCGCAGGAAGGTGCTCTTGCCTGCCCCCGACGGACCGGTCAGAAAAACGAACTCGGAGCGGTCGATGTGCGTCGAGACGCCGCGCAGAGCCGGACGGCCGTGGTACGACTTGACCACGGCCTGCATCTCAATCACGCCTCCTCCCCTCCACCGACCGGGTGGGCTCTCGCCTGCGACGCTCGCCGGGAAAAGCCCGCGAGCGGCCGGCGACGGCCTGTCTAACACTCACGGTCACTTGTAGTTTCAAGCAACCTCCGGGGGGAAAGTGTAGCATGGCGCATGGACACGACCCAGCTCGACGGCATCACGGCCATCCGGACCTCCGCAGCCCTGGTGTGCTTCGCCGATGCCCGTGCCTGTCGGCTGGGCGCCAGCGAGCGGGAGCTCGCCGACTCGGCGCGTCTGGCGATCGGGAGTGCTCTCGGGCGAGAGGTTCCGGCGCTGTACGCCCTGCAAGTGCACGGTGCGCTGACCTACCTCTACGCCGGTGATGGTGGGCGGCTCGAGGGGTCACGCTGTGTCGGTAGCTGCGACGGCCTGATCTCGGCCGAGGCCGACGTCGCGCTGGTGGTACGCAACGCCGACTGCCTGCCGGTGGCCGTGGTCGGGGGTGGCGCCGTGGCGATGCTTCACGCCGGCTGGCGTGGCCTGGCGGCGGACATCCTCGGCCGTACGCTCCGACGTCTCGACAACGAGCTGGGAGTTGCACCACGGGCGCTCCATGTGTGGATCGGACCTGGGATCGGTCGGTGCCATTATCCGGTCGGCGACGAGGTTGTGGCGGCGCTGAGCCGACTGGTGGAGCCGAGCCCAGCGTGGCTCGGTGACGGGCGGGTGGATCTGGCCGGATTCGCTGCCTCCCGGCTGCGTGGTCTCGGCGTGGTGGCGGTCGATGTGCTCGGACCCTGCACGGCATGCTCCCCGCACCACTACTCGTACCGTCGCGATGGGACCGAGGCGGGCCGGCTGTGGAGCGCGGTGATCAGGCCCGGTCGGTGACGTGTCGGCTCCGCAACTGACCGCAGGCGGCGCCCACGTCGCGACCCTTGCTCCAGCGCACCGTCACGTTGAGATGAGCCGCGGCGAGCTGGGCGGCGAAGGCGTTGATCCGCTCGTCCCCGGGGGCCACGAGACCCGGGAGATGAACGCTGTCGGGGTTGAAGGGGATGAGGTTGACCTTCACCGGCAGGCCGCGCAGGAGCAACGGTAGCCTGCGCGCGTCCTCGGGCGAGTCGTTGAAGCCCTCCAGCAAGACGTACTCGATAGTGATGCGACGGCCTCGCTCCAACGGGTACGCGCGCAGCGCCGCCAGGAGCTCGGACAACGGCCAGCGCGCCGCACCGGGCATGAGATAGCTCCGCTGCTTCTGGGTCGTGGCGTTGAGTGACACCGCCAGGTTCGGCCTCCGGTCGAGCCGCGCCAGGCGCTCGAGGCCGGGGACGATGCCGCTCGTCGACACCGTGACGCGCCGCAGGCTGACGGTCTCGGCCAGGAGCTCGAGAGACCTGGCGAGCGCATCGAAGTTGAGCAGCGGCTCCCCCATCCCCATGAAGACGACGTTGAGCGGCCTCCCGACCAGGTTGGCGTACCGCACGATAGCCCTGTACTGGCCGAAAATCTCTCCCCCGCTCAGATGGCGACCGGGGCCAAAAGCGCCGGTGACGCAGAACCGGCATCCCACCGCACAGCCGGCCTGCGAGGACAGGCAGATCGTCGCATGACCCTCCATCGCCATCACCACCGCCTCGATGACCACCCCATCGTCGTACCCCAGCGCCAGCTTCACCGTCCCATCGGAGGCCTTCAGCTCCTCGACGATGACCGGGTCGTGCACCACCGCGCGGGCAGCGAGCGACAACCGCAGCGCTTTCGGTAGGCTGGTCATGTCGTCGAGCGAGGCGGCGAGTCGTCGCACCATCCAGTGGTAGACCTGCTCGACCCGGTACGGGCGAGGATCGATGTCCCCCAGCAGCGCCGCGATCTCGGAGCGGGTCGCTCCGACCAGGTTGTAACGGAGATCAGGTGACCGAGTCATCGAGGTCTCCACGGCCGGGTATCCCCGACGCGGTGATTCTCCCAGGCGACCATCCGGACGGCAAGCCGCTATAATGCGTGTGGGAGACCGCTTTCATGCTCGGTTCCGTTGGCTTCCAGGAACTGCTCATCATCTTGCTGATCGTCGTCATCATCTTCGGCGCCAGCAAGCTACCTCAGCTCGGTCGTGGCATCGGGGAGGGAATCAAGAACTTCCGCGACTCCCTGCGCAGCGCCACTGCGAAAAAGGACGACGACGGCTCAGAACCGCGCTGACCCACGACCCGAAGGGTGGTAGGTCGGCATCGGTCGCCCTGCCAGCCGTTCGTACGCTGCCGAAACCCTCGAGACGAAGCGCCGTGTCTCTCGGTACGGTGGCAGTGTGCCCCAGCGCCGGACGGCTGCCGGCCCGGCGTTGTAGGCCGCAAGGGCGAGCTGCACGTCGCCTCCGAACCCGTCGAGAAGCCACGCGAAGAACCGACAGCCAGCTTCGAGGTTGGTCGCTGGGTCGGTGAGGTTCGGAAGGCCGACCCACGCCGCGACCTCGGGGCGGACCTGCATCAGTCCGACGGCTCCGCGCGGTGAGATCGAATCGGGATGGTTGCCCGACTCCGCTTCGATGAGCGCCAGGACGAGAAGGGGGTCGAGCGCGTTGCGGTCGGCGGCGGCGAGCACCAGCTCCTCGTGACTCATCGGGGTGTGTGTCCGCTCATGATCGACCAGATCACGCAGACCGTCGAGGACGTCGCTGCTCACCTCCGCCCGTCGATGAGCCGGCAGCATGGCGAGCGAAACCAGCATCGTCGCCATCGCGAACACCGACCAGATCGCGACGCTGGCGCGCCGGTCAGGCATCAACGGGCGCGGTGGCCGTTGCGCTGCAGCTTCGAGCGGAGGGTGTTACGGTGGATGCCGAGCTCGGTCGCCGCATGCGAGAGGTTGCCGTCGTGGCGTTGGACCGCTGCCAGCAGGAACCGCAGCTCGAAAGCGTCCAGCGCCTCCTGGAGGAGGACGCCGCGCTCGAGCAAGGCACCGGCGATGCGCGTCAGCGCATCGCCAAGCTCGCGCAGCTCACCCGTGCGCGGTGCCGGTGTGGGCACGGCGCTCACTTGAGCTCGATTCGGTCACCAACCCGCAGCGGGCCCGTGGAAGAGAGCACCTTGGCCGTAGCCCAGTGGTCGCTGCTGATGAGCACCGCCAGCTCCCCGAGGAGCACTCGCGGGGCACCCTCCACCTTGTTCTCACGGAAGATGGTGAAGATCGTGCCAGGCTCCGCCTGATCAGCCTCGCCCAGGTCGATCAGGACCATATGATCGGCGGCGAAGCTCTCAGCGTCGTCGCGCGCGTAGATGACAGCGCCCCTGGTCTTGTCGTTGGGTGGGTCACATCGCTCAATCGGGGGTGTCAGCAGGGCCATCGGTACCGGGTACGGCTGGTAAGGGGTGACCCACGCCCCGAGCGGAATCGCATCGCAGGATGCCACGACCTCGGCGGTTGCGGTGTGCTCTTGGGTGCACAGGACCTTGAGGCGGCCGAGCTGACGCATGACCAGGCCGAGCGTAGCCTTGGTGTGGGGGTGGCGTAGCTTGCGCACCGGAAGGCTGACGAAATACTCCTGTCCGGCCTTGACGCCTTCCGCCTCACCGCCCGACAGGTAGACGATGTCGCCGGTCGCGAAATCCTCTTGGTAGTCGATCTGCTCAGCCGAGAAGACCGTCAGGGTGGGCTTGGCATCCTCGGCGTCGAGGTAGGCGAAGCAGTAAACGTCGTCCTCCGTGCCGATGGTCACGAGGCGGCCGCCGGGCATGGTCGATTCCTTGCCGGTTGGAACCTCTTCCCAGATTCCGGCTGTCCCCTCGGGCCGGGTCCCGGGTGGGACGCCTCCGACTTCATCGGTCGGCGGCGGTGTGGGCTCTGCCGACGGGGCCACCTCGGTCTTGACGCCGACGATCAGTGGGTCGCCCGGGTAGATCCAGTGGGCGTCCCGGATATAGGTGTTCTTCTCCCAGAGCTGAGGCCAGAGATAGGGGTCGCCGAGAAACTGCTTGGCCAGCGCCCAGAGGGTATCGCCGGGCTGAATGATGTAGATCTGGGCGTCAGCGGGCAGCTCGGTGGGCGGCTCGTAAGGTGTCCAGTGATCTCCAACCTTGTGGAGAGGACGCGGTGGAGGATTGACCGCCTCCTGAGCCGCAGCCCAGCCGAAACACAGCGTGACCAGGATTGCGATCATTGCAGAGCGCATGGCAGCTCTCCCCTTCAGCATCGGTGTGCTTACTCCAACCCCAAAATAGCGCAACCCGAGCGTGCTCGTCAATGCTTGAAGCGGCACAAGCCGGTGCGCCACGTCACTGTAACGGCGGCGATGGTGCCGGAGCGGGGGTGGCGGAAGGAGTGGGAGCGGCCTTCTGGTCATCGCCACGGATGTGCTTGGCTTCGGCGATCAGAGGTGCCGCCGCGCGCGCCGCCTGCGTCTCGGGGTACGTCTCCATCAGGTATGAAAGGCGTTGCCACGCACCCTCCCAGGCCATCAGCCGGGCATGGTAGCGAGCCACCTCCAGCTCGTGTGCGGCGAGATCCTCCCTGCAGCGCTGAAGCAGCTTGGCCGCCTCCTCGGCCTCCGGCGCGTCGGGGAAAAGCTCGGTGACCTGGCGGAACGAGGCTGCGGCCTCGCGTACCGGGCCGAGGTCTCGCTGCGGGCCGCGATGCTGCTGGAAGCTGCACTTGCCGAGCATCAGCAGGGCATAGGCCCGGGCCGGGTCCGAGGGGAAGCGGTTCGAGAAATCCTTGTAGCGGAGCTGCGCCTCGGTGAGGCTCTCGAGGTCCTTCTGGGCGAAGTAGGTGTCCGCCACCTTGAGGGCGGCGCGGCGACCGAGTGGGTCGTTGGGGAAGGAGTCCGCCAAGAACGAGTAGTGCTTGCGGGCCTCCTCCCAGCGTCGCTTCTCGACCAGCGCATCGCCCTTGGCGAGGAGCTCCTCTTTCGTCAGCATGCTCACTTTGTCGAAGAACTCGTGCTCGGGGTTGCGCGTGCTCTTGCAGCTCGTCAGGGCCAGCACCAGTGCCAGCCACACCAGTCGTCTCATCGGCTCTCTCCCCGTAGTGCCGCAATGGCACCCCGTCGGTCGCTTTGACCGAACACCGCGGTGCCGGCGACGAGCACGTCGGCTCCGAGCCTTCGTAGCTCACCAGCGTTACCGGCCTCGACGCCCCCATCCACCGCGATCTCGCCCGGCCAGCCGCGCTCAGAGGCCAGCCGGTGCAGCCGCCCGAGCTTGTCGAGGCAGCTCGGGATCAGGCTCTGGCCTCCGAACCCCGGGTTGACGGTCATCAGCAGGACGAAGTCGATCCAGGGCCAGACCTCGTCCAAGACGGCGAGCGAGGTGGCTGGGTTCAGCGCCACCCCTGGCCGGATCCCCAGCTCTCTCACCCGGCGGAGCGTTCGCTCCAGATGGGTGACGGTCTCGACGTGGACCGACAGGAGGTTGGCGCCGGCGGCGGCGAACGGCTCGACGAGCGGGGTCGGATCGGCCACCATCAGGTGAACATCGAGAGGAAGCACCGTGTGACGTCGGACCGCCGCACACAACCCCGGGCCGAACGTCAGGTTGGGGACGAACACGCCGTCCATGACGTCGAAGTGCAGCCGGTCAGCCCCACCGGCGACGACATCGCAAACCTCTTCGCTGACCCGAGCCAGGTCGCACGCCAAAAGCGACGGGGCCACCAGCACGCTGCTCATCGACTCACCCATAAAGCCACCACCGCCGCTTCCGCCACCGCCTCGCCGGCCGCCGGGCTCTGCCGCAGCACGATGCCGGCCGGCACGCCTGGATAGGGGACGGGCTGCACGGTGGCGAGCTGGAACCCGAGCGCCCGCACGGTCCGCGTGGCGCCGTCCTCGGTCACGCCGTAAAGGTCGGGCATGACGTAACGGCGTTGCCTCGGGACGCGGTTCACCAGCAGTGTCACGCGGGATGCGGGAGCAACTTGCGTGCCAGCGGCGGGTGAGTGGCCGATGACCGTCACGCTGTCGCCCTCACCTTCGACCTCGCAGAGGTGGTCGGTGAACAGCCCGCTGCTTTCGAGCTCAACCTGGGCGAGTGCGAGCGGGAGCCCCCGCAGCTCGGGGACTCGCCGCACCTCCTCGCCGAGCGAGGGGTAGAGCAGGATCGCCGCGCCCCGTTTGAGCTGCAGCCCCGGACCGGGCCGTTGCACCGCAATTCGCCCAATCGCCATGTCACGACTGAACACACCCTCCTGTACCCGGCCCACCAGCCCGACATCCTGCAGGGTCGCAGCGGCCGTAGCCAGGTCCTGGCCCACGACGGCGGGCACGCGAACGGCGGAGGAGCGCAGACTGATCCACAGCACGACCCAGACTGCCAGCCCGACGCCGACGACCAGCCCGACGAGGCCGGCACAGCCCGGCAGAAAGCGCGCTGCCCTCACGGTCAGGGAGGGTACCATACCGGCCATGAGTGGCTCGAGGCTGGGCGCCCACCTCTCGGCGGCAGGCGGCGTCTGGCGGGCGGCGGAGGCGGCGCCCGCGGCGACGTGCGATGCGCTCCAGCTCTTCCTGCGCGCCCCCGGACGCTGGGCGGCGGGGCCCTCACCGGCCGACGAGGTCGAGCGGTTCACGCGGGCGGTGGCGGCGGCGGGACTCGATCGGCACTGCTTCGCCCACGCTCCGTACCTGCTCAACCTGGCGGCCGAGGACTCCAGCCTGCGCGAGCGCTCCTGCCGGGTCCTCGTCGAGGAGCTGCAGCGGGCAGGGCGGCTCGGCCTGGCCGGCGTCGTGCTGCACCCCGGGTCGGCTGGGGTCGGTGGTGACCGCGGGGTGGCCGCTGGGCGATGCCGCGACGCCCTCGGGGTGGTGGTCGAACAGGCTGGCAGCGGCGCGGCGCGGGTCCTCGTCGAGGGTGCCGCCGGGGCCGGAGGACAGGTCGGGGTCACGCCGGCCGAGCTGGCCGCTCTGGTGGCTGGCTGCCCCCGTGAGCGGGTTGGGCTGTGCTTGGACCTCGCCCACCTGTGGGCAGCCGGGTACGATCTCCGCGGCGACGGCTGGGAGCGGCTCCTGGAGGAGGTGGGCGAGGCGTGGGGCCAGCCGGTGCCGGACCTCTGGCACGGCAACGACACGCCCAGCGATCTGGGAAGCAGGCGTGACCGTCACACCACCCCGGGTGCGGGCCAGCTCGGGGAGGAGTTTTTCAGGCGATTTCTGGCCGACGAACGGGTCGCTGCGGCGCCGCTGGTGCTCGAGATTCCACCCGGTGACGACAACCAGCGCGTCCGCGAGGCCCTGGCCCGCCTTCGTTGCTGGCTGCCCTGACGCTGGCAAGGACCGGGCGACGATCGGGCTCGGTCGTGGTTCGGGAGCCGTTGGCCACCCGAAAGCCCCGACCCCTGGCCACCGTGCGGCGAGCACCGATCACGGGCCGGGAGAGGGGGTCGCGCTCGGGGTTGGCTGAGCGCGTCCCGGGATCCAACGATCCCAGGCCACGTTCTTGGCCACGTCGTTGTAGAGCACCACCACCATCAGGCCGACGATCAGCCAAAACCCGAAGTTGAGGATGCGCTCTTTGGTGCGGAGCGAAAGGTCACGCCGAAGCCCGGTCTCGAGCGCGGTGATGGCAAGGTGCCCGCCGTCCAGCACCGGCACCGGCAGTAGGTTGAAGATGGCGAGCTGCAGCGAGATCACGCCCAACAGCCAAATGAACGGCACCATACCGGTGCGCACCGCCTCGCCGGAGAAGCGGGCGATGTCGATCGGACCCGACATCTGCTTGACGGAAGCGCGTCCGGAAAGCATGCGGCCGAGCACGACGAATGTCTCGCGGGTGATGCGGACGCTCTCGCGTGTCGCCTCGGCGATGGCGGCGGCCGGCCCGAGACGGCGGATGACGGTCGGGTTGGGCGGGGGGATCCCGAGCTTGCCCTGACCGCCCATGTCGCGCGGCGTGGCCTTGATCTCGAGGCGCTGCCCACCGCGCTCGATGCCGAGCGTGATCTCGCGTCCGGGGCTGGCGCCGACCAGCTTCATCAGATCGTAGAAATGACGCACCGGCTCGCCGTTGACCGAGACGAAACGGTCACCGACGCGGAGCCCTGCTTGCTCACCAGCGCTGGCCGGTGTGAAGGAGGGGATCTCGGCCGGGAGCGGCGGCGCGATACCCGAGTAGCCAAGGTCGTACCTCGTGATCGGGCGCGGCGTCAGGGCGACGCTGTGCTCCGCTCCGTTGCGAAGGAAGCGCACCGTGAGGCTGCGGCCCGGCGAGGTCCAGGTCGACAGCTCCAGCTCGCGCCAGGTGCTCACCCGACGGCCGTCCACCTCCACGACCAGGTCCCCCGCCTGGAGCCCGGCCTGAGCGGCAGGCGAAGACGGGTCGATCCACGCGATCTCCGGCTCCTGGTCCTGCCAAGCCGGAACCTGGACGCCGATGACGAAGGCAGAAGCCAGGAAGAGGACAGCGGAGACGAGGTTGGCGAGCGGCCCGGCAAGCAGGATGGCGGCCCGCTGTGGCCTGGGAAGGAGCGGGGTGGGTGGGGCTCCGGCTCCCACGATATCGGACTCGTCCGGACCGAGCCCGTGGATGCGCACGTAGCCGCCGAGCGGGATGAGGCTGACCCGGTAATCGGTGTCGCCGCGCTTGAAGCCGAACAGGCGCTTGCCGAACCCGAGCGAGAAGACGCTGACGCGAGCGCGCACGGCACGAGCCGCCAAGAAATGGCCGCCCTCGTGGAGAAACACCAGAATACCGAGCACTACACTGAGCGAAAGCACGTTGATCAGCAGGGACATTGCCTCACCTACACCGTTCTACGGCAACCCGGGCTGGGCGGTTGCCATTTCGCCACCATCCGGCCCGCGAGCGCACGGCCTTCCGCATCGGCTGCCAGGGCCTCGGCGAGCGTGCCGAGTGGACGGGCTCCGAGCGCCGACCCGGCCATGACCTCTTCCACCACCCGAGCGATGTCCACGAAGCGCAGTGCGCGGGCCAGGAACGCCTGCACGGCGACCTCGTTGGCGGCATTCATCACCGCCGGCATCCCTCCTCCGGCACGCAGTGCTTGGCGCGCCAGGCGCAGCGCCGGGAAGCGGTCTTCGTCAGCGGGCTCGAAGCTCAGCGTGCCCACCTCCACCAGATCGAGCACGCCGATCGGCGACGGCAGGCGTTCGGGGTAGGCGAGGGCGTAGAGGATCGGGAGCCGCATGTCGTTGACCGAGAGCTGGCCGATGAGCGTGCCGTCCACGAACTCGACCAGCGAGTGCACGCGGCTTTCGGGGTGGACGACCACCTCGATGCGCGCCTCCTCGACGCCAAAGAGATGGTGTGCCTCGATGATCTCCAGCCCCTTGTTCATCATCGTCGCCGAGTCCACGGTGATCTTCGCCCCCATCCGCCAGGTCGGGTGGGCAAGCGCCTGCTCGACGGTGACGTGCTCGAGCTCGGCGGCCGGGAAGGTGCGGAACGGTCCCCCTGAGGCGGTGAGGATGAGACGGCGTACGGCCTCCGGGGCGCCGCTGCGCAGCGCCTGGTGGAGGGCGCTGTGCTCGGAGTCGATCGGCAGCAGGCGGGCGCCGGTGCGGCGGGCCAGGTCCATCACCAAAGCGCCCGCCACGACCAGGGTCTCCTTGTTGGCCAGGAGCACGTCCTTGCCGAGCTCGAGCGCGCGCCAGGTGGGAACCAGGCCAAGCGCCCCGACGAGCGCCCCGACGACCGTCGACGCGTCGGGGTGGGTGGCCACCGCCACCCGGCCGGCCTCCCCAGCCAGGACCTCGATGCCGGGAAGCTCGTCTCGCAGCCAACGGGCATCCTCCTCGTCGGCGGTCGCCAGCAGGCGGGGACGATACCGCTTGGCCTGTGCTGCGGCGAGCTCGAGGTTGTGCCCAGCCGCCAACGCCACGACCTCGAAGCGATCGGGGAAGCGCGCCACCACATCGAGCGTGGAGGTGCCGATGGACCCGGTCGAACCGAGGATGGCGAGGCGCTTCAACTCGAGGGCCCGAAAAGAAGGAAAAGCGCCAGCACAACCGGTGCGGCGAAAAAGAGGGAGTCGGAACGATCCAGGAAACCGCCGTGTCCGGGGATGATCTGGGAGGAGTCTTTGGTGCCCGCATCGCGCTTGAACAGCGACTCGACGAGATCGCCGACCGGGACAACCACAGCGAGCACCAGGGCGAGCACGAGGCCCAGGCGCCCGGGAAGCTCCGGGAAGAACACCGTGCGGCAGAACCAGACGCCGAAGAAGGTCAGGGCGGTCCCGCCGACAAAACCTTCCCAGGTCTTGTTTGGGCTCACCACCGGCGCCATCCGGTGCCGCCCGAAGGAACGCCCGACGTAGTACGCCCCGCTGTCCCCTCCCCAGACCACGAGGCAGTGCAGAAGGACGATCTTCCAGCCGAGCTGAGGGGCCACGGCGGTGCGCAGCAAGCCCATGGCGCCACCGGTCACGAGAAAGTACACGGTTGCGAACACCGAAACCGCCATGGCGCTCGCGGCCCCGGGGACCGGATAGCGGCCCAACAGGTAGACGGTCGGCAGGACCAGCACGACCGCGGCCACCAACGGCCCGGCGAGCGCGAGGCCCTTCCACCACAGCAGCGGTAGCGTCACGCCGAGGGCGACCAGGCTGGGGACCAGCGGTACCGGCTGCTCGAGGCGCCGCCGCATGCGGATCAGCTCGGCAGCCGCTGCCAGGGAGACGATCCAGACGAGAGCAAGGTAGACCCAGAACGGGAGCAGCCAGATCGCGCCCAAGGCGAGAGGCAAGGCGACGGCGGCAAAGGCCTCTCGCTTGCCCACTCAGTCCTCGCCGACGTCGGGGCCGTGGCCTCCCGAGAGGACGCCACCGAAGCGCCGCTCCCGGTGTGCGTAGTCAGCGACGGCCCGGATCAGATCGGAGGCCCGGAAGTCGGGCCACAGGACCGGCGTGAAGTGAAGCTCCGTGTAGGCGATCTGCCAGAGCAGGAAGTTCGAGATCCGAAGCTCCCCGGAGGTGCGGATCAGCAGATCGGGGTCTGGAACCCCAGCCGTCGCGAGCTGGCCGCTGATCCAGTCCTCGTCGATCTGGTCGGCGACGAGCTCACCGCCCGCTGCCTGGCGGGCGGCCGAGCGGAACGCATCCATGAGCTCGGTGCGGCCCGAGTAGTTGAGGGCGATCTGCAGTGTCAAGCCGGTGCCCTTGTGCGTCGCCTCGACAGCCTTGGCCAGACCCTGCTGGATGTCGGGCTCGAGCGCCTCGAGGCGGCCGATGGGGCGAAGGCAGATGCCGTTGCTGACCAGGACGTCGAGCTCCCGCTGCAGGTACTCCCGCAGGAGCCCCATGAGCGTGCGGACCTCCCAGCCCGGCCGCTTCCAGTTCTCGGTCGAGAAGGCATACAGCGTCAGCACCTCGAGCTCGAGACGCGCGGCCGTTTCCGCCGCCTCGCGCACCGCCCTGATGCCGGCCCGATGCCCCTCGACGCGCGGCAGGCCGCGTTGCCGCGCCCAGCGTCCGTTGCCGTCCATGATGATGGCCACGTGGCGCGGCAGCCGCGTCAGGTCGAGCCCATCGAGGGTGGCACGTTCGGGAGTGCCGGGTGGAGCGAGCCGATCCAGCTCCTTCATGGCCGGCGAAGTCTAGCATGCGCATACGTGTGAACCCGGGGGTAGAAAACCCTCTCGAGGGTGAGGCCGCAAGGTGGCGCGGTCGGCGCCGGCGGGTTTCCGGTCCCCACCGTGAGCAGGGTCGAAAACCACGTCTCCGGCTGGGCTCCGCGCCCGACCTCGACCATGGCGCCGATGATGCGCCGCACCATGCCTCGCAAAAAGCCGTCGCCCTCCAGCACCACGCTGGCCTGACGGCCCCGTTCGCGGAGAACCGCCGCGAAGATCGTGCGCGTCGTGCCACGGCGGCCGTGCCCACTGTGGCCCGAGAGTGCAAACGCCGCGAAGTCGTGGGTGCCGAGCACCCGCTCGAGACAGGCTCGGGCTCCGGCGAGGTCGGGCTTGTGCGGCAACAGCCAGCAGCGCTGTGCGTCCCACGGTGGGACCGGAGGCCCCCAGGCGAGGCGATAGCGATATCGCGTGCCGAGGGCGCTGGCCCGGGCGTGGAACGTCGTCGGCACCCGGCGAGCGGACAGGACGCGGACGTCGGGCGGCAGGAGGGTGTTGAGCGCCGCCCGCACACCGAGCGGCGGGATCCGTCCCGGCACATCGAGATGGACCACCTGGGCACGAGCGTGCACGCCGGCGTCGGTCCGGCCGGCGCCGGTGGTGGACACCTCGTGGCCGTAGAGGCGGGCCAGCGCCGCCTCGAGCTCACCCTGCACCGTGCGCCCCCGGCGCTGGCGCTGCCAGCCGTGAAAGCCCCTGCCCAGGTACGAAACCACCAGGGCCAGTCTGAGGTCTTCTTCCATGCCGGTATTATGCCGGTCTTTCGGTGCTTGTCCTGTGTGGGTCACCGACCGTACAATCGCTGCTGAAACGCCGGGGGGAAGCCCAGCCATGAAGACCCTGCGAGACCTGTTCGAGTTTGTGGTGTCGTCGTTCCCGCCCAACAAGGAGCTGCAGCGCATGCGGGCCGGGAAGGGCTGGCGGACGGTCACGGTGCGCGAGCTCGAGCAGGCGACACGGGCGTGTGCTGCCCGCCTTGCGGCGCAGGGGGTCGGCCCCGGAGACCGGGTGGCGCTGTTCTCCGAGAACCGCCCCGAGTGGCACGTCGTCGACTTCGCGTCCCACCTGCTGGGCGCCGTCCTGGTACCCCTCTACTCGACGCTCCCGGCCTCCCAGGTGCGCTTCATCGTCGCCGACTCCGGGTCGAAGCTGTTGCTGGTATCGGGAAAAGAACGTGCGCAGATCGCCATCGAAGCAGTCGAATATCTCGCCGGAGTGCGCGTCATCGGGCTCGATACCGGGCTTCATCCCGAGCTGCCGGCGCTGAGCGACCTGCCCCTGCCCTCGGCTGCCATCGAGCCCGGGCCGCTGGTCGAGGATGACCTGGCGAGCCTCATCTACACTTCCGGCACGACGGGCGAGCCGAAAGGGGTCATGCTGACCCACCGCAACTTCATTTCCCAGGTGGAGTCCGCGACACCGCTGTTTCCGATCACCGAGGCCGACGTGGTGATGTCGTTCCTGCCGCTCTCGCACGTGTACGAGCGAACGGTGGACTACGTGTTCTTCCGCGCCGGGGCGCAGATCAATTACGTGGAGTCGATCGAGCGCGTCCCCACCCAGCTTCCCGAGATCCGACCGACGATCATCGTCTCGGTTCCCCGCTTGTTCGAGCGCTCCTACATCAAGATCATCAGCAAGGTGAAGCAGGAGGGGGGAGCCAAGCGGAGGCTGTTCGAGTGGGCGCTGCGGGTCGGGCGGCAGGTGCGTGAGGCGGAGTGGCGCGGCGAGAAGGCGTCGGCGTTCCTGCGCGGCCAGCTCAAAGTGGCACGGGCGCGGATCTTCTCCAAGGTGCTCGAGCGTCTGGGAGGGCGGATGCGCTTCTCGATCTCCGGGGGCGCCCCGTTGGCTCGCGAGGTGGCGGAGTTTTTCGACATCATCGGGCTGCCGATCCTGCAGGGGTACGGGCTCACCGAGTCGGCCCCGATCATCTCCACGAACCTCCTGCAACAGAACAGGATCGGCTCTGTGGGTCCGATCCTGCCCGAGGTCGAGGTGCGCATTGGAGCCGACGGCGAGATCCTGGCCCGCGGCCCCAACATCATGCGGGGCTACTGGAACCAGCCGGAAGCCACGGCCGAGGCGATCGACGGCGAGGGCTGGCTACACACCGGCGATGTCGGCTACCTCGACGCCGACGGCTTCCTGTTCATCACCGACCGCAAGAAGGACATCATCGTTACCTCAGGCGGCAAGAACGTCGCACCGCAGCCGCTCGAGGCTCAGCTCGGCGCGACCCCACTCATCGCCCAGGCAGTGCTCATCGGCGACAAGTTCCCCTACCTCGTGGCGCTGATCGTGCCCAATTTCGAGAACCTCGAGCAGCACCTGCGGGGACAGGGCGTGACGGGGCTCGACCGCCAGGCGATGGTCGACCACCCGACCACCCAGGCAACGATCGGCGCCGTGATCAGGAGCCTCAACGCGGACCAGCCGATGCACGAGCGCATCCGACGCTTTTCGGTGCTGGCGAGAGAGTTCTCCCTCGAGGAGGGCGAGCTGACTCCAACCATGAAGGTCCGTCGTCGGGTCATCGCCGAGCGCTACCGCGACCGCATCGAGGCGATGTACCTCAGGACCCAGCGAGCCGGCGACCACGAGCTCGACGAGTGAGGCAGGCGACCTCTCCGGTTCGGGCGTCGGGAGCTTTGCTACTCCGTCGCCCGGCTCGGGGCCGGAGGGGAGTCAGGGTCGGGCTCCCCTACCCATCCGCTCACGTCGTGACGTCGCCAGTGGTCTGAGGCCCACCTTCTCACAGGAGGCGATGCTCCTGGGCAACCTCGACGAACGCCTCGACGGCGTGATCGAGCTCCTCCTGGGTGTGGGCGGCCGAGATCTGAGCCCGCAACCTCGCGTGACCCTGCGGTACCACCGGGTAGCCGAACCCGGAGACGTAGACGCCCCGCGCCAGCAGCTGTTTGCCCATCGCCAGGGCGAGGGCGGTATCGCCGACGATGACGGGCACGATGGGGTGGATGCCGTGGGGGATGCGGAACCCGGAGCGGGTCATGCGCTGCCGGAAGTAGTGGGCGTGCTCCTGCACCTGCCGCGTGCGCGACGGATCCTCGATGACCATGCGAAATGCCTCGAGCGCCGCCCCGACGACGGCCGGTGGCAGGGAGTTCGAGAACAGGTATGGGCGTGAGCGCTGGCGGAGGATCTCGATCACCGGCTTGGGGCCGGTGACGTAGCCGCCCATCGCCGAGCCCATGGCCTTGCCGAGCGTGCCGGTGTGGATCGGCACCTTGCCCCAGACACCGAGCTCCTCGGCGGTCCCTCGGCCGCGAGCGCCCAGGATTCCGGTGGCGTGGGAGTCGTCGACGATGAGCACGGCCTCGTAGCGATCACAGGTGTCGATGATGGAGGGCAGCGGTGCCAGCTCGCCTTCCATCGAGAAGACGCCGTCGGTGATGACCAGGATGAAGCGGGCACCGTCCTGACGGGCTTGCGCGAGCTTCGACTCGAGGTCGGCAACGTCGGCGTGCCGGAAAATATAGCGCTCGGCCTTGGAAAGCCGGATGCCGTCGATGATCGAAGCATGGTTGAGCTCGTCGGAGACGATGGCGTCGTAGCCGCCGGTGAGGGTGGAAAACACCGCCTCGTTGGCGTTCCAACACGAGCTGTAGAGGATCGTGTCGTCGGCCTCGTAGAACTCGGAAATGGTCTTCTCGAGCTCTTGGTGCAGGAGCTGGGTGCCGCAGATGAAGCGTACCGAGCCCATGCCCACGCCCCACTGCTCGATCGCTGCCGCTGCCGCCGCGCGGACCCGCGGGTGGTTGGCCAAGCCCAGGTAGTTGTTGGAGGTGAGCATCACCACCGGGCGCCCGTCCACCGTCACCTCGTGGTCCTGAGGTCCTTGCAGCGGCACCTCGACCTTGAACGTTCGCGCGGCCTGGAGCTTGTCGATCTCGTTTTGCAGGTGGTGGAGAAACTCGTGCATCACCTCTCCCTATCGGGCTCGGCCGCCCGCTGTCGGTGTTCGCTCCCACCCGGCTGGCCCTCGAGCAGTGCGGGCAGCGTTGCCGGGTCGGCCAACGAGGCCAGCAGGGCGTCCGGGCCGAGGTCTGCGAGGGCCTCGATCGAGGTGCCGCCGGTCGCTACCGCGACGGCGCGGGCTCCACCGGCCCGAGCACAGCGAACGTCAGCCTCGGCGTCACCGACCACGATCGTTCGGTGCCCTTCGAACCGGTCACCCCAGCGTGCCGCTGCTCGGGCTCGGGCAACCGGCACCAGGAGGTTGCGATCCTCCTCGTCGGAGCCGTAGGCGCCGATGCCGAAATGATGTGCCAGACCGGCTCGTTCGAGCTTCAGGGAGGCGCCCTTCTCGACGTTGCCGGTGAGCAGACCGAGCCTGACGTCTTTTCTCCCTCCCAGGTGCGACAGCACCTCGGGCACGCCGGGGAGGACGCTCACGAGCTCCGGCGGCAGCTCACGCTCGAGGCGCACGAGGTAGCGGTCCAGAAGCTCGCGAAGACGTGGTGCTACCTGCTCGCGCCCCCAACCGCACGTCGCCATCAGCTCGACCACGATCTGGGGGTCGGTCTTGCCCGAGAGCCGGTACCCGTCGAGCGGCACGTCGACGCCGAAGACATCCTGGATCGCACCCGCGAGAGCGCGTCCTGCCCGTCCGTGGGTCCTGATCAGCGTGCCGTCGACATCGAACAAGATGAGCAAAGGCCGGCGGTCCTGCACTGGCGGAGTCTACCACCGCCACCCGCCCGGGAGGCCGCGAGGCGAAGGTCGAAGGCCGCGGGCCGGGAGGCGAAAGCGTGCCCCACGCCGTTGGGGCATGGCCATCGTCGGCGAGAAAATTGACACCGTTCGGGGGTTCCCGTAGCATCACCGCAGGCGGAGGTTGAGTGCTGACCGGGTACAACTCCGAGGTCGAGTGGGACGGCGTGATCTACCACGTACAGACCGAGGACCGCGGCGCCGGCCATCCGCTCATCGAGTCCCTCGTGTATGTGCGGGGCGAGATCCTGGCTACCCGCCGTACCGAGTACCGCGAGCTCATCGACCAGGGCGCCGACCGCACGGCGATCCAGGCGCTGATGGAGCGCCAGCACCGGGTCATCGTCGAGAGCATCCGGATCGGCCGGATCGACCTCCTCACGGAGCCGCCGGTAGGCGCCGAGGGCGACACCACGGTGAGCCGGAAGATACCGGTGGCGACCGCCCGCGTGAGCGCCAGCGCCATCGAGGCGGCCAAGCAGGCGTCGCGTAGCCTCGACGAGGTGATCTCCGACTGGCTAGCCGAGCAGCAGCGCGACGAGCGGGTGCGGCTCCAGGTAGTGGGGGCTGATGACCCGCATTTCGGGAGCTCGCTCAGCCTGCGCGCAAAGGTGGTCGTGACGCCCGGGGAGACACCGCTCGGTGGTGGCCGGGTGAAGGTGCGTTTCGTGACCAGCGCCGCCAAGCCCGTCGAGCTGGCAGCGGGCGAGAGCGACGAGGACGGTGTGCTGAGCCTGACAGCGACGATCCCCCAGGTCGAGAAGGGGCAGGCACTGCTCATCGTCTCGGTTCAGCACCCGCGCGGCAACGACGAGGTCAAGTTCCTGATCACGAAGTAGGTCCCCCTTTTCATCCGCTCGCGAGCTGAGAGCCGAGAGTCGATCGTCTCCGGCCAGGATGGCCACCGGGGTGGCCTGGGGTGACTCCCGACTCGCCGAGCTCGACTCCGAGCCGGGCGGGCGAGGGGCGGTTTCTTGACACCGGGGGGGGCCGATGCTACAAGCCGCGCATCGCCCCGGTCGCCGGACGGGTGCTCGGAGGTCTCGAATCGCCAGGTCACGCACGAACGAGGGGCGCCACGCATGATCGTCGGCGTCGGTGTGGACATCGTCGCAGTCGAGAGGCTCAGACGCCGCCTGGGCGAGGATCGTGAGCTTCCTACCGCCTTCATGACCCCCTCCGAGAACGCGGCTCGGGCGCACTCGACCGACCCGATAGCTCTGGCGGCGCGAGTGTTCGCGGCCAAGGAGGCGATCGTCAAGCTGCTCCGGGTCGACGGTGCCGACGGCGTGCTGCTCGGGGACATCGAGCTCCATGAGACCGACGGTTGCACCGTCCCCCGGCTCGTGGGACGGGCCTTGGCGGCGGCGCAGGGTGCGGGCGCGGATCGGATCCGTGTGGCCACGAGCGAGGCGGAAGGCAGGGCCCTCGCGGTGGCAGTGGCAGAGCGCGCGGTGATGGACGAGGAGAAGGTATGAGCAATATCGGTAGCTACGAGGAACGCTTGCAGGGCTTCGACTGGTCGATTGCGGAGCAGGAGCTCGGCTACACGCCGGGCGGACGCATCAACATCGGGTGGTACTGCTCTGACCGGATCTGCGACCTGGGCTTGGGCCAGAAGCACGCGTTGCTTTGGGAGGACGCGCAGGGCGTCGCGAAGAAGTTCACCTACGACGATCTCCGCTGCTACTCGAACAGCATCGCCGCCTTCCTCCAGGGGCTCGGGATTCAACCTGGTGAGCGGGTCTGCCTGTTCATGGACCGGGTACCGGAGCTGTACATCGGCTTCGTGGCGATCCTCAAGATGGGAGCGGTTGTCCAGCCGTTGTTCTCGGCCTTCGGGGACGAATCCTTGTGGACGCGTCTGGAGAACGCCCAAACCACCGCTATCGTGACCCAGAAGAAGCACCTGCCGAAGGTCCGCAAGATCAAGGACAAGCTTCCGTATCTCAAGCACATCATCGTCGTCGACGCACCGCAGACGACGCTCAGGGAGGGGGAGACCTCGTTCAATCTCGATGAGGCCCCCAAAGTCGACGTGTTCGAGGTCTACCCCTCGACCGCCGAGACCCCGTCGGTGCTGCACTACACCTCGGGCACCACCGGCCAGCCCAAGGGTGCCCAGCACGTGCACTATTCCATTATCTCTCAGTATCTTACAGCAAAATGGGTGCTCGATCTGCAGGCCGATGACATCTATTGGTGCAACGCCGATCCGGGCTGGGTCACCGGCACCTCGTACGGGATCATCGGGCCGTGGGCCAACGGGGTGACCCAGGCGGTGCTCGACTCGGGATTCGGTACCGAGCGTTGGTACGCCTTCATCCAGAAGTACCGCATCACCGTCTGGTACTCGGCACCGACCGCCATCCGGCTGCTGATGCGCGAGGGTACGGAGGTGGCACGAAAGTACGATCTGTCGTCGTTGCGGCACCTGGCGAGCGTCGGTGAGCCGCTCAACGCGGAGGCGGTGATCTGGTCTCAGGAAGCCTACGGACTGCAGTTCCACGACACCTTCTGGCAAACCGAGACCGGGTGCATGGTCATCACCAACTACCCCGGAATGCCGATCAAGCCCGGCTCGATGGGCAAGCCGTTCCCGGGGATCACCGCCACCGTGCTCAACCCCAGGACGTTCGAGCCGGTGAACCAGGTCGGCATGGTCGGGCTCATCGCCTTGCGACCCGGCTGGCCATCGATGATCCGCGGCTACTGGAACAACCCCACGGGGTACGCCAACAAGTTTGCGAACGGCTGGTACCTGTGCGGCGACCGGGCGTCGATCGACCGCGACGGCTACTACTGGTTCGTCGGGCGCGACGACGACGTCATCAACACCGGCGGGCATCTGGTCGGGCCGTTCGAGATCGAGTCGGCGCTGCTCGAGCACCCGGCGGTGGCGGAGTCGGCGGCGGTGGCCAAGCCCGATCCGGTCAACATGGAGGTGGTGAAGGCGTTCATCACCCTCAAGCCGGGGTTCGAGCCGTCGGACGACCTCGAGCTCGAGATCATGAACTTCATCCGCAAGCGGCTCTCGCCGTTGGCGATGCCGCAGGAGATCGAGTTCTCGCCGGGGTTGCCGAAGACGCGCTCGGGCAAAATAATGCGGAGGGTGCTGCGGGCTCGGGAGTTCGGCGAGCCCGTAGGTGACATCTCGACGCTGATGGACGAGTGAGCGAGGAAGTCGGGAGTTGAAAGTCGAGAGTCCGGTGTGACTTCCCGGCTCCATCCTCTCGACTCTCGACTCTCGGCTGGAAAGGGAGGCGGAAATGGATGAGCTGATGAAGACCGTGAGAGAGTACGTGGTTCGGGAGTACATCGAGGAGGGAGACGACCGCGAGGTGACCGACACCACGCCGCTGATTTCCGGGGGCATCGTCGACTCGTTCTCGATGGTGTCGCTCAAGCGGTTCCTCGAGCGCAAGTACCAGATCCAGATCCCGGACGCGCAGGCGACCCCCGAGGCGTTCGACTCGGTGACCAAGATCGCCGAGCTCGTGCGCCGCTTCAAGCCGGACGCGTGAGGAGGTCAGGATGGCCTACAGCGCTGCGGCTCGTGAGTCGTACCAGAGGGACCTCCAGAACCTTCGCGACGCGGGGCTCTTCAAGGAAGAGCGCTACATCCATGCCCCGCAAGGCGCCGACATCGAGGTGGAGTTTCCGGTTGGCCAGGGGGTGGCACCCAAGAAGGTGATCAACATGTGCGCCAACAACTACCTCGGGCTGTCGAGCCATCCCGAGGTGGTGGCCGCGGCGCACGCCGGCCTCGACCACCGCGGCTACGGCGTCTCCTCGGTGCGCTTCATCTGTGGCACGCAGGACATCCACCGCGAGCTGGAGGTCAAGCTCACGGAGTTTTTGGGCACCGAGGACACCCTGCTGTTCCCGTCCTGCATGGATGCCAACGCCGGTGTCTTCGAAGCGGTGCTCTCCGACCAGGACGTGATGATCTCCGACCGCCTGGTCCACGCCTCGATCGTCGATGGCATGCGGCTGTGCAAGGCGATGCAGGACACCTTCAAGCACTCGGACATGGGGCACCTGGAGGAGAAGCTCCGAGAGCACCGGGACAAGCGCCAGCGGCTGATCATCACCGACGGCGTCTTCTCCATGGACGGCGACCTCGCCAAGCTCGACGTCATCGTCGAGCTGGCCGAGAAGTATGACGCCATGGTGTTCGTCGACGACTCCCACGCCTCGGGGTTCATCGGGAAGACCGGGCGCGGTGTGCACGAGCACTGCGGCGTGATGGGGAAGATCGACATCATCACCACGACGCTCGGCAAGGCGCTGGGCGGGGCGTCCGGCGGCTGCGTGTCGGGGCGCCGCGAGCTCGTCGAGCTGTGCCGACAGCGAGCGCGGCCGTACCTGTTCTCCAACTCGGTGGCGCCGGTGATCGTGGCCGGGGCGCTCAAGGTCATGGAGCTCGTGACCCGCTCCACCGAGCGGCGCGACAAGCTCGAGGCGAACACGCTGTTCTGGCGCCAGGGCCTGAAGGATATCGGGCTCGACATCAAGGAAGGCGATAGCCCGATCGTCCCGGTGATGCTGTACAACGCCAAGCTGGCGCAGGACTTCGCCCGCGACCTGTTCGGCGAGGGGATCTACGCGGTGGGGTTCTTCTTCCCCGTGGTGCCCAAGGCGCAGGCCCGCATCCGCACCCAGCTCTCGGCCGCGCACGACCGGCACCACCTCGAAAAGGCGCTCGCGGCGTTCCGGAAGATCGGAGCGAAGTACGGCGTCCTCGGCTTGACCAAAAGCCAGATCATCGAGAAGTACGGTCTCTGACCGCCCACCCACCCGGTCGAGCGTCGAGAGTCCAGAATCGAGAGTCCCCCGCCCACCCGTTGGGCGGGGGACCCGGGTCTTGCCTCTCGACGGGCGGCGGGGTGGGGGTAGTCAGGTGTCGAGGCGGCCGCGCAGAAACGCCTCGAGGCCGGCCCGCACGATGGTGGGGTTCTCGCGCAGGCGGCGCACCGAGTAGGGGTACCAGTGGGTGCCGAACGGCACGTAGACCCGGAGCTTGTGGCCGCCGGCGACGATGATGCGGCGCAGCTCGGGGTCGACGCCGAGCAGCATCTGGAACTCGTAGCGATCGGGGGCGAGCCCGAGGTCGGCGATGACGGCCAGCGACTGCTCGACCAGCCACTCGTCGTGGGTTGCGATCCCCACGTACGACCCCGCCCCGAGCAGCACCCGCAGGGCGGAGACGAAGGCGTTGCGGATGATGTCGCGCTCCTCGTAGGCGATGGCGCGAGGCTCGAGGTAGATGCCCTTGCACAGACGGATATTGGCCTGCTCGGCCGCGAGCGCAACGGCGTCGGAAAGCGTCCGCCGGAGCCGCGCCTGGAGCACCACGCCGACGTGACCGGGGTGGCGGGCGGCGACGTCGCGGAACACCCGCAAGGTCGCGTCGGTGGTCGGCGAGTCCTCCATGTCGATGCGCACGAAGCCGCCGAGCGCGGCGGCCTTGTCGACGATGCGCGCGATGTTGTCGCGGCAGAACCCCTCGTCGATGGCGAGCCCGAGCTGCGTCGGCTTGAGCGAGACGTTGGGCTCCAGCCGCTCGTCGCGGATGACGTCGAGCAGCGTCAGGTAGTCGTCGCGCGCCGCCTCCGCCTGCCCGCGCTGGGTGACGCTTTCCCCGAGCACGTCGAGCGTGGTGGTGCAGCTCTCGCCGGTCAGCCGACGTACCGTGGCCACGGCCTGCTCGACCGTGGTTCCGGCCACGTAGCGGCGGGCGAAAAACCGGATGATCGGTCGCGGAGCGATCGGCAACGTGAGGCGGATCAAGGAGTTGAACAGGCTCATGCGAAGCTCCCGGGCGCCGGCGTGCGAGCCAGGGTGAGCACCCTGACCTCGGTGGCGCCGGCCGACCGCAGCGCCCGCGTGCACGCTGCGGCGGTCGCGCCTGTGGTGAGAACATCATCGACCAAGACAACGCTTCCCTTCACGGGACGGGTGACTGCGAAGCCGCGTGCGCTCAGACGGAGCCGGCCAGAGCGTGCCTGTCCGACCTGGGTGGCGCCGGTGCGGCGCCGCAGGGGTGCCCACACCGGGATACCCAGCCGGACCGCGAGCTCCCGCGCCAGAAGCTCGGCCTGGTTGAACCCGCGGCGCCAGCGCCGCCACCAGTGCATGGGGACGCCTACGATCGCGGCGGGAAGCGGCCAGCTCGCCGACTGGAAGGCCTTCTCCAAAAGCCCGGCGAGAGGGGCGACGAGCTCGTCGCGCCGGCCCTGCTTGAGCAGTAGGACGAGGTCGCGGAGGGCGCCCGCGTAGGGGCCGAAGCTGGCTGCCGCGGTCCAGGGCGGTGGCGTGTCGCGACACGTCAAGCACGGGTCCGATGCAACCAGATCGGGCCCGCCACAACGTGGACATCGCTCGCTGGAGTGCCGGTCGACACCGCGCCAGCACCCCGCACACACGCCACCGGCCGCGGCGACGTCCAAAGCTCCGCCGCAGCGTCCGCATACCGATGGAAGAAAGGTGTCCGCCAGCACCGAGCCGACCGTCGCCACCCCAAGAGTCTACCGTGGTGGCGCGCGCCGGACCATGCACCCGGTCGACCGACAGCCAGGGCCGTGCCGCCGTATACTCTGCGCGGGAGGGCTCTATGCGGTGGGTGCTGGCGATGACGATGGCAACGCTCGTGGTCGGGACCGCCCAGGCGCAGGTGGCTTGGGTCGGTGCAACAGCAGGGACGAGCTACGAGCACAAGGCGCCGACCGCGCCGGATCGAACCTGGAAGCACCGCAACGACCCGACGCCGTCGGTGTTGGTTGCGCTGCCGCTGGAGGAAGGGGTGCGGCTCCGGCTGGGTGCGGGCGAGACCCCGTACGAGCTGCGACTGCTCACCGGCGTCGCACGCTGCACCCTGCGGCGGTATACGCTGGGGATCGACTACACCTTCGACGGCAGGTTGGGGGAGACCGTGTTTTCGGCCGGGCTGGGAGGGTACCGACTCGACACCGACGCGCGCCTCGTGCCCAGGTCGATGCAGGTGACCAAGTTCGGCTACTATGTCGGGGTAGGTGAGTGGTTTACGCTGTCGCAGCGGTGGCGTCTGGTGGGCGAGGTGGCGATGCACCGCACGGAAAACGAGGGTACGCCGATCATCGTCACCGCGACGGCCGGCGTGGCGTTCATGCTCTGAGATGCCACACGTCATCCGCGCCGGAAGCGCCGACCTCGCCGCCGCGTGGCGGGGCCTGTCCGAAGGTCCCTGGCGGTGGGGTGGGGCGGTGGCCAGGCTGGAAGGTGGTTTTCTCGGTCGGGACGAGCGCTCGCTCCTGCTAGCGGCGGTGGTGGTGGAGTACGGGCGCCCCATTCACGTCCTGGTCTTGATATCGGTACGGGACGACGAGACAGCGGTGCGGCTGTGGCCACCCCTGCCGGTCGAGCGCACCGAGGCGGTGAAGCGGCTGATCGCCCACCTGGCCTCGGAGCTGACGGCGTTCGGTGCCGGCGAGGTCCGCACCACCAACCTCGTGCTCCCCACCTGAAGCTGCGTCGCGAGGCGGGAGCGCCTACTCGAGGCTGCGGTCGGTCTCGAGGCTGCGCTGGCGGCTCGTGTTTTGGATGTTCTGGAGCTGGTCGCGAATGCCGGTGACGGCGTCGGGTGACCGGTGAGTGGTGGTCGTCGTCGCCGCGCTGTCCAGGTGGCGGCGCGCCGCGACCCGGTGAGTGTCGTCTGCTCCCGGTCCGGCCGCCATCAGCTCCACCGCGGCGCTCCTGAGGCACGTTGCGATGTGGTGCTCGGCGGTCCCCGAGTGGCTCCCGGCGGCCCAGGAAGCGGCCGTGTCGGCTACTCGACGGAGCTCGTCGGCAGGCAGGAACGGCGCTTCGAGAAGGCTTCGCAAGCGGTCGCTCAGCGCCCGTGCCGCGCCGGCGTCGAAGGTGTGGGCGTCGAGGTTGTCGCTGCTCGCCAGGGTCACCGTACGGACGGCCTGTAGGTCCTTTTTCGCCTGGTGGTTGAAGAGAAACACGACGATGGCGACCGCGATCAGCAGGCTGACGAGACCGAGCGATCCCCGCATGCCCACCTCCGTCCACAGCTTACACCTTTCGCCCCATCGCCCACCGCAAGCCGGCCGGCGTCGTCGGAAATCACGTGCTGTCCTCTGGGAAGGACGACCCGGGTCGCGAGCCACCCGCGCCGAGCCGAGCACTACGGAATTATTGGCACGACGGTTGCTTTTGCACCGGCGAGGAGGTGGGCGATGACTCGCAAGCTACTGGTTCTGGGGGTGGCGGTCCTGGTGGCGGGTGTGGTTGGGGCCAGGGAGCTGACGTGGAGCTACGTCGTGCCGGCGGCCGCCAATACGGGAGGAGCGCTCGGTACCGATTGGCACACCGACCTGACGATCTACAACCCGCACCAGTACAAGCTGCCGATGGTCATCCAGTTCCTGCAGACCGGGCGGGACAACAGCGGCGGCGTGCCGACGATCGACAACTTCGAGATTTACCCATGGGAGACGCTCAACTTCTGGGACATTCTCGGCCCCAAGGGCTTCGACAAGCGGGGTCAGATCGGCGCCTTGCTCGTGTACGTGGACGATCTCAAGCGCACCTGCTCCGGCCACGACTGCGACATCGCGGTCTTCGCCCGCACCTACACGCTCAAGCCGGGCGGGGGAGCGGGGGAGTTCGGACAGGCGATCCCGGGGTTCCCGACCAATCTAGGGCTGGACTACACGGTCTTGGCCTTCATGCCGCAGCTGATGGACGACAGCGAGTTCCGCACCAACGCCGGGGTCGTGTCACTGACCGACGCCCTGGTGACCGTGCGCTTCGAGCTGCAGAATCAGGATGGGGACGTGATCCATCGCGTGGACAAGCTGCTTCCCCCGTTCGGTCACACGCAGTGGCGGCTGGACAGGGGTGTGACCGGCGGGACCCTGGCCGCGTTCATCCGCAGCGGGCCGAACGACGCCATGGTGGTGCCGTACGCCTCGGTCGTCAACAACGCCACCGGCGACCCGGTGCACCTCGAGGCCCACCTGACGCCGGTCGGGGTGGGGGCCCAGGAGGTGACGGCAGCGGTGGTCTGTGGCCGCGTGGCAGCCGCCTTCCCCCCGCGCGAGCCGGTTGCGGGGGCGCGGGTCGAGCACCAGAACGACCGGTGAGCCGAGGGCGCCGAGGGAGAGACCAGCCGGCCGGTTCCTCCGGCCTGCTTTGCTAAGATTCCCTCATGCTGTGCGCCGTCGCTCCAACCGGCAGAAGCGCCCTGGTTGCCGTTGCCGACCCAGAGATCAGAGCCCGGGTGCTGGCCGCGTTCGAGCCGTTCGTGTCGCACGCCGATCTCCGCACGGTGGACGAGGCCGGTGGTCTGCTACCGCTGCTCGCCGCGACCAAGGCCGACCTGCTCATCGCCGATGTCTCCCTTCCGGGCTTCTCCGAGGTGACGCTGGAGGCGCTCCGCACCTCACCGGGTCTGGACGGGCTGTATGTCGTGATCGTGGCGGAACAGGCCCAGCTCTCCCGACTCATGGTCCGGGCGAGGCATTGCGCCGACGATCTGCTCATCGTCCCGTTCTCCGATACCGAGCTCGCAGCCCGCACCCGCCTGGCGTTCAGCCGGCTACTCGCCCACCACGAGTGGGTTGCGCGGTCGCGCGAGCTCCAGGACCTCACCCACCGGCAGCGGGAGTTCCTTTCGGTGGTCTCCCACGAGATCCGCACGCCGCTCTCGGCGATCATGTCGTCGGCCAACATCCTGCGCCGCTACGGCCGGGCGCGTCCGGACTCGGTGGAGAAGTTCTCGACGGTTATCCTGCAGGAGGGCCGGCGGCTCACGAGGCTAATCAACAACCTGTTGGATCTGGCCAAGATCGAGGCCGGCGAGGTCGAGTGGAGGTTCGTCCGCACTGCCCTGGAAGAGGTCGTGTCGGTGGTTCGCGACTCGTTCGCGGCCCTGGTCGGGGAGAAGCACCTCGAGCTCGTCGTGAATGCAGCGGCGGCCCCTGCGGAGGTCGAGCTCGACCGTGACAAGATCATCCAGGTCCTGGTCAACCTGCTGTCCAACGCCATCAAGCACTCGCCCGAGGGCTCGACGGTGACGCTGCGCTGCGTGGGGCGGGAGGAGGATGGTGTGCGTTTTGAGGTGGAGGACCAGGGGGTGGGTATTCCACCTGGCCAGGAGGAGCACATCTTCGAGCGCTTTCAGCAGCTCGAGGTGGGGGACGACCGGGCCGGCACGGGGCTCGGGTTGACCATCGCCCGGGAGATCGTCGAGCGCCATGGGGGCCGCGTTTGGGCCGCCTCGGCGCCAGGTGGCGGTGCCCTTTTCGTCGTCGAGCTGCCGGCGGCGCCGCCGGCGGGGACGGACAATGGTCCAGTTTGACAACCAGTACCGGCAGGTCAAGCTCAAGGTCGTCTACTACGGCCCCGGTCTGGGTGGTAAGACCACCTGTCTGCAGTACATCCACCGGGTTACCGATCCGCAGCGGCGGACCAAGCTGTACGCGCTCAACACCGCCTCCGACCGTACCCTGTTCTTCGACTTGTTGTCGCTCGACCTCGGCCGGGTGCGGGGCTATCGCGTCACGCTGCAGCTTTACACCGTGCCGGGCCAGGTGCAGTACAACGCGACGCGACGGGCGGTGCTGGCCGGGGCGGACGGCGTCGTGTTCGTGGCCGACTCACAGCGGGCGAAAGCGAGGGAGAACCAGGAGGCGCTCGCCAACCTGGGTGAGAACCTCAAGGCGAACGGGCTCGACGTCGACACACTGCCGGTCGTGCTGCACTACAACAAGCGCGACCTGCCGGAGGTGCTATCGCGGCTGGAGCTGGACCAGCTCCTCAACCAGAAGGGTTGGCGCGTGTTCGAAACCGTGGCCACCCTCGGCACCGGGGTCATGGAGGGGTTCGCGGCAGTCACCGAGGCGACGGTGATGTCGGTGGCTGATCGGCTGGGGCTTTCGGGTCAGCCGGAAACGATCAAGCGCCTCGCCGGCAACGTACGCACCGCGCTGCAACCGCTGCTGCCCCGCTCGGCGCGGCCGGCCGTCGAGGGCCCGGTCGTGATCCGGCCGGCGGGACAGGCGGACGCGCTCACCCCGGACGAGCTGGTGGCGGATGCGGTGCGTGCCAACGTGGCCATGGGCGAGCTTTCGACGCGTCTCGACAGCCTCTCGAGCGAGCTCGCGCGCCGAGTCGCGAACCTCCACTCCATCAACGAGTTCAGTCATCTGATGTCGCTTGCGCGCGAGCCGGAGGACGTCACCGCGGCGTTTTTCGAGCGCTTCCAGCGCGAGCTGGGTGTCAACTGCGGCGCGCTCATGGTGATGCGCGAGGATGGCGAGCTGCTCGAGGTGATGCGCAAAGGTATGGCCGCCGACCCGATGGGTCAGCCCGACGCCCGGGGCGAGGTACCGGCCCGCGTGGCGATCACGTCGCGCCAGCCCCTCCTGGCCCAGCTCGACGAGCTCGAGCCGGCCCAACTGCTGGCCTCACCGTGGCTGGACGAGGCCCGCTCGCTCGGCTTCGTCTCCGTGCTGGCGGCACCGCTCATCGCCCAAGACCGTCCGGTGGGCCTCATCACCGCCTACGCTGACCGGACCCGTGGCCCGTTCGAGGACGATGAGCTGGAGCTGGCGACGGTTTTGGCCGCCAATGCCGCGGTGTCGCTCGCCAACGCGCGCGCCTGGCGTGCCCTCGAGCAGATCAATCGCAACCTCGAGGGGGCCGTTGCGGAGCGCACGCGCGAGCTGGCGGCCGCGCTCGAGCGCGTGCAGGCGCTGGCCACCCAGCTCGAGGACCGCAACTTCGAGCTCGAGGCGGCCAACCGGCAGCTCCGCGACCTCGAACGGCTGAAGGGGGACCTGCTGAGCCGGATCGCACACGAGCTCAACACCCCGGTCACCGCCATCCAGACCGCGGCGCGGATCCTCGGGCGCTACGACGAGGTACCGCCCGACAAGGCCCACAGGTTCGTGGAGATCATCAGCCAGGAAGCGGGGCGGTTGGCGGAGGTCATCGCCTCGGCACTGCAAGCGGCGGTGCTCGGTGTCTCCGAGGGCAGGCCCGAGCCGCAACCGCTGCCGCTCGCCGACCTGCTGAAACGGGTGCTCGCTCCCCTGCGCGGGGAGATCGCCGAGCGAAAGCTGACGATGCAGGTCAAGATCGCGGCCGGTCTCGATACGCTGTGGGGTGACGGCGAGCAGCTCGAGGCGGCGTTGCGGGCGATCGTCAAGAACGCGGTGGAGTTCAACCGTGAGGGGGGGAGCGTCACCATCATCGCCCGACCGTTGCGCAGGGGTGCGACGTCGATGATCGAGCTGCGCGTCGAGGACACCGGCGTCGGGATCCCGGCCGAGGACCTACCCCACCTCACCGACGTCTTCTGGCAGGGTGGCAACGTGCTCACCGGCAAGCCGCGCGGGCTCGGGCTCGGTCTGGCCGTGGTCCGGCGGGTGGCGGACAACCACCGGGGCGGGCTCGAGGTGACCTCCGAGCCCGGCCAGGGCACGACGGTGATCCTGATGCTACCGGCCGCGGGGGGGTAGGCCGTGGTCGAACCCTCGAGCGCGCCCCAGCCGCTTGTCGTGCTGGTGGACGACGAGCCCAGCATTCGCGAGACGCTGTCGTTCATTCTGGAGATGGAGGGCTTCGCCGTGGCCACGGCGGAGGATGGGCGACGGGGGCTCGAGCTCGCACAGCGCTTGCGGCCGCCGGTCATGCTGCTGGACGCGATGCTGCCGCAGCTCGATGGCTTCTCGGTGTGCCGCCAGCTCAAGGCCGACGAGGCCACGGCCTCCACCCGCATCATTATGCTCACGGCGCTCGGCCAGCGGACCGATCGCGACCGTGCCTTCGCCGCCGGCGCCGACTACTACCTCTCGAAACCGTTCGACGAGGACGAGCTGCTGGCTCTCTTGCACCGTCTGACGGTGGCCTGAGGAGTCATCCGAGATGCCGCTCGTCGTCCTCACCGCCAAGCCCGAGCTGGCGATCCACGCCGAGCTCCTCGAGGCGGCGCGACAGCAAGGTGAGCAGCTGCAGGTGGTGGACACCCTTTCCGTAGCGGCGGTTGTCGAGCCGCCGGGGCTGTGGCGCGGGGAGCAGCGGTTGCCGATCGAGACCTGGAGCGCGGTCCTGCCGCGGATTGGGAACTGGCGACCGGACAGTGGGTTGGCAGTGCTCGAGACGCTCACCGCTGCAGGCGTGCCCTCGCTCAACGCACCGATGGCGATCCGCTGTGGACGCGACCATTGGCTGACGATGGTGGCGCTGGCCGAGGCCGGGCTGCCGTACCCGCCCACGGTGGCGGGCGCGGATCCCGAGAGCCTGGCAGCCTCCGCGGCCGCGATCCTGGGCTTCCCGTGCGTCGTCAAGCAGCGCCGGTCCCGTCAGGGGGTGGGCGTCATCGGCTGTGCTGGCCGCGCCGAGCTCGAGGCGGTGCTCGACTCCTTGTGGCGGGTTGGCGACGAGCTGGTGGTCCAGCGCTTCTGTCCTCCCGGCGGGGTCAGCCGGCGGGTTCTGGTGCTGGGAGGGGAGGTCCTGGGTGCGACCGAGCACCGGGCCGCGGCAGGAGAGTTCCGTTCCAACGGGGCGCGGGGCGGATCGGTCGCGGCGGTGGAGCTGCCAGCGGCACAAGCCGAGCTGGCCAGGGCGGCGACGGCGGCGGTGGGGCTCGGCTTCGCGGGCGTGGATCTGCTCCCGGACGGAGACCGCTGGGTGGTCGGAGAGGTCAACCCGTCCCCCGGCTGGGCCTACTTTGCGGCGGCGACCGGCGTGTCGGTGGCGGCGCGGGTCGTGGCGGCCATGGTGCTGCGAGGCGGCCGCCGGTGAGCGACCCGTTCGCCGTGGCCGGACAGGTTGCCCTCGGGCCCGGACGCGAGCCCGCCGTGGTACGGGGCCTGAGTGTACCGGGGCGCCCTGGCCGGGCCGCGGCCGGGGCGGCTGCGGCCGAAAGAGGAGGTCGACTGCGCGGGGCGACGGGTCGGGGTCGCTTCGCCCGGCGACTTCGGCGGATCGCTGGCGCGGCGACCGACCATCCGCGGTCGCTGCACCGCCCCGAAAGCCACCATCTCCAAGCCTGGCTCCGTGCGGTAAAATGAGGTCGACGCAGCCCGGATGTCAGGCACGAGCGGACGGCCAGCGAGCCCACCTCCGTGCCGCACCACGGGTCGCGAGTGAGGTGTTCCCAGATGTCACACCTTGGAGGTTCAGGAACGAGGGAGGGGGTATGGAGGTGACGCGGTCGTGTCTAAACCCTGATGACATAGAGGTTGACGAAGGTGGCACGGAGGTTGCTCTAAACGGAGTCGTGCGAGACTCGTTCCGCGATGACGCTGTTTCCGGGCCGCAGGGCTTCACCTTCATCGAGGTCCTCGTCGTGGTCGCGATCATCGGCCTCATCTCGACGATGGTCATGGTGTCGCTCAACAGCTACTGGCAGCGGTCACGCCTCGAGGGCGGTGCCAACGACGTGCGCAGCTTCCTGCTCACGGCGCAGGACCTCGCCATCGCGACCAACGATCGGGTGACGGTCACGCTCCAGAAGATCGGCAGCTCGTGGGTGCTCGAGATGCTGCCCGAGCGGCCGCCGACTCCTGGCTCGGTCCTCGATCTCGGCGTGCGGCGACGCATGGAGCTGCCTGCGCACCTCGTGGTGAACGGGTTGACCCTGGGGGATGGCACCGACTGGGTGGAGTACCCGGCCAACGTCCACAACGTGGTCTGTACCTCGCGGTCGCGGACCCAGCAGCAGACGGCGGCCAAGGTCTTCGGTGACATTCCCAACACCAGAGTGCTCCGCCTCACCCACGAGTCGATCGTGGAGGGCCGGCTGTCCCCACGTACGGTGTTCGAGATCCAGATCTCGCCGCTGTGGAACGTGCGGATGCTGAAACGGAGGGCGGCATGAGGCGGCGCGGACGGATGGTTCCCACGACCCGACGCGGCCAGCGGGGCCTGGCACTCGCCGAGGTGCTGGTCGCGTTCTTCCTGCTGTTCGTCATCACTCTGGCGGTGCTGGAGATGCTATCGATGGCGTTCATGGTCAACCAGGCCGCCGGAATGCGGACGGAGCTCGCCTACAAGGCCCAACTGGTGGTCGAGCAGCTCCGGATCCAGTCGGCGATCCCGACCGCCAACGCCTGCTGCCCGCTCGATGCGGGCGACGTCGTGACGCTGCCCGTTAGCAGCAGTTGCCTGGCCACCTACTGGGGGCCGTCGGCAGCCAACATCATCGAGCCGGAAGCACGTTACCAGATCTTCTACCAGGTCACGGACGGACCGGGCGGAAGCCGGTTCGTGGTCGTGGAGGCGGCGCCGACGGCGGTCGGCAACTACCGATACCTCGGTGAGACGCAACGCGAGGCGGTGGGGAAGGTGGTGCGCTATGTCGCGGAGATCTAGCGCCCGCCGCTACCTCGGACCGCGCCCAGCCGTGGCCGGGTTCACGCTCGTCGAGCTGTTGGCCGTGCTGGCCTGCCTCGGGATGATCCTTTGGATGGCTGGGCAGCTCCTGTTCCCGATGCGCACCGCGGCCGAGCGCCAGCGGGCGCAGGTGGAGGCCCGCCAGACGGCGCGCTCCGCCGCCGACTACATGGCGTTCGTGCTGCGCGGCGCCACCGACGGCGTCCCCGGGGGTGGGGCGATGTTCCGCAGCCCGCTGGCGATCATGACCTGGGTGGTGACCGGGAACCAGGGCTCCACCGGTTCCAACCCGGGGTGTCCGGGTGCCGACGACTGCGTGCAGACTGCGTTCAACAACGTTGCGCGTGCCTCCGACGGCAACCTTGCTGATGAAGGCACCGATATCATCACGGTGGGCCAGTTCGAGGAGTCCACCCTGATGCGCAACGCGAACACGAGCTGGCCAGGAAACAACAGCACCACCACCGCGTACTGGTTCTACGAGCAGGGGTGCGAGGCCTACATACCGCCGGCGCTTCCAGCCGGGGACGATGCTCGGAACCTCGCGCTTTTCGACAGCGTCACCGGTAAGGGTACGCACGGCGGCTCGCCCAATTTCTCGAAGCTCATGGTAGCGTTCGACGAGAGTCGTAGGTACCTCTTCTACCAAATCACCGACTACCTCTCGGGGAGCAACACCACGACGTGCTCCGGCCCGGCCGACCCTCCGTGCCAGGTCTCCGGCAAACGCATGCCGTGCGTGGCCGTCGAGGCGTACCCGGATACGGCAGCGCTCAACGCGCCGGGAGGGGTACGAGCGCTCACCGGGATCGTCCACCTCACGACCGGCATGCGGTTCATGACGTTCCGAGTCTGCAACCGCTGGTTGCAGCAGCGCAACGGGCTGTTCGACCCGACCGCGGATGCCAACTGTCCGGCTGAGGGGGATGGCAACACCCCGGGATGGACCTCGCTGTTGCCGAACGTCGAGGACCTTCAGATCGCATACATCTACGACGACGGGAGGGTGATGAACACCGCCCACCTTCGCCTGGCGACGGAGCCGGTCGCCGGGGGATGCGACACCGCGACCGGGGTGCCGTGCCAGGGCTTCCACGGGGACCCGGCGGCGATCCTCGACATCGCGCACGTCATCGGGTTCCGCGTCACCGTTGTCGCCCGCTCGAGCGCGGAGGTCGTGTGGGAGTCGCCGGCGCAGCTCCGACGAGTCGTGGAAGACACCGGCGTACCGGCAGGCTCGCCCGATCGGTTCCGGCGCCATGTCGTTTCCGTCAACGCCTTGCTTCGCAACCGGGTGCCGATGACATGAGGGGTTCGTCCATGCGGAAGATCACGCGCAAGCAGCGAGGCATCGCCCTTGTCACCGTCGTCCTCATCCTGCTGGTGCTCACCGTGCTGGGGCTCACCGCGACCATCATGATGACCCAGGAGGACCGCCTGTCGTCCCGGATGGAGCTTCAGAAGGAAGCGTTTTACGCTGCCGAGGCCGGGATGCGGCACGGCGAGCGGGTGTGCAACGGCATCACCTTTACGGCCGATGCGCTCACCTCGATGCTGCGGGAGCCTTTCGCCGCGCATGCTCCGGCGCCCAATCCCGCAACCAGTCCGGGCCTGCCGCAGCACCCCGGGCCGAGCCGCGACCCGGCTGACTGGACCAACGACCGGCTCGGGAATTTTCTCAGGGAGTTGGCGGACGAAAGCAACGCCGCCGGCGAGCTGGTCTCTGTGGCATATCCGATTTCGAACCGCGAGGTCTCGATCGCCTCGCTGTCGGGGCGCGGCCGCAACCGGCGCGCCTACTACTCGTTGTACGTGCGTAACAACCCCGAGGACATGGGCAACCTGCAGGTGCCGCCGTTGAATCAGGACCCGGACAACCGGCTGCGGCTGGTCTCGGTCGGTTTCGTCACCGACGGCAACGGCGTCAACAACCTCGGGCAGGCCAACGTGCTGGCGGTGCGGATCCTCGAGGAGGAGCTCTCGTGGGAGGTTCGCTCCGGTGGCACCGAGAACCAGGATCTTCAGGACACCGGCGCCACCGCATCGGGAGTCTGGTCCGGGAAACGGCGACGGACGCCGACCCCGGTACCGGGGCCCTGAGGCGCGGGAGCAGGCGACGGTGTCGAGTTGCGACGATCTGTCGGTGGAGCAGATGAGGAGGCTCGGATGATCAACACGACCTGGCGGGCACGAGTACGGACCGGCGGGATCCTCGCCGTGGCGCTGGGGACGGCGGTGTGGGTCGCGGCCCAGCTGTCGACCAACGAGAGGTACGATCTCATGCGTCAGGTCACGGTCCAGCAGCCCCACGCGAACTTCCTCCTGGTGCTCGATGTCTCGGGCTCGATGCGGTGGGACGTCGATGGCTACCGCGTCGGCGTCGACAGCACCGGCGGGTGGGTTCGCGCCCACTGGATCAAAGGGACCGAGGACTGCCTCTGCTTCGCCGATGGCACCGGTGGCCTGACCGGCAAGTACTTCAACTGGAACGTGGGTGGGATCACGCTCAACAACGTCTTCGCCACCGCACCGATCGTCGCCCGGGTCGAGCCCCCGAACTTCGACTCCCGCGGCGGGGCGGCATGGAACCCGACCGGCATCGGCACCGACGACTACGCCGTCGAGTGGGAGGGCGAGATCGTCTTCCCGGTCGCCGGCGCCTACCAGCTCACCTTCACCGGTGACGACGGGTTCAGGGTCTTTTTGTGGGATGCCACGGCGGGAGCGGGCGGAGACTGGGTCAACCATACCGCTGAGTCGTTCTGGTACGACCACCCGGCTACCACCTGGACCTCCGACACCTACGACTTCGCTGCCTGCACCTCGATCAAGGTCAAGATCCAGTACTACCAGCGCACGGGGTCCTCGGTCGCCGTTCTCGGCTGGGTGACGCCCGGCAATGCGGTCTCGGTGCCGATTCCGGCGCAGTGGCTGAAGCCGATAGATCCACCGACGCTCGCGACCCCGACGCCGACCCCCACCGCCACCGCCACCGCCACTGCTCGCCCCACGCTGGCACCGACAGCCACGGCGACGGCGACGCCCACGGCTCCGCCGACGGCGACGCTCGCGCCGACTCAGACGCCGACCTCCACATGGACGCCGCGTCCCGCCACCGCCACGCGAACGCCACGGCCCCCCACCTCCACGCGGACGCGTACCTTCACACCGGGGCCCACCAACACCCCGGCACCGACGGCGACGTTTACGCGCACCTTCACACCGGCGCCCACCGCCACCAGGACCAACACCGTGCCGACGCCGACGCCGACCAACACCGTGCCGACGCGGACGCCGACCAACACCGTGCCGACGCCGACCCGAACCGTCACCAACACCGTGCCGACGCCGCCGCCGACCAACACCGTGCCGACGCGGACGCCGACCAACACCGTGCCGCCGCCGACGGCGACGCGAACCGCCACCAACACTGTGCCGCCGCCCACGGCAACCGCCACGATGACACCGCGCCCCACCTCCACCTTCACGCCGACCGCGACGATGACGCCGCGCGCCACCTCAACACGGGCGCCAACGCGCACGCCGACGCTGCCGAGCTACGGCCTTTCCAACGCCGGTGTGCTGCTCGCCCAGGCGGGGAGCGGCGGGCTCGAGATGCGCTGCAAGACGTATCGCTACATCCTGCGGGTTCAGCAGCTCTTGCCGAGCCGTATGGCGATCGTCAAGAACGTGCTCGGCGACTCCGTCTCGATCTACACTCCGTGGGTTCCGCCCGATACCCCGCCCGCAGTCGACAACCCGCTGTGGGCCGGTGGGACGGTGACCATCACGGGTCCGTTCGAGAACGTGACCTCGCCTGGCAACGAGAACTCCAGCCACGTCGGTACCGGTGACCAGCCGTACCCCGCCTTCGCTCGCACGTGGAACTGGGTCTACGAGATCACCTTCGCGGACTACCAGCGCAGCGAGCCGGGCTATCCCGTGACCGACATCGCGGGTCCGAGCGCAGAGCACGGCATCGTGCCGCCGTTCGGCACCGCGCCCGTCGAGCAGCCCCCGCTCGATGTGGTCAAGGACACTCAGGACAAGGTCAACTGGGGGCTCATGGTCTACTCGACCGGCCTTTTGCAGCCGGCAGACAAGTTCCAGGTGATCCAGGTTCCCGATACCACCGACGTTGGCACCGTCGACGCCATCATCGACGCCATGCGGCTGTCCAAGGAGGGCGGTGTGAACGCCTTCGGCGCCACACCGACCGCCGAGGCGCTGGCGTTCGCCAACGACATCATGAAGAAAGTGGCCGAGGGCGGCACCGTCTCCGACGACCTCGTGTTCTCCTCGGTGGTGCCACGTGATCCGAAGCTCACCTGCGACCGCCTTTTCGCCAACATCCTGGTCACGGACGGGATCTCCAACGTCGGCAACCCGGGTGGGAGCTGCGCAGACGCCGGCAACTGGCAGGAGCCGTGCCGCCCGTGCCGGGACTGCTGCACCGCCGAGATGGATGACAACGGAGTCTGCTGCACGGTCCTCGATCCCTATACCTGGGAGTGCGACCCGGCGACCGTGATCCCCAGGCCCGCCGCGGGCTGGTGGGACCACGACGGCGGCTGCCCAGACTCGGGACCCTCGGGATTCGTGTGTCCGAACGGCTACACGAATTTCGCAGCCGGCAAAGCCGAGGAAGGGTACGAGGCCCAGGTGACGACGGTGACCGGGGCGGACCACGACCTCGAGCTCCGCACCTTCGTCATCGGTCTCTCCTCCGACGTGAGCCCGTGTGAGCTCAACCACACCGCGTACCGAGGGCGCACCGATGCCGCCAACCTCGCTAACGTGGACATCGGTATCGAGGTCAAGAAGAACCCGTTCCTGCCCGGAGGCCCCGGCCACACAACCGGGACCGACTACGACAACCCTGCCGAGCCCGGGAACAAGTACTGCCAGGCGGCCAACTCGGCCGAGCCGTGGTACCGCGGGCCGTGTCGGGCCGACCCCTGCAGCTCGAGCGTGCCGTACCACGGGCACTACGCGTTCTTCGCCGGAAGCGCCGCGACGCTGGGCGACGCCATACGCCACATCGTCGACAGCGCCGGGCCGGGCGACTACTCGACCTCGGGCCCGACGATCTCCGATGCCGGCCAGTTCTCGGGATCGAAGGGTCTCATCACCTCGGCCAGGGTTCCCGGCTGGAAGGGGCATATTCACGCCTACGACGTCAGCAACCCCAACCGCTGCAACGATGGTGTGAACACCTGTGCGGACCCGGCGGCGATTTGTATTCCCGACGATCCGGCAGTGCCGGGCGGGCCCGGGTACTGTGGTCCCCCGTTCACCTTCAACGAGGTCTGGGAGGCAGGGGAGGTGCTGACCTCCGGTAACGGCGGGGAGGAGCGCTATATCTACACCTGGGATGCTCGGAACCCCAACGCGGATCCGATACGCCTGGATCCGGACGACCTGACGGGTACCGCAACCACGCTCAACACGCTGTGCAGTGACTGCGGGATCACCGCCGCGGTCGTCGACTTCATCCTCGGCAACGACGGCTCGGGGCACCCGCGGGCCTGGAAGCTGGGCGCGATCATGCACTCCGGTCCGGCGATCGTCGCCGCTCCGGAGGCCTGGAAGAAGGGAACCGGGCACGGCAGCTTCGAAAGGACCTACAAGCAGCGTCACGGGGTAACCTGGGTCGGCAGCTCGGACGGCCTCATGCACTGCTTCGACCTCGACGACGGCGTCGAGGTGCTGGCGCTGTTGCCCCCGGACCTGCTGGCGATGCAGGTACAACGCTACCAGAACTACCTCGACGCGCCGGCCGACAGACCCGTCGGCCAGGACACCGACGCGGCAAAACACCTGTTCGGCGTCGCCACCTCGCCGCGGTTTGCCGACGTCTATGACTCCGACGCCAAGGAGTTCCGCACGGTCATGTACTTCGGGCTCGGACCGGGCGGCAGGTCGCTCCACGCCGTCGACATCACCCACCCGTGGTGGCGCAACACCGACGGCGCGCCGGGTCGAACCGGCGCTTCGGACGCCGCGGATCCCAATTTCGGTTTCGGCGCCGGCAAGACGGGCCCACCGGTCAAGATCCTGTGGAGCCGGACGGGTACCGCCGTGCCCCCGGGCGAGACGCAATTCATCCCGCTGCTGAGCCACCTCGGGCAGACGTGGTCGATCCCCGCACTCGGGATGAGCGTCGATCAGCCCAAGAAGTTCCACCTCGTGGTGGGCAGTGGGTACATTCCATACGCGGAGGGCGCGGACGACCAGCCTGGGTACTTCTACATGCTCGATCCGCTGACCGGCGAGCTACACGCCGATGTGACCTCCGACAACCCCGTGACGCTGTCCCCTCGGGCGGGTGGACCGGTCTTCGTGCGCAACCAGGGGTTCGCCCCCAGCACGATCTGGGATACCAGCTCGACACGGTTCTACCCCGACAACCGGGTGAACGAGGCGATTCAACCCGACCTCCACGGGCAGCTCTGGCTGCTGCGACGCCAGGGAAGCGGCGACTGGCAGGCAGCGCCGCTGCCCGACCCCGAGAACGAGCTCATCGGCCAGCCCCTCTACTTCAACACGCCGGTCGCCGGTTACCCGATCACCGTCTCGACCCACAACCTCATGGTCGCGGTTTCGGGGTCGTTCTACGAGACGAGCTCCAGCATCTCGACGCACGTGGGCGAGCCTGGCCACTTCGTCCCCAAGGTCTTCCTCATCTCGCGGTCGCTGGCCGATGGGAACGTCGAGATCGAGAGCTTCAAGATCGGCGGCCTGCCGATCACGAACCCGCCGTCGGGGACCGGCAAGACCACGCTCAGCAACGCTGCGCAGGCCACCGCCTACCCGCTGCTGTTCACCCCAGTCGATCCGGGGGAGGAGGCGGTGGCGGTGTTCCTGCTCTACGACCCCGAGGTGTTCGGCGATGAGTGCGTAGGTCACGCTTTCCTGCTCTCGGTCTATTTCACGCCGGATACGCTGGCGACACCGTTCATCGACGTCACCGATGCCGGCATCGGTGCCGCCTCCGGCATCGCCGTGGGTGGGGGGTATCCGTTGATCGCGCACTCGGCGACCGGTGCGGACAAGAAGGCGTACTTCTACGTCGACCGCACGAAGCCGATGCCGATCATCGCCGAGACCGAGGCGGACGTGCTGTGGTGGCGGGAGCTGCTGTAGGCGACCGGCTCCTGAGCAACTCGCGGGGCGGGCCGTTCGGTCCCCCCCTTTTCCTTGCGGCTCGTGCACTTGACGGTGTGCGAGGGCGTGGGGTAGAGTGCCGGTCCCGGTTTGCCCGGGGCCGCTCTTTGGCAGCACCCAATCAGGGACGAGGATGGGCCTCAAGGGTCCGGCGCGAGCCGGAACGCCCATCAGCAGCCCGCGAAGCAGGCGCGTAGCTCAGCTTGGTTAGAGCGCTACCTTGACACGGTAGAGGTCTGCGGTTCGAGTCCGCACGCGCCTACCATTCGCTTCGTACGTGACCTTGTAGGCGCGTAGCTCAGTCGGTAGAGCGCATCCCTCACACGGATGAGGTCTGCGGTTCGAGCCCGCACGCGCCTACCATCGATCTGCTGGCCGTCCCTTGTGGGCGGCCGTTTTTCGTTTCCGGGGCTCGGGCGCTGGCTCCGGGGATGCGTCGACGAAGCGCCGTAAGAGGTGTGAGATGAGCGAGCAGAGCATCGAGCTTCGATTACCCGACGGTTCCAGCACGCTGGTGCCCGCCGGGACGACTCCGCTCGCGGTGGCGCAGCAGCTCGGCTCGCGCCTGGCGGCGGCCGCCGTGGCCGGCGAGCTGGACGGCCAGGTCGTGGACCTACGGGCGCCGCTCGGTCGTCCGGGAGCGTTCCGGGTGCTCACGAGCCGCGACCCGGAGGCGGCGGAGGTGATCCGCCACTCGGCGGAACACGTGCTCGCCGATGCCGTGGAGCGGCTGTTCCCCGGCACCATCATCGATGCCGGGCGCCAAGACCACAGCGAGAAGTTCCAGTACGACTTCCGCTTCCCCCGCGGGTTCACACCGGAGGACCTCGAGCGCATCGAGGCCGAGATGGCTCGCATCGTCGCCGCGGCGCAGCCGTTCACCCGCGAGGAGGTGAGTCTGGCCGAGGCCGAGGCGATCTTCCGCGCCCGGGGGGAGGAGCTCAAGCTGGTGCGGCTGCGGGATATCCCGGAGGGTGAGCCGATCACGCTGTTCCGGCACGGTGAGTTCGTCGACCTTTGTCGGGGGCCGCATGTGCAGCGCACCGATCAGATCGGTGCTTTCAAGCTGATCGAGACGTCGGGGGCGTACTTCAAGGGCGACGAGCGCAACGAGATGCTGCAGCGCATCTACGGCACCGCGTTCGCCTCCCGGGAGGAGCTCGACGCCTATTTCGCCAAGCTCGAGGACGCGCGGCGGCGTGACCACCGCCGGCTCGGCCGCGAGCTCGATCTCTACTCGTTCTCGCCGTTGGCGCCGGCCTCGCCGTTTTTCCATCCTCGGGGGGCCATCGTCTACAACCAGTTGGTCGCGTTCATGCGCCACCTCTACAAGGAGTTCGGCCACCAAGAGGTGGTCACGCCGCAGCTTTTCGACGTCGAGCTGTGGAAGCGCTCGGGGCATTACGACGCGTACCGCGAGAACATGTTCTTCTCCGAGGTGGACGGGCGGGAGTACTCGCTCAAGCCCATGAACTGCCCGTCGCACTGCGTGATCTACGCAACCCGCGGCCACTCGTACCGTGACCTGCCGGTGCGCATGGCGGACTTCGGCCGCCTTCACCGCTACGAGCGCTCGGGGGTCGTGCAAGGGCTCACGCGGGTCCGGTCGTTCTCCCAGGACGATGCGCACATCTTCTGTACGCCGCAGCAGATCGGCCAGGAGGTGTCGGCGTTGTTCCGGCTCATGTTCAGGGTCTACGATACCTTCGGGTTTAAGCAGCCGACCATCTACTTTTCTACCCGACCGGAGAAAGCGATTGGCGAGCCGGCGCTGTGGGCGCACGCCGAGCGCACGCTCGAGGCCTGCCTAGCGGCGCAGAGCGTGCCGTACGTCCACAATCCCGGCGAAGGAGCGTTTTACGGTCCCAAGGTGGATTTCGTGGTTGCGGACGCGATCGGCCGCGAGTGGCAGCTCGGCACCATCCAGCTCGACTTCGTGCTGCCGGTCCGGTTCGCGCTCTCGTACGTGGCCGAGGACGGCTCGGAGCAGCGACCGGTCATGATCCACCGCGCCGTGATGGGCTCGATCGAGCGCTTCTTCGGGGTCATGCTCGAGCACTTCGCTGGCGACCTGCCGCTGTGGTTGGCACCCGAACAAGCGCGGGTGCTGCCGGTTTCCGACCGCTTCCTGGAAGCAGCGCGGACGGTGGCGGCGCGGCTGCAGGACGCGGGGCTGCGGGCTGAGGTCGACGAGCGCTCGGAGAAGCTGGGTGCCAAGATCCGCGACGGCGAGCTGCAGAAGATCCCGGTGCTACTCATCGTCGGAGAGCGCGAGGCGACCTCGGGCGCCGCTTCGGTACGGCTTCGCCACCGCGGCGACCTCGGTGCCCGCTCGCTCGACGACATCATCCACGTGCTCGGCACCGCAGCGCGCGAGCGCTCGCTCGCGGTGTGGTCGGAGGGCGCCTGAGTGCAGACGCAGCCGGCCTGCAGGCCGGCAGGAAGATCACGAGGAGGAACGAATGCCCAAGCTCAAGACGTTGCGTGCGGCCGCCAAGCGGTTCAAGAAGACCGGTTCCGGCAAGTTCAAGCGGCACCACGCGTTCCACAGCCATATCCTGTCCAAGAAGACGTCCAAGCGGAAGCGGCAGCTACGCTCGGACGCCGTGGTCAAGCCCTGTGACGCCCAGAACGTGGAGCGCATGCTCCCGTACGCGAAGTAGGAGGAGCTCATGCGCGTCAAGCGAGGTCACAATCGGGTCCAGCGCCGCAAGAAGATCCTGACGCTGGCCAAGGGGTACTTCCTCACCAAGCACAACGCCTACCGGGTCGCCAAGCTGCAGGTGGAGCGCTCGTTGCTGTTCGCGTTCCGCGATCGGCGCACCCGCAAGCGGACCATGCGCAGGCTGTGGATCACCCGCATCAACGCCGCCGCTCGGCTGTTCGGGATGAGCTACTCGCAGCTCATGGCCGGGCTCAAGGTCGCTGGCTGCGACGTCGATCGCAAGGTGCTCGCCGACCTGGCGGTACGCGATCGCGAGGGGTTCGGGGATCTCGTCAAGCTGGCCAAGAAAGGGCTGGCTGCCAAGACGGCCTGACCATGGCCATCGAGGGGTTGCAGCAGGCGCGGGAGGAGTTCGAGGCCGTCCTCGCGGCGGCCGGTAGCGACGCCGCCCGCATCGAGGAGGTCCGAGTTCGTTTCGCGGGGCGTCGCTCGGGGCTTTTGCGCGACCTCGAAGATCATCTCAAAACACTACCACGCGATGAGAAGCCGGCGTATGGCAAGGCACTCAACGAGCTCAAACGGCTCGTCGAGGAGCGTCTCGCTGCGGCTGCCGAGGCGGCGAGCAAGGCCGCGGCAGGCGAGCGGTTGGACGTCACCCTGCCAGGACGACGGCCCCCGGTGGGCTCGCTCCACCCGGTGACGCTGGTTCGCCGGGAGATCGAGGAGATCTTCCTTCGCATGGGGTACTCGGTGGCGGACGGCCCCGAGGTCGAGGACGACTGGCACAACTTCGAGGCGCTCAACATGCCGCCGGACCACCCGGCGCGCGACGCCCAAGACACGTTCTACATCCCCGGCGGCTGGCTGCTCCGCACCCACACGTCGCCGGTGCAGATCCACACGATGGAGGGGCAGCAGCCACCGATCCGGGTCATCATCCCCGGTCGTGTGTATCGGCGCGACTCCGACCTTCGGCACTCGCCGATGTTCCACCAGGTCGAGGGCCTGGTGGTCGACGAGGGGATCACCTTCGGGCACCTCAAGGCAACCCTCGAGGCGTTCGTGCACGTGCTGTTCGACCCCTCGCTCGAGGTCCGCTTCCGGCCCTCGTTCTTCCCCTTCACCGAGCCCTCGGCGGAGGTCGACATCACCTGTGTGCTGTGCCTCGGCAAAGGGTGCGGGATGTGCTCGGGCTCGGGATGGATCGAGATCCTGGGCTCCGGAATGGTGGACCCGCGGGTGTTCCGGGCCTGCGGGGTCGACCCCGCCCGGTACACCGGGTTCGCTTTCGGGTGCGGGCTCGATCGCGTGGCGGTCCTCAAGTACCGCCTGCCCGACCTGCGGATGCTGTTCGGCGGCGACGAGCGGTTCCTACGCCAGCTCGGCCTGGGGGTGAAGGCGTGAAGATCTCGCTCGCATGGTTGCGCGACCACCTCGCGGGGGACACGCCGGCCGAGGAGCTGGCGCGCTGTCTGACCAAGGTCGGGATGAACGTGGAGCTGCGTGAGGCCGTTGGCAACGACGAGTCGTGGGACGTCGATGTCACGTCCAACCGGCCGGACGCCCTGAACCACCGCGGCCTGGCACGGGAGGCCGTCGCCGCCGGGTGCGGAACCCTGCGGCCGCTGGAAGCGAGCCTCGCGGAGAGCCCGATCGCTGCCGCCGATCTCGCACGGCTGGAGGTGGTCGACACCGCGGGCTGCCCCCGTTACTGTGCCCGGGTCATTCGTGGTGTCCGGGTCGGGCCTTCGCCGGTGTGGCTCGCCGAGCGGCTGGCGGCCTGTGGCGTGCGCCCGATCAATAACGTCGTCGACGCAACCAACTACGTGCTCCTCGATGTCGGGCACCCGCTCCACGCCTTCGATCTGCGCTTCCTCGCCGGCTCCACGGTGCGGGTGCGCAAGGCCGCGGCCGGGGAGCGGATGACCACGCTCGACGGGGTGGAGCGGGAGCTCGTGCCGGACGACGTGGTGATCGCCGACGCGGAGAAGGCGGTCGCTCTCGCGGGGATCATGGGTGGGGCCGACTCGGAGATTCGCGACGACACCACGGACGTGCTGCTGGAGTCGGCGTACTTCGACCCGCTAGCGGTGCGGCGAACCGCCCGGCGGCTGGGGCTGGTGACCGAGGCGTCGCACCGCTTCGAGCGCGGCGCCGATCGCACCATGGCGCGGCAAGCCGTCGACCTGGCGGCCGAGCTCATCGTCCGGCTGGCCGGGGGTGAGGTGGCTCGGGGAGTGCTGGACTCTGCCCCGATGCTACCTCCCGCCCGGCAGATCGAGCTCGACCCAGAGCAGCTATGCACCTTCGCCGGCTGTGAGATCCCGCCGAGCTTCGTGCTGAGGGTATTGGCGGCGCTCGGGTGTGACCCTCGGCCCGGCAGCGACGGGATGAGGTGCTCGGTTCCGTCGTGGCGCGTGGATCTCGAGCTGCCGCAAGACCTCTACGAGGAGGTGCTGCGGCACTGGGGCTTCGATCGTGTGCCTTCGGTGCTGCCGGAGGCGGCCACCGCGCCCGGCAAGCGGCTCGGCACGTGGCCGGTGACCGACCAAGCTCGGGATGCCTTGGTGCACACGGGACTGGCCGAGGCGGTGACCTACTCGTTCATCACCTCCGAGCTCGACGCCGCCACAGCCGGGTCTCCTCTCGCCGACCGCGGCGCTGCGGTGCTCCTCGACAACCCACTGTCGGCCCGCATGGCGGTGATGCGTCGGTCGCTCCTGGGCGGGCTCGCCGAGGCGGCGGCGGGTAACCTCCGGCGCGGCGCCGAGCGCGTGCTCCTCGGTGAGGTCGGCCGGGTGTTCTTCGGGACCGGCCAGCGGCCCCGAGAGGAGGAGCGGCTGGCGGTGGCGATGGCTGGGCGGCAGGGTGGCTGGGATCGTTCGGCGGAGACCGACTTCCTCGACCTCAAAGGCACGCTCGAGGCGGTGCTGGAGCCGTTGGGGATCGAAGCCCTGAGCTGGCGACCCACCGATGCGCCGGTCCTGGCGGTTGGATCGGGTGCGGGGGTGTTCGCCGGTGACCAGCTCGTCGGCATCGCGGGCCGGCTCGCCGAGTCGGTCTCATCGCTCGTGGATTGCCCGCAGGCCCTGTGGGTCGCTGAGATAGACCTGGGGCACGTCGGCGCCAGGACGGTGCCGACCGTACGACCGCTGCCGCGCTTTCCCGCGGTGGTGGCTGACCTCACGGTGCGGCACGCCAGGGCTGTGGCCTATGCCGAGCTCGTCGCGGCCGTGCGGGCGGCAGCTCCGGACTGGCTCGAGGCGGTGCAGCCAGTCGTGCAGTTCAAGGGCGCCGGTGTGGCGGCGGACGAGGTGAAGACCACGTTGCGTTTGGTCTACAGGCTGGCCGAGAGGTCGTTGACCCAGGACGAGGTGAACGCCGCACACTTCGCCCTCATGGAGGAGCTGGGGCGCCGGCTGCCGGTGAGCTTCCAGTGAGGAGGCGCGAGATGGACATCTTCGTCACATTGGAAGAGCGGGTCGAGCGGATCATCGCGTCGTACCGGGAGCAGCAGACGCGCCTGGCCGTCCTCGAGCAGGAGAACGAGAGCCTCAAAGAGAGCGAGAGCGGGCGCATCGCCGAGCTCGAGCAGCGCCTGGCCGGGCTCGAAGCCGAGCGAGCTGCCCTGCGCGAGCGCCTCGAGCGTCTCATCGCCCTGCTCGGCTCGGTCGAGCTCTGAGGCGCCGCCAGCCCGGTCACGAGTCGAACGAAGGTCGAAAGCTCGGAGCCGAGAGCCGACTTTCGACGTTCAACCGGGTGGGCGGGCAGAGCGCCGGCTGCCTCACACGTTGGCGAAGCGGAGACGCCAGACGGACTGCACGAGGCCCAGCGTGATGGCCGTGGCCCACACCGACGAGCCGCCCCACGACAGCAGTGGCAGCGTGATTCCGGTGGTCGGCGCCGATCCCGTGACCATGGCGAGGTTGACGACCACCTGCACGGCGATGACGAAGCCCGCGCACGCGGCCAGCAAGGCGCCCGAGCGATCGCGGGCGTAGAACGCGACGACGAAGACCCGCAGCAGAAGAACAGCATACGCGCTCACCAGGATCGTCGAGCCGACGAATCCGGTCTCCTCGGCCCATACGGCGAAGATGAAGTCGGTGCGCTGAGCCGGCAGGAAGCGAAGCTGGGACTGGGTGCCGGAGTGCAGACCCTTCCCGGTGATCCCGCCGGAGCCCACGGCGATCTGCGATTGACGCTGCTGGTAGCCGGCCCCGAAGGGGTCGCGTTCGGAATCCACGAAGGTCAGGACGCGCTCCTTCTGATAGGGCTTGAGGTAGAAGCCCCAGGCGCCGCCGGCGAGCACCACCGCCACCACCCCAGAAGCCAGCCACACCCTCCAGGGCAGCCCTCCGAGCCACACTGCCGCCAGCAGGATGGGTAAGTACGTCAAGGCCATGCCCAGATCGGGTTGGAGCGCCACGAGCAACGCCGGGGTGCCGACCGCCAGACACAGCCGGACGAGACGCTGGCGGTCGAGCAAGGCCTCGCGGTGCTCGCCGGAGAGTGCGGCCACAGCCAGAAGCACCGCGACCCGCGCAAACTCGGAGGGCTGCACGGTGTACGAGCCGAGGACCAGCCACGACCTGGTGCCGGCGCGCATGGGGGCGACGACGAGCATGAAAGCCAGCACCAGCAGCGACCCTCCCCAGAAAAGAGGCGCGAGGCGGACCAGAACCCGGTAGTCGGTGAAGGCGACGAGCAGCATCAGCACGCCGCCAATGCCGAGCCAGAGGAGCTGGCGGTTGAGGGAGCCGGGGGCGTCGAGCGCCCGGGCCGTGGAGCTCTGGGCGAGCATCGCGCAGGTGGCGATCCCGGCCACGGCCAGCAGCATCCACCAGTCGAGCCGCTTCACGCCGCCCCCGGCTGGCTCTTCGCTACCAGCGCCGCAGCCGCTGGCGTGGGTCGGTCGGTAGCGTCGGGGCTCGCGCCTGGGGCCGGTGCCGCAGCGAGGCCGTCGGGGAAGACCGGGCGCAACGTCGAGGTGTCAAAGTCAGGGGCAAACGCTTTCTGGAAGAGTCGGGCGGCGATCGGTGCCGCAACCGAGCTGGCGTCACCACCGTGCTCCACGACGACCGCGACGACGAGGGTCGGCGTCTCGGGCGGCGCATACCCCACAAACAGGGCGTGGTGACGCTGCTCCCACGGCAGCTCGTACCACCTCACGCCCTCGACCTTGCGGACCACCTGCGAGGTCCCGGTCTTGCCGGCGAAGCGGGCCGGAAGCCCGCCCCAGCGCCGCGCTGTACCGCTGCCACCGTTGACGACGAGCTCCATGCCTCGCCGTACGGCCGCCAGTACTTCCGGCTCGAGGCCCAGCGGAACGGGCGGTTTGGCGTTGCGGGCTGTCAGGTGGGGGGTGACACGGTGGCCACCGTTGACCAGCGCAGCGTACGCGACGGCGAGCTGCAGCGGGGTTGCGAGAATCGGCCCTTGACCGATGCCGACCGAGATCGTCTCGCCTCCGTACCAGGGGTGGCCGCGAACCCGCCGGCTCCAGGCGTCGGACGGGACCAACCCCGAGCTCTCACCGGGGAGCTCGATGCCGGTTGCCGCACCCAGGCCGAACAGACGCGCCCACGCCGCCAGCTTCTCGAGACCGACGTCTTGCGCCAGGCGGTAAAAGTAGGTATCGCACGAGGCTTCGATGGCGGAGTACAGGTTGACCCCGCCATGCCCACCCCTGAGCCAGCAGCGGTAGGGGTGACCGTAGATCGTGACGGCGCCGCTGCACGACGCACCGTCGGCCGGGGTCCGCTCACCGGCGTGGAGAGCGCCGGCGGCAAAGATCGGTTTGATCGTCGATCCGGGTGGGTAAAGCGCCTGCAGCGCCCGGTTATGGAGCGGCTTGAGGGGGTCGTCGTTGAGCTCACGCCAGCGTGCCGGCTCGAGGTGGCCGGCGAATAGGTCAGGGTCGAAGGCGGGCTGCGACAGCAAGACCCGTACTGCCCCGTCGCGGGGATCGAGGGCCACCACCGCCCCGACTTGGCCGGTCATCGCGGCGGCCGCCTCACGCTGGAGCTGGAGATCGATCGTGACTTGCAACGGTTGGCCGAGCACCGGCGACTCCTGGTCGAGGCTCGACACCTGCTTGCCGAGGGCGTCGACCACTACCACCAGGTTTCCCGGAATCCCGCCGAGCACGTCCTGATAGGCACGCTCGAGGCCCGAGCGCCCGACGAGCTGGCCGGAGCGCAGCGTGGGGTCGGCGGCGAGCTGCTCGGGCGAGACCTCGCCGAGCTGCCCCACGAGGTGAGCCACTGCTGGTCCCTCGGGAAGGAAACGCCGGGTGGCCGGATGAACCTGCAGCTCCCCGTGCTCGGCTTGGTGGGCGGCGATGGCGGCCACTTGGGGCCAGCGGAGGTTGTCAGCGATGATCGACGGAAGGTGGGAGGTCTTGCGGGCGCGGGCTAGGCGGGCGCGAATTTCGGCCTCGTCAGCGATGCCGATTCGGATGAGGAACTTCTCGATGGCAGCAGGGTCCTTCATCTCCTCGGGGAACAGCAGAAGCTGGTACGACGGGCGGTTGTCGAGCAGGATCTCGCCCCGCACGTCGGTGACAGTGCCTCGAGGAGCCTCGAGGGGGAGGCGCCGCAGTCGGTTGTTCTCGGCTGCCCGCCGCCACCTCTCGGTCTGCAGTACCTGCAGCGTCCACAGCCGTGCGAGCAGGAGCAGGAACATCAGGCCGAGCAGGAGCATCATGGCGACGAGCCGCCTCTGCAGTGGTCGCAGGTCATCACGAACGAACCACGTGGCATCGCCGAGGAGCTGTCGGAGCATGGCTTACAGCCGCTTCAGGAGACGGCGGCGCGCGCGCTCGGGCGAGCGCAACGCGTGCAGCCCCCGCTCCGCGCTCGCCACGAGTAGCCCAACGGCGGCGGTCATGGCCACGGTGGCGAGCAACCCGAGCCACCCGTGGTCGGGCACGATGCCGAGCGTGGCTACCAGAGCGAGCCAGAGTCCCTCGCTGCATGCAGCGGTGGCAAGCGAGCCGACGATCCAGAACAACGGGCCCTCCAGCTCCAAGCGGCGGACAAGCAAGCTGACAGCGGAGCCGGCAGCCGCGCCGGCGATGCCACCAGGACCGATGACACGGCCGCTCACCACGTCCATGGCGAGGCCCGCACCCAACCCCACCCATGCCGTGGAGACCGGCGGCAGCGTGCGGGCTGATGCCACGACGACCAGAAGCAGCGGCTGGCAGGCCGCGAAAACCCACCAGAGGTGCGAGGCCCGCAGCGCGACGTGCGCAGCGAGCGCGGCCAGGAAGACGAGGACGAGCCTCATGACGAGGCCTGCCCGACCGCTGGGAGAACCAGCACGACCATGGTTTCGGTGGCACGCACCGCGAGGAGTACCGGCACGACCGTGAACAAGCCCTTGGTGCTGCCCTCGAGGGTAGTGCCGACGAGGAGGCCGGGTGGGTAGATACCCTCGGAACCGGACGACACGACGGCGGTGTCGACCGGCACCTTCGTGTACGGTGGAAGCTGCGTGATCGCCGGCTGCGTGCCGCCCACCAGCAGCCCCTCCCCGGTGAGGCCCAAGACCCGGACGGCCGCTGCAGCTGCGGGGTGGGTGAGGAGCTGCACGCGTGCCGTTCGATCGCTCACTCTGTCGACACGGCCGAGCAGCCCTTCGCCGGCGAGCACGGGAGCGTCCAACCGTACGCCGTCGGCCCGACCCCGGTCGATGTCCAGGGTGTGCGTGAGCACGACATCGCGGCTTTGCACCCGTGCCAGGACGGCGTTGTCGGACAGTGAGGGGAAGCGGGCCAGAAGCTGTGAGCCCTGGCGCAGAGCCGCCAGCTCGGCTGTGAGGAGTTGGTTGGAGCGTCGCAGCGCATCCGCCTCCTCGCGCAGGCGCCCGAGCTCGGCGACGGTTTCGGAAAGGCTGCGCTCTCCTGCCCAGACGAGGTTCCACCAGTAGCCGAGCGAGTTGGCCAGCGCCGTCACCGGCTTGAGTACCGTGCTCACGGCGAGCGTGAGGGCCGTGCTCTCGCCGGTGCGAGCCTGAGCTGCGGCGCCGATATACAGGCCGAGGCAGATGCCCACGAGCGCCAGGTCGGAGCGCAGGCGGAGCAGCGCCACGTCAATCGATCGCGATCCGCTTCAAGAGCGCCATGTCGGTGAGCATGCGGCCGGTCCCCCGCACTACCGCCGAGACGGGATCCTCGCAATGCGACACCGGAATCCCGGTTTCCTCGCGCAGCCGCTGGTCAAGGTTGTGCAGCAGCGACCCGCCTCCTGCGAGCACGATGCCTTTGTCGATGATATCGGCCGAGAGCTCCGGAGGTGTGCGTTCGAGCGCGGTGCGCACGGTGTCGACGATGGTCGAGACGATTTCGGCGAGCGCCTCGCGGATCTCCTCATCGTTGATCGTGAGGGTCTTGGGGATACCCTCCACGAGGTCGCGTCCCTTGACCTCCATGGTGCGGGTCTCGGGCGAGGGCCAGGCGTTGCCGAGCTCGATCTTGATCGCCTCGGAGGTGCGCTCGCCGATCAGCAGGTTGTACTTGCGCTTGATGTAGTTGATGATCGCGTCGTCCATCTCGTTGCCGGCGATCCGTACCGAGCGCGCGTACACGATCCCCGCGAGGGAGATCACCGCCACATCGGTGGTGCCCCCGCCGATGTCGACGATCATGTTGCCGGTTGGCTCCGTGATCGGCAGATCGGCACCGATCGCGGCTGCCATCGCCTGCTCGATGAGGTAGACCTCGGACGCACCGGCACGCAGCGCCGAGTCGCGCACGGCGCGCTTCTCGACCGGCGTGATCTCCGACGGCACCGAAATGACGATCCGTGGGCGCACGAAGAGGTTGCGCCCGTGGGCCTTGCGGATGAAGTACTCGAGCATCCGCTCCGTCACCTCGAAGTCGGCGATGACGCCGTCTTTCATCGGGCGGATGGCCTGGATGTTGCCGGGGGTCTTGCCCAGCATCTCCTTGGCGGCGGCCCCGACCGCTTCGGCGCGGTTGGTGACACGGTTGACGGCCACGATCGAAGGCTCGAAGACGACGATCCCCCGCGAGCGCGTGTACACGAGGCAGGTGGCGGTCCCGAGATCAACCGCGAGATCCGACGAGAACAGCGAAAGAAGAGAGGAAAGGGCCATAGTGCTCAGTCTGCCTCCACTAGAACCGACTCCCGGTGCTCGGTGGCGTTGCCGGCCGGGTCGACGGCCCGGACGATGATGGTGTTCCAACCTTCTTGGACGAGTGCCACGGCTTTCTTGAACGACCCATCGGTCGTCACCTCCACCGACTCACCGTTGACCGTGACCGCGCAACCTGGCTCGGTGGCGCCCTGGAGGAGGAAGAAGTTGCCCATCTGCGTCGGGCGCTGGACCGTGAGCTTGGGTGGGGTAGTGTCCGAAAGCTCGGTGATACGCGTGCCTGTGAACGCCTTGAAGCTGCGCGGCGAGCCCCACTCGGAGCGGAGCCGCTCGTTGCCCAGCGTGGCCACCCGCCAGTAGTAGCTGCCGGGACGGTGAATCTTGAGAACCGCATAGTTGGTCGACAGCCGTTTGGTGAGCTCGATCGAGGAGGCGAAGGTCCGCGATCGGCTCACCTGGAGCTCATAGCCGGTGCTGCCCGGCACCGGCCGCCATCCCAGCTTGATCCGGTCGGTGGTGTCGAGGTTGATGAGCGCGTTGGAGATTGGTTCCTCGGACAAAGGGGGGTCGGGCACCATGCGACGCTGTCCCAGGCGGCCCGCTGTCGAGGCCGATACCGCCTGCCTGGCGGACAGCTCGACCCGCGTGCCACCGGTCCCTGTGACCGCAGCGCGTCCGGCATAGGCGGCGACCACCGCCGAGCTGTCCTCAGCCACCTCGACGCCCACGCGGCTTTCCCGGTCGACCTCAGCGCGCGCCGCGTCGGTCAGGACGGTGGATGGGTTAGCCGCGGTGAAAACGTTGACCTGCCCGACCTTGACCTTGACCTCGCCGCTCGAAGGTCGGGCTCCGCTCTTGGCTTCGCGGTGCACCTCCATGAGTGCTTCGGCGCCGATGCGGTACACCGTCCCGTCCGAGAAGATGATCTCGGCCGAGGAAGCGGTACCGGTCTTGACGAAGTCCCCGTTGTACAGAGGCTGCTTCTCGCGGGCCCGGTCCCACCGCGTCTGGCCGGCGCGTTGGACCTCCACCCGCCCCTGGATCTCGATGATCTGCCCGGACCCCACGAAGTCGCGGCCGACCAACCCGGCGAGCAGCTCGAAGCGGCGAATGGAGTTCTCGGCCCGGGCCAGCGAGGCCGCCCAGTCTTGCCGTTCGAGGTCGGCCTTGGCCTCGGTGAGCAGCCGCGATGCCTGGTCGAACTCGTCCTGCAGGCCGGGTGAGACACCGTCCCGCCGAACCTCCTCCTCGAGCGCCGTGGCCCGGCGCACGGCGCGCTCTGCCTGCTTCGCGATCGGCTCGTGGAGGATGAGGAATGCCCCGCCCGCCATGGCGAGGGTCAGAACGACAAAAAGAACCACGAGCCCCCAGCGCCGGATGTTGGCCACCGAGACCACCACCCAGTCCAGCTCGAGGCGTCGTGGGTTCGGTGACGACGAGGAGAACATAGGTGCCATTGTCGACGCCTCGGCTACCTTAGCACTGCCCACTCGGCTCGCGCAACCAGCGCGTGGGTTTGAACTTGCTCAGACGGGATCGGTGGGTTAGAATTTTCGGCCTTTGGGCGCATGCCTCGGGAGGGCGCTACATGCTCAAGTTGATGCGCGAGCGATTCCGGGACCTCAAGTTCGTCTTGTGGTTCGTCGTCATCATCTTCGTGCTCCTGATCTTCGTCGATTGGGGGGCGGGGCGGTTGGACCGGAGCGGTCGCGGGCTGGAGGGGGTTGCTGCCAAGGTCGGCGACCAGATCATCAGCGAGGCCGAGTTCCTGCGCGAGCTCCGCAGCAGCGAGGACCGGTTCCGCCAGATGTACGGCCAGCAGTACGAGACCTTTCGAAAGCAGCTCGACGTGCCGGCCATGACGCTTCAGGGGATGGTGGATCGGGCGCTGCTGGTACAGACGGCCGACCGTGTCGGCCTCCGCATCTCCGACCAGGAGGTGCTGGACAAGATCCTCTCGTTCGAGGTGTTTCGGCGGCCGGACGGGGGCTTCGTGGGGTCCGAGCTGTACCGGCGGATCCTGCGCGGCAGCCAGACCACGCCCGAGGAGTTCGAGGCAGCGTTGCGCCAGGAGATGGTGCTCGAGCGCTTGCAGCAGTCGTTGGCTGCGAGTGTGGTCGTCTCGGACGCTGAGGTGACGGCGGAGTTCAAGCGGCGGAACGAGACCGCCTCGGGTACAGCGCTTTTCGTTTCGCTCACCCGCAAGCTGGCCGAGGTCACGGCCACGGATGCTGAGGGCAAGGCGTTCTACGATGCCAACCCGAGCCGCTTCAGCCACCCCGACCAATGGCAGGTCCGTTACCTCCTGGTCGACCGTGCCAAGCTGCGGCGCGCCATCTCCGTGTCCGACAGCCAGATCGAGGAGCACTATCGGTCGCACCTCCAGGACTACCGGTCGGAAGAGGAGGTGCGGGCACGGCACATCCTCGTCAAGCCGGTCACGCCCGATGCCGCCGGCGACGAGGCGGCGCGCGCCAGAGCCAGCCAGATCCGCAAGGAGGCGCTCAAGCCAGGTGCCGACTTCGCGGCTCTGGCTCGCCAGTACTCCGAGGACGACGGCAGCAAGGCCGCCGGTGGCGATCTCGGCTTCTTCCCCCGGGCACGCATGGTCGAGGAGTTCAGCCAGGCAGCGTTCGCACTCGAGCCGGGTGGCGTCTCCGAGCCGGTCAGGAGTCAGTTCGGGTACCACGTCATCAAGGTCGAGGAACGCCGGCCAGCGGGGCAGAAGCCGCTCGAGGAGGTGCGCGAGCTCATTCGCAACACGATCGCCGATTCATTGGCCGATGGCGAGGGTAGCCGCCGTGCGGCGGCGCTGCGTGAGAAGATCGATGCCGCCAAGCTCACCACCGAGGAGCAATGGAAGGCCCTGGTCGACGACGTCGTGACCTCGAACGTCACGCCGTTTTTCGAGCGCACCGACTTCATCCCCGGTTTCGGACGCGACCCCGAGATGATGGCCGAGGTTTTCGCGGCCAAGGAGGGGTTCATCGGCGGCCCCAGGCGCACCAGCCGGGGGTGGATCGTGTACCGGGTGGTGGCCGTCCGCAAGGCGGGCGTCACACCGTTCGAGGAGGCGAAGCTGCAAGCCCTGGAGGCCGTCAAGCGGCAGAAAGCGCTCGAGGCGGTCGCAGCCGAGCTCGAGGGGCGCCGGGCCGGGCTCGTTGCCGGTGACCTGGAGGCCGCGGCCACTGCCCTCGGAGGTCAGGTCGAGAAGTTCGCGGACCACCGTCGTGGGGCGGCGATCTCCGGTGTCGGCGCCTCCCAGGCCTTGGACGCAGCGGTGTTCACAACCCCGGTGGGTGGCCTGACGCCAGTCGTGAAGATCGCTGATCGCGGGGCCACCGTCATTCGCGTTACTGCCCAGACGCTGGCCGATGCGGCCCAGCTCGAGCGCGACCGGGCAAGCCTGCGCGACAGCCTCGTGCAGACCGAGGTCCAGCGCCTGCAGCAGTCGATGTTGACGGAGGCGAAGCGCGAGCAGGCGGTGACCATCAACGCCGCCCTGTTGGCCCGCTTCCGGCCCGAGCAGGAATGATCGGCCGGCTCTCCGGCCGAATCGCCGAGCTGGGGCCCGGCGAGGTCGTCGTGGACGCCGGCGGGGTGGGCTACGAAATCAGGGTACCGGTTTCAGCCCATGCTTGGCTCGCCGGCAGGCCCGAAGCCACGTTGTATGTCCACACCCACGTCCGTGAGGACCAGATCGCGCTCTTCGGCTTTCCGACCAGGTCGGAGCGTGACACCTTCCGTTCGCTCATTGCGGTGAGCGGCGTCGGTCCCCGCACGGCGCTGGCACTGCTCTCCGGCCTGACGCCGCTGGACCTTGCAGCCGCCATCGAAGGTGAGCAGTGGCGACGTCTGGCGGCGGTTCCGGGGATCGGGCGGCGTACCGCTGAACGGCTCATCGTCGAGCTCAAGGGAAAGCTCGGGGCGGGAACAGGGGCGTCCGGTGGGGTGCGGGAGGACGCTGTCTCCGCCCTGGTCAATCTCGGATACTCGGTCAAGGACGCCGAGGCCGCAGTGGCGGAGGTCCTGCGCACCGACGGCGAGCTCGGGCTCGACCAGCTCCTGCCCCGCGTGCTCAAGCTGCTGGTGCGATGATCGATGCCCGGAAAGCGGAGGGAGGCTTCGCTCTCATCTCCGTCCACTGATACCGTGAATCGATCACCGGGCGGCCGGTGGTGGGGTAGTATGCCGCCGTGACCGAGCACGTGCTGCGCCCAGTCCGAGATCCGGCGGAAGCCCGTTTCGAGGAGAGCCTGCGGCCGCGCAAGCTGGCCGAGTACATCGGTCAGGACAAGGTCACGGCCAACCTCCAGGTCTTCATCGCCGCGGCGCTGGCCCGGGCGGAAACGCTCGATCACGTGCTCTTGTTCGGCCCACCCGGGCTCGGAAAGACGACCCTCGCCCATATCATCGGCAACGAGATGGGCGTGCCGGTGCAGGTGACCTCGGGCCCGGTTCTCGAGCGAGCCGGCGATCTGGCGGCGATCCTCACCAACCTGCAGCCGCAGTCGGTGCTGTTCGTCGACGAGATCCACCGTATGGCGCCGGCGGTGGCGGAGATCCTCTACCCCGCGTTGGAGGACTTCTCGCTCGACCTCGTGGTCGGGATGGGCCCGGCGGCGCGGACGATGCGGCTCCCGCTGCCGCCGTTCACGCTGGTGGGCGCAACGACGCGCGCCGGGCTCCTGCCCGCACCGCTGCGGGACCGCTTCGGAATCGTCCACCGGCTCGACCTCTACGACGCCGAGAGCTTGTCGACGATCGTCCGCCGGTCGGCCGGGATCCTAGCCGCACCGATCACCGCGGACGGTGCGGGCGAGATCGCCCGCCGCTCTCGTGGTACGCCCCGGATCGCCAACCGATTGCTGCGCCGGGTTCGGGACTTCGCGCACGCCCGGGGCGAGCCAACCATCACCCTCGATACGGCCCGCTACGGTCTCGAGCGCCTCGAGGTCGATGCTTTCGGCCTCGACGAGCTGGACCGTCGCATGCTGACCGCCATCATCGAGCACTACGGCGGCGGGCCCGTGGGGTTGAAGGCGTTGGCCGCCACACTCGGAGAGGATGAGGGCACCCTCGAGGACCTGTACGAGCCGTTCCTGCTGCAGGCCGGCTTCCTACAGCGCACGCCCCGTGGGCGGACGGCCACCGCGCGGGCACGCCAGCACCTCGGCTACCCGGCGGCGGGAGGGGAGCAACAGGGGCTATTCGGCTCCGATGGGCCATGAAGGCGTTGCCCTGCATCGTCAACCCGGTCTCGCGAGGAGGGCGGTCCCTCCCCCCGACCGAGTTGCTCGAGCAGGCCGCCGGCGAGCTCGGGTGGCGGCTCGAGTGGTGGGCGACCGTGGCTCCCGGACACGCCACGGAGCTGGCGGCGAAGGCGGCCGCTGACCGTCACCCCGTTGTCGGCGTCTGGGGCGGTGACGGCACCTACAACGAGACGGCTCTGGGGCTGCTCAACGCGGAGACGGCGCTGCTCATCCTGCCCGGTGGCACCACGTCGGTTCTGGCGTTCGAGCTGGGCGTGCCACGCGACCCCGTGGAGGCACTGCGGTCCCAGCTTCTCGGCGAGGCTAGGGCCATGGCTGCGGCCCGCACCGACCGCGGGCAGGTCTTTCTGCTGATGCTCTCGGTGGGGCCCGACTCCGTCATCCTCGTCAACGTGCCGGCTCGGCTGAAAAGGCGCCTCGGCAAGGTGGGCATCGGGGTTCAGGCGGTGGTCGAGTTCCTCCGCGGCAACCTGCCCCGTTTTCGCGTCCGGCTCGACGGCGGGGAGATCGACGCCTCGTGGTGCATCGTCGGCAACGCGAGGTGCTACGGCGGACCGTTCCACGCGACCCCGGGCGCCGATCCGTTCTCGCCGGGGCTCGAGGTCGTCACCCTGAACCGCCACGGTCGGCTCGCCGTGGTGCCGTTCTTTTTCGCCATCGGTCGGGGCACGCACCTGGCGCGCCGTGGGGTTGCCCGTCAGCCGGCCCGTGCCGTCGCGCTCGAAGGGCCCGAGACCGTCCCGTACCAGCTCGACGGGGATCCGGCCGGGTACCTTCCCGTGCGCGCCGTGGCCACCGACGATACGGTCCGTGTCCTCGTTCCGACCGGGGGTCGGTAGGCGTCGAGCCCGATCCGCTGGTCGGGCGGCGGGTGTCGCCGGTCCCTGAGCCTCGAGCTCCGATCGCAACCAGCGATGCCGCGGTTGGGCGGACGAGAGGCCGTGATAGCATCCGGCACCGGCGGCTGCAGTCTGCCGCTGCTCCTCGCAGGGCACCCCGCACGGAGCGGCAGCCGCTGAAAACGGACATCATCCTGGAGATCTCATGGCCATCGATCGCGCGCGCATTCACCAACTTCTCGACAACGCGGCTGCCGAGGGCCGCTTTGCCTTGCTCGAGTGGGAGGTGTACGAGGTGCTCACCGCTGCAGGGTGCCGTGCTCCGAGGGTCGTGATGATCCCGGCCGGCGAGAATGTGGACTCGGGGGCGTTGCAGCAGCTCGGGTGCGAACGGGTCGTGCTCAAGGTCGTCTCGCCGACGATCGCGCACAAGACCGACGTCGGGGGGGTCAAGAAGGTCGCAGCCGACTCCCGGGTCGTGGACGAGGCCGTCGCGGCGATGCTCGATGAGATACCACGCCGCTATGCCCGCTCGCTCGAGGAAAGACCCGGCCACTCTCCCTCGGCGTACCAGGGGCTGCGGGGGGCCGCTCTCGAGGACGCGATCCGCCGCGACATCCGCGGAGTCATGGCGGTCGAGATGGTCGCCTGCGAGGACGAGGGTCCGGGCAGCGAATCGATCTTCGCGCTCCGCCACAACCGCGAGTTCGGCCCGGTCGTGACGATGGGGATCGGCGGGGTCGACACCGAGCTGATGGGCGAGGCGTGCCGCAAAGGGTTGGCCGTCGTCAGCGCCAGCGCGGCACTGCTCGACGAGGCAGCGATGCTCGAAGTGTTCCGCTCGACGCTCTCGTATCGCCGCATGGCGGGGCTTGTGCGCACGCGCAAAAAGCTCGTCGACGACGCCGAGATCCTGCAGGTGCTGACGGCCTTGCGTGAGCTTGGCGAGGCGTTCGGGCACGACGGTCCAGTCGGGGACGAGCCGTGCGGTTGGACGATCACCGAGCTCGAGGTCAACCCGTTCGGCATTTCTGGTGGGCGGCTCGTCGCCCTCGACGGTCTGCTCAAATTCCGGCGCCGCGGTGCGCTGCCGCCCACCCGCCCGTTCGCTTCGATCGAGAAGCTCATGCAACCCGCGAGCCTGGGCATCATCGGCGTCTCGTCCAAGGGGATGAACATGGGTCGAATCATCCTCGGCAACATCCTCGCCTCCGGGTTCGACCCGGGTCGGGCGTACGTCGTGCGGCCCGATTGTGAGGTGATCGACGGGGTACGGTGTGTCGCCACCGTCAAGGACCTGCCCGAGCGGGTGGACGTCTTCGTGGTGGCTATCTCCGCCGACCAGGTCCCGGGACTTGTCGAGGAGCTCGTCGAGCACGACAAGGCCGTTGGTGTGATTCTCATCCCCGGAGGTATGGGCGAGAAAGCCGGTGGCGAGACGATCGAGGCGCGGATCAAGGCTGCGCTGGTCCGTGCCCGTCTCGCGGGCAAGCCGCTGGTCGCCAACGGCGGCAACTGCCTGGGAATCGTCTCGCGTCCGGGCCGGTACCACACGCTATTCATCCCCCCCAGCAAGCTGGCGCTGCGCGAGGACGGCGTGGGCAACGTCGGCTTCATCAGCCAGAGCGGTGCCTACATGATCACGCGGATGAGCAAGCTCGGCTGGCTCTCGCCGCGCTACGCCGTTTCCACCGGTAACCAGGTCGACCTCACGATCAGCGACTTCGTTCGCTTCATGAGCGGTGACCCCGTGGTGACGACTCTCGCGGTTTACGTCGAGGGGTTCAAGGACGGCGACGGGCTCCAGTTTGCGAGCGCCGTGCGGGAAGCAGTGCGCTCCGGGCGCGACGTCGTGTTCTACAAGGCTGGGAGAACCGCCGAGGGGAAGTCAGCGACGAGCGGCCACACCGCCTCGCTGGCCGGCGACTACGACGTCTGCGAGGCTGTCGTCGCGAGCGCCGGGGCGTTCGTGGCGCGCAGTTTCGACGAGTTTCTGGACCTCCTCAAGGTGAGCTCGCTGATGGGCCGGAAGCGCTGGACGGGACGGAGGCTCGCCGCGCTCTCGAACGCTGGGTACGAGGCCGTTGGCATCGCCGACAGCTTGCGCGGCGAGGGGTGGCACCTGGAGCTCGCGGCGTTCGAAGCCGCGACCGTTGCCCGGCTGCAGGCCGCTCTCGCCAAGGGCAAGCTCGACGCGCTCGTCGACGTGCACAACCCGCTCGACCTCACGCCGATGGCTAACGACGAGGTGCACGAGGATGCCGTCCGGGCTTTTTGCGACGATGCCAACGTGGACCTCGTGCTGTGCTCGACCATCCCCCTCACCCCGGCGATGGCGACCCTCGCTTCCGGCGTCCCGGAGCACGAGTCGATCCGTTTCGAGGGCAGCCTCGTCAACCGCCTCGCCCGCCTCCTCGCCTCCACCGACACGCCGATCGTGGTCTCGATCGATTGCGGTGACATCTTCGACCCGATGGCCCGGGCGTTCGAGGAGCTGGGGCTACCGACGTTCCGGTCCGCCGACGTGGCCGTCCGGACGATGGGCCGTTACCTCGAGGGCAGGCTGCGAAACCGCTCGTGATGCTCGTGGAGCCGATCTCTCACGATCGACCGGTCGGACCCCAGGGGCCGACCGGGTGGCAGGGCTGAGCGGCCGGGTCGAGGGCGGCGAGGAGCGCAGCGAGCGGGCGGCGCAGGCGCGGGTGGGTCCACGCAGGGACGAGCTCACAGGCGGGTAGCAAGGCGAAACGCCGCTCGGCAAGACGAGGGTGCGGCAGCGTGAGGTCGGGTGACAGGACGACCAAGCCTGGCGCGATCAGGAGATCGAGGTCGATCGATCGGGGGCCCCAGCGGGGTTCGCGGGTGCGGTTGCGACCGGCGGCGTGCTCGAGCTCGTGGCACCGCCGGAGCAGCGCCTGAGGCGTGGTTCGCAGCTCGATCAGCACCGCAGCGTTGAGGTAGTCGGGCTGCGGCGGGCCGATGGCGGCGCTGCGCCAGAGGCGGGAGATCGCCACCACGGGATGCTCTGCGCCGAGAGCCGAGAGCGTGCCCGCGAACGTCGCCGCGACATCGCCCTGATTGCCGCCGAAGCCGAGCAGGAGCTGCGTTCGAAGGCCCTCCCGGCGGCATGATACGATGCCGGTGATCGGGGGGTGGCAGCGATGAGCCAGGGGCTGGAGAAGGCGCAGGGCGCACGAACTTGGCTCGAGCGGTTGGGCGCTCGGGTTCCGGGATACCGGGGTTATCTCGAGCGGGAGCTGCGCCGTGAGGTGGACCAGATCCTGCGGGCCGAGTTGGCGGCGCGACTCGACCGGGCGCGCGCCAGCGTCCAGGCTTTCGCGCGCCGCCTACGACTCGATCAACCCGGGGTGTTGCAACGGCTTGCCTCGGCGGAGAAGCGCATCGACGCTGTGGCCAACGCCCTGCGTCACGCCGGCTCGGGGTACGCGGGGCTGTTCGATGCGGCGAAGATCTACGAAGCGGAGCTCGAGAGCTTGTACCGTTTCGACCTCTCGCTGGTGGATGCGATCGATACCCTCGTGGCCACGGCTGCTGGTCTCGACGGTGAGGCCGCCGTAGCTCGCCTCGAGGGTCAGCTCGAGGGCCTGGCCACCCAAGTCGACAGCCGCAGCACGGTCGTCAGGAGCATGCTCGGCGCCTGAGGGAGGATGGCATGAGTCAGTTCCTGGAGACCATCGAGCACTACGACCCGTCGGGCCAGGAAATCGCCTTTCGCTTTCCGCCCGAGGGAAGCGCCGAGGTCAAGCTGGGGGCCCAGCTCATCGTCCACGAGGCGCAGGAGGCGGTGTTTTACAGGGATGGTCGGGCGTTGGATGTGTTCGGCCCTGGACGCCACACCCTGACGACGCAGAACATTCCGTTGGTGACGAAGCTGCTGGCTGCGCCGTTCGGCTTTGCGTCGCCGTTCCGGGTGCAGGTCGTATTCGTGTCCAAACGCACCTTTCTGGACCAGAAATGGGGGACGCGGGAACCGGTGGTGTTTCGTGACCGCGAGCTCGGGGTGGTGCGGCTGCGGGCGTTCGGGACGTACGCCTACCGTATTCGTGATGCGCGGGTGTTCGTCAACACGGTGGTCGGCTCTTCAGGGCAGCTCGACACCGCCCGGCTGGAGGACTTCTACCGCGATATGGTCATCTCGCGGCTCAACGACTTGCTGGGGGAGAACCTGACCTCGGTGTTGGACCTGCCGGCCTCGTACGATGAGCTTGCCGCTCTCGCCAAGGCGAGGTTGAGCGAGGATTTCGGCAAGTACGGTGTCGATCTCACGGACTTCTACGTCAACTCCATCACGCCCCCGGACGAGGTGCTGCAGCGTATCGATGAGCGTGCCTCGATGGGGGCGGTCGGCGACCTCGCGGCCTACACACGGTTCAAGGCCGCCGTAGCCCTGGGCGACGCGGCCAAAGCGAACGGCGGTGGAGGCGCTGCCGGTGCCGGGTTGGGCGTGGGGCTGGGCGCCGGCTTCGGCGTGCAGATGGCCGGAGCCCTCGGCGAGGCGTTGCGTGGTGGAGCGGCCCCGGCGGCGGGCGGCGCCGGAGCGGCGGCCGGTAGCTTCTGCCCCCATTGCGGCGACGGCCTGCCTGCCGGAGCGCGGTTCTGCCCTGGCTGCGGCACACCGTTGGGGGGTACCCTTTGCGCCAAGTGCAGGCAGGTACTCCCCTCGGGCGCGCGCTTTTGTCCTGGCTGCGGCACCCAGACCTAGCCCCTGCCGGAGCCCGCGACCCGATCGGATCGGCTGCCGAGCGCGAGGAGGAGCGGGTTGTATGCCGTGGCGTATGTCTCCGCCCGGCGATCACGACATCTTCGGGGTCGGAAACGGGATCGGGTCATCTTCCTCGGGGAAGAGTGGGGGCATCGGGCAGACGATGGGCTCGAGACGAGCCATCACCACCTGCCCCCAGCGGCTCGGTTCGTGGCCGGTGAGATCGAGACAGGCGAGCCCCCGCTGGCGCATCTGCAGGTCGATGAGCTGGTCGATGGCGCGCTGGAACACGAGGTCCACGTCGCGCACCCCGTCCCACCGTGGGGCACTCCATAGCGGCACCTTGACCAGCAGGTCATAGGTCAGTAGCCAGCGGGAGAGGAGCGGCTCCCAGGCAGGCTGGGGGCCGGTTGCGTGGACCAGGTAGCAGTAGTTGTCGAGCACCGAGCGGTCACAGATGACCACCTGATGGTCGGCCTCCGCTTGGATCTCCCAGGCCATCTGGGTGTGCAAGATCCACGACTGGGCGGCGAGGCTGGTCTCGCGGTTGATCGGCAGGGGGCAGCGCCGGGCCACCTCCTGCACCATCTCGACGTTGACATCGCGCCGCTTGAGACGTGCAGCGAGCTCGTAGCACAGCGTCGTCTTGCCAACGCCGTGGGTGCCGATCAGGGCGACCTTCATCCCGCCTCCCCGTTCTCGCCGAGCCCGGCGAGGGCGGCGACGAGGGCGCTCCCGTCGCGCGGTCTCTGGGAGGGCTGTTTGGCCAGGCAGGCGAGGATGAGCTGGCTGGTCCCCGGGTCGAGGTCTGGGGCGAGGGATGTCGGGTCGGGCGGGGCCAGCTCCAAGTGGGCCTTGATGATGTTCCCCTCGGTGAACGGTAAGCGGCCGGTGGCGAGCTGGAAGAAGGTGACACCGAGGGCGTACACATCGCTCCGCTCGTCGGGGTTCTCGCCCATGAGCTGCTCCGGTGCCATGAAGTAGGGCGTTCCCGCAGCACCCGACGCGGACTTTTCCGCGTCGCCGAGACGGCGGGCGATGCCGAAGTCCAGGATCTTGATCTGCCGCCGGTCGGTCAGGATCATGTTGGCGGGCTTGAGGTCGCGGTGCACGACGCGGGCTGCGTGAGCGTATGCCACCGCGTCGGCGATCTGTCGCATGAAGCTGAGTAGGCGGAGCCGCACGAACAACGGTTCCTCGCTCAGGAGCTGGTTGAGCGTCGGTCCGGACACGAACTCCATCGAGATGTAGAACGACCCGAACCCACGGTCGAAGTCATAGATGTGAACGATCCCCGGGTGGGAGAGGGCAGCGGCGGCTCGCGCCTCCCGCTCGAAGCGCCGGAAAGCCTCGGGAGTGTGTTGACGCTCGTTGAGGATCTTGATCGCTACGTCCCGGTCGAGGCGGTTGTCATGGGCCTTGAAGACGACGCCCATGCCGCCCCGCCCCAGCTCCTTCGTAATCGTGTAGCGGGACGAGGCGTCGCTCGCCAGCGGCTCCGCCGACCCCGGTACCGGTGTGAGACCACCCGACGACTGGAGCTGCTCGATCGTCTGTCGCTGCATCTTGACGGTCTGGAGGCGCTTCGCGGCGTCCTCGTACGAGTAGTCGAAGTCGACGATTTTCTGCCAGGCGGACTCGGCCCCCTTGAGATCGCCCTGCTGCTCGAGGAGGTGGGCCAGGGTGTAAAACGCCGGGAGCAGCTCGCGCCGAACCGCTTGGTCGCTGGTCGCTCGCTGTACGGCACCGATGGCGGTGGGAAGGTCGACCTCGCGGGCGAGCCACACGGCGAGCTTCGACAGCGGCTCGGCCAGTGACGGGACGTTGGCCGAGCTGCCTGCGAGCATCTCCCACGCTGCCTTGAGCTCACCGGCGTCGAAGAGGACCGAGAAGCCGTCCTCGACTCGGCCCTGACGGGCGAGGAAGCTCGCCAGCTCGAGGTGCTGGCCGGAGCTGCCGAGGAGCTGCTCGGCACGGGCCAGGTCGCCAGCCCGTTCGAAGCACCGCGCGGCCTCGAGATAGCTCCCGGCCCGCTCCCAGATGAGGCCGGCTTCATCCCACTCGCCGATCGAGCACAGCAGCTCGGTCGCCTCGTTCTTGTCAGGGATGCGCGAGGCGGCCTCGGCGGCCTCGCGCAGCATGCCCGCCTCGCAGAAGCGCTCGAACGCCTCGTGGAAGCGACCGAGCTCGACCAGAACGGCAGCCGCTTCGGCGGGCATCCGCGTCACCTCGAAAAGATGAGCGGCCTCCTCGAGGTGGCCCTCCTCATGCAGGCGTTGGGCGCGCAACCGGGCAGCCTGATCGTCCTTACCAGCGACCTGGAGGGCCTCGGCGGCGCGCGAAAACTCTCCAGAGGACTGGAACGCCTTCGCGGCCTCCTCGGGCTGGTGGGCCGCCAGCAGCAGGTCGCCAGCCTCCGTGAAGCGTCCTGCCGCCATGGCCACCTGGGCGGCGAGCTGAGGTCGTCCGGCCTCGCGCGCGGCGCGCAAAGCAACATCGACCGAGCTTATCGAAAGACGCTTCGCTTTCACGGCCATCTCGACCGCGTTGGCAGCGCGCCGGGCGTCGCCTGCCCGCACGAAGACCTCGATCGCTGTTTCTGCCTTGTTGTGCTCGATCAGGTAGGTGCCGTAGCGCAGCCAGAGCTGCAGCGCCAGCTCCTCGTTGCCCTGGCGGGAGGCGAGCGATGCGGCGATGGCGAGGCTCTCGCCGCCTTCCTTCTGGTAGTAGGCGAGCGCGGCGTTGATGCGGCCGAGGTTGCGCGCGACCTCTCCGGCCCGGCCCCACACCCGGCCCCGCCGGAACGCCCGCAGCGCCCGTCGCTGGTAGCCGGCCTCGAGCCAGAACTCGCCGGCAGCGCGATGGTCACGACGACGGGCGGCGCGGACGGCGAGGTCGGTGGCTGAGCCGGGGCGGGGAGAGAGCAGCCCGAAGCCGATCAGGGCGAGCAGCCCAGCAGTGATGTGCCCTGCGACCATGACGATCTCGGGTTTTGGCAGCAGGAGGAACGGGGGCAGCGGCTTGACGAGGGAGTCGAGGCCGAGAAACGACACGATCCACCAGAGGTTCAGCCAGATGACGAGTGAGGTGGCGAGCAGCGAAGCGCAGGATCGCAACCCGCGGGTGACGACGAGCGCGAACAAGGGGAGGAGGAGCGCCTCGCCCAAGACCAGCATGCGGGCATTCTAGCCACTTCTTCGCGGGTTCGCACGCCTTCCCGCAGCGATCCGGCCGACAATGTGACGGGGCGCACCCTTGAAAGTTTACAAGAAGTCGCTCATATTCTGTGACGGCGCGAGGCGCCGACTGGAGACGTGATGAAGGACCTCTACGAGGTGCTCAAAGTAGGGCGCGACGCCAGCCCAGAGGAGATCAAGAAGGCGTACCGCAAGCTGGCTCGGCGTTGCCATCCCGACGTCAATCCGCAGGACCCTCAGGCAGAGCAGAAGTTCCGCGAGATCCAGGAGGCCTATGCCGTGCTCTCGGATCCCGCCAAGAAGGCCCAGTACGACCGCTTCGGGACCGTGGACGAGGGCGAGGTGGCGACGCGGAGCACTCGCGCGTGGCGAGGGCGTGGCGGGTCGCGGGTGAATGTTGGCTTCGGTGGTTTCTCCGGCTTCCCGGATCTCGGCGACCTCTTCGGGGACCTGTTTCGGCGAGGTGGTGGTCCCGCTCAGCCGCCCCCAGCCCCGCCCGAGGCGACGGTCGAGCTCGAGCTCGTCGATGCTGTCAAGGGAACGTCGGTCGTGGTGGCGCTGCGGCGGGAGGTCGAGTGCGGGGCGTGCCAGGGGCGGGGAAACGACGGCGAGCGGACCTGTTCCCGGTGCCATGGGAGCGGCCAGCTCATCCACACCGACCGCGTGCGGGTACGAATTCCTGCCGGTGTGGCGGACGGAGACCGGGTGCGCGCTGCGGTTCGTTCCGTTCCGGGCGGTGAGGTGTCGGTGGCGATCAAGGTCAAGGCGCACCCTTTCTTCGAACGGCGAGGCGACGACATCCACACTACGGTGCCGATCACGTTCGCAGAGGCGATGGTCGGGGCGGAGATCGAAGTCGGGACCGTCGGCGGACCGGTGCGAGCCAAGATCCCAGCGGGAACCCAGTCGGGGCAGCGCTTCCGACTGCGAGGCAAGGGGGTCCGCAATGCCCGCACGGGTGTTCCCGGCGACCATTTCTATACCGTTCAGGTGGCGGTGCCGCGGGTGGTAACGCCAGGCGGGCGAGAGCTCGCCCGGCGGGTTGCCGAGCTGTACGCGGTCGATCCGCGCACCAGCCTACCCCTGAGCTTGACCTGAAACGCGCGGATAGGCGCTACAATGTGGCGATGGTCGACAACAGCAAGCGCATCGACGAGCTGAAACGGGAGCTGGCGAAGGACCCACGGTCGCGCCAGTTCTACCAGTTGGGTGAGCTGTTGCGGCGGGAGGGACGCCTGAACGAGGCGGCCGAGGTGCTGAGGAGAGGCCTCACGTACCACACCCGCTACGTCGCCGCCTGGGTCGCCCTCGGCCGCACCTGTCTCGATCTTGGCTACGGTCGGGAGAGCGAGGCCGCCGACGCGCTCACCCAGGCGCTGGGCCTCGACGCCCAGAACCCGGTGGCGTGGAGGCTGCTCGGTGAGTCGCGGCTGGCTTGTGGGCAGCGGCCGGCGGCACTCGAGGCGATGGAGCGGGCGCTGGCACTCGTGCCTGGAGACGAGGTCCTGAAGGCTGCCGTCGAGGCGCTCCAGGTCGAGGTCGCGAAGACGCCTTCGCCGCTCGCGCCACCCCAGGCCTCGGTGCCGCAGCCCGGTGAGGCGCCAGCTGCGGCGGCTGAGACGCCTGTGCCGCCCACCCCGGTGCCGGAGGAGGCCCCGTTCGACTTCGACGCCGCTCCGCTCGCCCTGGAACCGGTGGCGACGTATCCCTCCCGGACCGACACGGTTCTGCCGCCGGTGCCGGTGGCTGGGGCGGTGCCGGGCGGCGAGACGTCTGTCGCCGAGCGTAGCGAGGAGGCGGTGCGGGCGACGGAGGTGCCCGGTGCGATCCTGACCGCAGACCAGCCGGCTCCTGCGGCCACGACCCAGGCCGTGTCCGCGGCGCCGCCAGGCGAGGTCTTCGACGTTTTCGGCGCGCCTGCACTCGCGACCGAGGCGGTTGGCGCCGCCCAGCGGGCTGTGACTCCGGCAGCGGATGCCGGACCGTCGGTACCGGCCGTGCTCGACGCGGTACCGCCGCTGGCGGTCGCTCCGGAGCTTCGGGAGCCGGCCCAGGAGATGGTGCCGCCCGAGGCTCCCGAGATGGCGCCGGCTACCGCGTCGGTCGAGACGGTCGAGCAGGAGGTCGAGCTGGGCGAGGAACCGGCACCTGGGTTGCCGCTCGCCGAGGCACCGCCGATGCAGGCTCTGGGCGAAAGCGGGGAGCCGTCGGCACCCGACGCGGAGGCTGAACCCGGGGTGGCGGCGGTCGCCCGGGTTCAGGCCGATCGAGCGTTGCCGGACGTGACCGAGCCGCTGGCGCCGTCGCTGACGCAGGCCGCAGAGATGGCGCCCTCACCCGGGCTCGGACCGTCGGCCGGGTCCCCGGAAGCTGCAGCCGACGCCTCGCCGACGGCGTCGATCACGCTGGCGAGGCTCTACCTGCACCAGCAGCAGATGGGTGCCGCCATCGAGGTCCTCGAGGCACTCTTGCGCCGCGAGCCGGGCAACCAGGAAGCCCGCGAGCTACTTGGGCTCGTGCGTGAGATGCTGGAGGTGGCGCCCGTCGTCACGCCGCCGGCGCTCACGCCTGGCGAGCGCAAGATCGCGTCGCTACAGCGCTGGTTGGCCCGGATTGAGATGGGCCGGGAGGTGGGTGCGCCATGACTTTCGCGAACCATCTGACCACCGTGCTCGCCTGTGACGGCGTCCAGATGACGGCCATCGCCGACCGCGACGGCATCCAGGTCGAGAGCTGGGGCGGGAGACATGGCGAGGTGGACGAGATCGTGGCGGAGTACTCCACGTTTCTGCGCGAGGTGGCCAGCGCCAACCGGGAGCTCCAGCTCGGCGAGCTCGAGCAGGTCGTGGTGGCGGCCGAGCGCCGGGTGGCGATCCTCACGTTGATCACGAAGGACTATTTCCTTCTCACGGTGCTGACCCGCGACGGCAACGCCGGGAAAGCCCGCTACGCGAGTCGCCTCGCGGCCTTCCGGATGCGCGGCGATTTCCTCTAGGAGAAGTATGCTCAAGCTCGAGGAGCTGTGTCAGCTAATCCGAGTCGTTGCCGAGTACAAGGTCGGCTCGGTGGAGATCGAGCAGGAGGGCGTGCGGATCCGGATCGACGGTTCGCCGGTGGCAGCGACCCCTCTCCTGACGGGATCGCTCGCGCCTGCGAGCCTCGTCTCCGCACCAGCGCCGCCGCCGGGTCAGGTGCTCGAAGGGCGATCCGAAGCCACTCGGGAGGCGGACGAGGGTGGGCTGGTATTCGTCACGTCGCCGATCGTCGGCACCTTCTACCGAGCGCCGAACCCGGAGGCAGCGCCGTTCGTGGAGGTGGGCGCGCTGGTGCGCAAGGGCCAGGTGCTGTGCATCGTCGAGGCCATGAAGCTGATGAACGAGATCGAATCGGACGTTGCGGGGACGGTGGTCAAGGTCTTCCCCGACAACGCACAAGCTGTCGAGTTCGGCCAGCGGCTGTTCGCGATCCGCCCGGCGTGACCGCGCCATGCTCTCCAAGGTCCTGATCGCCAACCGCGGTGAGATCGCCTTACGCGTCATCGCTGCCTGTCGAGAGGCTGGGCTGGCCACGGTCGCGGTGCACTCCGAGGCCGATCGCGATAGCTTGCACGTTCGGCTGGCGGATCAGGCGGTGTGTATAGGGCCGGCCTCGGCCCGCGCGTCGTACCTCAACATCGCGTCGGTCATCGCCGCGGCCGAAATCACCGGCGCCGACGCCGTACACCCGGGCTACGGCTTCCTGGCCGAGAACGCCCACTTCGCGGAGGTCGTGCAGGAGTGTGGCCTGACCTGGATCGGGCCGCCACCGGGCGCGATCAAGCAGATGGGCGATAAGGCCCAGGCCCGGCGGACAGCAGTGACGAGCGGGGTGCCGATCTTGCCCGGCTCCGCCAACCCGTTGACGTCGCGCGAGGAGGCGGTGGCGTTGGCAGCGGAGATCGGCTTTCCGGTCATCCTCAAGGCCTCTGCCGGTGGTGGCGGCAAGGGAATGCGCGTGGTGGCCGACGCGCGTGCGCTTCTCCACGCCTTCGAGACGGCTCGGATGGAGGCGGAGCGGGCGTTCGGGAACGGCGACCTGTACCTCGAGAAGTACCTCGACCACCCACGACATCTCGAAGTGCAGATCCTCGCCGATGCGTACGGACGGATGATCGCCCTCGGCGAGCGCGAGTGCTCGATTCAGCGCCGGCACCAAAAGCTCGTCGAGGAGTCGCCGTCGACCGTGGTCGACGAGGCGCTGCGCCAGCAGATGTGCGCAGCCGCAGTCGCGGCCGCCCGGGCGGTTGGCTTCACCTCGGCCGGGACGGTGGAGTTCCTGTACCAGGACGGGCAGTTCTACTTCATGGAGATGAACACCCGCATCCAGGTCGAGCACCCCGTGACCGAGGCGGTGACCGGCGTCGACATCGTGCTCGAGCAGCTGCGCATCGCTGCCGGCCTGCCTTTGGGGCCACGTCGGCGACCGGCGCTGCGCGGGCATGCCATCGAGCTGCGCATCAACGCCGAGGACCCGGTCACCTTCGCTCCCTCGGCAGGAACGGTCACCGAGCTCGGGTTTCCGGTCGGACCGGGGGTGCGGATCGACAGCCATCTCTACCGTGGCTACCGAGTGCCTCCGCACTACGACTCGCTCATTGCCAAGGTCATCGTCTGGGGCCGCGACCGCCCAGAGGCGGTGCGGCGGGCGCGACGAGCCCTGGACACGTTCCTCATCGGCGGTGTCAAAACCTCGATCCCGTTTCACCGGCGTATCCTGGAAGAGCCGGACTTCTTGGCCGGCCGACTCTCGACGCGTTTTTTGGATCGCCTGCTCAAGCCGGAGGCGGGGACATGATATGCGGGTGTTTCTGGTAGGGTTCATGGGGTCGGGCAAGACGAGCTCGGGACGGGTGCTGGCGCGGCTGCTGCGAACGCTGTTCTGGGACCTCGACGCCCGCATCGAGGCGGTGGCGCGCATGAGCGTGGCTGACATCTTCCGTGACCACGGCGAGGCTGCGTTTCGCGCCATCGAAACCCATCAGCTCGCCGGGCTGGCGCGCCAGGAAAGCGCCGTCGTGGCCACCGGCGGCGGCACGTTCGTGCAGCCGGCCAACCGCGATTTCATTCGGGGGTGTGGCCGATCGGTGTTCCTCGATGTCCCGTGGGAGGAGCTGCTGCGCCGCCTGCCCGGCAAGCAGGGCGATCGCCCGTTGTTCGGAAGCCCCGAGCAGGCGCTCGAGCTTTGGCGGGCACGCCGGCCCCACTACTGTCAGGCCGACTACCGTGTCGAGCCGCGACCCGACGAGGACGCCGAGGCGGTGGCGCACCGCATCGCCTTGTTGTTGGGGGGCGCCCGGTGAGATACCTCATCCTCTCCGACGTCCACTCCAACCTGGAGGCGATGCGGGCGGTGATGGCGCACGCGTCCCGCAAGCGGCGGGATGGGGTGCTGTTCCTCGGCGACGCGGTGGGCTACGGCGCGGCCCCGAACCAGGTCGTGGAGCGGCTTCGCATGATGGGAAACGTGGTGCGCTCGGTGCGGGGCAACCACGACCGGGTGGTGCTGGACCCGACCCAGGGCGCCGTTTTCTTCAACAACCACGCCCGCCGGGCGGCGGCCTGGACGGCCGAGCTGCTGACCGGAGCGAACCAACGTTGGCTGGAAAGCCTTCCCGTCGGTCCCCGCGAGGTGGAAGCAGGGCTCGAGATCTGCCATGGCTCGCCCGCCGACGAGGACGAGTACCTGTTCACCGAGCCCGAGGCGCAGTTGGCGTACGGTGCCACCGAGGCGAAGGTCATCTTCTTCGGCCACTCCCACGTCCCGTGCATGTTCGAGCTCACCGAGCAGGGCGGGAGACAAAGCGTCGTTGGAGTGTTGTTGCGCGGTAGCCGGGTCGTCATCGACCTCGACCCCACCCGCCGCTACCTCATCAACCCCGGCTCGGTGGGGCAGCCGCGCGACCGCGACGCCAGGGCCTCGTACGGGCTGTACGACTCCGAAGCCCGCCGATTCACTCTCTATCGGGTGGCGTACGACGTGGACGCGGCACGGCGGCGGATCATGGCCGCCGGTCTCCCGCCGATCCTGGGCGACCGCCTGCTGCACGGGGCATAACGAGTCGGACTTTGCCACCAGGAGCGCTCATGAAGCGGAACCTCGTCTTGACGATCCTACTCGTTGCGGCCATCGGGGCGGCCGGGGAGGGCGAGCCCGACCCCGCACGCGTGGCTCTTCTCGCCATCGCGGACGCGCGGCGTTTCGATGCGGGGCTGGTCACCACCCTGGCCGCTGCCGCCGACCCTCGGACGCGCGGCGAAACGGCCCGGGTGCTCGGGCGTCTGGATTGCCTCGAGGCACTGGATACGCTGGAGGTGCTGAGCCGTGATCGCGACCCTGAGGTGCGCGCCAAAGCCGTCGAAGCGGTGGGAAGGCTCGCGCTGCGCTGGCCCGGCAGCTTGCCGGTGGTCCAGGCGCGGCGCGCGGGTGTGGTGCTCGTCCGGGCCATGGCGGACCCCTCGCCCGAGGTGCGAGGGGCGGCCTGCTGGGCCGCTCCAATGGTGCCGTTCCCGAAGCGGGGACAGCGGCTGGCCAGGCGTGCAGGCTCGGACCCGAGCCTCGAGGTCAGGAGGCAGGCGCTCGAGCAGCTGTGGCGGCTACCGGATACGCGGTGGGTCACGACGGCCGTGAAGGCCGCGCAGCACGTGGACGTTCGCGTGCGACTGGCGGCTACGTGGTCACTCGCCCGGGGCGGCGACGCGAGGGCCGATCCGGTGTTGGTCGAACGGGCCACTGATAAAGATCCGGCCGTGCGCGTGGTCGCCTTCGACGCGGTCCGCCGCGGGCACGCCGCGGCGCTTTGGGAGCCGGTTTCGGCAGCGACAGCGGCTGCCGATGGGATGGTGCGAACGGCGGCCTGGGCAGCGCTCGCGGCGGCGCTCGAGAAAGAGCCTGGCCGAACGCTCTCGCCCGAGGTCGTTGGACGTCTCGCCGGTGTGATCGAGCAGCGCGACCCCGAGCGCGCCCACGAGCGGGTGGCGGCGATCCGGTTGGCAGGGGCCGCCAACGTCTGTCTGCCGCAGCTCGAAGTGGTGGCGGGAGGCGAAAAGGACTGGATTGCCGCGGAGGCTGCAGCCGCCCTGGGCCGGCGACCCGAGAGGCTCGAGGCGACGGTTCGCATCGCGACCTCCGACAGCGATCCGAGGCAGCTCACGGTGGTGCGCGCACTCGGCCGGGTGGCAGGAGGCACGGCAACGCTCGAGGCGCTGCTGGCCCATCCGGAGGCCCGGGTACGGCTGGCTGCGGTAGAAGCTGCGACCGACAGCGGCGGGCAGGAGCTTGAGGTGGCGCTCGCCGAGCGGCTCGAGGATCCCGATCCGGTGGTGAGGGCTTCGGTGATCGGCGCGCTGGCCAAGGCCGGGCGCCTGCCCCCCACTGCGGTGCTCCTCGAGCGGTTGGCGCGCGAGCGGGAGAAGGGAGACACCGATTGCGCCCTGGCTCTGATCGAGGTGCTCGCAGCACCCGAGACGCTGCCAGATGCAGTGAGAGATGCACTCCGCCTGACGGTCGGGGCAGGCGATGCGACGGTCGCGCGGGCGGCTTGGGCGGCGCTGGTGGCGCATGGCGAGAGCCTGGCCGCGCCGACCCTCGCCCCCACCGAGGACGACGAGTACTACCGCGGGGTCGCGACGTGGGCGCGCAAGCCGCGGTTTCTGGAGATGGTCACCGAGCGCGGCACGATCCAGATCGAGCTGAACAGCGGTGAGGCACCGCTCGAAACCTACCGGCTGTGGCGTCTGGCCGAGGAGAAGTTCTACGAGAAGCTGACGATCCACCGCGTCGTTCCGACCTTCGTGGTGCAGGGAGGTGACCCTCGGGGTGACGGCTGGGGCGGGCCGGGTTTCGTGCTCCGGCACGAGGACTCGCTCACGCCCTACCTTCCGGGTGTCGTGGGGCTCGCCCATGCTGGGCCCGATACGGCCGGGTGTCAGCTGTTCGTGACGCTGACCCGCCAGCCGCACCTCGACGGCCGCTATCCGGTCGTCGGTAGGGTGGTCAACGGTCTCGAGGTGGCGCACAGGTTGCGGGTCGGTGACCGGATCCTACGCCTGACGCCGGCCGCCGAGCTGGGGCGCTACGACCCGATCTGGTACGGTGCCCTCGACCCCACCAGGCTCGAGACCGAGATCACGGGTTGGCACGCCGAGCGAGTCGAGTACCAACCCTCGCAGCAGTGGCTCGACGTGCTGGCCTCGGCGAAGCTGAGGTACGAGCTGATCGTCGCTTTGGGCACCTGGTGCGGCGACTCGCGCGAACAGGTTCCGAGGCTCCAGGCGATCCTGGCGGCGCTCGGGGATCGCTCGCCCTTCGTTGAGCTGCGCCTGGTCGGTGTCGACCGCTCGAAGTGGATCGACCGCACGCTCTACCGATTTGGCCAGGTCGAGGCGGTGCCGACGATCGTCGTCACTGCTGGCGGCGGCGAGATCGGGCGGATCGTCGAGACCCCGGCCTCAGGGAAGATCGAAAAAGACCTGGCGAGAATCCTGGCCCCGGTCGAGGGCTGGAAGCTGTCGGAGGCCCCCCATGACTGAGGTCGCGGTCACGGCACCGTTGCCCGGCACGGCGCTCGAGAGGCTGGGCAGGACCTACCGGGTACGGGTACGCCCGCCCGGTCCACCGCTGGCTGGCGCTGAGCTCGCCGCGTTTGTCGGCACCGCGGACGCCTGCATCTGCTTGCTCGCCGATCGTGTCACCGCCGAGGTGTTCCGCGCCTGTCGGCGGCTTCGGATCGTGGCCAACTACGCCGTGGGCGTCAACAACCTCGACCTGGCAGCCGCAGCCGAGGCGAAGGTGGTCGTGACCAACACTCCCGATGTTCTCACCGAGGCGACGGCGGATCTCGCGTGGGCGTTGATCCTGGCCGTGAGTCGGCGGCTACTCGAGGGCGATCGCCTGGTGCGGGAGGGTCGGTTCGACGGCTGGCAGCCCGAGCTCCTCCTCGGCTCGGGCCTGCAGGGCAAGACTCTCGGGGTGGTCGGGCTGGGGCGAATCGGCACCGCAGTGGCGCGGCGCGGTGTGGCGTTCGGCATGCGAGTGATCGCCCATACCCGGAAGCGTCCATCCGCTCACCCCGGATTCGAGTGCGAGCTGGTCGAGGACCTCGAGGCGTTCCTTCCGCGGGTCGACGTGCTCACCTTGCACTGCCCGCTCACGAGCGAGACGCGAGGCCTCATGGATGCGCGGCGCCTGGCGCTGCTGCCGCGCGGTGCGATTCTCGTCAACACGAGTCGCGGTGAGGTGGTGGACGAAGGGGCGCTCGTGGCAGCGCTCGAGGCAGGACGGTTGGACGGCGCCGGGCTCGACGTTTTCGAGCGCGAGCCGGCCGTGCATCCTGGACTCGTGGGCCGCTGCGATGTCGTGCTGTTACCGCACCTCGGCTCGGCGACGCGCGACACCCGCGCGGCGATGGCCGACCTCGCCGTCGACAACGTGCTCGCCGTTCTCGAGGGTCGTCCACCGCTCACGCCGGTGGTGCCGGTGCTGGCCAGGTAGCAGGTCGCAAGCCGCGGGTCGAAGGCCGACGGATGAGCGCTGCGAGGTCTGCCTCGTGGCTGGGCCCGGGTGGGTCACCACCCTCCGAGCCCCGCCGCTGTCCGCCAAACGCAAGGGCGGGAGGTTGCCCTCCCGCCCTTGGTTCGAGCCATGTCCCGAGCGGGTGGGGTGTTCCCCGCCCCGCAGCCGCTGTCCTTACCAGACCCAGCCTCGCAGCTTCATCGCCTGCACGACGCGGTCGATGGCGACCATGTACGCCGCGTTGCGCATGTACACGTTGCGCTTGGTCGACATGTCGGTGACCGCCCAGAAGGCGTTGGTCATCTTCTGGTCGAGCTTGGCCAGCACCTCGTCCTTGGACCAGTAGAAGTTCATATCGTTCTGCACGCCCTCGAAGTACGAGCAGGTTACGCCGCCAGCGTTGGCGAGGAAGTCGGGGATGTCGAAGATGCCACGCTGCTTGATCACCGCATCGGCTTCCGGGGTGGTGGGGCCATTGGCACCCTCGGCGATGATCTTGACGCGCGGCGAGATGAGGCCAGCGGTCTCGCCGGTGAGCACGCCTTCGATGGCGGCCGGAATGAGCACGTCGACGTCCTTGGACAGCCACGCCTGGCCGTCTTCGATGAGGTAACCGGCCGCCTTCGCCTTCTCCTTGTCGATGGTGCCGTACTGGTCGGTGATCGACTTCAGGAAGTGCGGGTCGACTCCGTCCATCTTGGTGAAGGTATAGGAGCACTTGTCGTTGCGGTCCCAGCACGCGACGCAGACGACGAGCCCACCCAGCAGCTCGGTGAAGCCGATGGTGGCGTATTGGGCGACGTTGCCGAACCCGTGGACAGCGGCGAGCTTGCCCTTGGGGTCGATCCCCAGATGCTTGAACGCTTCGCGCGTGGTGTATATGACGCCGAAGCCGGTGGCCTCGGTGCGACCCAGCGAGCCGCCGCCGCCTGCAGGCTTGCCGGTGATGACACCGGGGGTGTACTGGCCGACCAGCTTCGAGTACTCGTCCATCATCCAGCCCATCATCTGCGCGTTGGAGCCGACGTCAGGGGCCGGGACGTCCATACGGGGACCGATGTTCTTCCACATCTGGTCGACCCAGCCGCGGCAGATACGCTCTTTCTCGGTCACGGAGAGGGTCGCGGGGTCCACCACCACGCCGCCCTTGCCGCCGCCCAGCGGAATGTCGGCCACCGCGCACTTCCACGTCATCCAGGTGGCCAGCGCGCGCACCGTGTCCATGGTCTCGTAGCTGGCCCAGCGGATGCCACCTTTGGCTGGTCCACGTGCGTCGTTGTGCTGTACGCGGAAGCCCTGGAAGACCTTGAGGCTGCCGTCGTCCATCCGCACCGGGATGCGGAAGGCGTACTCGCGTAAGGGCCAGCGGAGGATGGCGCGCACACCGGCGTCAAGACCAAGCTGGTCGGCCACCTCGTCGAACTGGCGTTGCGCCATCTCGAAGGGGTTGATGTGGTGATCCATGGCACTCTCTCCTTGGGTTCTCCGCCCGCGGGCGGGTTGGTCTGGAAGCGCAATGTGCCGCGCAGCCGGTGTGGAGGCTGGCTGCGGTTCGGATTCTACACCAGCGCACCCGCTTTGCAACCGGTTTCACAAGCGCCCGGTGTGGCCGGGGTACACTTCGCCGCGTGATCGAGGACGATGCCGTCACCCTGCAACGAGTGCGGGCCGGTGACGATACGGCGTTCGCGCTGCTGGTCCGTCGTTACGAGCCGAAGCTGAGGGCCTACGTCGCCCAGATGGTGGGGCTCGAGGAGGAGGCTCGCGACCTGGTGCAGGAGGCGTTCATCCGCGCCTGGAAGCACCTCGACCAGTACGACTCGACGTACCGCTTCTCGACCTGGTTGTTCCGCATCGCCCACAACCTGGCGATCGATCACCTCCGGCGCAACCGCCGCCTGATGGTATCGCTGGACCTCGGCGAGGACGAGGAGGGCGATACCATGCAGCTCGATCTCCCCGACCCGGGTCGCGGGCCTCTCGCGACGCTGGCCAACCGAGAGCTGGCGGCAGCGATGGCTCGCGAGATCGCTGGCCTACCTGCAGCGTACCGGGAGCTGGTGATCCTACGCCACTTCGTGGGCCTGGCCTACAATGAGATTGCGGAGCTCAAGAAGCTGCCGTTGGGGACCGTGAAGAACAAACTTTTCCGCGCGCACAGCGTATTACGGGAGGCTCTGGAAGGGTACTTGAGCCAGCTTGGAGGGACGGTGTGAGCGAGCAATGCACCTCGATTCGGCGCTCCCTGGAGGAGCACGGGGATCGCCTCGATCCGCAACTGGCAGCTCACCTGTCGTCCTGCCCGACCTGTCAGGCACACGCGGTGCTCCTGGGCGGGCTCGAGTCGTTGGCACCGGCGCCCGCCGATGAGGCGCGTGTGCTCGAGATCATGGCGGCACTGCCGCCAGCCCCGTGGCTGCGCCGTCGCGCCTGGACCTGGGCGCCGGTTGCGGCGGCGGGCGTCATGGTCGCCGTCGGAGTTGGGCTGGTGGGAGGGGTGCCGGCGCCCAGCGTGATGGAGACGTTGCCCGAGGCGGCGGGTGGGTTGCTGGGTTGGATGGGCAACTACGCCGTGGACGCGCTGGTGGCTGCCCGGAGTGGCTCCGGCGCGTTGCAGTTGGTCGCTGCTGCTGGCGGCATGAGCCTTGTCATCGCCTCCGTCATCACGCTGTTCGGTGGTGGCTGGGCGATGCTCTCGCTGGTGCGGCGGGGGCGGAGCGATCGATGACGGCTACGCTGCTGCTGGCCACAGTTCTGGCCGCAGCACCCAGACCTCAACCCGGTGTCAACCTCGCGATCACCCAGCCCACGCAGGGTCCAGTCGTGAGCTTGCTGGGCGATGTGGTGGTCTCCGCCCCTGTCGAGGGCGACGTGGTGGCCCTCGTCGGAAGCGTCACGCTCGCGCCCGGCGCGGATGTCGCGGGCGAGGTGGTGGCGATCGGTGGGCAGGTCACTGGCACGGGTGCCGTGCGCGGTAGGGCGGTGGCGCTTGGAAACCTGGGCCCGGGTATGGCCGTGCACTCTCCGGGAGGGCGGCGGGCGGCATGGGGCTTCCGCTTGCTGCGGCTGAGTGGATGGGTGCTGCTCGCCACCCTGCTGATCGTCGCCATGCCGCGGATCGTGAGGACGGGTGCCGTGCGTCTGACGCTCCACCCCGTGCGGGTCGCGCTCGTGGGTGTGGTGACCCTGGGTGCGTGGTTGGCTGGGATGATCCTGGCAGCGATTGTCGTCCAAAGCCCGGTCGGTGCCGGCCTGCTGCTGCTCGGGACGCTGCTGCTACTCGTTGCCAAGACGGTCGGCATCGTCATCGCTGCCTGGTGGTTGGCGTGGCGGGGTGCGCGCTTCCTGCCGGTGCCCCTGCGAGCAGAGCTGCCGCGCACCGGTCTGGGGGTCGCGATACTGGTCACGGCCTCGCTCCTCCCGGGGCTCGGCGGTGTGGTGTGGATCGCGGCCAACGTTGCGGGTATCGGTACCATCACCTGGGGTCTCATCCAGCGACTCTCGACTCGTGTCCGGCCGCTGTTGTTCTCCTATGTCTCCGTGTCGGTCTAGCCGCCCGACGTCCGAGCTTGGCCCGCCAAGGCTCGACGTCGATCCTCGAGCTCGATTGACGCTCCGAGGGTCCGTTGCTATCCTGACCGCCCCCCGCGTGGGCGTGGCGAGGGATGTGTGCACCTGATCGATCTGACGTGTGCCGACACGCAGCCGCTGGAGTTCTCCGGGCGGGTGCGGCCGGCGTCCGAGACCTGCAGCGACGATGTCGTGCGGGTTGGCGAGCTGCTCATCGGCGGCGTGGTTGAGCGCACGAGCCGGGGCTACCAGCTCAGCGGCCGGCTCGAGGGCGAGGTGGTCCTGAGGTGTGCACGCTGTCTCGGGGAGTTCTCGTTGCGTCTCGCCGAGCCGCTCGGGATTGAGCTGTTGCCGTTGTCAGCCGCACCTCGAGAGGACGAGATCCGCCTCGGGCGGGAGGAGCTGGAGGTTCTCTTTTTTGAGTCTCCGACCCTGGACCTCGCAGCGATCGCTGGCGAGCAGGTGCAGCTCGCCGTGCCGATGAAGCCGTTGTGCGGCGACGGATGCAAGGGTCTTTGCGCGCGCTGCGGGAAGAGCTTGAACGAAGGGGCGTGTGAATGCGTCCCCCAGACCGACGATCGCTGGGCGCCACTGTCACAGTGGCGCGACAACCAGTGAGCCGTCAGGAGGAATGTGATGCCGAATCCGAAACACCGCCACTCCAAGGCCCGGCGCGACCGCCGCCGCGCCCATGACCACCTCCAACCGCCGGCGCAGTCCGAGTGCCCGAGCTGTCACCAGGCGAAGCTCCCGCACCGGGTGTGCCCTCATTGCGGGATGTATGAAGGCCGACAGGTTCTGAACGTCGAGGAAATCGCTTAACTCCCCGCAGCCATGCCCGCACTCCTCGAAGGAGCGGTCGCTCTCGATGCCATGGGCGGAGACAACGCCCCTGCGGCAACCGTGCAGGGTGCCCTCGAGGCGGTCGACCAGCTCGGCCTCCAGGTGCTCCTGGTGGGGCGCGAGAGCGTGCTCCGGAGGGAGCTTGCCCAGCGCGGCGCGACATCGCGCGGGATCGAGGTTGTGGACGCCCCGGATGTGGTCTCCATGGACGACTCGCCCACGGCGCCGGTGCGTGCCAAGCGCCAGTCGTCGCTCGCGGTGTCGGCGAAGCTGGTGCGGGACGGCCGCGCGGTGGCGTTCGTCTCGGCCGGCAACACCGGAGCAGCGATGGTCACGGCCAAGCTCACGTTGGGGGCGATCGAGGGAGTCGAGCGGCCGGCGCTGGCGGCGCTGCTGCCGGGGATCAACCAGCAGACGCTGATCCTCGACGCGGGTGCAAACGTGGACTGCAAGCCGCAGCATCTGATGCAGTTCGGTATCATGGGCCACTTTTACTCACAGGCTGTCATGGGGGTCGCCCGACCACGCGTGGGGTTGCTGTCGATCGGTGAGGAGGAGGGCAAGGGCAACGACCTCACCTGCGAGGCGTTCAGGCTGCTGACCGGGACCGGCATCAACTTCATCGGCAACGTCGAGGGGCGGGACGTCTACGCCGGCACGGTCGATGTGGTGGTGTGCGATGGGTTTGTCGGCAACGTCGTGCTGAAGGTCTCGGAAGGGTTGGGCGAGATGGTCTTCGGTCTTCTCAAACGGGAGGCCAAGAAATCGGCGCTGTCGGCGGCCGGGTTCTTGCTCGCCAAGAGCGCGTTCACCGGTTTCAAGCAGCGGGTGGACTACGCCGAGGTGGGCGGGGCCCCGCTCCTCGGCGTGCGGGGTGCCTGTCTGGTTGGACATGGCCGCTCCAACCCCAAAGCCATCCGCAACGCTCTCCGGTTCGCCCACGCCTACGGCAGTCATCCCGTAGTTCGGGACATCGAGAGCAAGGTGGAGGAGCTGCGGCTGACGCCGCGTCGTGAAGGAGACTGAGGTGCACTCAAACGGCCTTCCGTCGGCACGGATCATCGGGTTGGGGACGGCGCTCCCCGCCCGCATCATGACCAACAAGGACTTCGAGCAGATCATCGATACCACCGATGAGTGGATCGTGCAACGCACGGGCATGAAGGTGCGGCACTACGTCCGCTCCGACGAAGGGATCGCCGAGATCGCCGTGGAGGCGGGAAAGAAAGCAATGGCCGCGGCTGGGGTCGAGCCCGAGGAGATCGAGCTGGTGGTGCTGGCCACGGCGACCCCTGAGCAGCCGATCCCCGCCACTGCTGCCATCATTCAACCCGCCCTCGGCGTCAGCAACGCCGTCTGTTTCGATATCGCCGGTGCATGCTCCGGCTTCATCTACGCGTTGCAGGTGGTGCGGCAGTTCATTGCCACCGGTGAGGTGAAAACCGCGATGATCATCGGCGCCGAAGCGCTGTCCAAGTACAGCGACTTCACCGACCGTTCGACCTGCATTCTCTTCGGGGACGGGGCCGGCGCAGCCGTGCTCCGTGCCTGCGAGCCCGGTGACGGTGTTTTGTCGTGTGCGTGGCACACCGACGGACACTACTCCGATATCATCCAGATGCCCGGTGGGGGCAGCAAGTACCCGCCGCACGTCAAGGAGCACATCGAGGCTCGTCTGCCGTTCATCAAGATGCGGGGCAACGAGGTGTTCAAGCTTGCGGTCCGGGCGTTCCTCGAAGTCTGCCAGGAGGCGCTCGGGAAGGCGGGTGTGACCACCGATGAGATTCGCTGGTTCGTTCCCCATCAGGCCAACCTCAGAATCATCTCGGCGGTCGGTGATCGGCTCGGGATCCCGGTCGAGCGCATCTACGTCAACCTCGAGAAGGTCGGCAACACGTCGTCCGCTTCGATCCCGCTGGCGATGGGCGAGGTGATCGACAGCGGCGACCTCAAGCGGGGCGATCTGGTACTCATGGCGGCGTTCGGCGGCGGGCTCACCTGGGCCGCCAGCGTGGTGCGCTGGTAGCCGGGTCGGGTTATTTGGTCGGGCCGAGTAAAAGGAGAAGGCAATGGACTACCTGTTGACCGAGACCGAGAGAGAGATCGTGGCGCTGACCAGGCAGATCGCCGAGGGCGAGGTCGTGCCGGTTCGCGCCAAGCTCGACCAGGAGGGCATCTTCCCCCGCGACATCCTCAAGACCATGGGCGATGCCGGGCTGATGGGCGTCTTCATCCCCGAGCAGTACGGTGGGCTGGGCGGCTCGACGATGGATCTGTGTCTGGTCACCGAGGAGCTCTCCCGGGCCTGTCTGGGCGTCTCCACCAGCTACGGCGCCATTGCGCTGGGAACCATGCCGGTGCTGATCTCGGGCGATGAGGCGATGAAGCAGCGGGTGCTCCCGCGGGTAGCTACGGGCGAGTGGATCGCTGCCTTCTGCCTGACCGAGGCCGAGGCCGGTTCCGATGCCTTCGGGATGCGAACGCGGGCCATCAAGGACGGCGGCGAGTACGTTATCAACGGCACCAAGCAGTGGATCTCGAACGGTGGCGAGGCCGATTTCTACACCGTCATCGCCATCACCGACCCCTCGCGCGGCCCGCGCGGGGCCTCGGCGTTCCTGGTCGAGGCCGATCGGCCCGGGCTGGGGTTCGGCAAGCGCGAGGACAAGATGGGAATCCGCGCCTCCTCGACGCGCGAGGTTGTGTTCGACAACGTGCGCGTCCCCGAGGCCAACCGGATCGGGCGCGAGGGCACGGGGTTCATCGTCACCATGCGGACGCTCGAGCGGGCACGGGTCGCGGTGGGCGCGCAAGGGGTGGGCTTGGCTGCCGGGGCGCTCGAGGCGGCGATCGCCTATGCCAAGGAACGTAGGCAGTTCGGCAAGCCGATCGCGTCATTCCAGGCGGTCGGACACCTGCTGGCCGACATGGCGGTGCGGGTCGAGTCGGCGCGGGCACTGCTGTACGCCGTGGCCCGCCACATCGACTCGGGAGCGTCTGAGTTCGCCATGGAGTCGTCGATGATCAAGGTGGTCGGCTCCGACGTGGCGATGTCGGTCGCCGTCGACGCCGTCCAGGTGTTCGGTGGCTACGGCTACATGAAGGAGTACCCGGTCGAGAAGATGCTGCGGGACGCCAAGATCCTGCAGATCTACGAGGGCACCAACCAGATCCAACGCAACGAGATCGCCCAGGCGCTGATCAAGCGCTCCTCGCGCACCGGCGCTTAGGGGGTCGGCATGGGCAAGACCGCTTTCGTCTTTCCGGGGCAGGGTAGCCAGTTCGCCGGCATGGGCCGGGACCTGGCCGAGCGGTACGCCCAGGCGCGTGAGGTCTTCGAGCGAGCCGATGCAGCACTGGGTGAGCCGCTGTCACGGCTGTGCTTCGAGGGGCCGGAGGAGCAGCTCAAGCTGACCGCCAACACGCAGCCTGCCATCCTCACCGTCTCGCTCGCCGCCTTCGCGGTGCTGAAGGCGGGTGGCGTGGTGTTCGACGGAGTCGCCGGGCACTCGCTCGGCGAGTACTCGGCGGTCGGCGCGGCTGGCGGTCTCGGCGTCGAGGACCTCGTGCGGACGGTACGCCGGCGGGGGCAGCTCATGCAGGAGGCGGTGCCGGTGGGCGTGGGTGCGATGTCGGCGGTGCTCGGGCCGGCACCCGACGCCGTGGAGGCGGCCTGCCGAGAGGCGTCATCCGCGGACGAGGTCGCTGTGGCGGCGAACTTCAACGCTCCGGAGCAGACCGTTATCGCTGGGCACGCGGCCGCCGTGGCCCGCGCCGGCGAGCTGTTGCAGGCTCGTGGCGCCAAACGTGTCGTGGCGCTGCCGGTCTCGGCGCCGTTCCACTCTCCGCTCATGGTGCCGGCCCGCGTCGGTCTCGAGCCGGTTTTGGCCGGGCTCGCGTTCGCCGAGCTCGGTGTACCGTTGTACAACAACGTCGACGCAACGCCGGTGCAGGCCGCGGAGGTCGTACGGATGGGTCTGGTACGCCAGGTGGACGCGCCGGTCCGCTGGGTCGAGCTGGTGCAGCGCATGGTCGCCGACGGGTTCGATACCTTCGTCGAGGTCGGGCCGGGCAGCGTGCTGTCGGGGCTCGTCAAGCGCATCGCGCGTGGGGTGCAGACCGTGCAGGTAGGTACCGCCGACCAGGCGGCCGCCTATCTGGGAAGCTGATGGACGATCGGAAAGGGGGTCTCATGGGCTATCTCGAGGGCAAGGTGGCGCTGGTGACAGGAGCGGCGACGGGCATCGGCGCCGCGTGCGCGCGGGCGCTTGCCCGCGAGGGCGCGACGGTGGCGTGCAGCTCGCTGCCGACCGATGCAACTCAGGTGGTTGTCGATGAGATCATCTCGGCCGGTGGCGCGGCGCGTGTCTACCCCCTCAACGTCACCGATGGCGAGGCTGCGGCACGCGTGGTCGAGCAGGTCGTCGCCGAGCTGGGCGGCATCCACGTGCTGGTCAACAATGCCGGGATCACCGACGACCAGCTCCTGATCCGCATGCGGCCCGAGTCGTGGCGGAGGGTGCTGGCGGTCAACCTCGACGGGGCGTTCAACGTCACGCAGCCGGTCGCCAAGGTGATGATGAAGCAGCGCGAAGGGCGGGTGGTGTCCATTTCCTCGGTGGTGGGGCTGATGGGCAACGCCGGCCAGACCAACTACGCAGCCTCCAAGGCTGGCCTCGTCGGCTTCACCAAGGCTTTGGCCAAGGAGCTCGGTAGCCGAGGGATCACGGTCAACGCCATCGCCCCCGGGTTCATCCAGACGCCGATGACCGACAAGCTCAACGAGGAGCAGCGCAAGGCCCTGCTGGCGAACCTCGCCATCCAGCGGCTGGGTACCCCCGAGGACATCGCCAACGCGGTGCTGTTCCTGGTCGGGCCCGCAGGCTCGTACATCACCGGGGAGGTCATCAACGTCTCCGGCGGCCTGTACATGTGAGCCCACGTTTCGGCAGGTCCGTCAGCAACGCCGCGGCGCCGCGAGGTCGCGGCGCCGGGCAGCTAGGAGGAGAGGAGGATCACTTTCGCCCCTGTATACGCCTCTCCTCCGGGATGTGTTTAGGTGAGCCGAGGCGTCGAGCGTCCGGTGTCCCCGACCATGCCCACGGCCAGGTCCACGACCGCGTTGAAAACCCGATGGCGGGAGGGATCGAGCAGGGCAGCGCACCGCCTTGCCGGGTGAGGGGAGCGGGGCGAAACCAGCCACCGGTCACCGCTCCCCGGGTGGGTGGAGGAGGGCCTGCACGTGCCTGAGTTGCCCGAGGTCGAGACCGTTCGGCGATCGGTCAGCGTGGCGCTGCTCGGCTGCCGGGTCGAGGACGTCGAGACGGGTTCGCTGAAGCTTCGTTTGCCGCTCGACGCCGAGCAGTGGCGGCAGGTGATCGGCCAGCGACTGGAGTCCTTGGACCGGCGCGGCAAGTACCTTCTGGCCCGGTTCGGCGACGTCGGAGCGGTGGTGCATCTCGGCATGACGGGGCGGCTCCAGGTGGCATACTCCGACGGCTTCCGACCACCTCATACCCATCTGGTGCTGCGCTTCGAGGGCGACCGAGAGCTTCGTTTCGTGGACCCCCGGCGGTTCGGTTTCGCCGTGGCAATGCCGGCAACCGAGCTGGACGGCTATGCGCCGCTGCCGCAGCTCGGCCCCGAGCCCCTGGAAGGTGACGTGCTCGCAGCCCTCGTGGCAGCGGCCCGGCGGCTACGCGCGCCGGTGCGCAACGTGCTGCTCGACCAACGGGTGCTCGCTGGGGTTGGCAACATTTACGCCTGCGAGGCCCTGCACCGGGCCGGCATCCGGCCTGCGCGGCCGGTCTCGAGGATCTCGCCAGCGCGGCTAGCACGGCTGGCTGACTCGATCGGCGCGGTGTTGCGCGAGGCCGTTGCGGCCGGCGGCACGACGCTCGCGGATGGCGGGTTCACCGCGAGCGACGGGCAGGCGGGGTACTTCGCCGTGCAGCTCGCGGTTTATGGGCGTGAAGGGCTGGCGTGTGGGAAGTGTGGGACCGCGATCCGTCGCCGTGTGCTGGGTGGCCGGTCGGCGTTCTTCTGCCCGTCGTGTCAACGCTGACCGCCGCCGAACGCCTTTTGCGTCGACCGCGCCGAGTGTGGTATGGCGGGCTGCGGAGGCCCACGCACCCAGTGGCCGCCGAGCCCGTCGTCGCCGGTGATCCGCCCTCGACCGGCGTCCTTCCGGCTCCCGGTGGCCGCGAGCGGTGGGCCGAGCTCCTCCTGCCGGTGGCCACCTTTCTCGGTGCCTTCCTTCTCTTTTCGGTCGAGCTGATCCTCGGCAAGCACTTGCTGCCCTACTTCGGTGGGGCCCCGGCGCTGTGGACAGGGTGCCTGCTCCTGTACCAGGTCCTGCTGCTCGCCGGCTATGGCCTGGCGCACGCCGTGATGCGGCGAGGCCCAGCCAGCAGACAGCGGGCACTGCTCGGCCTCTTCCTGGGGGCCAGCGTGGTGAGCTTGGCCTGGCAAGCGTTGATTTGGGGGGTGCCGCTGTTGCCGGTGGGGGAGCGAGTCGCCGGCCACCCGCTGACGCCGCTGGCACACCTGCTCGCTCTGCTGCTGTTGGCGGTCGGTGCTCCCTTCGTCACCCTCTCGGCGACGACCTCTCTGGTCGGCGCCTGGTCGGTTCGGCTGTGGCCCGCGCGTCCACCCTGGCGACTGTACGCTCTCTCCAACGCCGGCTCGCTCCTGGCGCTCGCCGTCTACCCGACGATCGTGGAGCCGAGCCTCGACCTGCCGGTACAGGCAACCGCCTGGACGGCTGGTTTCGGGCTTTTTTCGGTGGTCATGGGGTGGTGTGCTTGGCTGGCCGGGCGGGGTACCGTCACCTCCGGGGCGCCACCGGAGGCTTGCGACACCGACTCGTCGGATGGGGTGCGATCAGGTACTGTCGGGCTCTGGCTGCTGCTCGCGGGCACCGGTTCCGCGCTGCTGATGGCGGTCACCAACCAGGTGTGTCAGGAGGTGGCGGTGGTCCCGCTGTTGTGGGTACTGCCCCTCGCGACCTATCTGGTGTCGCTGATCATCGCCTTCGACCACCCGCGCTGGTACCGCCGTGGTGTCTGGGGTGCGGCGCTCACCGTCGGCAGCGCTGCCGCCTGTCTGGCGCTGTACTGGAGCGTGGACGTGCCAGCCGCCTGGCAGATCGGGATCTGGCTCGCCTACCTGCTGGCTGCCTGTACGACGGTCCACGGCGAGCTGGCGAGGCTCCGTCCACCGGCCTCGCGACTGACCGCCTACTATCTGACGATCGCCGTGGGTGGTGCGGTCGGTGGCCTGCTGGTGGCGGTGGTCGCGCCAGCCACGCTCGACGGGATGTTCGAGCTGCACCTGGCGCTGCTCGCCGCCGGTGGTCTGGCGTTGGCGACGCTGATCCACGATCGCGCGAGCTGGCTGTGGAAGGGGCGGCTCGCTCCGCCGGCGCTGGCGCTGCTGCTCGTGGGTGGGTGCTGCGGGTGGCTGATGGCTGGTGGCCGGCCGGCGGCGCTCCGTTCGTTGGTTGCCGTGCTGACCGAGCCGGTGCACATCGGCGTGGCAGTGGCTGTGGGAGCGGTGCTGGTGGCGGCCTTGGCGCGTCGGGCTCCGTGGGCGAGTCGCCCGGGGCTGCCGATGGTCGGCGTGGTCTGCCTCGGAACCGCCATCGGTATCCTCGCGATGGCTTTGCGGGCGCATGCCGGGGCGGTCAACGCGCGAGCGCTGTTCGTTCATCGCGACTTCTTCGGGGTGGTGCGGGTGGCGTCCACCACGGTGGGAACGGGTGCTCACCGTGCGCCGGCGCTGGCTATGTGGCACGGGCGGATCGTCCACGGGTTCCAGCTCTCCGAGCCCAGCCAGAGCTCCATGGCGACCGCCTATTTCGGGAAGGGGAGCGGGGTCGGACGGGCCATCTCCGTGCTGCAACGACGGTACGAAGGTCGCGGGCTGCGGGTGGGGGTGATCGGCCTGGGGGTCGGCACCCTCGCGGCGTACGGTCGGTCCGGTGATGTGTGGCGCCTGTACGAGCTGAGCCCAACCGTCACCTCGCTCGCCGAGGGCGAGGGAGGGTACTTCACGTTCCTGCGCAGCTCGCCAGCCGAGATCGAGGTCGTGACCGAGGACGGGCGGGTGGCGCTGGCGAACGAGCTCGCGCGAAACGGTGGTTGGAGCTTCGACTTGCTGGTCATGGACGCGTTCTCCTCGGGGGCGGTGCCGGTCCATCTTCTGACCCGTGAGGCGGTGGGCCTCTACCTCGCCCACCTCCAACCGGACGGCATGCTCGCCCTCAACCTCTCGTCGCGTAACCTGGAGCTGGCGCCGGTTGCCTGGCGGCTCGCCGAAGCGCACGGGCTCGCTGGCTTGCTCATCGAGGGGTATCCGAGCCCCGATGGGCGGTCCTGGCACTCGCTGTGGATGCTCCTCGCGCGCCGCCCGGAGCTGTTGCAAGGCCCTCTGCTCACAGGAGCGGGGCCGACCGGGCCGGCTCCCGGGCGGGTGGCGCGGCTGTGGACCGACGGCTTCTCCAGCCCGATCTCGGTCCTGCGGTGGGAGGAGGACTGATCCCGTGCGGCTCGACAGCGGTACGGCGGGGCGGTTGCCCGAACCCGGACACCGGCAGCGATGTCTTTCCCGAGGCGAGCGGTCGCGGGATTGAGAGCGGTGGCCGAACCTGTTACGGTGCTCATATGAACGTCGTCGATCGCATTTTCGCCACTGAGCAGGCTCCACACCAGCTCCTCCTCCGCATCCACGGGCTGACGTTGCTCTTGCGCTCCAACGATGCGCCGGTTCTCGACGGCATGCGGCGGGTCTACGGACACTACCTCGCGGAGCCGGATGGGCCCCCGCTTTACGAGATCTGGGCGCTCGACCTCGATCCCTCGCGCTACATGCGGGCCGACCGGGCTGCGTTCGAGCGCTACGTCGTTGCCAGCGGAAAAGCCAAGGACCCCTTCTACGACGATGGCGAGGTCCGTTACGTCGTCAAGCAGACTACCGGTCTCTGCGTGGTTTTCGACGACCGGCGCTACGTCGTCTTCGGCCGCATGGAGGAGGCGGCGAACCAGCTCAACAACATCATCAACTCGATCCATATGCGGGCGATGGACGAGCGTGGCTACACCGTTCTCCACAGCGCCGGTCTGGAGCTGGAGGGGGTCGGCTTCGCCCTCGCCGGCAGCGCCGGGACGGGCAAGACCACGACCATGCTCAAGCTCGTCGCCGAGGGTGGAGTCTTCGTCAGCAACGACCGATTGATCGTCCGGCGCGAGCCGAACGGCGACTGGTTCGAGATGCTGGGCGTCGTCAAGTGGCCGCGGGTTTGCGCCGGGACCATGCACGGCGACCCACGGCTGCGGGCGCTGCTGCCGCCCGAGGCCGCGAAGCGATATGCCCGGATGTCGTTCGACGAGCTGTTCGGACTCGAGGAGAAGTACGACGTGGACGTGGAGAGAGTCTACGGCCCCACGCACGTCAGGGACCGCAGCCGGTTCCGCCGGATGTACTATCTGGCCTGGAGTCGAGCCGGCAGTGGGTTTGCAATCGAGCCCGTGGACCTGTCGAGCGACGCTTTTTGGGATGACTTCGGTCCCGGCTTGGCACGAGATGCCGGCGTTTTCGACCGTGGCCAACGCTCGTCTCGCTGGAACGACGAGAAAAAGGCCAGGTACCGGAGCGAGCTCGCGGGGATGGAGGCCTTCGTTATCAAGGGGAAGCTCGACTTCGAGCGCATCGGCGGCGAGCTGCTCGCCCACCTTCGACACGGGTGCTAGCTGGGGTTGCCGTCGACCTCGGGTTGACGCCGACGAACGGCGGGCGGTGACCGCGCGGGAAGCCTAGGGTGGGAACGACCGACAGGATCGCAGCGCAGGCCTCCTCGGGAGCGTCGAGAGCGCCCAGTAGCGCGATGGGACTGGTCCGTACGTTGGGCCTTGCCCTCAGCTACTGGCGGCCCCACCTGCGCCTCGGTCTGATCCTGCTGGTCATCTTGACCATCCCCCAGGGGTTCAAGGCATTTTTTTCCTACAGCCAGCGACTGATCGTCGACCGCGGTTTGCTTGGGCACGATGCAGCGCTGCTCTGGAAGGTCCTGGCCGCAGTCTCCGGCACCTACATCCTGGCGATGGCGGCGGTGATGCTCGGCGACTACCTGGGCACCTACATCGGTGCGGCCATCCTCAACGGCGTGCGCCGGCAGATGTACGAGCACATGCAGCGTCTCTCGGTGGGGTACTACGCCGAGATGAGGAGCGGCGATCTGGTAGCTCGTTTCACCAGCGACCTGGCCGACGTCCAGAAGAGCTTGACATCACGCCTCGTCGACTCCGTTGTCGCGGTGCTCGGTTTGTTGATCAACTTGCCGGTGGCTTTCCTCATCGACTGGCGGCTGGCGCTCGTCATGGTCTTCGGGACGCCACTGGCAGGGCTGGGAACGCGGGTCTTCGGTCGTCGCGCCGCTGCTGCCCGCTACGCCCTCAAGCAGGAGGAGGCCAGGATTGCCAGCACCGTGCAGGAGACGGTGCGGGCACAGCCAGTGGTCAAGGTGTTCGGCCTGACCGGGTGGATACTCGAACGGTTCGAACGGCAACTGGGCGAGCTGGCGCGCCGCTTCATCCGCGCCGAGTTTCTCGCCGACGTGGTCGGCAACGCCTCGAGCTTCGGCGTCCTCGTCTCGCAGGTGATCGTGCTCGGCGTCGGGGCGTTCATGGCCTTCGAGGGGCACCTGACGACCGGAGCGCTGGTTGCGTTCCTCAGCCTGCACGCCACGGTCAGCAAGGAAACCTACGACCTCACGAAGAAGGTCATCCCCGGCCTCATCTCCTCGTCCGGAGGGCTGCAACGCATTCAGGAGCTGCTCGCCCAGCCGGTGGATGTGCGAGACGCACCGGAGGCGGTGCCCATGCCGCGGATCCAGGGCCCGCTGCGGATGGAGAACGTGCGGTTCGGTTACTCGCCGGAGCACCCCGTGCTGACCGATGTCGAGCTCGTCATCGCACCGGGTCAACGGGTCGCGCTCGTCGGTCCCAGTGGCTCCGGCAAGAGCACGGTCCTGCAGATGCTCCTGCGCTTTTACGACCCCCAGGCGGGCCGAGTTCTGGTCGACGGGCAGGACCTGAGGCGCTTCACCTTGGCCTCGTACCACGAGCAGGTCGCAGCGGTGTTCCAGGACACCTTCCTTTTCGCTGGCACGGTCCGGGAGAACATCGGCCTCGGCAAGCTCGGCGCCAGCGATGAGGAGATCGTCGCAGCAGCGCGGGCCGCCGAGGTGCACGACGTCATCGCCGCGCTTCCCGACGGCTATGAGACGCAAGTGGGAGAGCTCGGCGGTCGGCTTTCGGGCGGTCAGCGACAGCGCCTCGCGATCGCCCGGGCGGTGCTGCGAGATCCGGCCATCCTGTTGCTCGACGAGGCGACCTCGGCTCTGGATCCCTCCACCGAGGCAGCCATCAACGCGACGCTGGAGCAGCTATCGGCGGGCCGCATGGTCGTGACGGTAACCCATCGGCTCGCCTCCGCCCGCAGTGCCGACAAGATCTTCGTGCTCAGTGGGGGCCGCGTGGTCGAGTGCGGCACCCACGAGGAGCTGCTTTTGCGCGGCGAGCTTTACCGGAGCCTGTGGGAGAAACAGAGCGGAATCGAGGTGAGCCCCGACGGCCTTCACGGCAGCATCGATCCGGGTCGTCTCGGCGCTATTCCCATCCTCGCCGGCCTCGAGCCGGCAAGCCGCGAAGCCTTGGCCCGACGCTTCGTCTTCGAGCGCCATGAGGCGGGCCACGAGGTTGTGCGCGAGGGTACGGCTGGGGACCGTTTCTACGTCATTGCGCGAGGCAAGGTCGAGGTGGTGCTCGGAGCCGACGGTGACGAAAGGCGACTGGCGGTGCTCACCGACGGTGACTTCTTCGGTGAGCTGGCGCTGCTCGCCGACACCCCACGTGTCGCAACCGTCCGCACCCTCCAGCCGAGCGCTTTTCTGACCCTCGGCAAGCAGGACTTCCAGGACCTCCTCCGGCACTTCCCGCAGGTCCGTGAGGTCGTGGATCAGGCGATCCGGTTGCGTGCGCTCAAGCCGGTCGGAGTGCTCGGGTAGGCCGCGCAGCCTGCTCTCCGCGTGGTGGACCGGACCGCTCCCGGGCCACCCGCGCGGGTGGCCCGGGGCACAGGCACCGAGAAACCTCAGCGAGGACGGTGGTGGCGGTCACCGCCGTGATGGCGGTCGCCGTGACCGCGGTCTGTGCGGTTGTGGTCGCCCCTGCCCTCGTCGTGACGGCGGGGTCGGTGCTCGCCCTCGGGCTCGGCGGAAAAGCCCTCCGGCACCGGGAGCAGAGCGCGGCGCGAGAGCTTGATCCGGTCGTTCTGGTCGATGCCGATGATCTTGACCTGGATCTTGTCCCCCAGCTTGAGCACGTCCGAGACCTCCCGGGTGCGCTCGTGGGCGATCTCGGAGACGTGCAGGAGGCCGTCCTTGTTGGGGAGGATCTCGACGAAGGCGCCGTAGGCCTCGACGCGCTTCACGGTGCCCTCGAAGACCTCGCCGATCTGCGGCTCGCGGGTGAGCCCCTCGATGATGCGCACGGCGTTCTCGGCCGCGGCTTCGTCCGAGGTGGCGATCTCGACCTGACCGTCGTCCTCGATGTTGATGCGCGCGCCGGTCTGCTCGCAGATCGCCCGGATGGTCTTGCCGCCGGGTCCGATGACGTCGCGGATCTTGTCGGGGTCGATGTGGATGGAGATGATGCGCGGCGCGTACGAGGAGATCTCGGTGCGCGGCGCGGCGATCGTCGCCTCCATGATATCGAGGAGGTGGAGTCGGCCCTGGCGGGCCTGCTCGAGCGCCTGCTCCATGATCGGCCGTGACAAGCCGGCGATCTTGATGTCCATCTGCAGGGCGGTGATGCCGTCACGGGTGCCGGCGACCTTGAAGTCCATGTCGCCCTCGTGGTCCTCCTGGCCGGCGATATCGGTGAGGACTGCGAAGCGCTGGCCGTCGGACACGAGGCCCATGGCGACGCCGGCCACCGGAGCGCTGATCGGCACGCCGGCGTCCATCAGCGACAGGGTGCCACCGCACACCGTGGCCATCGACGAGGAGCCGTTGGACTCGAGGATGTCGGACACGACGCGCAGCGTATAGGGGAAGGCGTTCTTGTCGGGGATGACCGGCATCAACGCCCGACGGGCGAGGTTGCCGTGGCCGATCTCGCGCCGGCCGGGACCGCGCAGGAACTTGACCTCACCCACCGAAAACGGCGGAAAGTTGTAGTGCAGCAGGAAGCGGTGCTGGGTCTCGCCTTCCAGTGCCTCGATGATCTGCACGTCCTCGGAGGTGCCGAGGGTGCAGGTCACGAGCGCTTGCGTCTCGCCGCGGGTGAACAGCGCCGAGCCGTGGGTGCGGGGCAGCAGCCCGACCTCGCAGGTGACGGTGCGGACCTGGTCGAACGCCCGGCCGTCCAGCCGCTCACGCCCTTCCAGCACCGCCCGGCGGAACTGCACCCTGACCATGTCGAGGAGGATCGTCTTGACCCAACCACTACGGGCCGCGCGCTCGTCGTCCGGCAGCGAGGCCAGGGCGCTCTCGATGACGCGGTCGATGGCGGCGTACTGGTTGAGCTTGCCACGTACCCGCAGCGCCGCGTCGAGCGGTGCTTGGAAGCGCTGGCGGAGGTCGGCCTCGAGCTCGGCCGGCCACGGAGTGGCTGGAGCTGCGAACGCCACCTTGGGCCTCCCGGCCCGAGCCTGCAGCGCCCGCTGGGCGGCGATGAGCGGCTTGATCTCTCGATGAGCGAGGTCGATGGCGTCGAGGACCTGGGCCTCGGTGACGCCCGTGGCACCAGCCTCCACCATCACCACGGCCTCGCTGGTGCCGGCCACGATGATGTCGAGGCGAGCATCGGCGCGCTGCTGGTGGGTGGGGTTGACCACGAGCTCCTCGCCGCACAACCCGATCCGTACCGCGGCGATCGGGTTGTCGAACGGCGCGTCGGAGAGCACCAGCGCCAGCGAGGCACCATTGATGGCAAGCACGTCGGGGTCGTTGACGCCGTCGGCCGACAGCACCGTGCCGACGATCTGCGTCTCCTGCGTGAACCCGTCCGGGAAGAGCGGGCGCAAGGGGCGGTCGATGAGTCGGCTGGTGAGGATCTCCTTTTCGGTCGGGCGACCCTCGCGCTTGAACCAGCCACCTGGGATGCGACCGCCGGCGTACGTGTTTTCCCTGTAGTCAACGGTCAGGGGAAGGAAGTCCACACCCTCGCGTGCGTCCTTGCGGTAGCACGCGGTGACGAGGACCAGCGTCTCCCCGAAACGCACCAAGCAGGCCCCATCGGCCTGCTTGGCGAGCTTCCCGGTTTCGAAGCTCAGACTTCTGCCTTGTATGTCTACTTTTTCTATAACTTCCATCAGTTTCTTTCCGAATCCTGGCAGGCCGGCTAGCGGCGCAGCCCGAGACGCTCGATGAGCGAGCGGTAGCGCGCCAGGTCCTTCTGCCGCAGGTACTCCAGCAGACGCCGGCGCTGGCCGACCAGCATCAGCAGGCCCCGCCGGGAGTGATGGTCCTTGACGTGCATCTTGAAATGCTCCGTCAGGTACTCGATTCGCTTGGTGAGCAACGCCACCTGGACCTCGGGCGAGCCGGTGTCGTGCCCGTGCCGCCGAAAGTCGGTGATGATCTGCTCCTTACTTGCCACGTACTCACGCTCAGTCATTCGCTACTCCAAACCTATCCTCCGGGGCGAAGGAGGCCTCGTCATCTTAGCACTTGGTTCAGCGCCTCTCAACCTCGCCGAGCACCATGCGGGGCATGACCGTGAGGGTGCGAGCCCGCGGCAGGAACGCCGCCGTCACGCCGATGCCCACGAGCTCGCCGCTGCGGTCCCGCACCGCCACTTGGCCGCCGACCGGAAAGCTGCCTTCGACCTCTCGAACCACCACCTCCTGGCCATGGGTGAAGTGCGAGAGCGCCGTTGGGTTGAGAACCACCTCGGCGAACGGCAGTCGGGCGTCGCGCAGCGACACCCAGGCCGCTGCGGGTATCTCGTCCGGACGGTTGGCCAGGGCCTCGCCGCCGACCGCATCGGCGACCAGCCAGGGACCGATGCGGACGCGCCGGAGCGTGGCCAGGTGGCCGCCGCAACCCAACCTCTCGCCGATGTCGTGGGCGAGCGACCGCACGTAGGTGCCCGAGGAGCAGGTGACCGAAAAACGCAGCCGCTCGGGGGTGCTCGGCTCGAGCCGGAGCTCGTGGACGGTCACCGTCTTGGGTTCGAGCGGCACCTGCTCACCGGCCCGTGCCAGCTCGTAGAGCTTGCGGCCGGCCAGCTTCTTGGCCGAGTACGGCGGGGGATGCTGCTCGATCGTCCCGGAAAAACGTGTCACGAGCTCGAGCCGCCGGACCTCGTCGAGGGAGGGGACGGGGCGGGGCGGGCCGAGCGGCTCCCCCTCGGTGTCGTAGGTGGTGGTGGCGAGCCCGAGGGCGATCTCGCCTTCGTATGTCTTCTCCCAGGTCAGCATGAAGCTCTGAAGGCGCGTCGCCTTGCCGATGCACAGCAAGAGTAGGCCGGTCGCCGCCGGGTCGAGGGTACCGGTGTGGCCGATGCGGCGCTCGTGCAGGGCGCGGCGCGCCGCCTGCACGACGTCGTGGGAGGTCGGCCCGGCCGGCTTGTCGACCAGTAGAAAGCCGTGTCGAAAGGGGATCATGGTGCCTCCAGCAGCGGCAGCAGCGCCGCCAGGATCGCCTCGCGAGCCTGGGCGAGGCTGCCGGAGAAGGTACAACCGGAGGCGGCACGGTGGCCTCCGCCGCCGAATCGCTTCACCACCGCCTGCACGTCGACCCGGTCGCGGGACCGCATGCTGATCCGCACGGCGCCGGGAGCGAAGTCCTTGAGGAGCACGGCGACCTCGACTCCGTCGATGCGGCGCGGGATGTTGATGATGTTCTCGGTGTCGGCCGCCATCGCCCCGGTACGCTGGAGCATGGCGCCGTCGCACCAGACGATGGCCAGCCGTCCGTCAGCAGCCAGCTCGAGTGTGGAGAGGATGGCCGCCGTCAGGCGCACGACACGGGCGGGCGTATGCCCGCTCAGCCCCTCGGCGATGTCGTGGGGTCTCGCGCCGGCCGCGACCAGGCGAGCTGCGGCCGCAAAGGCGCGGGGCGTGGCGTTCGAGTAGCGGAAGTCGCCGGTGTCGGTGACGAGCGCCGTGTAAAGACAGGTCGCCATCGTCGGTGTGACCGCCACCTCAGCCGCCTCGGCGATCTGCAGGAGCATCTCGCCGACTGCTGGCGCCTCCGGGTCGAGGTAGTCGACCTGACCGTATGCCGTGTTGGCTACGTGGTGGTCGATGGAGAGGATCGGCAGCCGGCGCAACTCCGCCTCGAAGCCAGTGCGCTCGAGGTCGGGGCATTCCAGGACCAGCACGAGGTCATACGCGTCGGGCCAGTCCTTCGGCATCGAGGCTTGTACCAAGACCCGGTCGATCCCAGGCAGGAACGCCAGCGACGATGGATAGGGGTCGTGCGAGAGCACGACCGCCGAGGACCCGAGGGCGTGAACGATCTCGGCGGCGCCGAGTGCGGAGCCGAGGGCGTCGCCATCCGGACTGGTGTGCGAGACCACCAGCACGCGCGTGGCCTGGCGGAGCCGTGCCGCCGCTGCCGCCGCGTCGCAGGTGGCCTCACCCATGCCGGTCATCCTCTTTCGTCGAAGAGGCCGGGGGGGAGCCGTGCGCATCGCCCGGGGAAACCTCGCCCTCGGCCGGGGGGAGGTCGAGCTCGGCGAGGATGCGGGCGACCCGATCGGCCCGCTCATACCCCTTGTCGCGGCGAAACTCGAGATTGGGTGGGTTGTGCAGCCGCATGCGCCGCCCCATCTGGCGGCGCAGGAACGCTTTGGCCTGGTGCAGGCCGTCCAGCGCCTGGCGTTCGCGCTCCTCGTCACCGTAGACGGAGAAGAACGCTCTCGCTTGTTTGAGGTCGCCCGAGAGCTCGACCCCCGAGATGACCACGCCGTGCAGACGGGGATCCTTGCTCTCCCTCAGGAGCAGCTCTGACAGGGTCTCGCGGATAGCTTCCGCGAGGCGTTGTGGGCGCAGTCTGGCGTCGCGCACGGCTCCTCCTAACGAACCTGTTGAACCTGCACGTCCTCGCGCAGGACCACGCCCAAGCCGCTCTCGCTCACCACGTCGAGCGCGCGCTGGACGGTGCCTCGGGCGGCCTCGGCGGCGGTGGCGAGCGAAGCGATCGCGATACCGGCACGCTGGTGAAGGTCCGGGTGATCCGACTCGATGACCAGAACCTGCAGGCGGTGGCGCAGCCGCTCGATGAGCGAGCGGAGGGCCTGCCGCTTGTCCTTGAGGCTGCGCGCCCCAGGGAAGTGCAGCTCCACCTCCCCTACGGCCACGAACAGCGCTGCTTTGTCGCTCACCCTCTCCCTCCTGCGCGGTCGAAGATCGAGCACCGACGGCTGGAAGGCGAAAGCTGAAAGCATGAGGACGACGGTCCGAGGTCGAGGATGCAATTCCCCGATCGCCGCGACCGACGGGGCTCGGGTTGGCCCGACGCGAACCTTCGATCTTCGACCCTCGGCATGCGACCGCCTCAGGCGAGGCGAGCGACCTCGACCAAACGGAACGCCTCGATGATGTCGCCCTCCTTGATGTCCTGGAAGCGCTCGAGCCCGATTCCGCAGTCGAATCCCGACTTGACCTCGCCCACGTCGTCCTTGAATCGCCGCAGCGACGCCAGGTTGCCTTCCCACACGACGACGTTGTCGCGGAGCAGGCGCGCCCGCGCGTTGCGGAGGATCGAGCCCTCGAGCACCATGCAGCCGGCAACGGTGCCCACCTTGCTGACCCGGAACACCTCACGCACCTCGGCGCGGCCGAGCTCTTCCTCCTTGATCGTCGGCGCGAGCATGCCGGTCATGGCTTTCTGGATCTCCTCGGTCACCGCGTAGATGACCGAGTAGAGGCGCACGTCGACCCCCTCCCGCTCAGCCAGCTCCTTGGCGGAGCGCTCCGGGCGCACGTTGAAACCGATGACGATGGCCTGCGACGCCGAGGCGAGCAGGATGTCGTTGGCGGTGATGGCGCCCACCGAGGCGTGCAGCACGTTGACCGCCACCTCGGAGGTGGAGAGCTTGGCGAGGGTGTCGCGCAGCACCTCGGCGGAGCCCTGCACGTCGGCCTTGAGCACCAGGTTGAGGGCCTTCACCTCATCGGCCTTGATCTTGTCCATCAGGCCCTCGAGAGACACCTTGCGGGAGCCGGCCATCTGCTCCTCACGCTGTTTGGCCTGACGGTGGCCGGCCACCTCACGGGCTCGGGCTTCGTTTTCGACAACTTGGAATATGTCGCCGGCCTCGGGCATGTCCTCCAGGCCCATGATCTCGACCGCGTCCGACGGCTTGGCGATGCGCGCCGGTTTGCGGTTGGTGTCCAGCATCGCGCGGACCCGGCCATACGTGGCTCCGGCGAAGAAGCAGTCACCCTGCTTGAGTGTGCCCTGCTGGACGAGGACGGTGGCGACGACGCCGCGGCCGCGTTCCTTGCGGGCCTCGAGCACGGTGCCGCGGGCCATGCCCTCTCGCACCGCTTTGAGATCGCTCATCTCGGCCACCAAGAGGATGACCTCGAGTAGCTCGTCGATGCCCTGCTTCTTGGTTGCCGAGACCAGCGCCACCGGCACCTCGCCACCCCACCCTTCGAGCAGCACGCCGCGTCCAGCCAGCTCTTGCTTGATCCGCTCCGGGTTGGCGCTGGGTTTGTCGATCTTGTTGATGGCGACGACGATCGGTACATGCGCGGCGTTCGCGTGGTTGATCGCCTCGAGCGTCTGCGGCATGACGCCGTCGTCCGCCGCCACGACGAGCACGACGATATCCGTTACCTTGGCGCCACGGGCGCGCATCTGGGTGAACGCCTCGTGGCCGGGGGTGTCGATGAAGACGATCGGCTTGTGGTTGTGGACAACGCGCGAGGCGCCGATGTGCTGGGTGATCCCTCCCGCTTCCCCGGCCGCCACGCGGGTCGAGCGGATGGCGTCGAGCAGGGAGGTCTTGCCGTGGTCCACGTGGCCCATCACCGTCACTACCGGCGGGCGGGGCTCCGGCTTGCTGGTGGAGACGGCGGTCTCCTCCTGCTGGAGGTCGATTTCCTCCTCGAAGCTCACGACCATGGCCTCGACCCCCAGGTCGTCGCAGATCTGCTCGGCGAGCTCTTGCGGTAGTGCCTGGTTGGCGGTGACGAGGATCCGCTTGAAGATGAGGTAGGCCATGAGATCCTTGACCAGCACGTTGAGCTTCTCCGCGAGCTCGCGCACGGTCACCGCCTCGGAAAGGTAGATCGGGCCCTGGGGCTTGGCTCCGTCTCGGAAGCTCACGCTCACCGAGCGTGTCTCGGAACTCATCTCGGCCCGGTCACGCTTGGTGCGGTGGGTTGGACGCCCACGGCCGGCCGGTGCCACGGGAGCCGACACCGCGGCCGGCGCGTCGGCTTTGGCGCGGACCTTGGACTCCTCGAACTTGGCCAGGAGGTCGCGGATCTCGTCCGCGTCGGCGGCGGCCTTGGCCTTCTTGGAAGCTTTGCCGCGACCCGGGACAGCCGGCCTGTCGCTCGGCTTGGCCGCGGTCGCAGCGGCAGCTGGAGCCTTCTTGGCCGCCAGGATACGCTGCCGTACCTCCTCGTCGGAGAGCTCGCGCAGCTGCGACTCCAGCGGGGTACGGGCGGCTGCCTTGCGAGGGCCGTGCGGCTTGGCGTGCGGCTTGGCCGGCTCGACGGCGGTTGCCGCCACCGGCGACGGCTCGGTCTCGGCTGTGACCTCCACCGTCGGCTCCTCCGCCTCGGGCTGGACTGCCGGCGTCGGCTCGGGAACCTCCTCAGCCTGGACGTGCTCGGCATGCTCTTCAGCCCTGCTGCTTTCGGCGAGCGGTCCGAGGTCAGCAGGCTCGACTGCCACCGTGACTTCCGGCTCGACCGCAGCCGACGGCTCGGCTAGCTCGCTGATGACGGGCTCCTCGGCACCGGTGACGACGGCTTCGCTTTCCCTCCCCTCAGCACCTTCTTCGGCCTGCACCGGCACGGGGCCGCGTTCGGTGACTCGGGCCGGTGGCCGCGGCGAGGCCGGGACGGACAACGCCGCCAGGTTGGGCACGGCATCCGGGAGCTCCTCGTCGAGCCCTATTCGTCGACCGGGCCGCTTCTTCTTCAGGCGGTCCATCGGCGCCGGAGTGGGACGACGAGCCTCTTCGGGGGCCGGTGCCTGCGCCCGCACGATCACCTCACCGCGCCGCTTCTGTAGCGTCTCACCGGTAATGATGGCGCGCACCGTCGCGAGGTCGAGGCCGCTGTCCGCATTCTGTACATCCACCCCGATGGAGCGCAGCTTGAAGAGGAGCTCTTCGACGGTGACCCCCATTTGGCGGGCCAGGTCGCCTACTCGAAAGACCTGCGCCATGGCCTACTCCTCGTCGCTGGCCGCCGCCTGGGCAGCCAGCGCGGTTTGCGCCGTTTGGATGAGGTGAGCCGCCGAGTGCGGTCCGATTCCCGGAATCTCCATGAGCTTGGCCGGGTCTGCGGCCGCCAGAGCCCCAGCGTGGGAGAAACCGTGCTCGATCAGACGCTCGCGCATGCGGTCGGAAATCCCCGGGAGGTCCTCGAGCGGGAGGTGGCTGTCGTAGTCGATGGTAGTGCCAGTTGCCTCGGCCTCCGGCGCCTCCTCCTCGAGCCCCTCCACTTGCCGGAGCATGGCGGCGAGCGCCGCGGCGACCTCGTCCTTGACCGTTTCCTCGCTCTTGATCTCGATCCGGCAGCCGAGCAGCCGGCTCGCCAGCCGTACGTTCTGGCCGCGTTTACCGATCGCCAGGGAGAGCTGCTCCTCCGAGACAATGACGTCCAACACCGTCTCAGTCCGTTCGTGGAAGAGAATCTCACCGTTTTCGTCGGTCGCGGGGTTGCCCTGAGTGTCGGTGATCGGCGTGCGGGTCGCCTGCTCGCGCAGCGCAACGCGGTTGATCTTGGCGGGAGCGAGGGCACTCTGAGCGCAGGTCACGATGTCGGGGGAGTACGGGATGATGTCGACCTTCTCGCCCTTGAGCTCGCGCATGATCGCTTGGACCCGCGAGCCCTTCATGCCGACACAGGCACCTACCGGGTCGACATCCCGGTCGCGCGACGTCACGGTGACCTTGGCACGCTCACCCGGCTCGCGCACGCAGCCCTTGACCACCACGGTGCCGTCGTAGATTTCCGGAACCTCCATTTCGAGGAGCTTGATGAGGAGCTGTGGCGCGGTGCGGGAGAGCACGACCTGCGGCTTGTTGGCGTCCTTCGTCACCTCGACGATCACAGCGCGAATGCGGTCCCCGGGCGAGTAGCGCTCGTGTCGAACCTGGTGAGGCCGCGGCACGACGCCCTCGGTTCGCCCCAGCTCGACGACGATGTCGCCCCGTTCAAAGCGCTTGACGATGCCGTTGACCAGCTCGCCGAGCTTTCCGATGTAGTCGCCGTAGATGTTGTCACGCTCCGCCTCGCGCACCCGCTGAAAGAGAATCTGGCGGGCGGCCTGGGCGGCAATGCGGCCCATCGGCGTCGTGTCCAGCTCCCCCAGCTCGAGGTCGTCGCCCACTTGGGCGTCAGGCTTGAGCTGCTGTGCGGCTTCGAGCGTCAGCTCGGCGGTGTCGTCGGTCACCTCTTCGGGAGTGGCCACGACGTGTCGCACCCGCAGGCAGGTCAGCTCGCCCTTGTCGAGATCGATCCGGGTGACGACTCCGCGCTCGCGGTAGTGCTTGCGTGCCGCTTGGGAAATCGCATCTTCGAGCGCCGCCACCAAGCGGGCGGGCTCGATCTCGCGTTCCTGGGACACCTGACGAATCAGGTTGCCGAGCTCCATCTTCATCGTTTCTGCTTCCTTCCTTGCTGCTCCAGCGCCTTGGCTACGGGTCCGAACGGCGCCAGCCGTGCTTCGTGTACCTCGCTCACCGCGAGCAACCTGGTGCTGCCATCGAGGGCCTCGATGACCGCGGTGTCGCCTCGCCGCTCGACGAGGATGCCGTCGATGACCTTCTGGCCCGGCCAGCCAGGTCTCATCTTGATGCGGATCGGCTGCCCGGCGAAGCGCTCCCAGTCGTGCTCCGAGTAGAGCTTGCGGTCGAGGCCGGGAGAGCTCACTTCGAGCACGAACGCCCCGGGGAACGGGTCGTACACGTCGAGGAGCGCCGAGGCTTGCCGCGACACCCGCTCACAGTCGTCGAGCGTGACGCCCTCCGGCTCGCGGTCGATGAACAGGCGTACCGTGGGGCGCCGGACCGTGCCGACGATCTCGAGGTGCACGAGCTCGACGCCCTCGCTCGCGGCCAGGCGTCTGAGCGCACCCTCGATCTCCTCACCCAACTTGGCCATGCTCCTCCGTCGCTCGTGAAAAAAAAGTGGGACCGTCGGTCCCACTTTCTTTCGAAAGCAGCCATGTGGTTTATACACGCTTCGAAAGGGAAAAGCAAGCCTCCTTCAGCCTGAGGTCTTTGCGTTGTAGGGGTCGGGCGGGGTGACGGACCCGGGCAGGGCGG